>Ga0102589_1000252_pt1 | contig 132092 bp, 118 predicted proteins | sample AraplaMF_Col_mLB_FD_76858 | JGI IMG/M metagenome (GOLD analysis project Ga0102589, IMG submission 76858) | Arabidopsis root microbial communities from the University of North Carolina, USA - plate scrape MF_Col_mLB | ecosystem: Host-associated > Plants > Roots > Endosphere | place: USA...
CGACTTCCCGGACGAACCACGGATCGCTTACGCCAAGGGCTGCTTCAAACAGTTTGCTATGCATCGCTCGTGTTGCTCTTTACCTGAAACCCGTCACGATACCACCCACTTGAAATTCAAAAGAGGCCAAATATGGAAGTGGCACAAGCCGCGCGCCCCCTCCGGTCCACACAGCCGGAAATGGGCATCACCGACATGCTCCATCACATCCGCGCCGCGGCCCGGACCATCCAGGCCGAGGCGCGGCGCCAATGGCCCGGCGACGCCAATGCGGTGACACGCCGCCTCAGCCGCCTGCTGTCGCTGGCCATGCGCCAGCAATCCGCGCTGGACATTGCGGTGATCCTGGGCAGTGCCGCCGAGCTTCGCTATTTCCCGGACGATGCGGCGCTGGAGCGGTGTACCCGCATGGTCGAGTCCCACGGCGGCAAGGCCATGCGTGCGGTCGTCTGGGCGGTCCGGCATCGCCGCGTGCGGGCCGGCGTAACCATTACCCGGCGCTTTATCGTCGACGCGGTCGACTGACCTCCAATGAACAATGGCGGGCCAGGGCCCGCCATTTCCTTATGGCGGCGCGCAGTCGCGCCGCGCGCCTCCAGGACGCTGTCAGCTTCGCGCTTCAGCCACGCCCGGCACCATCGACGCCGGGGCCGCGCTTGCCGCTGCATCGGCGTGCAGCGCCGATGCCGACAGCCGATGGTTGATGCACGCGAGCGCCAGCGCACCCACGATCCCCGCCGCACCGATGACCAGGAAGTTCTGCGCCAGCGGCAACTGCAGCGAAACGATCAGCCCGATCAGCACCGGCGCCGCGATGGCGCCAAGCCGTCCGATGCCCGAGGCCATGCCAACGCCGGTCGAACGGATCGACACCGGATAAAACTGCCCGCTGTATGCATACGCGACGATCTGCGCGCCGGTAGTGCAAGCACCTACCGCGCCGATCAGAAGGTAGAGCATCTCGGTCGAGGTCTTGAACGTCATCAGGTAAAGGAACGCGCCGCCGAGCAAGTACATCACCACCAGCACCCACTTGATATGGAACCGGTCGGCCAGCCATCCGCCACCGATCGCACCTACCACAGCGCCCACGTTCAGCGCGATCACGAAGCTGAGCGCGGAGCCCAGGCTGTAGCCCGACATCGCCATCAGCTTGGTCAGCCAGGTGCTGAGCGCATAGACCATGAACAGGCCGGTAAAGAAGGCGATCCAGAACATGACCGTGCTGAAGCCACGGCCGTCCTGGAACAGGCGGGCCACCGGCGCGCCGGCTGCGCGGTCCTGCTGCGGCAAGCGGAAGGTGGCGCCGGCATCCAGGCGCAGGTGCGGGTCGATGCGTTGCGCGAGGGCGCGCAGATCCTTTTCGTTCTGGCGCGACACCAGGAACGACAGCGACTCCGGCATCGTCTTCAGGATGAACGGGATCAGGATCACCGGCACGCCGGCCGCGAAGAACACGATCTGCCAGCCAAACCCGGCAATGAACTGCTTGCCGATCACCGCGGCCAGGATGCCGCCGATGGCATAGCCGGAGAACATCACCGTGGTCATGAAGCTGCGGATCTTGCGCGGGGAATATTCCGTCATCTGCGCCACGATGTTGGGCATCACGCCGCCGATGCCAAGACCGGCGATAAACCGCATCACGCTGAACGTGACCGGATCGCTGGTCAGGCCCGCGGCCGCCGTGAACACGCTGAACAGGAATACGCACAGCGAGATGGTCCAGCGTCGTCCGATCTTGTCGGAGAGGGCGCCCAGGAAGATAGCGCCGAACATCATGCCGAACAGCGCCGAGCTCGCCATGAAGCCGGCGGTCGACGCCGTGACGCCCATCTCCTTCATGATCGATGGCAGCGCGGCACCCGCTACGGCGATGTCATATCCGTCGATGATGATCACCAGCAGGCACCAGGCCAGGACACGCGCATGGAATCGGTTAAAGCGGGCGCCGTCGGCCAGCTTCTGTACATCAATGTGCTGCATCTATGTCTCCTTCACCAATCTTCTTTTGAACGCTCAACCAGCGGCAAGGGCCCGCGAACGGGCCCCGGGCCCGGGCTGGACGGACTATGGTTGATGCGTGGTTATACGTCAAGATCATTACTTATGTCGTGACGAAAACCTAGGGTATTTCCGGTGAAGAAGTGCTGAATCGGCGGTTATTTAGTCAACAAGTTGATTTATCAAGTAGTGTGCGCGCAGGCGCGATCGGTCCGGCCGCCTGGCCCTCCCGCACCTGTCGCCGCATTCATGCCAGCGTATCGAGCCGTGCCTGCAGCCGCCCGCGCGTGATCGCGCCGATCTGAGCCAGCGCCTCATCCAGTTCCTGCTGCGTGCTGCGGTCGATACGGCGTTCCAGCGCGGCAAAGATGCCTTCCCGCGTGTAGTGCCGCACGCAGATAATGAAGGGAAAGCCGTGTCGTGCCAGGTAAGCGGCATTCATGCGGTCGAGCGTGGCTTCCTGCTGCACTGACATCGTGTCCAGCCCCGCGCTCTTCTGCTCGGCATTGGAATCCGCCGTCATGGTGCCGGCGCGGATATTGGCGGCCGACAGCATCGGGTGCAGGTTCAGGAAATCGCACTGGGCCTTCGCATCCAGCTTGCGGATGACATCCATCATCGCATCATGCAGCGCGCTGGACGATGCAAAGGGCCGCCGCGCCCAGGCGCGCTCTGCCGCCAGCGGAAAATGCTCGAACACGCTGCCGAACGCGTGGGTAAAGCCGGACTGGTCCAGCGCGTTGACCGGCGCCAGATCGATGGACTGTGACATGGACTGCTCTCCCGTTGTGCCGGCCGCGCAGGCCAGGCATGGAAACCGAATACGGGCCGAGTATAGGAAGCAGGCATGGCCGCGGCGAGGGGCGCGGCCATATAAGACGCATAACAGAATCCGATACCGCTATGCGCGTGGGGCGGGGTCCAGGTCGCGCAGGTCGCGCAGCGCCTGCGATGCCGCCGTCAGCATGCCGCGCAGCCACGCATGCGAGGCCGAGCGGTGGCGCGCGGGATGCCACAGCTGGTAGAAGCGCATGAACGGGAATTCGATCGGCGGCCTGAGCACCGCCACCGGTACATGCTGCGCGTGATAGTTGGCAAAGTGGCGGCCCGTCGTCAGGATCAGGTCCGTGCCGGGGATCAGGCTCGGCGCCAGGTTGAAATAAGGGCAGCTCACGCGGTTGTCCCGGTGCACGCGCATCGTGCTGAGGCCCGTGTCCACCACCCCGCGCTGGTCGCGCGAGTAGGGCGTCGGCACGATATGCGCCGCGCCCAGGTAGGCCTGTGCGGTGAACTTTCCCGGCCGGTTATGCACGCTGTCAGGCGCCACCATGCAGACCATCTCGTCTTCCAGCAATACGGACAGGTGCAGGTGCTCCGGGGGATTGGGCCAGTTGCCGATCACGATGTCGATGGTGCCCTCCGACAGCGCCTGCTCGTAGTCGAAGGTGGCGGTCAGTGGAATCGCCGCCAGCCGCGCGTGGGGTGCCATGCGCCGGAACTCCCGTACGACTTGGGCAAAGAACGGCGGCGCGAGGTAGTCGGGCATCGCTACGGTAAAGCTTTGCTCGGTGGTGGCGGGGTCGAAGCGGTCGTCCGACACCAGCAGGTTGTCCAGCGCGCTGAGCGCCGCCTGCGCGTTGCGGGCAAGCTGCAGGGCGCGCTCGGTCGGCACCATGACATTCTTTTCGCGCGTGAGCAGCGGGTCGTTGAAGATCGCGCGCAGCCGCTTGAGCGCCGAGCTGATCGCCGGTTGCGACTGGTTCAGGCGGATGGCGGTGCGCGAGACGCTCTGCTCGGCAATCAGGATGCACAGCACGCGCAGCAGGTAGGTATCGAAAGGGTCGTCGGCGCGGATCATGCGGAGTCTCGGGCGTTCCGGTAGGTAAGTAGGCGTGGGCAGCAGGCGCCGCAACCGGTGCGCATTGCTTGCTGCCCATGGCGGCTTTGTAGCCTTTTGCGCACCGCACGGCAACGCGGTCGAACCCGCACGCGGGCGGGAACGCCGCCCCCCGGCGCACCGCGGAGGAGGGCAAAGCGGGTGCCCTAGGGTAATCCATAGGTCCGCCAACGCGCCTGGCAAAAGCCCGGAATCCCGCGCCAGGCAAGGCTTTCCGACCCATATCCAAGCTGATATAGGGCCTATACCAGCCCCCCCGTTCCGCAATCCGGGCCCGTTCCTATACTTGCACCCAATCCAGACGGAGGGCCGCCGCAGCACCATCCCCGCGGCATCGCCCGCACAACACAAACCGACAAGACAGGAGACTACATGTCCATTACAAAACAGGGCGTTCCGCTGTTCGCCGACACGGCGGACGATGCGGAAGCCAGCGTCTTTCGCAAGGTGTCGTGGCGCCTGCTGCCATTCCTTGGCGTGCTGTGGGTGCTCGCGTGGCTGGACCGGGTCAACATCGGCTTCGCCAAGCTGCAGATGCTGGATTCGCTGCGCTTCAGCGAGGCGGTGTATGGCCTGGGCGCCGGTATCTTCTTCCTCGGCTACTTCTTCTTCGAAGTGCCGTCGAACATGCTGCTGCAGAAGATCGGCGCCAAGAAGACCATCATGCGCATCACCATCTGCTGGGGCGTGATCTGCATGCTGCAGACCTATGTCACCACGCCGACGCAGTTCTATATCCTGCGCTTCCTGCTGGGCGCGTTCGAGGCGGGCTTCTATCCCGGCGTGATCCTCTACCTGACCTACTGGTATCCGTCCGAGCGGCGCGCCCGCGCTTTCGGCACCTTCATGTCGGCGTCCGCCATCGCAGGTGTGCTCGGCGGCCCGCTGGCCGGCTGGATCATGACCTCGATGGGCGGCGTGCATGGCATGCATGGCTGGCAATGGCTGTTTATCCTGGAAGGCATTCCTTCCGTGCTGGCCGGCATCTTCGCGTGGTTCTACATGACCGACAAGCCGGAGCAGGCACAGTGGCTGACCGACAGCGAGAAGCGCGTGGTGCTCGACGCCCTGAAGCGGGACAACGCCACCATGGGCGAACGTGGGCACGACTGGCGTACGCTGTTCACCAACCGCAAGGTGTGGCTGCTGATCGCCATCTTCTTCTGCCTGCTGTGCGCCAACTCCACGCTGACATTCTGGATCCCGACCATCATCAAGGAAGTCGGCTTCACCACGCCGATGGCGGTGGGCTGGATCGCGGCGGTGGCCTACCTCTGCGGCGCGATCGGCATGATCGCCAACGGCGCGCACTCTGACCGCCGCAACGAGGTGCGCTGGCACTTCAGCGGCGCCGCGCTGGTCGGTGGTGCGGCAATGGCCCTGCTGGCCGTGCTGCTGGGCATGCAGGCGCTGTCGCCTGTGATCACCCTGGTGGCCATGACTGCCGCGCTGGTCGGCACCATGAGCGCCATCCCCGTGTTCTGGCAGCTGCCCAACCGCTACCTGGCTGGCAGCGCCGCCGCGGTGGGCGTGGCCCTGATCAATTCCGTCTCCAACCTGGCCGGCTTCGGCGCGCCCTACGTGATGGGCCTGATCAAGACCGCGACCGGCACGGTCAGCAGCGGCCTGTACCTGGTGGCCGCCATCGAAATCCTGGCTGCGGTGCTGGTCCTGTTCGGCATCCGCCGTCTCCATCACAAGCGCGAGGCCTGACATGCACGACGACCACGATCCCGGCTTCAACGCCGCCCGCCGACGCTTCGGCCTGCAATCGGTCACGCTGGGAGGCAGTGCGCTGCTGGCTGGCAGCGCGCTGGCCGCCAGCCCGGCACCGACTCCGGCGCCCAACCAGACCGCGGGCCCGGTGCAGCAGGGCGGCCTCAGCCCGCGGCTGACCATGCACGCGCTCGACACCTGGCACGGCACGCCGGCAGCCGGTATGCGCGTAGACATGTACCGCATTGAAAACGGACAGCCACGCCTGCTGCAGACGGTGACGCTCGCCGCCAATGGCCGCAGCGAACCACCGCTGCTGCTCGGCGACGCCTACCGCACCGGCACCTACGAACTGGTCATGCACGTGGACGAATACTTCGCCGCCCGCAAGGCCAGCCTGCCGCAGCCGCTGTTCCTGTCGAAGATCCCGCTGCGCCTGCGCGTGACGGACGCCAGCCAGCGCATCCACCTGCCCGTGACGTTCGGGCCGTGGAGCTACAACTACTACCGCGGCAGTTGATGCCTGCATTGCATTGAAAGGAGACAGACCATGGCAGGCATCAGCACCCACGTGCTCGACGTATCGCTCGGCAAGCCGATTGCCGGCATGCAGATCGAACTGTTCGACGTCGGCACGCAACCCCCGAAACTGATCGCAAAGGCGCGCACCAACAACGACGGCCGCACTGACACGCCCATGCTGCCCGCCGCCCAGGCCCGCACCGGCGACTTCGAGCTGCGCTTCTGGGTGGCGGACTACTTCAAGGCGCCGGACACGTTCGCCGACATCGTGCCCGTGCGCTTTACCATCGCGGACGCCGCGCAGCACTACCACGTGCCGCTGCTGTGCTCGCCGTGGAGTTTCGGCACGTACCGGGGCAGCTGAAGCGCACCTTACTGCGTGCCGGTCAGCACCGCGCTGCTGGTGGTCGGCGGTGCGTTGCCCTCGACCACCAGCAGCGCGGCGGCGGCAGGCTGCTTCGTGGACAAGGCAGGCACCGCCTCGCGCAACGGCCCGATGGCCGTGCCATTGGCGGCGCCGGCGGCATTCGTCCTGAAGCTTGCAACGGGCGAGCGGTGGCCAGAGACGTAGACGTTGTAGACCGTCTGCGGCTTTAGCTGGTAGAGGAACACTTCCAGCGCATCGACCAGGCCCAGGTTGCGTGCCACGATGAAGCCGCGTCCGGCGCCGCTGGTGGCCTTGAGCGGAATGTTGACGGGATCGCTGTTTGCACGCGGCGCGAGATTTGCCTTGCCATCGCCGGCCGGCACGGCATTGGAGACATAGACGAGGGCCTGCGGTGCCTGTCCGACCGGGGTGCGGGCGATGACGCGCTGGGTCGCGGTGTCGATCACGTCGACCCCGTCGCCGTTTTCCAGGCCGACATACATGCGGCTGCCGTCATCGGACGGCCAGATGCCATGCGGCAGCGCGCCGACGGGTATGGTCGCGAGCAGGCGGGGCTCGGCGTCGGTGCTGTAGACCTTGACCACATTCTCGCCGCCGACCGTCACGTAGGCGAGCGTGCCGCGCGCGGTCCTGGCGAAGCCGATGTGGTTGGTGATAAAGCCGGTATCGAACACGCCCCTGACGCTGAGGCTTTGCGTGTCGATGCGGGTGACCTTGCCCACGTCCTTGTGCGTCATCCACACTTCGCTGAAGTCCGGGGTGAACTGCAGGAAGGGCGAAAACGGGCTGGCGACCGGAATGCGCTTGACGACCTGGTGCGTGGCGACATCGATCACGTCGACCTCGGGCGTAAAGCTGGAGACGACAAAGGCGAGCTTGCCGTCGGGATGGAACAGCACCATGCCCGGGCCTGGCGCGGTGGGGATGCGGCGGATCTCCTTGTAGCTGGCCGGGTCGATCACCGAGATGTAGTCCTCGCCGCGCACGACCACCCACGCTTCCTTGCCGTCGGCGGTAAAGAAACCCTCGTGCGGCGAACGGCCGATATAGGCAACCCCCTTGACCTTGTTCGTGGCGGTATCGATGAACGTCGCCGAGTTCGAGCCATTGGAGACGACGAGCAGCGTCTTGTGATCCGGCGAGAAGCCCAGGCCATGCACGTTGATCTCGCCCTTGTAAAGCGGCGAAAGGATATCGGGCCGCGCATTGCCAAGGCGGATCTGGCCGAGCAGCGTATTGGTGGCGGGCTGGATGACCGACACGGTGTTGCTGTTCTGGTCCGCCGTATAGACGCGGTCGCTGGCGGCCGGTGCCGCGGTGGCGAGCGACGACGCCGTGGCCAGAAGCAGCGCAAGCTGCGATGTCTTCTTCATGTGGGGGGTTCCTTTAGCGAGAATCGGCACGTGCCGGATTGACGCCCGGCGCGGGCTTAGGATGGCGGGCAAGCCAGGCTTGCATCAGCCGGATCTCGTTCTGCTGGTCGGTGATGATGCCCTGTGCCAGGTTGCGCAATTCCGGATCCCGGGTGTCGAGCAGCAATGCCTTGGCCATGTCGATGGCGCCCTGGTGATGCGGGATCATCATCGCGACGAAGTCGTGGTCAGGGTCGCCGTTCATGGCGGCGGCGCGCATGCCTGCATCCATGATGGCCATGGCGTCGTCCATGCGTTGTGCGAACGGCTTTGCGGTGCTGGCGACAAAGGGTTCCGGCTGCCGCGCCACTGGCGTCTGGCCATGATCATGCGCCGCCGTCGGGACACCGCCTGCCAGGCAGATCGAACCGGCCGCCGCCGCAATGGCGGCGAGCATGAAAGCGGGCAGGGTGGACTTCATGTGTGGCGTTCTCCGGGTTGTGGTTCGCGGGCTGCTTCGGAGTAAACACGCCCGGGACCGGCTTTATTCCGCACAGGCCAACTTTTTTTGCAACACATCCTCGGGACACCAACCGTACGGGCACGGCGCTTGCGAGCCGCCAGGCGTTGCAATCATGGCTGCGCAGCGGCGGCCCTCAGGGTTCTCCCGCTCCCATGAGGCTGCCACCGTTCGCTACACTTACCTGCCGCCAGCGGCAGGCGAGACGACACAACGGGTGCCAGCCCGCAACACAACTACGTCTTGCCCAAGGCCCTGCGCGGCGCAAATGGCAAGCGCATCCATGCCCCCGAATCCACCGCCCCCGACCGAACCGTCCGCTGCAGCCACCGCGCCGCGCGCGCTGCGCCATGTCGTTGCCGACGAGGCGCAGGCTGCCGCGGCCGAGCTCGACGGCTGGCAGCAGCGCTACCAGCAACTGACGCCCGGTATGTTCCGGGCCGAGGTCTCGCAGGTCACTTACGGCGATGTCCATGTGTTCCGCGAACAGACCACGCAGGCGCTGCTGGAAGAGGGGGAAGCGGCGCGCGGCTATCTGTCGCTCGCCTTGCCGCATGTGCAATGCGAGGATGGCTGGTTCCACGGCTACCGCATGCACGGATATTCGCTGCTGTGCGCCGGCAATGGCCAGGCGCTGGCGATGCGCACCCCGCGCGAACTGGACCTGACCGGACTGACCATGCCGCTGCCCGCGCTGGATCGCGCGGTAGCGCTGGCGAGCGGCGAGCCACGCCGCCTCGACAAGCTGGCCGGCGTGCGCCAGTTGCGGCCGGCGGTCGGCAATGATTTGCGCGCCGCGTTGCTGTCGGTGCTGGCGACCGCGGCGATCGAAGCGGAGGTGTTCAGCAACCGCTTCGTGGAGAGCGCGATACGCGACGCCTTGCTGCTGGCGGCGGCGACCGCGCTGATCGCGGACGACGACCGCTCGCGCGAGCCGCTGCCAACCGCAGGCGCGCGCCGCCAGCTGGTGGCCGACGCCTACGCGCTGGTGCGTGCCGCGCCCGACCACGGCTGGAGCATCCTGGCGCTGTGCGAGCGCCTGGGCGTATCGCGCCGCACGCTGCAGTACAGCTTCAACGAGGTCACCGGCCTGGCGCCGCTGGACTTCGTGCGCGCGGTGCGGATGAACGGTGTGCGCCTGGCGCTGCGCGCCGGCCCGGTGGAGCCGGTCGGCGCGGTCGCGGCGCGGTTCGGCTTTCACCATCTGCCGCGTTTCGCGGCGCAGTACCGCGCCTTCTTCGGCGAACTGCCGTCGCAAACGCTGGCACGGCGCCGCGGGTTGGCCCAGGCCTAGGCCATCATCGCGCGCGGCAGGTGGCGGCCCACCCAGTCGCGCTCCTGCTCATAGGCGCGCGCCAGCCGCAGCACGCCCAGGTCGTCGTGCGGCCTGCCGATCAGCTGCATGCCCATCGGCAGGCCGTCGCGGCTGAAGCCCGCGGGCACGCTGATTACCGGGCAACCCGACAGCGTCCAGGGGAACACCACTTCCATCCAGCGGTGATAGGTGTCCATCTGCCTGCCGGCGATCTGTTTCGGCCACGGCTCGCGCACGTCGAACGGAAACACCTGTGCGGTCGGCACCGCGATGAAGTCATGCCTGGCGAAGACCTGCTGCAGCGCCTGCGCCCAGGCGCTGCGCTCGGCGCTGGCGGCATAGATGTCGCCGGCATCGAGCTTGAGCGCGCCTTCGATCTCCCAGACCGCCTCGGGCTTGAGCAGCGCCCTCTTGGCCGGGTCGCGGTAGAACGGCAACATGCCGTTGCCGACCAGGAAATGCCGGTGGACCAGCCAGGTCTTCCACAGGCGTTCCGGCGCAAAGGGCGGCTTGATGGCGTCGACCGAAACGCCGAAGGCCTGGAACGCCTGCAACGCTTGCTCGCACAACGGCAGGATGCCGTCTTCCATCGGCAGGTAGCCGTCCCAGTTGCCCAGCCACGCCACGCGCTTGCCTTTCAGGTCGGCGTCCAGCGTCACCATCACGTTGTCGGGCGTGAGCCGGGCCAGCGTTGCGTCGCGCTCGAGCGCGAGCGGGGTGCGCGGGTCGGGCCCTGACTGCGTGGCCAGCAGCAACGCGACGTCGGCGACGGTGCGGCCCATCGGCCCTTCGTAGCCAAGTTGCTGCAGGAAGACCTCGGCGGTCGGGCCGTAGGGCACCCGGCCCATCGACGGGCGGAAGCCATACACGTTGCAATAGCCGGCCGGATTGCGCAACGAGCCGCCGAAGTCGCTGCCGTCGGCGACCGGCAGCATCCGCATCGCCAGCGCCGCGGCCGCGCCGCCGCTGCTGCCGCCGGCGCAACGGGTGGCGTCATAGGGGTTGCGGGTGGCGCCATAGACGGTGTTGAAGGTTTGCGAGCCCAGCCCGAACTCCGGCGTATTGGTCTTGCCGACCAGGATGGCGCCGGCCTTGCGCACGCGCTCGACGATGATCGCGTCGGTCGCCGGCACGTTGTCCTTGAAGATCGGCGAACCAAAGGTGGTGCGGATGCCGCGCGTCAGCGCGAGATCCTTCGGTGCCTGCGGCATGCCGTGCATCCAGCCGCCCGGCTTGCCGGCGGCCAGTGCCTGGTCGGCGGCCGCGGCTTCCTGCAGCAGCACGTCGCGCTCGCGCAGGGCAACGATGGCGTTGGCGGCAGGGTTGACCCGATCGATATGCGACAGATAGGCCGCCATGACCTCGCGGCACGAGACGCGCCGCCCATGGATCTCGCGCGACAGTTTCCAGGCCGGCATCATCACGATCGGGTCGGGTGTGCCGCTTGCCGCCTGGCCCGCGGCATTGGCGCCAGGGCTTGCGGCAGTGGCCGGGCGCGACAGCGCGGCGCCGGCCGCGGCCGTGGTCAGGGCGGTACCGGCCAGCCGGCCCAGCCACTGGCGGCGGGCCGGCTGCGCCACAGCGGCGGCGGCGTCGTCGGCGGCGGCGGGGCAGGGAGAAGTGTTCTTCATGGTCGTACTCATTGCTGGCGGTCCGCGGCTCAGACAGCGATCATCACCGACTTGGTCTCGGTGTAGTGTTCGAACACGGCGCGGCCCATTTCGCGGCCGATCCCCGATTGCTTGAAGCCGCCAAACGGCATGGCGTTGTCGAGCAGGTTATGGCAGTTGACCCACACGGTGCCGGCCTTGATGCGCGGCACCAGCCGGTGCACCCGCGACAGGTCGTTCGACCACACCGATGCGGCGAGCCCGAACGGCGTACCGTTGGCCCGGCCGACCACCTCGTCGATCTCGTCGTAGGGCAGGGCCACCACCACCGGTCCGAAGATTTCTTCCTGCACCACGCTGGCAGTGTCCGGCGCGCCGGCGAGCACCGTCGGACGGAAGAAATGGCCGCGCGACGTGTCCGCCGGACCGCCGCAGACGAGCGTCGCGCCGTCCTGCACGCCCGCCTGCACATAGCCGGCAACGCGCTGGCACTGGCGTGCCGAGACCAGCGGCCCCATGGTGGTATCGGCCTCGATGCCCGCGCCCAGCCGGAAGCCGTTGGCGATGCCGGCGAGCGCCGCCACGGTGGCGTCGAAATGCTTGCGCGGCAGGTAGAGCCGCGAACCCGCGGTGCAGACTTGCCCCTGGTTGAAGAAGATGGCCTGCGCGGCGCCGGCCGCCGCGGCCTCGGGCGGCATGTCGTCGAGCATGATCACCGGCGACTTGCCGCCGAGTTCCAGCGTGACGCGGGCCAGCCGCTGCATGGCGGCAGTGCCGACCAGCTTGCCGACCTCCGTCGAGCCGGTGAAGGCGACCTTGTCGACGTCCGGATGCGCCGCCAGTGCCGCGCCGCAGTCCGCGCCGCCGCCCGTCACGATGTTGACCACGCCTGCGGGATAGCCGGCTTCCACGATCAGCTCGCCCAGGCGCAGCGCGGACAGCGGCGTTTCCTCGGCCGGCTTGAGCACCACGGTGCAGCCGCACGCCAGCGCCGGACCGAGCTTCCACGCCGCCATCAGCAGCGGGAAGTTCCACGGGATGATGGCGCCGACCACGCCTACCGCCTCCTGCCGGGTGAAGGCGACGAACTCGCGCTCGCGCACCAGCGGCACCGACACGTCCAGGCTCTCGCCGTGCAGCTTGGTCGCCCATCCGCCCATGTAGCGCAGGAAGCTGGCGGCGGTGGCCACGTCGACGGCGCGCGCCATGCTGGCCGGCTTGCCGTTGTCGAGCGCCTCGATCTGCGCCAGTTCGTCGGCATTGGCCTCGACCAGGTCGGCCAGGCGCAGCAGCAGGCGTTCGCGGTCGGACGGGCGCATCGCGGCCCACGCGCCTTGCCCGAAGGCCTGGCGCGCGGCTTGCACGGCGGCGTCGACGTCGGCGGGCTTGCCGGCGGGCACCTCGGCCAGCGGCGATTCGGTGGCGGGGTCCTCGCTGACGAAGACGCCGCCGTCAGCAGCGGCGACCCACTGGCCGCCGATCAGCATGCGTTTGGGGCGTTGCAGGAAGGCGCGGGTAGCGGGCAGAAGCAGGTCGGTGCGGGTGTCCATGGGTCTCCTCGTCGGATCGTTGTCGGTGTGGGTGTTTCGGGTTCAGCGGCCCGGCAGGATCGCGGCGCGGTGCGCGGCGACATCGTCGAGCCGGTCATTGCGGTAGCGGGTCACTTCCTGCGGCGTGTACGGGGCCGCGTCGTGCTGCGCGGTCAGCGCCGGCAGCATCCAGTTCATCAGCTCGGCGATCTGCGCATCGGTCAGGTCCGAGCCGGACGTACCAGGCACCTGCACCAGGAACGCGCGGCCCGCGGCGGAGCGCAGCAGCTGTGGCACGGTGAGGCGCATGTCGGGAATGCCGGCGGCCGGCTTGCCCGAGCCATCCGGCAGGTGGCAACCCGAGCAGTGCAGCATGTAGCTGGCCTGGCCGCGCTGCAGCCTGCCCTCGGCATGCGCCGCCGCGGCAACCAGGCAGCAGGCCAGGGTGGCCGCGATCCGCACGACTCGCACGACTCGCACGACGCGGCGTGGCGCGGCGCGGCCCATGTCAGCGGGCCTCGCGCAGCTTGCGCACGGCGCCCGGCGTCTTGCGCTCGGCGCGCGCTTTGGCCAGCGCTTCGGCGCCGCCGGCCGTCGCTGCCTGTCCGTTCTGCGTGTTGAGCCACGCCATCACCGCCAGCAGCGAGGCGTCCGGCAGCGCGGCAAAGGGCGGCATGATGCCGTTGAAGGACTGCCCCTGCGATTCGATGGGGCCCGCCAGCCCGTGCACCAGCACGTTGGCGAGGTAGGCCTGGCCTGCCGGCGCGCCCAGCCGCTCGCGCAGCGCATTGGCCAGCGGCGGCGCGACCCCGGCAATCCCGGATGCGTCGGCGTTGTGGCAAGCCGCGCAGTTGGCGGCGAACAGGTCCTTGCCCTGCGCGGCAAGGTCGGCCGCGGCGGCGGGCAGGGCGGCCAGCAGTGTCGCCCCGGCGGCGGCGATCAGGACGGACGGCTTCATTCCTGGACTCCGAGAATGATCGAGGTGGTGCAGTGGAACATGGTGCTGGTGTTGCTCATGCACCAGTTGACGTCGTTGTGGACGCCAAGCTTGTAGCCCGGGCGCTCGCGCTCGTTGGTATTGCATTCGCAGCGGCCACAGGTAGTTTTGCCGCAGCAGTCGTTGTAGCTGACCATGTAGTCCTTGCCGTCCGCAGGGTTGCGGCAGGTGCCAACCCACGACACTTTCGACGGTTCGGTGCCGGGTGGGCAGGTAGTCGAAGTGCCGCCGCAGCACGAGCACAGGAATCCGTCGACCGCGCAGTATTTCCAGTAATCGCATGCGGTTTCGTCGGCCGGCTTGCCGGCGCGCGCGCCGTGCGCGCTGGCGGCATGCGCGCTGCGGTCGAAAGGCAGTACCGGCAGCGCCATGCCGCCGACCATCGCCTTGCCCAGCGTGGCCAGCACGCTGCGGCGGCCGACGCGTTGCGCGGCCCGGCGCGCCTGGCGCTCGAAGAGGTTGTCAAACCACATCACACGTTTTCCTTGCGCTCAGGCGTGGGTTTCAAGGAACTGCTGCACCGACGCCACGTTCAGGTCCATGGCGGTGAACAGGCTTTCCAGCTGCTCGCGCGAATTGACCAGGCCCTTGGCGCGCAGCGTGCCTTGCTGGTCCAGCAGCACACCGTAAGGCAGCTTGCCGATCTGCAGGTGCATGCCGATTTCTTTGGACAACACGTATTCGAATTCGCCCAGGCCGGCCTGCTTCAGGAAGGCGAGATGCTCCGGCTGCTCGCCGTCGGACGCCAGCACGATGCGCAGCCAGCCGCGTTCGCTGGCGCGGATCGACTTCAGCACCGGGATCAGCTTTTTGCAGATCGGGCACGTCGGCGACAGGAAGAACAGCAGCGTGGCGGCGGCTTGCTGGCCGCCCACGGCGACAGCGCCGCCGCGCACGTCCTGCAGCGCGAACGGCTGCAACGGCTGTCCGACGCGCGGGCCGGCGTCGATCACCAGCGCGCCCATCGGGGCCACGCGTTCATAGAGGATGCCGACTTGGCGGGCCAGCGCATACAGGCCAAGCAGCAGCGCCAGCACGGCGATCCACAGCACGACATTTGCAATCACAAGAGCAGTCATCACGGTCTCGGTCAGAAGGAAATCAAGGGATGGTCAGGCGCGGGCGCGGGCGGCGTTGGCCAGCAATTGCGTGCTGGCCAGCCACATCAGCAGCAGCGCCAGGGCGCAGAAGCCAGCGGCGGCAAAGTCGAGCGGCGCCATGGCGCGCGTGGGCGCTGCCGCGGCGGATGCGGCCGCCGCGCCCAGTACCGCCAGCAAGGCGGCATTGCGCCATACCAGGCCGCCCGACAACGGCACGCCCTCGGCATCGCAGCCGCAGCGGATATCGCGACGGCCGCGCGCCAGGTTGATGCCGACGGCAGCGGTGGCGAGGCCGACGACGGCAAGCCCGGCGACCGCCGAAGCCGCCTGCAGGGGACGGGCCACCAGCAGCAGCGCGGCGCCCGTTTCAGCGGCAACGAAGGCCATTGCCGCCGCACGGGTCCATGCGGCGGGAACCAGCTGGTAGGCGTGGAGGGCCGCGTGGAAGCGCTCAAAGTCGCGCAGCTTGGGCAGCACCGACATCAGCAGCACCAACGCCGCGGCCGCACTGCAGGCAGCGGTGACAAGGGGATCGGCCAGCAGGGCGGCGGTCATTGATGGGCCTCCACCTGCACGGCGTTCTCGGTCACGTTATCCAGCCGCGCGACCGGCTTCAGCCGTGCCGCGGGATCCAGCGCGACCACGCCCGCCTTGATCGCGTCGAGCGCGTACAGCGTCGGCCTGGCGCCTTGCGTGATGGTCAGTGCCAGCGCGTTCTGCCCGGGCGCGCGCGCCACGCGCTTGCGGCTGGCCAGGTCGATGGTCCAGATCTCCGCCGCGGGCGTCTTGTGCGAGCCCTCGCGGCTCTTCGGATGCATGCCGACATAGAGCCGCTGCGTGGCGGCGTGCAGCGCGAACAGCTGATAGCCGCCGGGCTTCCAGCCCCCCCTGGTGTCGGCCGTATCGACGATGGGCCACGGCTTGCCAAAGGACGGTGCTTCGCCCGAGAGGTCGGCGGTATAGACGTTGCCGTTGAAGGAAACGAAGTACAGCGTGTTGCCGATGCGCTCCGCATGCAGGAAAACGGGGTCTTCCTGCGGATCGAACATGCGCGCGCTGCGCTTCTGGCCGGCAGGCTGTCCATTGGCATCGTGCGTGACGGTCAGCATGGCGCCGTCGCTGCACAGCGAGTGAAAGCGCTGGCTCGACGCGGCGCTGGCAAAGATGCCCCAGCAACCCGGCGTCTGGACCTCGGACGCAAGCTTGTTCTCTTTCAGGTCGACGATGCTGACCGAGGTCGCCGGCGTGGCATTCTGCACATACAGGAAGCGGCCGTCCGCGGACGTGGCGATGATGCCCCGGTAGTTGAGCGACTGCGCATGGCGTGGCGGGATCACGATCTCGCTGCGGTAGGCCAGCGTGCCGGCATCGTACAGGCTGACCACGTCGGTCCGTTCGCCGCGCGACAGGCGCGGGTAGAAGGTCGAGACCACATAGATGGTGCGCTTGTCCGGCGACAGCAGCGACTGTCCGCCGAAGCCGGTCGGCACCAGGCCGAGGTACTTCATCTGCTTGCCGTCGACCACGTGCAGGCGGCCGTCGACCATGTGGCGGAACGCAACGTCGGAGATGTAAAGGCGGTTTTCGTCGGCCGGCGCCAGCGTGGCCATCGTCAGCGTTTCGGGCGGCAACTCGGCGACGGCGCTGCCCGCGCCGATGGCGAGCGATGCGAGCGACATGGCAAGGCACCATGCGCGCAGCGCCGGGGGTGCGGAACGTGCGAACTGCCGCGCTCTGCTGGCGGGGCGTGCGTTCCTGCTTGGGTGCGTCACGACTGTCTCCTGTGGGAAGCGGGATGGAGGCAGTCTATGAAGTGGCGGGGCCTGGGCGTTAGCCGGAATCGGCAACCGGCGTACCGGGAGATCTACTGAGTCGCGGCGTGCGTGCGGCGGTGCGGCGAGGGGCGCCGGGCGCGAGGGCCGGCATCCCTGGCGCCCGCACGGCCTGATCGGGCCATGCAGTGGCCGCTACGGATATCCGATTTTGGCAATCGTGCGGCGCCCGAGGCGCCCGAGGTGCCTGAAACACGCTCGCGAAATCAGGCCGCCTTTGCCGTGGCTTCGAAGTAGTCCGCGAATTCGTCGCGCACCACTTCCTCGATCCGTGCAATCTCCGCATCGGACAATTCGGTGAATTTCGCGCGCTTGCGGTTGGAGAGCTCGCCGTGGTTCTGCACGACCAGGTCGATCAGGTTGGTGAGGCGCGCCTGGCGCAGGTCCAGCCATCCTTCGATGCGGGCCACGCTGGCATCGAAGGCCTTCAGGTAGCGGATCTCCAGCGCCAGGTCTTCCTCGACGCACTGCTGGACGCATTCGAAGACAAACTCGCAAAGCGCCGTCGCATCGAACGACGCATAGAGCCAATAGGGTTGTGGCGACTTGATGAGAATCGTGTCGCTGTCAGCGTCAAGCACATAGTTCAGCAGTCCCGTGCGAGGCGCCGAGTAGTCCTTCAGCAAGCCGGCGTAGACCGGCAGGTTTTTCAGCATGCTGGCCGATACCGGCAACACGACGCCTTCCGGCGTCACGCCGGCCTGGCGCAACAGATGGTGGATCAGGAAGCGGTGGAGGCGCCCGTTGCCGTCGTAGAACGGGTGGATATAGACAAAGCCGAATGCAACGCACGCCGCGATGACGAGCGGGTGCGCCGCTTTCGTCTTGATCAGGCCGGCAACCTGTGCCAGGCCTTCCATCATCGGCTCGACCTGCTGCGGGGGCGGCGGGATGTAGTCGGCAATGTTGCGCAGCCGTCCGCCGCGCGAGAGCCAGTTCTGGCGATCGCGATAGGCGTACTCCGCCCGGATCGATGAAATGATCTCGTTCTGCCATTCGCAGAACTGCGCCTCGTCGAGTGGCACGGCCGCACCGGCAAACTCCAGCAGGCGCCTGAACCTGGCGACACGCTGGTTGTCGGGCAGCTCTTTCTCGATCGAATAGGTCGAACGCGTTTCGGCGAGGTAGAGATAGTCCACCGCGCGCGCCAGGACTTCCGGTTCGAGCCGGTTGATCGCGGCGGCGATCTTGCCCGGGAGATCGGCGCCGATGAATGCCTGGAGGCGCTCGGTGCGGCGCACCAAGGGGCAGAATGCCGCCGGGCCGAGGTGGTTGTTCACAATGCCGAACTGGGCGTCGAGCTGGCTGTCGCCCGTAACGTAGTCCGCTTCGTCGAGCGCCGCAACGCGGGCGGTTCCCGCCGGCAGCTTGTAGTCGAACTGCGCGCCGGCAAGCCACTTGGCATAGAAACCGCTGAGCCGCGCGTACCGCGATCCGGGCGAAGCCGCCAGCCACTGCCGTACCTCCTCAACCGCCTCCTGATGCTCGAACAGCGCGGCCAGCACGGTCAGATTCAGCGGTTCCTTGCGCAGCGCAAAGGTGAGATGGTCGAGGGTCGTATCGTCGCCGCGGTAGCGATTTCTGGGATAGACAGTCTTTACGCTGCCGTCGGCGCCGGTATGCGTGCTCAGCACGCCTGTCTTGTCCGCCAGTTCCGATATCGAATGCAGGGGCGGAACGCGCAGCTTGAACCTGGCAATCAAGGCGCTGTAGCCGAGTGGAGCGTAAGCCATAAGCGGACTGCGGAGTGAGGTAATGGAGGCATGGAGGATTACCAGAGTTTATACGTCGATTACTACTTCGTCTATTTATGGCGCATCGGCTTACCACATTGCATATGCCAGCCGAGCGCCCAAATTGACAGATCACCTATGCGGCTTATCCAAACACCTACCGGATACGCTCTCGATTACCAATTCGCCTACGGCCGATAGTGTGACGCATGGGGCTATTCCGCAATGATCTTTCCGACGAGTTGCAGTGGGGCGTTCATCGCGGGCGGATGGCTGGCCAGGGCGCTGATGGAGCGCGCGGACTGGAATGACCGTGGGGGGCTGAATCGCCAGCATCATAACCCGCGGGGTGAGCCGGGGCAGCGCCGGAAGCCGGGGAACCCGCACCCCAAGGCCCGCGTCAGGGGTCAGAGTTGGGGGCCAATCAGCGAAGACATCCGGTCGCGCAGTTTTTCGGTCCAGGGACGGTTGGCCCACTGTTCATAGGTCTTGGGGCGCGACAATTTCAGGTCTTCCTCGAAGATCCTGGTCTGCTCGGCGGCAAACCCGGCATCCAGGATATTCAGCGTGGCTTCGTCATTGAGACGGAATGACCGGTTATCGAAATTGGTCGAACCGACCGACACCAGCAGGTTATCAACGATCAGCACCTTGCAGTGGTACATCGTCGGCGCGTATTCGGCGATCACGGCGCCTGCCTTCAGCAGATTGCCCCAGCGCCGGCGCGACGCGGCGCGCACCGTCTCCGAATCGATATGCTCGCCCGGCACGATCACGCGCAGCCTGACGCCTCTTGCCAGGGCCGCCAGCAACGCTTTTTCCGTCAGTTCGTCGGGCACGAAGTAGGCCGCCGACAGGTCGATCGTTCGCGCGGCCGCCGTGATGGCAAGGTGGTACATCAGCGCCATGCTCTCGCTGCCGCCGGTGGGCGAACTGCTGAACATCTGGGCGCGGCCGTTGCCGACCGGGGGCAATTCAGGAAAGTACTCCGGCCCATGCGGCACCGCGCCGCTGACCTTGATCCAGTTGTCCAGGAATACGGACTGCATCTGGCCAACCACGGGGCCTTCCACCTGGAAATGCGTATCGCGCCAGTGGTCGGGATCCTGCGCATTGCCGGTCCATTCCGGCGCGATGCCGACGCCGCCGGTAAAGCCGATCGTGCCGTCGACCACCAGCACCTTGCGGTGCGTACGGTTGTTGAGCTTGCCGACGGTGTACCACCGCACCGGGTGGTAGCGGCGCACGTCCACGCCGGCGCCGGTCATGATGTCCAGCACGGACTTGTCGATCTTCGAGCTGCCGACGGCGTCCAGCAGCACTTGTACCCTGACGCCCGCCCGGGCGCGTTCGGAAAGGGCCTGCGCGAATTCGTTGCCGATATCGCCCGACCAATAGATGTACGACTCGAAATTGATTGTTTGCTTCGCGCTGCGGATCGCACCCAGCATCGCGGGAAAGATCTCGTCGCCATTCCTCAGCACGCGAAAGCGGTTGCCATCGACGACCGGAGGCCCGAGCAGTACGCCCAGTTCGCGGACAAACTGCGGATCGGCCAGGCTATAGAGCCGGTCGAGGCGGCGCTCGATGCGCTTTTCGCCACCAATCAGGTTGTACGCGACAATGCCGCCGAGGGCGGCCACTAGAATGACGGCAAGCAATGCGAGCATTCGGCCCTTTCTACGCGCCCCTGGAAAGGCGTGGCGGATCACGCAAGCACCATGATGTCTGGTCCAAGAATTGAGAATTGCGCCGGCAAGCTGGCGACTTTCACAGCATACTGCCCGGGATTGGCAGTTTCAAAGCGAGGCACGCGGAGGCCGGGCATTTCGACCTGGCTTTGACATCAGGTGTCACAGGGATTCTTGATCGACAAAGACACCCGGAAAAGAGACATGGGCATCCACATCCGCAATGAGCAGGCCGCCGACTCCGACACCATCGCACGGCTGACGGAAGCCGCGTTCCGCGGCGAGCCGCACTCAAGCCATACCGAGCACTTCATCGTCAATGCACTGCGCCGCGATGGGCAACTGACTGTGTCACTCGTGGCAGCGGACGGCGACGCCATCGTCGGCCATGTCGCCGTCTCGCCGGTGACGATTTCGTCCGGAGCAACGGCATGGTATGGCCTGGGGCCGATCTCCGTGTTGCCTGAGTGGCAAGGGCAAGGTATCGGCACCAAGCTGATGAAGGCGGCCCTGGGTGAACTGCAGCGCCTCGGCAGCGCCGGCTGCGTGGTGCTCGGCAACCCCGCGTACTACGGCCGCTTTGGATTCAAGGCGCATGCCAGGCTGGTACTGCCCGGCGTTCCCCAGGAATACTTCCAGGCCGTAGCCTTCGGCGGAGAAATGCCGGTTGGCGACGTGTGTTACCACCAGGCGTTCGACGCCACGGAGTAACGGACATAACCGGCACACAGCAGGCGGTTACTCCCCTTGGTGGCATGGAAGCCGATCTTCTAGCATAGATACGCTGGGCAGGCGACCGACAACGCAGGGGAGCGCCCGACATGACCGGTTACGAATCAAGTGACGGTGACGAAGCTTCAGGAGGTAATGGCTATGTCTGCAACAAGGATCGAGATGTGCGACCAGGATGGCGACGGGGTATTGACCATTCGAGATGACGGCGCCGAATTTTCAGGAGTCGCACTAGAGCTTTCGAATCTTTTCGGTGAAGACGTGGTCGCGGACCTTGACAAGCACCAGTTGCTCAACTGGTGCGAGATGGTCGCTGCCCATCTTCGCAACCAGGGCGTTACGCCAAATGAGAGCGCTCAGGAGGGCTACGTCAACAAGACCAGTCAAACCCGCACGAAAGAGCAGCCTGGCGTCGCGGAGCTTTTGCAGTCGGCATCATCTTGACCCTGACAAACGCTAAACGCTCTGCATGGTGTCATGCGACGACCAGGTTGCCTGCGGAACGGGCTGGCCGAGGGGCGGGGGACATAATGAGAATGAGGCTGGTGCTCTGGCTCGTCGCTGCAGCGATTCTATTGCCTCGCGTTGCCCTTGCCACCGACTTCGGCAGCAAGGGCGGACCAGAGCCGGCCAACATCGAACAGATCGCGGCACGGCTTCGCGAGGATCCCTACGACCTGGAGTTGCTGATCAGCTTCGGCACGTCCAAAGGCGGTTCGGCCGGTCATATTGCACTGGCGCTCCGTGACGATGCGCCTGGCGACGAGGTGGTTTATTCGGCCAACTTCTATGCGGACCGAGACCGCAAGCACGCGAGCGGCTACTACACCACCGATCTGATGATCGCCATACCCAAGCAGGAGTATCTGTTCAGGACGGTCTCCACGGTCGCCGAGACCGCATCGTTTGGGCTGGATTTTGGCGAAATCTACAAGCGCTCGGTCATCGGTGTGCGTGTCTACGGGGTGCCGGCGGCGGACAGGGCGGCCCTGGTCGCATACTTCCGCCGCATCAACGAAGACTATCACCGGCGGCGCAGTGACACCGAGTATCACCGAGGCGAAATCAAGTATGACTACCTGCGCCTGAACTGCGCCAAGACCATCGGCGCCGCCTTCAAGTTTGGCGCCGGCTACCGCGACCTGGAGGTGACCAGCGCGAGAGTTCTGTCAGGACGGCGCGTGGTGGCGGCTGCCACCGCCAACGTCCCTACCGAGATGGCGATGAAGCTGATCAGGGAGTGGGGCCGGCGCGAGTATGGAATGGACGTGGTGCTGTACAAGAAGTACCGTGGCTCGGCCTATGTCGACCCACAAGACGAAGAGAAAGTGGCATTCAAGGACCTGCCCGACCGCTTTCCCTCGGTCCTGTCGCTAGACTTCCGCCGCGACGCCGGCGCTTACCAGGATTATGACAACCTCCTGGCGATGTACCTCCTTTTCAACCTCGGTAAATACAGCGTGCGTGTCAACGAACACACGATGCTGCTCGAGATCGAGAAATCGAAGAATCCCATGCCCTATCCCGAGGCGCTGAAGCTCGCCACCCGCGACGCCAGGACCGATAGCGAAAATTACCAGCGCCATATCGAGTTCCGCCCGAGCGGCGAGAGGATCGGCGAGGCGCCGGACAACACGCACCTTTACCACTTCACCGATGACGCGCCTGGGAAGAGGGCGCGCTAGCGGGGGCCCGATACAGGCAACCCCAGAGCGCCGGCGAATGCCACTGCGGCCCGGTAAAATAGTGGTCTGTCTTGACTGGTAGTGATGGACAGTGCACAGATGAAGTCTGTGCGCTGCGTTGTTTGTAGGGGAGTAGAGTGGTTTTCCTGGATTTGTTCCGAACCAAGAAAAAGGCAATCGCGCCGCCGCCTGGAGCGCTGCGCATTCCGTCTGCGCCCACAGCGCGTGTTCCTGTCCGCGCTTACGACCGGGTTTTCGCGCAAGTGATGGAAACGGTCGAGGGCATTTCCGCGGAAGAGAAATCCCAACTGCGGGACCTGGTGACCGAGACGGGTAGCGATGGGCTGAATCTCGGAGGTTACTTCGAGAAAGGTTATGAAGTCTTCTTCAAGGGCCGCCAGTGGAAGTGGGTCGAGTATGAAGAATGGCACGACACATTTGAGCGGCTGGGATCCTTCCCGTCCAACTGGATCGATGTGAATCAGATCGCCAGACTCGGCACGCGAAACACCTATGACAAGCTGCTGGAACTAAAGATATTCGAGCTCCGGGAATTCCTGTCCGCCGAGGGGATTTCTTTCGACCCTGACACCCCCAAGGCTCAACTCGCGTCCCTGGCGGAACACGCACCAGGTTTGACCGCGTCGTCTCTGTGGGCGCGCCTGCATCAGAACGAGGAAGAGGCACGGCAGAAAGCAGAAGCGCGTCGGCCAAAGGCACTCTATGACTTGTTGATGCGGACCATCGCCTATCGGGCCAAGAGCGTTCGCGACCTCGAGCGGGCGCACTCCAACGGAATCCACCGGCACGAAGTCATGCTCGTCCTGGAAGCGGACCGCAAGTTCATCGATCTCGCGCGCAAGAAGAATCCCCAGGCCGTGCCGCCGTACTATCCCAACGACTTTACGCAACTCAGGCCTATCGTCGACTTCAGCAAGCAGTAACCTGCGGCGCGGCTGGCGGAGTGCCTCAAGGTCGATATTCGCCGTTCTGGCAGGACTTTGGCAAAATGCCTATAATCGAATGGCAAATTGCCAAGGTGCAGATATGCAGACGATAGAGTTCAAGCCCTCGGGTAGCGGGGCGCCGCAGAACCGCTATCTTGACAGCCTGAGTGACGTTCTCAGGACAAACATTCGCTCAGGCGCGGATCTTGTCGCGCTCGCCGTGCAGCGGCTGCCGGCCGAGACCATGGAGCGCTTGCTGCATGCAGGTCTGGCGTGGGAAGAGATCAGCTTCATTATCCCGCGCCGCACGCTCAGCCACAGGCGTGAACGGGGCGAGTCGCTCACGGTGGATGAATCGGACAAGGCCATTCGGCTGGCGCGGATTCTCGCGCAAGCCATTTCCACCTTCGGCCAGGCCGATCGGGCACTGTCCTGGCTGAGAGCCGGCCAGCAACGCTTTGCCGGCAAGTCGCCGCTTGAACTGGCGGGTACGGAACAGGGCGCGCGCCTTGTCGAGGAAGAACTACTTCAGATCGACGAAGGGTATTTCGCCTGATGTACCTGTGGCGGATCAGCAATTACGCCGACCTGAAAGGGTTGGGCGGACTTCGGGCGGGCGGCCGGTGGCACTTTCCAGGCCAGCCCGTCGTCTATCTCGCGGAGCATCCCGCGCTGGCATTCCTGGAGATCCTCGTCCATCACGAGGCGGCGAAGATCGAGGACCTGCCGAAGCAATACCAGCTGCTCCAGGTCGAAGTCCCCGAGTCGGTGGCAGTGGCCGAAATTGCAGCATTGCCCGAAAACTGGAAAACCGACAGCCAGTGGTCCAAAAGCGCCGGCACGGAATGGCTTGCCGCCCGCACCAGCTTGCTGCTGAAGGTGCCGAGCGTGCTTGTGCCATACGCCTCCAACTACGTCCTCAATCCGGAACATCCGGATGCGACCGCCGTCACGATTATCCTGGCCACGCGCGTCGACCACGATCCGAGGATTCTGTCGCTGCTGACAGAGCCGAAAGCGCAGGGCTAGACAGCCTTGGCCAGGCGATACCCGGCAAAGAAAATGTCACTTAGTCCCTACAGATTTTTTCGCATAATAAACCTTATGTTAAATAGCGCCTAGCCGGACATTCCCCGCGTTGGCTTGATTACCCTGGTCACGCCACCATCAGCGGCTCGCTTTGGGCGTCATCGATACGGCAAAGGCTTCGGTGTAGACCGCCTGCACCTGGTCGCCGCGCCGGATGGCCTTGAGCTGCTGGGGATCGCTGACATGCACGTCCACCGTTTTCCCTTTTGGCCCCTTGAGCGTCACCATGCCGGCCTTGTGGTTGACGTTCACGACATCCGCAGTCACGGTCACCTCCCGGCCGATGCTGCCGCCAGGCTTGGCTCCGGGCGGTGCGCGTTCGATCGTTTCCCGCTCGATAGCCGAGCGCACGCCGGTCTGCCGGGTCATGCTCACGGACAGCGCTTGCTTGTACTCGACGGTCACCACGTCGCCAATGCGGATCTGGTCGAAGTTCCGGACGTCGTCGCCGACCTGCAGTTCGGTAACCTTGCCTCGCTTGTTCCTTAACGAGACTGTGCGTGTGGCACTGTCGATGGCGACCACGGTCGAGGTCGTCTTGACCGTCTCCGTCGCCATCACCGCCCCGACGCCGGACGCGACATGCACGCTGGATTCTGGCTGGGCTAGCGCTACGCCACTGGCTGCGACGAGTGCGCAGGCGACGAATAGCTTGTCGAAATGCATGCTCGGCTCCATTGCGCGGAGAAACTTTCGGATACGTGAGGTTTAGTTCATCCACGCCAAAGTACAAGGCGTGCGAGACGTCACAGGCATTCAGCAACGCACGCTTGAATGACTGTTGCTCATGCTTTCCCGGTGTTTCGAAGACTTGCCGGGCACGCCATCGTCAGGCAGTTTTCCAGACCTGAACTTGTGGGCTCGAAGCCACAGAACCTTACCTGCCTGTTTGGATCACCTAGACTACCGGACAGCGGCAAACATAGCGCGCGGTAAGGGAGAAGACATGGAAGCGACCTTCTTTCCCGCCACCCTGGTGGCGGCGGCAATCGCTTGTTTCGTATGGCAATTGCGAAACCGGTTTCTGCTGTACTGCAAATCCTATCTTCTGCTCAACGGACTCGTGGTAGCGCCGGTCAATGGTCGAGAAGTGTCCCTGGTCGGCCACTATGACGGTCGGGATATCAGTGGCGTGGTCCCGGCGGAGACCGTTTTCTACAGGATCGAGTCGCCCTTGAAAAAGAAGCTTGTGCCCGCCGAACCCGCACAAGGCGATGAGCCGATCGTGCACGCATGGGATGCGCCAAAGTACTCGGTACAGATGTTCTGCCGGGGCGAGATGATATGGTCGGGTGCGGTTTCGCGACGCGAAGCACTACGGATACGCGAGGCAGTCGAGGCTTTCCGCAAGCGCGCCAGGGCGCCTCGAAGCGGAGACCAGGCGGTTCATGACGTACAGCTGCTCTGGGTGGATTGAAGACTCCGGAGAATCCCGGCGCGCAGGATACTTGCCATGGATTTTCGCGCAATCGGCCAAAAGGATTAACCGCATTTAACCCTTCTCCTCGTTGCCAAGTCCTGGTTTGCGCTGAAGAATGCAGTCATGGACGAAGGGAGGCTGACGATGGAAATGCGTTGGGAGAAACTCTACTCTGGCGGCTTGGCCGAATTTCACAAGTCCGATTCCGAGGCCCGTCGTTCGGCGCGGCGCGCAAGCGCGTTTGAGGCCGTGTGGCTGGGAATGCTGCTGATGGTATTGATAATCGCCAGCGCCCTCCTCTTTAAATGAATCCGACACCGGGATGCCTGGATCCGTGCCGTCCCCAGCCAGGGTGTCCGGCTAGGATAGCCGAGTCATGCACCTCGCAGCCGCTTGCGTCATGCCCCGCCTCGTAGGTATAGTCACCCGCGATGACTCCATCGCGGAGACTTGCCAATGAGCGCCTTCATTGCACGCAGCCGGGCCAGCGCAGTGGCGTACATCAACGCCTGCGCGAAAGGTACCGTCGAGCTGGACTATGAGACAGCGTGGGAGGATGCGATCGAGCTCGGGCGGCTTGGCCAGCGGCTGGGTGTCGATGTCCAGTACCGGACAGTCGAGCATATTTGCGTCGAGTCTGCCGACGCCTTGACACGCGGGCTGCGTGAAAAGAAGCTGACCTTCAGACAGCGATACCTCTATTGCAGGTTCGACATGGTTGCGCTGCCCGAGGCGGTCCTGTGCGAACTCGAGTCCCTTGCGATCGAGCATGGCGACTATATCTTGCCCGGCCATTTGCTCGGGGAAACAACCCTGGTCTGGCGCTAGCGATTTCCACGAGAGAACTGCGACCTGCAGTCTGGCGTCGTGACCTGATGTGACGCCTTGATATGGCGACGGATAGGCAAATCCACCTAAGGATCAATCCCTACAGGCAGCATGCCCCCTCGAACGTAGGATAAGAGGACGAACTACGCGAGGGTTTCCTCTATGCGTCCTCACTATGCTACCGAGGCGGACTGGCCGGACATTAAAGCACTCCTGCACGCCTCATCATTATCCGTGGCCGGGGTTCAGGACCGGATCGGCCAATACATGGTAATTCGGGATAACGCCGGCCTGCTGGGTTGCGCAGGGTTGGAGCGCTATGCGAACACGGGCGTTCTGAGAGGCCTTGCGGTTGCACAGCGCGCGCGGTCAGCCGGCCTTGGCGAACTCCTCATTTCCGCCATCGTCGCAGACGTCCGCCGCGAGGGCGTCGAGTCGATCGTGCTGCAAACCAGCAACGCGTCCGGCTACTTCGCGCGAATGGGCTTTATGCCCATCAGCTACGCGGAACTGGCTCCGGCGGTCCTTGCCTCCCCGGCACTGCGCCGCGACCAGGTCGAAGCCGGAATGCTGATGCAGATCGCGCTGTGAGAATCGCCACAATCGCCACCTCTGCCATGGCCGCGCCCTCCCTCGCTAAGGTATGCTTTCGCCTTCAAAACGGTCCTGGCAGGGGAAGAAATGCGGCGCGTCGTATTCAATCAGAAAGGCGGAGTTGGCAAGTCAACAATCGTATGCAATCTCGCGGCGATCAGTGCCAGCGAAGGCTTGCGCACTTTGGTCGTCGACCTGGATGCCCAAGGCAATTCGACCCAGTACCTGATGGGCGCGCGCGCCGGCGAGGCGAGTCCGAGCGCGGCAAACTTCTTCGAGGCATCCCTGGCCTACAGTTTCAAGCCGGTGGACCTGGCGTCGTTTATCCATCCGACGCCTTTCGAGAACCTCGACGTGATGCCAGCGCATGCCGACCTCGACGCGCTGCATGGCAAGCTTGAATCCCGCTACAAGATCTACAAGCTGCGCGATGCGCTGATCGAGCTGGAGGCAACCTACGATGCGATTTACATCGACACCCCTCCGGCCCTGAATTTCTATACCCGTTCGGCGCTGATTGCGGTGGAGCGCTGCCTGATCCCGTTCGACTGCGACGATTTCTCCCGGCGCGCCCTCTATACGCTGCTCGATAACGTGAAGGAAATCCAGCAAGACCATAACGACGCGCTGGAGGTCGAGGGCATCGTCATCAACCAGTTCCAGCCGCGTGCCAGCCTGCCGGCAAAGCTGGTCGAAGAACTGGTCACCGAGGGGTTGCCGGTACTTGAGTCGCGGCTGTCTTCCTCGGTGAAGATCAGGGAATCGCACCAGCACGCCATGCCGATGATCCACCTTGACCCGCGGCACAAGCTGTCGCAGGAGTACCTGGCGCTGCACCGCGAGCTGGCAGGCTGAGGGCCGCCGTTGCAACGCCGGCTCAGCGCATTCAGCGGAACCCGATACGCCGCGCCCCTTCCCGGAACAGCGCTTCCCCGTCGGCATCGAACGGGAACGTCAGCAGGAAGTCGTCGAACGTATAGTGCGGCGCGACCTTGTAGATCGCCGCGGCCTGGGACCGCGCCTGCTCCAGCGAGTCGGCCAGCGCCAGCGTGCACGCGGCGATGGCGTGGATATGCGGAAAGACATTGGGCCGCGCGGCGGCCTTGACGGCCCAGCCGGCGGCTTCCTCGAACTGCCCGAGCCGGACCAGCGCCATCGCCCGCGTCGCCAGCATGCCAAACAGCATCGGGTCGAACGGGCTCAGCTGGCGTGACAGGTCCGATGAATCGATGGCCGCCTGCGGGTCGCCGGAGATCGAGCGGACGAACGACAGGTTGTAGTGCCCCAACGCGAAGTTGGGGCTCAGGTCGATGGATTGCTCCAGCTCGCCGACGGACTCTTCGGGGCGGCCCCGCAGCCACAGCGCCCGGCCCATCGCCCAGTGCACCGCGGGGTCGCGGTCATCCGCCATCATGCCCTGCACCGCCGCTTCGTAGGCCTTGTCGATCTCCGGTCCGCGCTTCTCCCAGTTCTGGAATGCGTCCTGGAAATGCGTGAAGGACAGGCCCGCGTAGGCGCGCGAGAAGGTGGGGTCCATCCGCAGCGCCGTCTGGAAGAAATGCCGGGCCATCTCGTTGTCGGCCCGGCGATACCGGTACATGTGCCACAGGCCGCAGTGGTAGGCTCCCCACGCATCGAGCGAGCCCGGTGGCTTCAGGATGGCGCGGTTGCGCTCCAGCGTCTCGATTTCGCTGGCGATGGAGGCGACGATGCGGTTGCCGACTTCTTCCAGCACAAGGAAAGCATCGTCCAGCTTGTGGTGGAAGGTGTCCGCCCAGACGATCCGGGCGCTGCGGGTCTCGGCCAGTTCGACAGTCACGGTCAGGCGCCCTTCCCGCGTGTTGACGGTGCCGCCCACGACGTAGTCGACATTCAGTGTCCGGCCCGCTTCTTCCGCGCCGACGTGGCGCTCATGCAGCGCAAACACGGTTCCCTGTGCAATGACAAACAGGCTGCGCAGTTTGGCAAGCCGCGTGATGATGTCGTGCGCCAGTGCATCGGCAGCGCCGCCGCGCGCCAGCGCGGCAGTGGAAGGGTCGACGAAAGGCATCACCGCGATGGAGCCGTGCCGCGAAATTGCCGGTGAGGCGTCGGTGGCGGCAGCGACGCTGGCGACCCCGGCTACTTCGACGACCGCGGTGCGGCTGGCCGCCCCGGCCACCGACGCGGCCATGGCCGAGCGCCAGGCATTGCGGATCGGCCGGCTGTCCAGGCCTTCGGCCTCGAACAGCCTGGTGGTTGCGGCGACATGCTCTTCCCCTTCGCGGAGGCGGCCCTGGCGTGCAAGCGTGGCAAGGATGGTTGCGTGCACATGCTGGTCGAATGGCGCCAGTTCGCGCCACTTGTCCAGGTAGCCGAACGTCTCTTCGCCGGCAGCGCCCTGCGCGAGCTGCTCAAGCAGTGCGGCGTGGCAGGCCCGGAGGCGCCGCCGTTGCGCGGTGAGCCATGTGCTGAATGCCGGGCAGCGCCCAAGCTCGAGGCCTTCCAGGAAATCTCCTTCGAACAGCACCGCCAGGTCGCGCTGCCGCTCCGCTGCCAGTGTCGTGACGCCTGCCTCCATCGCCTGCGAGACCGCCAGCGCATCGACAAACCCGTCTGCCAGGTCCAGCCAGATCGTGTCCCCTCTGGTGCGCAGCCGCTGCCGTGCATCGGAATCGACGAGCTTGCGGATCCGGCTGAGGCACCAGCGCAATTCGCCGCGTGGATCGTTGGGCACCTCCCACAGCAGTTCGCACAGCTGGCTGCGCAATACAGGCCGTGGCGCAAGTGCCAGGTATGCGAGCAGTGCGCGGACTTTCCTCGACGCCGGCAGCGAAAGCGCAATGCCCTGCTGATAGACACGAAGCGGCCCAAGCATCCGGATCTGCACAGGCGGGATGCCGGGATCGGGCGGCCGGTGAGATTCCATGGCAATTTCCACGCCGGCTACCACGCGCCCTTCCACGCGCGCGGCAAAAGATCGGGACCGGAACGACCTGGAACAGACAGGAAAGGAGACAGGACCATGGACACCACCGTGCATGTGCGCAGCCGCAGTCATCTGACCATCGCCCTCGCGGCCGGAGCGGTCTTCGCGCTGGGGCTGGGCCTGCGCCAGTCGCTGCCGCTCTTCATCAGCTTACTCAACTCTCATACCGGCGTCGGCTATGCCACCGTCAGCCTGGCCTTTGGTGTCTCGCAGCTGATGTGGGGCGTGGCGCAGCCGGTCGCGGGCGCGATCGCCGACCGCTGGGGACCGCGGCCGGTGATGATCGCCGGTGCCACGCTGTTTGCGGCCGCGGTCGCGGCCACGCCGGCCGCGGACAATGCCATTGCACTGATGCTGCTGATCGGGGTGGCCGCCGCTGCCGGCTCCGGGGCGATCGGGCCGGCCATGCTGATGTCGGCAGCGAACCGGCTGATCCCCGAGGTACACCGCGCCATGGCGAGCGGCATTGTCAACGCGGGCGGCTCGGTCGGCCAGTTCACGATCCTGCCCCTGACCCAGTTGCTGATCGGCACCGCGGGCTGGCAGCCGGCCCTGATGCTGCTGGGCGCCGCAGGACTGGCCGCGATCCCGGCAATCCGGGTCATCACCCGCGCGGCGCCGGCGCATGCCAACGCCCACGCCAGCGCCGCGGGCGACAGTACGGAGTGCGGGGCCAAGGTTGGCGAGGCCAGGGTGGGAGAAGCATTACGCGGCGCATTGCGCGATCCCAGCTTTCTACTTCTCAGCGCAGGCTTCTTCGCCTGTGGCTTCCACATTGCCTTCATTTCGACGCACCTGCCCGGCGTGGTCGCGCTTTGTGGAATGCCCGCCACGGTCAGCGCGTGGTCGCTGTCGCTGATCGGCCTGTGCAACATCCTGGGGAGCCTGTTCATCGGCAAGGTTATCCAGGCCGCGTCGATGAAATATGCGCTGGCCGTCCTTTACTTCGCACGGGCGTTGCTGATCATGGCGTTCTTCATGGCGCCGAAGACGCCGGTGAGCTTCGCCCTGTTTGCTGCCGGGCTTGGTTTCACCTACCTGTCGACCGTTCCGCCGACCATCGGCCTGGTCGCCAGGCTGCGCGGGGCCCGCTATCTGGCCACGCTATTCGGCGTCGTCATGCTGTCGCACCAGCTTGGCGGATTTCTCGGCGCCTGGCTTGGTGGCAAGGCGTTCGAGATGACCGGCAGCTACGACTGGATGTGGCAGGCCGACATCGCGCTTTGCCTGCTTGCCGCGATGCTGCACCTGCCGATCCGCGAGGCACGCCCGCTGCCCGTCGTTGCCGGGCAGGTCCAACCCACCTGAGGAGACTGCCATGCGTTCATTTCACTCGGCATCGCTGCCTGTGCCCTCTCAGCCCTTCTTCCGTGAGGCGGGGACCGGACCCGGCGTCGTCTGCATCCATGCCAATGCCGGCACCTCCGGACAATGGCGCGCACTGATGGAACACCTCGCACCGAGGTTCCACGTCCTGGCGCCCGATTCCTATGACGCGGGCCAGGGTCCGCACTGGCCGTCGGACCGGGTCATTTCGCTGCGCGACGAGGTGACGCTGATCGAGCCGGTGCTTGGCAAGGCTGGCACATCGCTGGCCCTGGTGGGGCATTCGTATGGCGCCGCGGTGGCACTGGTCGCCGCGCTGGCGCAACCCGGCCGCGTGCGCGCCGTCGTGCTGTACGAGCCCACGCTGTTCTCGCTGCTCGATGCGCAACAGCCCGCGCCGAATGACGCCGATGGCATTCGCCATACCGTCGCCGCCGCTGCCGCCGCGCTCGACGCCGGCAACGAGGACGCCGCTGCCGGGCACTTTATCGACTACTGGATGGGAGCGGGAGCGTGGCGGCAGACACCCGCACAACGCAAGCCACCGATTGCCGCGTCGGTGAAGAATGTCCGCCGGTGGGCGCATGCGCTGTTCACGGAGCCCACGCCGCTGCAGGCATTCCGCTCACTCGACGTACCGGTGCTCTACCTGGCCGGCAAGCGCTCGACGCCGTCGGCGCATGGCGTGGCGCGGCTGCTGACGGCGGCACTGCCGCGGGTGGAAGTGGTGGAGTTCGCGCAACTCGGGCATATGGGCCCGTTGACGCATCCGGAGACGGTCAACCCGGTGATCGCGGCGTTCCTCGAGCGCCACCGGCAATGAGCCACGTCCATTCACCCATTGCTGCTACAAGGCGAGCGTAAACGGCAACAAGAGCGCATTCACCAACAGCAAGCCGAAGAAAAGGATCGCGATGGCCGCGGAGACGGCGCGAGGCCGTCCCTGCCCTGCACCCGCCGTTCGCCGCGTCCACAGGAAACCGGCACCCATGCCGAGCACGGCCAGCCCGGAAAATACGCTCTCCGCGGTCAGCGCGGCCGGGTAGGCCCGGGCGGGGGTGGTATTGAAGCTCTCGATGAACGGAAGCGACGCCATCCCAGGGTCTGGCCGCGGTGGCGCGGCGGCGGCAACCGGCGGCCGTGCGGGCACCTCCGGTTCCTGAGCCGCTTGCGTGGCAAGCAACGCTGCCACCGGCAATGCGTCCGGAGCGGGCTGCGCCGGTGGCTCGTCCGGTACGGCGACCAGTGCAGGGGCCACCAGTGGAGGGGCCACCAGGGCTGGGGCCGGCGCTGGCGTGGCTGCCGGCTCCTGGAGGGGCAGGGTTGCCGGAGTTGCCGGGACTATCGGCTTTATCGTGACTTTGGCCGTGGCCGGCGTCGATACAGGCCGTTCCGACGCACTTTTCATCGAGTCCCGTTCCCGCCAGAAGCGGGCGAACAGGCTTTCCAGGCAGCGTGCCGACTCGCAGGCATCGCGCCGCGCACGCCACGCCGTGATGTCGGCATTGTCGATCCTGCCCTTGCGCAACATCCGTTGCTGCTCGGCGTAGATGCGCTCGTAACGGTCGGACAGCCTGGAGGAATCGCAGATCAGGGCCTGCCGATGGCGCGGCCTGGGCTCGTCGGTCGCCAGCGAGCATCGCACGCCGGAACCATCCGGATTATTGCAGCGGACCGTGGATTCGCCCGCAGGCGACCTGCATGCGATGTCGGAGGCCCATGCGCCGCCGACGGCGAAAAGGCACGCGGCAACAGCCGCGGCAACCAGCGAGGGCAGGCGCCACAGGATCCTTTTCATCATGATGCCCCATCGTGAATCGGTCCAAGGCTTCCAAGCTAGTCGCTAGTTGGCGCGTCATACAAGTGCTGGTTTTCGCAAGCCTGCGTCAGCGCACATGACGCGAGGCTTGCGGGCGGGAAAGCGCGCTGTCGTTCTCTCGCGGCAACCCGTTGCGGGCGAAACGCGTTATTCGACCGCGATGCCCTTGTCGCGGATGACCTTGCCCCACTTGGCATAGTCCGAGCGGATGCGCTGGCCCATCTGTGCCGGTGCCTGGTAGCCGGCGATGGCGCCCGCCTTCAGCAGCTTGTCCTGCACGTCCTTGTCAGCCAGGATCTTGCCGACTTCGCCGGAGATGCGGTCGACCACGTCCTTGGGCGTGCCCGGCGGCGCCAGCAGCCCGCCCCACGACACCGCGTCATAGCCCTTGAAGCCCTGCTCGGCAATGGTCTTGACCTCGGGCAGCATGGCCACGCGCTGCGGCGAGCCGACGGCGATGGCGCGTAGCTTGCCGGCCTGGATGTGCGGCAGCGCCGCGACCAGGTCGGCGTACATGATGGGCACCTGGCCGCCGATGGTGTCGCTGATTGCCGGCACCCCGCCCTTGTAGGGCACGTGCTGCATCTCGAAGCCGCCCATCTGCTTGAGCAGTTCCATGCTCAGATGGCCGAAGCTGCCGGCGCCGGAGCTGGTGTAGTTGAGCTTGCCCGGCTGCGCCTTGGCCTGCGCAATCAGCTTGGACAGGTCGGTCACGTTGGGCAGCAGCGTCGGGTTGACCACCACCACGATCGGCAGGTCATAGACCGTCGCCACCGGCGTGAAATCCTTGGTGGTGTCGTATCCCGCCTTCTTGTACAGGAACGGTGCCAGCAGCGTCGGCGTGGCCAGCATCATCAGCGTGTAGCCATCCGGCGCGCTCTTGGCGACCTGGGCCGCGGCGATGGAGCCCGACGCACCGGCGCGGTTTTCCACCACCACCGGCTGCTTGAGGGCTTCGCCCAGCTTCTGGCCGACGATGCGCGATGCGGTATCCGTGGGCCCGCCCGGCGGGAATGGCACGACCAGCTTGATGGGCTTGGCCGGCCACGATTGGGCGAAGGCGCCGCTGACCAGCAGCGGTGCGGCGGCCAGCGCCAGGATCGCGCGGCGGCGGGAGTGAACCATACGGGTAATGTCTCGAATACGCACTTTCTTGTTCCAGTTGAATCAGCGCAAGGCAATCCAGCCCCCTTGCCGGGCGCGCTGCGCGTGCGCCATGGGCCTGCCATGGGCACCACGCGCGGCGCGAATGCTCAGGCGGACGCGGACGCGTCCGGCAGCGTCAGCACGCCGCTGGCCTGCAGCGCCTGCAACTGCTCGTCGCTCATCTGCAGCAGGTTTTGCAGCACGGCGCGCGTGCCTTCGCCCAGCGTGGGCGGCGCGCTGCGGATCGGCAGGCGCTGGCCATCGAGCCGGTAAGGCGGCGCGAACACATGGGTGGTGCCTGCGACCGGATGCGGCATCTCGCGCAGCAGGCCGCCCTGGCGGGTGCGTTCGCTGGTCAGTGCCTCGTGCAGCCCTGCCACCTTGCCGCACGGAATGCCGCAGGCGCTCATGCGCTCGAGCAGCAGGTCGCGCGCAAAGCTGCGGATCAGGCCCGTGATCAGCGGGGTCAGCGTCTCGCGGTTCTTCGCGCGCTCGACATTGGTGGCGTAGCGCGGATCCTCGACGATGTCCGGGCGCTCGATCACCTGGCGGCAGAACTTGTCGAACTGGCTGTTGTTGCCAACCGCGATGATCAGCGGGCCATCGGCGGCCTCGAACATGCCGTAGGGCACGATCGACGGATGGGCATTGCCGTAGCGGGCCGGATCGCGGCCCAGCAGCATGGCGTCCAGGCCGTAGTAGCCGGTCACCATCAGGCCGCAGTCGTACAGCGCCATTTCGATCAGCTGGCCCTTGCCCTTGCGCTCGCGGCGGAACAGTGCCGCCAGCACGGCCTGCGCGGCGTACATGCCGGTCATCAGGTCCACCACGGCCACGCCAAACTTCAGCGGCGGCGTGTCGGCTTCGCCATTGAGCGCCATCAGCCCGGCCTCGCCCTGGATCACCAGGTCATAGCCAGGGCGCTTGGCCTCGGGGCCGCTGCTGTTGTAGCCGGATACCGCGCAGTAGATCAGTTCGGGCTTGATGGCCTTGAGCTGTTCGTAGCCCAGGCCCAGCTTCTCGGCGCCGCCGGTCTTGAAATTGTGGATGACCACGTCGAACTGCGGCAGCAGGTCGTAGACGATCTGCACGCCTTCCCTGCTCTGCAGGTCCAGCGTGATCGACCGCTTGTTGCGGTTCATGCTGTTGAAGTACGTGGTCTCGGTCTTGCCGATGCGCATGCCCCAGTCGCGCGTATCGTCGCCGCGTCCGGGGTGCTCCACCTTGACGACTTCTGCGCCGAAATCGGCCAGGACCTGCCCGCACAGCGGGCCGGCAAACACACGCGACAGATCGAGTACGCGCACCCCCTCAAGCGGGAAGTCGATGCCTTGGGATGATTCGGGCGTCTGCAAGTCTTGTCTCCTTGGGCTGTTTCGAGGTACGAGCCGTCTTTGGGAAATCGTAGCCCATGCCGGGCTGGCGGCACGCATGGCAGGCGTGGCTGCGGTGTGGCGCTGAGGTGTGGCGCGGTCAGCCCTTCATTCTTGCTTGGATAATTAGCCTATACAATCCCAATCGACATTGACAAAATGTTCAATAGAATTTGACAACGCTCCGCGCAGGAGCCCAAATGCGTGGCGCCCGGGCATCCGACTGGAGTCGAATGCCCGGGCGCCACGTTGACTTCACATTTACCGGAACGGTACTGCCTGCTTCAGTGGCTGGCTCCCTCCACCGCGCCGATGCCGGTCTCGGAACGCAGTTCCTGCGCCTCGAAGCCAGCCTTGTCCACGCGGGCCCGCGTCGACTTGTCTGTCACCGAGAAGAACCAGATCCCCAGGAAGCCGGCAGTCATCGAGAACAGCGCCGGCGACGTGTAGGGGAATGGCGCGCTGCTGAAGTGGAACACGTCCACCCACACCGCCTGCGACAGGATGGTCAGCACCACCGCCGACAACAGCCCGATAAAGCCGCCGACCGTGGCGCCGCGGGTGGTGCAGCCCTTCCACAGCACCGACATGAACAGCACCGGGAAGTTGGCCGACGCCGCCACGGCAAACGCCAGCGACACCATGAAGGCGATGTTCTGCTTCTCGAACACGATGCCGAGCACCACAGCGACCAGGCCAAGGATGATCGTGGTGATGCGCGAGACGCGCAGTTCCACCGAACTCGTCGCCTGTCCCTTCTTGAAGACCGTGGCATAGAGATCGTGCGAGACGGCCGAGGCACCGGCAAGCGTCAGGCCCGCGACCACCGCGAGGATGGTGGCAAAGGCCACGGCGGAGATGAAGCCGAGGAACACGTTGCCGCCCACCGCGCTGGCCAGGTGCACCGCCGCCATGTTGATGCCGCCCAGCAGCTTGCCGCTGCCGTCCTGGAAGCTGGCGTTGGTGCCCACCAGCACGATCGCGCCGAAGCCGATGATAAAGGTCAGGATGTAGAAGTACCCGATCCACGTGGTCGCCCAGAACACCGACTTGCGCGCCTCCTTGGCATTGGGCACGGTAAAGAAGCGCATCAGCACGTGCGGCAGGCCGGCGGTGCCGAACATCAGCGCAATGCCGAACGAGATCGCGGAGACGGGATCCTTGATGAAGTTGCCCGGGCTCATGATCGAGTCCTGCTTGGCATGGACCTCCACCGCCTTGGCGAACAGCGCCTCGGGGCTGAACTGATACTGCGCCAGCACCATGAACGCCATGAACGAGGCGCCGCCAAGCAGCAGGCAAGCCTTGATGATCTGCACCCAGGTGGTCGCGGTCATGCCGCCGAACAGCACGTACACCATCATCAGCGCGCCGACGATGACCACCGCGACCCAGTATTCCAGCCCGAACAGCAGCTTGATCAGCTGCCCCGCGCCGACCATCTGCGCGATCAGGTAGAACGCCACCACCACCAGCGTGCCCGACGCCGCGAACGCTCGCACCGGCGCTTGCTTGAAGCGGTACGCGGCGACGTCGGCAAAGGTGAAGCGGCCCAGGTTGCGCAGCCGCTCCGCCATCAGGAACGTGATGACGGGCCAGCCCACCAGGAAGCCGATCGAATAGATCAGCCCGTCATAGCCGTTGGCATACACCGCGGCGGATATGCCAAGGAACGACGCCGCAGACATGAAGTCGCCGGCGATCGCCAGGCCGTTCTGGAAGCCGGTGATGCCACCGCCGCCAGTGTAGAACGCCGCGGCGGACTTGGTCTTGGAGGCCGCCCACTTGGTGATGTAGAGCGTGCCGAGGACGAACACCACGAACATGCCGATGGCGGTCCAGTTGGTCGGCTGGCGCACGGCCTGCCCCATGTCGCCGCCGGCGGCGAACACGCCCGCCGACAGCAGCAGCGCCGCGGCGCCGAAGATTGCGTGACGGGCGTTCATGCGACCTCCCGCTTGATACGTTCGGTCAGCTCGTCGTAGGTGCGGTTGGCATGCTGCACATACAGCCCGGTGATGACCACCGTGAAGACGATCACGAACAGCCCGATCGGCATGCCCCACGTCATCACGCCCTCGCCCATCTTCCTGGCAAGCAGTTCCTTGTCGAAGGCGATCAGCAGCACGTAGCCGTAGTAGATCACCAGCGTCGCCGCGGTCAGCAGCCAGCCGAGGCGCGAACGCCTGCGCACAAGCCGCAAGTAATTGGGATTGGCCTTCAGTCGCCTGACCAGATCTTCATGCATTCCTGTCTCCTGCCATCTATGCGTGGTCTTGCCCGGTTCACCCGTGGCGGGACGCCGCGAGTCCGTGCTGCATAAGTTAATGGCCGCCCCTTACCTGCTTCTTACACGGGACGGAAATCGGCACCGGGTAAACGCTGAGTCGAGACGCGGGACAGGAGGCTCTCGGCGATGTCGGCTGTTGGTTGGCAAGGGCGACGCATGCGCCGCAAGTCGGGCCGCGCCCAACACTCTTGCCGATGGACGAACGGCATTTGCACGCGTGGCGGGACGCCGGCGGCATTTTCCTTCCACTGCATCCGGTGGCATGGCTCCTGCGTAAAAGCAAGCGGACGCTGCAGCGTTCTGCCCGCTTTCTCTGACCGTTTTTCTGCTTCTCCTTACCGTTTATCGGAGTACCGCCATGATTCGACAGTTCGCCCACACGTTCCTTGCCACCGCCGCGATCGCAGTGGCCTGCACCGCCAGCGTCGCCCATGCCGCAGCGCCTCGCGACAGCGGGCATGCCGGCGACAAGTACGGCTATTCCTTCCGGGTCGGCATGCACGATGTGTTCAGCGACGGCGCACGCGCCGGCCGCTTCGATGTGTTTGCCGAAGGCGCCAGCACCGAGGCTCCGGCCGCCAATGCGCAGTACATTTCGGGCCTGGACCGCAGCGGCGTGTCAGCGGATCCGGCGCGCAAGTTCGACGTCTATTCCGACGGGGCATTGGCCTAGGCAATGCCGGAGAACAGGGCGTCGAGTATCCGCCTCGAATGACAATCAGCGGCGTGCTTGCGGCCGTGGCCTAGCCGTACTTTCCGCCCGGCAGCGCCATCTCGATCGCGCTCATCAGTTCCTGCAGGCGCAGCGGCTTCGCGCACACCGCATCGAAGCCGCTTTCCATCGCCAGGCGCCGGTCCTGTTGGCGCGTGAAGGCGGTCAGGGCGATGGCCGGCACGCGCGCGCGGGACCCAACCACCTCCTGCGCGCGCACTTCGCGGACCAGTTCATTGCCGTCGCGGCCCGGCAGGCCGATGTCGCTGATGATCAGGTCCGGCGTGGCGTTCGCCATCTGCGCCAGTGCGTCGTCGCTGTCGCGGGCGCTGCGGACATGGGCGCCAAAGCCGGCCAGGATGGCGCTCAGGGCGGCGGCCGCATCGCTGTCGTCTTCCACCAGCACGATATCGAGTCCGTCCAGCCGCGTCGCGGTGCCGGGTGCGCCGTGGTCGGTACCGCCGGCAGAATCTGCCTCCTCCGGCTCGGCGCTCGGGGTCAGCAGCGGGATGGCGATCTCGAAGGTGGCGCCATGGCCCAAACCCTGGCTGTAGGCCTGCACGACGCCGCCATGCATTTCGGCAAGGCGCTTGACGATCGCCAGGCCGAGGCCCAGCCCGCCCTGGGCGCGACGGTTGGCACCTTCGCTCTGGGTAAAGCGGTCGAACAGGAACGGCAGGAATTCCGGATCGATGCCACGGCCCGCGTCGACCACGGACACGCTCAGGGTCTCCGTATCGGACTTCGCGATCACGCGGACGGTGGCGCCTTCGGGCGAGAACTTGATCGCGTTGGAGATGAGGTTCCACAGGATCTGCTGGAAGCGCGCCGGATCGAGCCACGCAGCCTGCGCCAGGTCCGGGGCGATTTCCCCCTGAAGCGACAGCCGCTTCTCGCTGGCCATCAGTTGCATGCTGTCGAGTGCGGCGCGGATGACTGTGGCTGGGTTGGCCATCTCGCGCTCGAGCTTCATCTTGCCGACATTGAGCAGCGACACGTCGACCAGGTCGGCCACCAGCCGCTGCTGGATGGCGACATTGCGTTCGACCGCGGCCAGCCCGCGGCGCCCTTCGTCGGTGCTGACATGGCGGCCCAGCACATGGGTCCAGACCGAGATCACATTGAGCGGGTTGCGAAGCTCGTGCGACAGGATGGCGATGAACTCGTCCTTCATGCGGTTCACGCGTTCAACGCCGGCACGTGCCGCCTGCTCGCGTTCGATCAGCTGTTCCTGCTGGCGCTCAAGGTTGAGCCGCTCGGTAGCGTCCGTCACGACCGCGACCCGGTCGCCCGATGGCGTGCTAGGGGAAATTCTCCAGTCGAGGTGGACCGGCTCTCCCGCCGCGTCGAGCAGCGGCAACGATCCCTGCCATCCCTCGTCCGCTGGCACGGTGGCTTCGGCGGCGCGCTCGGCAAAATCGCCGGGCGTCAGCGCGGTGACGGACTGCCCGAGCAGATCCGAGGCCGGCCGGTGCAGCAGTGTCAGCATGGCGGGATTGACGTCGATCAGCTGGCCGCGGGCGTCCAGCACGCAGATGCCGCTGGTGGCCTGCTGGTAGATCGCGCGCAGGCGTGCCTCGCTCTCGCGCAACGAGCGCTCGGCCGCGGCGGCACGCGCCAGCGCCGAGGCCGTGGCAATCAGCACTTCCGGTTCGGCGGGATGGATCAGGTAGGCCGTGGCACCGGCATTCAGCCCGCGCGCCTTGTCGTAATCCTGCACGTAGGTGGCCGACAGGTGGATCACCGGCAGCGTCGCGGTATCCGGGTCGGCACGCAGCCGTTCGCACACCTGGATCCCGTCGATATCAGGCAGGTTGACGTCGAGCACCATCACGGAAATGCCCGGTGTCCTTGCCAGGCGCAAGGCGTCCAGCCCGCAATCGGCCTCGGTCGTGCGGAACCCGGCGCTCTTGAGCACGCGCACGGTCGAATAGCGGGTGATTGGGTTGTCGTCGACGACCAGTACGAGCGGAGATGACGCGGACGGTGCCGCCTGCTGCGTGGATTGCGGGTCCATGATCATGCCTTTGCCGCGCCCGCCGCCGCCGGCGCTGCGGGATAGGTGAGCGGCAGCGTGACGTAAAAGCGCGAGCCCACATCGACTTCGCTTTCGAAACCGACCCGCCCGCCCAGCACCTCGGCGAGCCGCTTGCTGAGCGCAAGGCCAAGCCCTGAGCCGCGCAGGCGGCGCTGCAGCGGCGAATCGATCTGCACGAAATCCTGGAACACCGCGCCATGCATCGCCGCGGGGATGCCAATGCCAGTGTCCTTGACCGAGAACATGACCTCGTCCTCGCCCACCAGCTTCGCGGAAACACGGACTTCGCCGCGCGGCGTGAACTTGAGCGCGTTGGAGATGAAGTTGCGCAGGATCTGCGACAGCTTGCGGTCGTCGCTGTAGAGGCTCGGCACCTCGTGCGGTTCTTCAAAGATCAGCGACACCTCTGGATTGGTCAGCACCGGCTTGAACATGCCGCGCAGCGTATCGAACAGCGCGACCATGTCGAACCACGCCGGCGACACATCGACCCTGCCCGCTTCGAGCCTGGCCAGGTCGAGCAGGTCGTTGACCATGTCGGCAAACTCCGCGGCGGTCTCGCGCACGAACATCACCTGCCGTTCCTGCTCGGTGGTGAGCGGACCGTCCACGCGATCGATCAGCAGGCGGGTGATGCTCTGGATCGCGACGATGGGAGTGCGGAATTCATGGCTCATGTACGTGAGGAAGCGGCTCTTCAACTCGGTTGCCTGGCGCAGCTGTTCCGCCTGGATGTCCAGTTCCGCGTACAGCGCCACCACGCCGCGGTTGGTCTCCTCAAGTTCCGCGCGCAGGCCGTCGCATTCGCGGATCTTGGAGTCCAGGGCCTCGCGCAGTTCGTCCGGGCTCAGCGGGGTGTCCGGCGGCAAGCGGGAGTCGTCGTGGCTGGCCATGCTCAACCCTCGGCGCGGCGGATCACCAGCACGGTGGCGTCATCCCGGCCCCGGCCGAACTTCCACACGATAAACGCCGCGATCAGCGTGGGATCGTGCCGCAGCAGGCTGGCATCCTCCAGGCGCCAGCGCGACTGTACGCCATCCGAGAACAGGATCACCAGCGCATGGGCCGGCCATTCCATCACCTGTTCCTGGATGGCATGTACCTGGATCCCCGCGGTGCCGTGCTGCGGCAGCAGCGTGCGGTCCGCGGTGCCCGAGATAACGCGGCCCATCACATTGCCGGCCCCGGCGAAATGGATCTGGTTGCCGCGCAGGTCCAGCCGCGCCGCGCTGACGGCCGCGCCACGGGTGCTGCGCAGTGCCGCGTGAGCGCGTTCGAGGACCTGGGACGGGCTGCCGCAGGGCTTCTCCGCAAACGCCGCCAGCGCGGCCCTGGCTGCGTCGGCGGCCAGCGGGCCATGCCCGAGGCCGTCGGCCAGCACCACGTCGGCGCCGTTCTCGTGCTGCGCCACGCCCCAGCCGTCGCCGCTGACCTGCTCGCCGGGTGCGGCCAGGCATACCGCCCCGACCAGGCAGCCGCGCAACGGCGCCGCCCGTACCGGGCGGCCACCCGGCTCCCGTTCGCGATAGAACCGCGCCAGGATGACGCTGCCCTGGCCAAGGCGGCTGACGATATCGAAGTCGTCGGCCATGCGCTGCACGGCGCCCAGCCCCTCCCCGGCGCTGCCCGCGCTGGAATAGCCATCGCGCATGCAGGCCTGCGGATCGCGCATGCCGGGCCCGTTGTCCAGCGAGATCAGCTCGATCAACATGCCGTCGCCGACGGCGCGGGCGCCAATGTACATCCGGCCACCGACCGCATGGCGTACCAGGTTGCTGCAAAGCTCGTTCGCGACCACGGCGATGCGGCCCGCCAGCACGCTGTCGAAAGCCAGCCGCGCGCACAGGTCGGCCGCGAGCCGGCGGGCTTCGCCGACCCGGCTGGCGTCATCCATGGGAAGCACGACGGCGGGACCCTGTCCGCTACTTCCACCGAGTGACACTGACACAGGTTCCCTCCCCGACTTGGGTACGGATGGAGAAATCGTTGACCAGCCGGCGGCTCCCGGACAGGCCCATGCCGAGGCCATTGCCGGTGGTCCAGCCATCGGTCAGCGCCAGGGAAACGTCGGGGATGCCAGGGCCCTTGTCCTCGAAATGCAGCCGCAAGCCCCGGCGTACGCCTTCGTCGATGAATTCCCAGCGCATTTCGCCGCCATGCCCGTGCACCACCGCATTGCGGGCCAGTTCGCTGGCCGCCGTAATCATCTTAGTCTGCTCGACCAGTGAAAACTGCAGCTGGGCAGTCAGCGCACGCACGACCGAGCGGGCCTGCACGACATCGCGCTCGTCGCGCAGCGGGATCGTTCCGGTGGTGCCAAGCGCGGATTGCGTCACCTGAGCTCACTCCGCTGCGCCTTGTCCAGCAGTGCCATGCCGCGCTCGACGTTGAGCGCGGTCCTGACGCCGGTCAGGGGCAGCCCGAGTTCCACCAGCGTGATCGCCACGGCCGGGCGGATGCCGACCACCACCGTGGCCGCGCCCAGGATGCGTGCGATATCGGAAATGCCGACGAGCATGCGGCCGATAAACGAATCGACCATTTCCAGCGCCGAGACGTCGATCAGCACCCCGCGCGCGGTATTCTGCTCGATGCTTGCCGCCAGGTCTTCCTGCAGCCGCAGCGCGGTCTGGTCTTCCATGTCGATCTGGATCGTGACCAGCAGGTAGGACCCCATCCGCAGGATCGGAATTCGCTCCATGGTCCGCCTCCCGGTCAGGCCGGCTGGCGGGTCACGGCGTGCCCCGTCAGCCGCATGGCGGTGGCCAGCGCGTCGGCCAGCGTTGCCTTGGTCACGATGCCTTGCAGGTCGATGCCCAGATGCACGATGGTCTGCGCGATCTGCGGCCGGATCCCGCTGATGATGCTCTCCGCGCCCATCAGGCGGATCGCGGTCACCGTCTTCATCAGGTGCTGGGCCACCAGCGTGTCGACCGTCGGCACGCCGGTAATGTCGATGATGGCCAGTGCGGAGCCGGTTTCGACGATACGCTGCAACAGGGTTTCCAGCACCAGTTGCGCGCGGCTGCTGTCCAGCGTACCGATCAGCGGTACCGCCAGCACCCCTTCCCACAGCTTGATCACCGGCGTCGACAGCTCGAGCAGTTCCTGCTGCTGGCGCCGGATGATGTCTTCGCGGCTGCGCTGGTAGGTAGACATGGTCCACTGCGCCATGCGGTCGACGATGGCGGACGCGGCCCAGATCACGTCGATCTGCGCTTCCGGGTTGCTGCGGTCGCGCTGCAGCGCCTCGAAAATGGGCCGTTTGAGCGACAGCACGAAGCCGCTGGTCACGTCCGCGGTCTCGCCTTGCGCGGCGCGCGAGGCCGACAAGTGGGCGAGTACCTCGCGCAGTTCGGCGAACGGCGCCTGCTCGAAGCCGCCCGCATCGCCGTTGGCGCGCAAGGCGGCCTGCAGGCCTTGCAGGATGGAGCGCTGCTCGCTGGCAAGGTTGCCGGTGAAGCCCCGGCCGCCGGACAACGACTGGTATTCGGTGGCCCAGCTCTCGGCAATTTTTTCGACTTCGGCGTGCAACAGGCCGGCAAGGCGCTGGTTTTCTGAACGCATAGGGATGGCGAAAGTTGTAAGCGATGCACAGGAGACAAAGTACGCAGTGTCAGTGCATTCTAGGAGAGATTGATAGCTCACTCCACGTTACTTCGCGCCTCACAAAACAAAGTCGGGCGCAGCCATGTGCACTGCCGTGCACGGCTGCGCCCGTCCGGGCCGGTCGTATCCCGGATCGCTATTGCATATCGGCAAACCGCTTGCCGCGCGCCACCAGGTCTGCCAGCAACGGCGCGGGATGGAATTCCTCGCCAAGCATTTCCTCGTACTGCCGCAGCGTCCGCACTACCTTGTCGAGCCCGATAGTGTCGGCATAGAACATCGGACCGCCCCGGTACACCGGCCAGCCATAACCGTTGTTCCAAATCACATCAATATCGGACGCCCGCAGGGCCTTGCCCTCCTGCAGGATCTTCGCGCCCTCGTTGATCATCGGCAGAACGCAGCGCTCCAGGATTTCCTGGTCGGATACCGCGCGGCGGGTGCGGCCCTGGCGCTCGGCAAAGTCGCGGATCATCTGCTCCACCACCGGCGACGGCCGCGCATTGCGCTGCGCGTCGTAGTCGTAGTAGCCCGCGCCGGTCTTCTGGCCGCGCCGGTCCATCTCGCAAAGGATCTCGCGCAGCGTCGAGCCGGTCGAGCGCTCGCGCACCCAGCCCAGATCCAGTCCCGCCAGGTCGCTCATCGCGAACGGGCCCATCGGGAAGCCGAAGTCATGCAGCACACGGTCGATATCCCAGGGCAGCGCCCCCTCCAGCGCCAGCTTCTGCGCTTCGCGCTGCCGCTGCGCCAGCATCCGGTTGCCGACGAAGCCGGGACAGACGCCGACCAGCGCCGCGACCTTGCCGATCTTGCGTGCCAGCTCCATCGAGGTCCGCACCACGGGCTTTGCGGTTTTCTCGCCGCGCACCACTTCCAGCAGCTTCATCACATTGGCCGGCGAGAAGAAATGCAGCCCGATCACGGCCTCTGGACGCGACGTGGCCGCGGCGATCTCGTCGACATCCAGCGCCGAGGTGTTGGTCGCCAGGATGGCGCCCGCCCTGACGATCCGGTCGAGCCGGCCGAACAGTTCCTTCTTGACTTCCATGTTCTCGAACACGGCTTCGATCACCAGGTCGGCATCGGCCAGCTGCCGCAGGTCCAGCGTGGGCGTCAGCCGGGCCATGCGGGCCTCGACATCGGCGGCGCTCAGGCGCCCCTTCTTCATGGTGTTGTCGTAGTTCGCGCGGATGGTGCGCAGTCCGCGGTCAAGCGCCTGCTGCGTGCTCTCGACGATGGTGACCGGCATGCCGGCGTTGAGGAAGTTCATCGCGATGCCGCCGCCCATGGTGCCTGCGCCCACGATGCCGACTTTGGCCACGGGGATCGGCTGCACATCGGCGCCGATGTCGGGCACGTTCCAGACCTGTCGCGAGGCAAAGAAGACGTAGCGCTGCGCAGCGGACTGCGTGCCCGCCATCAACGCCTGGAACAGCTCGCGCTCGCGCCGCAGGCCCTCGTCAAAGGGCAGCTCGACCGCCGCCTCGATGCAGCGGATATTGGCTTCCGGTGCGTCGAAGCCGCGGAAACGGCGCGCGTTGGCCTTGCGGAAGGCGGCGAACAGTTCGCCATGGCCGCGCGCGGGCGCAATCCTGTCCTCAAGGTCGCGCACCTTGCGCAGCGGCCGCTTCTCTTCGACGATCCGGCGCGCGAAGGCGATGGCGTCCGCGCGCAGCGTGGCATCGTCGGCGAGCGCATCGAGCAGGCCCATCTCGGCCGCCTCGGGCGCCGGCACATGGGTGCCGTAGGCGACCATCTCCAGCGCCATTTCCACACCGACCAGCCGGGGCAGCCGCTGCGTGCCGCCGGCGCCCGGCAAAAGACCGAGGTGGACTTCGGGCAGGCCGCATTTCGCACTGCGCGCGGCAATGCGGTAATGGCACACCAGCGCGACCTCCAGCCCGCCGCCGAGCGCGGTGCCATGGATGGCGGCGACTACCGGCTTGGGGCTGTTTTCGATGGCCGCCTGCACCTCAGGCAGCCCGGGAGGCACGAACGGCTTGCCGAACTCGGTAATATCGGCGCCGGCAATGAAGGTCTTGCCGGCACAGGCCAGCACGATGCCCTGCACCGCCGGATCGGCGATGCAGCGCTCGATCCCCTGCAGGATGCCCGCGCGCACGGCGGCGGACAGCGCGTTGACAGGGGGCGAATCGACGGTCAGCACGGCAATATTGCCGTCCACGGCCAGGCTGGTGACTGCGTTGATGGCGGTCATGCAAGCTCCTTGTACTTTCGGGGAGAAAGGGAAAAGGGGAATCGGCCGACCGCGCATGTCTCAGTCATGCAGGCCGGCCACATCCTCGACGGGCGTGACAGCGCGGTCCGAGCCGGCCCGGCGCGAGCGCGGATCGGCAATGCGAAGTGCCAGCACGAAGGCGGCCAGCTTGACCGCGATGGCAACGACAAAGACCAGCGGGAAGTGCACCGACTGCGCCAGCAGCCCGCCGATCACCGGCCCGACGGCCATCATGCCGAACGTGGCCGTGTCGGAAACCGCCAGCAGCATCGGCCGGTCCTTGCGTGCGCCGAACTCCATCACCAGGTTGTCCGCCGAGATAAAGAAGCCGCCGAAGCCCGCACCCAAACCGCAGAACGCCAGCAGGAAGCCCGGCAGCGTGGCGCACGCCAGCAGCCATGCCGTGGCGGCGATCCACGTGGCGATGCTGGCCAGGAACACCAGCCGGTAGCCGTGCCTGTCCGCGACGCGGCCCCAGGCGAGGTTGCTGCCCGTCTGCGCCAGCAGGTAGGCCAGGCTCAGGTACCCGAGCGTGGCACCTTCCAGCCCCAGCAGCCGCCCGGCGTAGATCGCATAGAACGGCATCGCCATCATGCCCAGCGCCACCAGTGCCCGCGCCGCGAAAAAGCGCACGAAATCCCGGTCGCCTGCCAGCAGCGCCGGCAATTCACGCACGCGCCGGCCAAAGCCGGCGGGCATGCGCACGTCGTGCAGCGCCGGCTCGCGCATGCCCGCCAGCGCCGAGATCCCCAGGCTGGTCAGCACGAAGGCAGCCAGGAAGGTTGCGGCATAGCCATTGCCGAATACGTCATTGCCGACCAGGTAGCGTCCGCCCATCCACGCCACCGCCGCCGCGGTGAGGCCGCCGAAGAAATTGCGCAGCGCCGTCAGACGCCCGCGCCGCGCCAGCGGGATGATCTTGGAGGTCAGGTAGTTGAAGCTGACGTTCTGCACGCCGTTGAGCAGCCCGAACAGCAGCAGGAACGCTGCCGCGGCCATCAGCGCGCCGCGCCCGCTCAGCAGCAGCGCCGACAGCCCAAGCCCCAGGATCTGGCCGCGCACCAGCCAGCCGACCAGGTAGATCAGCGGCATCACGCGCTGGCGATGCTCGATCAGCGTCGCGCCCCAGATCGAAGAGGCGGCCATGCCGGCATATTGCGCAGCGAGCACGAGCCCGACTGTGAGTTTCGAGCCGGACAACAGGTACAGGTAGGCGGGCACGAAGGTGGGCGCGGTCACCAGCCGGAAGCCGGTCATGCCGAGCATGCCGTGGATCAGGAATGCCCTGGCATTGCGCGGCAGGTGGCGGTCGACATGGTCGCGGAAATTTTGCTCGGCCCGTTGCTGCTCCACCTCCGCGGCTTCGCCCGGCAGCGCGCCGCTCATGCCGGCCTGCGTTGTCACGTCGTCTCCCGCTAAGGGTCCGGCCCCAGTGCGATGCCGGATGCTTTTTCGTGTTTTTGGTATGGCTGCGATAAATGCTAGCACAAGCGTTCGTTTTTCGAGGGTGAGGACTTGGCGTGCTTTCGAAATTTCGGCATTGAGACGGCGAGCTGGCGCCGGCAGCGAAGACGCGAGACCGGCCAGGAAGGTGGCAAGGCGGCACAAGCCCTACGATTCTCACCATACATGCCATGAAAATCTCTCATATTTACCCCGATCTTTGCTGCACCGCATTAGTCCGGCCAGGCCTTGGCGGTGGCTGCTACCGTCCCATCTCCGCCTTGAATTCCGATCCCCGATGACAGCGACCTGCCGCCCGGTTTAGGTTTTGGAGTATTGACGATGCCAGGTGCGGCTTGTATAAAAGTTCCTGCCGCTGCGTCGCTGTCGCCGTTTTTCGAAAAACAAGACTGCTGATGCAGTGCCCCTGATCCTGCCGGCCGCCAGGCGACAGCGCAGGGCACGGGCCCACAGGCGCACAACAAGGAGACGAGCTTGGACGCACTGGAAACGTTCCGGCAGCAGGCACACGCCTGGCTGGAGGCCAATTGCCCCCCTGAGATGCGCCTGCCGATGCAGGACGAGGAAGACATCTGCTGGGGCGGCCGCAAGTTCCGCTATCAGTCAGAAGCGCAGCGGCATTGGCTGCAGCGGATGGCCGAACAGGGCTGGACCGTACCGGAATGGCCGCGCGAGTATGGCGGCGCCGGATTGAGCGCGGCCGAGGCACGGGTGCTGCGCGCCGAGATGCAGCGGCTGAACTGCCGCGTGCCGCTGCAGAGCTTCGGCATCTCCATGCTCGGGCCCGCGCTGCTGAAATATGGCACCGAGGCGCAGAAGCAGGAACACCTTCCAAAGATTGCCCGCGGCGAGATCCGCTGGTGCCAGGGCTATTCCGAACCCAACGCCGGCTCTGACCTGGCCGCGCTGCAGACGCGCGCCGAGGATCGCGGCGACCATTTTTTGGTCAACGGCCAGAAGATCTGGACGTCGTATGCCGACAAGGCCGACTGGATCTTCTGCCTTGTGCGCACTGATTTCGCGGCGCAAAAGCACACCGGCATCAGCTTCCTGCTGTTCGACATGGCGTCGCCGGGTGTCTCGACCCGTCCGATCGTGCTCATCTCCGGCAAGTCGCCCTTCTGCGAGACCTTCTTCGACGACGTCAAGGTGCCGCGCCACCAGCTCGTCGGCGAGCTCAACGGCGGCTGGGCCATCGCCAAGTACCTGCTGACGCATGAGCGCGAGATGATCAGCGCGATCGGCAGCCGCGGCTTCCGCCAGCCGCTGGGGCGCCATGCCGCCAGGGTCATCGGCGTGGACGAGCGCCATCGGCTCGACGACCCGATGCTGCGCGCGCAGATCGCGCGCTTCGAGGTCGACGAGGCGGCCTTTGCCGCGGCCGGCGAGCGCGCCCGCGACCTGGCGCGGCAAGGCGAAGGCATGGCGGCGTTCTCGTCCGTGCTGAAGTACTACGGCGCGGAACTGAACAAGCGGCGCTATGAGCTGCTGATGTCGGCAGGCGGCACCGATGCCCTCGAATGGGAAGGCCCGCGCAGCCAGGAAGGCGCATTGGCGCGGGCATGGCTGCGCACCAAGGCGAATTCGATCGAGGGCGGCACCAGCGAAGTCCAGCTCAATATCGTCGCCAAGCGCCTGCTCGGCCTGCCCGGCGCCTGAGCCGCCGCGCAACCCTCCATGACCCCACATCCGCCAGACGCCGCCATGCCTATCGTATTGACCGACACGCAGGAGATGCTGCGCGACAGCGCCATGACGTTCCTGCAAGAGAACGCCCCGATCTCCGCGCTGCGCACGCTGCGCGACACCCGCGACCCCGTCGGCTTCTCGCGCGAGCTGTGGCAGCGCTGCGCCGCGCTGGGCTTTGCCGGGGTGATGATCGACGAGTCGTACGGTGGCAGTGGCCTTGGCGCGGTCGAGGCCGGCGTGATCGCGGAAGCGATCGGCACCACGCTGGCGCCGCTGCCCTTCCTGTCCACCGCCGTGCTCTGCGCCGCGCTGGTCGGCTTGTACGGCAACGAAGGCCAGCGCAGGGCGCTGCTGCCACAGATCGCCGCGGGCCGGCACCTGATGGCGCTGGCGCTGGATGAAACCGCCCGGCACCGCCCCGAGCGCATCGCCACGCAGGCGCGGCGCGATGCCGACGGCTATGTGCTCGATGGCAGCAAGGTCTTCGTGGTCGACGGCCACGTGGCCGATACGCTGGTGGTCGCGGCGCGCACGGGCGCGGGCGCGGGCGACGGCATCTCGTTGTTCCTGGTCCCGCGCGACCATGCCGGCGTGCAGGTGGAGCGCTGCGTGCTGGCCGATGCCACCAACGCCGCGCGCATCGTCTTCCACGCCGCCAGGGTACCGGCCGATGCGCTGCTCGGCAGCGTGGGCAGCGGCGCGCAGATGCTGGAGCGGGTGCTCGACATCGGCCGCGCCGTGCTGTCGTCCGAGCTGCTCGGCATCGCCGATGCCAGCTTCGCGCGCACGCTGGCCTACCTGAAGGAGCGCAGGCAGTTCGGCAAGGCCATCGGCGAGTTCCAGGCACTGCAGCACCGCGCCGCGCACCTCTTCGCCGAGATCGAGCTCGCCCGCGCCGCCGTGCTGCGTTGCCAGCAGCGGCTCGACGAAGGCCATGCCGACGGCCCCGATCCGCTGGTCTGCGTGGCCAAGGCCAAGGCCGGCGATACCGCCACGCTGGCGGTGCAGGAAGGCGTGCAGATGCACGGCGGCATCGGCATGACCGATGAATTCGATATCGGCTTCTTCATGAAGCGCGCCCGCACCGCGCAGGAATGGCTGGGCGACGCCAACTGGCAGCTCGACCGCTGGGCCACGCTGCGCGGCTACTGAGCGACTGAGCTACTGAGCGATTGAGAAAGGCGGCCCCATCCGCAGGGGCCTGCAGGACATCACGCAACACCGAGGCGACAACGGATGCCCCGGTTGCGGCGCCATGCGCCGGCACCGGCCCGACCGCCAGCAAGGAGGCAGCATGTCGGCAAGTCCCTGGGCACCCGTATTCCCGATAGCGACCGCAACGGCTGGCGTCAGGCAGCATTGCCGGCATCCGCACGGAGGCCTGCAATGAGCGCCTATGTCTTGCGCCGCCTGCTGGCGCTGCTGCCGACGCTGGTCTTCGCCAGCATCATCGTGTTCGCCATCGTGCGGCTGGTGCCGGGCGACGTGGTCGACCTGATGCTGAGCCAGAACGACATCAGCGCCGATACCCGCACCCGCGAAGACCTGGTCCGCGCGCTCGGCCTCGACCGCCCGATGTGGGAGCAGTACCTGCACTGGGTCGGCAATATCGTGCTGCATGGCGACCTGGGCCAGTCGCTGTGGCAAGGCGAGCCGGTGCTGAGGATGGTGATGGCGCGCATCCCCGCGACCTTCTCTCTGGGCGTGCTGGCGCTCGCCGTGGCGCTGACGGTGGCCCTGCCGATCGGCGTGCTGTCGGCGATCCGCCAGGACACGGCGGCCGACTATGTGGCGCGTTCCTTCTCGATCCTGATGCTGGCGGTGCCCAGCTTCTGGCTGGGCACGATGGTGATGGTGTTCCCGTCGGTGTGGTGGGGCTGGTCGCCGGAAGTGCGCTACGTCCCCTTCCTGGAAGACCCGGTGCAGCATGTCAGGCAGATGCTGGTGCCGGCCATCGTGCTGGGCATGGCGCTGTCGGCGATCACCATGCGCATGACGCGGACCATGATGCTGGAGGTGCTGCGCCAGGACTATATCCGCACCGCCTGGGCCAAGGGCCTGAACGAGCCGCTGGTGATCCTGCGGCATGCGCTGCGCAATGCGCTGATCCCGGTGGTGACGCTGATCGGCCTGCAGGCGCCGCTGCTGATCGGCGGCGCCGTGGTGATCGAGCAGATCTTCGTCGTGCCGGGCATGGGCTTGCTGCTGCTTGATGCCGTGCACCAGCGCGACTATCCGCTGATCACCGGCGTCTTCCTCGTGGTCGGCGTCGCGGTGATGCTGATCAACCTGCTCGTCGACCTGAGCTACGGCCTGTTCGACCCCAAAGTGAGGCACCGCTGATGGCACCCCCGACCGTCGATCCGCAAGCCGCTTCCGCCACCCTGCCTGGCACGCTGCCTGGCGCCCCGCCCCGCTCCGCCCGGCAACGACAGCCCCGCTTTGCGCTGCTGCGGCGGCTGTTCCGCGACAAGCCGCTGGGCGCCGCCGGCGCGGTGATCTGCGCGGTGTTCCTGTTCTGCGGCGTGTTCGCGGACCTGCTGGCGCCATATGGCATGAACCAGATCAACATGATGGCGCGGCTGCAGCCGCCCTCGTGGGCGCATCCGTTCGGCACTGACAACCTCGGCCGCGACATGTTCTCGCGCTGCCTGTACGGCGCCCGGCTGTCGGTGGTGATCGGGCTGTCGGCGGCGACGCTGGCCACGGCTATCTCGCTGGTGCTGGGCATCCTGACCGGCTACCTGGGCGGCAAGTTCGACCTGGTGGTGCAGCGCGTGGTGGACGCGTGGATGAGCTTTCCCGACCTGGTGATCCTGATCGTGGTGGTGTCGGTGCTGGGCCCGGGCAGCTGGCAGATCGTCTGCACGCTCGGCCTGCTGCTCGGCATCGGCGGCTCGCGCATCGTGCGCAGCGCGGTGGTGTCGGTGCGCGAGAACATGTACGTGCATGCGGCGCAGTCGATGGGGGCGTCGACCGGCCGCATCCTGTGGCGCCATATCCTGCCCAATGTGCTGCCGCCGGTGATCGTGCTGTTCACCACGCGCGTCGGTACCGCGATCCTCGCCGAGTCCGGGCTGTCCTTCCTCGGGCTTGGCGTGCCGCCGCCGGCCCCTACCTGGGGCGGGATGCTGTCTGGCGACGGCCGCACCTTCATGTTCCAGGGCCCGTGGCTGGCACTGGCGCCGGGCGCCTGCCTGACGATCGTGGTCTATGCGATCAACGTGTATGGCGACGCCCTGCGCGATTTGCTCGACCCGCGCATGCGGGGCAGCCGCTGAGAACAGCAGATTGACGAGCGGCCGGTCGGTTATCGAGCCGGCACATCATGATCCCCAACAGGAGCAGACGATGGTGCGCAGCGTGAAGACGGACGGCAGGATGACGAGGCAGGCAACCCTGGCGATGGCGGCGACGGCAATGGCAATGGCCGCGGCCTTCGCTTGCGGCACGGCAGCCGCCCAGGCGGAAGCGCCGAAGTATGGCGGCACCATCGAAGTCGGCTCGGTCTACCCTACCATCTCCGCCTTGTCGTGGGACCTGGGCGACTGGAACTGGAAGCAGAACTACGACACCGGCCAGGTCTATGAGCAGCTCTTCGCCGCCGATCTGTCCAAGGCCCGCCGCAACGGCGGCAAGTACGCCTTCCAGGCCGACGCCTGGCTGCCCGAGGATGCCATCCGCGGGGAACTCGCCGAAAGCTGGAAATGGACCGACCCCCTCACGCTCGAAGTCAAGCTGCGCAAGAACGTACGCTTCCCGGCCAAGCCCGGCGTGATGGAAGAGCGCGAGCTGACCGCGGAGGACGTAGTGTTCAGCTACAGCCGGCAGAACGCCAGCGCCAAGAAGATCCCCACCTACTTCGACCACCTGAGCAAGGTCGAGGCCGTGGACAAGCACACGGTCGTGTTCCGCTTCAAGGAGTTCAATGCGGAATGGGACTACCGCTTCGGCTGGGGCTACTACTCCGGCATCATGCCCAGGGAGGTCGCCACCGCGGGCGCGGCGAACTGGAAGAACGTCACCGGCTCCGGCCCGTTCACGCTGAGCCAGTTCGTGCAGGGCAATTCCAGCACATATGCAAAGAACGCGCAGTACTGGGACACCGAGAAGATCGGCGGCAAGGACTACAAGCTGCCCTTTGCCGACAAGGTCATACTGCGCACCGTCAAGGACGAGGCCACCCGCAACACCATGCTGCGCACCGGCAAGCTCGACGTGCTGGAAATGGTGCGCTGGACCGCAGTCGATGAACTGAAGAAGAGCGCGCCGCAGCTCAAGTGGTCACGCTGGCTCTCCTACACCGGGCAGTACCTGGCCCTGCGCGTCGACACCAGGCCGTTCAACGATATCCGCGTGCGCCGCGCCCTGAATATGGCGGTGAACAAGCAGGAAATCGTCAAGCAGTACTACGGCGGCAATGCCGAGCTGTTTGCCTATCCGCAGCACCCGGACTACACCGGCTATTTCGAGCCGCTGAGCGCGATGCCGGAATCGGTCAAGGAGCTCTTCACCTACAACCCGGAGAAGGCGAAGAAGCTGCTGGCCGAGGCTGGCTACCCGAAGGGCTTCAAGTTCAAGGTGCAGGTCTGCGCCTGCAGCCAGGACCATATGGAAATGCTGCCGCTGATCGGGGCCTACCTGGAGCAGGTCGGCGTGCGCATCGAGATCCAGCCGATGGAGTACGGCGCCTTCCTGTCGGCGATGACCACCAGGACCAATGCGCCGGGCTACATGATGAGCAATGGCCATACCAACCCGACCACGACGATCCGCAAGAGCTTCGTCGCGGGACAGGTGTGGAACGCCTCGCAATGGAACGACCCCAGGTTCGATGCCCGCGTCAACCAGGCCTTCCAGATGCGTGACCTGGGCAAGCGCCAGGAAGCGTTGCGTGCCATGACCCGCGACATCCTGGCCGAAGCGCCGTATATCTGGCTGCCCACGCCCTACCTGTTCACGGCGTGGTGGCCGTGGGTCAAGAACTACGACGGCGAGCTGCGCGCCGGCGCCGTGCGCAACGGGCCCATCTATGCCAGGGCATGGATCGACCAGGAGATGAAGAAGAAACTCGGGTTCTGACCTCCGCAACGTCAATCCGCACCGTCAACCCGCACTGTCGACAGGAAAGCAACCATGACAGAGCCAATCCTGCAGGTGAAGAACCTGACCACGCGCTTCCGCACCGACCGCGGCGTGGTCACCGCGGTGGACCGGGTCTCGTTCGACGTGGCCGCCGGCGAGACGCTGGCGATCGTCGGCGAGTCGGGTTCGGGCAAGAGCGTGACCGCGCTGTCGATCCTCGGCCTGATCCCGCAGCCACCCGGCGTCATCGAGTCCGGCGAGATCCGCTTCGAAGGACAGGACCTGCTCAGGCTCAGGCCGGCGGCCATGCGCGCCATCCGCGGCAACCGCATTGCGATGGTGTTCCAGGAGCCGATGTCGTCGATGAACCCGGCGCTGACCGTGGGCAAGCAGATCGCCGAGCCGATCCGCGTGCACCAGGGCCGCGCCTGGCGCGACGCCTACGAAGAGGCCGCGGAACTGCTGGCGCAGGTGCAGATCCCGGAGCCGCGCAGCCGCGCCCATGCCTATCCGCACCAGTTCTCGGGCGGCATGCGGCAGCGCGCGATGATCGCGATGGCGCTGGCCTGCAAGCCGAAGCTGATCATCGCGGACGAACCGACCACCGCGCTCGATGTCACCGTGCAGGCGCAGATCCTGGATCTGCTGAAGGGGCTGGCGCAGCAGGCCGGCACGGCGCTGATCCTGATCACGCACGACCTTGGCGTGGTGGCGCGCTATGCCGACCGCGTCGCGGTGATGTACGGCGGGCGGCTGGTGGAGACGGCGACCGCGGACGAACTGTACCGCCATCCCGCGCATCCCTACACGCGCGGCCTGATGGCGTGCGTGCCGCGCCTGGACGGCGACACCAGCCAGCCGCTGGTGCCGATCGACGGCCAGCCGCCCGACCTTACCGCGCTGGGCCCGGGCTGCGCTTTCCTGCCGCGCTGCCGGCTGGCGCAGGACCAGTGCCGGCAGGCGCCGCCCGAGCTGCGCGCGGTTTCCGACCAACATCTCAAGGCTTGCTTCCTCCATGACGCACATTGACACGCCCCTGGCGCGCAGCGTCGCGCCGCCTGAGCGCGCCGAACGCACGGAACGCACGGAACGCACGCATGGCAGCGCAAGCGCCGAGGCCCCGGCCAATTTTCAATCGCGCCAACCGCTCCAGTCCGACGACGTGATCCTGAAGGTCGAAGACCTGAAGGTCCATTTCCCCGTGACGCGCGGCGTGCTGCTCAAGCGCCAGGTCGGCTCGGTCAAGGCGGTCGACGGCGTCTCGTTCACGCTGCGCCGCGGCGAGACGCTGGGGCTGGTGGGCGAAAGCGGCTGCGGCAAGTCCACCACCGGGCTGGCCATCATGAAGATGCTGCCCGCCAGCGCGGGACGGATCGCCTTCGACGGCGAGGACCTGGCCGGCTTCAGCGGCGCGCGCGAAAAACGCTTCCGCCGCAGCGTGCAGATGGTCTACCAGGATCCGTTCGCGTCGCTGAACCCGCGCATGAAGGTGCGCGACATCATTGCCGAGCCGCTGCAGGTGCATGGCCTGGCCGGCGACCGTGCCGCGCTGCAGGCGCGCGTGGCCGAGCTGCTCGACATGGTCGGCCTGCTGCCCTACATGGCCGACCGCTACCCGCACGAATTCTCGGGCGGCCAGCGGCAGCGCATCGGCATCGCGCGTGCGCTGGCGTTGAAACCGAGCCTGATCGTCTGCGACGAACCGGTGTCGGCGCTGGACGTGTCGATCCAGGCGCAGGTAGTCAATGTGTTCATGGCGCTGCAGCGCAGCCTGGGCCTGTCCTACCTGTTCATCGCCCATGACCTGGCGGTGGTGCGCCATATCAGCGACCGCATCGCGGTGATGTACCTGGGGCGCATCGTCGAGATCGCGACCCGGCACCAGCTCTACGCCGAGCCGCGCCATCCGTACACACGCGCGCTGCTGTCCGCGGTGCCGGTGGCCGACGTGCGCGCCGAACGCCAGCGCCAGCGCATCGTGCTGCAGGGCGAAGTCCCCAGCCCGATGCATCCGCCTTCGGGCTGCCGCTTCCATACGCGCTGCCCTTCGGCAATGCCGCAGTGTCGCAGCGCCGACCCGGTGCTGCGCGACCACGGCGACGGGCAGATGGTGGCCTGCCATCTGTACGGCTGACAGCAGGCAGGCGACAAACACGGCTCAGCGCAGCAGGCCCATCATCATGGGCCGCACGAACAGCTCGGCGGCGTTGTCAGAGGTGGCGTCGCGGACCCAGCGGCGCAGCTCGACCGCGGCGTTGATCATGCCGTGCACCTGCAGCGCGGCGATCGACTGGTCCAGCGGCCGGATCGAACCGTCCTGCATGCCTTGCACCAGGAAGCGGACAAAGCGCGTCGACAGCCGCGCCATGTCCTGCATCTTGGCGACGCGCATCTCTTCCGGCAGCGCCCCGTAGATGGTCAGCCGCAGCAGTGGCCCCTGGCTGGCGAACTGGTAATGCACCAGCGCGCGCGACACCGCGCACAGCTTGTCCCAGCCGGTGCCTGGCATCTCGTCGGCCAGCGTCTGGGTATCGCGGATCACCGCCGACATGCGGTCGAAGCAGGCGGAGATGAGGTCGTCCTTGTTCTCGTTGTGGTGGTAGAACGCGCCCTTGGTCAGGTTCAGCCGTGCCGAGATCCGGTCCGCCGAGGCGCCACGGTAGCCCTGCTCGTTCAGCAGCTCGGTGGCGGCGCGCAGGAACGCCTGCTGCGTCGTTTCCGGCTGGCCCAGCGTCGGCAGCAGCGCTTCGACATCCAGCTCCGCCTGCCACGCGGTCCCAGGCGCGGCAATGCCGTTGAGCACGATGTCCGCCAGCGTCTGCGCGACCTTGGGATAGTCCGCCGGCTCGTAGCGCTCGATCCAGCTCATCGCGCCGCTGGTCAGCGACAGCAGCAGGTGGGCCCGCGCGCTCAGCGCGCTGCGCTGTGCCGGGTTCTGTGCCGGATCGGCGGGCGCGGCATCGCGCAGCAGCCCGCGGATCTGCCGGAACATGTCGTTGTAGGCGGAGAACGCCACGTCGGCATGGCTGGCCGGCAGCGCGCGGATCTCGCGGAAACTCATCAGCTCGGGCCGCTCGCCTGCCGCGGTGCGCGCCAGCCGCGCGACAAACAGCGCGATGAAGGCGGCAACGCGCTCGCCGGCGCTGCCGTGCCGCGAAGCTGAGCCGGCCAGGCCACGCATTTCCTCGATGGTGCGCATCAGGCAGGCCAGCACCAGGTCTTCTTTCTTGCGGAAGTAGTACGTGATGCTGTTGGTGTTCAGCCCCACCAGCTGGCCGACGTCCGACAGCGTCGTGCCACGCACGCCCTTGCGGTTGAACAGCGCCGCGGCGGCATCGAGGATGCCTTCGCGCTTTTCGACATAACGGCGGGTCTGCCTGGCTTCCGACTGGTCCGTGAGCATGAGCGGTCCGGCTACGCGGATGGGCGAACCGGTTTTTCGAAGATACGGTGCCAGGGATTATAGGTGCGGGTATAGCGCGAGAGATATTGGGATGTTCCCGCTTTGCCGCACGTACCGTAGTGTTGAAACGACCAGGACGACTACGAAGCCGCCTTCGGCCGCGCCCTGGCCGCCCGCTGCACCGGCGCCAGCATGGCCGCGGCAGGCCCGATACCGTCCGCATTGACCAGCACGCCCGCCGACACGATGTAGGCCGCCGCGCTCTCGATATCGCCGCGCAGCGCCGCGCAGGCCGCTTCGCTGTCGTGCCCGCGCAGGGCCTCGACCAGCTTGTCGTGATGCTTGACGGCGACGCGCTCTTCCACGCGGCGCGATCCGGAACGCAGGTCGTGGTTGAGGATCGGCCCGATGCGCAGCCACTGCGACTCGATCATCTGCAGCAGGATCGGCATCCTTGCCGCCGCATAGACGGCAAAGTGGAACGCCTGGTTGGCGGCGATGACCGCGGCGCCGTCGGGCCGGTCCTTCGACATCTCCGCCGCAAACCGGCTGCGCAGCGACTCGACCCGCGCCAGTTCGGCATCGGTGATGCGCTCGGCGGCGGTGGCCGTCGCCAGCCCCTCCAGCTGGATGCGGATCTTGGTGATTTCCTCGAACTGGCTGACGCTCATCCGCGGCACGCGCAGCGCCCGGTTGGGCGTCAGTTCCAGCGCCTGCTCGGCGACCAGGCGGTGGACTGCCTCGCGCACCGGCATCACGCTCACGCCGAGTGCTGCCGCGATATTGCGCAGCGAAATCTGCTCCCCCGGCATCATCTGGCCGGTGATCAGCAGCTCCCGCAGCTGCGTGTAGACATCGCGGCTCAGCGTCTGGCGGGTCAGCGGTGTTACGAGTTCGTTCAGGGGCATGCGGCGAAGCATACCACATAGGGTAATCCGCTATATGAGATCTGTGATCACAGCTTTAATCTTGCTTCCGAGGGCAGGCACTGGCCTGTCGCATGGACTTGTAAGCACTGGAAGCAAGGAGAGCGGATACATGTGGAAGGATGAATCGCTGGCGGGCAAGCGCGTACTGGTGACCGCCGGGGCGGATGGAATCGGCCTGGAGATCACGCGGGCCTTCGTCGAAGCAGGTGCCCGCGTCGCGGTATGTGATGTGTCGGGCGCGAGCCTGGAGCGGATTGCGGCGGAACTGCCCGGCGTGCTGGCGGTCAGCGCCGATGTGTCCCGCGAGGACGATGTCGAAGCGCTGTTCCGGGCGATCGATGCGGGGCTGGGCGGCCTCGATGTGCTGGTCAACAATGCCGGCGTCGCCGGCCCGACCGGCGGCGTCGAAACGCTGTCGCTGGCCGACTGGGAGCGCTGCCTTGCCGTCAACATCACCGGCCAGTTCCTGTGCACCCGCGCCGCGGTGCCACGCCTGCGCAAGGGGCACGCGCCGGCGATCGTCAACCTGTCCTCGGCGGCCGGCCATCTCGGCATGCCGGGCCGCAGCGCCTACTCCGCGTCGAAATGGGCCGTGGTGGGCTTCACCAAGTCGCTGGCGCTGGAGCTGGGCGCGGATGGCATCCGGGTCAACACGGTGCTGCCCGGTGCGGTCGACGGCCCGCGTATCCGCGCGGTCATTGCCGCCAAGGCAGAGTCGCTCGGCAAGCCGCTCGACGAAGTCACGCGCAACTACACGTCGCAGGCAGCGCTGGGCCGCATGGTGACGATGCGCGATATCGCCAACATGGTGCGCTTCGCGTGCAGTGACCAGGCGGCCAACGTTCACGGCCAGGAACTGGTCGTCGACGGACTGACTCAGGCCCTCAGCTAAGGCGCCCTGCCCTGCACGGGCTGCCCGCATTTCCGAACAACGCCAGACCAGGGAACCACCATGGCCAAGCGAGCCAAAGCCATCATCACCTGCGCGCCGACCGGCGCCATCCACACCCCGAGCATGTCGCCGCACCTGCCGGTGACCGCCGACGAAATCGCGCAGGCGGCCATCGACGCCGCGCGCGCCGGCGCCGCCATCCTGCATCTGCATGCGCGCGATCCCAAGGACGGGCGCCCGTCGCAGGATCCCGAGCTGTTCCGCCCCTTCCTGGCAAAGATCAGCGCCGAGACCAATGCGGTGATCAACATCACCACCGGCGGCAGCCCGCACATGACGGTGGAAGAACGCATGCTGCCGGCCACCACCTTCAAGCCGGAGCTGGCCTCGCTCAACATGGGCTCGATGAATTTCGGCCTGTTCCCGATGCTGGAGCGCTTCAGGGACTTCCGCCACGACTGGGAACGCGAACACCTGGAGAACAGCCGCAACCTGATCTTCAAGAACACCTACCAGGATATCGAGAACATCCTGCGCATCGGCAATGCCAACGGCACGCGCTTCGAGTTCGAGTGCTATGACATCAGCCACCTGTACAATCTGCGGCACTTCTTCGACCGCGGCCTGGTCAAGGGCCCCGTGTTCATCCAGTCCGTGTTCGGCATCCTGGGCGGCATCGGCCCCGATCCCGAAGACCTGATGCATATGCACCGCACCGCGCAGCGCCTGTTCGGCGACCAGTTCCGCTGGTCGATCCTCGGCGCCGGCCGCAGCCAGATCCCGCTGGCAACGATCGGCGCGGCGATGGGGGCCAATGTACGCGTCGGCCTGGAAGACTCCCTGTGGATCGGCCCGGGCCAGCTGGCTGCATCGAGCGCGGAGCAGGTCACGCGCATCCGCACCGTGCTGGAAGCGCTGAACATCGACGTGGCCACCCCGGACGAAGCCCGCGACATCCTCGACCTCAAGGGCGCGGCAGGCACCGCGTTCTGAACGCCGGCGGGGCCCCACGGGCCGGCCCCCGCCGCCATCGACATCCGTCATCCACTGGCGGGCACTGAATACACCAACCAGGCGGAACGGCGGCCGCACGGCCCCCGGGCGCAGCGCCGTATCCGCCCAACGGAGACCCTCTTCATGCAGACCTTACCCGCTCCCGGCGCGCCATCGCTGGCCGCGCCGACAGACCGCCCGCTGACCGGGCTGCTGTTCCGCAAGCTCATGCCCCTGCTGGTGCTGTCGTATGTGATCAGCTTTCTCGATCGCACCAATATTGCGCTCGCCAAGACCCATATCGCCGTCGACCTGAACATCTCGGCGGCCGCCTACGGCCTGGGCGCGGGCCTGTTCTTCCTGAGCTATGCACTGCTCGAAGTCCCGAGCAACCTGATCATGCATCGGGTCGGGGCGCGCTTCTGGATCACCCGCATCATGGTGACGTGGGGCCTGCTGTCCGCGGCGATGGCCTTTGTCCAGGGCGAGACCTCGTTCTACATCATGCGGGTCCTGCTCGGCGCGGCCGAAGCGGGCCTCTTTCCCGGCGTGATGCTGTACCTGACCTACTGGTTCGGCCGCGAGGACCGTGCGCGGGCGGTCGGCTATTTCCTGCTGGGCGTCTGCATCGCCAACATCGTCAGTGGTCCGCTCGGCGGCGCACTGCTGGGCATGGAAGGCATCTGGGGCTTCAAGGGCTGGCAATGGATGTTCGTGCTGGAAGGCCTGCCGGCCGTGTTCCTGGCCGCGGTGGTGTGGAAGAAGCTTCCGGACGGCCCGGAAAGCGCGCCGTGGCTGACGACGGCGCAGGCGCAGCAGGTCCGCCGCCAGCTGGCCGCGGAAGCCGCCGACGGCAGCGCCGGCACGGGCGGCCACTCGTTCCTGGGCGCCATCCGCGATCCGCAGGTATGGCTGGCGATCTTCATCTACTTCTGCCACCAGATCGCGATCTATACGGTGATCTTCTTCCTGCCGGGCATTATCGGCACGTACGGCAAGCTCACGCCGCTGGAAATCGGGCTGCTCAACTCGCTGCCGTGGATTGCCGCCGCCATCGGCGCCGCGTGGCTGCCGCGGCATGCCAACACCCCGCAGCGCGGACGCCGCCTGCTGTGCCTGGGCCTGGCCGTGATGGCGGCCGGCCTGCTGGTTGCCGCGTTCGCGGGCCCGGTGCTGGCACTGGTCGGCTTCTCGATGACGGCGCTGATGTTCTTTGTGGTGCAGTCGATCGTGTTCCTGTTCCCGTCGTCGCGGCTGACGGGCGTGGCGCTGGCGGGCGGGCTGGCGCTGATCAATACCTGCGGCCTGGTCGGCGGCTTTATCGGGCCGTCGACGATGGGGCTGATCGAGCAGGCGACCGGCAGCACGCGCAACGGGCTGGTGATCATGGCCGTACTGCTGCTGGTGGCGTGCGCGGTGGCGCCTCGGCTGCGCCAGGGGCAGGAGCGCTGAGCCCGCGGTGCACGGGCCCTCAGGGGTTCAGGGCTCGTGCGCTGCCGCCGGCCCTGCCGGTGCCGACGGGTGGAGCACCGGCAGCCGGAACATGAACTCGCTGCCGCCGCCGCGGCGGCGCCTGGCTACCAGCGTGCCGCCGTGTGCCTCGACGATCGAGCGGCAGATCGCAAGCCCCATCCCCATGCCGTCGCCCTTGGTGGTGAAAAAGGCGTCGAAGATCCGCGGCAGCACCTCTTCGCCAATGCCGGTCCCGCGATCCTGCACGCTGACCACCACCATCTCCTGCTCCTGCTCCTGCTGCTCGCGGTATGAAGCCACCAGCAGCTCACGCTGCTCGACCGGCGTGCCGGCCATGGCGTCCAGCGCATTGGTGACCAGGTTGAGCACTACTTGCTGGAGCTGCACGCGGTCCGCCTCGACCTGCGTGGCGCCGGCAGCCAGCCGGGTCACGATCCTGACGTTGTGCGCGTCCAGTTCGGGCCGCACCATCACCAGCACCTCGCGCAGCACCTCGTCCGGCGAAAGCGGCGCGAGCGCCGCGGGGGCCTGCCGCGCCAGCGAGCGCAGCGCACGCACGATGTCGGCGGCGCGCAGCGCATGCTGGCGGATAAAGGCAAGGCCCTCCAGCGCCTCGCCGAGTTCCGGCTGCGGCCGCTGCAGCCAGCGCGCGCTGGCATCGACGGTCGCGACAATGGCAGTCAGCGGCTGGTTGACTTCATGGCCGATCGACGCCGCCAGCGTGCCCATCACGGTCAGGTGCGAGGTGCGGGCCAGCTCGGCGCGCGCATCGCGCAGGCTGATCTCGGCGGCCACCCGACGGTTGTTCTCGCCGATCAGCTGCTCATACAGGCGCGCCGTTTCCAGCGAGATCGCGACCTGCGGCGCCAGCATTTCCAGTTCGGCAACGTGGTTCGCGCCGAACACGCCCGGGGCGTTGTTGTTCTCCAGGTAAACCGCGCCGATCAGGCTGTGTCCGCGCACCAGCGGCAGGCACAGCACCGAGCGCACCCCGCTGTCGATGGCGGCCCTGGTGCGGATCGACGGCGCGTCTACCATGGCGTCGGCGAGCACCAGCGTCTGGCGCGTGCGCAGCACGCTGTTGAGCACCGCCAGCGGCAGCGCGTGCTCGGTGGGCGGCGCCGAGCCAAGTGCCACCGTCACCTTGCCGTCGAGCACGCGGCCCGACGCTTCGATCATGGGCGCGCCGTCCCGCATCAGCACCAGCAGGCCGTAGCGGGCACCAGCATGCAGGATCACGGTGCTCAGCAGGCTCTCGACCAGCCGATCCATCACGATCTCGCTGGACAATGCACGCGCTGCCTGCCTGCCGAGTTCCCAGCCGGCTACCGGCGACGTGGGGGGCGTGGGCGGCGCCGGCGTGTCGCCGGCCGCAGGCGCGTCGAGTTGAGGATACTGCACGGCCAGCAGCGTCGCCTTGTGTTCGGCGCCCCAGCGCTGGTAGCACGCGCGCGCCACCGCCAGGTGCTGCCGGGCCGCGGTATGCAGGCCGTGCCGGGCGCACAGCATGCCGGCCAGTTCATGCGCCAGCGCCTGCTCGTGCACGAAGCCCGCCGCGGCTGCCGCCCCGGCCGATTGCTCAAGGCAGGCCAGCGCGCGCAGCGGATCGCCATCCGCCTGCGCCAGCGCGGCATCGGCCAGCAACAGCTTGTTGCGGAACGTCAGCGGGTTGAGCGCTGCCCAGCGCGCGAAGCAGGCACGGTGGGCAGCGATGTCGGCGGCGGCCTGCGGTGCCTGCGCGTGCGCCAGCGCAATGCTGAGGAACAGGCGGCAGTCGGCCACGTTGATATGCGCCGGCGCGGACCAGATCAGCGTCTCGGCGTGGCGCAGGCTGTGCACCGCTTGCGCCCACTGCCCCAGGAACACCGCGGCCATGCCGTCGTACAGGTAGATCCAGAAGCGGGTCGGCAGCGAGTTGCTGCGTGCCAGCCGTTGCGCGGCGGTCCCGCAGTGTGCGGCTTCCTCATGCCACCCGCTGCTTTCGCCGTCCTCGCCGTCCTCGCCGCCCTTGCCACCCTTGCCGCCTTCGTCGCCCACGCGCAGCCGCTGCACGAGATGCAGCTGCGAATGTAGGATCAGTTCGATGTCCCGGTACTGGACCTGGCGCGTCAGCGCCAGGCCGCGCGCGATCTCTTCCGCCACCAGGCACAGCTGCTCGCCCATGACCAGCAGGTCGGACGCGATATGGTTACAGGCATAGCAGGCCATGCCGATGTCGCCGGAGGCGCGCCCCAGGGTCACGGCTTGCTGCGCGTGGCTCAGCGCATACGACAGCGGACGCGTCCACGCGCTGACCTGGTCCACCGCGACCAGGGTGGCGATGCGTCCCGCTTCATAGCCATGGTGGTCGATCAGCGCCATCGCGGCCTGCCCGTACGCCAGCCCGTCCTCGTACTTCTCGTACAGGCTGGCGATAAACACGCCAAACCATGACAGGCCGTACGGAGACTCCGGCGTGGCGCCATGGTCGAGGGTCAGCTCGACCATCTTGGCCACGTGCAGGAAGCTGATGCCATCGCGCACGAACAGCGAGGAGATCAGCGTGGAGAGCAGCCCCATCACGGCATGGATGCGCGCGTCTCCGGTGGCGGGCAATGACGCCAGGCTGGCGATCGGGCGCGTGCCCAGCGCGGCGCGCACGGCGTCACAGGCGTCGCGCATGCGCTGCGCGGAAGGCGCGCGCTCCAGGTGTACATCGAGCAGCGCCAACCCGGACAAGGCAGCGTTGATCGCGCCTTCGTAGTCCGAGCGCACGGTCTGCAGGCTGGCGCGGAGACGGTACACGGCGGCCTGGTCGAGCGCGTTTTGTGCGCGCGCCAGCAGCGCGTCGATCCCGTCCGAGGCGGCATCGAGCCGGGCCTGTGCCAGCAGGCATTCGCAACGCAGCAGGTCGACGGCGTAAGCCTGCGCGTAGTGCGCATCCCACCAGTCCGGCCGCATCAGCGCCTGTGCCGTGTCCATGTAGTGCAGCGCCTGGCCGATCGCGCCGGAGCGCCAGGCGCGCCGCCCTCCCACCAGCAGCACCTCGACGAAGGCGACGCGCTGCGGCATCGGCAACGCCTGGCTGGCACGGACGGCCACGCGCTCGATCTGGTTGCAGATCTCGAACGCATGGTCCGCCAGCGCGCCGCGCCAGTGTTCGATCATGATCTGCGCGATGCGGGCGTGCTCGGCGGGACGCGCGTGCGGCTCGATCATCGAGTACGCGGATTCAAGCACGCGGTCATGCTGGAACGCGTAGCCGCACGGCGCCTGCACCAGCAAGCCGGCCTCGACAAACGGTTGCAGCCGGCTGGCCAGCTGTGCGGCGCTGACGTCGGCCACGCGGGCCAGCAGGCCGGCATCGCCGCGCAGTCCGACGCAGGCAAGTTGTTGCAGCAGTTCGGTTCCGGCGCGCGGCAGCCTGGCAAAGCGCCGGATCATCAGGTCGACGACGTTGCTGGTGTAATGCTGGTCGTCGACCTCGGCGGCATGCCAGTCCCAGCCAGTGCCGCCGGCCTGCCTGGTCAGTACGCCGTCGTCGACCAGCGTGCGCAGCAACTGGTAGGAAAAGAACGGGTTGCCCGCGGTCCTGTCGTGCACTGCGTGCGCCAGCGCCGCGATACGCGCGGGCGACTCGTCGAGCGCGGCGCCGACCAGCTCGGCCAGGTCATCGGGTACCAGAGGCCTGACGGCGATGCGCGTGACCGCCAGCGCGCGGTTCGCATGCAGCAGCCACGAGAAGCGTTGCTCGACGTCCTGGCCGTGGTCCCGGTACGCGGCGATCAGCAGGATGCCGCCGGGAGGCTGCAGGGTGAAGGTCTCCAGCAGCGCAATGGTAAAGGCATCGGCCCACTGCAGGTCATCGAGGAACAGGACCAGTGGCATGCCCGGCGCGGCAAAGGCGGCAAAGGTTGCCAGCAGCGCGGCCTGCGCGCGGGCCTGTGCCTGCTGCGCGGGCACGTTGGCCAGCGGCGCCGTGCGGCCCAGCACCTGCTCGACCTCGGGCACGAGTTCGGCCACCGCCTTGCCCTGCCCCGCCAACGCGCCGAGCCAGCGTTCGCGCATTGGCGCAATTGTGGCCGGCGGCGCGTCCAGCAAGCCGAGCGCAAGCGCGTGGATGGCCTGCGCCACAGGCGCATACGGAATCTCGAGCTGGAGCTGGTCGCTCTTGCCGGCGGCAATGCGGGCGCCGGTCTGCGCGGCGGCCTGGAGCGAGAAGGCGTTGGCCAGCGCGGACTTGCCGGTGCCGGCGGCGCCGGCAATCAGCACCAGCTCGGATTTGCCGCCCTGGCACACGCGGCCCAGCGCGTTGGTCAGCAGCGCCATCTCGCGGGCGCGCCCGACCAGGCGCGCCGGTGCCCGCAGCGCCGGCTTGTCCGTCACTGGCCGGCCTGGCAGAGGCCGAGCTGCTGTGCCATCAGCACCAGTTCGGCAAAGGTGCGCGCCTTCATCTTGCGCATGGCCTGCCCGCGATGGATCTTGACCGTAACCTCGCTGATGCCGATCTCGGCCGCAATCTGCTTGTTCAGCAGGCCGGACACCGCCAGCCCCATGACCTCGGCCTCGCGCGGCGAAAGGGTTTCGTAGCTGGCGCGCAATCCGTCTGACTTGCGCGCGCCTTCGCGACGCAGGCGGTCCTTGGCCAGCGCGGCGCCCACCGCGTCGAGCAGGTCCTGTTCGCGGTACGGCTTGGGAATGAAGTCCACTGCGCCCGCTTTCATCGCGGCCACGCTCATCGCGATGTCGCCGTAGCCAGTCATGAAGATGATGGGCAGCGGCACGCCCATGCGGGCCAGCCGGCCCTGCAGGTCCAGGCCGCTGGGGCCGCGCAGCCTGACGTCGAGCACCAGGCAGCACGGCGTATCCGGCAATGGAAAGGCAAGCAGCTCCGCGGCGGACTCGAACAGCACCGCGCTCAGGCCGACCGAGCGGAACAGGTTGCCGAGCGCATGGCGCACGCCGGCATCGTCGTCGACGACCAGTACGGTCGCGTCATCGCAGGCACTGTCTTCGGCAGGCTCCAGGCTTTGGGATGTCACGGTCTGATCTCCAGTCCACGCGTGCGAGGCCGCACGAGCAGCGGATTATAACCGCGGGCCGTCATCGGCAATGGACCGCCTTGAGCCCGGGTGAGATGCACGGGTCACTCATACCATGGTGTTAGTCCCGCGCGCACCGGCGCCGGACCGCTCGCCCGCTTCCGGTGCAAGCGCCGGTGCAAGCGCCGCCGGGCCGACTAATACCTTCATGCAATGGCGATGGCTGCGCCCACAGTCTAGTCTTGTTATCCGGGCCGCGCTGCCGTGCCGTCTGCCGGCGGCCACCTCCCGCCTACGCCTGCTCAAACCCCTTGCCCCGAGGATCGACACCATGTCTAACCCGAAGCTCGAAGTCCTGACCCCGCAAAACAGCCAGCTGATCATCATCGACCACCAGCCGCAGATGGCCTTCGGGGTGCAGTCGATGGACCGACAGGCCATGAAGAACAACGTCGTCGGCCTGGCCAAGGCCGCAAAGATCTTCAATATCCCGACCACCATTACCACGGTCGAAAGCGAATCGTTCTCCGGCTACACCTATCCCGAGCTGCTCGACGTGTTCCCCGGGCAGAAGACGCTGGAGCGCACCTCGATGAACTCGTGGGACGACCAGAAGGTCCGCGACGCGCTCAAGGCCAACGGCCGCAACAAGGTGATCGTCGCCGGCCTGTGGACCGAGGTCTGCAACACCACCTTCGCGCTGTGCGCGATGCTGGAGGGCAACTACGAGATCTACATGGTGGCCGATGCCTCCGGCGGCACCAGCAAGGAAGCCCACGACTATGCCATGCAGCGCATGGTCCAGGCCGGCGCGGTGCCGGTGACCTGGCAACAGGTGCTGCTGGAATGGCAGCGCGACTGGGCCCACCGCGACACGTATGACGCCGTGATGAAACTGGTCAAGGAACATTCCGGCGCCTATGGCATGGGCGTCGACTACGCTTACACCATGGTGCACAAGGCGCCGCAGCGCACCGCCACGCCGCACGAGCCGGTGGCGCCGGTGCCGGCGCGCTGATCCCGGCATCCCCCGATGCCCGCTTGCGCGCGCCCACGACGGCCGGCGCGCAAGCCTGCTTCCCAGGCACCGGCAAGGTGCCTTCTTCCACTTCCTGGAGGGCCTGATCGATGAAAACCATCACCACCCAAGACGGTACCCGCATCTTCTACAAGGACTGGGGCGCGGGCCAGCCGGTCGTGTTCTCGCATGGCTGGCCGCTGCATGCCGATGCATGGGACACGCAGATGCTGTTTCTCGCGCGCCAGGGCTTCCGCGTGATTGCCCATGACCGCCGCGGCCACGGCCGCTCGGACCAGCCCGCGCAGGGCAACGACATGGACACCTATGCGGACGACCTCGCCGCGCTGATCGAAGCGCTGGACCTGCGCGACGCGGTGCTGGTCGGGCACTCCACCGGCGGTGGCGAGGTGGCGCACTACATCGGCCGTCACGGCACCAAACGCGTGGCCAAGGCGGTGCTGATCGGCGCGGTGCCGCCGCTGATGCTGAAGACCGACGCCAACCCCGGTGGGCTCCCCCTGGACGTGTTCGACGGCATCCGCAAGGGCGTGGCCGAGAACCGCTCGCAGTTCTACCAGGACCTGGCGGTGCCGTTCTTCGGCTTCAACCGTCCGGGCGCCAAGGTCTCGCAGGGCACGATCGATGCCTTCTGGGCGCAAGGCATGGCCGGCGGCATCGTCGGGCAATACGCCTGCATCCGCGAGTTCTCCGAGGTCGACTACACCGAGGACCTGAAGAAGATCGACGTGCCCACGCTGATCCTGCATGGCGACGACGACCAGATCGTGCCGATCGACGCCTCGGCCCGGCGCGCCGCCGAGCTGGTCAAGGGCGCGACGCTCAAGGTCTACCCCGGCGCCTCGCACGGCATGTGCGTGGTCAACGCCGACCAGGTCAATGCCGACCTGCTCGCCTTCCTGAAGGGCTGAGTTCGATGTCGCGAGGCCGTTTTACCCGCCGGCAGTTCATTGGCACCGCGGCCGCGCTCGGCGCGGCCGTTTCCCCGGAGATCTTCGGCATGCAGCCCAGCACCGCACCCAGCCTCATCCTCGTCAACGGCAAGTTCACCACGCTCGACAAATCCAACCCGCAGGCAGACGCCGTGGCTATCCGCGACGGGCGCTTTGTGGCCGTCGGCACGCGCCAGGACGTCATGAAGCTGGCCAGCGCGCAGACGCAGATCGTGGACCTGAACGGCCGGCGGGCCATCCCCGGGCTGATCGACAGCCACATGCACATCATCCGCGGCGGCCTGAACTACAACATGGAGCTGCGCTGGGACGGCGTGCGCTCGCTGGCCGATGCCATGCGCATGCTCAAGGACCAGGTCGCGCGCACGCCGGCGCCGCAATGGGTGCGCGTGGTCGGCGGCTTCACCGAGCACCAGTTCGCCGAGAAGCGGCTGCCGACCATCGACGAACTGAACGCGGTGGCGCCCGATACCCCCGTATTCATCCTGCACCTGTACGACCGCGCCATCCTCAACGGCGCGGCGCTGCGCGCGGTCGGCTATACCAGGGACACGCCCAACCCGCCCGGCGGCGAGATCGTGCGCGATGCGCGCGGCAATCCCACGGGCCTGCTGCTCGCCAAGCCCAACGCCACCATCCTGTACGCGACGCTGGCCAAGGGCCCCAAGCTGCCGCCCGAATACCAGAAGAACTCGACGCGCCATTTCATGCGCGAGGTCAACCGGCTGGGCGTGACCGGCGTGATCGATGCCGGCGGCGGGTACCAGAACTACCCGGAGGACTACAGCATCATCGAAGAGCTGCACAAGGACGGGCAGCTGACGGTGCGGCTGGCGTACAACCTGTTCACGCAAAAGCCCAAGGAAGAACTGAACGACTTCAAGACCTGGACCGCCAAGGTCAAGCCGGGCCAGGGCGACGACCTCTACCGCCACAATGGCGCCGGCGAAATGCTGGTCTACACCGCGGCCGACTTCGAGGACTTCCGCGTCGAGCGCCCCGACATGGTGCCGTCGATGGAGGCCGACCTGGAGCCGGTGATCCGCCTGCTCGCGGAAAAGCGCTGGCCGTGGCGGCTGCATGCCACCTACGACCAGACCATCTCCCGTGCGCTGGATGTCTATGAAAAGGTCGCGAAGGACATCCCGTTCAACGGCCTGAACTGGTTCTTCGACCACGCCGAGACCATTTCCGAGCGCAATATCGACCGCATCGCCGCGCTTGGCGGCGGCATCGCCGTGCAGCACCGCATGGCCTACCAGGGCGAATACTTCGTCGAGCGCTATGGCGCGCGCGCCGCCGAGGCCACGCCACCGGTCAAGAGGATGCTGGAAAAAGGCGTCAAGGTAGGCGCCGGCACCGATGCCACGCGCGTGGCCTCGTACAACCCGTGGGTGTCGCTGTACTGGCTCACCACCGGCAAGACCGTGGGCGGGATGGCGATGTACCCGCAGGCCAACCTGCTCGACCGCGAGACCGCATTGCGGCTGTGGACCGAGGCCAACACGTGGTTCTCCTCGGAAGTCGGCAAGAAGGGCCAGATCAAGGCGGGCCAGCTCGCCGACCTGGCGGTGCTGTCGGCCGATTACTTCAGCGTGCCCGGCGACGAGATCCAGGACATCACCTCGGTGCTGACCATCCTGGGCGGCAAGGTAGTCTACGGCGACTCCGACTTCAGCAAGCTGTCGCCGGCGCTGCCTCCCCCGATGCCGGACTGGTCGCCGGTGCGCCACGTCGGCGGCTACCAGCCGCGGCCGGAAGCGCGCAAGCTGGCGCTGAACACGGCGTGCGGGTGCGCGAGTTCGTGCGGCGTCCATGGCCATGCGCATGCCAGGGCCTGGACCGCTGGCGTGCCGGCATCCGACGAGAGCACGTTCTGGGGCGCGCTGGGCTGCTCATGCTGGGCCTTCTGACCGCGGCCAACGGAGACCGGCCATGCCTGAACCGATGACTTCCGTTCCCCAGGCGCCCACCGGCGCCACCGGGCTGCCGCGCTGGATGCATTGGCTGGCCCTGCTGCTGCTGTGCGCGGCCTACCTGCAGGGCGGCCTGTTCAAGCTGGCCGACTTTCCCGGCGCGGTGGCCGAGATGCGGCACTTCGGCCTGAATCCGCCGGTGCCGATGGCAGTCGCTACCATCGTCCTCGAGCTGGGCGCCTGCGCCATGATCCTGCTGGGCTGGCAGCGCTGGCTGGGGGCGCTGGCGCTGGCGGCATTCACGGTCGGCGCGACCTTCATCGCCAACCGCTTCTGGGAAGTCCCGCCAGAAGCCCGCTTCATGATGACCAACGCGTTCTTCGAGCACCTGGGCCTGGCCGGCGGCTTCCTGCTGGTGGCCTGGCACGACCTGCGCGAGCGCGCATTCAGGCAGGGCTGACCAAGATGGCAGAGCAAGCAACGGACTCCTCTTCCCGCCCCGCCGACGGCGGCGCCTTCGCGCCGCTGGCGCAGGCCACGTTTGCCGTGCTGTGGGCGGCCACCATTCTCGGCAACGTCGGCAGCTTCATGCGCGACGTGGCCAGCGCCTGGCTGGCCACCGACCTGTCGTCGTCGCCGGCCGCGGTCGCAACGATCCAGGCCGCGGCGACCTTGCCGGTATTCCTGCTGGCGATCCCGGCCGGCGTGCTGTCCGACATCCTCGACCGGCGCCGCTTCCTGATCGCGATCCAGGTCGGGCTGGCGCTGGTCAGCGGCACGCTGATGATGCTGGCCTGGCGCGACGCGCTGACGATCGAGATCCTGATCGGCATGGCTTTCCTTGGCGGTGTCGGTGCGGCCTTGATGGGGCCGACGTGGCAGTCGATCGTGCCCGAGCTGGTGCCGCAGCAAGAACTCAAGCACGCGGTTGCGCTCAACTCGCTGGGTGTCAACATCGCCCGCGCCATCGGCCCGGCTGCCGGCGGCCTGCTGCTGGCGGCGTTCGGCGCGGCGGTCACGTATGGCATGGACCTGCTCAGCTATGTCTTCGTGATCGCCGCGCTGCTGTGGTGGAAACGCCCGGCGCGCACCGCCGATCCGCTGCGCGAGCATTTCCTGGGGGCGTTCCGCGCCGGGCTGCGCTTTACCCGCGCCCACAGCAAGCTGCATGTCGTGCTCGCGCGGGCCGCGGTGTACTTTGCCTTCGGCAGCAGCATCTGGGCACTGTTGCCGCTGGTGGCCAGGCAACTGCTGAAGGGGGGCGCCAGCCTCTATGGCGTGATGCTGGGCGCGGTCGGGGTGGGCGCGATCCTCGGCGCACTGGTCATGCCGCGGCTGCAACGGCGGCTGGACGCCGACGGGCTGATGCTGCTGTCTGCCATCACCACCGCGGTGGTGATGGCCGGGCTATGCATGGCGCCGCCGGTCTGGATCGCACTGTTGCTGCTGCTGTTCCTGGGGGCGGCATGGATCATCGCGCTGACGACGCTGGGCGGCGTGGCGCAGGCGATCTTGCCCAACTGGGTGCGCGGCCGCGCGCTGGCGGTCTACCAGATGGTCTTCAACGGCGCGATGGCCGCTGGCAGCCTGGTGTGGGGCTTTGTCGCGCAGGCGCTGGGCACGCCCGGCGGGCTGCTGGTGGCTGCGGCCGGCATGCTGGCGGCAGCGCTGCTGCTGCACCGGCTGCGCCTGCCCCGCGGCGAAGAGGACCTGGGGCCGGCACGGCACTGGCCCGAGCCCGAAGGCGCCGCCGATATCGCGCATGACCGCGGCCCGGTCATGATCCTGATCGAGTACTGCGTCCGCGCGCAAGACCGCGACGCCTTCCTGCGCGCGGTCCACCAGCTTTCCGAGGAACGGCTGCGCGACGGCGCCTTCAACTGGGGCGTGATGGAAGACCCGGCCGATCCCGAACTGCTGACAGAGTGGTTCCTGGTCGAATCGTGGGCTGAGCATTTGCGCCAGCACGAGCGCGTGCCCCATGCCGACGCAGATCTGCAGCGCGAGGTCACCCGCTTCCATGTCGGCGACAAGCCGCCGCGCGTGCGGCACCTGCTCGGCGTCGGATTGCCTCCGGCCCCTGCGGCTCGCCACTGATCCTCGTGCATCTTCTATTGGAGTCTTTCCGATGAAGCTTTACCTTGTCTCCCTCGGCGCCGGCATCCTCGTCGGCATCATCTACGCGCTGATGCAGGTCCGTTCGCCGGCGCCGCCCGTGGTGGCGTTGATCGGCCTGCTCGGCATGCTGATCGGCGAACAGGTGGTGCCGCCGGTCAAGCGCCTGCTCGCCGGGGAGCCCGTCACCATTGCGTGGTTCCACTCGGAATGCGTGCCCAAGATCACCGGCGCCCCCGGCCCCACGCTGAACGCCGCCAGCAAGACGCCCGCGGACGACGCAACGCACTGACCGGCACCGGTCACGCGCCTGGCTCAAGGGCCTCAGGGAGTCCGTGTGAATGCCACGCCGGTCATTGCCATCGTCGACGACGACCCTGCCGTGCGGCATGCCATGGGCGGGCTGGTGCGCGCCTTCGGCATGGCGGTGGAGTTGTACGCGGGTGGGCCGGCACTGCTGCAGTCGCCGTCGATCGACGGCATCGACTGCGTGATCACGGATGTGCAGATGCCCGGCATGAACGGCTTCGCGCTGTGTGAAGCGCTGCGCGCGCGCGGCTTGCGCATGCCGGTCATTTTCATGACGGCGTTCGACCTGCGGGACTTCGCGCAGCGCGCGCGGGACGCGGGCGCGGCCTGCTTCCTCGGCAAGCCCTTCGGCGATACCGATCTGCTCCGGTGCATCGAGCGTGCGCTGGCGATGCCCCGGAGGCCTTCACGGCCCGGCCGGGGTCAGGCCAGCGCCGGATAGTCGACGTAGCCGTGCGGGCCGCTTCCGCCATAGAGCGAAGCATCCTCGAACGGCTGGTTGAGCGGCTGGTTCTCGCGGAAGCGGCGCGGCAGGTCGGGGTTGGTGATCATCTTGCGGCCGAACGACACCATGTCGGCGCGGCCGCCGCGGATGGCTTCCTCGGCCATCTCCTTCGAGTAGCCGTTGTTGACCATCCAGACGCCGCTGTACAGCCGGTGCAGCGCTTCATAGTCGAACGGCACATTGTCGCGCGGTCCGCCGGTGTGGCCTTCCACCACATGGATATACACCGGGTGCAGCTTTTCCAGTTCGCGCACGACATGCTCGAACAGCGGCTTCGGATTGCTTTCCACCGCGTCGTTGACCGGCGACACCGGCGCCAGGCGCGCGCCGACACGGTCGGCACCGATCTCCGCGATCACCGCGGCCATGACTTCGAGCAGGAAGCGCGCGCGGTTCTCGACGCTGCCGCCGTAGGCGTCGGTGCGCTTGTTGGTGCCGTCGCGCAGGAAGGCATCGAGCAGGTAGCCGTGGGCACCATGCACTTCAACACCGTCGAAGCCGGCGCGGATGGCGTTCGCCGCGGCGGTACGGAAGTCATCGACGATGCCGGCAATCTCGTCCACCTCCAGCGCACGCGGCAGCGAGCATTCGACGTATCCCTGGCCGTTGATGAAAGTCTTGGCATTGGCCGCGATGGCCGACGGCGCCACCGGCGCCTGGTTGTCCGGCTGGAAATGCGTGTGCGACATGCGCCCGGTGTGCCAGACCTGCAGGAAGATCCTGCCGCCCTTCGCGTGCACCGCGTCGGTCACCTGCTTCCACGCGGCGATCTGTTCGGGCGTATAGATGCCCGGCGTATTGGTGTAGCCCTGGGCCGTGGTCGAGACCTGAGTGGCCTCGGCGATGATCAGGCCCACGCTGGCGCGCTGGCTGTAGTACTCGACCACCATGTCGGTCGGCACCAGGTCATCGTCGGCGCGGCTGCGCGTGAGCGGCGCCATGGCCATGCGGTTGGCGAGCTCAAGCTTGCCCAGCCTGACCGGCTGGAACAGCGCATTGGCGAGAAAGGCTTCGTTCTGTGCACCCATGAATGGCTTACTCCGAGGTTGGTGATTGGCCGACCGCCGCGGCGGAGGGCTGGAACAGGTGGTTGAACATCAGGTCGACGCTGCGGCGCAGCGGCTCGGCCGAGCGCTCGAGCTTCATCCGCAGCAAGGCGCCTTCCCAGGTATCCCAGGCCAGGCCGGACAGTTCGGCGGCTGCGATATCGGTGCGGATGGCGTGGTCCGCCTGGGCTTCGGCGATCATCCCGGCCAGGCGCTCGCGCCAGGCCAGTTGCGCCGCCTGCAGTGCCGCACGGCAGGTCTCGCTGGACGAGGCGATTTCCGCGGCGAAATTGCCGACCAGGCAGCCGGCGCGCTCCGTCCCGGCTTCATGGTGGGCAATCATCTGGTCGAACACGTAGCGGATCGCCGCCATCGGCTGCGGCGGCGCCGCTTCCATCATGGCTTCCCACGACCGCTGCAGGTACGCCGCGTACTGCGCGATGATCGCCGCAGCGAACGCTTCCTTGCTGTCGAAATGGTTGTAGAACGACCCTTTCGGCACGCCGGCATGGTCGGTGATCTGCTGGATGCCGGTGGCGTTATAGCCGTGGCGCGAAAAGAGTTCGCGCCCTGCCTTCGTCAGGCGGTTCGGGATATCGGTCTTGTCTGCGGTGCGGGCCATGGCTCAATAATATGACCAGTCGTCTTAAAAAGTCAAACGCCAATAAAGTGGTGAATCCGCCACTGGTAACGCAGTTTTTCTGGTGAAGATGCCGTTCCCTCTACCTTGGTTCGGCAGGCCGCACTTCATAGAATGAAGTTGCCTCCTGGACAAGCGGCCCGTATTCCGCCGCAGCCACCGCCATGCACGCTGTCGCCTATCCCTACCAGCCGGTGCCGGAACGGGGCACCATGCGCTGCTTCCTGCTGGCCTTGCTGATGCACCTGTTGCTGGGTGCCTTGCTCTACTACGGCGTGCGCTGGCGCAACGCAGTGCCAGAAGGCGTGACAGCCGAACTGTGGGAGCCCGTACCCGAGGTGGTCACGCCACCCCCAGCGGTCACGCCCACGCCGACACTCAAGCCCGTCGAAGAGGAAGACGCCGATATTTCCCTTCAGGAAAAGCAGCGCAAGGCCGAGCGCGCCGCCCGCGACGAAGCCCAGCAGGCACGGCAGCGTGAAAACCAGGCCCGCGCCGAGGCGGCGCGCAAGGAGGCACAACGCAAGGCAGAGGCAGAGCAACGCCAGGCTAACAACACGCGGCGCCAGGGCGAACTGGCCCGCCTGCAGGCACAGGCGGGCCGTGCCAACGCGGGAACCGGCTCAGGCACCTCCGCGCGGCCTTCGTCTGGCTATGCCGAGCGGGTCCGGCAGCGGGTCAAGCCGAACATCATCTTCAGCGATGACGTCGCCGGCAACCCGGCGGCGGTGGTGGCGGTGCATATGGCGCCGGACGGCTCGGTGCTGTCGACGCGGCTGGCCAAGTCGAGCGGCAACGCCGGGTGGGACAACGCCGTGCTGCGCGCGGTCGCGCGCTCGGACCCGCTGCCGCGCGACGAGAACGGCGTCGCGCCCTCCAGCATCAACATCACGTTCTGGCCCAAGGACCTGGGCGGCTAGCCGCGGCGCCGTGGCAGACGAAACACAAAGAGGGGAAACAAGCAGGAAGGGGTGGTGCCCATGGGCAGGATCGAACTGCCGACCTCTCCCTTACCAAGGGAGTGCTCTACCACTGAGCCACATGGGCGCGCACGCTCCGGCGAAGACCGGAAGATTTGGAGCGGGAGACGAGTCTCGAACTCGCGACCTCAACCTTGGCAAGGTTGCGCTCTACCAACTGAGCTACTCCCGCGTACTTTGGCTCCCCGACCTGGGCTCGAACCAGGGACCTGCGGATTAACAGTCCGTCGCTCTACCGACTGAGCTATCGGGGAATTCATCGCGTTTTCAGCGAAGCGCGGATTCTACAACAACGTTGGCGGGTTTTGAAAGGGGTCAACGACAAAAATCTGCAGAACGTGCCGCCGTCATTGCCGCCTGGTGGCGGCGCTGCTCTCGAGACAATCTCGAGGCAACCCACATCGTCCAACAGGCCGTTGCCGTATCACCGTTGCCGGTCGATCCGGAATCTGTGCACATTGTGCACACTGAACGCCCGCTCGCTTGTCCCCGCCCACCCGATACGCTTGAATCGGGTCACCTTCCGGCAGAGGAAGGATGGAGACAACGATGCCTATTCCCAACACGGCGCGGCCACCGGAACGCGCCGATCGCACCGCACTGGCGCAACTGCTTGAGCCCGCCTCGATCGCCATCATCGGCGCCTCGCGCGATACCAGCCGCATCGGCGGCGTGGCGCTGGACCACCTGCAGCGCCTTGGCTACCAGGGGCAGGTTTACCCGGTCAATCCGCGTTATGCCGAGATCGCCGGGCTGGCCTGCTATCCCGATGTGGAATCCCTGCCGGCGGTGCCGGACGTGGCGGTGCTGGCGCTCGGCGCCGACGAAGTGCTGCCGCAGCTGCGGCGCTGCCATGCCCGCGGCATCCGGGCCGCCATCCTCTATGCGTCAGGCTTCGCCGAGGCCGGCGAAGCCGGCGTCGCGCGCCAGGCCGCGCTGACCGCCTTCGCGCGCGAGAGCGGCATGGCCATCGCCGGCCCCAACTGCATGGGGCTGGCCAACCTGACCACGCGCGCCATCACCGCCTTTGCCACCACCTTCCGCGCTTACCCGCCGCAGGACGGCCCCGGCGCAGTCAGCCTGCTGACGCAGAGCGGCAATGTCTGCGCCATCGTCTATGCCACCGGCAGGCAGATGGACGTGGGCTTCCACCAGTTCATCAATACCGGCAACGAAGCCTGCCTGGACTACGCCGACTACCTCGACTACCTGGCCGACGATGCCCGGACCGGTGCCGTGGTCGGCTACATCGAGGGCCTGCGCAGCGGCCCGCGCTTTGTCGACGCCGCGGCGCGGTTGCGCGCGGCGGACAAGCCGCTGATCGTGCTGAAGGCCGGCGAAAGCGAGGCCGGCTCGGCCGCCACCCAGTCACACACCGCCGTGCTGGCCGGCAACCAGGCCATCTACCGCGCCGCGTTTGCCCAGGTCGGCGCGATGCAGGCCAGCGACCCGAGCCACCTGACCGACCTGGCCTACCTGTCGGGCTTCCGCCAACGCAGCGCGGGCCGCCGCGTGGTGGTGGCGTCGGTGTCGGGTGCGATGGGCGCGCTGTCCGCCGACCTGCTCAGCGCCGCCGGGCTGGACGTGCCGTGCCTGCCCGAGCCGGTGCAGCAGCGCCTTCAGAGCGCTGTGCCGGAGATCGGCTCGGTGGCCAACCCGGTCGACCTGACCGGCCAGCTGTTCAACCGCAGCGGCCTTGCGTATGCCGTGCTCGACAACCTCGCGGCGGTCGACGGCGTGGACGTGATCTTCCTGTACGCCACCGCCTACCTGCTTGACCGCGTGGCGGATGAACTGATCGACGTGGCGGGCAAGACCAACCGGCTGATCATCGTCGCGACCACCGGCGAGCCGGCCAGCCGCGCCAGGCTGGCCGCGGCCGGCGTGGCGGTGTTTCCGGACGTGGCGCGCGCGGCCAAGGCATTGGGCACGTATGTGGGCTGGCTCGGCACGCAGGCACGGACTGCGCACTGGATGGCCCAGCGCGCGCAGGCTGCCGACCGTCCGCAGACGGAAGAACTGGCCGCTACCGCGCTGGACGAGTATCAGGCCAAGCACTGGCTCGCGGGTTTCGGGGTGCCGATCGGCGTGGAAGCCGTCGCGGCCACTCCCGCCGATGCCGCACGCGCCGCCGCGAGCCTCGGCTTCCCGGTGGCGGTAAAGGTGCTCAGCCCCGACATCGCCCACAAGACCGAGGTCGGCGGCGTGCGGCTGGGCCTGCGCGATGCGCAGCAGGTGCAGGATGCCGCCGCAGAAGTGGTTGCCGCCGCGACGCAAGCCAAGCCGGATGCGCGCCAGCGCGGCGTGCTGGTTCAGCAGATGGCCAGCGGCGTCTGCGAGCTGATCGTCGGCGTCACGCGCGACCCGGTGTTTGGCCCGGCCATGACAGTCGGCCTGGGCGGGATCTTTACCGAAGTCTTCCACGACGTCGCGCACCGCTTGCTGCCGGTGGACCGCGCCATGGCCCGCGAGATGCTCGCCAGCCTGCGCGGCTACCGGCTGATGACCGGCTTCCGCGGCAAGCCTCCGGCCGATATCGACGCGGCCGCGGACGCCATTGCCGCGCTGTCCGACGCCGCGATGGCGCTCGGCGATTCGCTCGCGGAAATGGAAGTGAATCCCCTGCTGGTGCGCGAAGCCGGCCGCGGTGCGGTCGCGCTGGACGCGCTGGTGCTGACACAGCCGAACCACGACGGAGACCGGCAATGAGAGACGACACCATCGACACCCGCCGGCGCGACACGCTGGCGCTGCTGGGCCTGGGCACCCTGGGCACGCTGGGTATGCTGACCCCGGGCGCCGCGCGGGCGGCCGATTTCCCCGCGCGGCCGGTCACGCTGATCGTGCCGTTCGCGGCCGGCGGCGCCACCGATACGCTGGTGCGCACGCTGGCCGACAGCGCCAGCAAGACGCTGGGCCAGCCCGTCGTCGTGGAGAACAAGCCCGGCGCCGCCGGCGTGCTGGGCGCCAACGTGGTCGCGCGCGCCAAACCCGACGGCTACACCCTCACCGTGATCCCGGAACCGGTGTTCCGCCTGCCCCACCTGCAAAAGACGCAATTCGACCCGCTGCGCGACTTCACCTACGTGATCCACCTGACCGGCTACACGCTGGGCGTCGCGGCGCGCGCCGACGCGCCGTGGAAATCGTGGCAGGAAATGATCGACGATGCGCGGCGCCGCCCCGGCAAGATCAGCTACGGCAGCACCGGCACCAACGGCACCATGCACGTGACCATGGAAGAGATCGGGCAGAAGCTCGGCATCCAGTTCAACCATGTGCCCTACAAGGGCGAGTCCGAGATCATCGCCGCGCTGATGGGCGGGCATATCGACCTGGGCGTCACGGCCGGCGGCATCGGTCCGTATGTCGACAGCGCCAAGGCGCGCTGGCTGGTGCTCTGGACCGCCGAGCATTCGCGCCGCTGGCCGCGCGTGCCGACGCTGCGCGATGTCGGCCTCGACATCGTATCCAACTCGCCGTTCGGCATCGCCGGCCCGCGCGACATGGACGCGCAGGCCGTGCAGGTGCTGCACGACGCCTTCCGCAAGGCGCTCAACGAGCCGGCGATGCAGAAGCTGCTGGAGCGGCTCGACCAGGAGAACGCCTACCTGAACAGCGCGGACTACGCCGCGTTCGCGCGCCAGCGCTATGAAAGCCAGGGCAAGCTGGTCAAGCGCCTGGGCCTGACCGCCAACCCTTGATGCCCAATCCCAGCCCGATCACGGAGCCCGCATGCAATATCGATCCGTCTTCCACACCGGCCTGTTCGCCGGCCGTACCGTGCTGGTCACCGGCGCCGGCAGCGGCATTGGCCGCTGCACCGCGCATGAACTGGCCAGCCTGGGCGCGCGCGTGGCGCTCGCCGGACGCAAGCTGGAAAAGCTGGAACAGGTCCGCGAGGAAATCATCGCCGCCGAACCCGACGCCGCCGGCCGCCTGACGCTGCACAGCTGCGATATCCGCGACGAGGCACAGGTGCGCGAGACCGTGGCTGCGGTGCTGGCGGCGCACGGCAGCATCGACGGCCTGTTCAACAACGCCGGCGGGCAGTTCCCTTCGCCGCTGCGCGATATCAGCCTGAAGGGCTGGGAAGCCGTGGTGCGCAACAACCTGACCGGCGGCTTCCTGGTGGCGCGCGAATGCTTCACGCAATGGATGGAAGCCAACGGCGGCGCCATCGTCAACATCATTGCCGACATGTGGAACGGCATGCCGGGCATGGGCCATTCGGGCGCTGCGCGCGCCGGCATGCTGTCGTTCACCGAAACGGCAGCATGCGAATGGGCGGCCGCGGGCGTGCGCGTCAACGCCGTGGCGCCGGGATGGATTGCGTCCAGCGGCTTTGACACCTATCCGCCCGAATTCCAGGCCAAGATCCGCCAGCTGGCGCGCAAGGTGCCGCTGCAGCGCCTGGGCACCGAGGCCGAGGTTTCCGCGGCGGTGGTGTTCCTGCTGTCGCCGGCGGCGGCCTTCATCACCGGCTCGACCCTGCGCGTAGACGGCGGCGTGCCCAACGCCAAGCACACCTGGCCGCAGCCCGAGCACCGGCGCTCGCAGCCATACAACGGCTTCCCGCTCTACACGCTGCCGCAATGCCTGACGCCATCCAACGAGTAAGCGAACACCATGACCCTGCAACCGCCCAACCCGCGCTATTACAGCGCGGATCATGAAGCCTTCCGCGCCAGCGTGCGGCGCTTCTTTGAGAAGGAAGTCGCGCCCAATGCCGAAGCCTGGGACGAAGCCGGCAGCTTCCCGCGCGAGCTGTACCGCAAGGCCGCGGAAGCCGGCCTGCTGCAGCCGGGCTTTCCCGAGGAATACGGCGGCGCGCCGTGCGACGCCTTCTACCGCATGATCCTGTTCGAGGAGCGCGCCTGGGGCGGCTCGGGCGGGATCGCCTCGGGGCTGTTCTCGCACACCATCGGCGCGCCGCCGATCGCCGCGGTGGGCAGCGAGGCGCTGAAGGCGCGCGTGCTGCCGCGGATCCTGTCGGGCGAGAAGATCTCCGCGCTGGCGATCACCGAGCCCGACGCCGGCTCCGACGTGGCCCGGCTGTCGACCAGCGCGCGCCGCGAAGGCGATCACTACCTCGTCAACGGCACCAAGCTCTATATCACCTCCGGCATGCGCGCCGACTACTTCACCGTGGCCGTGCGCACCGGCGGCCCGGGCTCCGGCGGTGTCTCGCTGCTGCTGATCGAAGGCGATACGCCGGGGCTGAGCCGCACGCCGCTGAAGAAAATGGGCTGGTGGGCGTCCGACACCGCGCAGCTGTTCTTCGAGGACTGCCGCGTGCCGGTGGAAAACCTGGTCGGCGAGGAAGGCAAGGGCTTTGCCGCCATCACCCGCAACTTCAACCACGAGCGCCTGGCGCTCGCGGCGGCGGCCTGCGGCTACGCGCAGGTGTGCTTCCACGATGCGCTGGCGTGGGCACGAGAGCGCCATACCTTCGGCAAGCGGCTGGCCGACCACCAGGTGGTGCGCCACCAGCTGGTCGACATGGCCACCCGCATCGAATCCACGCGCGCCCTGCTCGACGACCTCGCCGCGCGCCTGGACGATGGCGCCGCGCCGGTGGCGCAGATCGCGATGGCGAAGAACATGGCCACGCGGACCTTCCAGTTCTGCGCCGACCGCGCGGTGCAACTGCTCGGGGGGATGGGCTATATGCGCGGCAGCCGCGTGGAGCGCCTGTATCGCGAGGTCAAGGTGATGATGATCGGCGGCGGCGCCGAGGAAATCATGAAGGACCTGGCGGCAAAGCAGCTGGGGCTCTGAGCGCCGGGCGGCCGCTGACAACGTCAAAGGCTGCCAATGTTGTCTCCCCAGCCCCTCTCCCGCAAGCGGGAGAGGGGAGCAAACAGCCCTGCTTATTCCAGCTTCACCCCGCTCCTCTTCACCACCTCGCCCCAGCGCACCGCTTCGGCCTTGATAAAGGCCTGGAACTGCTCGGGCTTGCCACCGACCGGATCGATGCCATAGTCGATCAGCCGCGCGCGCACCTCGGGCTGGTGCAGCACGGCGTCCATGTCTGCCGACAGCTTTGCCAGCACCGCCGGCGGCGTCTTGGCCGGCGCCAGCAGGCCGATCCAGCTTCCCGCCGTGACCGCCGGGAAGCCGGCCTCGGCCATGGTCGGCACGTCCGGCGCGGCCGGCCAGCGCGTCGGGCTGGTAATGGCCAGCGCGCGCACCTTGCCCGCCTTCACCTGCGGCATCATGGTCTGCACCGAATCGAAGATCACCGCGACCTGCCCGGAGAACAGGTCGGGCAATGCCGGCGAAATGCCCTTGTACGGCACATGCGTCATCTTCATGCCGACCGCCTGCGCGAACAGTTCCCCCGCCAGGTGCGCGCCGGAGCCGGTGCCGCTCGACGCAAAGGTCGTCTTGTCCGGGTTGGCCTTGCCCCAGCCCACCAGCTCCTTGACGCTGGTCGGCGGCAGTTGCGCGCTGCCGACCAGCAGCAGCGGGATCCGGCCGATCATGCTGACGCCGGTCAGGTCCTTGACCGGGTCATAGCTCATCTTCGCGTACAGGCTCGGGTTGATCGCGTGGGCCGCGACCACGACCAGCAGCGAATAGCCATCCGGCGTCGCTTTGGCGACGTTTTCCGAGCCGATCATGCCGTTGGCGCCGGAACGGTTTTCCACCACCACCGGCTGGCCGATGCGCTCGGACAGCTTCTGCATGACCAGCCGCGTCACCGCGTCGGACACGCCGCCGGGCGTATAGGGCACCACCAGGCGGAGCGGCCGGTTCGGGTAGGCATCGCCTTGCGCCATGGCCGGCATGGCGCCGGTGAGGCTGCCGGCCAGCAGGCCCAGCGTCAGCAGGCAGCGGACGCGCGGATTGCGCTTCGATCGGGTCATGTGTCTCCTCCTTGTCAGGGTTGGCCGGGTCTATGCCCAGCTGTGCGGTACGGAAAGCGGGAAATCGAGCAGCATCTGCGCATAGCTCTTGCCCAGCGGATCGGAACGCAGGCTGGCCACGCCGCCGCCGCCCAGCGCGCCATGCATCAGGAAGTTCAGCGCTTGCAGGCCGGGCACATCGAAGCGCTCGACCTCGCCCTCGACCAGGTGGGCAAAGTACGCGCGCACGGCCTGCGCTGTCAGTTGCTCGCGCAGCAATGCCAGGTATTCCGGCTTGCGGGCGATCACGCCGATATTCTCGTCGTCGCCCTTGTCGCCGCTGCGCGCGCAGGCCAGCGCAACCAGCGGCCGTTGCACGCGCGGTTCGTCGGGGACCGGAGGCAGTGCCGGGGCGTCGACAACCGCGGGCGCCTCCGGCGTGGCGCTGGTTGCGGCGTTCGGCAGCGTGATCACGCCGCCGTTGAATTCCACGCGCATCGGCACGTCTGCCTTCGGCACGAGGAAGGAGAACACCTTCACCACCGGCTGGATATCGACACGCCCCGCGAAGGACGAGCGCGTGCCGGCCGCCATCGACGTTCCCGCCGACGAGCATTCGCGCTGCAGGAAACTCAGGCCCCGCGCCAGCGGATGGCGTGCGCCGATGCGCAGCACCACCTCGCGCGTTGGCAGCTCACGCGCATGGGGGCCATATTGCGATTCGCAGCCCAGCAGCTCGACCACGGTCTCGGTGTAGTCGGGCATGCCGCGTTCGGCCAGCATGGCGCGGGTGCGCGCCAGCAGCGCGTCGGCGGTGCGGCGGGCCTTGGCCGGGGCGTCGATGCCGCGGATCGCCATCATCAGGCTGATCTGGAAGCCGTCCTGCCAGGTGGCGTTGCCCTTGTAGTGGGTGCCGGGTGCCCTGCCGCGCGCACCATTCACACGCACCCGGCCCGGCTCGACCAGCTCGGTGCGGACCATGCGGAAGTCGCACGTTACGTCAGGCATCAGGTAGTTGGCGGGGTCGCCCACCTCGTAAAGCACCTGCTCGGCGACCGCGGCCGGATCGACCAGCCCGCCGGTGCCGTCAGGCTTGCTCAGCACGAAGCTGCCGTCGTGCGCGCAGTCGATCACCGGGTAGCCGATCCGGTCCCAGCCTGGCACGCGTTCCCAGTCGGTAAACAACCCGCCGGTGGCCTGCGCACCGCATTCGATCACATGGCCCGCGAGCGTGCCGGCCGCAAGGCGGTCCCAGTCGGTCCAGTCCCAGCCGAACTCATGCGCCAGAACCCCGAGCACCACGGCGCTGTCGACGCAGCGCCCGGCGATGACGATATCGGCGCCAAGCGCCAGCGCGCGGGCAATGCCTTGCGCGCCGGTGTAGGCGTTGGCCGACCACGGCTCGGTGGTAGGCACGGGCGCGCCGGCAAGCTCGGTGAGCCCGTCGGCGCACCATTGCGCGAAACCGGGCTGCACGTCGTCGCCGGTGACCACGGCGATGCGCGGTTGCAGGCCCTGCTGCGCGGCGACCTTGAGCAGTGCGTCGCGGCAGGCTTGGGGGTTGAGGCCCCCGGCGTTGGCGACCACGCGGACACCTCGCTGAAGGATCCCGGCCAGGTTGGGCCCCATCGCCGCCTGCACGAAATCGGTGGCGTAGCCCAGCGCCGGATCCTTCGCGCGGGCGCGCGCCAGGATCGACATGGTGGTTTCGGCCAGATAGTCGTAGACCAGGTACTGCAGGCCGGGCACGGCCAGCAGTTGCGGCGTGGCGATGGCGGAGTCGCCCCAGAAGCCGGAAGCGCCGCCGATGCGCACGGTCTTGCCGGCGTGTGCGTCGGCCACTACGGCATTGGTGAGTTCGCTCATGCTGGCTCCTTCGCCGCCACATCGGCTTCGACGCGCGCCAGCAGCGAACCGGCGCTGGCCTGTCCGCCGGCGCGCGCGGGCAGTTCAGCGACCACGCCGGCAAACGGCGCAGCGATGGTGTGCTCCATCTTCATTGCCTCCAGCACCACCAGCGGCTGGCCGGCTTCCACGCGCTCGCCCTCCGCCACGTGGACCGCGACGATGCGCGCTGTCAGCGGTGCCTGCAGCACCCCGTCGGCATCGCCGGCATCGCGGCGGCGGCGCGGGTCGTGCAGCGGGAACTGCCAGGCGCGGCCGCACTGGAACAGGTGCAGCACCTGCTTGTCGGCGGCGAACACCAGCGGATAGGCCACGCCGTCACATTCGACCAGGGCTGTGCCGCTGTCGCCGTCGGCGCGCAGCACGCGCAGCGCGCAGGCGACCGGCTGCTGGCCGGGCTGCTGGTCACCTTCGCGCTGGCGCAGCATCACGCGCCAGCCTTCGGCGGCGACGCGCAAGGTCGCTTCCCACGCCGTGCCGGCCGCGTACAGCACCACGCTGGCGGCGGCACGCGCAAGCGTAGCCGGCTTGCCGTTGTCGCCGAGCAGCCCCGACGCGGCCAGCGCGGCGCTGGCCATCACGTGCAGCGGCGGCAGCGGCGCCTGCAGCGCGCCCTGCATGTGCGCATCGACGAAGCCGGTGTGCACGTCATTGCCCGCGAAGGCGGGATTGGCAAGGCAGTCGGCGAGGAAACCCTGGTTGCTAGGCACGCCCAGCAGCGCACAGTCTTCCACCGCGCGCAGCAGCTTGCGGCGCGCTTCCTCGCGGTCGGCGCCATGGGCGACCAGCTTGGCTACCATCGAGTCGTAATGCGTGGGGATGGCGCCGCCCTCTTCCAGCGCATGGTCGACGCGCACGTCGCGGCCGGCGGCGGGCGGACGCCAGCGCAGCAGCGGCCCGCCCTGCGGCAGGAAGCCCGCGGGCACGTCTTCGGCGGTCAGGCGGACCTCGATGGCGTGGCCGTTGAGTTTTACCTGGTCCTGCGTCACCGGCAGCGGCTCTCCCGCCGCCACGCGCAATTGCCATTCGACCAGGTCGAAACCGGTGATGGCCTCGGTCACCGCGTGCTCGACCTGCAGGCGCGTGTTCATTTCCATGAAGTAGAAGTTGCCGTCGGCATCGAGCAGGAACTCCATGGTGCCGGCGCCGAGGTAGCCGATCGACCTTGCCGCCCGGACCGCAGCCTCGCCCATGCGCGCGCGCAGCGCCGGGCCGACCGCTGGTGACGGCGCCTCTTCGATGACCTTCTGGTGGCGGCGCTGCACCGAGCAGTCGCGCTCGCCCAGATGGATGACGTTGCCCTGCGTATCGGCAAAGACCTGGATCTCCACGTGGCGCGGCGCGATCACGGCGCGCTCCAGGATCAGCTCGCCGGAGCCGAACGCGGCCACGGCCTCGGAGCGCGCGCTTGCCAGTGCCATGGGCAGTGCCGCCGCCTCGCGCACCAGCCGCATGCCGCGCCCGCCGCCGCCGGCCGCGGCCTTGACCATCAGCGGGTAACCGATCGTGCCGGCTTCGGCCAGCAGCGTGGCGTCGTCCTGCGCCGCGCCCTGGTAGCCCGGCACGCAGGGCATGTCGGCGGCCAGCATCAGCCGCTTGGCCTCGGCCTTGTTGCCCATGGCGCGGATCGCCTCGGCGGGCGGGCCGACAAAGATCAGCCCGGCCGCGGCGATGGCTTCGGCAAAGGCCGCGTTCTCGGCCAGGAAGCCGTAGCCGGGGTGGATGGCATCGGCACCGCTGGCACGGGCGGCCTCGATGATGGCGGCAATGTTCAGGTACGACTCGCGCGGCGCCGCGGCGCCGATGCAGACCGCCCGGTCCGCGAATGCCACGTGCGGGCTGTGGCGGTCGGCTTCGGAATAGACGGCCACGGTGGCCAGCCCGAGGCGGCGCGCGGTGCGCATGATGCGCACCGCGATCTCGCCACGGTTGGCGACGAGCAGCGTATGGAAGGGTCGGCTGGTTGCAGACATGGGAATTCCTGTTGGTGGGCCTCTGCGCGTCGTCCCAGCGAATACCCAAAGGGCACGTGGGCGGGGGCCCAGTGGCTTTGGAAGACGCTGGATTCCCGCCCGAGCGGGTGACGGTGCAGGCAGGTTTGGTGTTATCGCTGTGTTCTGGCGCTACTCACAAGACTGGGCGGCGCGCACGGCATCGGCATCGAAGCGCACCGTCCAGCTCGCGTCGCGCTTCTCGCGGAAGGCCGCCACGCCCTCCGCGCCCTCGCCGCGCATGCACTGGGCGAACAGCCGCGAGGCTTCGTCCAGCAGCGGCCCAGCCGGCTCCTGGCCGCAGCGGCTGACCAGCGTCTTGAACACGCGGTTGGCATTGGGCCCGCAGCGGCCGATGCGCGTCAGCCATTCGGCGACCAGCGCGTCCAGCTCGGCGCTGTCGGCGGCGAGCTGGTCGACCAGCCCGATCGCCACCGCGGCCTCGCCGCTGATGCGCTCGCCGGTGAGTCCCAGGCGGCGCGTGGCAGCCGCGCCGATGCGCTGCACCACGAACGGCGCGATCTGCGCGGCGATGATGCCGAGCGTGGTTTCCGACAGCGCGAAGCGCGCGTCCCGCGTGGCCAGCACGATGTCGGCGGCGCAGGCCAGGCCCATGCCGCCGCCCATCGCGGCGCCGTCGACGGCGGCGATGACCGGCACCGGCAGCGCGCTCAGCCGCTGCATGAAATAGCCGAACTGGCGGTTGCGGGTGGCGACCGGGTCTTCCCGGCTGGCATCGGCATCGAGCCGAGCCTGGAAGTTGCCGACGTTGCCGCCGGCGCTGAACATGCCGCCGGCGCCGCGCAGCACCAGCGCGCGCACCTCCGCGTCGGTTTCGGCCTGCTCGACCGCCGCCGCCAGCGCGGCAACGACCTCGGGCGCCAGCGCATTGCGCGTGGCCGGGATGTTGAGAGTGGCGAACAGCACGCCGCCGGCGCGGCGCACGATCACGGGTTCGGTTTGCGTTGGTTCGGTCATGGCGCTTCCTGCCTGTCAGCCGCGTGACATCAGGCCCATCTGCTTGGCGATGACCTGCAGCATCACTTCGTCCGCGCCGCCACCGATCGAGCCCAGCCGGAAGTCGCGGTAGGCGCGCGAGGCATGGTTGTCCCAGGTGTAGCCCATGCCGCCCTGGAACTGCATGCACCAGTCGGCCACCTCGCGCGACAGGCGCCCGGCCTTGAGCTTGGCCATCGACGCCAGCTCGACCACGTCGCCGCCGGCGATATAGGTCTGCGTGGCCAGGTAGACCAGCGCGCGCAGCGCCTCCATCTCGGTCTTCAGCTCGGCCAGCTTGAACTGGATGAACTGGTTGTCCAGCAGCGGCTTGCCGAACGCGATGCGCTGGCGCAGGTACTCGGCGGTTTCCTCGATCAGCGCGGTGCAGGCGAGCCGGCGCGCCGCGCCGTTCAGCCGCTCTTCCTGGAACTGCTTCATCTGGTAGATAAAGCCCATGCCCTCCTCGCCGATGCGGTTGCGTACCGGCACGCGCACTTCGTCGAAGAAGATCTGTGCGGTGTCCGAGCACCACATGCCGAACTTCCTGATCTTCTGCACTTCCACGCCGCGCACGCGCTTGCCGTCTTCCCTGATCGGCACCACGATCAGCGATTTGTTCTTGTGCGCGGGCCCGTCGGAGGTGTTGCACAGCAGGCAGATCCAGTCCGACTGGGTGCCGTTGGTAATCCACATCTTGGAGCCGGAGATGACATAGTCGTCGCCATCGCGCACCGCACGGGTCTTGAGCGATGCCACGTCGGAGCCGGCGCCCGCCTCGGACACGCCGATCGAGCACACCATGTCGCCGGCGATGGCAGGCGCCAGGTAGTTGCGCTTCAGTTCGTCGGAGCCGAACGCGGTCAGCGCCGGCGTCGCCATGTCGGTCTGTACGCCTACGCCCATGCCGACGCCTTGTGCGCGCGCATACCCTAGCGCCTCGGCGGCGGCGACGGCGTAGGAGAAATCGAGCCCCATGCCGCCGTACTCTACGGGCTTGGTGATGCCGAGGAAGCCGAGGTTGCCCATCTTCTTGAACAGCTCATGCGCCGGGAAGATCTCTGCGGCTTCCCATTCATCGACGAAGGGATCGATTTCCGCCGAAACGAAGCGGCGGATGCTGTCCATGATGTTGCGGTGGTCTTCGGTGTAAAGCATGCTGGTCTCCTGGATTTCGTTGCGTTCTGTCTGTCTGGGAGCGGCGGCGCTCAGAAGCGCCCGACGCCGAACTGGATGGCATGCGGCTGGCGCAACGCCGCCTCGCGCGCGGTGGCCAGCACAAAGGCCAGCACGGCGCGGGTGTCGCGCGGATCGATCACGCCGTCGTCCAGCAACAAACCGCTGGTGACGAAGGCGCTCGCCTGGCGCTCGAAGTTGGCGACGATCTCGGCGGTCTGGCCGGCCAGTTGCGCCTCGTCAACCGGCTTGCCCTTGCGCGCCGCCTGCTGGCGCGCCACGATCTCCAGCGTCATGGCGGCCTGCTCGCCGCCCATCACCGCGGTGCGCGCGTTTGGCCACGAGAAGCAGAAACGCGGCTTGAAGCCCCGCCCGCACATGCCGAAGTTGCCCGCGCCGAACGAGGCGCCACAGTACAGCGTAACCTGCGGCACCCTTGAGTTGGACAGCGCCTGGATCATCTTGGAGCCGTGCTTGATCATGCCGGCCTCTTCCGAGGCGCGCCCGACGATAAAGCCGGTGGTGTTCTGCAGGAAGACGATCGGCGTGCCGGACTGGTTGCACAGCTGGATAAACTGCGCGGCCTTGGTGGCGCCGGCCGGGTCGATGGGGCCGTTGTTGGTGATAAAGCCCACGGTGTTGCCCTCGATGCGGGCATGGCCGCACACGGTGCCGGGGCCGTAGTCGGGCTTGAACGGCAGCCACGCCGAATCGTCGACGATGCGCGCGATGACCTCGCGCATGTCGACCGGGCGCTTCATGTCCAGCGTCATGACGCCGTCGAGTTCCGACGCCTCGAGCCGTGGCGCTCGCGCGGGCTGCGCCTGCTGGTGTTCCACCCTGGGCCAGTCCAGGCTGGCGACGATGTCGCGGGCAGTGGCAATGGCGTGCTCGTCGTCTTCTGCAAGGTATTCAGCCAGGCCAGTAGTAGTGGCGTGCAGGTCGGCGCCGCCCAGTTCCTCGTCGGTGGCGATCTCGCCGGTGGCGGCCTTCAGCAGCGGCGGACCGGCCAGGAAGGCGCGGGCGCGGTTGCGCACCATCACCACATAGTCGGACAGGCCGGGCATGTAGGCACCGCCGGCCGTGGACGAGCCGTGTACCACCGTGATCACCGGCAGCCCGGCCGCCGACAGCCGCGCCAGGTTGTAGAAGATCGCGCCGCCGCGCACGAACTTGTCGACGCGGTACTTGCGCAGGTTGGCGCCTGCCGACTCCACCAGGTGGATGAAGGGCAGCCGGTTTTCCAGCGCGATTTCCTGGCAGCGCACCAGCTTCATGTTGCCGGCTTCGGTCATGGCGCCGGCATCGATGCCGGAATCGGTGGCGAGCACCATGCAGCGCACCCCGCACACGAAGCCGATGCCGGCCACCAGCGAGCCGCCGGGCACCGAAGTCTCCGGGTCGGGATCATCCATGCAGAAGCCCGCCAGGGTGGACAGCGGCAGGAACGGCGCGCCCGGGTCGAGCAGGCGGCCGACGCGCTCGCGCGGCAGCAGCGCGCCGCGCCTGGCGAAGGTCGGCCGGGAGCGCTCGGAAGCGGCCACGGCGCGCTGTTCCAGGCCGTGCAGGCGGTCGATCAGTGCCTGCATGCCGGCGCGCTGGCTAGCGAAAGCGTCGGAGGACGGGTCAATGCGGGATTCGATGGGGATCATGGCGCGTGCGTGTGGTTCCGTGATGGATGGATTGCAAACCACGGCGCCCCTCGCGACAACCGCAATCGCTCAGATTGTGCATAATGTGCACAAGTTGCCCACCCTGGGAGTGTCTTCCGGCGCTCCGCCGACGCATCCGGCCATGCCCACCAAATCCTCCGCCCCCGGCGGCGTCCAGAGCCTGGCGCGCGCCTTCACCCTGCTGCAACTGCTGGCCGAACACCATGACGCCGGGCTGGCGCTGCCAGACCTGGCCATGTTGGCCGGTATCGACCGCACCACCGCGCACCGCATGGCGCGCTTCCTGGAAGCCGGCGCGTATATCGAGCGCGAATCGGCTGGCAAGCGCTATCACCTCGGCACCGCGGCGATGGCGCTCGGGCTGCGTGCGATGAACCGGCCGCCGCCCAACAGCGCCCTCGTCACCAAGATGAAGGCACTGGCGCGCCTGACCGGCGACGCGGTTTTCCTGATCGTGCGCATAGGCGACCACGGCCATTGCCTGCATACCGAGGAAGGCAGCCATCGCATCAAGACCTTCCACATGCTGACGGGCACCTCGCGCCTGCTGGGCCAGGGCACCGGCAGCATGGCGCTGCTGGCCAAAATGGACAATGACGCCGTCCGCGCGCACTACGAACGGCACCGCGCCGAGTACGAGGCGGGCGGCCTGAGCCTGCTCAGGCTGTTGCGCGGCGTCGAGCGCAGCCGCAAGCTTGGCTACGCGCTCGCGGGTGCGGAGGGCGTGGCCGGCGTGGGCTACGCCCTGCCACTGGCGATGGGCGCGGATGCGGCCATCAGCATCGTCTCGACTGCGTCGCGGATGTCCGCCGCGCGCCGGCATGAGATGGGCGGGATCATCGTGACCATGTTCGCGCAGCAGGGGTAAGACGGCGGCGGTCGCGCAAGCCCCCGGCCATGCATGCCCTGCTGACGGACTGAACGGCGGCGCACCTCGCGTTTCTTTTTCTTGTCGCGCCTTTGTCAGGGGCCGCACAGAGACGCACCACCTCGACAGCGTTCAATGGTGACGCGAACAGAGATACGCAAGACGCGCCCGCCGCCCTGGCATCGGCCGGGCCAAGCCGCCTTCATTGGAGGGCGAAATCTGTCCTGGTGCCAGAACAATAAATTCCCCCGCCGGCCAGAGGGAGGGTCGGCATTCTGGCCACGCCCCGATGTCGGAGCGTGGCCTTTTTTTTTTTGATCTCGCGGGCGGGTGAGCCAGGAAGTTTCCCGCGGGGTGCAGCCCGTCGAGCACTCCGCGCCGGAATGCAAAAAGCCGGCGCACAAGCGCGCCGGCCCGAAGCGGCATCGATTGCCGCCCTGCCCGCTCAGAACGAGCGCGGCAGGCCGAGGATGTGTTCCGCGACGTACGAGTAGATCAGGTTGGTCGAGATCGGCGCGACCTGATACAGGCGCGTCTCGCGGAACTTGCGCTCGACGTCGTATTCGCAGGCAAAGCCGAAGCCGCCGTGGAATTGCAGGCAGGCGTTGCCAGCTTCCCAGCTGGCCTTGGCCGCCAGGTACTTGGCCATGTTGGCCTGCGCGCCCATCGGCTCGTGCTTGTCGAACAGCTCGCAGGCCTTCCAGCGCATCAGGTTGGCGGCTTCCAGCTCGATGAAGGATTCGGCGATCGGGAACTGCACGCCCTGGTTCTGGCCGATGGGGCGGCCGAAGACTTCGCGCTCGCTGACGTACTTGGTGACGCGGTCCATGAACCAGTAGCCGTCGCCGATGCATTCGGCGGCGATCAGCGTGCGCTCGGCGTTGAGGCCGTCGAGGATGTACTTGAAGCCCTTGCCTTCTTCGCCGATCAGGTTTTCCTCGGGGATTTCCAGGTCTTCGAAGAACAGCTCGTTGGTCTCGTGGTTGACCATGTTCGGGATCGGCCGCACGGTCAGGCCCTTCTTCTGCGCTTCGTGCAGGTCCACCATGAAGATGGACATGCCTTCGCTCTTCTTCTTCACGTCGGCCAGCGCGGTGGTGCGCGCCAGCAGGATCATGAAGTCGCTGTGCTGCACGCGGCTGATCCACACCTTCTGGCCGTTGACCACGTAGCGGCCGTCCTTCTTGACCGCCGAGGTCTTGATCTTGGTGGTGTCGGTGCCGGTGGTGGGTTCGGTCACGCCCATCGACTGCAGGCGCCACTCGCCCGAGGCGATCTTCGGCAGGTACTTTTCCTTCTGTGCCTGGGAGCCGTGGCGCAGCAGCGTGCCCATGTTGTACATCTGGCCGTGGCAGGCGCCGGAGTTGCCGCCGCTGCGGTTGATCTCTTCCATGATCACCGAGGCTTCGGTCAGGCCCAGGCCGGAACCGCCGTATTCCTGCGGGATCAGCGCGGCCAGCCAGCCTGCCGCGGTCAGTGCGTTGACGAAGGCCTCCGGGTAGGCGCGCTGCTCGTCGACTTTGCGGAAGTACTCATCCGGGAATTCGGCGCAAAGCGCGCGCACGGCATCGCGGATTTCTTGGTAGTTGTTCGATTGGGTCTGTTCGATCATGGCGCGTCGTTGGCTTGGGCTGACGGAGTTTGCGGCGCTTCGGTCCCACGGGGTGGCCCATGGCGACCGAGGCTGTCTTGGCCGCAATAGTCGCTGCGATCGCCACCCCGGGCAATCAGCCATTGCGAAAGCGCGCCTTCCACGGCGCTTAAGGCCGGCATCCGGAGCCCTGGAGGTGCCGTTTTCGCAATCGCCAAAGCCGGCCATTGGCATTGTCAAATAGCGCAAAACCCACTTTGGCCACATCCTCACGGCTATCTCCTGATGAAGACCTAGGAACCCGCACATGGCAGTGAGCTACCAGCACCTCAAGCAGCGACCGTTCGCCCCCGTACGCCAGCGCTATACCGAGCGCGACACCATGCTGTACGCACTCAGCCTGGGGCTAGGCAATGATCCGCTGGACGCGGCCGCCCTGCCCTTCGTGTTCGAGGGCGCCGCGTGCGGGCTGCGCACGTTGCCCTCGCAGGCGGTGGTGCTGGGCTATCCCGGCTTCTGGGCGCGCGAGGCCGATACCGGCATCGACTGGGTCAGGCTGCTGCACGGCGAGCAGCGCATGCGCCTGCACCGTCCGCTGCCGGCCAGCGCGGACATTGTTGGCCATAACCGCATCACGCACCTGACCGACAAGGGTGAAGGCAAGGGCGCGATCATGGTGACCGAACGCCGCCTAGAAACGGCGGACGGCGAGCTGCTGGCGACGGTGCAGCAGGTCAGTTTCCTGCGCGGCGACGGCGGCTACAGCCAGCGCGACGGCGGCCAGCCCAGCGACGATCCGTTGCCCGCGCTGCGCCCGACCCCCGAAGACCGCGCGCCGGACTTCACCGACACACAGGCAATCCGCCCCGAAGCCGCGCTGCTGTATCGCCTGATGGGCGACTTCAACCCGCTGCATGCCGACCCGGCCGTCGCGAAGGCGGCGGGCTTCGAGCGTCCGATCCTGCACGGCCTGGCCAGCTACGGGCTGGTCGCGCATGCGCTGGTGCGCCAGTGCGCGGACCACGATCCGGCACGCCTGCGGGCGCTGGATATCCGCTTCACCGCGCCGGTGTTCCCCGGCGAGACGCTGGTCACCGAGATCTGGCGCACGGCGGCCAATCCCAACCACTTCCAGGTGCGCGCCCGCGTTGCCGAGCGCGAGAAGATAGTGCTCAGCCACGGCTGGGCCGAGATCGCCTGATCCTGTTGCCCACCCATGCATCCCGCTACCGTGCAAAACAACGACCTCGACGCCGCGCTGCGGGCATTGCTGCGCCCCGGCGACCATATCTGGTGGGGCCAGGCCACCGCCGAACCGCTGACGCTGACGCGCGCGCTGGTCGAGCATCGCCACGCGCTCGGCCGCGGCGGGCGGCTGAGCGTGTTTGTCGGCATCGGCCAGTCCGACACGCTGCAGCCGGCGCAGGCCGACGTGATCGATTTCTTCGGCTATGCCGCCAGCGGCCCGCACCGCCAGCTCGCCAAGGCTGGCGTGCTCGACATCGTGCCCAGCCACTACTCGCACCTGCCCGGCCTGATCCGCCAGGGCGCGCTGCGCGCCGACGTGGTGCTCGTGCAGGTGTCGCCGCCCGACGAGGAAGGCCGCTACAGCATGGGCCTGGTGCATGAGTACATTCCCGCGGCGCTCGACCGGGCCCGCGTGATCATCGCCGAGGTGAACCCGGAGGTGCCATGGACCTATGGCAGCCGCCACCTCACCGCCGACCAGATCGACCTGCTGGTCGATGCCGCGCATGCGCCGATCAGCCTGGACCGCGGCGCCCCCGGCCCGGCGGAACAGGCGATCGCCCGCCATATCGCCGGCCGGGTCGAGGATGGCGCCACGCTGCAGATGGGCATCGGCAACCTGCCGGAGGCCGTGGTGGCCGCGCTGCACGACCGCCGCGACCTGGGCCTGCACAGCGGCGCGGTCGGTGACGGCATTGCCGCGCTGGCCGAGGCCGGCGTGCTGACCAACGCGCGCAAGAGCATCGATACCGGCATCGGCATCGGCGGCATCCTGATGGGCAGCGAGCGCCTGCGGCGTTGGGCCCACCGCAATCCAACGCTGCAGCTGCGCGAAACCAGCTACACGCATCATCCCGAGGTGCTGGCCAGCCTAGACAAGCTCACGGCGATCAATTCGGCGATCGAGGTCGACCTGACCGGACAGGTGAATGCGGAAGTGGCGGCGGGCGTCTATGTCGGCGCGGTTGGCGGCGCGGTGGATTTCCTGCGCGGCGCCGCGCGCAGCCGCGGTGGCCTGCCCATCGTCGCCCTGCCCGCGACCGCCAAGGGCGCGAGCCGCATCGTGGCGCAGTTGTCCGGCCCGGTCAGCACGCCGCGCTCGGATGCCGGCCTGATCGTCACCGAACACGGCGTCGCCGACCTGCGCGGCCAGACCCTGTCGCAGCGCGTGCGCCACATGCTGGACATCGCCGCCCCCGAACACCGCGAGGACCTGGAGCGCCAGGCCCACGCCCTGCTGCGCCAGTGCGGCGCGGTTTTCGTTGCCACCGCGGGCACGGCCTGACCGGGCGCCTGCTTCGCCACCCAACAGAATTTCCAAGGAGACTTCCATGCGCCGAGCCGCAATCGTCACCCCCCTCCGTACTCCCGTCGGCACCTTCGGCGGCAGCCTGCGCCCCGTGTCCGTCGAGGAACTGGCCGCCACCACCGTGCGCGCCGTGGTCGAACGCAGCGGTATCGATCCCGCCCGCATCGATGACGTGGTCTTTGCGCAGTCCTACGCCAACAGCGAAGTGCCCTGCGTGGGCCGCTGGGCCGCGCTGCAGGCCGGATTGCCGGTCGAAGTGCCGGGCATGCAGCTCGACCGCCGCTGCGGCGGCGGCCTGCAGGCCATCGTCACGGCCTCGATGATGGTGCAGAGCGGTGCGGCCGACGTGGTCATCGCCGGCGGCGTCGAGAGCATGAGCAATATCGAGTACTACACCACCGACATGCGCTGGGGCTCGCGCTCGGGCAACGTGAAGTTCTACGACCGCCTCGACCGCGGCCGCGAGCGTTCACAGCCGGTCGAGCGCTTCGGCAAGATCTCCGGGATGATCGAGACCGCCGAGAACCTGGCGCGCGACTACGGCATTACGCGCGAGCAGGCCGATGCCTTCTCGGTGCGCAGCCACGAACGCGCCGCGGCGGCGTGGGAATCCGGCCGCTTCGACGCCGAGATCGTGCCGGTGCAGGTGCCGCAGCGCAAGGGCGACCCGGTCACCTTCGCGCGTGACGAGGGCTTCCGTCCCGGCACCTCGATGGAGAGCCTGGGCAAGCTGCGCGCGCTGATGCCCAACGGCACCGTCACCGCCGGCAACGCCAGCCAGCAGAACGATGCCTCGGCCGCCTGCCTGATCGTGGCCGAAGACAAGCTGGCCGAGCTTGGCCTGACCCCGATGGCAACGCTGGTGGGCTGGGCCGCAGCGGGCTGCGAGCCTTCGCACATGGGCATCGGCCCGGTGCCGGCGGTGAAGAAGCTGCTCAAGCGCCTGAACCTGACGCTGGACCAGATGGACCTGGTGGAGCTGAACGAAGCCTTTGCCTGCCAGGTGCTGGCCGTGCTGAAGGGCTGGGAATGGAACGACCAGGACGCGATCGAGCAGAAGCTCAACGTCAACGGCTCGGGCATCTCGCTGGGCCACCCGATCGGCGCCACCGGCGTGCGCATCCTGGCGACACTGCTGAACGAACTGCAGCGCCGTGGCGGCCGCTATGGCCTGGAAACCATGTGCATCGGCGGCGGCCAGGGGATCGCCGCGGTATTCGAGCGCTGCTGATCGTCACCTGCACCGTCGTCGAACCGCCATCCCTGCGCAGGCCGGGATCCAGTGTCTTCCAACGTCACTGGGTTCCCGCCTGCGCGGGACCGAAGGTGGCAGACCGACGGTGCAAATACTGAGGAAAACTCGAAATGATCCGCGACAACGACACCCTGGAAGCCCTGCTCGACAGCGTGCGGCGCTTCGTGCGCGAGCGCCTGGTGCCCGCCGAGGCACTGGTTGCCGAGACCGATGAGATCCCGCAGGACATCGTGCAGGACATGCGCGAGATGGGCCTGTTCGGCATGACCATCCCCGAGCGCTTCGGCGGCCTGGAACTGACCATGGAGGAAGAAGCCCGCGTGGTCATGGAGCTGTGCCAGACCTCGCCGGCGTTCCGCTCGCTGCTGGGCACCACCGTCGGCATCGGCTCGCAGGGCATCCTGATGGACGGCACGCCCGAGCAGCAGCAGGCGTGGCTGCCGCGCCTTGCCACCGGCGAGATCCTGGCCTCGTTCGCGCTGACCGAGCCGGATGCCGGCTCGGATGCGGGCTCGCTGCGCACCACCGCCATCAGGGACGGCGACCACTACGTGGTCAACGGCACCAAGCGCTTTATCACCAACGCGCCGCAGGCCGGGATGTTTACGCTGATGGCCCGGACCAATCCGGACATCAAGGGATCGGCCGGGGTCTCGGCCTTCATCGTCGACGCGAAGACGCCGGGCATCAGCTTCGGCAAGCGCGACGTCAAGATGGGCCAGAAAGGCGCGCATACCTGCGACGTGATCTTCGAGAACGTGCGCGTGCCGGCGGCCAACCTGATCGGCCTGAAGGAAGGCCAGGGCTTCAAGACCGCGATGAAGGTGCTGGACAAGGGCCGGCTCCACATCTCGGCGGTCAGCGTTGGCGTGGCCAAACGCGTGCTGCGCGACGCGCTCAACTACGCGCTGGAGCGCCAGCAGTTCGGCCAGCCGATCTGCGAGTTCCAGCTGATCCAGGCCATGCTGGCCGACAGCCAGGCCGAACTCTACGCCGCCGAATGCATGGTGATCGACGCCGCGCGCCGCCGCGACGAGGGCAGGAACGTTTCCACCGAAGCCTCTTGCTGCAAGATGTTCGCCACCGAGATGGTGGGCCGCGTGGCCGACCGCGCGGTTCAGATTCTCGGCGGTTCCGGCTATATTTCCGAGTTCGGCATCGAACGCTTCTATCGCGACGTGCGCCTGTTCCGCCTGTATGAAGGCACCACGCAGATCCAGCAGGTCATCATCGCCCGCAACATGATCCGCGAGGCGCGCGGCGCCTGAGGGCCGAGCCGCCGAGATGCCCCCATGCTGCCTGTCCCGCGGGACGGGCAGCCAAGAAGCAACCGCCACGAAATCCATGACCGATTCCGCCGCCAATTCCCTTCCCGACCTGCCGCCCCCTTCGCCGCGCACGGGCGCGCTGAGCCACCTGCGCGTGCTCGACCTGTCGCGCGTGCTGGCCGGGCCGTGGTCCACCCAGAACCTGGCGGACATGGGCGCCGACGTCATCAAGATCGAAAAGCCCGGCGAAGGCGACGATACCCGCCACTGGGGCCCTCCGTTCCTGTCAGGCGAGGATGGCGTGCCCACGCGGCAGGCCAGCTATTTCACCGCGGCCAACCGCAACAAGCGCTCGGTTACCGTGGACATGTCGAAGCCCGAAGGCCAGGCGCTGATCCGCGAACTGGCCCGCCACAGCGATGTCGTGGTGGAGAACTTCAAGACCGGCGGCCTCAAGCGCTATGGGCTGGACTACGCGAGCCTGAGCGCGATCAATCCGCGCCTGGTCTATTGCTCGGTGACGGGCTTCGGCCATACCGGCCCGTATGCCGCCCGCCCCGGCTATGACCTGCTGATCCAGGCCATGAGCGGCCTGATGAGCATCACCGGCCATGCCGACAGCGAACCCGGCGGCGGCCCGATGAAGGTGGGCGTCGCGGTGATCGATCTGTTTACCGGGATGTACGCCACCACCGCGATCCTGAGCGCGCTGGAAGCACGCCACTATACCGGCCGCGGCCAGCATATCGACATCGCGCTGCTTGACGTGGCGATGGCGGTGCTGGCCAACCAGGGCGCGGGCTTCCTCAATGCCGAGGACGTGCCCCGCCGCCAGGGCAATATCCACCCTAGCGTGGTGCCCTACCAGGACTTCCCCACCGCCGACGGCAACATGCTGCTGGCAATCGGCAACGATGGCCAGTTCGCGCGCTTCTGCGAGGCCGCGGGCGTGGACTGGGCACGCGACGAGCGCTATGCCACCAACACCGGGCGTGTCAACAATCGCAAGGTGCTGATCGCGATGATGATGGAACTGACGCGCACGCGCACCACCGCCGAATGGGTCGAGCTGCTCGAAGCCAATTCGGTGCCGTGCGGCCCGATCAACAATATCGCCCAGGCGTATGGCGATCCGCATGTGCAGTCACGCGGCCTGCGCATCGAACAGTCGCGCTATCCGGGCGCGCAGCCGCCCGCCGGCCAGAGCGTCAACCGGGTAGTGACCGCCGCCAGCCCGCTGCGCCTGTCGGAGACCCCGCCCACGCTGCGCTATGCCCCGCCGGCGCTGGGCCAGCACACCGAGGAAGTGCTGCGCGACTACCTGAAGCTCGATGCGGAGCAGGTGGACGCGCTGCGCTCCAAAGGCGTGGTGTAAGTCGATACCACGGAGCCTGCCGGAAGACCATGCGCATCGAACTCCAGGTCCTCTCGCATACGCATGTGTCGCGGCTGTTGCCGGCGTTCCCGCTGGTGATCGCCGCGACGCAAGGCAAGACCCTGGTGCGGCGCCGCGGCTTCGAGCGCGTGGTCGTACCCGGCCAGCCCCTGGTGGTGGCGCCGTTCGAAACGGTCGACCTGTACCTCGACGGCGGCGCGATGCAGCCGGCCTGCTGCAGCCTCGAAATGCGGCCGCGGCCGGGCGGCGCGCCCGGTGCGTCGCTGCACCACCGCCTGTCGCAGCGCGTGTTCATGCAGCCGCAGCACACATGGAGCGCGGCCTTTATCGCCGACCTGCTGCGCGCCTCGCCCACGCAGGTCCGGCGCACGCTGTTCTCGGAAGGCGCAGCGCTCACCGAGCTGTGCCGCACGCAGCGGCTGATGCGGGCCTTGTTCGAGGTGTTGCATGACAACCCCGGCACCGAGACACTGAAGCGCCGCATTGGCTGGTCGCCGGGCAGCGACCTCGAAGCCGCGTTCTACGACTGGTTCGGCCTGTCGCTGCACGCGCTGGCGCGGTCCGGTGCCCGGCGGCCGCCAGCTGCCATGCGCGGCGCGGCGTTCGTGCCGCAGTGGCTGGAACAGCAGCTGGCCTGATACGCGCGCTTTCGGCAAGCTCGAAAGCGGCCTTTGCCGATCCGCGATTGCAGCGCACCAGCCGCGCACATACACTGGCGTCGTCCGGTCTGCCGGACGGCTTTCTACCCCGCACAAGGACTTTCCGCGCGATGCCCCCGGACCGAGCTACTTTCCAACGGATCAGCGACATCCCCCGCCACTGGGCCACCGAGGCCCCTGACCGCGCAGCCGTCTTCGAAGATGGCCGCATCGTGAACTTCGGGCAGCTGTGGCAGGGCATCGGGGACGCCCAGGCCTGGCTGCAGGCGCAGGGGGTCGGCACCGGCGACCGGGTGCTGGTCGTGGCCGAGAACTGCCTCGCCGTGATCACGCTGGTGTTCGCCTTGTCTGAACTGGGCGCATGGCCGGTGGTGGTCAACGCGCGCCTGTCCGAGCGCGAGATCGAGGTGATCCGCTCGCACTGCGAGCCGCGCCTGATGCTGTTTACCCACGCCGCATCGCCCGACGCGCTGCGGCACGGCGTGCGCTACCGTGCCCGCGAAATCGCGCCGGCCGGCCTCGGCCCGTTGATGGCCAGCGCCGCCGACAGCGCCAGCGAACGCGAGCCGGAAGCCCTGGCACGCGAGGTCGCCGCACTGATCTATACCTCCGGCACCACCGGGCAGCCCAAGGGCGTGATGGTGACGCACCGCGGCCTGCTGCACTTTGCCCGCGTCACGGTGGCATCGCGCCGCATGCAGCCGGATGACTGCGCCTACGCTGTCATGCCGATGTCGCATGTCTTCGGGCTGGGCACGCTGCTGGTTTCGACCTTCCAGGCCGGCGCCAGCCTTTACCTGAGCGCGCGCTTCAACGCGGCGGACGTCACCGCGGCGATCCGGCAAGGGGCAATCACGCTGCTGCAGGGCGTGCCGACCATGTTCAGCCGCATCCTCGCGCATGTGCGCGCCAGCGGCATGCCGCTGGCGCCGTCACCCAGGCTGCGCTACCTGTACACCGGCGGCGGGCCGCTCGACCCGACGCTCAAGCAGGAAGTCGAGGCGATGTTCGGCCAGCCGCTGCACCATGGCTATGGCATGACCGAGTACGCGGGCTCGCTGTTCGTCACGCGCATGGACCGGCCGCGCGGCGATTGCTCGGCGGGCGAGATCGTCGAAGGCGCCGAACTGCAGGTGGTCGGGGCCGACGGCCAGCCGGTGCCGGCCGGCGAGCCCGGCGAGCTGTGGGTCAGCGGCCCCGGAGTCATGCGCGGCTATTACCGCGCACCGGGACTGACCGCCGAGGCGCTGCGTCCCGGCGGCTGGCTCAATACCGGCGACCTTGGCCGGCTGGGGCCAGACGGCGCGCTGTTCATCGTGGGCCGCACCAAGGACCTGATCATCCACTCGGGTTTCAACGTCTATCCGATCGAGGTCGAATCGGTAATCAACACCCATCCGTCGGTGCGCGTGTCGGCCGTGGTGGGCCAGCCGGCCGCGGATGGCAACGAGCAAGTGATTGCCTTTGTCGAGATCAAGGACGGCGAGAAGTTCGATGCGCAGGCGCTGCACGAATACCTGGTCGACCGCCTGTCGCCGTACAAGCGCCCGGAAAAGATCCTGCGTGTCGCCAGCATCCCGACCACGGCCAGCGGCAAGCTGCTCAAGCACCAGCTCAGGCAGATGGTGTCGCAGCAGAAGTAGCGGTAGCGGCGGCGCGGGAGCGATCAGTCCTGCCGCCCGAGGCCGTCCTCGACCAGAAGGTCGACCAGCTTGCGTGCGAACAGCGGCAACGCGCCGACATCCGCCACGCACACCTGCAGCTTGCGCTCGGCCCATTCGTCGTTGAGCTGGACGATGCGCAGCGCCATCGTGCCGGCGTGCCGCGCGGCCGTGCTTTCGGGCAGCACGCCGAGACCGACATTGGCCTCGATCATGCGGCAGGCAGTCTCGAAATTGCTGACCTGGACCCGCCAGCGCAGCTCGCGCTGCAGGTCGGCCGCGGCACGCTTGAGGAAGTTGTGGATGGCGCTGGCTTCCGGCAGGCCGATAAAGTCGTAGTCGAGCGTATCGATGAAATCCACGGTGTCGCGCTCGGCCAGCGGATGGCTGAGTGCCGTGGCAAGCACCAGCCGGTCGCGCCGGTAGGGCATGACCTCGAGTCCTTCGGTGCGCACATTGCCGGCGATGATGCCGATATCGACCATCCCCTCCTGCACCGCACGCACGATGTCCGGGCTGAGCCGCTCCTGCATGTCGATGGTCACGTCGGGATTGTTGACGAGGTAGGTGCGCAGCACCGCGGGCAGGAACTCGCTCATCGCCGTGGTGTTGGCAAAGACGCGCACATGGCCCTTCACGCCGGCCACGTACTCCTGCAAATCGCCGCTGAGCTGCTCCAGCTGGCGGATCACGCGGCGCGCGTGGGCCAGCAAGGTTTCGCCGGCCCCGGTGACCTTCACGCCCTGGCTGCTGCGGCTCAGCAGCTTGACCCCGACGTACTCCTCCAGGTTCTTGATGCGGGTACTGGCCGCGGCCAGCGACAGGTGGGAACGCTGCGCGCCGCCGGTCAGGCTCTGGGCCTCGGCAATATGCGTAAACAGTTTCAGATCGACCAGATCAAAGCGCATCACATCGTTCCCTAGCGTATTACGGGATTATCGCGCAATGGTGGCGCCCGTACACGATGCCGGTGCGAATGCCGCACCGCCGGTGCGAATATCGCCCAGCGTCGGTGGCTTGTCCGCAGGGCCGGCAAATATGGCTGGAAATCCCTTGAGGGCGCGGAATCGAGGACGTGGATGCCTTCATGCACCTTGGACATCTTGTGCGTTTCCATGTTGACTTCACTGCCATGCTGGAAACGATCGTGGCCGCCGCGCGCCTGCCAGTCAACGCAGGCCCCCGCGGTGTTCCGTGCTTCGAAAATGCCGGCCCGCCTCGGCGGGGAATGCGGCGCGGAAAACGCGCGACGCGCGGCTCACGCTACCGAACGCTGCCTTTCCGGGGCGCGGTGCAGCGCGAGACGGCGCGCCGCATCCATGGACAGGCCAAAGCGGTCATAGAAAGCACAGTGAAGGTCGCTATTGGCGGGCCAGCCGGCAAAGCGCGCCAGGTCGGCCGTCGCCACGTGCCCCGACATGATTTCGAACAGCACCCGCATCAGCCGCTGTGTCCGGCACAGGTCGGTCAGCGCGGTGCCTTGCGCGAACAGCGTGCGGCGCACCTGCGCAGTGGACATGCCGAGCCGTTCGGCGATGAACGCGGCGCTCCAGGCGTATTGCGGTTGCAGGAATACCCGCTTGCAGATGCGGTGATGCAGCGCCGCCTGCGCCGCCGCGGGCATCACGCCGTGCAGTTCGAGATGGCATGCGGCGGGCTGCGCGCCGCTGCCGTCGAGGTGCATGTCGACGGCTTCAAACGCTGCCACCGCAATCTCCTGGCCGGGCAACAGCACGCGTTCGTAGCCGCGCCGCCTGACCACCACCCGCCCCTGCGTGGCCGCGACCGACAGCGGGAATGCCAGCAGCAGCCGCTGCAGGCTGATATGCATGGGGGATTGCAGATGGACGCGCATGATGGCCCGGAAAGCGGTCTGTGACGATGACTATCATCGCCGCCCGCGAGAATTCCTGCCTCTGCAATTTCCGAACGCCCCGTTCGCCGCCATGACATAGCCCGCTCCCAGATGCTGCGGGACTGACTGCGGAGCCCCGCGACACAAGCCCTCAGGATGAGGGCCGCCGGGCCCGTGGCAGTCAACCGGCATGGCCGGCTTGTGCCGTACTTTGAAATGGCGCCAGCGGGATTTTTCATTGCACGGCACAGTTGCGGTATGCGCTTTGACGCGCCCGCGCGGCATCTCCAGACTCCGCCCACACAAGACCACAACGGAGGAGATGCATGAAGACCCGGATCTACGCAGCAATGCTGTTGTCGGCGGTTCTGGCCCTGGTGTCCCGTACATTGAAACGACGCTTTACAGGAATGCATAGCCACCATGACTGATGATCTTTCTGCCAGCATGAACCCGCAGGCCGCGTTGCAGGACGTAGCGCGCCGCTGGAACGCCGCGGCACAGCAGTGGAATGCCGCTGCGCTGGCGGCGCTGTACGCCCCCGAAGCGCTGTTCTTCGGCGGCCGCCCCGGCCATGCCGTGGGCCGGGATGCGATCCTGGCGTACTTTGCCTCTTATGCGGAAACGGTGCGCTCGGCATCGATGGCCCTGTCCGGTCAAAGCGTGGTGGCGCTTGATGCCGCCACACTGCTGGCGCAAGGACATGCCGACTTTCGCTTTGTGCTGGCGGATGGCCGCGAGACGGCCTCGCAACTGCGCACCACCTGGGTGCTGGTCAGGCGCGCGGGCGTGTGGCAGATCCTTCAGCACCACTTTTCGCCGACGCCGGACGCGCCGCCGATCGGATAGGCGGCGTGCCGCATCGGGATGCGGCACGCCATACCGCCGGGTTGTGCGGTCAGTCGCGATAGGCCCACAGGTCGACCACGCGGCTGCCGTCATCCGCCAGCAGGCGGAACGCGGCGGGCGCGTAGTCGCTGTCGACTGCCAGCACGCCAGTGGCGCTGGCGGGCAGTCCGCTGCAGGCCGAGGTCGACAGCTTCAGGGCCAGCGTATTCGGCATGGCATGCGCGGCCACCGAGCCCGACAGCTGGCACGCCGACGCGCCGGCAACGATCTTGCCTTCCGCCGTGACCGAGAACACTGCCGAGCCGCCGGCAGGCAAGGCAGCCGTAAAGCTGCCAGCCACCGTGCCGGGTTCGATGGCCGCCGCCGGCACTGCATCGTGCCGCAGCAGCGTGACGCTGGCGCCGGCCTGCGCGCCAGGCGCAGCCACCCAGCCAGCGTTCTTGTCGCGGCGGTAGATTGCGGTGGCCTTGTCGTCCGCGTCGGCGAGCGCAAGGAAACGGCTGCCGTCGGTGGCGGCATAGTACTTGCCGACCGTGGGATTGTCGGCATCGCCAACGCCGACCACGTAAGCGCCGGGCTCCAGGTCCGTGACCGACAGGCTGGCGGAGGTGCCCGGGCTGGTCGTGCCCGGCGCATCGTCGCCACCGCATGCGGCAAGCGCCAGCAGCGCCAACAGGGGGAAAACTGAAATAAGGCGTCTCATCGCGGCACGCCTCACTGGCCGAACAGTTCACCGAGACGCAGGCGCAGCCATTGCTGGCCCGCCGTGCGCTGGTCGAAGCCGACCTGCATCGCGGTCACGGCCACCTTGGTCTTGTAGACCACCGATTCATCTTCGGCCTGCGCCGCCGTCGGCGTGCCGCCGCCGGCGCCGATGCCGAGTCCGTAGGGCGCGGTGCCGTTGAACTTCAGCGCATAGGCGTCGTAGGTGCCATGCCGCGAGAAGGCGAACGGCGTGGCCGCGGTCGGGGCATTCGGGAAATTCACGTTCAGCGCCAGGCCCGCCGGCAGCAGTGGGCCGCCGTTTGCCCTGGCACGCAGCGTGTTGACGAGCTTGATGGTCAGCTGCGCCACCACGCCCGCCCTTTGGTATCCGGTGATGGACGGACGCTACGTTACCGGTGGCTTTTTACAGTTGCATGAACAACAATGCCGATGCCCTGACCAGCCGGCGCTGTATCGATCCATCGAACAGTGGCCATCGAACGGCGCTGCGTGACCCGGCAGGCGCGGTGCCTGCGAGGCCACTGAAGGCCCGGATTCTTCCCATCTTCCCGCGGTCCAACCGGAACAGCGCAACCGCGAGAGCTGCTGCAGTTCGCACGAATTCTCTACAAGGATTTCCAGATGAAGCCGACCAAAGCCTGTCCGATTGTTTTGAGACGCACGCAGAACGGTCTCGAGATCCTGGCGTTCGAGCACCCCCTCTCCGGATTCCAGATCGTCAAAGGCACGATCGAGCCGGGTGAGCCTCCGGCAGATGCCGCCGTGCGCGAGTTGCGCGAGGAGTCCGGCATTTCTGGCGTGGTGACTGCCGACCTGGGGTTGTGGGAATCCGGTGACGAACAACAGGTATGGTCGCTGCATCTCTGCGAGCCATCGCAGCCGCTGCCGGACACCTGGGAGCATCGCACGGCCGATGATGACGGCCACGTGTTCAGGTTTTTCTGGCATCCCTTGCGAGAGGCCCTCTCCGATCAGTGGCATTCGTTGTACAAGGACGCGCTGTCCACCATCGGGATGCGGCTGGCACGGACAGGAAAGTCCTAGAACGACATACAGGCGTGGCCGCGCACCCTGAGCACCGCTTCCTGCCGGAAGCGGACCTTGTACTCGCTGGCGATGGCGCGCGCCGCCGCCTCGCTGCGTTGGTCGGGGGCATGCACCAGGCCGAGCACGCGCGTAGCCTCCCTGACGGCCTTGCCATCCGCGCCGCGCCATTGACCGGACGCCGGCCAGACCGTAAAGCCGTCCGGGAAGCGCGGTGCCACGGAGCCTTGCACAAAGGCGTCCCATTCCGCCTCGGACACCGTTCCGCCGGGTTTTTCCATGCCGAAGTAGATCAGTTCGGCGATTGCGGCCTGTTCTCCGGCCGCGCATGCGGGAGCCGGCAAGGCAGCGCAACCCGACAGCGCGAATGCCAGCGCCAGCGCGATGACGATGGCATTCCCGGCACGAGACAAAGGCGAGCAGCGAATCCGCATCCGTGCAGATTAGTGCAGCGTCCGGCCCGCGTAAACGGTCAAGGATGCCGGGGCCGCGAGCTTTCCGGCATCGCCTCGGGCATCAGCGGCTGTCGACGTCCAATACCGCCTGCGCAAACGCCACCGGCGCCTCTTGCGGCGGGTTGTGGCCGATCTTGCCGCTCAGCTGGCGGTGCTCGTAGGGCCCGGTGAACTTGCTCGCATACGAACTGGGCGCCGGGTGCGGCGCGCCGTTCGCGTCGGCTTCGATGGTGATAGTGGGCACGCTGATCGTCGGCGCGGTGGCAAGGCGTTTTTCGAACTCGTCGAAGCGCGACTCGCCGGCGGCGAGGCCCTGTCGCCAGCGGTAGTTGTGGATGGTGATCGCGACGTGGTCGGGATTGTCGAACGCGACGGCGCTGCGATGGAAGGTAGCATCGTCGAACTCCCACTTCGGCGACGCCAGCTTCCAGATCAGTTTGGCGAACTGGTGCGTGTATTGCTTGTAGCCGGCCTGTCCACGGTCGGTGGCGAAATAGAACTGGTACCACCATTGCAGTTCTGCCTCGGGCGGCAGCGGCTTCTTCCCGGCGGCCTGGTTGCCGATCAGGTAGCCGCTGACCGAGACCAGTGCCCGGCAACGGTCGGGCCACAGCACGGCCATGATATCGGCGGTGCGCGCGCCCCAGTCGAAGCCGGCGACCACGGCGGTCGGGATGCGCAGCGCATCCATCAGCGCGATCATGTCGGCCGCGATGGCCGATGGCTGTCCGTTGCGCATCGTGGCGGACGACAGGAAGGTAGTCGAACCGAAGCCGCGCAGATAGGGAATGATCACGCGATAGCCGCGTGCCGCCAGCAACGGCGCCACGTCGACGAAGCTGTGGATGTCATACGGCCAGCCGTGCAGCAGCAGCGCGACGGGCCCGTCGGCAGGCCCGGCTTCGGCATAGCCGACGTTGAGCACGCCGGCATTGGCCTGGCGGAGCGCCGCGAACTTCGTATGGGTGCCTGGCGTGGTCGACGGCAACGGCGCGGTCTTGGCTAGGCCGGCCTCGGGACGGGCGGCTTGTGCCAGGCCGGCGTGCGCGGCGGCGAGCGTCAGCGCGGCAGCACCGAGGAAGCCGCGGCGCGGCAGGTCGATGGTGTTTGACATCCTTCTCTCCTATCGGGTGATCGAACCAGCCACCAGTCTAGGAGGCGCTCGCAAGCGCAATGTGTCGGGCACCCCGCCCTCTTGTATCGCTCTGTATCCGGGTGCGGATTGCCAGATACGCCGATACAAAAAACAGGGCGAAAAAAAGCCGCTCCGGAGAGCGGCCCTTCCCGCCGGCGCCAAATCCGCGGCGTCAGTCGTCCAGCAGCGACAGGTCGCGCACGGCGCCCTTGTCGGCCGACATGACCAGCTTGGCATAGGCCTTCAGCGCGGCCGACACCTTGCGCGGACGCGCCCTGGCCGGCTTCCAGCCCCGGGCGTCCTGCTCTTCGCGGCGGCGCGCCAGTTCCTCGTCGGACACCAGCACGTCGATGGTGCGGTTGGGAATGTCGATGCGGATCCTGTCGCCGTCGCGCACCAGGCCGATCGCGCCGCCGGCTGCCGCCTCGGGCGAGCAGTGGCCGATCGACAGGCCCGAGGTGCCGCCCGAGAAGCGGCCGTCGGTCAGCAGCGCGCACGCCTTGCCCAGGCCCTTGGACTTGATGTAGCTGGTCGGGTACAGCATTTCCTGCATGCCGGGGCCGCCCTTGGGGCCTTCGTAGCGCACGATCACCACGTCGCCGGCCTTGACCTTGTCGTTCAGGATGTTCTCGACCGCCTCGTCCTGCGACTCGGTGACATGCGCCGTGCCCTCGAACACCAGGATGCTCTCGTCCACGCCGGCGGTCTTCACCACGCAGCCGTCGAGCGCGATGTTGCCGCGCAGCACGGCCAGGCCGCCTTCCTTCGAGAAAGCATGCTCATAGGAGCGGATGCAGCCCTCGGCACGGTCCAGGTCCAGGCTCGGCCAGCGGGTGTTCTGGCTGAACGCCACCTGCGTCGGGATGCCGGCGGGGCCGGCCATGTAGAAATGGCGGACCGCTTCGTCCTGCGTGCGGCCGATATCCCACTGCTCCAGCGCGTCCTTGAGCGACGGGGCGTGGACCGTCGGCACGTCGGTATGCAGCCTGCCGGCGCGCTCCAGCTCGCCCAGGATCGCCATGATGCCGCCGGCGCGGTGCACGTCTTCGATGTGGTACTTGTTGGTATTGGGCGCGACCTTGCACAGCTGCGGCACGACGCGCGAGAGGCGGTCGATGTCGTCCATGGTGAAGTCGATGCCCGCTTCCTGCGCGATCGCCAGCAGGTGCAGGATGGTGTTGGTCGAGCCGCCCATGGCGATATCCAGCGTCATGGCATTCTCGAACGCCTTGAAGCCGACGGAGCGCGGCAGCACGCGCGCGTCTTCCTGCTCGTAGTACTGGCGTGCCAGTTCCACGATACGGCTGCCGGCGCGCTTGAACAGCTGTTCGCGGTCGGCGTGGGTCGCCACCACCGTGCCGTTGCCCGGCAGCGACAGGCCCAGCGCCTCGGTCAGGCAGTTCATGGAGTTGGCCGTGAACATGCCCGAGCACGAGCCGCAGGTCGGGCATGCGGAGCGCTCCACCTCGGCCACGTCGGCGTCGGAGTAAGCGCTGTCGGCGGCGATCACCATGGCGTCTACGAGGTCGAGCTTCTTGAACTCGACGGCCTTGGTGACCGGGTTGGCCAGGCGCGTCTTGCCGGCTTCCATCGGACCGCCGGAGACGAAGATCACCGGGATGTTGAGGCGCATCGCGGCCATCAGCATGCCCGGGGTGATCTTGTCGCAATTGGAGATGCACACCATGGCGTCGGCGCAGTGCGCGTTGACCATGTACTCCACCGAGTCGGCAATGATGTCGCGGCTGGGCAGCGAGTACAGCATGCCGTCGTGGCCCATGGCGATGCCGTCATCGACCGCGATGGTGTTGAATTCCTTGGCCACGCCGCCGGCCGCCTCGATCTCGCGCGCGACCAGCTGGCCCAAGTCCTTCAGGTGCACGTGCCCGGGCACGAACTGGGTGAACGAATTGACCACCGCGATGATGGGCTTGTTGAAATCTTCGTCTTTCATGCCGGTGGCACGCCACAGCGAGCGGGCCCCCGCCATGTTGCGGCCGGCGGTGGAGGTTTTGGAACGGTATGTGGGCATTGTTTTGCTAAGGAATGTCGCCAGAAAGGTTGCGGGCCAAGGGATGAACGGCCCTGTGCGCGCCCGTGCGGACAACCTCTTGAGCTGCGCCCTGGGCAAACCGCGGATTATCCCATAACAGGTCGGGAATCAGTTTCTGGTGCAACGGCATTCGCACGGCGCGTATGACTAAACCGGAAAAATATGCCCATAACAGCACTTTCGTTCCGCGTAAGACGCCGTCCGATAGAACGCATCCAACGCACACCCTAGACTGGAAATCACGGGCGCTCTCGTGGCGCGGCGGAGTCGCGTAACTCTGATGGCAACGAACCCAAGGGCGTCCACGGCCAGGCGCCGCGATGCGGAGCGGCCGGATAGCCTCAAGCACTACCAGGAAAGGCGGAACTTCCTCATCACCCCCGAGCCAGCCGGCACACGGCGCAGGGGGAAGGCGCAGCCATTGCGTTTCGTGGTGCAGAAGCACTGGGCCCGTCGCCTGCACTACGACTTCCGGCTCGAGCTCGACGGCGTGCTGCTGAGCTGGGCAGTGCCCAAGGGCCCCAGTTTCGATCCCGCTGAAAAGCGCATCGCGGTCCATGTCGAGGACCATCCGCTCGACTACGCGGATTTCGAAGGCGAGATTCCGCCGGGGCAGTATGGCGCCGGCGCGGTGATCGTCTGGGACCGCGGCACGTGGGCGCCCGTCGGCGACGCGCATGATGGCATGGCGGCGGGCAAGCTGGTGTTCGACCTGTTCGGCGAAAAGCTGGCCGGCCGCTGGGAACTGGTTCGCATCGCCAGGCCGGGCGACAAGTCGGAACCGTGGATCCTGTTCAAGAAGCGGGACGCATGGGCGCGCCCGTTGTCGGAATTCGACGTACTGGCCGCGCTGCCGGACAGCGTCATCGCCAGGCCACTGGGCGCCCTGAACGAATCCGGGCAAGGCCCGGTTGCAGACGCGGCCGAGGCCATCCGGCACGCGCCGCGCGCGCCGCTCCCGGCCAGGCTGGCCCCGCAGCTTGCAACGCCTTCGCCCACGCTGCCGGACGGCGCCGGCTGGATCATCGAAACCAAGTTCGACGGCTACCGCATCCTGGCAAGGATCGACGACGCGCGGGTGACGCTGTTCACCCGCAACGGACATGACTGGACCCGCAAGCTCGGCTCGCTGGCCGCCGAGATCGAGAAGCTCGATATCTCGCAAGGCTGGCTCGATGGCGAGATTGTCGTGCTGCGCGACGGCATGCCGGACTTCAATGCGCTGCAGAATGCCATCGACGGGCAACGCCACGACGCCATTGTCTTCTTTGCCTTCGACCTGCCTTACTGGGAAGGCCGCGACCTGCGCGGCTTGCCGCTGGCGCAGCGCCGGGAAAAGCTGGCCACGCTGGTCGGCACGGGTAGTGACCGGGTCCGTTTCAGCGAGGCCTTCGAAGCGCCTGCCGCGCAGATGTTCCAGGCGGCGTGCCAGCTCGGGCTGGAAGGCCTGATGTTCAAGCGTGCGGATGCCGCCTACGTTTCCGCGCGCACGCAGAGCTGGCTGAAGATCAAGTGCAAGCTGCGCCAGGAATTCGTCATCGGCGGGTTCTCTGACCGTGAAGGGTCGAAGACTGAAATCGGCAGGCTGCACCTGGGTGTATATGGCGAGGGCGACAAGGGTGAGGGCGACAAGGGCGACCTGCTTTACGTCGGCGGCGTCGGCACCGGCTGGGACAGCGAGATGGCCGCGAAGCTGCACAAGCGGCTGGCGGCATTGCAGGTCGACGACAGCCCGTTCGCCAACGAGGCGCGTGGCAGCCGGCGCTGGGGTGGTCGCCGTCCCGCCGTGCCGCGATGGGTCAAGCCAACGCTGGTGGCGGAGATCGAGTTCTCCGACTGGACGCCGGACGGCCAGGTCCGCCATGCCTCCTTCAAGGGCTTGCGCACCGACCGGCCTGCCAGGTCGATCCGGCGCGAAGCGGTCCAGACCGCCGTGACGCCGCATGGCATGGCCGCCATCAAGGTCACCAACCCCGAGCGCGTCATCGACAAGGCCACGGGCATCACCAAGGTCGAACTGGTGCGCTACTACGAGAGCGTCGCCAGCATGATGCTGCCGCACCTCGCCGACCGCCCGCTGTCGCTGGTGCGCGCGCCGGAAGGCATCGACGCGCCGACGTTTTTCCAGAAGCACGCGGAAACGGCAATGCCCGGGCTGACCGAACGCCCGGCCTCGCTCTGGCCCGGCCACGGCTCGCTGCTGACGGCCGACTCGGCCGAAGCCATCGTCGCGGCAGCCCAGATGAATGTGGTCGAGTTCCATACCTGGAACTCCACCGCACGCCACATCGACCGCCCCGACCGGGTCATCTTCGATCTCGACCCCGGCGAAGGCGTGCCGTGGGAGTCGATGCTCGAAGCGGCCATGCTGGTACGCACGCTGCTCGATGAGCTCGCCCTGCAATCCTGGCTGAAGACCAGTGGCGGCAAGGGCCTGCACGTGGTCGTGCCGCTGGCGCCGCGCCGCTCGTACGATGAAGTCAAGGCATTCTCCCGGGCGGCCGTGCAGCACCTGGCCGCCACCCTGCCCCGGCGCTTCACCGCCCGCCCGGGCGCTGCCAACCGCAAGGGGCGGATTTTCGTCGACTACCTGCGCAACGGCTTCTCCCAGACCACCGTGGCCGCGTTCTCGGCGCGGGCCAGGCCGGGGCTCGGGGTTTCGATGCCGGTGTCGTGGGAGCAACTTGGCAAGCTGAAAAGTGGCGCACAGTGGACAATCCGTGATGCCCGCGAGTATCTCAGCTTCCAGGTTGCGGACCCGTGGCAGTCCTATTGGGACACACGCCAGACTTTGACCGCCGCCATCGAGCGCTTAAGCTGATTCCAGCCGTACTGCATTGCGGAGACTTCCATGCCTGCCCGTTCCCTCGCCTCGCTGTCCCTCTCCTTCGGCCTGGTATCGATCCCCGTCAAGCTCTACACGGCCACCGAAACCAGCTCGGCGGTGCGCTTCAACCTGCTGAGCAAGGAGGGCTCGCGCCTGAAGCAGCAGTACATCTCCGAGCAGACGCAGCAGGTCGTCGAGCGGGCCGAGATGGTGAAGGGCTATGAATTCGAAAAGGGCCGCTTCGTGACCTTTTCGCCCGACGAACTCAAGGCGCTGGAAGAAAGCGCCAGCCACATGGTCGATATCGTCGCGTTCATTCCCGAGCAAAGCGTCGATCCGCTGTACTACGACAAGGCCTATTTCATCGCGCCGGACAAGCGCGGCGGCAAGCCTTACAGCCTGCTGCGCGAAGCCATGGCCAGGACGGGACGCTGCGCGATTGCCAAGTGGGCCGCCAAAGGCAAATCGCATATCGTGCAGATCCGGCCGGTCGAAGGCGGACTGGTGTTCCAGCAGCTGCTGTTCGCCGATGAAGTGCGCAATATCGCGGAACTGCATATCGAGGAGGTGGCGGTCTCGGATGCCGAACTGAAACTCGCGGTCCAGCTGATCGAGCAGGCATCGGAAGAGCAATACGACCCGACGCAGTACAAGGACGAAGAAAAGGCCAGGGTTCTCGCCGCCATCGATGCCAAGATCGCCGGCAAGCAGATCGTGTCGCCGGAGCCGGCCGAGGTTGCCGCCGGCGGCGAGGTCATCGACCTGATGGATGCGCTGCGCGCCAGCCTGTCGAAGAAGGCAGCGCCGGCGGCCAAAGGCAAGGCCGCCACAGACACTGCGTCCGCCCGCCGCCCCGGCAAGCGCGCCGCAACCCCGGCAGCGCCCACGCCGATCCGGCGCTCCGCGAAGAAATCGGCGTGAACCGCGGCGAAGCCCTGACCACGCGGGCGCTGGAAGCGCGCCTGGGCGTGTCGCGCCGGCTGATCGGCAGCCTGGTCAGCGCCGGGCTGGTCACGCCCGCACGCGGCCCGCGCGGCGAGCATGTGTTCTCTTTCCAGGATGTGGTCCTGATCCGTACCGCGGCCTCGCTGCATCGGGCTCGCGTGGCACCGGCGCAGATCCTGCGGGCGCTGCATCGGCTGGAAAAGCTCGCACCGGACCGGCACCTGTCAGGCGTGCGCATGTCCGCCAGCAGCGGCAAGGTCTCGGTGCGCGACCGGCATGGCGCGTGGCTGGTGGAGAGCGGGCAGCGGCTGATGGAATTCGAGCCGGCCCCGGACGATGTGCGCATCGTGGAGCTGGCGCGTGCCGCCGCCAGCGAAACAGCGGCCGACGAAGCCTTTGCGCGCGCGCAGGCGATGGAGCCCGTCGATGCCGTGGCCGCGGAAGCCGCCTACCGGCGCGCGCTGTCGCTGTCCCCCGGCATGCTGGATGCCTACCTGAACCTGGGCTGCCTGCTGTCCGAGCAGCAGCGTTTCAATGACGCGATCGCGCTTTATGAAGGCGCGCTGGGCCGGCTGCCCGAGGCACCGCAGCTGCATTTCAACCTGGGCGTCGCGCTGGAAGACATCGGCGCGCCCCAGTCGGCACTGGCTGCCTACGATCGCTGCATCGAGCTTGCGCCGGGAGATGCTGATGCGCATTACAACGCCGCGCGGCTGCATCATGAACTGGGGCACTTCCAGAAGGCGGTGCGGCACTTCAACCAGTATCGCAAGCTCGACCGGGCGGAATAGATGAAATAGGCGGATTGGGCGGAATAGGCGATGGGTCTCGGGGAGCGCCGTTCGCTTCAGCTGAAGCGATCCCGCATGACCAGCGCACTGATCTTGTGGCCATGCCAGAACATCTGGTGGATGCGGCCCTTGAGCTTGTCCAGGGTGTCGTCGTCGAGCGTGTCGAAGGTCAGCCTGACGGCCGGCCGGCTACCGTCGCCCTCCATATGCTCGATAGAGTTGTATTGCGGAAATCCGTATTTCACCAGGAAGGCGCCGATGTCTTCGTCGGTGACGCCGGCATCGATGTTGCTAAGCATGAGGACGGACATGGATCATCTCCGCTGTTAGTACAAGGACGACGGACACCCCGTCGCCCGAGGCGTCATGGCTTGACCTCGGTCCAACCCGGGCCGGGGTCGAAAGACCGGATCGCACCGGCCCTTGCCGAACTGTCCCGACCAAGGTCGCGCTCGAAGACGCGTCCGTCGTGGCTCACCATGAAGCTCTTGATGCCGGTATCCCCGTACCGGAGCGGCCAAGCGATCAGGGCAAACCCGCCAAAGAGCTTGCCGTCGACAACATAGTCATACTTTCCGCCCGGCGCGTGCGAACCCTGCGAGGTCAGCAGCCGGTAGCGATAGCCATGGTAGCTGCCGCCCGGCGTGCTGCGATGTTCGGCACGGAGGAAGGCCGGGCCAAGCGGGCTTTCCGGTTCGCCGGGGCGCGTTGGCCAGTACAGGCCATCGTGTTTGCCAGGCGAGCTGATCAGCTTCGATGCGTACGCCGTCACGCCGCGGTCCTGGCGCATCAGCTGCGCATACTCGTTCTGCGCATCGCACACGGCGAGCAAGGTCTGCATCGCCGCCAGCTCATTGCGGCCGATGCGGCGCACGCGCATCTCCTCGACGCCGGCGCGCGTATCGAAATGCCAGCCCTTTGCAGTCTTCACCAGCGGAACCGGCATGGTCCAGCCGTCATTGCCCGCGGCAATGCGGGCGCGGTCGGGTCCGTCGGCGCGAATCGCGTGCGACTGATGCCAGGCCTCCAGGAACCTGTAGCGGATCTCGGCGCCGACGGGCGGGATCAGGTCGGTATAGCGGGCGCCGAGCAGCGACTTCATGGCGGCGTCGTCGCTGGTGGCAACCGCTTCGCCGAACGCGTTCATTGCCGCCTCGGGCGTAGCGAAATTCTTCTGCGCGAAAGCCGGCACCGCCGCCAGGGCGAGCAGCATTCCCCCAAGGAACAACGCCTTGCGGCAGGACCACGTCAGGCCCGATCGTTGCGTGCGCTGCATATCGCTGTCCCCTGGTCAACGCCGTCCGCCACCACGGCCGCCGCCTCCGCGGCCGCCGCCGCTGAAGCCACCGCCACCACCGCGGCTACCGCCGCCACTGAAGCCGCCACCGCCGCCACGCTGCCCGCCACCGTCGCGGAACGAGGCCGACTGTGTGCTAGCACGGCCCCGGTCGAAATCGCGCTGCGCGGCCGCACCGCCACCACCTACGCCCTGGAACGCGCTGTCGCGGCCGCCGCCGGCGGAGCGGTCCGAAGCGCGGGCCCGGTCGGACGCTCCGGCCCGATCGCCCGCCCCACCACGATTCCCACTTCTGTCCGCGACGCCCCCGCGATCGCCGACGCCTCCGCGGTCCCCAACGCCTCCGCGGTCCCCAACGCCCCCGCGGTCCCCAACGCCCCCGCGATCGCCAACGCCGCCACGGTCGCCAACGCCGCCACGGTCGCCAACGCTGCCACGGTCGCCAACGCCGCCGCGGTCGCCACGCCCCCCGCCCGCCATGCGGTCCGACACCCCGCCCGCGCCTTCGCGGCCGCGGAATTCATTGCGGCGGTTGGCGGCAGCCGCATCACGCCCGCCAAACCTCTCGCTCGTCGCGTTATCCCGGTACGCCACCCCTTTGCGGTGCGAGGCGTCGTGCTGCCATTTCCCTCCGCCCTGCACCTTGGTGCGGTCGAAATTGCGGTCGATATTGGCGGCCTTGTTGACGTTGATGTTGACGTCGCCCCCGCCCCAGTTGCAGTTGCCGAAAATGGCGCCCGCAGCGGCCAGGCCGACGCCCCAGGCAAAGCCGGTCATCAGCGCGGCACCAGGATAGTACGCGGGGTAAGGCGGCCAGTAATACGGCGGGTAGGACGGATAGCTCCAGGCACCGTACACCACCGTCGGGTTGTAGGCCGGTACGTAGATGACTTCCGGGTTCGCCGGCTCGATCCTCACGATGGTTTGCGCTGGCGGTGCCGCCTGCGCTGACTGGTCCGGCGGCGGCGCCGGCGCAGGTTCGACAATGACCTTCTGCTGCTCGTTCGACTTGAGATTGCCCGATTGCTGCGCGCGCGCCCGCAACCGCTGCACGGCGTCGAGCACTTCCTTCTCCTGGCCAATGAACGCATCGCCCAGCTTCTGCGTCCAGTCGAGCTTGTCGCTCATAGGCTCAAGCACCTGCGGGAATGCCACCAGCGACTTGACGCTGACATCCCAGGACTGGCTCTCTACCGCCTTCAGCGCAGCGTCGCCCTTCACCTTGGGATTGGCCTTGACCCAGCGGGCCGCCTGCACGATCTCGAGCGGATAGGTGGAGGCCATCAGCACCTGCGACAGCACCGAATCGGGATAGAGCGCGATGGGCGCGACCAGCGCCTCCAGTTCTTCCGGCTTGAACGGTGCCGGCGCGGCTGGCGCATTTTGCGCCTGGACATTCAGGGCCAGCCATGCCAGGCCAGCGCACAGGCAGGCGCCAACACGGCGCCACAGACGCATTCCCCGCCCCTCCATGGCCAGTCTCCCTCGCCCCGTCATCGTCAGGGGGCCGAACATCCGGCCTGGCGCCAGCACACTGCCCGCACCAGGTCCGGCAAAGCAAAAAGCGATCGCCAAGTCCTATTGCCCAGACAAACTATAGGTGCAGGCGTCAGCTCCCGAGATGAAAAATTTACGCAGGTGAAATAGGAAAAACTTTTGCGGCATCCGGGGCCGGGCAGCGCGGCCAATGCTCGAATCCCGATACTGTGTCCGATATTATCTATTGTGAGGAAGGTCAGACAGCACGTGTCCCAAGGCGACCGAACCAATGGAGGTGGAGCATGGCCAAGCATAAGGAGAAGCGTCACGACAAGGAGCAGGCCGAGACCGAGCCGCCCCGTCCCGGAGAGGACGCCGAGGACCGCCAGGACGAAGCGCAGGCGCAGCCGCGCGAACGCATGTCCGAGAAGGCTTACCAGAAAGAGCTCCGCCACCTTCATGGCGAACTGGTCAAGCTGCAGCTATGGGTCCAGGCCAGCGGCGCCAAAGTCTGCGTGATCTTCGAAGGCCGCGACGGCGCCGGCAAGGGCGGCACCATCAAGGCCATCACCGAACGCGTCAGCCCGCGCGTATTCCGCGTGGTCGCGCTCCCGGCCCCGACCGATCGCGAAAAGAGCCAGATGTACATACAGCGCTATCTGCCGCACCTGCCAGCGGCGGGCGAGATCGTCATCTTCGACCGCAGCTGGTACAACCGGGCCGGCGTCGAGCGCGTGATGGGGTTCTGCAGCGAGGCCCAGGCCGAGGAGTTCCTGGGGGCCGTTCCTCTGGTGGAGCGCGCCATCGTCCATTCCGGCATCATCCTCATCAAGTACTGGCTGGAAGTCAGCCCCGAAGAACAGACCCGCCGCCTGAAAGAACGCATTCACGACAACCGCAAGATCTGGAAACTTACCGACATGGATTTGCGCTCGTACAGCCGCTGGTACGACTATTCGCGCGCGCGCGACGCCATGTTCGCGGCATCCGACAGCGACTTCGCGCGCTGGTTTGTCGCCGATTCGAACGACAAGCGGCGGGCGCGCCTGAACATCATCCGGCACATGCTGGACCGGATCCCGTACAAGGAGACCGAGCGCAAGACAGTCAAGCTGCCGGCCAGGCAGAAGGCCCACGGATACCAGGAACCCGACTACCCCTACCAGTACGTGGAGTCGCGCTACTAGGCAGGAGGCCGCAATCGCCTAGTTGGCCAGCTTGCGCGACTTCCAGTCGCCGCCCTTCTCCTTGCAGTACCAGCCGGTCCAGCTCTCGGACGCGCCGGCACGGCGGAACTCGCTGTGCAGCTGCCGGCACCGGTCGCCGTGGTCCTGCCGGGAACGCAACGGCGTGAACGCACCTTCGACCTTCCGCTCGCGGGTGTCGGGGGGCAGCGTGAACGTCACGCGCGCACCGTCGGCGCCCTGCTCCAGCGTCCTGCGGAAGACGCCGGTCAGCACGTCGAGCTGCTTCTGCGTGAGCGTGCCGACAATGGTGCCGGTGAGGTAGTGATCAAAGTAGGCAATGGCCGTCCCTGCCGGCGCCAGCCCGGCAAGGCATGCGCCGCCGGCGCATGCCAGCGCGCGCAAGACCCCGAATCGGCGCTTCATGTCGGCTCCTTCGACGTGGTGCCGTGGCAAGGGTGGCGTGACCTGCGAGCACTGGTGCCCGCCGCGTACGGTTTCAGTCTTCCTTGCCAAGGTAATCATCGACCGCGCTGCCCACGGTGGGGTGGAACTTGTCGCCGAACGCTTCCATCAGCTCAAAGCGCTTGAGCTTGTCCCGCACCGGGTCCTTCATTTCGGCGAAATGCAGGGCAATGCCGCGCTCGCGCAAGATACCGCTCAGTTCGCGCAGCATGTCGGCCGACGTGACGTCGACGCTGGTCACCGGCTCGGCCGCGACCACGACACGGCGCACCGGCGTCGGCGAGTCGTCGATCGCTTCTATCAGGCGTTCCTGGAACAGCTCGGCGTTGGCAAAGAACAGCGGCGCGTCCCAGCGGAACAGCACCAGTCCGTCGATGCGCCTGGCCTCCGGGTAGCGCCCGGTATCGTGGTACCCGCGCAGCCCTTCCACTTTCCCCAGCACGGCGTAGTGCGGCCGCCAGCCGTCCCAGAGGAATTCGATCACGGCGATGACCACGGCCAGGAAAATGCCCTGGATGGTGCCAAACACGGCGACGGCGGCGAAGCACACCATGGACAGCCAGAACTCCCACTGCTGGATGCGGTAGATGCGCTTCAGGTCGGATATCTCGAACAGGCTGATGGCCGCGGCGATCACCACCGCGGCCAGCGCGCTGCTCGGCAGGTACTGCAGCAGATTGGGCGCGAACATCAGCAGCATGGCCACGGCGAGCGCGCCGACCACGCCGGTGAGCTGGGTCTTGGCACCCGCGGCTTCCGCCACCGGCGTGCGCGACGAGCTGCTGCTGATCGGGAAGCCCTGGAACAGTCCCGTCGCGAGGTTGGCGGCGCCCAGCCCCACCATCTCCTGGTTCGGGTCGACCCGGGTATTGGTGCGGGCGGCATAGGTGCGCGACAGCACGCTGGTGTCGGCGAAGGCGATCAGCGCGACCGCGCACCCGCCCACCACGATCTTCACCAGGTCAACGCCCTCCAGCCACGGCACGACAAAGGCCGGCAGCCCTTGCGGCGTCTTGCCCAGCACCTTGACGCCCTGCTGGTCCAGGTCGAACACACTGACGACGAGCGTGGCGACGACCACTGCAATCAGGATGCCCGGCACTCGCTCGAAGCGCTTCAGGGCCAGGATCACGACCAGGCTGCCGGCGCCGACGGCGAAGCTGTACCAGTGAATCTGCCCCGCCAGGATGGCGCCGCCCAGGCTGAGCATTTCCCGCAGCGGTCCGGCATCCTCGATGGAAATAGCGAACAGCTTTGGCAACTGGCTGACCAGCACGGTGAAAGCGATGCCGTTCATGTAGCCGTAGCGGATCGGCTTGGACAGCAGTTCGGCGACGAAGCCCAGGCGCATCAGCCCCATCACGATGCAGACCACCCCCGAGACCACCGCCATCATGCTCGCCACCAGTACGGCGCGCGCCGGATCGCCGCCGCCGAGCTGCAGGACCACGGCCAGGATCGGCGCGGCCAATGCCGAGTCCGGGCCGAGCACCATGATCCGGCTCGGCCCGAACAAGGCGTACGCCAGCAGCGGGACCATGGTGGCGTAAAGCCCGTAGACGCCAGGTACGCCGGAGGCCACGGCGTAGGCGATGCCCACCGGCATCAGCATGGTGGTCAGCACCAGCCCGGCGGCCAGGTCGCTCGGCAGCCAGTCCGCGCGGTACGACTTCAACACCTGCACACCAGGAAGCCAGCGCAGCCACCCTGCGGTCTTGCCGGCGTCCCGCCCTGCGAAGCGCGTGAGTTTTTGGGGCTCCATGAGCAGCGATCTCCTTCGACACGCATCGACTATAGGCGGTGGCGGCACATTCATGCCATGCCATGCATTGCGGGCGCCTCGTGCATGCCGGAGGCGCCAGGCGGGGCGCCCGCTGCGGCGGTCCCCCTCCTCCCCGCGCTTCCTCTCGTTTTCCCCGATTGTCCCCGAATGCAAAGGCGTTGTCCCGGAAAGCCAAACTCACGGCAGCCAATACTAGATACTTCGCGGGTCACAACCGGCCTGCGCCACTGCCAGCAAGAGCTCTGGCTTCCCATGCTGGCGTTAGCCGCAGCCGCAACCGCAGCCGGTGCACTACAGGAAGAGCTTCCATGATCGGGCAACCCACTACCCCTCGCGCAATTGCAACGTCCTCGGGCACAGCATCGCAATCCGGCCTCTACGGCTGGATCGTGTTTGCCCTGAGCTTTGGCCTGCTGCTGTCGGACTACATGTCCCGCCAGGTGTTGAACGCGGTGTTCCCGCTGCTGAAGGCCGAGTGGTCGCTGAGCGACACCGAGCTGGGTGCGCTGGGCGGCATCGTGGCGCTGATGGTCGGCTTGCTGACATTCCCTCTGTCGATCCTGGCGGACCGCTGGGGCCGGGTCAGGAGCCTGGTGCTGATGGCCGCGCTATGGAGCCTGGCCACGCTGGGCTGCGCGCTGGCGAACGGCTTCGGGCAGATGTTTATCGCACGCCTGTTCGTGGGCATCGGCGAGGCGGCGTATGGCAGCGTCGGCATTGCCGTGGTGTTGTCGGTGTTCCCGCGCCACCTGCGCGCGAGCCTGAGCTCCGCCTTTATCGCCGGCGGCGCGTTCGGCTCGGTGCTGGGCATGGCGCTGGGCGGCGCGTTATCGGCGCATTTCGGCTGGCGCTGGGCCTTTACCGGCATGGCGTTGTTCGGGCTGGCGCTGGTGGTGGTGTTCCGCCTGGCCGTGACCGAGCCGCGGCTGCAGGCCCGGCGCAAGGCGCTGGGCGAGGAGGCTGAGACCGCATCGCGCGAGCCCGCCATGGCGCTGCGCCCGCTGCTCGCCGCCCTGTTCTCGGCGCGCTCGATCCTCTGCGCCTATGTCGGCAGCGCAATGCAACTGCTGGTGATGGGCGCCCTGATCACCTGGATGCCGAGCTACCTGGCGCGCTACTACGGCATGGCCACGGATCGCGCCGGCGTGGTCGCGGCGGGATTCGTGCTGGCCGGCGGCGTCGGCATGGTGCTGTGCGGGGCGATGACCGACTGGATCGCCCGCCACGCGCCGCGCCGCAAGTGGGTGATCGCAGTGGCCTATAGCCTGACCTGCTGCATCCTGCTGTTGACCGCGTTCCGGCTGCCGGCGGGCAGCGCGCAACTGGCGCTGATCGGTGCCGGCATGCTGTTTGTCGGCGGCACCGCCGGCCCCGCCAGCGCCGCGGTTGCCAACCTGACGCGCCCGGCCATCCACGCCACCGCCTTTGCCACGCTGACGCTGGCCAACAACCTGCTGGGCCTGGCACCCGGACCTTTCGTCACTGGCCTGCTGGCCGACCACATCGGCCTGAGCGGGGCGCTGCAGCTGGTGCCGCTGGCATCGCTGCTGGCCGCCGCCGCCTTCCTTGCCGGCCGCCGCTACTACGCCGCCGACCTGCTCCGCCTGGAGGGCCGTCACGAAGGCGCCGCTTCCGAAACTTCTCACTGACTTTCCTGCAGAACCATGAGCCTTTCCCCTGACACCACCGTGCTGCTGGTACCTGGCCTGCGCGACCACGTCGCCGAGCACTGGCAGACCCTGCTCCAGGCACAGTTGCCCAACGCGCGCTCGGTGCCGCCGCTGGAGCACGACAAGCTGAGCCGCGATGCCCGCGTCGTGGCGCTGGATGCCGCCCTGGCCGCGATCGAAGGCCCGGTCATCCTCGTCGCGCATAGCGCCGGCGTCATGATCACCGTGCACTGGGCCGCGCAACACCGCCGCAAGATCCGCGGCGCGCTGCTGGCCACCCCCGCCGACCTGGAATCGCCAATGCCGGCCGGCTACCCGGACACCGCCACGCTTGCACAACACGGCTGGCTGCCGATTCCGAGGAGCCCGCTGCCCTTCCCGACCATCCTCGCGGCCAGCCGCAACGATCCGCTGGCGACCTACCAGCGCGCGGCGGAAATGGCCAGCGACTGGGGCAGCAAGCTGGTCGACCTTGGCGAAGTCGGCCACCTCAACCCCGCCGCGGGCTACGGCCCATGGCCGCGCGCGACCGCGTTGATCGATGAGTTGCTGCGCGCCGGCTGATCCGGCGCATTGATTCCGCAGTACCTGGCAATACCAAACCAGACGGAAACATCCGCATCCCAAAACCAAAGGAAACAAGGGGAGAACAATCCATGAAAATCAGGACCCTGGCCGCAGCCGCAGCGCTGGCCTGCTCGGGCGGCGCCCTCGCGCAGTCGACCGTCACGCTGTATGGCGTGGTGGACACGAACCTCGAGTACGTCAACCATGTAGGCGCGGTGCCCGTGGCGAGCAACCAGTTCAACCGCGGCCCGGCAAACGATGTCTACCGCATGAACTCCGGCGGCATCTCCGGCTCGCGCTGGGGCATGCGCGGCACCGAGGATCTCGGTGGCGGCCTGAAGGGGCTGTTCGTGCTGGAGAGCGGCTTTAACCTCGACACCGGCACGATGCAGCAAAGCAACCGCCTGTTCGGCCGCCAGGCCTTCGTCGGCTTGCAGAAGGACGGCCTCGGCCAGATCAGCCTGGGCCGCCAGTACACCTCGATGTTCGAGGCCCTGGCCAACTTCTCGCCGACCGCCTATGCCACCCAGTACGAACCGGTGGTACTGCAATCCGGCCCGAACTTCCGCGCCGACAACACCATCAAGTACAGCGGCAAGTTCGGTCCGGTCACGGCGCTGGCGCACTGGTCCTTCGGCACCGGCCTGGCCCTGCCGGCGACCGTGGGTATTGCCACGCCGATCGGCGGCAACGGCGAAGTGCCGGGGCAGTTCCGGCGCGATACCGCGTGGGGTGCCGCGGCGGCTTACCAGGGCGGTCCGTTCGGCGTGACCTTCGGCTACGACCAGTGGAACCCGACCATCGGCACGAGCAACGGCACGGTCAAGAAGGCCGTGGTTGGCGCCAGCTATTCGTACGGCCCGGCAAAGATCATGGGCGGCTACCGCTGGGGCCAGAACAAGAACGCCGCGGACGTGGTGATCCAGCGCGACGATTTCTACTGGATCGGCGCTACCTACCAGGTCACCCCCGCCGTCGGCCTGACGCTCGAATACAACTACGACGACGTCAAGAGCCTGTATGGCGACACCCATGTCGCCAATCCGTGGCAGGTCGCCTTCGTCGCGAACTACGCGTTCTCCAAGCGCACCGACTTGTACCTGACCACGGCATACGCCAAGAATGCCGGCCTGATGATGGAATCGCTGGCCACGGTCTATGCCAACAGCCTGTCTCTGGGCAACAGCTACGTGCTGGCCAACGGGCAGAGCAACATGTTCGGCGCGGCAGTGGGCATCCGCCACAAGTTCTGATAACGCGTCTCGCAGCATCGACCCTGCAACCGATGCTCTTTCGCGGCCGTCCGGGATTCCGGGGCGGCCGCGCTTTTTTTGGGGGGGGCTTTGCTGGTTTGCGGGACGGTTATGAATTGCGCTCCGGGAACTGCGGTGGCACAAACGTGCTGATTTTGGGGGCTCCCTCTCCCGCTTGCGGGAGAGGGTCGGGGTGAGGGCCGGCGCCCCCACGAAGGGAATCGCTGCACTGCGTCGATGCTCCGGCCCTCAGCCCTTCCCCCACTCACTTACCCCTTCTCCCCCGCCCCCTCTACCGCGAGCGGGACAGGGGAGCAAACAGGCAGGAAAATGAAGGCAACCGGCACACCAGCGATGGTGTGCGCGAGCGCAGCGACGCACTCCGTGCCCGGGCTTCGAACCGACGATACTGCCGGCGCGCAGCGCAGCCGAAGGCTTCCAACTTCAGGTTCAATCAGCGTTGATCTGGATCCGGCGAGCTGTCACAACGTACTCGTGCAGCAGGCGCCAGCCATTGTGGCGCTCCAGCTTCGCCCGGATGCCGGCAGTCCGCTAGCCGCGCAAGAAACCGCGTACGACGCCGGCTGCGTGCTCCGGCCCGGTCACCAGGAAGAGATGCCCATCATCGACCATATGCAGCGTCGAGTCAGGGATGCGGGCCGCCAGGATCCTGGCATTGACAGGGGGTACGATCGGGTCGTCGGTGCCGTGCATGACCAGCGTGGGCTGCCGCAGCGCCCCCAGCCACGGCAGGCTGCTCCAGCCCCATGCCGCCAGCAGCTGGTAGAGATAGCCGCGCCCTGGCGGCGGCTGCATGTGCTGGCCGTGCTCGTCGAGCAGGGAGGGATCGTGGCGGAAGGCACCGCCGTAGAGGTCGGCGCCGATGCGGCGCAGGTATTGGGGGTCGGTATAGCGGCGCACGCCGATCATCCTTGCAAGCACCGACAGGCGGCCCGGCACCATGAGCACGCCGGGCGACGTGGCCGCCAGCACCAGGCGCCGGCACCGCGACGCATAGAGGCGGGCGAACTCCTGCGCCAGCGCCCCGCCCCACGACACGCCGAGCGTGTCGACCTGGCCCGTATAGCCAAGGTGCGACAGCAGGCGGTCGGCCAGCACGCAAAGACCGGAAAGGCGGTAAGGCAACACCGGCGCGGGCGAGCCGCCGGCGCCTGGAACGTCGAAAAGAATGACCTCGATGCCCGCCAGGGCATCGACAAAGGGGGCGAGCAGTTCGAGATTGGCGCCGATGCCGTTGAAGATCAGCAGCGGCGGTCCGGCATCGCTGCCGGGCCGGATGCCGGCCCGCACAACCTGGCCATCCAGGTCCACGGTCAGCACCTGCAGCTTTTGGCCGGCATGCGTGCCGGCGTCTGTTGTTGTCATCAGCTTGTCCTGGAGAGGTTGCGCACGGGCATGTCCGGCGCGCGGCCATGCCCGCCGCAGCTTATTGTTTCGGGCGCAGGATCCCCTTCACCTCCTCGACGTTCTCGGCGATGCGGCGTCCGACCACCGAAACGCTGTCCGCCTGCGCCTTGTACAGCGTGTCGGTCAGGCCGCGCACGCCGGCAACGGCCTTCTGCAGCGAGCGCGGCAGGGCTTCCGCCAGCTTCGCGGGCGCCGTGCCATCGACGGCCTGGCCGCGCGACAGCGCCTGCAGGTCGGCGGCGGCATCGCACAGGAACTCGGCCTGCTGGCGCACCAGCGACTGCAGGCCTCCCAGCAGCGTCACGTTGACGCTGGCGAGCGCCTCGATGTCCTTGCGGCGCGATTCCAGGACCGCGGCCGGGTCCAGGCGGTTGTTGCGCACGAAGTCGAGCAGTTTCTTGTGCGGTGCCTGCGCGGCCGAGGCACTTGCGGTGTTGGTCGATTCCATCTTGGTATCTCCTGACAGTTGGGTTGAAAAATTAAGATTGCAGTGTTGCGGAGTGCGCTGTGCGCGCTACGCCTCGGTCACATAGCGGCCCGGCGCTTCGCCGCAGGGGGCGAAGCGCAGGCTGCCGGGCGCCGCCGGCGCGTTGCGCTTCGGGCCCGAGCGCTTCTTCAGCCACTGGGTCCAGTGTTCCCACCATGAGCCCTGCTCGGCGGTCGCGCCCTCCAGCCAGGTCTCGGGCTGCGCATCGGGCGTGCCGTTGCGGAAATACCTGGCCTTGGCATTGCCGGGTGGATTGACCAGGCTTTGCACATGGCCGCTGGAGCTCAGCACGAACTCGGTGCGCCCGCCGAACGCTTGCGCCGAGCGGTACACCGCCTTCCACGGCGTGATGTGGTCGGTCATGCCGGCCAGCACATACTTGTCGCAGTCCACGTCGGCCAGCGAAATGGCGTGGCCGAGCACCTGCAGCGCGCCCGGCGTGGCGAGCTGGTTCAACGTCAGCATGTCCAGGAACTGGCCATGCAGGCCGGCCGGCAGGCGCGTGGTGTCGTTGTTCCAGTAGAGGACGTCGAACGCCGGCGGCGCATTGCCGAGCAGGTAGTTGTTGACCCAGTAGTTCCACACCAGGTCGTTGGGCCGCAGCCACGCAAAGACCCGGCCCAGCGCGTCGCCGTCGAGCACGCCGCGCGACGCACTGCCGTGCCGCGCAGCCGTGACCGCCTCGGGCGTGCTGAACAGCCCGAGCTGCGACTCGGCATCGAGGCCGAACACCGCCACCATCAGCGTGACGGCGTGCACGAGCTTCTCGCCACTGGCCGCGCAATAGCCCAGCAGCGCCGCCATCGTCATCGCGCCAGAGCAGGCGCCATGCACGTTGACGTCGGCACTGCCGGTGATATCGCGTATCGCATGGATCGCCTCGACCAGCGCGCCGACATAGGTATCGAGGTTCCAGTCGCGCTGCGCCGCCGTGGGATTGCGCCAGCTGACAATAAACACCTGCAGGCCCTGCCCCAGCATGTACTCCACCATGCTCTTGCCCGGCGCAAGGTCGAATACGTAGAACTTGTTGACCTGCGGCGGCACGATCAGCTGGGGCCGCGCATGCACCTTCGAGGTGGTCGGGGCGTACTGGATCAGCTCCAGCACTTCGTTGCGGAACACCACCACGCCAGGCGTGGCCGCAAGGTTCTGGCCGACGCTGAATGCGCCCTTGTCGACCTGCGTGGGCATGCCGCCGTTGGTCAGGGCATCGCTGGCCAGGTTGAACAGGCCGCTGACCAGGTTCATGCCGCATGACTCGAAGGTCTTGCGCAGCGCTGCCGGGTTGCCCGCCAGGGTATTGGTCGGCGCCAGCGCGTCGGTGAGCAGCGACATGAAGTATTGCGCGCGATGCTTGCTGCGCGGGTCCATCACCGAACGCCGCACCGTGCCCTCGAGCGCGTCGCGCCAGGCCTGGTAGCCCTGCAGCGACATGCGGAACAGCGGAAGGTCGCGCCAGGCGTCGTCGCTGAATCTGCGGTCGCGCGTCGACGGCATCGGTGCCGAGCCGTCCAGCACGCTGACCAGGTCATGGGTGAGCTGCACCTGCTGCTCGAGTACCAGCACCGGCTCCTGCACGCACTGCGCGCCGATCTGCTGGGCGGCTGTGATGAAATCCTCGGGACGGATCCCGACAAACGGATTGGGTCCCGCCAGAAAATCGGTTGGCGCCTCCACGTTGGCTGCACTTGTCATACTGCTTCTCCTGTCTCTTCCTTGCTTACATCTACTGTTGCCGCTTCACGCCATGACAAGCGCCAGGGCTTCGGCCACCATGGCCGGCTTGGCTTCGCCCTCGATCTCCATCGTGTTCTCGGTGCGCAGCAGCACACGGCCATCGCCCTTGTTGTCCGCCGACATCAGCCTGACGCGATTGCGCACGCGCGCCCCCGCCTTCACCGGCGCCAGGAAGCGCGTCTTCTCCACGCCGTAGTTGACGGCGGCGCGCGCATCCTCGGGCACCACGCCCATCTCGACCAGCTTCCCGGCCAGCAGCGACAGCGTCAGGTAGCCGTGGGCGATGGTGCCGCCGAACGGGCTTTCCCTGCGCGCGCGCTCCACGTCCACGTGGATCCACTGGCGGTCCCCGGTGCACTGCGCGAATGCATCGATGCGCGCCTGATCCACTTCCATCCACGCCGAAACGCCGAGTTCCTTGCCGACGAATGCGGCGAGCGTGCCCATGCTGTAGCCTTGAATTGCCATTTCCTTCCTTGCTTGCTCTGGTTTCCCGTGCCTGCCGACCGTGTCGCATGCACGCATGTTTGTTTGTCTGCCGCATCGTAGTGCTGCGGCGCACAAAACCGGCTACCAAATCCGGCCCAATCGCTGACAATGCATGCCGCTTTGCATGGCGCTGGCACGGCGTGCGCGCAATGCGCAGCCGGGTCCTCACGGGATGGCGCGATTTGTCAATCGGGCGGCCGGCATTGCCAGCCACGGCGCGGCGCTAGGGCGCGCGGCGATAGGCGTTGGGCGTGCTGCCGGTCCAGTGCCGGAAGGCCCGATGGAAGGCAGTGGGATTGTCGAAGCCAACGTCGAAGGCAATGGCCGTGATCGCGTCATTGGAGCGTGTCAGCCGCTGGATGGCGATGTCGCGCCGCACGCCGTCCTTGATCGCCTGGAAGGTGGTGCCTTCCGCGGACAGCCGGCGGCACAGCGTACGTACGGAACAGTGCAGCGCCGCGGCCACTGCTTCGATGGTCGGCGCTACGGGCAGGCAATCCGCTACGTACTGCCTGACGCGATGACAGGTCATCGGTTCCGCGAACGTGACGAAGATCCAGTCCTCGGGCGCGCGTGCCAGGAATTTTTCAAGGTCGGCCTTGCGCTGCCGCACCGGCATGTCGAGGAATGCCGCGTCGAACACAATGCCGCCGCGCTCGCAGCCGAAATGCACCGGGCCAGGAAACAGGTAGAGATGGCCGTTTGCCTGCGCCGGCCGCCCTGACGGCAGTTGCACGGCCTGCAGCGGGATCTTGTGGCGAATCAGCCATGACGCCACGCCATGCACCAGCTTCAGCATCAGTTCGCGCGCCATCGGGCTCACCGCCGGACCCGCCGCAGCCTCCACCAGCTCCACATATGCGGCATTGCCTTCGCGCCGTGACTCCACGCGGAACTCGTCCAGCAGCAAGCGGAAGAATTGCCCGAAGCGATGCAGTGCCACTTCAAGCCGTGGCGCATCCAGCAAGCTCAGGCAAAGGTACTTGAGCGTGCCGTTGCGCAGCGGGCGGCTGAAAATGCCCGGCATTTCATCGTCGAGCTCGTGCGCCAGCAGCCGGTACAAGGTCGAGAACTGTTCCTGCGTCACGCGTGCCGCGGGCTCGTCCATCAGCTCCGCCGCAATGCCCGAGCGCGCTGCCAGCTGCGCGATCAATGCAGGATCGGCACCGGGCAGGAAGCCGTGGACGAAGGAAACCGGGACGGTGGGGGACAGGCAATTCACTTGAAAACTGGCAGGTATGCCGCAGCTGGAAAATGAAATTAGGGCGCGATTGCACCAGCGCCACGACACTGTGCAACGTTGCCCGCGCCCCGCACATCGTGTTTTCCCTGACTGTCCCGAAATGCCAAGCGATCGTCCCGGATCGTCAAATTGTTTCATGCCGTTGACCGATACTTCGGGTCATCGAATGACGATGAAAACAGGCGGACGGACCGCGAACCAGCATGTTCTGGCCGGACCGCATGCGGACAACACCCAGGAGCAACAGTATGCAATTCCTCGACGATTCCCTGCACCCCGAGAACCAGGACAAAGTGGTCATTACCGTGGCCCCGTACGGCCCTGAGTGGATGCCGCAGGACTTTCCGGAAGACATCCCGGTGACGATGGAAGACCAGGTGCAGAAGGCTGTCGATTGCTACAACGCCGGCGCCACCGTGCTGCACCTGCATGTGCGCGAACTGGACGGCAAGGGCTCCAAGCGCCTGTCGAAGTTCAACGAACTGATCGCCGGCGTGCGCAAGGCCGTGCCCGACATGATCATCCAGGTCGGCGGCTCGATCTCGTTCGCGCCGGAAGACGACGGCCAGGCCGCCAAGTGGCTGTCGGACGATACCCGCCACATGCTGGCCGAACTGGATCCCAAGCCGGACCAGGTGACCGTGGCGATCAACACCACGCAGATGAACATCATGGAGCTGCTGTACCCGGAATACCTGAAGGGTACGTCGCTCGAGCACTCGGCCTACCAGCAGGCCTACCGTGAAATGACCGTGCCGGCCGGCCCGGGCTGGGTCGAGGAACACCTGCGCCGCCTGAGCAATGCCGGCATCCAGCCGCACTTCCAGCTGACCGGCATCCACGCGCTGGAAACCCTGGAGCGCATGGTGCGCGCGGGTCTCTACAAGGGCCCGCTGAACCTGACCTGGATCGGCATCGGCGGCGGCTTCGACGGCCCCAACCCGTTCAACTTCTTCAACTTCGTCCACCGCGCGCCGGATGGCTGCACGCTGACCGCGGAATCGCTG
>Ga0102589_1000253_pt1 | contig 132005 bp, 126 predicted proteins | sample AraplaMF_Col_mLB_FD_76858 | JGI IMG/M metagenome (GOLD analysis project Ga0102589, IMG submission 76858) | Arabidopsis root microbial communities from the University of North Carolina, USA - plate scrape MF_Col_mLB | ecosystem: Host-associated > Plants > Roots > Endosphere | place: USA...
CATAGTGATCCGGTGGTCCCGCGTGGAAGGGCCATCGCTCAACGGATAAAAGGTACGCCGGGGATAACAGGCTGATGACCCCCAAGAGTCCATATCGACGGGGTTGTTTGGCACCTCGATGTCGACTCATCGCATCCTGGGGCTGGAGCAGGTCCCAAGGGTATGGCTGTTCGCCATTTAAAGCGGTACGTGAGTTGGGTTCAGAACGTCGTGAGACAGTTCGGTCCCTATCTGCCGTGGGTGTAGGAATATTGACAGGATCTGTCCCTAGTACGAGAGGACCGGGATGGACGTATCTCTGGTGGATCTGTTGTCCTGCCAAGGGCATAGCAGAGTAGCTATATACGGAATGGATAACCGCTGAAGGCATCTAAGCGGGAAACCAACCTGAAAACGAGTGTTCCCTATCAGAGCCGTGGAAGACGACCACGTTGATAGGACGGGTGTGGAAGCACAGCAATGTGTGAAGCTTACCGTTACTAATAGCTCGATCGACTTCTTCGTTCCCATTGTTCATGCTCATCAAGCCAAGCTCGATGACATCATTCTTCTGTCCTCACGGGCCATAGGCCCTGCGGACGGCGCGCCAAACGATTGGCGACGGCCTTTGGCCTGTACTGCTGCCCCGCGCAAGCGTTGATATGGCAGCCATACAGGACGATAGTCCGTCGGCCATGATTGGCCGGCCCGTCCGGAGCCCCTCAGGCGTCAGGACAGAATAAAGACGTGTAAATTAAATAGAGCCTTGGCTCTCCAGCTTCTCGAAAAACAACGTATGTTGTTGCGTTTTGCCGACCTGGTGGTTATCGCGGGGCGGCTGCACCCGTTCCCATTCCGAACACGGCCGTGAAACGCCCCAGCGCCAATGGTACTTCGTCTCAAGACGCGGGAGAGTAGGTCGCTGCCAGGTCTGCAAAACGCAACAATATATCTTCTCAAATCACAAAAATGGGCCAATGCCCAAATCACAAAGGCCGCTCAAGCGGCCTTTGTGCTATAACAGGCACAAATGATAATGCGTCCCTTACAGGAGATAAATTGCTGTGCAATTTACTCCGAAAGAAATCCGTCGTTGCTAAAGCAACGACGCAGACGCGACATTCGGCTTTGCCGAATGCGCTGGTAACGCGGGGTGGAGCAGCCCGGTAGCTCGTCAGGCTCATAACCTGAAGGCCGCAGGTTCAAATCCTGCCCCCGCAACCAAATCAAAAAACACCCGTAGCTCAATGCTGCGGGTGTTTTGCGTTCGGGCATCAACGTAAATGCAAGCTCCAAAAATGAAGCGCCACGCATTGCAATAAGCGCCAAAAACCGGAAGATGCGACGTCCTTGAACCGCGGAAAAAGACGTGAAAGCTGAGCCATTACACATCCTCAAGACCGTCTATGGTTATGATGCATTTCGCGGACGGCAGGCAGAGATCATCGAGCATGTGATGGCGGGGAACAACGCCTTCGTGTTGATGCCAACAGGTGGCGGAAAATCGCTTTGCTATCAGATTCCGGCACTGGCGCGCGATGGTATGGGCCTGATCGTATCGCCCCTCATCGCGCTGATGGTCGATCAGGTAGCGGCTTTGCGCCAAGCGGGCATCAGAGCGGAGGCGCTCAACTCGGATCTTTCGTGGGAAGAGCGTCGGGATCTGTGGCGCGCGATGCGGGCCGGAGAGGTCGATATTCTCTACGCCGCCCCCGAAACGCTTCTCAAACCAGATGTTCTTGACGCGCTACAGGGCATTGATCTGTCGTTGATTGCCGTCGATGAGGCGCATTGCCTGTCGCAATGGGGTCACGATTTTCGCCCTCCCTATCGCCAGCTTGATACCTTGATCGAACGTTTTCCGAACGTGCCGAGAATGGCGCTCACCGCGACGGCTGACGAGCCCACACGGATGGAAATCCTCGGCCATCTCAGGATTGATGAAGGTGATGCCTTCATTGCTGGGTTTGATCGTCCGAATATTCGTTACGCGATCATGGAGAAGGATAATCCCCGGGCGCAGCTCAAACGCTTTTTGACAGGCCGGGAGAATGAAAGCGGCATCGTCTATTGCCTGTCGAAGCGCAAGGTCGACGAGACCGCGGCGTGGCTCTGCCAAGAGGGGCGCGACGCGCTGCCCTACCATGCCGGTATGGGCAAAGCTGCACGTGAGGAGAATCAGACCCATTTCCAGCACGGGGAAGCGATAATCATCGTCGCGACCGTCGCCTTTGGCATGGGCATCGACAAACCGGATGTACGCTTCGTGGTGCATATCGATTTGCCCGGCAGTGTCGAAGCTTATTATCAGGAAACGGGGCGCGCCGGTCGTGATGGCCTGCCGTCTGACGTGCTGATGCTCTATGGTTACGAAGATATTGCCCTGCGTAATCGCTTCATCGAAGAGTCGGATGCAGCAGACCAGCGGAAGCATATGGAACGCCAGAAGCTAGATGCGCTGCTTGGTCTCGCGGAAACCGCGGGTTGCCGGAGGCAGGTTCTGCTTTCCTATTTTGGCGATCGGTGCGAGCCCTGCGGCAATTGCGATACGTGTGCGGCACCGCCCGATCTGTTCGATGGAGCCGTCGCCGCACAGAAGCTCCTTTCATGTATCTACCGTACAGGAGAACGTTTCGGACAGGCCTATGTCATCAGCGTTTTGCTGGGCGCGCAGGATGAGCGGATTTCCCGGTTGGGGCACGATCGCATCAGCACGTACGGGATCGGCAAGGAACACGATAATCGGACCTGGCGCGCGATCTTGCGCCAGCTGGTGGCAATGCGCTTGATTGAGGTCGACCTTTCCGGCCATGGTGGCCTCTCTATTTCTGAGGAGGGACGACGCTTCCTGCGGGAAAAAACCGCATTGATGCTGAGGGTACCGAGCGCTCCGCGATCCGGCCGGCAGCAGGCAAGCCGCCATGCGGTGTCGACGATCTTGCCTGACGCCGACCGGGGTCTGTTCGAGGCTTTGCGCGCGAAGCGCATGGAAATTGCGCGTGCGCAGAACGTTCCGCCCTACGTCATTTTCCACGACAGGACTTTGCTGGAATTGGCGACAGCGAAACCGCAGACCGCAAGGGCTATGGCTGGCATCGCCGGCGTCGGAGAGACCAAGCTCGAGCGCTACGGCGATGCCTTTCTGACGGCGATCATACAGCACGCTGCTACCGGGTGAGACGTTCCGCCGGAAACTGATAGCCGGACAAGGAAGTCGGTCCGGCAGAAGCAGCGGTCAACCCGTCGTATCCTTGAAGAGCACATTCTGATCAATGAGGTATCGAGAGAAAAGCGGCAGACTGGCGCCGCCGATCGCTCTCGCCTGGCTGCCGACCGCACCCTCGACGATTTCGGGCATCGTGACGCCCTGTAGATCGTGATGTTTCAGAGCGGCCTGGGTGGCGGCGACGATGCGCGCCCTCACCCAATCTGGAAAGCCGCCATCGATGATGACGCTGGAAAAATCGATAATGGAGGCCGCCGCGATAACAGCCTGAGCCAGTGCGGCAGCCGTCTTCCTGATCCAACTCTCAAGAGGTTCGCCGAAATCGATCCACTCATCCGGCGAGAACCAAAGCGGCCGCGGATCGATGCCTCTTTCCCGTAACATGTTTTCCAGAACGAAGATCGACGCGATTTTCAGGAGCTGGACGGTATTACCATCCTGGCCCTGGACGGGCAGCGGGCCGATTGCGCCAGCGGTTCCAGTCTTCCCGGAAAAAAGCGCCGAGTTCAGGACGACACCGCCACCGATAAAGGAGCCGATGAAGACGTAAAGAAAATCCGGATAATTCTGGCCAGCGCCAAAGACCAGCTCGGCACCGCAGGCACTCGTGGCATCGTTTTGCAGGAAGACTGGATAGCTGACGCCTTCGGCAATCTGTGATCTTATATCGACGCCGCGCCACCGCTCCATCTCAATTGGCGGCGCACCCACTTCCTGAGCCCAATTCCAAAGTTCAAATGGGGCGGCGATACCAACGCCCGCGATTCTCTCCCGTTCGAGCGGCGACAGTTGCGATTCAAGCTCAGCGATTCCGTCGATGACGAAGGGCAATATCCATTCCGGCAGGGGGTAGGGGTAGGTCCTGCGCAGCTTGAGCCTTATCCGGCCAACGAAGTCCATGAGGACAAGATCGACGCTGCGCCGACCGATCTTCACACCAAACGAAAAAACGGCATCCGGGTTGAGCCGCATCGGCGTCGAAGGCTGCCCGACTTTGCCGCGCAGGCGCTCACCACGAATAAGAAGGCCGTCCTTCTCAAGCGAACGCATGATGACCGAGACCGTTTGCGCCGACAGCCCGCAAAGTCTTGCAATATCGGCTTTCGACAGCGCGCCATGGCGGCGGACCAGAGACAGCACCAGCCGCTCATTATAAGCGCGCACGCCAACCTGATTGGCACCGCCGCTAATATCCATGGGGGTCGGCGGCGCTGGCGGCGCCGTCTCAACAGAGTGTCTCATATGTCATCCTCCCGCCCGCACTATCTGTCGCGACCGATAGATCAGGCTTTATGGCAATCTTGCTATCGCAAACGTTAACCGACGTGGCGATTGTCCTCCCTGCCGCTGACAGAATGCCATACCGAATTAATAATTCAATCGGATTTATTTATTGACAGCCGGTTCCTTTGGTGGTTCCATCTGCGTCAACGGTCGTCGATCTCGGAGGAGACGGGATCGTCGGGTAACCGTAAAGGTACTCAAATATCCATTGGGAGGATCTCATGAAGACCACTGTTTCCGCTCTTCTGGGCGCGCTTGCGCTTGGCGTTTCTTTCGCTTCCGCTGCATCTGCCGCCGACACATCCGTTTGCCTCATCACCAAGACCGATACCAACCCCTTCTTCGTCAAGATGAAGGAAGGCGCCACCGCCAAGGCAAAGGAACTGGGCGTTACGCTGAAGGCCTATGCCGGTAAGATCGATGGCGATTCCGAAAGCCAGGTGGCAGCGATCGAAACGTGCATTGCCGACGGCGCCAAGGGTATCCTGATTACCGCTTCGGACACCAAGGGCATCGTACCTGCCGTGCAGAAGGCACGGGATGCCGGGCTTCTGGTGATCGCGCTCGATACGCCGCTTGAACCCGTCGATGCCGCCGATTCCACCTTCGCAACCGACAATCTGCTGGCTGGCGAATTGATCGGCAAATGGGCAGCCGGCACGCTTGGCGACAAGGCCAAGGATGCAAAGATCGCATTCCTCAACCTCACCCCCTCGCAGCCAACGGTCGACGTGCTTCGCAACCAGGGCTTCATGAAGGGCTTCGGCATCGACGTGAAGGACATCAACAAGATCGGCGATGAGAACGATCCCCGCATCGTCGGCCATGATGTCACCAACGGTAACGAAGAAGGTGGCCGTGCAGCGATGGAGAATCTGCTGCAGAAAGATCCGACCATCAACGTTGTCCACACCATCAACGAACCGGCAGCTGCCGGCGCCTACGAAGCGCTGAAGGCAGTCGGTCGCGAAAAGGATGTTCTGATCGTCTCGGTCGACGGCGGTTGCCCGGGCGTGAAGAATGTGGCCGAAGGCGTGATCGGTGCGACGTCGCAGCAATATCCGCTGGCCATGGCGGCACTGGGCGTCGAGGCGGTCAAGAAGTTTGCCGACACCGGTGAAAAGCCAAAGCCGACAGCTGGCAAGACCTTCTTCGACACGGGCGTGACGCTGGTGACGGACAAGCCGGTGAAGGGTCTCGACTCGATCGATACCAAGGAAGGCCTCAAGAAGTGCTGGGGCTGATGCCTCGCATCTGACGCAGGCGGGGGCTTTTTGCCCCCGCTTTCAGCCTCAAGTGAATGAGGCGTGATCCAGACGAGTGGACGCAGGGCGCGCCCCTGGGTCGACGGAGTCCGCTTCTCAACAGTTTGAATCGGCACAAGGCCCGCTGCAGAACGGTTATGCTTCCAGGGCAAATGTGATGAAGCGATCGGGAGGAAAATCCATGAGCGATCAGCCAGTGCGGACCCAACCGCATAATGAATTTGAAAATGTGCTGTCCGGAAGCTCGACCCAGGTCGCCGCTTTCGATACGCACGACAAGAGCCTGCTCGAAAAATTCCAGCATTTTCTGCACTCCAGTCCCGCAGCTGTCCCGCTGATTGTCCTGGTGCTGTCGCTGATAGTATTCGGCATCACACTCGGCGGCAAATTTTTCTCTGCCTTTTCGCTGACGCTCATTCTTCAGCAGGTGGCCATTGTCGGTATCGTCGGTGCGGCGCAGTCGCTCGTCATCCTGACTGCCGGCATCGATCTGTCCGTCGGCGCCATCATGGTACTGTCTTCGGTCATCATGGGGCAATTCACCTTCCGCTACGGCTTGCCGGCGGAACTCTCCATTCTCTGCGGACTGGCTGTTGGCGCATTTTGCGGCTTCGTCAACGGCATCCTCGTGTCGCGCATGCGATTGCCGCCCTTCATCGTGACGCTCGGCATGTGGCAGATCGTTCTTGCCACCAACTTCCTTTACTCTGCGAATGAAACCATCCGCGCTCAGGATATTGCGCAGCAGGCACCCATCCTCCAGTTCTTCGGGAACAGCCTGCGCCTCGGCAGTGCCGTCTTTACCTACGGCGTCATCGCCATGGTGCTGCTCGTTGCCCTCCTCTGGTATGTGCTGAACCGCACCGCCTGGGGCCGCCACCTCTACGCTGTTGGTGACGATCCGGATGCGGCCGAGCTTGCCGGTGTCAACGTCAAGCGCATGCTGACGACGGTTTATACGCTTTCGGGGCTCATCTGCGCCTTCGCAGGCTGGGCATTGATCGGCCGCATCGGCTCGGTATCGCCAACGGCCGGACAGTTCGCCAATATCGAATCCATCACCGCTGTCGTGATTGGCGGCCTCTCGCTCTTCGGCGGTCGCGGCTCGATCATGGGCATGCTGTTTGGCGCGCTGATTGTCGGCGTTTTCTCGCTCGGCTTGAGACTGATTGGTACGGACCCGCAATGGACCTATCTGTTGATCGGTGTCCTCATCATCCTGGCTGTTGCAATCGACCAGTGGATCAGAAAGGTAGCAGGCTGATGGCACGCGAACCCATTCTCACGGCACGCAATCTCGTCAAGCGATACGGACGCGTGACCGCACTCGACAATGCCGATTTCGATCTTTATCCCGGTGAAATTCTCGCCGTCATCGGTGATAACGGCGCTGGCAAGTCCTCGCTCATCAAGGCAATCTCGGGCGCGGTGACGCCCGACGAAGGGGAGATCAGGCTCGAAGGCAAGCCGGTGCAGTTCCGCTCACCGATCGAAGCGCGAAAGGCCGGTATCGAAACCGTCTACCAGAACCTCGCACTCTCACCAGCCCTGTCGATCGCCGACAACATGTTCCTCGGCCGCGAAATCCGCAAGCCCGGCATAGCCGGCAGCCTTTTTCGTGCCCTCGACCGGCCGGCCATGGAAAAGTTCGCGCGGGACAAGCTCTCCGAACTTGGATTGATGACTATCCAGAACATCAATCAGGCGGTGGAAACGCTCTCCGGCGGCCAGCGGCAGGGCGTAGCCGTAGCACGCGCAGCCGCTTTCGGCTCGAAGGTGGTGATTCTTGACGAGCCGACAGCCGCTCTTGGCGTCAAGGAAAGCCGGCGCGTCCTTGAGCTCATCCTCGACGTCCGCGCCCGTGGATTGCCGATCGTTCTGATTTCACACAACATGCCGCATGTGTTCGAGGTGGCGGATCGCATTCATATCCATCGGTTGGGCAAGCGCCTCTGCGTCATCAATCCGAAGGATTATTCGATGTCCGACGCAGTCGCCTTCATGACCGGCGCCAAGGAAGCGCCGAAGGAAACGCTCGCCGCATGACGTTGAAGCTCGAAACGATCGTTGAAGACGTTCTTCGACGGGCAGAGGGCCAATCCCGTTTCATCGTTGCCATTGCCGGCCCCCCAGGGGCCGGCAAGTCCACGCTGGCGGATGCCCTATGTGATGCTCTCATCGCACGTGGCGAAACGGCCGCCGTGCTGCCCATGGACGGCTTCCATATGGATAATGGCATCCTTGAAGAGCGGGGGCTTTTGCCGCGGAAGGGTGCGCCGGAAACATTCGATGTCCGTGGCTTTCTGGATATCGTCTCTGCCGTTCGCCAGGGCGGGCAGGAAGTGCTGGTGCCGGTTTTCGATCGTTCCCGAGAAATCGCCATCGCCTCTGCCCGTGTGATCGCGCCTGAAACGCGCTTTATTCTGGCTGAGGGCAATTATCTACTGCTTAACGAAGCGCCCTGGACAAGGCTATCCGGCCACTTTGATCTGAGTGTCTTTGTGGGACCTTCCGTGACCGTTCTGGAACAGAGACTGCGTGACAGATGGCTGGGCTTTGGCCTCGATGCGGCTCAGATTCACGCCAAGCTTTTCGAGAACGATCTTCCGAATGGAAAACGGGTGATTAAAAACGCCCGCCCGGCCGATATCCACATCGACATCTGGGAATAGATCGACGTTCCCCGAACATCACGTGTTTCGCGCCGTTTAGCGGCTGTCGCTCTGCGATGAATCTTTTTGATCCACAGGGGCCAGCTTTCGCGTCGTCTACTGGTTGACGGCAGGATTTCCTCATATACTATATCTAGTGTTCAAGGTTCTTCCGATTCGCAAGGGTTGGGAGCTAAGACGGGAATTCGGTGCGTTACGCCATTGAGGCGGAACAAGGCCGAAACTGCCCCCGCAACTGTAAGCGGCGAGCATCGTTCCGATTTGAGTCACTGGGGCTGAAAGCTTCGGGAAGGCCGGAATGAATGTTGTGACCCGCAAGTCAGGAGACCTGCCTTGAGCGCAAACGTCCACGGGCGGGGTGTCCGGAGGAAGGTGTATCGCGCAAATGACTTGCGTGCGCCCTTTTCTGCCCCCTCCAAAACAAGCTTCGGGGTGAAGTCATGCCAGTGCATATTTTTAAGTTGCTACGCTCCTCAGCGTAGGGAGCGACTTCTGTTGCTTGAAGCGTGCCCGAAAAATCAATCTGTTTTCATTCGGATCGCACGAACTTTCAAACACCAAGCATCACCTGAATGACAGAACCATCACCGTCCGGTTGCGATTGCAATCGGCAAGGCTTTGCCGCGTCCAAAATTGGCCTCGAGAGGGAAATTATGACCGTCACCGTTTACAGTAAACCTGCCTGCGTCCAATGCACCGCGACCTATCGCGCGCTCGACCGTATCGGCGTTCCCTATGAGATTATCGACATTTCCGAAGATGCGGAGGCGCTCGACCACGTCCGTGGCCTCGGCTACATGCAGGTTCCCGTAGTCGTTGCCGGCGAACGCCATTGGGCGGGTTTCCGGCCGGATATGATCGGCGCGATTAGCTGAGGCGGCGGGCGATGAGCCTGATCGTCTATTATTCCAGCCGTTCTGAAAACACTCATCGTTTCCTTCTGAAACTGGGGCGGCGATTGCTTCGCCTGCCGCTCAGCGCTGAAGAGGATGTACCGCAGGTGTCGGAACCCTATGTGCTCGTCACCCCAACCTATGGCGGCGGCGGCACCAAAGGGGCAGTGCCGAAACCCGTGATCCGATTTTTGAACGAGCCCTCCAACCGCAACCTCATCCGCGGCGTCATTGCGGCGGGAAACACCAGTTTTGGCGCCGCCTTCGCATCCGCCGGAGATATCGTCTCGCGCAAATGCGCCGTGCCGTTTCTCTATCGCTTTGAGCTTCTCGGCACTGAAGAAGACGTCGCCAACATCAAACATGGATTGGACCGATTTTGGACACGCTGACCGCTAGCGCATTGCGCAATGACACCAAGCAGCCAACAGCCGCAAGCCAGAAGCCGCTTGATGCGGGCTTGGACTACCACGCACTGAACGCGATGTTGAACCTCTATGACGAGAACGGGAAAATCCAGCTCGACAAGGATCGGCTCGCTGCCCGTCAATATTTCCTCCAGCACGTAAATCAGAATACGGTTTTTTTCCATAACCTTAGGGAAAAGCTCGATTATCTGGTGGCGGAGGGCTATTACGAGCAGGCGGTGCTGGACCAGTATTCCTTCAATTTCGTGCGCGATCTCTATGATGAGGCCTATGCGCGGAAGTTTCGCTTTCCGACGTTCCTCGGTGCGTTCAAATACTACACCTCTTACACCCTGAAGACCTTCGACGGAAAACGTTATCTCGAGCGTTACGAGGACCGCGTCTGCATGGTGGCGCTGGCTCTCGCGCGCGGTGACGAGCAGCTCGCCCGCGATCTGGTCGATGAGATCATTTCCGGCCGTTTTCAGCCGGCAACGCCAACATTTCTCAATGCTGGCAAGAAGAGCCGCGGTGAGCTGGTGTCGTGTTTCCTGCTGCGGGTGGAAGACAATATGGAAAGCATCGGTCGCTCCATCAATTCGGCGCTGCAGCTTTCCAAGCGCGGCGGCGGCGTGGCGCTGTCCTTGACCAATATTCGCGAATTCGGCGCGCCGATCAAGCAGATCGAAAACCAGTCGTCCGGCGTTATTCCCGTCATGAAGCTGCTGGAAGACAGTTTTTCCTACGCCAACCAGCTTGGTGCGCGTCAGGGTGCCGGCGCGGTCTATCTGCAAGCCCACCACCCGGATATCATGCGCTTCCTCGATACCAAGCGCGAAAATGCGGACGAGAAAATCCGCATCAAGACCCTGTCGCTCGGCGTTGTCATCCCAGACATCACCTTCGAACTCGCCCGCAACAACGAGGAAATGTATCTGTTCTCTCCCTATGATGTGGAGCGGGTCTATGCGGTGCCCTTCACCGAAATCTCGGTGACGGAAAAGTACCACGAGATGGTCGCCGACAGCCGCATCCGAAAGAAGAAGATCAAGGCGCGCGAATTTTTCCAGGTCATCGCCGAAATCCAGTTCGAGAGCGGTTATCCCTATATCATGTTCGAAGACACGGTGAATCGGGCAAATCCGATTGCCGGTCGCATCAGCATGAGCAATCTCTGCTCGGAAATCCTGCAGGTCAGCGAAGCGAGCGCGTTCAATGCCGATCTCTCCTATAGCCACATGGGCAAGGATATTTCCTGCAATCTCGGTTCGTTGAATATCGCCGCGACAATGGATTCGGCCGATTTCGGCAAGACCATTGAAACCTCCATCAGGGCACTGACGGCGGTGTCGGACATGAGCCACATTTCCTCCGTTCCGTCTGTTGAAAAGGGCAACGACGAAAGCCATGCCATCGGACTCGGTCAGATGAACCTGCACGGTTATCTGGCGCGCGAGCGCATCTTCTATGGCTCCGAAGAAGGCATAGATTTCACCAATATCTATTTCTACACCGTGACCTATCACGCTATCCGCGCCAGCAACCGGCTGGCGATGGAGAGAGGCCAGAGCTTCAAGGGCTTCGAAAACTCCAAATATGCTTCGGGCGAATATTTCGACAAATATACCGAACGGGAATGGCTGCCGGCGACGGAAAAGGTCCGCGACTTGTTCGAAAAGGCCGGCATCGCCATTCCAACGCAGGAAGACTGGAATGTCTTGAAGGGGGAGGTCATGGCATCAGGCCTCTATAACCAGAACCTTCAGGCCGTGCCACCGACAGGCTCGATCTCCTATATCAACCACTCCACATCTTCCATTCATCCGATCGTCTCTAAAATCGAGATCCGTAAAGAGGGAAAGATCGGCCGCGTTTATTACCCGGCGTCCTATCTCTCGAACGACAATCTCGAATATTATCAGGACGCCTACGAAATTGGACCGGAAAAGATCATCGACACCTATGCGGCAGCCACCCAGCATGTCGATCAGGGCCTGTCGCTGACGCTGTTCTTCCGTGATACGGCCACGACCCGCGATATCAATCGGGCACAGATCTATGCTTGGAAGAAGGGCATCAAGACCATCTACTACATCCGTTTGCGCCAGATGGCGCTGGAAGGCACGCAGGTTCAGGGCTGCGTTTCCTGCACGCTCTGATTAGAGGGACAAGACAATGAACATCGCCGTAAAACCCGTGTCCCGGATCCGAGCGGTCAACTGGAACCGCATCGAAGACGACAAGGACCTCGAAGTCTGGAACCGCCTGACCTCGAACTTTTGGCTGCCGGAAAAGGTGCCGCTATCTAACGATATTCCTTCCTGGGGAACACTGAAGCCCGAAGAGCAGAAGCTGACGATCCGGGTCTTCACCGGGCTGACATTGCTGGACACCATCCAGAACGGCGTCGGCGCGGTGCGCCTGATGGCGGACTCGGCAACACCGCATGAGGAGGCGGTGCTCTCGAACATCTCCTTCATGGAGGCCGTGCATGCTCGCTCGTATTCTTCGATCTTCTCGACCCTCTGCTCCACGCCTGACGTCGATGATGCCTATCGCTGGTCGGAGGAAAACGAGTTCCTGCAGCGCAAATCCGGGCTCATCATGCGAGAATATGACAGCGGCGATCCACTGAAGAAGAAGATCGCCAGCGTGTTTCTGGAGAGCTTCCTGTTCTATTCCGGCTTCTACCTGCCGATGTTCTGGTCAAGCCGCGCAAAGCTTACCAACACGGCGGACTTGATCCGCCTCATCATCCGCGATGAGGCCGTGCACGGCTATTATATCGGCTACAAGTTCCAAAGGGCGGTGGACCGCCTTAATGAAAACGAAAGGCAGGAGATCAAGGATTTTGCCTTTGACCTGCTTCTCGAGCTTTACGACAACGAGGCGAAATATACCGAGGACCTCTATGATGGCGTCGGCCTGACCGAAGACGTCAAGCAGTTCCTGCACTACAACGCCAATAAGGCCCTCATGAATCTGGGTTACGAGGCACTGTTTCCCGCCGAGGCTTGCCGGGTCAATCCGGCGATCCTTTCAGCGCTCTCGCCCAATGCAGATGAGAACCACGACTTCTTTTCGGGGTCCGGTTCGTCATACGTCATCGGCAAGGCGGTCGCGACCGAGGACGAAGACTGGGACTTCTGAACCCTTTGGGCAAACCGCGGTAAATTCACTGCGGGTTCACCACCTGGCTGGCAAGCCGAAAGGGGCTGGACACGGTTGCGCCGATAGCATCGAACACGAAAGCGCCCGCGCGACCGATGCCGTTTTGTCCATTGCCGTTGCGGCTTGACTCCAGCTGCGGCACGAGCGCCGCCAAGGCGGCGTAGCGGTCGTGATTGAGCGGGTCTGAGGCTTTCAGTTTGGAGATATCGACGAACTGGACGCCTTCTTTTAGGGCGGCTTCCTGTACCTTGGGATCCGTAACGTCAAGTGCGCCGATCCGCGTCACGTCTGCGCCGAGTATGGAAGAGGCTTTGAGAGCACGGTCATCCTTGGAGACCAGAACGGTAAGCGGCGGGTTGAGCCGGCCAACCACCTCGATCTGTGTGCGGAAGACATCGGCATCGATATCGGGTGCGGCAAGCACCACCTGCAGCTTGGCGATGACGTCGTTTCGTCCCTCGAAACGCAGCTGGCGCAGCGCTTCCATGACCAGCCAGCCACCCATGCTGTGACCAAAAACGACGATGTTCTTGCGCGGAGAACGGCGTGTGAGATCCGTTAGGAGATTGGCAAGCGCATCGCGGGAATAGGTCGCCGATTCCTTGTCGGCAACGTAGCCCGCGACATTCGCCTGTGATGGCCAGGAGAAGACCAGCGGCACGCCATCCATATTGGCATCGGCTGCCATCTGCGCTGCCCGGAAAAGCGCTTCCTGATAGCTGTAATTATAGCCATGCACGAAAAGCGCGATCTGCTTGCCGGAGCGGGTGATATCTCCGAGGTCACCGTTGAAACGTGCCTTGCTCAACATCTGCGCCTGCGTGACGACAAAATCTTTCTTCGCGTCGGGTTTTCCGGTCGACCACTCAATTTTTCCGCTCTTGTGGGTGGGCGGTATCGAAATGTCGAAGCGGGCATAATTCGGTTCGGCCGCTCTGAGCGCACTGAAGCCCTTTTTGGCCTCTTCGCTTTTTTCGCGCGTGCTTGCCACATAGGCGGTCACGATTTTAGCATCCTTCGCTCTGGTGTCGACCGCTTGCAGAACGTCCGCTCCCGGCCGTCCGGCGCAGGAGGAAAGGAGGCCGAGCATGATGAAAAGAGACAGAAGGAGACGCATGGAAGGGTTACCGGTGATAACGAACCGGCTATAAATAACCGCCCGCTAAAAAAGTTGCCACTACTGAATAATTCGCATGGTTTCGGCGCTCGGCGATAAACATGGACAAGAGCCGCCTTGCCATCGGGGCAGCTTCGTTTTAGGCCGTAACCATGACGAACAAGGTCTCGCTTTCCCGCCTGAAACTCACGGACTTCCGCAATTATGCGGCGGCATCGCTTTCCCTGGATGACCGCCATGTGGTGCTGACCGGCGACAATGGGTCCGGCAAGACCAACCTTCTGGAGGCGGTGTCGTTTCTGTCGCCCGGACGCGGACTTCGCCGCGCAGTCCTGTCCGACGTCACCCGCGTGGGTGCAGAGGCAAACGGGTTTTCGATCTTTGCCGATGTCGAGGGCATGGATGGCGAGGTCGCAATCGGCACGGGAATTGAAGGCGATGGAGAGGTGGCGTCGCGCCGGCTGCGGCTGAACGGGACGCCCGTCAAATCCGTCGATGAATTGACCGATCATCTGCGCGTTCTGTGGCTCACCCCTGCCATGGACGGCCTTTTTACCGGCTCATCGTCTAACCGCCGGCGTTTCCTTGACAGGCTCGTGCTGTCGCTTGATCCCGCCCATGGCCGACGCGCCAGCGATTTTGACAAAGCGATGCGTGGGCGTAACAGGCTGCTTTCCGAAGGCCGCTTTGACCCGGTCTGGCTCGACGGTATCGAAAAGCAGATGGCCGAACTCGGCATCTCCATGGCGGTTGCCCGTTATGAGATGCTCGGTCTGCTCCGGAGTCTGATCGAACGGCGAACGGGCGATGCGGCCTTCCCCTCTGCGACGCTGTCGCTTTCCGGCTTTATGGATGATGGCCTCAACCGCCCCGCCGTCGATCTGGAAGACGAATATGGCTTGATGCTGCGTGAAGGTCGCTACCGGGACGCAGCCGCCGGGCGCACGCTTGATGGGCCGCACCGTGTCGATCTCTTCGTGCGCCACGCGGAAAAGGATATGGAGGCCGAACGCTGTTCGACCGGGGAGCAGAAGGCGCTGCTGGTTGGGCTGGTGCTCGCGCATGCGCAGCTGACAGCCAATATGACCGGTTATGCGCCGGTTCTGCTGCTGGACGAGATTGCCGCTCATCTCGACGAGGGCAGGCGGGCGGCCCTGTTCGATCTCATCCACGCGCTGGGGGGACAGAGTTTCATGACTGGAACGGATGCGGCCATGTTCTCCACCCTTGGCGAGCGGGCGCAATTCTTCAATGTATCCCACGGGAGCATCACCGCATGAACGCAAAAAGAGGGAGTGCGACATGGACCCGCTGAGCCCGGAAGAAATCGAACGCTACAAACGCCACATCCTGCTGCCGGAGATCGGCGGCGCGGGCCAGCAAAGGCTGAAGGCCGCGCGCGTCCTGGTCATCGGGGCGGGTGGTCTAGGGGCGCCCGTCCTTCATTATCTCGCGGCCGCCGGCGTCGGCACACTCGGCATGATCGACGATGACGTCGTGTCTCTCTCGAATCTTCAGCGCCAGGTGATTCATGATAGCGGAACGATTGGCGAGCAGAAGACGGAAAGTGCGCGCAAGGCCATCGCACGCCTAAATCCGCATGTGCGTACCATCGTCTTTGAAGATCGTTTTTCGCAGGTCTGGGCGCATGATCATTTACAATCCTTCGATCTCCTGATCGACGGATCGGACAATTTCGACACGCGATATTCTGCCGCCGACGCGGCGGAAACGGCAAGAAGGCCGCTGGTGACCGGCGCGGTCGGGCGTTTTGATGGCTCCGTGACGGTACTGAAGCCCTATGAGACAAATGACGAAGGCGCCTTGCTGCCCGGCTATCGTGACCTGTTTCCCGAGCCGCCGCCGCAAGGTCTTATTCCAAATTGTGCGGAAACAGGGATTGTCGGTGCGCTGACGGGCGTTGTCGGCACGCTGATGGCCATGGAGGCGATAAAGCTGATCACCGGTGCCGGCGAACCGCTGATTGGGCGTCTGCTCCTTTATGACGCCCTGTCGGCACGTTTCGAAACGGTGCGATACAAGCGGCGGCAGGGGACAAAGAAAACATGATGGAAATCAAAAGAATCGGTGACGACTTCGGCCGCTGGCATGAGTTGCTGGCGCTTATCATGACGTCCTTCGCTTACATGGATGGCGTCATCGACCCGCCATCTTCAGCCCATCGCCTGACGCCTGATAATCTTGCCGAAAAGTCAAGGGCGGAGATTGCTTTCGTGGCTTTGGAAGGGAATGAGTTGCTGGGTTGCCTTTTCTGCAGGCCGGAGCCACCCGCTTGCCTTTATGTCGGCAAGCTGTGCGTTTCCCCGAGCGCACAGGGAAAAGGCATCGGTAAAATGTTGCTGGCGCAAGCCGAGACCTTGGCCCGTGAACTGGCATTGCCGGCGCTACGGCTGGAAACCCGGATCGAGCTTGTCGCCAATCATGCAAAGTTTGGGGACTGGGGTTTCGTCAAGACGGCAGAAAACGCCCATGCGGGATATGATCGCACGACCTCGATCGAGATGACGAAGATCCTCGGCTGAAGCGACTTTTCGATGAGCGTGGTCAGGCAAGAGCCGTGAGGGCTGTTAAATGAGCCCTTTCTGTTTCAGGGCCTAGCTGCGGCCGGGCAACACCCGGTTCGGCGGACGGTGGCCATCGAACAGCGTGCGGATATTGATGATGACCTTGTCGCCCATCTCGATGCGGCCTTCGATTGTCGCTGAACCCATATGTGGAAGCAGTACGACCTTGCCTTCCTTGGCAAGCTTGATGAGCTTGGGGTTCACCGCAGGCTCATTTTCGTAGACATCCAGCCCAGCGCCGGCGATCTTGCCCTCGCGCAGGCATTGGATCATCGCTGCTTCATCGATGATATCACCGCGTGCCGTATTGACGATGTAGCTTGTCGGCTGCATCAGCGCGAGCCGCCGTGCCGAAATCAGGTGATAGGTCGCCGGCGTCGAAGGGCAGTTGACGGACACGATATCCACGCGCGCCAGCATCTGGTCGAGGCTGTCCCAATAGGTCGCCTCAAGCTCCGCCTCGGTGGCCGGATTGACGCGTTTGCGGTTGTGATAGTGAATGGAAAGCCCGAAAGCCTTGGCGCGCCGCGCCACCGCCGTGCCGATGCGGCCCATCCCGACGATACCGATACGCTTGCCGGAAATACGCCGCCCCAGCATCCACGTCGGTGACCAGCCGAGCCATTCGTCTGCGCCATTGGCAAGCACGCGTGTGCCCTCGATCATGCGGCGCGGTACGGCGAGCACAAGGGCCATGGTAATATCGGCGCTGTCCTCGGTCAGCACATTAGGCGTGTTGGTCACAGTGATGCCCTTACGGGCCGCGGCGTCCACGTCCACGTGGTCGATGCCGTTGGAGAAGCTGGCGATCAGCTTCAGCTGCGGCCCAGCCTGGTCGATCATCGCAGCGGTGACACGGTCGGTAACCGTCGGCACGAGCACGTCCACCCGCTGCATGGCGGCGACCAGTTCTTCCTCACTGCGCGGGGCGTCGTCAATATTGAGCTCCGCGTCGAACAGTTCGCGCATTCTGGTTTCGACGACATCAGGCAATTTGCGGGTGATATAGACTGTCGGTCTCTTCTTGTGGGTCATCGTTTGCCGCTGCCTTGTTCAGAAGTCATTAACCAGAAAGAGCGATAATTTCTTTCAATCAGGGCGTTTCTACCAGACCCAACGGCGAAGACAAATAAAACTCGCCGCATCTTGAGGCATGGGGAAACACGCCCCCATGGATATCATCCGATTTGCAGAAGGCGGGAAACGGAAATGGGCATGCGCAGTGTGGTTTCTATCGTTTGCATTGCATTGTCTCTGGGCTTGTCCGGTGTGGCAGGCCAGGCCGTTGCCCAAGGCGCGGCTAAGGGCGCGAGCGGCTTGCCTCTGCCGCGTTTTGTCAGCCTGAAATCCAAACGCGTCAACATGCGCATCGGACCGAGCACGGATTATGCCGTGTCCTGGATGTACATGAAATCGGGCATGCCGGTCGAAATTATCCAGGAGTATGAGAACTGGCGCCGCATTCGCGATGCTGACGGCACTGAGGGCTGGGTCAATCAGGCGCTGCTGTCGGGAGAGCGCACGGCTGTTGCTGCCCCATGGATGCGCGGTAAGGGCAAGGAAGTCTATGTCAACATGCGCCGCGAAGCGCAGTCCGGCGCTGCCGTCGTAGCACGGCTTGAGCCGGGTGTGGTCTTCCGGATCGGCGAATGCAACGGTGACTGGTGCCGCGCCGAGGCCGGTCAGGCCTCGGGCTGGGTGTCACAGGGCGAAATCTGGGGTGCTTACCCCGGTGAAGCCTTTAAATAAGGCCGTGCTTCTCGCCAAGCGCCTTCAGCGATGACATGGGGCGCGGCCCGACCTGCTGGATGACGGCGGCAGCCGCAAGGCAGCCAAGCTTGCCGCAATCTTCAAGCGACCTGTCCTGGGTGTAGCCGAACAGGAAACCGGCGGCGAAAAGATCGCCCGCACCCGTCGTGTCGACCACGTCATGTACCGGATAGGCTTCCACCTTCACGCGGTCAGTGCCGCGCAGGATAACCGCACCTTCCTCGCTCATCGTCACCGCCGCGATCTTGCAGTCGGCGGCGATCCTGGTCAGCGCAAGCTCGAAGTCGTCGGTTTCGTAAAGGGAAAGCGCTTCCTGCTTGTTGGCGAAAACGATGTCCACCGTGCCGGAGCGCATCAGATCGAGAAACTCGTCACGGTAACGGCCGACGCAGAAACTGTCGGAAAGCGTCATGGAAACTTCGCGGCCGTTTTCATGCGCAATGCGGGCACATTCGCGGATCGCGTCCTTGGCGCGTGGCGGATCCCACAGGTAACCTTCGAAATAGGTGACCTTGGTCTGCGCCACCACATCGTCTTCCACATCCTCAGGGCCGAGATCGACGCAGGCGCCGAGATAGGTGTTCATCGAACGCTCGCCGTCTTCGGTCACGAAGATCATCGAGCGGGCAGTGGGCGGGAAAGTGCCTTCCGGCTTGGTCTCGAAATAAACGCCTTGTGCGCGGATGTCGTGCTGGAAGATTTCGCCAAGCTGGTCTTCCGCCACCTTGCCGAAATAGGCAGCCCTGCCGCCGAAATTCGCCACACCTGCCGCCGTATTGCCGGCGCTGCCGCCGGAGGCTTCGAGTGCCGGGCCCATCAGCGAATAAAGCAACTCTGCGCGCTCCGCGTCGATGAGGTTCATCGCACCTTTGGTAATCGCATTGTCGTTGAGAAACGTGTCATCGCAGCGGGAGATGATGTCGACGATGGCATTGCCGACAGTCAGTACGTCGAATTTCGTCATGGGCCCTATCCGGTTCGCACGAGGCGTTGTTTCTGATGGTCTTAAACATTTCTCGCGGCAAGAAAAGCCCAAAGGATGCCATGCCGCTTGAGGAGCTGGCCAGAACCGTCATCTTCCCGTCACGTGAGTGAGCTATCTATTCCTTCAGAGCACCGGTGAGGAACTCTTGCCGGCATGGAAGGCATGAAGGTCTTCTGGCTCGACCGTTATCTCCGCCACGGATGTACTGGCGGTCCATAACGGACAAAAGGCGGGGGCGACCCCGCTTTTTCTTTTATGCCATGCCTCCTCTCTCGATTTCGGCGGGCATGCCGCTCACTTCAAAGGCAATAGGCATGCCATCCATCACGCGTGCCGTTCAGCTAGAAGCAAGACGCTCATATTTCCTGATTCCATTCCGGCCGAAAAGGCTCTAAAGCGGAGTGTCTCCCCGCAGAAGCCGCGAAAGCTTTTCCTTCATGTCTGCCGTTGCCGCGAATGTTGCCCCCATCTTTATTCTCATCCTGATTGGGTGGCTCACCGTTAAGGCCGGATTGTTCAGGGCGGATGCGGGCGATATTCTCAGCGACTTCGTGTTCAAGATCGCAGTACCGACGCTGATCTTTCGCACCTTGGCGGAGGCGAATTTTCACGGGGCATCGCCCTTCCTGCTCTGGATCACCTATTTCGCCAGCGTGGCCATTACCTGGACGGCCGGGCATATCGTCACGCGTTACGTATTCAGGCAGGATGGGCGCATTGCCGTGATTGCCGGCATTTCATCGGCCTTCGCCAACAATATCTTCATCGGCCTGCCGTTGGTCGGTCGTTCTGTCGGTGATGAGGGGCTGGTTGCCCTGTCAATCCTGCTCGCTATCCATCTGCCTGTGATGATGATTGCAGGGACGATCCTGATGGAAAACGCCACGCATAAGGCCGTCGGCGGCGAAAAACGCAGCGTGGCCGCTGTCTTCAAACAGGTCGGCCGCAACCTCGTGACCAATCCGCTGGTCATCGGCCTTGCCATCGGCCTCTCGACCAATGTCTCCGGCGTGCCCCTGACGCCCATCCTCAAAACCGTGGTTGATCAGGTCGCGTCCATGGCCGGGCCGGCAGCGCTCATCTCGCTTGGCATGGCCCTGACGAAATATACCATCCGCGGGAATATGGGCATCGCCGTGACCATGACCGTTTTCAAGCTGTTGCTTCTGCCCGCCTGCGTATGGGCCATGGGCCACGCGCTCGGCCTTAGCCACGAATGGACGGCGGCGCTGGTGCTCACCTCATCGGTACCGACGGGTGTAAATGCCTGGCTGATCGCCAACCGGTTCGGTATCGGCCACAGTGTCGCGGCCTCCACGATCAGCATCTCCACAGCGACCGGCGTTCTGTCCGTGTCGCTATGGGCCTGGCTGCTGAGCTGATTTGATTACTTCTGGGCGCTCAGAATCTTGAAGCGGGCGTTGCGGCACACTTCGGCAGTCGTGCGGAATTCGGCGGCCAGAACCGGCTCATAGGGCAGGCCGCGATTGGCGACCATCAGCAGCTTGCCGCCGCTGCGCAGCGCCCCTGCTGCGGCCTTGATGAAGGCTTGGCCAAGCGCCGGTTCCGCCGCCTGTCCGGCTGCATGGAATGGCGGATTCATGATAATGAGATCGTATTTCTCCTTCGGCGGCTCATTGGCCAAATCCTGCCAGAAGAAGCGTGTCGTCAGCCGCGGATTGTTCTCGAGAAGATTGGTCTTGGCGTATTCCAGCGCGTTCCAGTCGGCTTCGAACAGATCGATGCGCGCCGTGCGCGGCGACTTCTCGGCCAGCATGATGGAGAGATAGCCCCAGCCAGCACCGAAATCGGCTGCATTGCCGTCAAAATCAGTCGGCAGACGCGATGCGAGCAGCTCCGAGCCATCATCCACGCGGTCATGGGAGAACATGCCGGGCAGGGCGGTGAAGCGACCTTCCACCGTCACCGGCTTCTGCGCGAGTTTTGCCACAATGGCGGAGGCATCTTCCGGACGCCTGAACCAGAGGGCAACGCCATGATATTTCGGCGTCGATTCCGCTTCGATGCCGAGTTTTGCCAGCGTCTTGCGCAACGTGACGATGCCGTCCTCCTTGGAGCCGGCTGCAACGATCAGCCCGCCGGCCTTCACGCGTGACAATGCTTCGGCGACGCGATTTTCGTTCTCACCGCGATGTTTGCCACACAGCAGCAATGCCGCATCGTAATCCTCACCGGAAATATCCGGCGTGACGTTACCGCCCTGCGCCTGCAAGGCGCGATAGAGCGGGCGAAGATGCTGAACCGCGACGATCTCCGCATTGAAGCCCTCAAGTCGCGGACCCGCCTCCGCTCCCAGAAACAGAACGCGTTCGCCCTCTTTCGGCATGTCGAGCATTTCTGCAGCAAAAGGGTGGAACAGGGTTTTAACAGCGTCGCGGCTCATGGGAGCGTCCTCAAGATGGAATAGAAAAAAGGCGCGGGCAAAACCCGCGCCTCGATAGGGTCTGGTGGCGCGGCCTTATTCGGCAGCGGCTTCACCGTCTTCCTTCTTCTTGTCGGCAACGATTTCCTTGCCGCTTTCCTGGTCGACAACCTTCATGGACAGGCGAACCTTGCCACGCTCGTCGAAGCCCATCAGCTTGACCCAGACCTTGTCGCCTTCCTTGACGACGTCGGAAGTCTTGGCAACGCGCTCGGAAGCGAGCTGCGAAATGTGGACGAGGCCGTCACGGGCGCCGAAGAAGTTGACGAAAGCGCCGAAGTCGGCGGTCTTGACAACCGTGCCTTCGTAGATCGCGCCGACTTCCGGTTCCGCAACGATGGAGTGAATCCACTTACGAGCCGCTTCGATTTCCTTGCCGGAAGAAGAAGCGATCTTGACGGTGCCGTCGTCCTCGATGTTGATCTTCGCACCCGTCTTTTCGACGATTTCGCGAATGACCTTGCCGCCGGAGCCGATGACTTCACGGATCTTGTCGACCGGAATGTTCATCACTTCGATGCGCGGCGCAAATTCGCCGAGCTGGCCGCGGCTCTCGGTGATGGCATTGGCCATTTCGCCGAGAATGTGCTTGCGGCCACCTTGTGCCTGCTCCAGAGCGATCTTCATGATCTCTTCGGTGATACCGGCGATCTTGATGTCCATCTGCAGCGAGGTAATGCCGTCGGCGGTACCTGCAACCTTGAAGTCCATGTCGCCGAGGTGGTCTTCGTCACCGAGAATGTCGGAGAGAACCGCGAAACGGTCACCTTCGAGGATCAGGCCCATGGCGATGCCCGCAACCGGCTTGGCAAGCGGAACACCTGCGTCCATCAGTGCAAGCGAGGTGCCGCAAACCGTTGCCATCGACGAGGAGCCGTTGGATTCGGTGATTTCGGAAACGACGCGCAGCGTGTAGGGGAATTGTTCGGCAGTCGGCAGCATCGGACGGATCGCGCGCCATGCGAGCTTGCCGTGGCCGATTTCGCGACGGCCCGGGGAACCCATGCGGCCAGTTTCGCCGACCGAGTAGGGCGGGAAGTTGTAATGCAGCAGGAAGCGTTCCTTGTACATGCCGGTGAGGCTGTCGACATACTGTTCGTCTTCGCCGGTGCCGAGGGTCGCAACAACGATCGCCTGGGTTTCACCGCGGGTGAAGAGCGCCGAGCCGTGGGTGCGGGGCAGGATGCCGACTTCGGAAACGATTGGGCGAACGGTCGACAGGTCACGGCCGTCGATGCGGCTCTTGGTGTCGAGAACGTTCCAGCGAACGATCTTGGCCTGAAGGTGCTTGAAGACGGCGCCGATTTCTTCCGGCGTGTACTTGGCTTCGCCTTCTTCCGGCAGGAAGTGCGCCTTTACCTTCGCCTTGACGGCGTCGACGGCGGCGTAGCGGGAGGCCTTCTCTGTGATTTTGTAAGCGTCGCGCAGTTCAGCTTCCGCAAGGGCGAGCATCTCGTTTTCGAGCGCGGAAAAATCTTCCGGTTCGAACTCGCGCGGCTCCTTGGCGGCAACTTCCGCGAGCTTGATGATAGCGTCGATAACCGGCTGGAAACCGCGGTGACCGAACATGACCGCGCCGAGCATGACGTCTTCGTTCAGTTCCTTGGCTTCCGATTCCACCATCAGGACGGCGTCCTGCGTGCCGGCGACAACGAGGTCCAGGACCGATTCATCCATCTCGTCGAGATGCGGGTTCAGAACGTATTCTCCGTTGATGTAGCCAACGCGTGCGCCGCCAACCGGGCCCATGAAGGGAACGCCAGAAAGCGTCAGCGCTGCGGATGTGGCGATCATGGAGAGAATGTCAGGGTTGTTTTCCAGATCGTGCTGGATAACGGTGACGACAACCTGCGTGTCGTTCTTGTAGCCTTCAGGGAAGAGCGGACGGATCGGGCGGTCGATCAGGCGCGAAACCAGCGTTTCGTTTTCGCTCGGACGTCCCTCACGCTTGAAATAGCCACCGGGGATCTTGCCGGCTGCGTAGGTCTTCTCCTGATAGTTGACGGTCAGCGGGAAGAAATCCTGGCCCGGCTTAGGAGACTTTGCGGAAACCACAGTCGCGAGAACCATGGTCTCGCCGTAGGTTGCGATGACGGCGCCATCAGCCTGACGGGCGACCTTGCCGGTCTCGAGCTTCAGCGGGCGGCCTGCCCATTCGATTTCCACGGAGTGTTGATTGAACATATCTCGTCCTTGGTTGTGGCTGCCGCTCCGGCATCGTGCCGGCGGTGGCAGCGCAGTGACTCAATCACGGGCAAGACAGCGGGAGGCTTTCGACAAGCAAGCATCCGGCAATCCTGCCCCATGACAGGTCTGCGGTTGAAAAAGGCGGCGCCGGCCCATCCGGGTCGCCCTTATCGTCCGGGGGCCACATCAGCGGCAAACGCCCGGAAATTTATGCGGCCTCAAAAGACCGGATACAAAAACCGGCGGGCATCGTTGCGAAACCCGCCGGAGAAGTTATTAGCGGCGAATGCCGAGAGCACCGATCAGCTTGGAGTAACGGGCTTCGTCCTTCTTCTTCAGATAGTCGAGAAGCGAACGACGGCTCGAAACCAGCGTCAGAAGGCCACGACGGGAGTGGTTGTCCTTCTTGTGGTCCTTGAAGTGACCGGTCAGGTTGTTGATCCGCTCGGTGAGGATTGCGACCTGAACTTCCGGAGAACCGGTGTCGCCTTCCTTCGTGGCATATTCCTTGATAAGGGCGGCTTTGCGCTCTGCAGTAATCGACATCGGACGATCCTTTCTATTTTAAGGAAAAATGGGACGCCTAGAGCCGGGATGTCGTCCAGCTCTGGCCATGAAAAGCAAAGGCAAAGCCCAAGCTGGCGCTGCCTATAAACTATTCCGGGTGCAATGGAAAGAGGCGATTGACAGCGCTCCGCCACGCGTCGGCGAACGCGTGACGGTCCGACTCAGCCGAAAACCCTCTTCGGGCGAAACTCGCCTTCGCCGATTTCGCCAATGGCGACCAGCTTGCCATGTGCCGTAGCGTAGGCTTCCGGATGGTTGGCAGGCGCATCGCGCCCGCGCAGCAGGATAGGGTTGCCCATCTTTAACCGGTGCGCCTGGTCGTCGTTGATGATGAGGCGGGGAAGGGCGGAAAGCGCCTCCGCCGTGTCGATCAGATAGGCGTCCAGCGCTTCCAGCCGCTCGTCGCGGTCTTCAACGGCTTCCAGCGCGGTGAGAGTCTCTAGCGGCACCATCATGTCTTCGCCGAAGGGCGCGACCATGGTCCGGCGCAGTTCCGAGATGTGGCCGAAACAGCCGAGATCGCGGCCCATGTCGCGTGCCAGCGCCCGAACATAGGTGCCCTTGCCGCACTCCACTTCGAAATGCGCTGTATCGGCATCGGGGCAGGCCAGCAGCGTCAGGCGATGGATTTCCACCTCGCGTGCGGGAATTTCCACGGTCTCGCCGTCTCGCGCCAGATCATAGGCACGCTCGCCGGCGATCTTGATGGCGGAGAACTGCGGCGGGGTCTGCATGATCATGCCGGTATAATTGGGCAGAAGATCGCGGATTGCCTGCTCGTCCGGGCGCCGGTCAGAGGACTCGACCACCTCGCCTTCCAGATCGTCGGTCGCGCGTTGCTCGCCCCAGGTCACGGTGAATTCGTAGATCTTCCGGCCGTCCATGACGTAAGGCACGGTCTTGGTGGCGTCACCGAGCGCGATCGGCAGCATGCCGGACGCGAGCGGATCAAGCGTGCCGGCATGGCCGGCCTTCTGGGCGTTGAAAAGCCACTTGATCTTGGAAACGGCCTCGGTGGAGCCGAAATCGAGTGGCTTGTCGAGGATCAGCCAGCCCGAAATCGGACGGCCTTTGGGTTTGCGGTTCTGCTGTTTGCGTGGTTTGGACATGCTTCAGTTCTGTTCGTCGTCTTTTTCGTTTGAAGGTCCAAGATCGCGCTGCACTTCGGGCGAGCGCAGAAGCGCGTCGATCTTCTGGTAGTTGTCGAAACTCGTATCGTCGCGGAAACGCAGTTCCGGCATGTATTTCATCTGCCGAAGCTGCGGGCCGAGGCGGCCGCGCATGAACTTGGCGTGGCGGTTGAGTGCCGTGATGATGTCGGTGTGATCGGCAACGCCGAGCGGCGTTACGTAGGCAGTCGCGATCTTGAGATCGGGAGACATGCGCACTTCCGAAATGGAAATGACGGTGCTTTCGATCAGATCGTCGCGGACTTCGCCGCGCTGGAGAATCTGGGTCAGGGCGGCGCGCACCTGTTCGCCGACGCGCAGCATGCGTTGCGAAGGGGCCGATGATGTTGCTTTTGCCATTGATTATGCCTCAAACGGAGCGAGCGCCGGTAAGCCGGCGCCCGACAGTAAAGTCCTGTTCTGCGGCGAGAATGCTCTAACTCTTTGTTTTATCGCATTTCCGGACGGAAAACCGGGGTCCACTTTTCCTGGAAATGCTTTAGAGCGTTCTCGTGATGTGTTCGACGCGGAAGCACTCGATGGTGTCGCCAGCGCGGATGTCTTCGTAGTTCTCGAAGGCCATACCGCATTCCTGACCAACAGGCACTTCGTTGACTTCGTCCTTGAAGCGCTTGAGGGTCTTGAGCTTGCCTTCGTGGATAACGACGTTGTCGCGAACCAGACGCACGCCCGCACCACGTTCCACCTTGCCTTCGACGACGCGGCAACCCGCGACCTTGCCGACCTTGGTGATGTTGAACACCTCGAGGATTTCGGCATTGCCGAGGAAGGTCTCGCGACGTTCCGGCGAAAGCAGGCCCGACATCGCCGCCTTCACGTCATCCACCAGATCGTAGATGATGTTGTAGTAGCGGATTTCGATACCGGCGCGTTCGGACGCCGTCCGTGCCTGTGCGTTGGCGCGAACGTTGAAGCCGATGATCGCGGCGTTGGAGGCCTCGGCAAGCGAGATATCCGATTCCGTGATGGCGCCAGCACCGGAATGAACGATCCGAGCGCGAACTTCGTCGGTGCCGAGTTTGTCCAGCGAAGCGATAATGGCTTCGACCGAGCCCTGCACATCTGCCTTGATGACGAGCGGGAATTCCTTCATTCCCGACGTCTGAAGCTGGCTCATCATCTGTTCCAGCGAACCACGCTGACCGGTCTGACGGGCGACAGCCTTGTCACGGGCCAGACGCTGGCGGTACTCGGAGATCTCGCGAGCACGGCTTTCGTTTTCGACAACCGCGAAACGGTCGCCGGCCGAAGGCGTGCCGGAAAGGCCGAGAATCTCGACCGGCATGGCCGGGCCGGCTTCCTTGACGTGTTCACCCTTGTCGTTGACAAGCGCGCGGACACGGCCCCACTGATCACCGGCAACGATGATCTGTCCGGGCTTCAGCGTACCCTTCTGAACCAGAACCGTGGCAACGGCACCGCGGCCGCGGTCGAGCTCGGCCTCGATGACCGTACCTTCCGCCGTGCGGTTCGGGTCTGCCTTGAGGTCGAGGATTTCGGCCTGCAGCAGGATCGCTTCAAGCAGCTTGTCGAGGTTGAGCTTGTTCTTGGCCGAAACTTCGACGTCAAGAACTTCACCGCCCATCGATTCCACGAAGACTTCGTGCTGCAAGAGCTGCTGGCGAACCTTGTCAGGGTTGGCCTCGTGCTTGTCGATCTTGTTGATCGCAACGACGATCGGAACACCCGCTGCCTTTGCATGGTTGATGGACTCGATCGTCTGCGGCATCACGCTGTCGTCTGCGGCAACCACGAGGACGGCAATATCCGTCGCCTGCGCACCACGGGCACGCATGGCCGTAAAGGCGGCGTGGCCGGGCGTATCGATGAAGGTGATCTTCTGACCGTTCTTCTCGACCTGATAGGCGCCGATATGCTGGGTGATGCCACCGGCTTCACCGGCAACGACGTTCGCCTGACGGATGGCATCGAGCAGAGAGGTCTTGCCGTGGTCGACGTGACCCATGATGGTGACGACGGGCGGACGGGCAACCATTTCGCCCTCGTCGTCCGTCTGGTTGAAGATGCCTTCTTCCACGTCGGATTCAGAAACGCGCTTGACGGTGTGGCCAAATTCGACCGCGATCAGCTCGGCCAGATCGGCGTCGATCACGTCGCCCGGCTTCATCATCTGGCCTTCCTTCATCAGGAACTTGATGACGTCGACCGCACGTTCGGACATGCGCTGCGACAGTTCCTGAATGGTGATGGTTTCCGGCAGGATCACTTCGCGCATAACCTTTTCACGGGTCTCCTGCATCTGGCTGCGGCGGAACTTTTCCTGCCGGCGGCGCATGGATGCCATGGAGCGGCCACGTGGCGTACCGTCTTCATCCAGATTGGACGAGGTCACGGTCAGCTTGCCACGGCGGCGTTCTTCTTCTGTCTTCAGGCGGGCAGCCGGTTTGGCTGGCGCAGGTGCTGCGACCTTGCCGCGAACCGGCAGGTTGCCACGGCGTGCGCCGCGATCGTCCTCTTCGTCGCCATCCGGGCGGCGACCGCGCGGAGCGGCGGTTTCGGGCGTCGTGCGGCCGGGTGCAGCAGCAGCGGGCTGAGGACGGGTCTCGCCACGCGACGCCGGCTGGGCCGCCGCAGCGGGCCTTTCCGCGGTTGTCTGTGGCTTTGCTTCCACGGCCGGCTGGCTTGCCGCTACCTTGGCGGCTTCAGCCTCTTCGGCGGCACGGCGTGCTGCCTCTTCCTTCTCGGCGGCGATGCGGCGTTCTTCTTCCACCTTGCGGCGTGCTTCGTCTTCGGCGCGCTGCTTGGCTTCGATGACATCGCGGGCCTGCGCTTCCATCAGCGCGCGGCGACGTGCTTCCATTTCACCGGCCGAAAGATCGTGCAGGACGTTGCCGCGCGGACGCTCGGGCTGACGCTGCTGCGGTGCGGACGAGCCCGGACGCTGCGGCTGGGACGAACCCGGACGCTGCTGTTGGCCGCCTGGCTGGTGAATGCGTGGCTGCGGAGCCTGCGGACGTGGCGCGGCGGCAGCAGGAGCAGCCGGCTTCGGCGCGGGCGTCACCGGCGAATGAACCTGCTTCTCGTCTTCCGGACGCATGGGGCGACGCTTGCGTGTTTCCACGACAACCGCGTTCGTGCGACCTCGACCCATATCCTGCCGCACGGTGCCCTGATTCATCCCGCCCGGCTTGAGGGTGAGAGTCTTCTTAGGCTGTGCGTTAAGTGTCTTGTCGTCGTTGTTGTCGGTCATTCCGTTCCCGTTCCTTCGGACGAGAACCGGATGACGTCCATCAGGTCTCGTCGTTCAATTGCTGCATCGGAACGCGGCGACCGTACATTTCAGTCGACCGCGTCATTGTTCTGTCCGGGCAGCGTCGCGTTCCGCCTGAGGTTGGCCGCCAAGGCGGTACCGCTCAAGCATCGTTGCGCGCTTCACTACACCCTCACCCGCCTGCCCTGCAAGCGCGCAGGCATGGATAAAAGCATTCTGGCCCATCAACTCGTCCATTTCGGCTTCGCTAAAGAGCCGGAAGGACGGAATTTCATTGCCGGCATCGCTGCCGAGTGCCCAGGCCTTGCGGGCCTGGTCCAGTTTTCTGACGCCATCGGCCGCAGCATCGGTCGCGTGGAACACGGCGATCGCGTTCCCGGACCGGACGGCAGCATCGACCTTCGTCGCGCCGCTGGTGAACTGGCCCGCCTTGCGCGCCATGTTCATCATACCAGCCACATGCTGCGCCATCAGCCGGTCGAGAAGAGCGAGAAGCTCGGGGCCAGCCTTGACGTCACGTTTCAGAGCCCGCGCGAAGAGCTTCTTCGCTATGGCTTTCTCGATCAGGGCGCGCTCGGGTGTCACCCAGCAACCGCGCCCCGGCAATTGGCGTTTCAGGTCCGGAACGACGTTGCCGTCCGGGCCTGCGACGAAGCGGATCAGCTCATCCGGCGATCCGCTCTGCCGTGTCACAATGCACATACGTCCATTGACGTCGCCCTTGATCCGCCCGTCATCGTCAGTCTCGGGCAGATCGTCCGGCTCATGCGCCTGCGATGTCATTCCTGTTCGGCGGTATCCGCCTCCTCGGCAGCTTCCGCATCGGCTTCCTGTTCGGAAGCGAGCTCTTCGGCGGTGATCCAGCCTGCCAGAAGGCGAGCCTGCACCACCATGTTCTCGGCCTCGACGCGCGAAACATCGAGCTTGGAGAAGATGCCTTCGAACTTCTTCGTCTCGCCGTCCTTGCGCTCGCTCCAGCCAACGAGATCGTCCGCTGCACAGCCGGCAAAGTCCTCGATGGTCTTGATGCCGTCTTCGCCCAGCGCAACCATCATCTGCGAGGTCAGGCCGTCGATCTGGCGCAGCTCGTCGGAAACGCCGAGTTCCTTGCGCTTGGCATCCATTTCGGCTTCCAGGCGTTCCAGATATTCGCGGGCGCGGGTCTGGATTTCATCGGCGGTGTCTTCATCGAAGCCATCGATCGACGAGATTTCATCGAGATCGACATAGGCGAGTTCTTCAACCTGCGCGAAGCCTTCCGAAGCCAGAACCTGGCCGACCATTTCGTCGACGTCGAGCGCTTCCATGAAGAGGGCCGTGCGCTCGTTGAATTCCTTCTGGCGACGCTCGGATTCTTCCTGTTCGGTCATGATGTCGATATCCCAGCCGGTCAGCTGCGATGCCAGACGCACGTTCTGACCGCGGCGGCCGATGGCGAGAGACAGCTGCTCGTCGGGAACAACCACTTCGATACGCTCGGATTCTTCATCCAGAACGACCTTGGCGACTTCCGCCGGCTGCAGGGCGTTGACGATGAAGGACGCCGGCTCCTGGCTCCACGGAATGATGTCGATCTTCTCGCCCTGCAATTCGCCGACAACGGCCTGCACGCGCGAACCGCGCATACCGACGCAGGCGCCGACCGGGTCGATCGAGCTGTCGTTCGAGATAACGGCGATCTTGGCGCGCGACCCGGGGTCACGGGCAACCGACTTGATCTGGATGATGCCGTCGTAAATTTCCGGAACTTCCATGGTGAAGAGCTTCACCATGAACTGCGGATGGGTACGCGACAGGAAAATCTGCGGGCCACGCTGTTCGCGACGAACGTCGTAGACGTAAGCACGCACGCGATCACCGTAACGCATGTTTTCACGCGGGATCATCTCGTCGCGACGGATAATGCCTTCGCCACGGCCGAGATCGACGATGACGTTGCCGTATTCGACGCGCTTGACGGTGCCGTTGACGATTTCGCCGATACGGTCCTTGAACTCGTCATACTGGCGGTCACGCTCGGCTTCACGCACCTTCTGGACGATCACCTGTTTGGCGGACTGGGCGGCAATACGCCCGAAATCCATCGGCGGCAGTGGGTCGGCAATGAAATCGCCGAGCTTGGCGTCCGGGTTGCGGTCGCGGGCCAGCTCCAGCGGGATCTGGGTCGAATAGTCCTCAGCGGCCTCGACAACCTCCAGAAGACGCTGCAGGCGGATTTCGCCGGTCTTGGAGTTGATGTCGGCGCGGATGTTGGTCTCCGAACCATAGCGCGAGCGGGCGGCTTTCTGGATAGCGTCGGCCATTGCGGCAAGCACGATTTCGCGGTCGATGACCTTTTCGCGCGCCACAGCATCGGCGATCTGCAGAAGCTCAAGCCGGTTAGCACTCACTGCCATTTTTATATCTCCGTAAGTCGCATAATTGCGGGGATCGCCCGTTTCCGGGCTTTACGTTGGAATTAGTCTTCGTCTGCTTCGTTTTCGTCGTTCTGGTTTGCGGCAGCGGCCTTGGCCGCCTTGTCTGCCCGCAGCGCATCACGAATAAGGTCGTCCGTCAGAATGAGCTTCGCATCCGAAAGCGCAGTGAACGGAACAATGACCGTCGGCTCTTCGCCATAAGCGATCTGGTCGCGTTCCAGCTTGAAACCGTCAGCATCAACCTCAACGATCTTGCCGCGAAACCGCTTGCGGTTCTCGACCAGAATGGAGGTTTCGACCTTCACCAGATGGCCCTGCCAACGGGTAAAATCCGATTTGCGAACCATCGGCCGGTCGATGCCGGGCGAGGAAACTTCGAGATGATACGCCTTATCGACCGGATCTTCCACATCAAGAACCGGTGAAATGGCCATGGAGATGGCTTCACAGTCCTCAACGGTCATCGTGCCGTCTTCCCGCTCCGCCATCACCTGCAGGGTCATGCCGTTCTGGTTGGAAAGCCGCACGCGTACCAGAACATAGCCCATACCTGCCAGAACAGGCTCGATGATTTCGGCAATACGCTGGTCGATGCCGGTTTCGGTTATCAGTCGCGGTTCATGTGCGGTGTCTGCCATATGGCCTTCCGGTCTCTCTTTTTCATCAGGCGATGCGCCCGCCGTTTCCGGCTCGCCTAACGAAAAAGAGCGGAGCCTTGCGGCCCCACTCTTCATCAAGCGATCAAGAATTTCAGGGGTCATATAGACCCATCGGGGCAGGATTGCAAGGTTTTCGCCAAAATCGACGACACTGGAGGCAATCGTCACATTTTCACCCCGACGATGGCGCAGGGGGTGGATTGATTTTCGGCACTGTCTATAGTTGCCGTTTGATAAATCGCAGTTGCATCAAGTGGACAGATCGTGCCTGACCGTAAATCGCCACTCGCGCCTTTAAGGCATTTGACCTACAGACGAATCTGGTTTGCGAGCATCGCCTCGAATTTCGGCGGGCTGATCCAGGCGGTGGGTGCGGCCTGGATGATGACCTCGCTGTCGAGTTCGGAAAACATGATCGCGCTGGTGCAGGCCTCCACCTCGCTGCCGATCATGCTGTTCTCGCTGATTTCAGGCGCGCTCGCCGACAGTTTCGACCGCCGACGCATCATGATTTCGGCGCAGATACTGATGCTGACGGCCTCCGTGCTGCTCACCGTCTTTGCCTGGTCGGGATGGCTCACGCCCTGGCTGCTGCTGTTCTTCACCTTCATGATCGGTTGCGGCACGGCGCTCAACAACCCATCGTGGCAGGCGTCCGTCGGCGAAATGGTGCCGCGCGAGGATTTGCCGGCTGCGGTGACGTTGAACAGCGTCGGCTTCAACATTACCCGCAGCGTCGGACCGGCCATTGGCGGTATCATCGTCGCGGCCGCCGGTGCCGCCGCCGCCTTTTTTGTCAATGCGCTGAGCTACTTCACGCTCATCTACGCCCTGTTTCGCTGGCAGCCGCCGAAATATGCCTCGAGCCTGCCGCGTGAGCAGCTGCTGGCAGCAATCTCGGCTGGCATGCGTTATGTGGCGATGTCGCCCAACATCGGCAAGGTGCTGGTGCGAGGCTTCCTTTTCGGCCTTTCCGCCAGTGCCATCCTTGCCCTGATGCCCATCGTCGCCCGTGATCTGGTGGAGGGCGGCCCCTTGACTTACGGCGTCATGCTGGGTGCATTCGGCGTTGGTGCCATCGGCGGCGCGCTGGTCAGCGCGCGCCTGCGGGAGGTCATGTCGAGCGAATGGATCGTTCGCGTGGCTTTTCTCGGCTTTGCTTTCAGTGCCGGAGTGACTGCAATCAGCACCAATGCCGTCATCACGGCCCTGGTGCTGACGATCGCCGGCGCCTGTTGGGTTCTGGCCTTGTCGCTCTTCAACACCATCGTTCAGCTTTCCACGCCGCGCTGGGTGGTGGGCCGGGCGCTTTCGCTTTACCAGACGCTCACCTTCGGCGGTATCGCCGTCGGCAGCTGGCTATGGGGTGAACTTGCCGAGGACTACGGCATTTCCTATTCCCTGCTGGGCTCCTGTCTCCTGATGCTGCTCGGCGTTGTCGTGGGCTTCAAACTTGCCATGCCGGCCTTCGCCTCGCTCAATCTCGATCCGCTCAACCGGTTCGTGGAGCCGCCGCTCAGGCTCGATATCAAGCCGCGCAGTGGTCCCATCGCTATCCTTATCGACTATGAAATCCACGACGAAGACCTTGGTGAATTCCTGCCGCTGATGGCGGAGCGTCGCCGTATCCGTATCCGCGATGGCGCCCGCAACTGGAACCTGATGCGCGATCTCGAAAACCCTGATATCTGGACGGAAAGTTACCATGTGCCGACTTGGGTGGAATATGTCCGCCATAACCACCGCCGCACCCAGGCGGATGCGGAAGCCTGGGACCGGTTGCTGGAGCTTCATCGCGGCAAGACACGCCCCCGGGTGCATCGGATGATCGAGCGGCAGACCATTCCACCGACCGACGACATCTTTCACAAGCCGCATACTGACCAGCATTGACAGGTGTTGAACGCCACCAGCGCTTATCTTGTCACGTTCGTTTTGCAAAATGCGCATAGGCTGCAAAAAGGTGGAATGCGATATGGAAGATCAGAATTTTGTCTTCAGGCGTGCGGAACTTGCAGAAAGCGAGAGCGTCGCCGCAATAGCACGTATTTCCCGCCGGCATTTTCTTCCCTATGTGCCGGACCTACACAGTTTCGAAGAAGACAGAGAATATTTTAGCACTATTGTTTTCACCGAGAGTGAAGTCTGGGTTGCGGAGGAAGACGGGATTTTAGCTGGCTTTTGTGCCTTCCGGCTCCAATGGCTGGATCATCTTTATTGCTTACCCGCCTATGTGGGCAAAAATCTCGGAATGAAGTTGTTGGATAAAGCGAAACAAGGACAAACGCGCCTCCAACTGTGGGTCTTCCAGCAAAATATCCGCGCCATAAGCTTTTACGAGCGCCATGGTTTCCGCAAAGTGCGGGAAACGGACGGGTCCGGTTGCGAGGAAAATTTGCCGGATGCGCTCTACGAATGGCGTGCGCAGCCGATGACGGACGCATGGAAATCAGCGTAGGCGGCCCTTCAGCGTCGCATCAGGAAAACATGTTGGCGCCAAGCCGTTTTTCGCCTGCCAGTCGCCGAGTGAGCGACGCGTCTTGAAACCGGCCAGCCCGTCCGCCTTTCCCACATCGTAACCCTTGGCCACCAGCGCCTTCTGCATGGTGAGGACATCCGAGCGCAGCATAGAGCCGACATTGCCCCATTCCCCCTTGAACGGTCCTGCGCCATGGGCGATGCGGTCGGCGAGATTGCCGATGAAAAGGGCGTAGAGATCGGAATTGTTATATTCCTTGATGACGTAGAAATTCGGTGTCACCACAAATTCCGGCCCGTGTCTCCCGGCAGGCACCAGCATCATGCCGTCGGCGGTCATGTCATTGGCAGGAAAGGCTTTTCCGGAGATGCGGGTAATGCCCATCTTCGCCCAGTCGGCCACTGGCCGGGCAAGGTCGGGGCCTTCCTGCGCGCAGGAGACATTGGCCGGGATGGATACTTCGAAACCCCAGTCACGACCACGTTGCCAGCCGCGCGCAGAAAGATAGTTTGCTATGGATGCCAGAGCATCGGGCACGGAGTTCCAGATGTCGCGATGACCGTCGCCATCGAAGTCCACGGCATATTTCAAATAGCTCGACGGCATGAATTGCGGCTGGCCGAGCGCACCGGCCCAGGAACCCATCATGCGCGAGGCAGCGATATCGCCGCTTTCGACGATCTTCAGCGCATCGAGCAGCTCGGTGCGGAACATCTCCCGGCGGGTCGACATATAGGCCTTCGTGGCCAAGACATCGATCACGGAATGGGGAAGTTTTGCCCGACCGAAACCGGATTCGCGGCCCCATATGGCAACGACGATATCGCCGGGCACACCATATTTGGCCTCTATCCGGCGTAGCGTCGCCGCGTGGGTGGAGGCAAGCGAACGCCCGGTGGCTGCTAGCCCCTGTAGCCGCTTTTCGGAGAAATAGGCGCCTGGCGAGGAAAATTCCGCCTGACTCTGGCTCTGTTCCTTCGGCGGTTTCTGGCCGGGAATGACGAGATCGGGCAGGTTCCAGCTGATGGACAGACCGCTGAGCGTGGCCTCAAGCGTCTTTTGCGAAATGCCGGCCTTGCGGGCTTCCGGCCAGATCTCTTTTTTCAGCCAGGCATGAAATTCGACATCATATCGGGCTGCCGCAGCTCCTGTCGGTGCCGATTGCGCCAACGCCGTCGTTGCTGAAAAAACGGAAAGAAGGCCAGCCAGTGCCTTCGTGGCAAAACGGTTTCGCATTCGGTCTCCTCTTTGAATGACGGGGAGGGAGGGGCGCTTTAGATTGTCGTGCGCGCCCGAAGCGCCGCCGTCAATGTCCCCTCATCGAGATAGTCAAGTTCGCCGCCCACCGGCACGCCGTGCGCAAGCCGGGTGATCTTGATGTCGAGACCGGAGAGGCGGTCGGTGATGTAGTGGGCGGTTGCCTGCCCTTCCACTGTCGCATTGACGGCGATGATGAGTTCGCGAATGCCGCCGGCGCTCACACGGTCGATCAGGCCCTTGATGTTCAGGTCCTCCGGCCCAACGCCGTCCAGCGGCGACAGCGTGCCACCCAGAACATGATAGGCGGTGTTCATCGCGCCTGTCCGCTCCAGCGCCCACAAATCCGACACGTCTTCCACCACGATGATGACCGACTGATCGCGCCGGTCATCGGTGCAGACGGTGCAGGGATCGATCGTATCGACGTTGCCGCAGCAGGAGCAGATCTTCACCTTGTCATAGGCTTCGCCCATGGCATGTCCCAAAGGCCCGAGAAGCTGCTCCTTCTTCTTGATGAGATGCAGCGCCGCCCGGCGCGCTGAGCGGGGGCCAAGCCCCGGCACTTTTGCCAGAAGCTGGATCAGTTTTTCGATTTCAGGGCCAGTGACTCGTTTTGCCATGAGCGCTTTCTACTGCATAAATTAGGAAACGGGAATCAAGAAGCGCGAAGGGCAGTCCATGAAAATACGGGCGGTGTGCCGGGGCGAGGCAACAAGCCTGCCGGGAAAGACGACGAAGACGGGTATCTTCAAGCACGCGGTGCAGGGGCCGGTGATGATCGATGCCCAGGGCATCGTCAGCGACGCCGTTTGCAATCGCAAACACCATGGAGGGCCGGACCAGGCGATCTACGTCATGGGTTCGGCCGATCTCGACTTCTGGTCCCATTTTCTGGGCTATGCGGTTGAACCGGGTTTTTTCGGCGAAAATCTGGTCATCGATGATGTCGACAGCGCAGAGCTGCACGTTGGCGACAGGTTCAAGGCAAATGAAGTCGTGCTGGAAGTGACCGCCGCGCGCATTCCCTGCGCCACGCTGTCGGCTCGGATCGGCGATCCCGATTTCGCGCCTCGCTTCCGGCATGCGGGCCATCCGGGTTTTTATTGCCGGGTATTGAGCGGTGGAATGCTCGCTGCCGGGGAGGAGATCGCCTTTGAAGCCTATCAGGGAACGAAGCTGGCGATACCAACCATTTTGCAACGATTTCGTCCATTGCGGCTGAGCGTGTCGGAACGTGCGGTCTATCTCGAAACACCGCTGGCAAGCCGGTTCCGGGCGATGCTGGAAGTCTGAAAATAGGTGTCCGCCAAACCGGCTGAAGGCCGGAATGGCGGACAGATCATCAACTCAGAATGGCAGCTTCATGCCGGGGGGCAGCGGCAGACCGGCGGTCAGGCCAGCCATCTTTTCCTGGGCCTGCGCCTCGCCCTTACCCTTCGCGTCCTTGTGGGCCGCAACGATGAGGTCTTCGAGGATTTCGACTTCGTTTTCCTTGAGCAGCGACGGATCGATCTTCAGACCACGCATTTCGCCCTTGCCGTTCAGGATAACGGTCACAAGACCGCCGCCGGCACGTCCTTCGATTTCAAGCGCAGCAATTTCTTCCTGCACCTTCTCCATCTTGGACTGCATTTCCTTGACCTTGCCCATCATGCCCATGATGTCGCGCATATGCCAATCTCCTGTTTTTCTTGTTTAAAACTCGATGTCGTCGCCGGGAAGGATGTCGCCTTCGCTCGATTCGGCAACCGATGGCGGGGTGATATCCTCCGCCTCATCCTGCAACGCGGCGCGGATACGCACGTCGGTGATTTTAGCACCCGGAAACTGCGCCAGAATGGCGGCGACGTCGGGGTCCTGCCGTGCATCGACGAGACGCGCATCGCGGGCGTTGCCTTCGGCTTCGACAAGCGTCGGCTCGCCCTGCTCCTTGCTGAGGCTGACGATCCAGTGGATGCCGGTCCATTCCTTCAGCTTAACGCCCAGTTCGCCGGGAAGTGAGCCGGGTGCGCCCTCGCCCAGGCGCATATCAAGCCGGCCGGGCTCCAGCCGCACCAGCCGCACGAAGTTGCGAACCTTCGCCCGCATGACCGGATCGCGGTTTTTCTGGCAGAGATCGGCTATATCCTGCAGCGAATTAACGGGAACTTTCGGCTCCGGCCGTTCCTCGATCTTCGCGGATGCAACCTGCATTTCCTGCGGCCGACTGTCTGGAACGGCGCGCAGCATGGTGGAGGGCTGCGGACCGGCCTGCCTCTGGGCGGCAAATTCTGCGGGTCTTCCTGCTGCCACGGTCTGCCCCGACGAGTAGGCGCGAGCACCGCCACCATTGCCGCCGCCTGAAGGCGCGCCATTGGCATAACCGCCGCCATCGCCATTCGAGAGTTCGAGCAGGCGACGTGCCGCATCCTCAGGTGCGGGTAGATTGGCGGCATGCGAGAGTCGGATCAGCACCATCTCGGCAGCACCGGCGGGGCGAGAAGCGTTTTCCGTTTCCGGAATTCCCTTCAGCAGCATCTGCCAGATGCGCGACAGCGCCGTCACGGCGATGGTGTCGGCAAACTCCGCGCCCCGCACGCGCTCCACTTCGGAGAGCGAGGGGTCTTCCGCCGCATCAGGCACGTATTTCATCCGAGTGACGAGGTGGGTGAAGTCGGCAAGATCGTTCAACACGACGACGGGGTTCGCGCCGGCCTCATATTGCCCGTTGAATTCCGCAAGGGCAGCGGCAACATCACCCTTCACGACATGCTGGAAAAGATCGACGATGCGCGCACGGTCGGCAAGACCCAGCATGCCGCGCACTGTTTCCGCCTCCACACGGCCGCCGCCATGGGCAATCGCCTGATCGAGCAGCGACAGGCCGTCGCGGGCGGAACCTTCGGCCGCCCGCGCAATCATGGATAGAGCCTGCGGATCGGCCTCGAAGCCTTCCTTGCCGGCAATGGCGGTAAACAGCCCGACGAGATCAGCAGCGCTGATACGGCGCAGATCGAACCGCTGACAGCGTGACAGAACCGTGATCGGAACCTTGCGGATTTCCGTTGTCGCGAAGATGAACTTCACATGCTCCGGCGGCTCTTCCAGGGTCTTCAAAAGACCGTTGAAAGCCTGCGTCGAGAGCATGTGTACTTCGTCGATGATATAGACCTTGTAACGCGCCGAGACCGGGCGATAGCGAACCTGCTCGATAATCTCGCGAATATCGTCGATACCCGTATGGGAGGCGGCGTCCATCTCGATGACGTCGACATGCCGGCCTTCCATGATCGCCTGGCAATGTTCGCCGGGAATGCGCAGATCGATGGTCGGCTTGTCGATGGTGTCGGTCTTGTAGTTCAGCGCACGGGCGAGAATGCGGGCCGTGGTGGTTTTGCCCACACCGCGAACGCCCGTCAGCATATAGGCCTGCGCGATACGTCCGGTCTCAAACGCATTCGTCAGCGTGCGGACCATCGGCTCCTGGCCGACCATCAGATCGGAAAAATCCTTCGGGCGATATTTGCGTGCCAGTACCCGGTAGCCGGTCCCGACCTGGGATTCGCTCGATGTGGTGGGTACGGTGTCGCTCATTGCCTCGCCAGTTTGTTTTGCCAGTTATCTTGGGGCGCAGTTGTCTTGGGGCGCGGAACTGGCCCGGCGAAAGCTGAGCACGGCATTTAAAAAAGGTGGGAGGCTGGCACGGCGACCCGTGCCGGGCTCGTTAGGGCTGCTTCCTTCCGGACCTGACCCGGTTGGCGAGTGGCTCGTCCACCACCAACCTCCCGGGGCCACATATCGGCAATATCGACAGCAAATGCAAGCCAAGCCTTCAAAAAACTGCTATCACGATGAAAACAAACATGGAGGACGCCTTGGAGACATTCCAGCTGGACGAAAGACTGGCGCGCGACAGCGTGCTTGTGACACGTTTGGGTCTTTGCGAGCTGCGCTTGCAAAACGACAGTCGCTGGCCCTGGCTGGTGCTGGTGCCGCAGCGGGATGGCGTCAGCGAATTGTTCGATCTCACTCCGCTCGATCAGGCCGTGCTGACATTCGAGACCAATCTCGTCGCATCCGCCTTGAAGGACATCACCGGAGCCACCAAGATTAATGTCGGCGCTTTGGGCAATATCGTCCGGCAGCTGCATGTCCACATTATCGCCCGCAATGAAGGCGACACCTGCTGGCCCGGTCCCATCTGGGGTCACGGAACGGCGGTACCGTATGCGGCGGGCGAAAAGGAAAGCCTCATGAAAAAAATCTCCGGCGCGCTCTGATGATATCAATGAAAATTTTCGAAACCACGGCACCCCATCCCGAAGCAAGCCTGCTGACGGCCTTTTCCAAAAATGCTCTCGACCGTTTCGCCGAAAAGCGCACCGAGGAGTGCGTTGCCGAGGCGCTGAAAGTCGACGGCACCCATATTTTCGCCTTTTCAGGTAACCGGCTGGTCCTCAAGCATGACGAGCAGGTGATCGACCCCCTGTTTGCCGCCTATGAACTGGCAGAGTTGCAGCCGGATTTCGACAATGCCGTGCTGCTCGGCTATCGCGAGACCGGCGAACCACGTATTGCGGTGCCTGTTGCCATCGCGGAGGACCAGCTGGCAAGCCACTACAAGCTGGCCGATGCCCGCACACTTTACCGCGATCAGCTGCTGGATGAAGAGTTATTGAGCGAGGTGGCCCAAGCCGTCAGCCTGACGCACTGGAACGGCGACAATCGTTTCTGCGGACGATGCGGCGGCACCATGGAGCTGCGGATCGGCGGCTATAAGCGCATCTGTTCGGCTTGCAACCACACGATTTTTCCCCGCACCGATCCCGTCGTCATCATGATGACGATCGACATCGAGCGCGATCTTTGCCTGCTTGGCCGCGGCGCGCATTTTGCGCCGGGCATGTATTCATGCCTCGCCGGTTTCGTTGAGCCGGGAGAGACGATCGAACAGGCCGTGCGCCGGGAAACGCATGAGGAATCGGGCGTCGACGTCGGTCGTGTTCGCTACCACGCGTCCCAGCCATGGCCGATGCCGCACACGTTGATGATCGGCTGTTATGCCGAGGCGCTCTCATCCGAAATTGCGCGCGACGAGATAGAGCTTGAGGATTGCCGCTGGTTCACACGAGAAGAGGTGGCGAAGATGCTGGATGCACCGGCGGGGGAAGGTTTCTCGGCCCCGCCGATCGGCGCAATCGCGCATCGACTGATGCGCGATTGGGTGGAGTGGCCAAAGTGACCTAACGGCCTGCGGCGGGCTCAGCTCTGGTTGAGCTTGCCGCGCATGGGGTGACCCTTGTAAACCCCGAGAATGCGGACCTTCTCGGAAAAGAAGCGCAGTTCATCCAGCGCGTGCCGCACGGATTCGTCTTCGGGATGCCCCTCGATGTCGGCATAAAACTGCGTCGCCACGAATTTGCCGCCGAGCTGGTAGCTTTCGAGCTTCGTCATGTTGATGCCGTTGGTGGCAAAACCGCCCATGGCCTTGTAGAGCGCGGCGGGAATGTTGCGGACGTTGAAGACAAAGGTCGTGACGAGAATCTCGTCGCTCGTCTGGCGCTTCGCCCAGTTTTCATCGCGCGACAGCACCACGAATCGGGTGACGTTGTTCTCGGAATCCTCGACATTCTCGGCGAGAATATCGAGGCCGTAGAGGCTGGCGGCAAGGCGCGGCGCAAGGGCAGCCATGCTTCGGTCGCCGGTTTCGGAAACGAGCCTTGCCGAACCCGCGGTATCGCCGGCGATGACAGGCTTCCAGCCGTTGGAACGAATGATCTTGCGGCACTGGCCAAGCGCATGGATATGGCTGTGCACGGTGCGGATTTCGTCCTTCGTCACGCCCGGCATCACCATCAGCTGAAAACGGATCGGCATGAAATATTCGCCGATGATGTGCAGACGTGATTCGGGCAGCAGATGATGAATATCCGCCACCCGGCCGGCGAGCGTGTTTTCGATCGGGATCATGCCGAGGTCAGCTTCGCCGTTTTCGATGGCGTTGAAGGCATCCTCGAATGTCGGGCACGGCAGAGGTTCCATATCCGGAAACATGTCGCGGCAGGCCATGTCGGAATTCGCGCCGAACTCGCCCTGGAAGGCAATACGATTGGTGATCAGGCTCATGGGAACTGTCCGTTAATGGGTTCTGCTTGCGAGAATTTTGCGGGCTTTTTCGAGGTCATGCGGCGTGTCGACGCCGAGCGGTACGGAGTGGACGATTTCCGCGTCGATGCGCATCCCGGCCTCGAGTGCCCGCAGCTGCTCCAGCCGTTCGCGCTTTTCCAGAGGGGAAGGCGGCAGGCTTACGAATGTCTCCAGCGCTGCACGGCGATAGGTGTAGAGACCGATGTGATGATAAAGCGGGCCATCGCCATAGGGCGCGGTGGTGCGCGTAAAATAAAGCGCGCGCAGTCTCGTATCGGAAAGCGGGCTGCCGACGACCTTCACGACGTTGGGATTGGTCTTTTCCTGTTCATCGGTGATTTCGACCGTCAGCGTCGCAATGTCGACGGCGGAATTTTCCAGTGGGCGCAGCGAGGCGCGAATTGTTTCCGCCTCGATGGTCGGGAGGTCACCCTGGACATTGATGATATAGTCGGCCTTGCCGTAGGGATCGGCCTTTTGCAGTGCTTCGAAAATCCGGTCCGAACCGGATTGATGGTCGTCGCGCGTCATCATCACGTCGAAACCCGCACTTTGAACGGCGGAAAACACCTGTTCGTCATCAACGGCAACAACGATTCGTTCCGCGCCTGCTTCCCGCGCGCGCAGTGCCACCTGCACGATCATCGGCTTGCCGCCGATGTCGGCGAGCGGCTTGCCAGGCAGGCGCGTGGATGCCATCCGCGCCGGTATGAGGACGACAGCTTTCTCGAATTCCCGATTCTTCATCCGACACCCTTCAAATCCCGACCGAAAAGTGTCAAAACGTCACGGTGTGGGGAACATTATTCAAGTTGCGCAGGCTGTGCAAAAGCCATAGCTTTCGAGCAATTTCAAGATGCCCGGTTATATGGAGCGGATGCGAGGGAGCGCATATAGATGAATTCTTATGTTAATATGGGCGTTGGGGCGTTGCTGGGCACGGTTTTCGTTCTGATGTCGGTGTCGATTGCCTCTGAAGGCATTTTCCATGCACCGGCGCCCGAGAAGGAAGGTTTCGCTATTGTTGCCGCCGAAAGCGGTGGCGAAGCCGGTGGCGGAGAAGCTGCGGCAGCCGCGACGCCGATTGCAAAACTGCTTGCGAGTGCCGACGCCGCCAAGGGCGAGGCGGTCTTCAAGAAGTGTACGAGCTGTCATACCGGAGAGAGTGGTGGTCCAAACAAGGTCGGCCCCAATCTCTTCGATGTCGTCAACCGGCCGATCGCCAGCCACGAAGGTTTCAGCTACTCCGCAGCGATGAAGGATTTTTCCAAGGGCGGCTCCGTCCACTGGGATTACGATCACCTCAACTACTTCCTGGAAGCTCCGAAGAAACATGTTCCCGGCACGGCCATGGGCTTTGCAGGCGTGAAGAAGGAAACGGAAAGAGCCGACCTCATCGCTTATCTGCGCTCGCTATCGGCAAGCCCTGCGCCGCTTCCGGATCCGAACGCGCCGCCGGCACCGATGAACTGATTGTCTTCATGGTGCATGATGAAAGCCCGGCAGCGCTGCCGGGCTTATACATTAAAGGCCGGAACATCGTTATGATGTTCCGGCCTTGTTTGTCTTGAGGGCGATTGCAACACCGTCGAGACGACGCAAGGGCAATCGAAGCGGCGGACGTGAGAATCAGAAGCCCTTGCCGCCGCGCACCTCGGATATCACCGTGCCGACCATGATCTTGATATCCAGCCAAATCGAAAAATTCTCGACGTAATAAAGATCTGAGACGATCCGGGCGCGCGCCTTGTCGCTGCGGTCCGTCGGGCCGCGCAAACCTCGCATCTGCGCAAGGCCGGTAATGCCCGGCCGCACCCGGTGCCGCATGTGATAGTGCGGAACGAGTTCTTCGTAGAGGCGTCCTGCGGCCAGCATCCCGATGGCATGGCAACGCGGCCCGACCAGGGACATATCGCCCTTCAGCACATTCAGAAGCTGCGGCAGTTCATCAATATTGGTGCGGCGAAGAATAGCGCCGACGCGGGTAACGCGGGGATCGTCTTTAACCGTTTGCGCCACACCGGTCGCATCACAAAGATCGCTTTTCATGGAGCGGAATTTATAGACACGGATCTTCCGTCCGTTCATGCCCCAACGCACCTGTGAAAACAGGACCGGTCCTTTGCTATCCAGTTTCACCAGCGCTGCTACCGTGATCAGCACGGGGGCGAGCGCGACAAGGGCAATGGTTGCCCCCGCTATGTCCATCATTCTTTTCAGTGCGAACTGACTGCGCTTAGACGCCGAGATGCCTTTTTCAAAGGAAGGCTGCGTCTGTGTCAGTTCAAAAGTCGCTAATGTAGAATTGGCGGCCCCGTAAAAAGCAGCCGACGACGAGCTTTCAGTACCCAGCATAATATCACGCCCTGAAAAGTTCTTTTGTTGGAAATATTAAAATATATTAATGGTTAACAATTTATTTACCATAGAATACTGCTGAAATGTAGCTTCTTTTTTACAAAAATCAATCTAAGGTTAATGTGCATGCACGCTTATGTTGCGAGCCTACGTCAGGCATGCTCGGGACTGCGGATGCAGCCGTTTCAACGGGTCTTTGAGCTAAATGCTAAAGGATAAATGTGGCCAGTCCTGAGATCGGGGTTTGCTGCGGCTTTCTGCCGTCAGTTCCCCATCAGAATGTCGAGCAGGGTCGTCTGCTTCGGCCTGGATGACGCCTGACCACCGATATCGGCGGGCGGGACGGGACCGTTCTCGGCTGAATAGCCGGGTTCGATATCGCGGGAGGGTAGAGTGGCGGGCGGCATCGGCGGGCCGGGCTGAGGTTGGTTCGCTGGAGCGGGAGCGTCGGGATAGACCCGACTGTCGGTCGATCCACCGCCGAGCGCATTGGAAATGAGGTCGCCAATGGAGGAGGGGGCGTTCTCAGGCGCCGGCTGCTGCATGTCGCCAAGCGGCGGTACACCGCCTGCACCGAGGCCAAATAGCGGCGCGGGCGAAAGTCCGGAGTGGGCAGCCGTCATGAAGTCTTTCCAGGCGCGGGCAGGAAGCCCGCCGCCCGTTACCTTTTTCATCGATGTGCCATCGTCGTTGCCGAACCAGACCCCGGTGGTAAGATTGCTGGTGTAGCCGACAAAAAGGGCGTCGCGGAAGGACTGCGTCGTGCCAGATTTTCCTGCCGCCTGCCAGCCTTGCAGGCGCGCGGCCTTGCCGGTGCCTTCAGTGATGACGCGGGACAACATGCCGTTCATGGTTGCGGCAATCTCTTCGCTCAGCACGCGCGGCGGATTGTCGTATTTGTTTTCATAAAGCACCTTGCCGTCGGCATCGGTGATGCGTTTGACGATGTGCGGCGTCGCCTTGTAGCCGCCGTTCATGAAGGGAGCGTAAGAGGCGGTCAGCTCCATCAGCGATACTTCCGACGTGCCAAGCGCGATGGAGGCATTGTTCTGGAGCTCGGATTCAATGCCCATACGATGCGCCACCTGGGTTACCCGCTCGGGTCCGACTTCCATGACCAGTTGCGCGGCAATCGTGTTCAGTGAATTGGCGAGAGCCGTTGCGAGCGTGACTTCGCCTCGATATTTCTTCTCGTAATTTTCCGGTGTCCAGTTGCCGATGCGTACAGGCCCGTCGTTACGGATGGTGTATGGGGTCAACCCCGATTCGAGGGCTGCGACGTATACGAAGGGCTTGAAAGCCGAACCGGGCTGCCTTTTTGCTTTCACGGCGCGGTTAAACTGGCTTTGGGCGTAATCTGCCCCGCCAACGACGGCGCGGATCGCGCCCGTCCCGTCAATGGAAACCAGCGCTGCCTGTGAAGCGCCCTGTTTCTTGCCGTCACCCTGGAGGACGTGGGACAGCGCCTTTTCGGCATCGCGTTCGAGATTGGGATCGATCGTCGTGTCGACAACAATGTCCTGCTTGACGTCGCCGACGAGATTGCGAACCTCCTCCAGCACCATATCGGCGGCATAATGCTCGGCGCCTGACCAGAAACGTTTCGCCTTGGTCGGCGGCTGCGACATCGCAGTCTTGATCTCGTCGTCGGTGATGAAACCGACATCGCGCATGGATTGCAGCACGACCTGCGCCCGTTCCTCCGCCGCCTGCGGATCGCGCGCGGGTGAAAGACGCGAGGGGGCTTTCAGAAGCCCGGCGAGCATGGCTGCCTCGCCCAGATTGACGTCCCGCGCCGACTTGTTGAAATAGCGCCGCGAGGCCGCCTCGACGCCATAGGCATTGGAGCCGAAATAGACGCGGTTAAGATACATCGCCAGGATTTGGTCCTTGGTGAACTTGTGCTCCAGCCAGAAGGACAGCAGAACTTCCTGAACCTTTCGCTCCAGCGTGCGATCCGGGGAAAGGAAGAGATTTTTTGCCAGCTGTTGCGTCAGCGTCGAGCCACCCTGAACGGTGCGCCCCGTCAACAGGTTCGTAACGATGGCGCGTCCGAGGCCGAGCGGATCGACCCCGAAATGCGAATAGAACCGGCGGTCCTCGATCGCCATCACGGCCTGCGGGATGTAGGGAGACATGTCTTCCAGCGCCAGCGCCTCACCGCCGGTGGTGCCGCGATTGGCAAGAACGCTGCCATCGACGGAAACGATCTTCACATTCGGCGGGCGTTCGGGAATGGACCAGCTGCTGGCGCTCGGCATCCGCGCGCCGTAATAAAGGACAAGCCCGGCAACACCGATGCCGCCCCATATGCCGAGTACGATGCACCAGTAGAACAGTGATCGGATGAACCCCGTGACGCCACGGCCTGAACTGCGGTTGCGCTTTTGGCTTTTTCCGGATTTTCTGCGGCTTGCTGGAGACTTTGCTTTTTTGGCTTCCTGCTTTGCAGTTCCGCTGATGCGCTCGCTGGCATCAAGACGCAGGTCATCACCGGACTCGTGGAAATCCCCGAAGGAAGGTTCTACCCGTTCGCGTGATTTTCCCTTGCCTGCCATCCAGCCTAAATCGCTCCTTTTGCAAAACCGCACACCCGTCAGGGTTAAGCTTCTATGCCTGCGCGATCCTTAATCCAGGATGAAGAGTTTAAATGCGGCAATTTAAGGTGGGGTTAAGTCTTTAAGGGATCACATCGGCGTCATTGGCAGACGTCGATCCACGCCGCGCCCGTCAGTTCGGCCATCACGTCGGGCGAAATCTTGACGGCAGCATTGGTGGCGCCGGCAGCAGGCACCACTTCGCCATACTGTTTCAGCGACAGGTCACAATAGACCGGCAGGGCCGAGGGCAGGCCGAATGGGCATACACCGCCTACCGGATGACCGGTCACCGCAACAACCTCCTCTGGCCCAAGCATGCGCGGTTTCGCTCCAAAATGATCCCTGAATTTGCGGTTATCCAGCCGTTTTGTCCCGGCGGTAACGACGAGAAGAACGACATCACCCGCCTTCAGGCAGATCGTTTTGGCAATCTGGTCGGGGTCAACGCCATGCGCCTCGGCCGCGAGTGCGACGGTTGCCGAACTGGCTTCCGTCTCGATCACGGTGATGTCGGGCGACTTCTCGGCAAAAAAGGCTCTGACAGATTCAATAGACATGCGTATTTCTTAGGCGTTACGACGAGTCGCTTCAAGGTGCCGCGCGCCAGCTATGCGTTTTCCGCAATGCTGCGCTGCGATGAAGCGTCTGTTTTTTAAGCTGATATGCTGTATCTTCAAATCATCGAAGCGACGCACTCCTCCTCCCAGCGTCGCCCGATTGGACTGACAATACTCCTCCTCCCAATTGTCAGTCAGTTTCAAGAACCCGGCGCACCTCCTCCCGCGCCGGGTTTTTGCTGTCTGGAGCTTCCAATTCCTCTCGCCTGGCATAGCCTAACGTGATCGTTTCGTTCAAAGAAACTTGACTTTCTGCGACTTGCGACCTAGGTACTTCGCCATCGATATTTGTTTGACGACCAGAGCTTCGGCGTCTTTTTTGACGCTCACGACGATCTTTTCCTTCAAATTCGACCCAAGTCCGCACTGCTCGCAGTGCAAATACAAAATTGCCAACGGAAGGAAATCGTTATGGCGACTGGTACAGTAAAGTGGTTCAACGCAACCAAGGGCTACGGCTTCATTCAGCCGGACGACGGTTCGCAGGACGTATTCGTTCACATCTCTGCTGTTGAGCGTGCAGGTCTGACCGCCCTCAACGACGGCCAGAAGCTCTCCTACGAGCTGATGCAGGATCGTCGCTCGGGCAAGATGTCCGCAGGTAACCTCGTTGCTGCCTGATAAGCGCTTTGGCCCGAAAGGGTCACATGCGTGAATGGGAAGGCCGGATTTTTCCGGCCTTTTTCTTTTGCGGGCAGCGCTTTTCGCAGTCGCCCTTGAAAAGGCAAGGCCGGATGACAATATAGGGTTCAACGGTGCTCCAGGCCCGAACCTCCGGGAATGGCGCTTTTATAGAGTGCCGCTGCTGTTGCGTTAACCAAAGATTAACCAAAGCAGCCGATCCTGAGCCGGAAAGCAGCGTCGAGTTATTCGACGCGCTCTGGAGCATCAGACCGTTTGAACGCTTTGACCACGGATGTACTGGCATTGACGCAAAAACGGATAGAAAGGTCGGGCTCGCCCGGCCTTTTTGTTTTTATGGAATGAGAAGGCGCCGAGCTTCCGGCACCTTCTCATTTTTGCATCATTTCGAAGCCAGCGCGTCGAGGATGCGGACCCAGGAGCGGATGCCCTTGTGGAAGGACTGCAGGTCGTATTTCTCATTCGGGGAGTGAATACGGTCATCGGTCAGTCCGAAGCCGACCAGCAGGGAGTCCATGCCCAGCATCTTCTGGAAATCACCAACGATCGGGATCGAGCCTCCCATGCCGATGACGACAGCCGGTTTTGGCCATTCCTCAGAAAGCGCGTTCTTGGCCTTGGTCAGAACGGGCGAATCATAAGACAGCTGAATAGCCGGAGAGCCGCCATGCTCGTGAAATTCTACCGAGCAATCGGCGGGAATCTTCGAGCGCACATAGGCCCGGAAGCTTTCGCGAATGGCTACGGGGTCCTGCTGGCCGACGAGGCGGAAAGACACCTTGGCAGAGGCCTTCGCGGCAATCACGGTTTTGAAACCATCGCCGGTATAGCCGCCGATGATGCCGTTGACTTCGGCCGTGGGTCGCGCCCAGGTCTGCTCCAGCACGGAGCGACCTTTTTCGCCTGATGGGATCGAGAGACCGACTTCGCCGAGAAAGGCTTCCGCAGTCCGGCCCAGCGTTTCCCAGGACGCCTTGATGTTGGCTGGCGTCTCTTCCACGCCATCGTAAAAGCCGGGAAGCGTAACGCGGCCGGTCTCATCGTGAAGGCCGGCAAGAATATCGGTGAGGATGTGGATCGGGTTCGCAGCCGCACCACCAAACAGACCGGAATGCAGGTCGCGGTCGGCGGCGGTGATGACGATCTCTTCGCCGACGAGACCACGAAGCGCGGCAGCAATGGCAGGTGTGTCACGGTCCCACATGCCGGTATCGCAGACCAGCGCGTAATCGGCTTTCAGCTCCTCTGCATTAGCCTCGAGGAAAGGCTTGAGCGATGGCGAGCCGGACTCCTCTTCGCCTTCGAAAAGAATGGTGACACGCACCGGCAGGCCGCCATTCACCGCCTTATAGGCGCGGCATGCCTCCACGAAGGTCATCAGCTGACCTTTGTCGTCTGCCGTGCCGCGCCCCGTGATCACCTGCCGGCCGGCACCGATATCCTTGACGCCGGGCTCGAAGGGATCGTTTTCCCAGAGATCGAGCGGATCAACCGGCTGCACGTCATAATGGCCGTAGAAAAGGACGTGCGGGGCGTCCTCGGTGGCTGCGTCATGATGCGCCACCACCATGGGATGGCCGGCCGTATCGCGCACGGATGCCGTGAAGCCGAGCGAGGTAAGCGTTCTTACCAGCCACTCGGCCGCCTTGCGGCACTCCGCCTTGTAGGCTGGGTCTGTGGAAATTGAGGGAATGCGCACCAGCTCAAACAGCCGCTCCAGGCTGGATGTGAGATTATCGTCGGCGGTGGAAAGAATGGGGGAAACGTCTGTCATCGCTGATCCTGTCATGTCTGTCGTGACCCGGCGAGAAACAAAACATCCGGGCATCGCGCATCGCGGGAAACATGCCCGGGTCGTCGTGAATCGACGAGCCCGCGGCGGCCGGAACGATAGAGCAGATCATGGAAACTGCGAAGCGCTTTCGCCCTGCAATGACTATTTTGCTTTTTTAGCGCTATCGATCGCCCGGCGCATATATTCCAGCAGAAGTTGCCGTTCGAAGCGCCGGAAATCGGCAAGCAGACTGTCTTCGGTTGCCTCCGATGCGGCAATCGCATTGGCTTCCAGATCACGCCCGCGCTGAGTAAGTTCGATAATCTGGGCGCGGCGATCATTGGGGTGAGCCTTTCGAACGATCAACCCGTCTCGCTCCATCCGCGACAGCGTGTTGGCAAGGGTCGCCTGTTCAACGTCTATCCTATCCAGCAACTGCCGCTGGGTCAGACCCTCTTCGTGCCATAGCTCGATGAGGATAGGAAACTGGCCGGGCGAGAAGCCAAGCGCAGCTGCCCGTTTCTGCAACGCCATGGTGAATTCGCGCGCCATCCGCGAGGCAAGATAGATCACTGATTCATCGCGGGAAAAGCTCATTCGTCCGTGCCTGAGAGATAGCTGCCGACAAGCCGGCAAAATTGATAGCACGATATATATCGCAGGATATGTTAAAGCCAAGTACGGACGGGGCGCAAAATAAAACCGCCACGGCCGGGAGGGGTCGGCCATGGCGGTCATATTGGAGGACAAAGGCCCGGAGAGGGGGAAAGGCCTTTGTCCGGTCTGACGCGGCGGGGGACGAGCCAGCTATCAGACTACGGCGTGATCAGGCGCCGTCCTCTAAGAAATGTGTCTGCAAATGCGGCTTTTCAAGGGAAGCCTGGATTACAAATCGGTAAGGTGCGTCGACCGTTTACCGTGGTGCCTGATTTTGCGTTTTGCTCGCATGGCGAGGAGGAATTTTGCACTCCCCACCAGTAAAACAAAGACTGCAAAGAAAGTCAGTTGCTGCCCTAGGTCACCCAGAGGGTGGAGCACCAGCAATAGGAACGCCGCGAGCACCGCGGCTTCGAGAAGGTGAAATTCTGCAGTTGCGAGGGTGCCGCGCGTCGCGTCAAAACGCTCAGGAAAAAAGGCACGCAAGCCCGTGCCCGCCAGCAGAAAAAGCGGCGCCACGAGAGATTTCTGAAAGATTATCGTTGCCGGCTCGTGCTGAAGCCATGAGGCGATGACAACGATAGCGGTGAGAAGAACGGCTCCGAAATAGGCATTGACTATGGAACTTTTTGACATCGGCTTTTCCCTAGAAATCATCAAAGATATAGCCTCGCATCTGATCTCCACGATAGACCTTTCGCCTCTGGCGCGCTATCCATGCTACCCATGAAAAAAGGCGATCATCTCTTCCTCGTTGACGGTTCCGGTTTCATTTTCCGGGCCTTCCATGCCATCCCGCCGCTGAACCGCAAGTCGGACGGGCTGCCGGTCAACGCCGTCTCGGGCTTCTGCAACATGTTGTGGAAGCTTCTGAAGGACGCCCGTAACACCGATGTCGGTGTGACGCCGACGCACTTCGCGGTGATTTTCGATTATTCGTCGAAGACATTCCGCAACGAGCTCTACGACCTCTACAAGGCAAATCGCACTGCGCCGCCGGAAGATCTGGTGCCGCAATTCGGACTGATCCGGGAGGCGACGCGCGCCTTTAATCTTCCCTGCATCGAAACCGAGGGGTTCGAGGCCGACGATATCATCGCCACCTACGCCCGGCAGGCCGAGGCGATCGGCGCTGACGTGACCATCATCTCTTCCGACAAGGATCTGATGCAGCTCGTGACAGCCAATGTGCATATGTACGATGCCATGAAGGACAAGCAGATCGGCGTTCCCGATGTCATCGAAAAATGGGGCGTCGACCCCGAAAAGATGATCGATCTGCAGGCGATGACCGGCGATTCCACCGACAATGTTCCGGGTATCCCCGGCATTGGCCCGAAGACGGCGGCGCAATTGCTGGAAGAATATGGCGACCTTGAAACGCTTCTGGCGCGCGCCGGCGAGATCAAGCAGCAGAAACGTCGCGAGAACATCATTGCCAATGCCGATCTGGCCCGCATTTCGAGGCAGCTCGTGGCGCTGAGGACCGACGTGCCGTTGCAGCAGTCGCTTGAGGAGCTGGTGCTGGAGCCGCAGAACGGCCCGAAGCTGATCGCCTTCCTGAAGGCAATGGAATTCACGACCCTGACCCGCCGCGTTGCGGAAGCGACGGATACCGATGCCTCCGCCGTCGATGCCGCCACCGTGCCGGTGCAATGGGGCGCCGATGCCCATGGGCCGGACCTTGACCTGCCGGCCGATACTGTCAGCGCAGGCGGTACGATAGCTGCCGGAACGAACGCTGCGGTCACCGGCGCTGCGCCTGCAAGAAAGGCATCTGGCGAAGGCAACGCCCCCGCCGATCTTGCGGCAGCACGACAGGCGCTTTTTGCCGCCGCCAAGATCGATACGACTGCGTATACGACGATCCGTGATCTTCAGACCCTTGACCTCTGGATTGCCGCGGCCCGCGAAACCGGCATTGTCGCCTTCGACACGGAGACAACCTCGCTCGACCCGATGCTTGCGGAACTTGTCGGCTTTTCGCTTGCCATCGCCGATAACGGCAAGGATGCCTCGGGGACCGATATCCGTGCCGCTTACATCCCCCTGACCCACAAAACGGGCTCGGGCGGCGATCTCTTTAGTGATGGTATCAGGCTTGCGGAAGGCCAGATTCCCTTTGCCGAGGCATTGGCCCGACTTAAGGACCTGCTGGAAGACCCAACTGTCCTCAAGGTCGCGCAAAACCTCAAATACGATTATCTGTTAATGAAACGTCACGGCGTCGTCATGCAGAGTTTTGACGACACGATGCTGATTTCCTACGTGCTTGAGGCCGGCAAGGCGACGCACGGCATGGATTCCCTCTCGGAGCGCTGGCTCGTCCACACGCCGATCCCCTATAAGGACGTGGCCGGCTCAGGCAAGTCGAGCGTTACCTTCGATTTCGTCGATATCGACAAGGCAACCGCCTATGCTGCCGAAGATGCCGATGTGACCCTCCGGCTCTGGATGGCCTTGAAGCCAAGGCTTGTTTCGGAGCGTTTGACCCGGGTTTACGAGCGGCTGGAGCGCCCCCTTGTCCCGGTTCTGGCGCATATGGAAGAGCGCGGTATCACTGTAGACCGGCAAATTCTCTCACGGCTTTCCGGCGAGCTCGCACAGAAGGCAGCCGCGTTCGAAGAGGAAATCTACGAACTGGCGGGCGAACGTTTCAACATCGGATCGCCTAAACAGCTTGGCGATATCCTGTTCGGCAAGATGGGCCTGCCAGGCGGGTCAAAAACCAAGACCGGCCAGTGGTCGACGTCGGCGCAGGTTCTCGAAGATCTCGCGGCAGAAGGTGTCGAACTCCCGCGCAAGATTGTCGACTGGCGACAGCTGACAAAGCTCAAATCCACCTATACGGATGCGCTGCCCGGCTATATCCATCCCGAGACGAAACGGGTGCACACCTCCTATGCGCTCGCCTCGACAACGACAGGTCGCCTGTCATCGTCGGAGCCGAACCTACAGAATATTCCGGTGCGCACAGCTGAAGGCCGCAAGATCCGTACGGCTTTCATTTCCACGCCCGGCCACAAGCTTCTGTCGGCAGATTATAGCCAGATCGAACTGCGCGTGCTTGCCCATGTCGCCGACATTCCGCAGCTTCGAAACGCCTTTGAAAATGGTATCGACATTCATGCGATGACGGCATCGGAAATGTTCGGTGTGCCAGTTGAAGGCATGCCGTCGGAAGTACGCCGCCGCGCCAAGGCGATCAATTTCGGCATCATCTACGGCATATCGGCCTTCGGTCTCGCTAACCAGCTCGGCATCGCCCGCTCGGAGGCTGGGGACTACATCAAGAAATATTTCGAGCGTTTTCCCGGCATCCGCGACTATATGGAGGCGACCAAGGCCTTCGCCCGTGAGAATGGCTATGTCGAAACCATATTTGGTCGCCGTTCCCATTATCCAGAAATCCGCTCCTCCAATCCCTCGGTGAAGGCCTTCAACGAGCGTGCCGCCATCAATGCGCCCATTCAGGGGTCGGCTGCCGATATCATCCGGCGCGCCATGATCCGCATCGAGCCGGTGCTGGAGGCCGAAAAGCTTTCCGCCCGCATGCTTTTGCAGGTGCATGACGAACTCATCTTCGAAGTCGAGGAAGCGGAGATCGAAAAGACCCTGCCGGTCGTCGTTTCTGTCATGGAAAATGCGGCCATGCCGGCGATCTCCATGAGAGTGCCGCTGAAAGTGGATGCGCGCGCGGCCGACAATTGGGATGAGGCACATTGACCCCCTCTTGAGCCGGCGGCGTCATGATCCTGTCGCGTGCAGAGCCTAGGGAAAACTTCTGACAAGGAGTTTCCCCATGCACGCCCCGCTCGTCTCGAATGGTCTCGACTATATTTCCGCCGCCACGCACGATCAGCCGCCGCGCCATCTGGGCACGCGCTTCAATGCGGGCGGCGAGTTTCTGCCAGAGCCTGGCAATACTGTCGTAAGCCATCTTGTCAGCGGCTCGCAGACGGAGAAAGCCATCATCGCGACCCGCCAGCGCTTTATGGACATGGCCGAGGCGTCGCAACTTGCCTTCACGCCCGTTTCCAGCCTGCATATGACCGTGTTTCAAGGCATCATCGAGTTTCGTCGTGCTTTGCCGTATTGGCCGGAAAACATGCCTCTCGATACGCCGATAGGCGCGATGACGGACTATTACCGTGATCGGCTCTCCGTGTTTCCGGCCCTGCCGGCATTCAACATGCAGGTGACGGGTCTGCGTCCGACAGGCCTTGTCATGAAGGGTGCAACGGTAGAGGATGACCGGATCGTGGCTGTCTGGCGGGATGAATTTGCCAAGCTGTTCGGCTATCGCCACCCGGATCATGACACCTACGAATTTCACATCACGCTGTCTTACATCATCCGCTGGTTCGAGCCGGAATCCTTACCGCGCTGGCAGGCCATGCTGGATGAGGAACTTGAAAAACTGCGCGCCGCCGCGCCTGTCATCGAGATGCGCCCCCCAGCTTTCTGTGAATTCAAGGATATGAACCACTTCAAGGAACTCCTTGTCTTCGATAAACCCGCGCCTGTGATTCCGATTTCTGAGACAGGCCCACGGCGCTGATTTCCCTGAATCGGAAAAAATGCGCATCAGGGCTGGTCAAAGCCCGTTTGGGCATGTATAAGCGCGCCAAATTTCCGATATCGAGACATCCGACATTCGGCCTTTGGTTCTGGCCGGTTCCGTTGTTTCGCCGCTTAAGTGGAGTAACAAAAATGGCTGTACCAAAAAGAAAAACAAGCCCGTCCAAGCGTGGCATGCGCCGCTCGGCTGACGGTCTCAAGTCTGCGACCTATGTTGAAGACAAGAACTCCGGCGAACTGCGCCGTCCGCACCATATCGATCTGAAGACCGGTATGTATCGCGGCCGCCAGGTTCTGACGCCGAAGGAAAGCGCATAAGCTTTTCTGGCATGACTTTGCAAAAACCGGCCCTCGTGGCCGGTTTTTTGTTTTAAGCGATCTCTAACGGTGTCCAGCGCTCACTTGGAAAATGTTCTCACTCCTCCTACACTCGCTTCGGGAGAGCGGGTTAGCTGCCTGCGGCGTGAGGGGAGTTTCGGTGAAATATCGCTTTATTTTGTTGATGATGCTCTGTCTGGGCCTCGGTTATGGCGCCGTGACGAGAGGAAGCGGCATCATTGCAGAGAGCTATTTCGGTGAAATGTCCGAGCAGGGGCGAACGACGCTCCGGCTTGCCGTCTCCGCCCTGGGCGGCCTTCTGAACCGCTACGAGCCGCTTCCGGCCTTGATTGCAGATCATGATGACATTGAGGAACTGGTGGCCCATCCCAAAGATGAAGCCCTGCGCCAGCGCGCCAATGTCTACCTCAAATCCATCAACACTCTGCTGGAATCCTCCGATATCTACATCATCACGCTGGATGGCGAGACTATCGCGGCCAGCAACTACGATGGTCCGACAAGCTTTGTCGGCGAGAACTTCAGCTACCGTCCTTATTTTCAGGATGCGGCGAAGGGCCTGCAGTCGCGATTCTTCGCGCTCGGCACGACCTCGCACAAGCGCGGATATTATTTCTCCGCGCCCATTCTCTTCAATGCGGAAATAAAGGGGGTTATCGTCTTCAAGGTCGATATCGAAGGCATCGAGGCCTCTTTCGGCGATGGGGAGAACCGTATTCTCGTATCGGACCCCGAGGGCATCATCTTCATGACGGGAACACCGCAATGGCTTTATTCCAGCCTGATGCCGCTGACGCCGGAGAGGCTGGCCCGCACCGAGGCCTCACGCCGTTACGCCAATGCCACGCTGAAGGAACTGCCGCTGAAACACGGCAATTTCGGCTCGCATCAGTTGATGACGATTAGCCAAAACGAGGGGGACAGGGAATATATGGTTCTGTCGCAGCCGATGGCGGATGCGGGATGGACCGTCAGCGTGCTCATGGACACGGGTTCGCTTCGGACGCAGGTGAAGACGGCGATGATCGCGATCATACTCTGCCTGTGTCTGGCTGCCGCTTTGATTGCCGCCATGTTGCAGAGGCGGCGGCGGCTGCGTGAACGCCTGATCCATCAGGCCGAAGCCCAGGCAGAACTGGAGCGTCGGGTCGAGGAACGCACGGCGGACCTTGCCCGCGTCAATCGGGAGATCGAACACGAGATCGCCGAACGTCGTCAGACGGAAAAACAGTTGCGCAAGATGCAGAACGATCTGGTGCAGGCGGGAAAGCTGGCGGCTCTCGGGCAGATGTCGGCGGCCCTGTCGCACGAGTTCAACCAGCCGCTGGCCGCCGCCAAGAATTACGCCGAAAATGCCTCGCTTCTGGTGGAGCGCGGGCGCTTGGAGGACGTGACGGAAAACCTCAGGCGCATATCGGGGCTGATCGATCGTATGGCGTCAATCAGCAAGCACCTGCGCAACTTTGCCCGTAAGCCGAATGAGAAGATGGCGGCAGTGGGCCTCGAAACGGTGCTTCGCGATACGCTTGAAATCGTCGGGCCGCGGCTCAAGGCCGCCAATGCGGTGCTGGAGGTTGATCTTGGCCCGGTCCCGCTCGCCGTAAAGGCAGGGCCGGTGCGGCTGCAGCAGGTGCTCGTCAACATCATCTCCAATGCCGCTGATGCCGTCGAAGGGCGGGAGGACCGCCGGATTGCGCTTCAGGCGGCGCAGCAAGGCCAGATCGTTTCCGTCGTCATCCGCGACTGCGGTCCGGGCGTGCCGGCGGCGATTTCGGAGCGCATTTTCGATCCCTTCTTCACCACCAAGGGTGTTGGCCGCGGTCTGGGCCTCGGCCTCTCGATCTCCTATAACATCATCAAGGACTTCGGCGGCCAGCTCCGCGTCAGAAATCATGAAGACGGCGGAGCGGAGTTCGCAATTGAATTGCCGGCTGCTGTCTGGCGTATGGAGGTGGCGGCGGAATGACCACTTCGCGGGTGCTTTTGATCGACGACGAAGAGGAGCTGCGTTTTTCGACCGCGCAGGCGCTCGAGCTTTCGGGTTTCGCCGTCACCATGCTGGCGAGCGCCGAACATGCGCTGGAGCTCATCGGTTATAGTTTTGACGGTGTCGTGGTCAGTGATATCCGCATGCCCGGCATGGACGGCATGACGCTGCTGCAAAAAGTGCGGGAGCTTGACCCGGAAATACCGGTCATCCTGATGACTGGCCACGGTGATGTGCAGCTTGCCGTCAACGCCATGCGCAACGGCGCTTATGACTTCATCGAGAAGCCCTTCACCCCGCAATATCTCGCCGGCATCATCAAGAGAGCCAATGACCGGCGGGCGCTGGTGCTGGAAAACCGCCGCCTGAAAGCAGTAGCCGGCAAGCACGATGATCTCGAAACACGTCTGCCCGGCCGAACACCGGTCATGGTCGATCTGCGATACCGCATCCGCGCGATCGGTGCGACCGATGCCGACACGCTGATCGTCGGCGATACGGGGGCGGGAAAGGAGGTCGTCGCGCGGGCGCTGCATGATATCAGCGCCAGAGCCAACCGGCCCTTCGTCGCGATCAATTGCGCGGCCCTTCCGCAGACGTTGATCGAGAGTGAATTGTTTGGACATGAGGCTGGTGCGTTTCCGGGTGCGCTTCGTGCGCGTTATGGCAAGTTCGAACATGCACGTGGCGGCACCATTCTTCTGGACGAGATCGGCTCCATGCCATCAGAATTGCAGGGACGTTTCCTGCGGGTATTGCAGGAGCGGGTGATTACCCGCCTCGGCTCCAACGAAACCGTCGAGCTTGATGTCCGCTTCATCGCCACGAGCAAGGTTGATCTTGAGCAGGAGGTTGCGGCAGGCCGGTTCCGAGCCGATCTCCTGTATCGGCTAAACGTGGCGACGCTCCTCGTCCCCGCTTTGGCGCAGCGCAGTGCTGACATTCCCTTGCTGTTCCTGCATCTGGTTAGGGAGGCCGCGGCCCGCTACGGCCGCGACGATATGGACGTGCCGCAGCAACTGCTTGCCTCCATCGCACTTCGCGAATGGCCGGGCAATGTGCGCGAATTGCGCAATGCCGCAGACCGTTTCGTTCTCGGGCTGGGGGACGAGCCATCAGAAACGTCGTTGATCGCCGGAGAAGAGGCCAGGTCGCCTCTCGCTGCTCGTGTGGGCGCCTATGAAAAGAATCTGATCGCTCGCGCCATCGCGGCCAATGGCGGCAATCTCAAATCGGTGTACGAGAACCTCGGTATCTCCCGCAAAACTCTGTATGAAAAAATGCAGAAATATGGCCTGCAAAAGCATATGACGGATGTCTGATGTGTGGATTTCCACCCATGGATTTCTCTTCATGGGTTGAAATCCACACATCGGAAAGGACAATGGTGACAAAAGTCGACGTCGCTTGGCGAAGCGCGTTGCCGAACAGCAATCCCGGACTGCAAATGTGATCACCCCGGCCGCCATGGAGGAGCATGCGCGGCTGAAGTGGCGATCATTTTCATCCGGGAGGAATCGATGAAAATACTGAAGACAGTTACCGGCCTTGCTGCCGCCGCTGCCGTTTCCCTTTTTGCGCTGTCCGCATCCGCTCAGACCTATCCCGAGCGTAACATCACCATGGTCGTGCCTTTCTCGGCTGGCGGCCCAACGGACACGGTCGCGCGTCTTGTGGCTGAGTCCATGTCGAAGGATCTCGGCCAGCAGATCATCGTGGAAAATGTCGGCGGTGCTGGCGGCACGCTTGGCGCCGGCCGCGTCGCCTCCGCTGATCCCGATGGTTACACCATCCTTCTCCACCACATCGGCATGGCGACCAGCGCCACGCTCTATCGCAAGCTCGCTTACGATACGACGAACGCTTTCGAATATGTCGGTCTGGTCACCGAAGTGCCGATGACCATCCTGTCGCGCAAGAACCTTGAGACCACGGACCTCAAGGGGCTGATCGATTATGCCAAGGCGAACAAGGACAAGGTCACCGTTGCCAATGCCGGCATCGGCGCCGCTTCGCATCTGTGCGGCATGCTGTTCATGAGCGCCATCGAGACACCGCTCGTTACCGTTCCCTACAAGGGCACCGGCCCTGCCATGACCGACCTGCTCGGCGGTCAGGTTGATATCATGTGCGACCAGACCACCAACACCACCAAGCAGATCCAGGGCGGCACTGTCAAAGCTTACGCCGTAACGTCGCCGAAGCGGCTCGATGTGCTGAAGGACGTGCCGACGGTCGCCGAAGCAGGCTTGCCCAAACTCGAAGTCGGCATCTGGCACGGCATCTACACGCCGAAGGGTACGCCTGCCGAAATCAACGAGAAGCTCTCCAAGTCGCTGCAAGTGGCGCTGAAGGACAAGAATGTCGCGGCGCGTTTTGCCGAGCTCGGCACGACGCCGTCGCCGGAAAGCGATGCGACGCCGGCGGCGCTGAAGGCCAAGCTTGAGAGCGAAATAGCTCGCTGGAAGCCGGTTATCGAGTCCGCTGGCCAATATGCCGACTGATGAACGCGGAAGGACCGGCGGTATATCGCCGCCGGTCGACCGTGATCATTTCAACGGGCGGACCGGTGTAGCGCCGGCCGCGATGGAGGGGCATCTTTCATGAAGTCTTTATTTAATGACCCTGCCGAGGCAATCTGCGGGGCGATTTTCATGGGGCTTGGCGTCTTTTTCGCCTTGCAGTCCTATGGGCTGGAAGTCGGAACGGCCTTTCGCATGGGGCCCGGCTATTTCCCGCTGGTTCTGGCAATCATCCTGATCGTGCTGGGCGGCATCATATTCCTGCGGTCGGCCCGCCCGGCCGGGGAGGGGATCGGAGCAATCGCCTGGCGCGGCATATTTTTTATTCTGCCAGCGCCGATCTTTTTCGGTTTCACTGTCCGGGGTCTTGGCTTTGTGCCCGCACTGTTTTTCAGCGCGCTCATCGCCTCCTTCGCCTCGCACAAGATGAGCTCGCTCATGGCGGTCATTCTTTCCGCGGCCATCACGGTCTTTTCCGTTGCTGTTTTCAATTATGGTCTTGGCCTGCCTTTCCAGCGCTTCGGCCCCTGGCTCAACTTCTGAGGTGTAGCGATGGATTTGCTCGATAACCTTGCGCTCGGTTTCGTCACCGCCTCGTCGCTGGCAAACCTCTTTTTCTGCCTTATTGGCGTGCTGCTTGGCACCCTCATCGGCGTTTTGCCTGGCATCGGCGCGACGGCGACCATCGCCATGCTGCTGCCAATCACCTTTCAGCTCGAACCGGTCTCGTCCCTGATCATGCTCGCCGGTATTTATTACGGCGCGCAATATGGCGGCTCGACCACGGCCATTCTGATCAACATGCCCGGCGAATCGTCATCAGCCGTCACCGCCATCGATGGTTACCAGATGGCACGCAAGGGCAAGGCCGGTGCTGCTCTCGCTATTGCCGCCATAGGCTCGTTCTTCGCCGGCACGGTGTCGACCTTCCTAGTCGCAATCTTCGCGCCGCCGCTCACGGCAATCGCACTGGAATTCGGCGCGGCCGAATATTTCTCGCTGATGGTCGTCGGCCTCGTCTCGTCCATCGCGCTCGCCCATGGCTCCATCGTGAAGGCGCTGGCCATGGTCGTGCTCGGCCTGCTGCTCGGTCTGGTCGGCACGGATATTTACAGCGGTACCCCGCGCTTCACCCTCGGCATCCGCGAATATGCTGATGGCCTGAATTTCGTGGCCGTCGCTGTGGGTGTGTTCGGCATTGCCGAAATCCTGCGCAATCTTGAAAACGAGCGGACCCGCTCGGTGCTGATCGCCAAGGTCAGCGGCCTGATGCCGACCAAGGATGATTTCAAGCGCATGGTCGGCCCGGTTCTGCGCGGCACGGCGATCGGTTCGGCCCTCGGCATCCTGCCGGGTGGTGGGGCGATCCTTGCTGCCTTTGCCTCCTACACGGTGGAAAAACGTGTCTCCAAGAACCCGGAAGAATTCGGGCATGGCGCGGTGGCGGGTGTGGCCGGTCCGGAATCAGCCAACAATGCCGGCGCCCAGACCTCGTTCATTCCGCTGCTCACGCTCGGTATTCCGGCCAATCCGGTCATGGCGCTGATGATCGGGGCCATGATCATTCAGGGCATCGTTCCCGGTCCGAACGTGGCGACCGAACAGCCGGCGCTGTTCTGGGGCATCATCGCCTCCATGTGGATCGGCAACCTGATGCTGGTCATCCTCAACCTGCCTTTGATCGGGCTGTGGGTGAAGCTGCTGACGGTACCTTATTACGTGCTCTTCCCGATCATCATGGCCTTCTGCGCCATCGGGGTCTACAGCGTCAATTCCAACGTCTTCGACCTCTATGCCGTCGCCTTCTTTGGCTTCATCGGCTACGTGCTGGTGAAACTGCGCTGCGAGCCTGCGCCGTTGCTGCTGGGCTTCGTGCTGGGCCCGCTGCTGGAGGAGAATCTGCGGCGCGCCATGATCCTGTCCCGTGGCGATCCGTCGACTTTCGTGACCCGGCCGATCAGCGCCACCCTGCTTTTCATCGCGCTCGCCGTGCTGATCATCGTCTTCCTGCCTAGCGTGAAGAAGAAACGCGAAGAGGTTTTCGTAGAAGAAGACTGAGCGATATCAGACTTCAGATGCCGGCGATGGTGACATCGCCGGTTTTTTTATGCCGGTATCGACGCAACGAATTCGCTTCACGAAAGTGACATATGGTTGACTCACACGCTTTTAAGCCCAAGGAAGGGCGGGAAAGAGAGGTCGATATGACGTCGGAAACCGAAAAACGGATCGTCGTACTTGAGGAGACGGTCGCCCATCAGGTGAAGGTGATAGAGGAGCTGTCGGACCAGCTGGCGGAGCAGTGGAAGGTTGTTGAACAGACCCGCGCCAAGCTTGATCGCCTGACGGAGCGGTTCCTGAGCCTTGAGGAGCAATCGCTGGACGCGCCTGCCATCACAAGGCCGCCGCACTACTGACGGGAGCAGACGATGAAGAACGACACCGCCAAACTTGCAGCCGAGATCGTCGATTTCTGGAAGAAGGCCGGCCCCGACAAATGGTTCGACAAGGATGCCGCCTTCGACAGTCATTTTCACGACCGTTTCCGTGACGCTCATTTCGCTGCCGCAAGGCGGGAACTGGATGGCTGGCTGGAGGGTGCCGAAAGCAGCCTCGCCTTGATGCTGCTGCTGGATCAGTTTCCGCGCAACTGCTTTCGCGACACGGCGCACATGTATGCGACGGATCCTCTGGCGCGTCTTTTGGCCGACGAAGCCATCCGGCGCGGGCATGATCAGGCGGTGAGTGAGGATCTGCGGGTCTTCTTCTATCTGCCCTTTTCTCACGCAGAGGATCTGGCGGCACAGCACCGGGCGTGCCGTCTCAATCAGCCGCTTGGTGGGCTTTACCTGCATCACGCCGAACAACATCGCGAGATCATCGAGCGTTTCGGCCGCTTTCCGCATCGTAACGACATCTTGCTGCGGGAAACGACACCGGAGGAGCGGCAATATCTGGAAGAGGGCGGCTTTTCAGGCTGAACCCAAAACGAAAACACCGCCAGTCCCAGGGGATGGCGGCGTTTCTGAAGTTGGAGAGCGGCGGCGATCAGCCGTCGAAGAATTCCTTCATCCGGGCGAAGAAGCCCGTTGATTCCGGATTGTTTTCCTTGGAAGACAGCTGCTCGAATTCCTGCAACAGCTCGCGCTGGCGCTTGCTGAGTTTCTGCGGCGTCTCGATCTGAATCTGGATATAGAGATCACCAGTCTGCGCCGAACGCAGAACCGGCATTCCCTTGCCCTTCAAACGAAATTGCTTGCCCGGTTGGGTGCCTTCGGGAACCGTGACGCGCGACTTGCTGCCGTCGAGCGTCGTGACATCGAATGTGCCGCCAAGTGCAGCCGTCGTCATCGAGATCGGCACGGTGCAATAAAGATCGGCACCGTCGCGCTGGAAGAACTCATGCGGACGCACGGACAGGAAGATATAAAGATCGCCCGCCGGCCCGCCACGCATGCCGGCTTCGCCTTCACCCTGCAGGCGAATGCGGGTGCCGTCCTCGATGCCCGAGGGAATGTTGACCGAGAGCGAACGCTCTTCCGTCACGCGGCCCTGGCCATGGCACTTGCCGCACGGGTCGGAAATCGTCTGGCCGCGACCATGGCAGGTGGGGCAGGTACGCTCCACCGAGAAGAAGCCCTGTGCGGCGCGCACGCGACCGGACCCTTGGCAGGTGGCGCAGGTCTTTGGCTGCGTGCCGGGTTTGGCGCCCGAGCCGGAACAGACGTCGCAGGTAATCGAGGTCGGAACCCTGATCTGCGCCGTCTTGCCGGTGAAGGCTTCTTCCAGCGTGATTTCCATGTTGTAGCGAAGATCGGCGCCGCGCTCGCGTCCGCCTGAGGAACGGCGCGCACGGCCGCCACCCATCATCTCGCCAAAGATGTCTTCGAAAATATCCGAGAAGCCGCCATTGGCGAAACCGCCGCCGCCAAAGCCGCCACCGCCGCCCATGCCACCATTTTCAAAGGCAGCATGGCCGAAACGGTCGTAAGCCGCGCGTTTCTGCGGGTCCTTCAACGTCTCGTATGCTTCGTTGATTTCTTTGAATTTCCGTTCGGAATCGGCATCATCAGGATTTTTGTCCGGATGGTACTTCATCGCGAGTTTGCGGAAGGCGCTTTTCAGCTCTTTTTCGTCCGCAGTCTTGCTGACGCCGAGTGTTTCGTAAAAGTCTGCTTTCGCCATTCAGTTAACAAGCCCCGCAAATGGATTTCCGGCTGCACGCGGCAGCCGGATGTCTTGCATAAATTGTCAGGAGACGGAAAGTCGCGCGGTTATGCGGACTTCTTGTCATCCTTGATTTCTTCGTAGTCGGCGTCGACAACGTCATCCTTGCCGCCTTCAGAAGCATCGCCGGCCTCGGCCTGCTGGGCTTCATAGATGGCCTGACCGAGCTTCATGGAGACTTCCATGAGGGTCTGGGTCTTCGCCTGAATGTCGTCGGCGTCAGGCTCGGAAGCTTCAACCGCCGTCTTCAGGCTGGCAATGGCGTCTTCGATGGCCTTGCGGTCGGTCTCGGAAACCTTGTCGCCATATTCCTTCACCGATTTTTCGGTGGAGTGGATGAGGCTTTCGGCCTGGTTCTTGGCTTCCACGCCCGCACGACGCTTCTTGTCGGCCTCAGCATTGGCTTCGGCGTCCTTCACCATCTTTTCGATGTCGGCGTCGGAGAGACCACCGGAAGCCTGGATGCGGATCTGCTGTTCCTTGCCGGTGCCCTTGTCCTTAGCGGAAACCTGCACGATGCCGTTGGCGTCGATATCGAAGGTGACTTCGATCTGCGGAACACCGCGCGGTGCCGGTGGCAGGCCGACGAGGTCGAACTGACCGAGCAACTTGTTGTCCTGCGCCATTTCGCGCTCACCCTGCGAAACGCGGATGGTCACGGCCGACTGGTTGTCTTCGGCGGTAGAGAAGGTCTGGCTCTTCTTCGTCGGGATCGTCGTATTGCGATCGATCAGACGGGTGAAGACGCCACCCAGCGTTTCGATGCCGAGCGACAGCGGGGTCACGTCGAGCAGCAGAACGTCCTTGACGTCGCCCTGCAGAACGCCAGCCTGGATGGCTGCGCCCATGGCAACCACTTCATCCGGGTTCACGCCCTTATGCGGCTCCTTGCCGAACAGCTGCTTGACGACTTCCTGCACCTTGGGCATGCGGCTCATGCCACCGACGAGAACGACTTCGTCGATCTCGGAAGCGGAGACGCCGGCATCCTTGAGCGCTGCCTTGCAAGGCGCAACGGTGCGCTGCACGAGGTCGTCGACCAGGCTTTCAAACTTCGCACGGGTCAGCTTCAGCGTCAGGTGCTTCGGACCGGAAGCATCGGCCGTGATGAACGGCAGGTTGATTTCTGTCTGCTGCGAGGACGACAGTTCGATCTTCGCCTTTTCGGCAGCTTCCTTGAGGCGCTGCAGAGCGAGCTTGTCGTTCTTCAGGTCAATGCCCTGATCCTTTTTGAACTCGCCAGCGAGATATTCGACCAGACGCATGTCGAAGTCTTCACCGCCGAGGAAGGTATCGCCATTGGTGGACTTCACTTCGAAGACGCCGTCGCCGATTTCCAGAACGGAAATATCGAAGGTACCGCCGCCAAGGTCATAAACGGCGATCGTCTTGCCGTCCTTCTTGTCGAGGCCGTAAGCAAGCGCTGCCGCAGTGGGCTCGTTGATGATGCGCAGAACGTCAAGACCGGCGATGCGGCCGGCATCCTTGGTTGCCTGGCGCTGCGCGTCGTTGAAGTAAGCCGGAACGGTGATGACGGCCTTTTCGACCTTTTCGCCGAGATAGGCTTCAGCCGTTTCCTTCATCTTCTGAAGGATCATCGCGGAAATCTGCGATGGGGAATAATTCTTGTCCTGCGCCTTCACCCAGGCGTCGCCATTGTCGCCCTTGACGATCTCGAAGGGAACAAGAGCCTTGTCCTTCTCGACGGTCGGGTCTTCATAACGGCGGCCGATCAGGCGCTTGACCGCAAACAGGGTGTTGGTCGGATTGGTGACCGCCTGGCGCTTGGCCGGCTGGCCGACAAGGCGTTCGCCATCGTCGGAAAATGCCACCATGGACGGCGTCGTGCGCGCGCCTTCCGCGTTCTCAATAACTTTCGTGTCCTTGCCATCCATCACTGCAACGCAGGAGTTGGTCGTGCCAAGGTCGATACCGATTACTTTTGCCATGCTCTTCTCTCCTTGAAGCGCGCTGTCTGAACCCCGTGAGGCATTCCTGTGACAGCACCTTGACTTGGATTTGCAGCCTTCGCTGCTGTTATGCGGCGTATATAAGGAGCGATTTTTGCCGCTGCAAGGCGCAAGAGAGGGGGAAGCGCAGCAAAAATCACGAGAAAGCCTGGAGTGGGCAGAAGCGGAGCCGTCACCGCGCACGGATACCCTTACACGGCGTCCTGTGACGTTAAAAGCCGTCGTTCAGCGCTGGCTTAAATCGAAGGATCCACTGACATTAAGGGCGAAATGGCGGACAGGGTGGGATTCGAACCCACGGTACGCTTTCACGCACACACGCGTTCCAGGCGTGCGCCTTAAACCACTCGGCCACCTGTCCTTTTTCAAGTCTGCATGTCATGAAGAATGCAAATCACTGGAACGGCGCGATATATACCGATGAATTCGCAGGGATCAACACGAATCTGACAGTTTTTTGAAATGTCGGCAATTTCCTTGCATCCGGTACGATTGCAAACCGGTTTTGCGGCCTTTATCCATGCATTATTGTTTTTTATAATGTGCTGTCTGACTGGCAGGGCCTGAGCGAGGTACATCCGATGAAAGCTTTTATGCGGTTCTTGAGCTTTCTTTTCCTCGTTGTGGCGGTTTGTCTGGGCGTTTTCGATTCGATCCGCTCGGTTTCCACGTCCTCTGTCAGCATTACCGGCATCCTGTCAGCATGGAACTACCTTCTTCCTGCCTCGCGGACCATGGCAGAAGCGGCTATGGCTCACTATATTCACCCTGAAGCGTGGCGCTTCGTTGAAAATGTCCTGTCGGCGGTGCCTGCATCTGCTGTTTGCCTGGCAATCTCTCTCCTCTGCTGGATGGCGGGGTACAGGAAACACCGGGTTATGCGGCGCCTGTCAGTTTAACATCCAATTGCGCCCGCGGATGTGAACCCTGAACAGCGGCGGAGCTCGCCGCATGGAGGACTGAATGTTCCTGTTCGATACGCTTTCAAAAAAGACGACGATGCCGACGCCGGAGACCGCTTTGCCCGGTCGCGAAGAAGCGCTCTTCGTGCCGGAGGCCCACTTCGTCAACGGCCGGCCTTTGAAAGGGCCATACCCCGAGGGTCTTGAAGTCATTTATCTGGGCATGGGCTGCTTCTGGGGTGCGGAGCGCCTCTTCTGGAAAACGCCGGGCGTGTGGGTCACGGCGGTGGGGTACGCCGGCGGTTTCACCCGCAACCCCACCTATCACGAGACGACGACCGGCCAGACTGGCCACGCCGAGGTGGTGAAGGTCGTCTATGATCCTGCCATCATATCGCTCTCGGGCCTCCTGAAGATTTTCTTTGAGGAGCACGATCCGACGCAGGGTATGCGCCAGGGCAACGATGTCGGCACGACCTATCGTTCCGCGATTTACGCGACGACGGAAGGGCAACTGCAGCAGGCGCAGAAAGCGCGGGATGCGTTTCAAGACGCTTTGAAACATGCTGGCCATGGTGCTGCCATCACCACCGAGATCGGGCCGCTCGAAACATTTTATTACGCTGAGGACTATCACCAGCAATATCTTGCCAAGAATCCGGGCGGGTACTGCGGCCTCAGGGGAACCGGCGTAAGCTGCAATATCGACTAGTTTTTTTGCAGTTCTGCCCGGTGGAAAGACTAAAAAATCGTCAGATCAAAGTTTTTCCACCGGGTCAAAAAAACCGGATGAATTTTTCATTGAGCCATGCAAGGATATGAGGCAAGCACAGCCGGTATAACGGCTGGCGGTTCCGCAGACATTCCCGGGAAACGGGATTGCGGGAGGACCCTTACAATATCAATTGCAACAACAGGGCTGCACAATGAAAAAATCCCTTCTGACGCTTTTTGCGCTTGCCGCAATGTCGGCTTCCGCGCTTGCCGCGGATATCAAGCCTGCGCTGGTCTATGGCACGGGCGGCAAGTTCGACAAGTCGTTCAACGAGGCCGCTGCGGCCGGCGCTGAAAAGTTCAAGGCGGAAACGGGCATCGAGTTCCGCGACTTCGAGCCGACCAGCGACACGCAGGGCGAACAGGCCATCCGCAACTTCGCCAGCAAGGGTTTCAACCCCGTCGTCGCCGTGTCCTTCGCCTGGACCTCGGCTATGGAAAAGGTTGCCGCCGAATTCCCTGACACCAAATTTGTGATCGTCGATTCCGTCGTTGAACTGCCGAACGTTCGCTCGGTCGTCTACAAGGAGCACGAAGGGTCTTACCTCGTCGGTCTGCTGGCTGGCATGGCCTCCAAGACGGGCAAGGTTGGCTTCATCGGCGGTATGGATATTCCGCTGATCCGCAAATTCGCCTGTGGCTATGCGCAGGGCGCGAAGGCCGCCAACGACAAGATCGAAGTCTTCCAGAACATGACCGGCACCACGGGTGCGGCCTGGAATGATCCGGTGCGCGGTGGCGAACTCACCAAGAACCAGATCGACCAGGGCGCTGACGTGATCTACGCGGCAGCCGGTGCGACAGGTATCGGCGTGCTCCAGACTGCCGCCGACAACAAGAAGTATTCGATCGGCGTCGACTCCAACCAGAACCACCTGCATCCGGGTTCGGTGCTGACCTCGATGGTCAAGCGCGTCGATCTGGCTGTCTACAATGCCTACAAGGACGCCAAGGACGACAAGTTCACTCCTGGCATCGTCGCTCTCGGCGTCAAGGAAGATGGCGTCGCCTATGCGCTCGACGATAACAACAAGGCGCTTATCACGCCTGAAATGATCGCGGCGGTAGACAAGGCGAAGGCCGACATCATTGCCGGCACCGTCAAGGTCCATGACTATATGGCGGATAATTCCTGCCCGAAATGATATGATATCTGACTGGGGCGCATGGTGATTTTCACCTTGCGCCCTTTTCATATCCAGCCTTCGGAAAGGTTTCGGTTTGAGTATGGACCCAGCAATCGAGCTCGTGGGCATCGACAAGAAATTCGGTGCCGTTCACGCCAATAAAAATATCAATCTGACCGTTGCCAAGGGCACGATCCACGGCATCATCGGCGAAAACGGTGCCGGAAAATCGACGCTCATGTCGATCCTTTACGGGTTTTACCAGGCGGATGCCGGAGAAATCCGGGTGAATGGTTCGCCCGTTGCGATCCGGGACAGTCAGGCGGCCATCAATGCCGGCATCGGCATGGTGCATCAGCACTTCATGCTGGTCGAAAACTTCTCCGTGCTGGAAAATGTCATGCTCGGGGCCGAAGGCGGTGCGCTGCTGGCCAATGGCCGGGCCGGTGCACGCAAGGAGCTGAAGCGCCTGGAAGACGATTATGGGCTGGAAGTAGATCCAGACGCGATTATCGAGGAATTGCCTGTCGGCCTGCAGCAGCGCGTCGAAATTCTCAAAGCCATGTATCGTGGAGCGGAAATCCTGATCCTCGATGAGCCCACCGGCGTTCTGACGCCGGCAGAGGCCGATCATCTGTTCAAGATCCTCGGCGTTCTGCGCGATCAGGGCAAGACAGTCATTCTCATTACCCACAAGCTGCGCGAGATCATGGCGATCACGGACTCCGTCTCCGTCATGCGCCGCGGCGAAATGGTGGCGACCCGGAAAACCTCCGAAACCAGCGTTGAGGAGCTGGCCGAACTGATGGTCGGCCGCCGGGTGCTGCTGCGGGTGGAAAAGGGCGAAACGACGCCGGGCGACATTCTTCTGTCGATCCGCAATCTCACCGTTAAGGATAGCCGCGGTGTCACCATGGTCGACGACGTTTCGCTTGATGTCCGGGCCGGTGAAATCGTCGGCATAGCCGGTGTCGCAGGCAACGGCCAGTCGGAGCTGCTGGAAGCCATCGCCGGCATCCGCAAACCCTATTCCGGCGAAATCTGGGTGGATGGTCAGAAGGTGGATCGCCCGGATCCCGCTATTTTACGCAGGCTTGGCCTCGCCCATATCCCGGAAGACCGCCACCATATGGGGCTGGTGCTGAAATTCGAGGAATATGAAAATTCCATCCTCGGATATCATCACGATGAACGGTATGGCAAAGGGCCGTTCCTCAACCCCGAGGCCATCCGCAAGGATGCGGTCGAAAAGATCGAGAAATACGATATCCGCCCGCCGAACCCGCAGCTGAAGACCGCCAATTTTTCCGGCGGCAACCAGCAGAAGATCGTTGTCGCCCGCGAAATCGAGCGTGACCCCAAGATGCTGATCATCGGCCAGCCGACCCGCGGCGTGGACATTGGTGCCATCGAATTCATTCATCGCCGCATCATCGAAATGCGCGATGCCGGCAAGGCGATTTTGCTGGTTTCGGTCGAACTCGATGAAATCCGTTCCCTTTCGGACCGGATCATGGTCATGTTCGCAGGCCGTGTCGTTGGAGAGAAAACGGCTGAAGCCGAAGAACAGACGCTGGGCCTTATGATGGCCGGCATCGCCGCATGAGGCATGAATGAGCACCGCTTCCGTACCGCTGCCAAACTGGATTACCTACGGCCTCCTGCCGTTTCTCAATGTCGTTACCGCCTTTCTGATTTCCGGCCTCGTTGTCTGGTCCATCGGTGAAAACCCGCTGGCGGCGTTGCGCCTGCTGATCGAAGGGGCGCTCGGACGAGGTGACGCCATCGGCTTCACGCTGTTCTATACGACGAGTTTCATCTTCACTGGCCTTTCTGTCGCCGTCGCCTTCCATGCCGGGCTCTTCAACATCGGCTCCGAAGGTCAGGCCTATGTCGGTGGCCTTGGCGCGGCGCTGGTGGCGCTGGCGCTCGATCGTTATGTGCCATGGTATGTGACGATGCCCTTCGCCGTCATCGGCGCTGCTGTTTTTGGCGCCGCCTGGGCCTTTATTCCGGCATGGCTGCAGGCAAAACGCGGCAGTCACGTGGTCATCACCACCATCATGTTCAACTTCATTGCCGCGGCCCTGATGGTTTATCTGCTGGTGAACGTGCTGATCGTGCCCGGCAAGATGGCGCCGGAAACCCGCACCTTTCTCCCTGGTGGCCAATTGCCAAAACTCGACTGGTTGATGGCACTCTTTGGCCTCAAGCTCGGTCCGGCACCGTTCAACGTGTCCTTCCTGATTGCACTGGTGATGTGTTTCCTGGTCTGGGTGCTGATCTGGCGCACCAAGCTCGGTTATGAGATGCGTACGCTCGGCATCAGCCCCTCCGCCGCCATTTATGCCGGCATTCCCTATGCGCGCACCGTCATCATCGCCATGCTCATATCGGGCGGTCTGGCGGGCATGATGGCGCTGAACCCGGTCATGGGCGCGTCGGCCCGCCTGCAGGTGGAATTCGTCGCCGGTGCGGGCTTCGTCGGCATCGCCGTGTCGCTGATGGGCCGAAGTCATCCGCTCGGCATCATCTTCTCCGCCTTGCTGTTCGGCATTCTTTATCAGGGCGGCGCAGACCTTTCCTTCGAGATGCCCAACATTACCCGCGAGATGATCGTGGTCATCCAGGGCCTGGTGATCCTCTTCGCCGGCGCGCTGGAATACATGTACCGGCCCGCGATCGTCCGCATTTACCAGCGTTTGGCAAAGGGGTGAGCTGATATGGATTTCTTCGATATGCTGGTCAGCATTCTTGGCTCGACCGTCCGTCTCACCATCCCTCTGCTCTTCACCGCCCTTGCGGGGCTTTTTTCCGAGCGCGCCGGTGTGTTCGACATCGGACTTGAAGGCAAGATGCTGGCAGCGGCCTTTGCCTCGGCCTGCGTTGCCTATCTAACGGCGAACCCGTGGGCGGGCCTTATGGCCGGTATTGCCGTCTCCATCCTTTTCTCGCTGGTCCATGGCTTTGCCGTCATCACCAATCGCGGCAATCAGATCGTATCGGGCGTGGCACTGAACTTCATTGCCGCGGGCCTGACCGTGGTGCTGGGGCAGGCCTGGTTCGGCCAAGGCGGCCGCACGCCCCAGCTTCCGGGCGAGGGGCGTTTCGCTCCCATCATTCTGCCCGGCGCGGATGCGATGCGGGAGGTGCCCTATATCGGTCCGCTTTATGCGAACGTCATTTCCGGCAACAATATCCTCACCTATCTCGCCTTTCTGGCGGTGCCGCTGTCCTGGTGGGTGCTTTATCGCACCCGCTTCGGCCTACGCCTGCGCGCCGTTGGCGAAAATCCGGGCGCCGTCGATACCGCCGGCATTTCGGTGACGTGGATGCGTTACCGGGCTGTCATCGTCGCCGGTTTTCTCTGCGGCTTTTCCGGCGCCTATCTTGCCGTCGCGCAGTCTGCCGCCTTCATTGCAAACATGTCGGCCGGTAAGGGCTATATCGCGCTTGCCGCCCTGATCTTCGCAAAATGGAAGCCGGTGCCGGTCATGTTCGCCTGCCTGCTGTTCGGTTTTCTGGACGCTGTCGCGAACTTCATGCAGGGCAAGTCCGTGCCTGGCATCGGCGAGGTTCCGGTGCAGATCTTCCAAGCCATGCCCTATATCCTGACCTGCATTCTGCTTGCCGGTTTCATCGGCGTCGCCAAGCCACCGAAGGCCGGCGGCGTTGCCTATGCCAAGGAGCGTTGAGCCCATGTCTTCCGATCCGAAATCTCACGCCCTGTTTGAGGCGGCGGTGGAGGCCATGGCCTTTGCCCATGCTCCCTATTCGAAATTCCCGGTTGGTGCTGCTATCCGCGCGGAAGACGGCAAGATCTACAAGGGCGCCAATATCGAGAACCTCTCTTTTCCGCAGGGCTGGTGCGCCGAACCTTCGGCGATCAGCGCCATGATCATGGGCGGCGCAAAGAAGATCAGCGAGATCGCCGTCATTGCGGAAAAGCTGGCTCTCTGCCCGCCTTGCGGTGGCTGCCGGCAGAAGATCGCAGAGTTCGCCACGCCGGATACAAAAATCTTTCTCTGCGATGAGACAGGCGTTCAGAAAGTGATGACGATGGAAGAGCTGTTGCCCTTCAGCTTCAACACAGAGCTGCCCTGATGACGGAAGCCCTGATCGATATTCTGGTGGAGCGCCTGAGCGGCCTGATGCCGCGCGTCGCCATCGTTCTCGGCTCTGGCCTCGGCTCTCTGGTGGATGAGGTTAGCGATCCCATCCGGGTTCCCTATGCCGATCTTCCGGGCTTCCCGGCTAGTGGTGTTTCCGGCCACGCGGGCGAGCTTGTTGCCGGATATATGGGTGGCGAGCCTGTCATGATGCTGTCGGGCCGGGTGCATTATTACGAGAAGGGCGATCCGGCGGCCATGCGGGCGGTCATCGGGGCGCTTGCCGGCCTCGGCGTACAGTCGCTTATCCTCACAAACTCGGCTGGCTCGGTCAGGCAGGACATGCCGCCCGGCTCGGTCATGCAGATCACCGATCACATCAATTATTCCGGCATGAACCCGCTGATCGGCGAGGAAAGTGACCGCCGTTTTGTCGGTATGACGACCGCTTACGATCCTGAGTTGATGCTTGCCATGCGCAACGCCGCCATCCGCGCGACGGTGCCTTTGTTTGGCGGTGTCTATATGTGGTTCTCTGGCCCCAGCTTCGAAACGCCGGCGGAAATTCGCATGGCGCGGGTTCTGGGGGCCGATGCGGTCGGCATGTCCACGGTACCGGAAGTCATCCTTGCCCGCTTTTTCGGGATGCGTGTTGCCGCTGCATCGGTTATTACGAACTACGGTGCCGGCATGACCGGTGCGGAACTGAGCCATGAAGAGACCAAGGATATGGCTCCCGTGGGTGGCAAAAGGCTTGCCGCCATCTTGAAGGAAATGATCGCAGGAGGAGCGTGACCATGGAACTCCAGCGTCCGCGCGAAGCGGCTGCCCTCACTTTGTCCTTGCTGGACCTCACCAACCTCAAGGAAGACTGCACGCCACAGCAGATCGCCGCGCTCTGCCAGCGGGCGCATACGGAGTTTGGCAATACGGCCGCCATCTGCATCTGGCCGCGCTTCGTGGCGCAGGCGCGCGCCGCGTTCGGAAAAGACCATGCGATCCGCATTGCAACGGTCGTCAATTTTCCGTCGGGCGATCTCGACGTGGCAACCGTTGTTGCGGAAACCGAAGCGGCGATCCGTGATGGCGCCGACGAAATCGACCTCGTCGTTCCCTATCGCAAATTCATAGCCGGCGATGAAACCGCCGTTTCGCAGATGGTCGCTGCCGTGCGCAAGGTCTGCGTTGCTCCCGTTCTTCTCAAGGTCATCCTCGAAACCGGCGAGTTGAAGGACAAGGCGCTGATCCGCCGTGCATCGGAACTCGCCATTGCCGAAGGGGCCGATTTCATCAAGACTTCGACTGGAAAGGTTGCCGTGAATGCCACGCTGGAGGCGGCTGACATCATGTTGCAGGCGATCCGTGACAGCCGCCAAAAGGTGGGTTTCAAGCCCGCCGGCGGCATAGGCACCGTGGAGGATGCGACACTGTATCTGCGGCTGGCCGAAACCATCATGGCGCCGAACTGGGCCATGCCTTCAACCTTCCGTTTTGGAGCCTCCGGCATTCTTGATGATGTCTTGAATGTGCTGGCCGGTGGTGAACCGGCCAAGGCCGCCAGCGGGTATTGAGCTTGATCCCGCAGGAAATCATCCGCCGTAAACGTGATGGACTGCCGCTGGAACCGGAGGAGATCGCTGCTTTCATCGAAGCGCTGTCGAAAAACGGCATCTCTGAAGGGCAGGCGGCCGCCTTTGCCATGGCGGTGTTCTTTCGCGGCATGAGCCGGGATGAGATGGTGGCGCTGACGCTCGCGATGCGCGACAGCGGTGATGTCCTGTCTTGGACCGATCTCGACAAGCCTGTCGCGGATAAGCATTCGACTGGCGGCGTCGGCGACAATGTGTCTCTGATGCTTGCCCCCATCGTTGCCGCCTGTGGTCTCGCTGTGCCGATGATATCAGGCCGGGGGCTCGGTCATACCGGGGGCACGCTCGACAAGCTTGAAGCGATTCCCGGTTATAACGTCATGCCGGACGAGACGTTGCTTCGCCGGACGGTGCGGTCCGTCGGCTGCGCCATTATCGGCCAGACGGGCGATCTTGCGCCCGCCGACAGACGTCTTTATGCCATCAGGGACGTGACTGCGACGGTGGATTCCATTCCCCTGATTACTGCGTCCATCCTGTCGAAAAAACTGGCTGCGGGACTGCAGACACTCGTTCTCGACGTGAAGGTCGGCAACGGTGCATTTATGCAAAGTCTCGATGAGGCGCGCAGCCTGGCCCATGCGCTGGTCGAAGTGGCAAACGGCGCAGGCCTGCCGACGACGGTGCTGATCACCGACATGAACCAGCCGCTGGGCGATGCCGCAGGCAACGCCGTGGAAATCGTCAACTGTCTCGACTTTCTCGCCGGCAGAAAAGCTGGCACACGTCTCGAAAAGGTCGTGCTTTGCTTCGCAGCAGAGATGCTGGTGCAGACGCAAAAAGCGTCAACGCTTGAGGAAGGACACGCCTTGGCGTCGTCCGCTTTAACGTCAGGCAAGGCGCTTGAAACCTTCGCGCGGATGGTTTCTGCTCTCGGTGGTCCGTCAGACTTTGTCGAACATCCGTCCCGCTACCTGCAGTCCGCGCCGTTCATTTTTCCTGTGTTGGCGGAGCGGAACGGCACGCTTGCCGCCTGCGCCACCCGCGACCTCGGGATGGTTGTCGTTGAACTCGGTGGCGGCAGAAGAACGCCGGCGGACAGGATCAATCCTGCCGCGGGTATCGCGGATATGATGCCGCTCGGCACGCCCGTCGAAAAGGGCCAGCCGATTGCCACGGTTCATGCGTCTTCAATGGAAGCTGCCGAGCGTGCCGCCAAAAAAATAATGTCCTGTTATGTCATCGCTGACAGCGCGCCGGACGTTCGCGATCCCGTCATAGAGCGGATCACCTGACCAGCCGCAATTCGCCGCCCGACACTTTGAACGACGACAATTGCTTCAGGAAGCTCATACCCACAAGCATGTTGCCCAGCGCATTGTCCTTCAGAACCATGGCGTCGACACCCTGAACACGGATAGCGCCGATTTCGACCCGGTCCAGTTTCACATAGGCGGCCATTGTCCGCCCGTTGGCGGTTGAGATCGCATATTTGAAATCGAGGCTATTGGCGCCGTAACCGAGGCGTCTGGCGATCGTTTCGTTGATTGCGACCATGGAAGCACCCGTATCCACCAACCCATCCACGGACTTTCCGTTGATGCGAAAAGTCGCGTTGAAGTGACCGCGGTCATCCGCTTTCAGGCTCACGGTGCCCAGCGAGACCGGTTGGGGGCGGGAGACTTCAGGCGATGCCGGCGGGTGATCCGTAGATGTTTCCGGACGCGGCTGAATTTTTTCCATCAATGCCGGAATTTGGGTCGCGCCGGCTGAAAGAGCGACAAACAATAAAATGGCGCGGGGCAGCAAATTCATGCTCCTGAGGAAATGGGGTTGTCCCCACCAGAATAGGCGCAAAACATGCTGAAATCGTAAAACAATAAGCCATCCGCGAGGCCGCGCGCCGCGAATGGCTGAAATAGTTAAGCGATGATGAATGGCCGTTATTTGGTACCGTACATGCGATCGCCGGCATCGCCGAGACCGGGCACGATATAGCCCTTTTCGTTGAGGTGACGATCAATCGCCGCGGTGAAGATCGGCACGTCAGGATGGGCTTCGCGGAAATTCTTGATACCTTCCGGAGCTGCCAGCAGACAAAGGAAGCGGATGTTCTTCGCACCGCGCTCCTTCAGCTTCTCAACGGCAGCGATGGAGGAGTTGCCGGTTGCCAGCATGGGATCGACGACGATGACCAGACGGGCATCGAGGCTTTCGGGCGCTTTGAAGTAATATTCGACGGCTTCCAGCGTGTCATGATCGCGATAAACGCCGACATGGGCGACGCGCGCCGAAGGCACAAGTTCCAGCATGCCTTCCAGAAGGCCATTGCCGGCACGAAGGATGGAGGCAAAAACAAGTTTTTTTCCCTCGAGAACGGGTGCCTCGATGGTTTCAAGCGGCGTGTCGATGGTCTCCATCGTCATTTCAAGATCACGCGTCACTTCATAGCAGAGCAGCGTCGAGATTTCGCGCAACAGGCGGCGGAAGCCGGCCGTGGAGGTTTCCTTCTTGCGCATGATGGTGAGTTTGTGCCGCACCAGCGGATGTTCGATGACTGTGACGCCGTCCATGAAACTGGCCTTTCTTTATCTCATGCCCTGTAATTCACCGAAAGCGTGCTTTTCGCAAGCCTTCTTCGTGTTTTTACCCCGTCAACAACAACTCACGCCTGCTCCAGTCTGGCGAGCAGCGTTGCACGGGTGGCGTCGTCCACGAAGGCGCTCTCCAGTGCGGTTCGAGTCATGGCGTTGATCTCGGCCTCGGTGAAACCGAACTCGTCCGCCGCCAGCGCATATTCCCGCGCCAGTGAGGTAAAGAAGAATGGCGGGTCGTCGGAACTGACGCAGACGCGCACGCCAGCGTCGCTAAGAGCTCTGAGCGGATGGCTGGCAAAATCGGGATAGACCTTGAGAGCAATATTGGAGCCGGGACAAACTTCAAGAACAGTCCCGGTTTCGGCAAGCCGGGCGACGAGGTCCGCATCTTCGATGGCGCGCACGCCATGCCCGATACGCGCCGGCCTGACGAGATCGAGCGCATCGGCAACGCTTTCCGGACCACAGACTTCGCCCGCGTGAATGGTCAGCCCAAGACCGGCATCTCGCGCGACGTCAAAGGCACGGGCGTAATCCGCGACCCGTCCCATGCGCTCCTCACCCGCCATGTTGAAGCCTGATATAAGCGGATGCCGCACTCGCGCCGCATAGTCGGCAGCCGCGATGACCCGCTCAGGACCGAAATGCCGCTCGCCGGTGACGATGATGCGCGTCTCGATGCCGGTTTTCTCCTTTGCGATGCGGATGCCTTCTGCAACACCTGCCAGATAGGCATCTGCCCCCAGCCCGATGCGGTCACCGTGATCGGGCGAAATGATCAGCTCGCTATAGATGGTATTGGCCGCTGCAAGTTCGGCGAGATAGGTCTCGGTGAGAAGGGCATAATCTTCGTCGGTCTTGAACACCTGCGCCACTGCATCATAACAGCGGATGAACTCGGCGAAATCCGACCAGACATAGTTGCCATCACGCAGAAAACTGCTGGTGTCGATGCCATATTTGTCCGCCTGTTTCGCAACGAGTGAAGGCGGAGCAGCGCCTTCGAGATGGCAGTGAATTTCGGCTTTCAGCAAATGCGATGTCAAATAAAGCTCCTGCCATGGGGACCGGCGTCAATGCCGAGATGATGGGCGATGCTTTCGCCGATATCGGCGTAGCTCGTGCGGATGCCGACATCGCGGGAACGGATGCCCGGGCCGAATGCCATGATTGGCACCCTTTCGCGTGTATGGTCCGTGCCTCGCCAGGTGGGATCGCAACCATGGTCGGCGGTGAGAAGCGCTATATCGCCAGGCGCCATCTTACGGTGGATTTCGGGGATCCGCGCATCGAAGGCCTCAAGGGCGGCGGCGTAACCGGCAACGTCCCGGCGATGGCCATAAAGCATGTCGAAATCGACGAAATTGGTAAAGACGAGATCGCCGTTTTCCGCCTCGTCGATGGCCTGCAGCGTCGCATCCATCAAGGCGGCGTTGCCATTTGCCTTGATGACGCGCGAGACGCCCTGATGAGCATAAATGTCACCGATCTTGCCGATCGCATGCACCTTTCGCCCCGCTTCCACCAGCCGGTCGAGCAGGGTGGGCTCGGGCGGCAGAACGGAGAAGTCGCGGCGATTGCCGGTGCGCTCAAAGGTCGCGACCGTTTCGCCGATGAAGGGCCTCGCGATGACGCGGCCTATGTTCAGTGGATCGAGCAGCTTGCGCACGGTCTCGCACATCGCGATGAGCCGCGGCAGGCCGAAATGCGTTTCATGCGCTGCGATCTGGAACACGGAATCCGAAGAGGTGTAGCAGATGGGCTTGCCGCTCCGGATATGTTCTTCGCCGAACCTGGCGATGATCTCGGTGCCGGAAGCATGGCAATTGCCGAGGATGCCAGGGATAGCAGCCGCCTTGCAAATGGCGTCAACCAACTCCGGCGAAAAGGCGTCGCCTTCGCTCGGGAAATATCCCCAGTCGAAGGTTACAGGCGTGCCGGCGATCTCCCAGTGGCCTGAAGGGGTGTCCTTGCCCTTGGAGATTTCGCTGGCAGAGCCGTGCAGACCGAAAATCCGCTCGGGCGGCTCCATGCTGGCGGGAATGTCGCCGCTTGCCTGTCTTGCGATCTCGATGAGGCCGAGCGAACACATGTTCGGCAGCTTCAGCGGCCCGGAGCGAAGGCCTGCCCTGTCTGCAGCACCTGCTGCGCAGAACTCTGCGATATGGCCGAGCGTATTGGCGCCAAGGTCGCCATAGCGTTCCGCATCAGGCGCGCCGCCGACCCCGAAGGAATCCAGAACGAGAAGAAATGCTCTTGCCATAACTCTCCGCAACAAAAAAGTGCCGACGGGTAACGTCAGGCCTATCCGTCGTTATAGATCAGCAATTCGTGAAGAAGGAAGCGCTTTTATGAACCATCCGGTAAAACCGGATGCTCAGTCCTCATCTCGCTTGGATTTCGGCGCGTTGAGATTGCGCAGGACATACCATCCGGCCGCGATAACCATAGCCGCCAGGATATACCACGTCACGGCGTAGGAGAGATGGTTGTTCGGGAAAGTGAGCATGGTCTTGCCGCCGACCGGCAGGCCACCTGGATTGGGTGTGGCGTCCGCATCGACATAAAAGGGTGCGACATCGGACAGGCCGGAGGCCTCAGAGATTTGCGGAATATTCCGGGAATACCAGCGGCCATTCGTCGGATCGTTGGTGCGCAGGAAAAGCCCGCCTGTTTCCGGGCCGCGCATCAGGCCAACGACCTCGACGCGTCCGGCCGGTTGACCTTCCGCGCGGGAAGACGGGTCACGCTTATCGGACGGCACGAAACCGCGATTGACGATGATGCTGGACCCGTCGTCGCGCTTCAGTGGCGTCATCACCCAATAGCCCGGTCCCAGATCGGTGACGGTGTAGACCTGAACCTCTTTGTCGTTAAGGAAGACACCTGTCGATTTGACGCGGCGATATTCATAATCGGCGGGATCGGTGAGAGCGGGCCATTCGCCGGCTGAAGGTGCATCGACGGGCTGCGCATGGACCCGCGCTTCGACGCGCTCGATGAGGTCGAGCTTCCAGTACAGGCGCTGGACTTGCCATGTTCCGAGAGCAACAAGGCAGAACGTCAGGACAACGGTCAGGAACAGCACGACGATGGCCGCGGGGCGGACGCGGCGGTTTTCGGATGTGATTTCACTCATCTCAAGTCCTTGCGAGGCGGTTTTGCCGACGTTTGTCCGCATCGGACCATTGGCGCCGCACCAGCCTCTTCCAGCAATTAACCCCATAAATCGCGCCACGATTCATGGGGTTATGTGTTGGCGCGGAGGGTGGCCCGCCGGAGAAGCCCGGCGGGCGAAACATCAAATCTGCTCAGGGCAGGTTCTTCACATCTTCGATATGCAGCGGCATCATGTTTTTGTTCATGTTGTACATGACCCAGAGCGAGCCGGAGAGCGTGATCAGGAGAACCACGACGGTGAAGATCAGCGCCATGAAGGTCCAGCCGCCTTCGGATTTGGTGTCCATGTGCAGGAAGTAGATCATGTGCACGAAGATCTGGATGACGCCAAGACCCATGATTGCGATGACAAGCACGGTCTTGTTTTGAACGACGTCACCCATGACCAGCCAGAATGGGATCGCCGTCAGGATGACCGACAGGACGAAGCCGATCATGTAGCTTTTGAACGTGCCGTGGCTGGCGCCATCATGGTGGTGATGGTCGTCGCCATGCGCGTGGTGATGTGCGTGTGCTTCGGAACTCATCAAAGAACTCCCATGAGGTAAACGAAGGAGAAGACGCCGATCCAGATGACGTCGAGGAAGTGCCAGAACATCGAAAGGCACATCAGGCGGCGCTTGTTGGCGGCGATCAGGCCGTGCTTGCCGACCTGAACCATCAGCGTCACGAGCCAGATGATGCCGAAGGTCACGTGCAGGCCGTGCGTGCCGACCAGCGCGAAGAAGGACGACAGGAACGCCGAGCGGTGCGGGCCGGCACCTTCCTCGATCAGGTGGTGGAACTCGTAGAGTTCGACGGCGAGGAAGGCGAGACCGAAGAGACCGGTGATGCCGAGCCAGACAAGCGTCGTCTTCACCTTCTGCTTTTCCATTTCCAGCATGGCGAAGCCATATGTGATGGAGGAGAAAAGCAGGAAGCCGGTGTTGATGGCGACGAGCTTGAGATCGAAGAGATCCGCGCCCGAAGGACCGGCCGCATAGCTGCGGCCGAGAACGGCATAGGTGGCAAAGAGCACGGCAAAGATCAGGCAGTCGCTCATCAGATAGAGCCAGAAGCCGATAGACGTACCGTTTTCCGGATGGTGGTCTTCCTTCAGGTAGAAGACCGGTGGTTCAGCGCCGTCGACGCTGTGTGCAGATGTATGAGCCATGTTTCGTTACGCCTGTTTCGCGAGCAGCTTCGTACGTTCCGCCTCGACGGTCGAAACGTCAGCGGCGGGAATGTAGTATTCGCGATTGTAGTTGAAGGTATGGGCGATCGAGACTGCGATGATGCCGATGAAGGACAGTGCTGCAAGCCACCAGATATGCCACACCAGGGCGAAGCCGAGCACCACGCTGATGCCGCTGATGATCACGCCAGCACCGGTATTCTTCGGCATATGGATCGGGATGAAACCTTCCAGCGGCCGGCTGTAACCGCGCTTCTTCATGTCCGTCCAGGCATCCACATCGTGAATGACGGGCGTGAAGGCGAAGTTGTACTGCGGCGGCGGCGAAGACGTCGACCATTCCAGCGTGCGGCCATTATAGGGGTCGCCGGTTACGTCACGCAGCTGCTCGCGCTTCAGGAAGCTGACGATGAGCTGGATGATGAAGGAGGCGATGCCGAGCGCTATCAGGAACGCGCCGAAGGCAGCGACCACGAACCAGATCTGCAGCGAGTTGTCTTCAAACTGGCTGAGGCGGCGGGTGATACCCATCAGGCCGAGGATGTAGAGCGGCATGAAGGCGAAGTAGAAGCCGACGAACCAGAACCAGAAGGACAGCTTGCCCCAGAACGGATCGAGACGATAACCGAAAGCCTTCGGGAACCAGTAGACGATACCTGCCAGAACGCCGAAGACCACGCCGCCGATAATCGTGTTGTGGAAGTGGGCGATCAGGAACAGCGAGTTGTGCAGCACGAAGTCAGCAGGGGGAACGGCGAGAAGAACGCCGGTCATGCCGCCGATGACGAAGGTGATCATGAAGCCGATCGTCCAAAGCATAGGCACGTCGAACTTGATGCGGCCCTTATACATGGTGAAGAGCCAGTTGAAGATCTTCGCACCCGTCGGGATCGAGATGATCATCGTCGTGATGCCGAAGAAGGCATTGACGTTGGCGCCCGAACCCATGGTGAAGAAGTGGTGCAGCCACACGAGGTAGGACAGGATGGTGATGACGGCGGTGGCGTAAACCATCGAGGCATAGCCGAAGAGACGCTTGCCCGAGAAGGTGGCGACGATTTCGGAAAAGATACCGAAAGCCGGCAGCACCAGAATATAAACTTCGGGATGGCCCCAGATCCAGATGAGGTTGACATACATCATCGGATTGCCGCCGAGGTCGTTGGTGAAGAAATTCGTGCCAGCGTAGCGGTCAAGGGTCAGAAGCGCGAGCGTTGCGGTCAGGATCGGGAAGGAGGCCACGATCAGGATGTTCGAACACAGCGACGTCCAGACAAAGATCGGCATGCGCATCATGGTCATGCCCGGCGCACGCATCTTGATGATGGTCACGATCAGGTTGATGCCCGATAGTGTCGTTCCGACACCGGCGATCTGCAGGCCCCAGATATAATAATCGACCCCGACCCCCGGGCTTCCGTCGATGCCCGACAGCGGCGGGTAGGCGAGCCAGCCTGTCTGCGCATATTCACCGATGAACAGCGAGATCATGGTGATGACGGCGCCGGCCGTGGTCATCCAGAAGGAGAAGTTGTTGAGGAAGGGGAACGACACGTCGCGGGCGCCGATCTGAAGCGGCACGACGAAGTTCATCAGACCTGTGATCATGGGCATGGCCATGAAGAAGATCATGATGACGCCATGGGCCGTGAAAATCTGGTCGTAGTGATGCGGCGGAAGGTAACCCTCCGATCCGCCGGAGGCGATCGCCTGCTGAACGCGCATCATGATGGCGTCGGCAAAGCCCCGCAGAAGCATGACGAGCGCCAGAATGATGTACATGATACCGATCTTTTTGTGATCGATACTCGTAAACCACTCATTCCACAGATAGCCCCACATGCGGAAATAGGTGATGGCGCCGATAACGGCGATGCCGCCCAGAGCGACGGCCGCGAAGGTCGCGACAAGAATGGGCTCGTGAAGCGGGATTGACTCCCAGGTTAGCCGTCCGAACAGGAACGACGTTTGATCGGAGTTGACGACCATTTTAGCCTCTTGCGATTCAAAAACGTATGATCGGCGCGGACTGGCCGCGCCGCAGAATGCCGGGACGGATCGTCAGCCAGCGACTTGTTTCGTTCCCGGCAGCGCCGCGGGTTCGAAAGTCTGACCTTCGATCACAGCCGGGGTAGATTGCGGACCATTGGCGACGCCGTAAGGTGCAAGCGGTGTGCAGACCACGGAGTTGAGAGCCTTGGCCATGTCGATGCCTTCCTTGCCGCCGCCGCCATTGGCGTCGATATGCATCATGTCGCGCATGCAGAGCTTGTTCGGCTCGACGCAGCGGTTGAGGATGGCGCTGTAGAGTTCCGGATCGACAGAAGCGAAATACTGCACCGGCTCACGCTCGGAAGGCTTGGCGAATTCGAGATATTCCTGGCGGCCGAAACCCTTGCCGCCTTCCTTTGCCTTGGCCACCCACTGGTCGAAGCCCTGCTGGCTGAGACCATGGAACTTGAAGCGCATATGCGAGAAGCCGGGGCCGGAGAAGTTTGCCGAGAAGCCGTCATAGACGCCTTCCTTGTTGATCACCGCGTGCAGCTTGGTCTGCATGCCGCCCATCGCGTAGATCTGGCCGGCCAGTGCGGGCACGAAGAACGAATTCATCGCGGTCGTTCCGGTGATCTTGAAGTTTATCGGGACATCGACGGGCGCGGCAAATTCATTGACGCTGCCAATGCCGAGTTCCGGATAGAAGAACAGCCACTTCCAGTCCATCGCCACCACTTCGACCGTCAGCGGTTTGACATCGGCCGTCACCTGACGGTTCTCATCGATCCGCTCCAGCGGGCGATAGGGGTCGAGGCGGTGGGTGGAAATCCAGGTTACCGTGCCGAGCATCAGGATGATGGCGACCGGCGCAGACCAGATCACCATTTCAAGCCGCGTGGAATGATGCCACTCGGGGTCGTAATCTTCCGCTTTCGCCGATTCACGGTACTTCCATGCGAAGAACAGCGTGAGGACGATGACCGGAACGATGATCAGCAGCATCAAGACAGTGGACGTGATGATAAGATCGCGCTGCTGGATGGCGACGTCGCCCGATGGATTCATGACAACGAGGTTGCAGCCGCTCAGCAGCAACAGAGCCGGGATCGCCAGAAGGGCGGATGGGAGTTTTTTGATCATGCGCACGTTCTTTGAACTCGTACAGTTTGGATTAGGCTGCGGAATAATTGCCAAACATCATTTCTGGAATGAGGTATATTGTCGCGGTGCAGCGAAAGCGTTGCGATGCACCATAAGCGGCAGTTCTGCTCAAAGGCGGAGTGGCTGCATTATCGCACGCTGGGCCTGACCGGCAACCCTTTATTTTCAAACTTCAATTGACGTTACGTAGGGTGCGTGTGACAATCCGCCGCATAGTAACGCAACGGAAGAGGAGCCGGCGCGTTACAGGGAATGGTTCGTCCATGACGCAGGAGGGATATTATGAGTTATACCAATGCTGCTCCATCCTTTGGGCAGGCACCGGAAGCAAACGGGGCTGGCCCCGTCAGGGTCGATCCGGATCGCATCACGATTGCCGTCATTCTCGCGAGAATGACCGAATTTTTCGACTTTTTCATCTATGCCATCGCCTCTGCGCTCGTCTTCCCGCACGTGTTCTTCTCCTATGCAGATCCACTGACGGCCACCCTCTATTCCTTCGCTGTTTTCTCCCTTGCCTTCATCGCACGGCCGATCGGCTCCCTCATCTTCCTCCAGATCGACCGTAAATTCGGCCGCGCCGTGAAGCTGATGGCGGCTCTGTTCACGCTCTGTGGCTCCACCATGGCGATCAGTTTCCTGCCTTCCTATGCGGAAGTCGGCATGCTTGCACCGATCCTGCTCGCCGTCTTCCGTATCGGCCAGGGTCTTGGACTGGGTGGTGCATGGGATGGTCTCGTCTCGCTGCTTGCGATGAATGCACCACCGAAACAGCGCGGCTGGTACGCCATGATGCCGCAGATCGGTGCCGCCATGGGCTTCGGCCTCGCCAGCGCCTTCTTCATTGTCTTCGTGACGCAGCTTTCCAATGCGGAATTTCTCGCCTGGGGCTGGCGTTTCCCCTTCTTCGTGGCGCTGGCGCTGAATGTGCTTGCGCTCTTTGCCCGCCTGCGGATGATCGTGACGCCGGAATTCCAGTCCATGCTGGAGCAGCATGAGTTGGAACCACGGCCCATGTTCAAGATGTTGCGGTCGCAGTTTCCAGTCGTGGTCACGGGTGCTTTCGTGCCTCTGGCCAGCTTTGCGCTCTTCCACCTCGTCACGGTTTTTCCGCTCAGCTGGGTGTCGCTCAATACCAGCCAGCGTGTGTCCGACTTCCTCTTCGTGCAGTTCGTCAGCGCCATCATCGCTGGAGGCATGATCGTGATCTCGGGCGTTCTCGCGGATCGCATCGGCCGACGGAAGCTTCTGGCCATCGCAGCGGTGCTGATTGGCCTTTTCAGCCTCGTGGCGCCCATTCTCCTGGGGTCAGGTGATATCGGCCGTTATCTCTTCGTGTTGATCGGCTTCTCCTTGCTCGGCCTGTCCTTCGGTCAGGCGGGCGGAGCGCTCGCCTCGCGCTTCAGCCGTGAGTACCGCTACACCGGCGCCTCGCTGACGTCGGATGTGTCCTGGCTCATCGGCGCCGGTTTCGCACCCCTCGTCGCGCTCGGATTTTCGTCCAAGTTCGGCCTTTTCGCTGTCGGTATTTACCTGATGTCGGGCGCACTTTGCACGCTTATCGCCCTCTGGTTCAGCCGCACGCTGGATATGCCGTCGGAGTAAATGGGGCTTTGACATCGCCCGCAGCCATGACGCCGCGGAATCCTACCGGATTTCGCGGCGCTTATGTCACACCTATCCGGATGAGTTTCGAGTTTTCATCCACGGGCGGCCGGAACCGCCATACTCACATCTCGGCTTAGCAATTGATGCAGGCCGTTTCGGCGTCGCGCTGCTTGAAGAAGTAGTCCCGACTTATCGTGATCGATTTTGTGCCTGATGAGGCGATATCGGGCATGAACATCATCAAGTCATGTGGAATGGAAAGCTCGACATGGATCAGGAAACTGTCCGCGAGTTGCAATCGGGTCGGAACGGCGACTGGCGAGCCGACCGCATAGGGTCTCTGATTTTTCTCATCCCATGACCACACGATTTTGGCCTGCTTCTGCGCATCGATCTTGGTGCCGCTGATCTTCAGTTGCAGGCCTTTGGTGCTGTAGGGTGCAAATATGGCTGCGGCGACATCCTGCATGCCGGCCAGATAGGTTTTGTCGACCGAACCTGTTTTCGATATCAGGTCATTGATGCTCGCTGCTGCAGTGCTCGCCCGTTTGTAGGTGTTGTAGCCGATCGTCAATTCAAAGGACGTCAGGTAAAGTGCGAGCAATATCGGAAAGATAATCGCGAACTCGATTGCACCCACGCCCCGTTTGTCGCGGGCAAAGCGCAACGCGAGAGCGACAAGACGTTGTTTGCCGTTTGCTGCCGCGGATAGTAGCCCCGCCATCATGAGCCCCCGCTTGTCGTGTATTTCTCGTTCATGAACGCGCTCGTTGCAACGATGAGAAAATGCGAGGGCATGGAGCCATCGACGGGCCTTATCTTCGTAAGATAAGGCCGGATGATATCGGCGACGACGCGCCATCGATAATAGACGCGCAACATGTTGATGGTTTCCGGTCCGCCCGGCTTGAAGCCGAACTGGGCCGTGTCGAGGTCATAATATTCGCCATAGGCCTTCAGTGGTATCGTGGTCGGAATATCCTTGAAGGCGGCGAAGGAGCGAAGATCGATGTAAAGCTTCTGTTCTTTCTCGATCTCACCGTCGCAGTTGATCATGATGGAGACTTCATCGCAGAAATTCTTGCGGAAATCCGCTTTCGAGATCGAGCTGCTGATCTGGCCCGTCCTCAGGCGCCGGCCCATTGTCTCCGTCGCGTTCACGACGACCTGTTCGGCCATCATGGCAATGAAGGTTTCGAGGATTGCAAACACGACGAGGAAATAGGGAATGGCGAGGATCGCGAATTCGATGGCTGCTGTCCCGTCGCGCGAGACGCCGAATTTTTCCAGCAATGGCTTCAGTCTGGCCAGTCGCATAGGGGTCTATCTCTGAGAATATGCGGCAAGCGCAACCGTTGAATTGTTGCGGACGATAACCACCCCATGTTTAGATTCTATTACTTCGATAAACTATACTTTATTGAATTCCGAATTTGGTACGCCCAACAGCAAAAAAGCCCGGCTCAGGGCCAGGCTTTTCGAGAATGGATGGAGCAGACGCTTAATCCGCATCGGCCCGGGCGAGCACCTCCAGCGTCGGCGTGGAGGTGATGTTGTAGCCGCAATCCACATAGTGGCATTCGCCGGTCACGCCGCGCGACAGGCTGGACAGCAGATAAAGCGCCGATCCGCCGATGTCGTCGATGTCGGCCGTCCGCCGCAGCGGTGCGTTCTTCTGGTTCCAGGCATATATCGCACGGGCGTCGGAAATGCCTGCACCGGCGAGCGTGCGGACCGGGCCGGCCGAGATGGCGTTCACGCGGATGTCGCGCGGGCCGTAATCGGCCGCGAGATAACGCACGGACGCCTCAAGAGCCGCCTTGGCGACACCCATGACGTTGTAGTTCGGGATGACGCGCTGAGAACCATTATAGGTCAGCGTCAGCATGGAGCCGCCATTGGTCATCAGTTCAGCGGCGCGCTTGGCGATTTCCGTGAAGGAGAAACAGGAAATGACCATGGTACGGCTGAAATTTTCGCGCGTCGTGTCGGCGTAGAGACCCTTCAGCTCGTTCTTGTCAGAGAAGCCGATGGCGTGCACGACGAAGTCGAGCGAACCCCATTTTTCGCGAATCGTCGCAAACAGCGCATCCACCGAAGCGATATCCTCGACATCGCAAGGTACGATGAAGTCGGAACCGAGCTCCGCAGCGAGCGGTTTCACGCGCTTGCCAAGCGCTTCACCCTGGTAGGTGAAGGCGAGTTCCGCGCCCTGTGCCGCAAGTGCCTTGGAGATGCCCCAAGCGATCGAGTGATTGTTTGCGACGCCCATGATGAGGCCGCGTTTACCCTGCATGATGCCGTTCATGGGCAATTATCCGTTATGACGCTGGAAGACGAGCGTGGCGTTGGTGCCGCCGAAGCCGAAGGAATTGGAAAGGATGGTGTCGATCTTGGCGTTGTCGATTCGGCTGCGAACGATCGGAACGCCCGCAAATTCCGGATCGAGTTCGGAAATATGCGCGCTCTCGCCGATGAAGCGTTCCTGCATCATCAACAGGCCGTAGATCGATTCCTGCACGCCGGCCGCGCCCAGCGAATGGCCGGTGAGCGACTTGGTCGACTGGATGTGCGGGATCTTATCGCCGAAGACTTCGCGGATCGCGCCGATTTCCTTGCTGTCGCCAACCGGTGTCGAGGTGCCGTGGGTATTGATATAGTCGATGTCGCCCTTGACGGTGGAAAGGGCCTGCCGCATGCAGCGGATCGCGCCTTCGCCTGACGGTGCAACCATGTCGTAACCGTCCGAGGTTGCGCCATAACCGACGATTTCGGCGTAGATTTTTGCGCCGCGCGCCTTCGCATGCTCCAGTTCTTCGAGAACCAGGACGCCCGCACCGCCGGCGATGACGAAGCCATCGCGGTTGACGTCATAGGCGCGCGAGGCGACGTCGGGAGTTTCGTTGTATTTGGACGACATGGCTCCCATCGCGTCGAAAAGGTTCGACATCGACCAGTCGAGATCCTCGTGGCCGCCAGCGAACATTACGTCCTGCTTGCCCCACTGGATCATTTCGGCGGCGTTGCCGATGCAATGCGCCGAGGTGGAGCAGGCCGACGAGATGGAGTAGTTGACGCCGTGGATCTTGAACCAGGTCGCGAGCGTGGCCGAAGCGGTGGAGGACATGGCCTTCGGCACGGCAAAGGGGCCGATGCGCTTCGGGCTGTTGTTCTTCAGCGTAATGTCGGCAGCTTCTACAATCGTGCGGGTGGAAGGGCCGCCAGACCCCATGATGATGCCGGTGCGCTCATTGCCGCTGATATCGCTCTCTTCGAGGCCGGAATCGGCGATTGCCTGCTTCATGGCGACGTGGTTCCACGCTCCGCCCTGCGACAGAAACCGCATGGCGCGGCGATCGACCAGGTCGGTCGGGTCCAAAGACGGCTTGCCCCAGACCTGGCACTTGAAACCGTGTTCGGCAAAATCCGGCGAAAAAGAAATGCCGGATTTGGCATTGCGCAGCGACGCGGTGACCTCGGCGGCATCACCGCCGATGGAAGAAACAATACCGAGGCCGGTGACAACAACTCGTCTCATCAAAGGGACCTTTTCTTTAGATTTCGGCTGGGCGACTGTAGGCCGTCCGGCGTTTGTCTGAACTATTTCGTCTGCCTCAGGCAGCCTTTTCCTTGGACAGGCCGACCCGCAGGTCGGATGCCTGATAGATGGTTTCACCATCCGCCTTCAGCCAGCCGTCGGCGGTGCCAAGCACCAGACGGCCGCGCATCACGCGCTTAAAATCGATACCATATTGCAGGAGTTTGGTGTGAGGGCGAACCATGCCCTTGAACTTCACTTCACCGGTGGAAAGCGCCATGCCGCGGCCTTCTTCACCCAGCCAGCCGAGGAAGAAGCCGGTCAGCTGCCACATGCCATCAAGGCCCAGGCAGCCCGGCATGATCGGGTTGCCCTGGAAATGGCAGGGGAAATACCAGTCGTCAGGGCTCACATCGTATTCGGCACGGATGAAACCCTTGTCGAATGCGCCGCCGGTCTCCGAAATTTCGGTGATCCGGTGTACCATGAGCATGGGGGGCAATGGGAGCTGGGCATTTCCCGGGCCGAACAATTCGCCGCGACCGCAGGACAGGATCTCTTCGTAATTGTAACTTGACTGCCTCGTTGCCATACCGCTTTCACTTCCCCAGTTACTGGTGTTGATTGACTTCACTAGAGCAAGTTAGGTTCAAAATGAAGCGCCACAAGGGCGGAGGCCGTTTCAGCCCCATTCTTTGTCTTCACAACCCACTTTACAGAAGTCATTACCTCAATATGGCGTCCGCATACAGGAACCGTCAGTCGGGAACCAGAGGAAATTTGCAGGAAGAGCCGGTTTGCAGCCATTTGCGACACGCCACGGCGCTGAAACTATTGAAAGCAATCTCCGCAAAAGATATATGCTATTGCAATTGACAGGTTTCAGACCTCTGTTTGGAATGGGATTGCATGGCATTTGACGCCACATTGGATATTGGGACGAGGCTGCGGCGCTCGGGGCTGCGGCCCACGCGCCAGCGCGTTGCTTTGGGCGATCTTCTTTTCGCAAAGGGCGATCGGCACCTGACGGTCGAGGAACTGCATGACGAGGCGGTTACCGCCGGCGTGCCCGTTTCTCTCGCCACGGTCTACAATACGCTGCATCAGTTTACGGAAGCCGGACTGATCCGTGTTCTTGCCGTCGAAGGCGCGCGCACCTATTTCGATACGAACGTTTCGGATCACCATCACTTCTTCGTGGAGGGCGAGAACGAGGTTCTCGATATTCCGATCAACAATCTTCAGATAGACAATCTGCCAGAAGCGCCCGAGGGTATGGAAATCGCCCATGTGGATGTGGTGATCCGCTTGCGTCGCAAGCGCGGCTGACGCCGTATCTGGTAACGGATATGAAAATGGCGCCGAAGGGCGCCGTTTCTGTTTTCAGCATTTCCTTCGATAGGTCACTTCATCACGTCTTCCGGCCGTCTGCCGGGCTTGGCCTTGTAGGGCGGGAAAGTCCAGCCGAAAAGTAGCGCGCCGGATCGGACGGATAAGGCCGTCAGAAAACCCGCAGCGGACGCGGCATAAAGCGGTGCGCCGAAGAAATAGACGACAATAAAGGTGGAGGAGCCCAGAAGCGCGCAGGTGATGTAGATTTCCGGGCGCAGGAGAACCGATGGCTCCCCCGCCATTATATCGCGCAACACTCCTCCAAACGTCGCGGTCAGGACGCCTGTGACGATGGCGACGGTTGCCGAGCCGCTCGCGGCAAGGCCCTTGGCTGCTCCCATGACGCAATAGGCCGAAAGGCCGAGCGCATCGAGCCAGATCAATACACGGTAACGGGATTCGAAAAGATGCGCGGTGAAAAACAGCAGCACCGCCACCGAGACGCAGACGAGAATATAAGTGGGGTTGATGACCCAGAACACCGGCGTTCTGCCTAGCACGAGATCGCGTACCGTGCCACCGCCAATACCGGTCGCAGCCGCGAAAAACAGGAAGCCGATCAGGTCGAGCTGCTTGCGCGAGGCGGCGAGCGCGCCGGTTGCGGCAAAGACGGCGACGCCAGCATAATCGAGAAAACCCAGAAGTGTCATGAAAAGGTTCCCCCTGGAACACGGGCCGCGGACAGGTCAGTGTCGCGCAAGCACTAAACTCTAGGCTGGTCGCCCGGATGATCGCAACATCCATAACCCAAACGGATGCAAAGGAAAATGCCGTGCGAATCGCTCTCGTTGCCGCTCTTCAGGCGCTGGTTCTCTTGATGTTTCCAGCGGCGCTCTCGGCGCAGCAGCAGCTGGTGAGCGATCCGGAGATTTACGAGAAGGATCATTTCCGCAACGAATGCAAGGTGGCGGCTTTCGGCGATGATTTCGTCACGCGGCTGGATATCAACAATGACGGGTTGATGGATGCCGTCGTCAATCATGGGGTTCTGGACTGCGACGGCGAAAAAGGCCGCGCCTGCGATGACGAGGGATGCCCTTATAATTTTTACGTGCAGGTGAAAGAGGGCGGCTACCTGATGATCGCAACGGCGCGGATCTACGGTTATGACTTTATCAAGCGGTTCGGCAACATGGTTTTCGTGTTGAAGATGCATCCGCGTTATTGCGAGCGCACCGACAAGGAACCTTGCCTGATGACGGTTCGTGTTCGCGGTACCAAATTCGTCACCATTTCGAGGAAGTAACGACGATCCCGGTCAGGGTGCAACCCGCCGGATTTTGACCTGCTGATTATAGCGGCGCCGCAATGAGCGGGGAATGACAAGGGTGGCAAGCGCGACAGCAAAAATTGCGCCTGTAACTACCCACAGGGCATCGGACTGTAGATTGGCGCCGAGAATGGCGCCGCAGATCGCGCCGCTCAGCATGCCAAGCCAGGGAACGGTCTGAATTCCCCAGTCGAGGCTCCGGTCACCGAGAAGAAAACGACCGATGCCTCGGCCGAAGCGGGAAAGCGCGCCCGTCACATAGGTGAGCCCGATCGGCAGCCCCTCTATATGCTCGACGGCCGCATTTACCATGCCCATCGCGAAAACGACAATGTAGAATTGCGGGAGGGCCGAGGCCGCTTTGCCAAGCAAGGCGGCGACGGCGACCAGGCATCCCACGACCGCCAGAACGGCAAAGATGCGCCGTTCGAATTTATGGGCCACGACGATGCCACCGGCATTGCCCGCCACAAAGGCAATGATCGCGAACAGCAGTTTCGCAGCGTGGGAGTAGCCTCCCGCTTCCGCCGAGACGGCAGCTCGCGTGGTATTGCCTGTCATGAAGGACACGAAGTCGCCCGAAATATGCAGGCCTACCGCGTCAGTCATTCCAGCGATGAAGGAAATCGCCGCAACCAGTGCAATGCCGGTTCCTGTTCGTCTCGCTCTGATGATGCTGCGGCGTCTTTGTCTGGTCATGGAAAGCTCGATTTAAAAACCCCAGCCGATGCGCGCGGGCTTTTATTTCTAGAATGGCAGGCGGCGGGTTTGCAATCGTTCTGAGAGCGCTCACCAGCAGCCATTTTGTCTAGACAAATGGGGAATCACTGCCTACCATGCCTCAAATAAAGCGAAACACAACATCGCACAAAAATAAGTCAAAGGGGTTCAGATCATGAAGAAAACGTGGGTTCTCGCCACTATTGCCGCACTTGCCTCATCCGCTTCCGCTTACGCTGAAACCGCAGTGACCATCGGAATGTCCGGCTGGACAGGGTTTGCACCGCTGACGCTTGCCAAGCAGGCGGGCATTTTTGAAAAGAACGGCCTCAAAGTCGAGATCAAGAAGATTCCGCAGGCCAGCCGTCACCTTGCTCTCGCGTCCGGCGACATTCAGTGCGCGGCCACCACGGTGGAAACCTGGATCGCGTGGAATGCCAATGGCGTGAAATCCACCCAGATTTTCCAGATGGACAAGTCTCACGGTGCTGACGGTATCGCGGTGCGCAGTGACGTCTCGAAGGTCGCCGACCTCAAGGGCAAGACGATTGCCGCCTCCGCGCCGGGCACATCACCCTATTTCTTCCTCGCATGGATCCTCAAGGAGAACGGCCTGACGTTGAAGGATGTGAAGGTTGTCAACCTTGAGCCAGGCCCGGCTGCGCAGGCCTTCGTCGCTGGCCAGAACGATGCGGCCATGACCTATGAACCGTATCTTTCCACCGTTCGTGCCGCGCCCGACAAGGGCAAGATCCTTGCGACAACGCTGGATTACCCCGCTGTCATGGATACGTTCGGTTGCACCCCGGATTTCCTGAAGGCCAATCCGCAGGCGGCCAAGGCTCTTGCAGACAGTTATTTTCAGGCACTGGAACTGATCAAGGCAGACCCGGAAAAGTCCTATGCGACAATGGGGGCGGACGTAAAGCAGGCAGGTGAAGCCTTCGCCGCCTCTGCAAAATTCCTTGAATGGCAGGACAAGGCTGCCAACCAGAAATTCTTTGACGGTGAATTTAAAACATTTTCCGAAAAGGCGGCCGACCTGCTGCTGGAAATTGGTGTGATAAAGTCGAAGCCCGATCTTTCGACCCTCGCGGACACCTCTTTCATCAAGTAATCGAACAGGCCGCTGACATTCCCGCGGGGATGTCGCGGCGGAAAGCAAGTGAGGGCGTCGGTTGCGTGATGAAACACGTTCGGCGCCCTGATGGCGCGGCAAGAGTGCCGCGCCGACTTTATGGTTAAGGTCTCAGATGCAACCTCTTCAACCCATCCGCAACAGCACGAGAATTATTCTTGGCGTTCTGTTTTTCGTTCTGTTTTTTGCCGCCTGGGGCTTTGCCACGCTTGGCGGTTTCGTGTCGCCGACCTTTCTGGCCGACCCTATCACCATGCTGAAGGATGGCATCTATCTTCTGACCGATCAGGGTTTTGCCAGCGATATTGGCATGACGATCTGGCGCGTCGTCGGTGGCTTCGTTTTGGCCTCGCTCGTGGCCGTCCCGCTCGGCATTGCGATGGGAGCATATAAGCCCGTCGAAGCGCTGCTTGAGCCGTTTGTCTCCTTCGCGCGCTATCTGCCGGCTTCGGCCTTCGTTCCGCTGCTCATTCTCTGGGCCGGTATCGGCGAGATGCAGAAGCTGCTTGTCATCTTTATCGGCGCGGTGTTCCAGATCATCCTGATGGTGGCCGTGGCGGTTGCGGGCACGCGCCGCGATCTGGTGGAGGCCGCCTATACGCTGGGTGCGAAGGACCGGGGCGTGGTGCGCCGTGTTCTCATTCCTGCCAATGCGCCAGACATCGCCGAAATTCTCCGCCTCGTCCTCGGCTGGGCCTGGACCTACGTCATCGTTGCGGAACTCATCGGCGCTTCCTCGGGTATCGGCTACATGATCATCAACAGCCAGGCGTTGATGGCGACAGGCCAGATCATCTTCGGCATCATCGTTATCGGCGTCATCGGCCTTATCTCGGATTTCGCGTTCAAATCGCTGAACCGGAAGCTTTTTGCGTGGAGGCTTGCCTGATGAGCGAACTCGTTATCAAGGGCGTCAGCCGCACGTTTCCAGGCGTACAGGGCGGGCAGCCGACATTGGCCTTGCAGCCGACCAGTCTGGAAATCCCGCGCAATGATTTCGTCACCATTCTCGGCCCGTCGGGATGCGGAAAATCAACCTTGCTGCGCATCATCGCCGGTCTCGACCGTCCGACGACGGGCGAGGTGGTGTTGTCCGGAAGGCCTGTGACGGGCCCCGGAGCGGATCGCGGGATGGTGTTCCAGTCCTATACCCTGTTCCCCTGGCTGACGATCCGCGAAAATGTTGCTTTTGGCTTGCGCGAACGCGGCGTCGCCGAGAAGGAAAAATGGGAGATCGTCGACAGCTACATCGACAAGGTCGGCCTGCGCGGCTTCGAAAACCATTGGCCAAAGCAATTGTCCGGCGGCATGCAGCAGAGAACGGCCATTGCCCGAGCGCTCGCGAACGGCCCAAAAATCCTGCTGCTTGACGAGCCATTCGGGGCTCTCGACAACCAGACGCGCGGGCTGATGCAGGAATTGCTGCTCGGCATCTGGGAGCGCGAGCAGAAGACGGTCATATTCGTCACTCATGATATCGAAGAGGCGGTCTTCATGGCGTCGCGTGTCGTGACCATGTCCGCAAGGCCCGGCCGCGTCAAGTCGATTACGCCGGTCGATCTGCCGCACCCCCGTCATTATACCGTCAAGGCCAGTCCGGAATTTTCCGAACTGCGGGCAAAGCTCACGGAGGAAATCCGCAGCGAGGCGATCGCCGCCGCCGCCCATGGCTAACTGATCCGGAAGGAGGGGTGACGTATCGGGATGAGGAATTCAGGCGTCGATCTTCAGGAGAAATCATTGCACGAGCGCATCCGCAATGATGTCGAGCGACAGATCATGTCGGGTGAGTGGCCGCCGGGATATCGTATTCCTTTCGAGCACGAAATGACCCGGCAATATGCCTGCTCGCGCATGACGGTGAACAAGGCTCTCGGCGAACTGGTTCGGCGCGGCTTGATAGAAAGACGCCGGCGGCTTGGCACTTTCGTTCGTCAGCCGCACGCGCAATCCGCCGTGCTGGACATCCACGACATTGAACGGGAAGTCCAGTCGCTGGGCCTTGCTTACAGCTATCGTCTCGACAGGAGAGACAAGCGTTCGGTGGGGGAGAAAGATGGCGCCGCCATGGAGCTTGCCGCCGACGCCCCTGTTCTCGACCTCACCTGCACGCATTTTGCCGGCGGCGTCCCCTTCTGCGTCGAACATCGCATCATCAATGTCACTGCTGTTCCCGATGCGGCGTTTGCGGATTTTTCTGAGGTCGGGCCCGGTACGTGGCTGCTGAAGATGGTTCCTTGGAGTGCTGCCGAACATCGCATCAGTGCCGTCTCCGCCGACCGGAAAATCGCGACAGCACTGGGCATTGCTTTTGGTACCGCCTGTCTTGTTGTCGACCGGCGCACCTGGCACGGCCCGGATCACATCACCCGTGTCCGGGTTATCTATCCCGGAGACCGCCATGCACTCGTTGCGCAGTTTTCGCCCTCACAAAAAAGCTGAGGCACGCGCAGTTCATTTTTTGACAAAGAGGAGTTTACGAGTCGCCTTTTGACAATATAATAGTTGTCAAAAGAACTCAGGTTATTTACGGAACGTCAAGCTTTCACGACGGCATCCGTTCATGACCCCGGTTTTCACGAACCGGTCATTCTGCGGATGAGTTCATCGACGGAAATCCGGGATAAAATCATGCCAGCCGAGACCTCAACCTCTTTAGCACTTTTCAATAGGGCAAATACTGCAAGGCGCTTTGCCCTTGGCGTGGCTGTCATCGTCGTGGCCGGTTTGAGCACGGTCACGGTTTTTGCTCAGACGGCTTCGGAAACGCAAACAGTTCAGCCGGCACAGCAGACGGACCCCGTGACGCCGGCCGCCCCGCCGACCGCGCCGGCCCAGCCTTCCGCAACTGCACCTGAGCAGCCCGCCGCGAGCACATCGCCGCAGCCTTCGTCAATTGAGCCGGTACAGGCTCAACCAGCGGCAGCCACGCCTCCGGCTCAGACCGAACAGCCTGGTCAGGCCTCTGAGGCACCAGTGCTAAACGAGGCCACAACGCCCATAGAGCCTGTCAGCCCAGCGCCCGCGAGCGCCGAACATCGTGCGGACATCCCGCACAATTTGTCTCCGTGGGGCATGTTCATGGCCGCCGACTGGGTCGTTAAGGGCGTCATGATCGGTCTTGCTTTCGCATCGCTGGTCACCTGGACGGTCTGGGTTGCCAAGTCGATCGAGCTTGCGGGTGCGCGCGTGCGTGCAGGCGCGACACTCAAGGTCATTCGCAAGGCCAAAACGCTGAGTGAAGCGACCGAGGCCGTGGAAAAGAAGGGCGGACCGGCAGCGCTGATGCTGCGCATGGCCACCCATGAAATGCAGCTTTCTGACGCGGTTGTCGAACATACGGATGGCGGCGGCATCAAGGAGCGGGTCTCGTCGGCCCTGTCGCGGATCGAAACCCATGCCGGCCGCCGCATGTCCCGCGGGACCGGCGTTCTGGCGACCATAGGCTCCACCGCTCCCTTCGTTGGCCTCTTCGGCACTGTCTGGGGCATCATGAATTCCTTCATCAGCATTTCGGAATCGCAGACCACCAATCTTGCTGTGGTCGCGCCCGGCATTGCGGAAGCGCTTCTCGCAACCGCCATCGGTCTTGTTGCCGCTATTCCGGCGGTCGTGATCTACAACGTCTTCGCCCGTTCCATTACTGGATACCGCCATCTGCTTGCGGATGCCGCAGCCGGCGTCGAACGCCTCGTCAGCCGCGATCTAGATTTCCGTCGCATTCCGCCGGGCAGCGCAAGCAGGCCCGCCGTCTCGCTGGTTGGACGGTGATCGATCATGGCTGGCGGCATTCGCGAAAATAGCGGAGACGATCTCTCCGAAAACCACGAAATCAATGTCACGCCCTTCATCGACGTGATGCTGGTTCTGCTCATCATCTTCATGGTGGCTGCGCCGCTTGCCACGGTGGATGTCAATGTCGATCTGCCAGCCTCCACGGCCAAACCGGCCGAACGGCCGGAAGAACCGCTTTATCTGACGGTCAAGGACGATCTGTCGCTCAATCTTGGAAACGATGCGGTAGCACGTGAAGCGCTGGCGGCTGCAATAGACCGGCAGACGGGCGGCAACAAGGACACACGTATTTTTCTGCGCGCAGACAAGGCCGTCGATTACGGTCATTTCATGGAGATCATGAACCTGTTGCGCGACGCTGGATATCTGAAGATAGCACTCGTCGGGCTTGAAAATGCTGCCGCAGCCGCGCAGCCTGTCGGCACTGCTGCACCCGCTGCCTCCCCAGCACCGGGAACCGCGCCATGAGTGAAAACGGCTCTCTGCAGCCTCGGCATTCCCGTCTTGGGGAAGTGGCGCTGTGGTCTGCCGCGGCGCTGCTCATGCTGAGTGTTCATGCCGGTTTTGCCTATTATCTGATGCAGGCGCCTGAGGAGCCAGAGGCCGGCGGCCAGCCGCCCGCGGCGATCATGATCGAAATGGCGGCGATACCCGAGGCCGTCAAAACGGAAGAGACCACGCAGGCGCAGGATGTCGAAGATTCCGAACAGGTGAAAAGCGACACCAGCGAGCCCGTCGAGGAGCCCATGCCGGACGAGCCGCCGCCACCGGAACCGGTTGCGGAAACACCGCCGCCCGAGCCGGTCCAGCCACCCGAGCCACCGGTTGAGGAAATCGTCGAGCCGCAGGAAATTCCCGAGCCGGTGGAGCAGATCGATCCCGTACAGGAACAGATGATGGCGGAACTCGAGAATGTCGAGGTTCCCTTGCCAGTCATGCGCCCTCCGCCACCACCCACTGAGAAAAAGGTGGAAAAGAAAGAGCCGGAAGAGAAAAAGAAGGTCGAACGCCAGCGCCCCAAACCGCAGCAGGCATCGGAACTACGCGAAGCTGCCAAAGCCGAAGTCCAGCAGTCCGACAGGACGGCCGCATCGCGCAGCAGTGGTGGCTTTTTCTCGTCGTCATCCGCTTCGCCGGCGAAATGGGGAGCCAAGGTTCATGCGCAAATCAAGCGACGTAAACCCCGCTCTTTGCGAGGTGGCGACATGGCGGCTACTGTCCGCTTCCAGGTGAGTGAGGCGGGGGTGATTAGCGGAGTAAGGGTCGTGCAGTCCACTGGAGACGCGTCGATCGACCAGCAGATTGCAGCGTGGGTGCAAAGTTCGTCGCCCGTGCCTCCTCCTCCTCCCGAGGTCTCAAAGACGGTCACTTTGCCAATCAGTATCAGGTAGAGAAATTTGGATTTGCCGTTCGATATATCGGTCCGGTTGTCCAGAGCGGCAAACCGCCATACATACATTTCGCGAATATTTTCTATGGTGTAGGTGTCGTCGACATCACAAGCAGAGGCATTCCGGAATGAAATTCTCAATCGCAGAGGCAGAGGATCTCGTATCTTCTATCTTTGAGCGCAACGGTGTTCTGCCGCAAAACGCCCGTTCCGTGGCAAGGGCGCTCGTCGCATCTGAAGCCGCGGGACAAGGTGGTCACGGCTTTCGCCGCATTCCCGTTTACGTTCGGCAGGCGCTGGTTGGCAAGGTGGATGGCAGGGCACGTCCCGCGGTGACACGGCTGAAGCCAGGCGTGCTGTCCATCGACGCCAATCTCGGATACGCCTATCCGGCAATTGACTGTGCCATTGAGGCCTTGCCTGATATGGCCCGTGAGCAGGGCATTGCCCTTGCCGCCATCCACCGGTCTCACCACGCGGGTGTCATGGCGCTGACGGTGGAGCGTTTTGCCGAGAGGGGGCTCGTGGCGCTGATGTTTGCCAATGCCCCCGCTTCCATGGCGCCCTGGGGCGGCAGCCGCCCGCTTTATGGCACAAACCCGATTGCCTTCGGCGCTCCCGTCGGCGGTGCCGATCCACTCGTGATCGATCTTGCCCTCTCAAAGGTCGCGCGCGGCAAAATCATGGCCGCCCGCCAGAAAGGCGAAACCATCCCGGGTGACTGGGCGCTCGACAGGAACGGTCGCCCCACGACAGATCCGGAAGAAGCCATCGAAGGCACCATGGTGCCGGCTGGCGAGGCCAAGGGAGCTGCGCTGGCGCTCATGGTCGAAATCCTGGCTGCAGCGGTCACGGGTTCAAACTTCGCATTCGAGGCATCATCCTTGCTCGATGACAAGGGGTCGCCACCGTCTATTGGTCAGACGATCATTGCCATTGATCCAGTGTCGACGGGGGGTGCAGCCTTCACCGAAAGGCTGTCTTTCATCGCTGGCGAGATCGAGAAACAGGAGAACGTGCGGTTACCCGGTCGCCGCAGCCAGGGAATTCGCAAACGGGCGCTTGAGGAGGGTATCGTCATCGAAAGCGATATTCTCGCCGAAATTCAGAAGCTGTGACGGTTGCATCAGGGGAAACCCGGCAGGCGAATTTTGCGTCGCCGGGTAAACCGGAAATTGCTGCGCGTTGGCGACCAGCGCGCCTTCACCAGATTTCAGACTCCAAGGCGCTATACGTTGGGAAGACGCGTATGTTTCCTTCGGATATCGGTTGGCGTCGCCCCGAACCAGCGGGAAACGGAGCGGGAGAAAGCGCCGGGCGTGGAATAGCCGAGCCGGTAGCCGATATCGGAGACTGGAAGATCGCTTTCCACCAGCAGTTTGAAACCGGCGTTCTTGCGGATCGCGTCCTTTATTTCGTTGAGATTTGTGCCGAGTTCGGCGAGCCGCCGCTGGAAACTTCGTTCCGACAGGTTGAAGTAGGGCGCAATCTCACCGAGCGACAACTCGGCATCCGACAGCCGCATCTGCATGTAACGCTTCACCTGGTCGATGAACTGGGTCGCGTCTGAAGATGTCTCCGGGCGTAACATGCGGCATTGAAGGTTCATCAACTCGAACAGCCTCGCATCGCCATTCGGATTGACCGCGTCCAGCAACGGCGCTGGAAAGCGCATGGTGTGAATGGGTTGGGAGAAACTGACGCGCGTGCTCATCCTCTCTTTAAAAAGCTGAAGGTTACTCGGTTTTGGCCGCTCCAGGCCGATATCGACCTGGTTGGTGCGGTCGCCGAGGATATCACGAAGGCGCTGCATCAGGATGCCGAGGACAAAATCCACGTATTGGTCGCGTTTGGCGATAATTGGCGCGAATGTCCAGGACAGGGTCGCCTGCTTTGCATCTGTCACCATCGTGAAGTTACTGTTATTGGTCGCGTAATACACATGGTCCTGAAGAAAGCGCAGGAAGGCCCGCACGGTCGGCGCACTCATCAGGCCGTAGCCGAAGGCGCCGGATGCACCGGCGGGAAAGGTGGCCGCGCATTGAAGACCGAAGGTGTCGTCGCCGGCGATCAGGGCGCAGGTTTCGAGCAGCCGACAAAATCTATCGAGGCTGATGCGTTCCGTCAGGCTGCTGAATGTAGCAGGGTCAATGTCCAGAGACGTGCAGATCGGAGTGATATCGATCCCGCGTGAGCGGGCATAGTTGCTGACGCCGGCGGCAAGGCCAGCCACCACGGTAATCTCGTCGCTGATCCTTTTGTCAGGCATCCCTCGCCTTGGCGTACCATGTTCTTAGTCGTACGATGGTAAGCATGGGAAAGGGGTTTGTCGAGAAGCGTGGCGCCTGGTTTCAGGCGTGCCGGTAGGTGCAGCTTTGCTCAAGAACCTGCATCATCGCCCGGCCGGCTTCTTCGATCGCGCCACTATTGTCGACAGTCGTGACGTCGAAATCGCCGGCGACGGTGAGCGAACTGCGTTCCAGCCGTCGCAGAATATCGTCCCGGCTCTCGCGCCCGCGTTGCTCCAGTCGCATCGCCAGCACGTCGGGCCGCGCAACGATGTTTAGGACTTTAAGACGGACAAAGGCGGTGCCGAAATGGGGCAGGGCAGACCGTGAGCCATTGGCGATCACCACGTCGCCCGCCTCAAGATGACGGTGGACGGTAGAAGGAATGCCGTATTTAAGCCCGTGTGCTTCCCAGGAAACGGCAAAGGCACCCGCGTCTTCCAGACGGTTGAACTCCTGCATGGAAACAGCGTCGTGGTTTTCACCACCCGCATCGCAGCTGCGGGTAATGACGCGTCGGGTAAAATGAAAGCCGGGCCGGCCGGCGAGCTGGACCGAGGCATAGTCCATCAGCGTGTCCTTGCCGGCGCCGCTCGGGCCGACAACAACGACCATCGTGCCGGGCGATTGCGCGCGCCGGCTATCATCCCCATCAATGCTCATGCCACGCGCTTGCCCTGACGCCAGACGGAACGGGCGACCGGAACGCCCTCTTCGCGGTGCACTCGCACCAGATCGGCCCGCAATCCCGGCGCGATGCGACCGCGGTCAAGAAGGCCGACCGTGCGCGCCGGCGTGGCCGTGACCATACGCAGTGCCTCCGGCAGGCTAATTCCCTCCACCTGATCGGCAAGCAAGAAGGGTGCGAACAGCAGGCTGAAAGGCACATAGTCGGATGACAACACATCCAGCACCCCGATTTCGGCGAGGTCACGGGCGGCGATATTGCCGGAATGCGACTTGCCGCGAACGATATTGGGTGCACCCATAAGCACGCTCATGCCCGCGCTGTGCGATGCCTTGGCCGCTTCGACGCTGGTCGGGAACTCCGCCAGCTTCACCCCATGGCCGATCGCCTCGCCCACATGCGCCTCGGTGGCGTCATCGTGGCTCGCAACGGTAATGCCACGCTCAGCGCAGCGGGCGGCCAGATAATCACGATGCTTGGCGGAATATTCGGCCGAGGCTGCCTGCCGGCGCTGCACAAATTCGGCAAACGCCTCATCGCTCAAACCGCGCTTCTTCTGATAATAGAAGATGTATTGATCCATGGACTGAAATTGGCGCTGGCCCGGTGAGTGGTCCATCATCGAAATCAGCCGCACGCGCGGATCGGTCTCGAAGTCTTCAAAATGTTCCAGCACATCGGCGGACGCCACCTCACAGCGCAGATGCAGAAGGTGGTCGGAGCGCAGGCGATTCTGGTCCGCCGCCGCCTCGATGGCGTCAGCCATCTCCCGCATTTCGCCCTTTTTGAAACCGCCATCCTCATCCGAGCCAAGGCGCAGGCAATCGAAAACCGTGGTGATGCCGGAGGCGGCGACCTGGGCGTCATGAGCCTGGATCGCAGCGATCTTGTCCCAGGTCACGCCGGGACGCGGCGAATAATGCTGTTCCAGATGGTCGGTATGCAGTTCTACCAGACCGGGGATCAGAAAGTCCCCTTCAAGGTCTTCTCCTGATTTCGAAGCGCCTTCGCTGATGTCGGCAATCTTGCCGTCACGGATCAGAACGGAGCCCAGAATAATATCGTCTTCCAGAACGATACGGGCATTGGAAAGGGCGTGCTCGGTCATGGGATCGCATCTTTCTTGGGTGGCTCAGCAAACGGATGCCAGCTGTGAACGGTAAATGGTGCGCCGCGCTCCTCTTCAATGAAAAGGGCAAGGCCGGAAAGGGTGAGCGGCTTGTCGACAAATTCGGAAAACTGCGCAGAAAGCATGTAGCGCACGGCAGGCTGCTCGGCCTCGTCGATGCGTCCGGTCAGCGTCATGTGGAAACGAAAGTCATCCATCACATGCGGATAACCCCAAAGCGACAGATTTTGCCGCTGGCTTTCGGTCAGCATCTGCGGCCGGCGGCGGGCAATATCGGTTTCGGACAGGGGCGCACGGAAGCGGTCGAAATGATCCACGATCTCCGCGGCAAAGTCCTGCAGCGGCTGGTAAATGCGATCCGGCACCAGAGCGAAGAATGGTCCAAGTGCATCGATGACAATACGCGGAATGTCGAAAACCTGCTTCTCGGAAGTGAACTCTGTCAGAGCCGCCACCAACTCCGCTTCGCTGTATTTTTCCGCAAGCTCGAATGGCGCCTTCAGCGTTGCGTGGAAACCGTAACGACGCGGTTCCTCAGTCATCCCGGCATAATCGGCGTGGTCATTATACGACGTGCCGGAAAATGCATTGCGGCCCAGCCAGCGTGATGCTCTTTCAGTCAGCGGATGATCTTTAGCCGGGGAAAAATAGATGGCATAGCGCACGGCAAGCACTCTTCAGTGTCATGGGGAACCAGGGATGAAAAGCTATTTGGCGTGACTCGCCCGCTTCCCGCAAGGTCAGGAGTGCGAGGTAATCGCTTTCCGTGACAGAATGATGATGCCGCAAGAAAAAAGTGCTCGAATGCTAGAAAGCTTTCAGAAACATGGGTGATCTATCGGGACAAACCGGGGTAGACCTGATGATGAAATCAGGCGACGCGGCGGAGTAATGACAACCGTAACCGTCGTCATTTCGTCTACAAAGTCTAATGCTGTGCCTTGCCGATCAGGCGCGAGCGCAGCGAATTGGAGATGTGGTCGAACAGGAAGACCACAAAGAGGATGAGCAGGACCATATAGGCGACCTTGTCCCAGTCGGCATTGGTCCCCATTGCTTCCAGCAGTTTGAGGCCGATGCCGCCCGCACCCACCGCGCCGATGATGGTGGCGGAGCGGGTGTTGCTTTCCCAGAAATAGAGCGACTGCGAAATGAAGACCGGGAGAACCTGCGGCAACACGCCGAAACGATTGACAGCGATCGGCGACGCGCCGACCGACTTGACGCCCTCACGCTGCTTGTCATCCACGTTCTCCAGCGCTTCGGCATAAACCTTGCCAAGCGCCCCGGTGTCGGTGAAGAAGATCGCGGCAATGCCGGGGATCGGTCCGGGACCGAAACTGCGGGTGAAGAACAGCGCCCAGATCAGCATGTCGATGGATCGCAGGAAGTCGAACAGGCGCTTCATGCCCCAATTGGCGGCCTTGTTGGCGGTGATGTTGCGGGCGGCAATGAAGGCGAGCGGCAGGGCGACGAGCGTGCCGAACAATGTGCCGACAAACGCCATGACCAGTGTCTGCAGCAGCTTGGACAGGATGTCGGCATGTTGCCAGACGCTGTTATCAAGGAAATCATCCACCATGTGGCCAATATTGGAGCGGGCGGGATCGAGCCTTTCTCCCCATAGGGCGAGAGCCGCCAGTTGCGCGTAGCTCTTGCCCCAGAATACGGAATGCGTGTCGAAGAAGAAATTTGCCCAGCCGAGGAAGCGCCGCTGTACATAGACCTGGCTCGTGCGGATCTCGGCCTGACCTGCGAAGCCGTAATGCACGAGCACCTTGTTGCCATCCTGCTGGATTTCATCCGGTGCGTTTTGGGGTGCGAGGGCCTGCTCCCCATTGATGACGATGGGATAGCCGATGCCATCGACATACACATCCACCTGCGTCGGCGTCACGTCGAGGCGATCGTCCGAGCCCGCATAAACAACGCTATATCCACCATTCGGCAGCTGCTGCAGCCAGTCGATCCTGGCATCGGCCGGGTATTGCCCGCGGCTCGACCATTGCGGCTCCACCTTCCCGTCTTCGAAACGAAGGCGCGGTTGGGCACGCCAGGAATACCAGTCCTGAATATAGCTGGAAGCCCGATCCCACCGCCCTTGCATGAAGGCCGGGCCAACGTTGAAAAAGAAAAAGCAGCCGATAAGATAGGCGGTCACGGCAAGAAGGCCGACAAGCAGACCATATCGCTGCATGACGCTGCGGTTGAATACCGCAGGATGAGCAGCCGCCAGCCTCTCGCGCTCGGCTGTGTTGAGAATGAAGCTCGACGACATCAGGCCGCTCCCCGTCCGAATTCAAAGGATTGTTGCCCGATCAGCCGGCGGCGCAGCCAGCTGGAGAACTGGTCGACGGCGATGATGGTAATCAACAGTAAAATGATGATGGCATAGGTCTTTGCCGCATGATCGTTGCCGATCGACAGACGGAAGACCTCCCCGATACCGCCGCCGCCCACCGCGCCGATGATGGTGGAGGCACGCACGTTGATCTCGGCGCGCAGGAGGGCATAGGAAACGAAATTCGGAAGAACCTGAGGCACGATGGCAAAACGCACGCGTTCGAGCCAGTTGGCGCCAGCGGCGCGCAGGCCTTCGTCCGGTTTCATGTCGGCATTCTCAACAACTTCGAAAAAGAGCTTTCCGAGAGCACCGATCGTGTGGACCGAAATTGCGATGATCGCCGCGATCGGGCCGATCGACAGGATGGCGGTCAACAGTCCGGCGACCACAATTTCAGGAAAGGCCCGCAACACTTCCATAATCCGGCGCACCACCCAGCGCACGAGCCCGGCGCCGATGAGATTGGTGGAGGCGAAGAAACAGAGCACGAAGGCAAAGCCGGTGCCAATGATCGTCGAAACCAGCGCGATATTGAGCGTGATGATCAGCTGGTAGATGAAATGCGGGATGTAGAAACCATCGGCGATGTAAACGCGATCGGCGACATAATTATATTTCAGCGAACCATCCGCATAGGGCGACGGCAGGTCGAACATCGCCCGGAAGACTTCCAGCGGACTATCGGGCACGAAGGTCTTCATGAAATCGAAGAAATAGGGCAGGCGCTCGAAAAACTTGCCTGAATTGGCCGCATTGGCAAAATTCAGGGAGGCGGCAAGGATGGCGAGAAAGACCACGAGCGAGATGACGGTGTAGATTCGTCGCGTCTTGAGCTGCTGCTGATAGTGTCGCATGATCGTTTTGGACGATGCGCTCAATCCCTCGGGCGAGAGGGTGCCCTGGTGCAGTGTGGTCGCCATGCCGCTCTTCCTTTATTGGCAAAAGCGGCGATGCCGCCAGGCACCGCCGCTTCCTGATATGATTTTGAGAATCAGCCGCCGATAACGGACTTACGGGCGTCGATGATCGTCTGGTAGAAGGACGGGTAGACCTTGATGTAGGCGGTGTTTTTGCCCTGGGTGAAACCCTGGAAGCAGGCGAGGTCTTTTTTCGGCAGCTCCATGAAGAAGTCCTCGACCTTCTGCTTCATGCTGTCGCCGATCTTGTTGGCAACGAGCAGCGGGCCGTTCGGGATCAGCGGTGACTTCCAGACTTCAACGATATCGTCCATGTCCAGGTTGCCCTTCTTGACCATCTGGTGAAGGTTGCCACCGGAGTAGCCGTCTTCCCACTTGCCAACGCCCGAACCAAAGGTGGTTCCGACATCGAACTTCTTGTCGAGAACGGCGAGAACGAGGTTCTCGTGGCCGCCACCAAAGCCGGTTTCGGAGAAGTATTCCTTGATCGGCGTGCCGGTTTCCTTAGGGATGGCGACGTTTGGAATAAGGAAGCCAGATGTGGAGTCGGGGTCGGCAAAGCCGATCTTCTTGCCCTTGGCATCCGCCAGGGTTTTGATGCCGCTGTCCTTGCGGGCAACCATGATGGTGTAATAGCCGCTGGAGCCGTCAGAGCCCGTATAGGTCAGGATCGGATCGACGGCCTTGGGGTCAGCGATGGCGATCTTGGCATAGGACGACGCGCCCATGGAGGCGATGTCGATGGTACCGCCGAGAAGACCCTGGATAACGCCGTTATAATCCGGCGACGGGAATACCTGAACTTCGGAAACGCCCGTTGCAGCCTTGAGGCCATCGGCGACGCACTTGGCGTTGCGGATCTGGTCTGCCTCGTTTTCGGAACCGTCGAGACCGATGCGCAGAACCTTGATGTCCTGAGCCATGGCGGAACCGGCCAGAACGCCAAGGGCGACTGCCGAGAGAAGCAATTTCTTCAACATGGACTTTCTCCTGTTTCCCGGCGAGCCGGAGTTGTTGTGAGATGTTGGCCCTTGACGCGGACGCAAACGATGCTGAGCGGTTCCTCAGAGCCCGGCGAGAGCGAGCGGTTCTGGGCCGGCAGATTGCTGCACCGGACGCGCGGCAAGTTGCGCGCCGGGAATGGTTATACTGGTCGAGGTCATGGTCTCGTCGATGCCGGCGCCGTGTGAGTCCGTGCCGTAGATTTCCGTCACGGCGGCAGCCGTCAGCTCAGCCGGCGTGCCATCAAAAACGACGCGGCCTTTCGACATGCCGATGATGCGTTCGCAATAGTTGCGCGCCGTATCCAGTGTGTGCAGATTCGTAACGACAGTGATGCCTTCGCGCTCGTTGATGTCGCGCAGCGCGTCCATCACGATTTTGGCGTTCAGCGGGTCGAGCGAGGCGATCGGCTCATCGGCCAGAACCATTTTCGGAGACTGCATCAGGGCGCGGGCAATCGCCACGCGCTGTTGCTGGCCCCCGGAAAGCGTACCTGCGGCCTGCATTGCCACATGCTCGATGCCCAGCCGTTCAAGTGCGGCGATCGCCATCAGCCGCTCTTCATCCGTGAAGATGTTGAAGAGGCTGAGCAGCGTCGAACGGTGGTTGAGGCGACCGAGCATGACATTGGTAAGCACGTCGAGGCGCGGGACGAGATTGAACTGCTGGAAGATCATGGCGCAGTCGCGCTGCCAGTTGCGGAGCGCGGCACCTTTCAAGGACGAAACTTCGGTATCGTTGAAATGAATTGAGCCGGAGGAGGGATCGATGAGCCGGTTTATCATCCGCAGCAGCGTCGACTTTCCCGCTCCGGAACGTCCTATCACGCCTACCATCTGTCCCTGCGGTATTTCGACATTCACGGCATCGACCGCGGTATGGTTGCCGAAACGGCGCGTGACTTGCTTCAGGTGAAAGCTCATTTCCCCGTCCAATCTTCTTATGACGGGGTTGGACGTAACAATGATGCGTGAAGTGCGAATGTCAGTTTGATGAAGAAAATATTACAAGGTGCTGATGTAGCGCGACTGCATTTCGCCGGCGAAAGTTCGAACCAACCTTTTCGGAATGATCGACAACGCTTAAAAACTAACCCCCGGATAGGTCCCGGGGGATGTATCAGACGGGCGATGTCTCAGCCGCGATATTTTGCGATGAAATCTCCGGCTGACAGGCTGCGGAAATCATCGAGTGCGTCGCGCAGCCTCTTGTGGTCCCAGTCCCACCAGCGCAGATCATCCATCTGCTGGCCGACCTCAGGCGGAAAGCGGTCGCGGATCAACCTCGCGGGAACGCCCCCGACAATCGTATAGGGCGCAACATCCTTCGAGACGACGGCGCCAGCCCCGATGACAGCGCCATTGCCGACGTTGACACCCGGCAGGATGGTGGCGCCATGGCCGATCCAGACGTCGTGGCCGATCACCACGCGTCTGGCGCGGCGGGCGGCGAAAAAGTCGGACTCGTCTTCCGCGTCGTCCCAATAATTGTTGGCGCGGTAAGTGAAGTGGTGCAGGGTCGCCCGCTGCATCGGATGGTTGGTGGCGTTGATGCGGACGCAAGCGGCGATATTGACGAATTTGCCGATGGTGGCGCACCAGATCGCGCCATCCTGCATGACGTAGGAATAGTCGCCCATCTCGACCTCTTCGATGCGGCAGCGCTCCGAAATTTCGGTAAAGCGGCCAATCGAGGAATTGAGGACACGGGCAGTGTCGTGGATGACGGGTTCGAGGCCGACTTTGGAGTTCATGCTGCTGCCTTCCGGGGCGAAAATTGCGAGACGTCGAGAATGCGGTCGGCCACGGCCTCTCGCACTTCTTCATCGTGAAAAATGCCGAGCAGCGCGGTGCCCTTTTCTTTCTTCTCCCTGATCATCTCCACCACCACACGCCGGTTGGTGGCGTCGAGTGAGGCCGTTGGCTCGTCGAGAAGCAGGATTGCATGATCGGTGATGAAACCGCGCGCGATATTGACGCGCTGCTGCTCGCCGCCCGAAAAGGTGGCGGGCGGAAGCGACCACAATTCCCGTGGTAGGTTGAGTTTCGAAAGCAGTGCGGCCGCCTGCTCACGCGCATCTTGAGCGGCAACCTTGCGCGCCAGAAGCGGTTCGGCAACCACGTCAATCGCCGCGACGCGGGGTACCGTCCGCAAAAACTGGCTGACATAACCGATGGTGCGATGACGGATATCGAGAATTGTGCGGGGTGAAGCGCTGCCGATATCGACAACCTCGCCCTGATGGCGAATAAGGATCTGCCCGCTGTCAATGGCGTAATTGCCATAGAGCATTTTCAGGATCGAGCTTTTGCCGATGCCAGAAGGGCCGCCGAGCACGACGCATTCGCCGCCAGATACGGAAAAATTCACGTCGCGGACGACAGGCAGCTCGATGCCGTCGCGAAGATGCATGGTGAAGCTTTTAAAGACTTCCGAAACGATGAGAGGTGTCGGCATGGTGGATTTTCTCTTCCTGCGCTGATCTTCTGCGAAAAGCGGGAGCCGCTTTTCGGAATCGCGCGGCTAGACCTGCAAAATGGAGGAAACAAGCAATTGCGTGTAGGGCTCGCGGGGGTCGTCCAGCACCCGGTCGGTCAGACCGTGCTCAATGACATCGCCGCCCTTCATCACCATCATGCGATGGGAAAGAAGCCGCGCAACCGCGAGGTCATGCGTGACGACGACAACGGCAAGGCCGAGATCGTTGACGAGGCCACGAACCAGATCGAGCAGACGCGCCTGCACCGAAACATCGAGACCACCTGTCGGCTCATCCATGAAGACAAGGCGCGGCGAGGTGACGAGGTTGCGGGCGATCTGGAGGCGCTGGCGCATGCCGCCCGAGAAGGCGCGCGGCTGGTCGTCGATACGGTCGGTGCCGATTTCCACCCGCTCCAACCATTCGCCGGCCGATTGACGGATATTGCCGTAATGCCTGTTGCCCACGGCCATCAGCCGCTCGCCAACATTCGCGCCAGCCGACACCGCCATGCGCAGCCCATCGGCCGGGTTCTGGTGCACGAAACCCCAGTCGGTCCGCATCAGGAAACGCCGTTCGGCTTCTCCCATGTGGTAAAGGTCACGCACGGAGCCGTCGCGCATGCGATATTCCACGCTGCCTGCCGTTGGCATCAGCCGGGTAGAAATGCAGTTGAGAAGGGTCGTCTTGCCTGAGCCGGATTCGCCGACAATCGCCAGAACCTCGCCGGCGTAAAGCTCGAAGGAGACGTTGCGGCAACCGGCGCGGTCGCCGTAATATTTGGAAACGTCCCGGACTTTCAGAAGCGGTGCGTCGCTCATTCTGCTGCCTCCTTTACATCCGCCAGCAGGTGGCCCTTATGGCCATTGGCGCGGCGATCATCGCAATGGTCGGTGTCGGAGCAGACGAACATGCGCCCGCCCTTGTCATCCAGCACCACCTCGTCGAGATAGACATTCTCCGCGCCGCACAGTGCGCAGGGCTTGTCGAAGCGCTGGACTTCAAACGGGTGATCCTCGAAATCCAGGCTGACGACATCAGTATAGGGAGGCACGGCATAGATGCGCTTTTCGCGCCCGGCGCCGAACAGCTGCAACGCCTCCGACATATTCATTTTCGGATTGTCAAATTTCGGCGTCGGCGAGGGGTCCATCACATAACGCCCGGCGACTTTCACCGGATAGGCATAGGTAGTGGAAATGCGGCCGTTGCGGGCGATGTCCTCGTAAAGCTTGACGTGCATCAGGCCGTATTCTTCCAGCGCATGCATGACACGGGTTTCCGTCTCGCGCGGCTCGAGAAAGCGAAGGGGCTCGGGGATTGGAACCTGATATACAAGCACCTGACCGGAATGCAGGTCCTCCTCCGGAATACGGTGCCGCGTCTGGATGATGGTGGCATCCTTCGTGCGGGTGGTGACGGCCACATCAGCCACCTTCTGGAAGAAGGCTCGAATGGAGACGGCGTTCGTGGTGTCGTCCGCCCCCTGGTCGATGACTTTCAGCACATCATCCGGGCCGAGGATGGAGGCGGTCAACTGCACGCCGCCGGTGCCCCAGCCATAGGGCATGGGCATTTCGCGGGAAGCGAAGGGAACCTGGTAACCCGGAATGGCGATGGCCTTGAGGATCGCCCGGCGGATCATCCGCTTTGTCTGTTCATCGAGATAAGCGAAGTTGTAGGCAGCCAGCCCGTCGTCGAATGAAACTTCTTTAAGCATTGCGCGTTAGCCTTGTGTAAAAAAGGAGTACAAGCTCATGGAGATTGGAATTCTTGCAGCCGTGTTCTTTGCTGTCTTTGCGGCATCGACCGTCTTTTGTGCTTACTGGTTCGGCGAGCAGCACAGCCGCTGACTTATTCGGCCGCATCGCCCATCCACACGGCCCCATCGGCGTTGATCGCGTCAAAATCCGCGCGCATCTTTCTGACCAGGCCGAGTTCGGCCTGAAAGTCCACGTAGTGCGGCAATTTCAGGTGTTCGACAAAGCCGGTGGCCTGCACGTTGTCGGCGTGTGAAATAACGAACTCCTCATCCTGCGCGGGAGCGACCACATCCTCGCCGAACTCTCCTGCCCGCAACGCCCGGTCGACAAGAGACATGGCCATAGCCTTGCGTTCGCTCTGTCCAAATACCAGACCGTAACCGCGTGTGAATTGCGGCGGCGCCTTTGCCGAACCCTTGAACTGGTTCACCATCTGGCATTCAGTCACGTGGATATCGCCGAGGGATGCAGTGAATCCAAGCTCGGGAACGTCGAGTTCAACCTCGACCTCGCCAATGCGGATTTCTCCAACGAAGGGGTGCGTCCGGCCGTAGCCTCTTTGCGTGGAGTAGGCGAGCGCAAGGAGAAAACCTTCGTCGCCACGCGCCAGCGACTGCAGGCGCAGGTCCCGCGGCATCGGAAACTCCATTGGTTCCCGCGTCAGGTCGCCCGCAACGTGATCGTCAGGCATGCCGCCGTCGCTTTCGATCAGTCCCTCCTCAGCAAGAATATCGGAAACGCGCATGACGTATTCCTGCTCACCTTCGCGCTGGGCGGCGGTTTCGACAGGGTCGTCCTCGAGCAGGGAGGGGTCGAGCAGGCGGTGGGTATAATCGAAGGTCGGGCCCAGCAACTGCCCGCCGGGCAAATCCTTGTAAGTGGCGGATACACGCCGCTGTACCGTCATTGCAGCGGTGTCCACCGGAACCGAATAGCCGAAACGCGGCAGCGTGGTGCGGTAGGCGCGCAGCAGGAAGATGGCTTCGATCATGTCGCCGCGAGCCTGCTTGACGGCCAGCGCTGCAAGCGACTGATCGTAGAGCGACGCCTCCGCCATGACCCGGTCCACCGCGAGCGAGAGCTGCGAAACGATTTGCGCAACGCTCATCGCCGGCAGGTCACGGTCTCCGCGCCGCTTGTCGGCCAGCAGCCGGTGGGCGTTGGCTATGGCGGTGTCCCCGCCTTTGACAGCAACGTACATCTTACGCCTCCACTGGTTTGATGCGCGTCGTGCGCGGCAGGCAGACGAATCTATCGCCAGCCGTCAGTATGACATCGACGCCACGCGGGAAGGTGGCGTTGTTCTCTGCCCAAAGCTGGTGGAATATGTCTGGCAGGCCGATAGGGCGAATTGTGTTGACGCCTCTGATGCCCGGTCCGGAGAGCAGCAATTCCCGCCCGCCTTCAAGGTCGGGCAGCTCGATGATCAGCGTGGTCGAACGGTCAGGATATTCCTGGCTGCCTTGGGCGAAAAGGCCGAAGGAGGCGATGGCGTTGCCCGCTTCGAGGACGGCGAAATGCGCAGCCGCTTTTTCTTCCGCCACCGGCGCGCCGGTGTAAAAGCCGATCCAGCCCGGCACTGCGGTCTTGCGCAACGTGCCGCTCAGCCAGACCGGGGTATCGTGGTCGCACAGTGCGAGCAGAACAGCCCCTGTTGCCCGGGCGAGCGCCGTGGGCGGAGCGACCGTAGTCTCGATGGTCTGCTGTGTACCCGGACGCGCCATGCCGTCCATCAACTTTTTAAAAATTCGCTGAGAATCGAAGACCGCGTCGGAAAAGCCGCCGGTCAGTGCTTCTGCCTCGACGCTCATCAGTCCTCTCCTCGAACCATGGTGAAGAAATCGACCCGCGTGGCAGCGGTTTCCTTTGTTTTTCGCGCCTTCTCGTCACGCAGTCTTTTTTCGACAGGTGAAAGAAGCTCACTCTCGATGAAGTCCCGGGTCCGGTTTTCCTGCCAGAGCGCGTCGAAAACGGCCGCATACCAGGCCTTCTTGCGGCCGGTGCCGAGAACATGGGCGTGGCCAACGGTTCCCGAGGCAAGCTTCACGGTTGCGCGGGTGACTGTGGTCTCGCCGAGATTAAAGGGCGCGCCACCGCCGCCGATACGGCCCTTGACCATGACGAGGCCGGTTTCAGGCCCGCGCACGTTTTCCGTCTGCGGGCTGGCATCCTGCCGACTCCAGACCGTTTCAAGTTCCTGAACGGTGGCGCGGGCAAGAAGCGCCGCCACTCGTTTCCTCTCCATCTGCATATTCGCAGCTTCGATATCCATCGCTTGACCTCAAATGTCTATTGGTGTAGACAACTATACAATATAAGCTACATTTAATGGCGATGAATGACAAGCGTGTGACATGAGCCCATCAGCAGCGATGAAAAGAAAGAACGGCGTGGCGCTCTGGCGGCAGATTGCCGACCGGATCAGGGGTGAGATAGCGGCTGGCGATCACGACGAAACCGGCATGTTGCCGCCGGAAATGACGCTCGCCGAAAAATTCGGCGTCAACCGCCACACCGTCCGCAGCGCCATTGCCGCGCTGGCCAGCGAAGGCATTCTCGAGCCGATGCAGGGACGCGGCACGTTGATCGCCCGCAAGGAGCGTCTGAGCTTTCCGATTTCGCTGCGCACGCGGTTCACGGCCGGCATCGGCGACCAGGTGAAGGAAATGGAGGCGCTGCTGCTTTCCCACACCACCGAGCCGGCAAATGCCGATCTCGCGGCCCGGCTGCAAATGCCGGTGGGTGCGCCGCTTGTCCGTCTTGAAACGCTGCGCAAGGCGGACACCCGTCCTGTGTCCCGCTCGACAACATGGTTTCCGGCGGATCGTTTCGCCGGGATAGGGGAGGCCTATCAGAACAGTGGCTCGATCACGGCAGCTTTCAAGATGCTGGGCGTGGAGGACTATGTGCGTACCTCAACCGTCATTTCCGCTATCCATGCGGATACGCAGGATCTTGCCGATCTCGAATTATCGCCGGGGGCTATCCTGCTTGTCACCCAGGCATTGAACGCCGATATGGATGGCGTGCCGGTGCAATATGCCGTCAGCCGATTTTCCGCCGATACAGTCGAATTCACGGTCGAAAATTAGAATACCGGCTTATTCCATCTGCGAAAGACCGAGCACATCCAGCATGGAATAGAAGCCCGGCTTCTTGTCCAGGGCCCAGACGGCTGCCGTGATCGCGCCGCGTGCGAAGATGGAGCGGTCGCCAGCATAATGGGAGAGCTCAACGCGCTCACCTTCGCCGGCAAAAATGACTGAGTGCTCCCCGATGACGGAGCCGCCGCGCAATGTGGCAAAACCGATGGTGCCGATCTCGCGAGCGCCCGTATGCCCGTCGCGCACCCGCACGGAAGAGGCAGCGAGATCGACGTTGCGACCGGCGGCGGCCGCTTCGCCGAGCAGCAGTGCTGTGCCAGAGGGCGCATCCACCTTGTGCTTGTGGTGCATTTCGAGAATTTCAATATCCCAGTTCTGTTCGTCCAGCGCCTGCGCCGCCTGCTGGGTGAGAACGCTGAGCAGATTGACGCCGAGGCTCATATTACCCGACTTGACGATGCGGGCATGGCGGGACGCTGCCTTGAATCTTTCGTCGTCTTGCGCTGAGCAGCCCGTGGTGCCGATGACGTGCACGATGCGCGCCTGAGCGGCAAGGCCCGCAAAGGTGACGCTCGTTGCCGGCGAGGTGAAATCGATCACCCCTTCCGCATGGAGAAATGCCTGCAGCGGATCGCTGGTAATTTCGACACCGATTGGTCCGAGACCGGCAATCTCTCCGGCATCGCGTCCCACGAAGGCGGAGCCTTCACGCGCGACGGCGGCGTGCAGCTGAACGCCTGGCGTCTGGTGAATGAGGCGGATCAGCGCCTGTCCCATGCGGCCTGCCGCGCCGACCACCACCAGTTTCATGTCGCTGCCGCTCATGCTGTCACTCACTTCTCATGTCAGACGGATCGAAACCCGCCGGTATCGGATGATGGATATTTACCGCCATGACGTTAAAGAGCGCCTCTGCGCTTCGCAAGCATCAAAGCTGGCCGACCCTTGCAACGATCAGGCTCTCCAGCGCCGCCCGTCCAGCGACAGGCCGAAATCCGAAGGCGTTCTGGCGTAGGTGGCAAGACCTGAAAGCGCCGCCTGTGGATGGGTGACGACGAAGGTGGGAATGGTCCGCATCAGCGCGCTGTGCGGCGCCTTGTCTTCGAAAGCGGCGCGGAATTCCGGGCTCTTCAACGCCGGAACGATCTTCTGCGAAATGCCGCCGGCCAGATAAACGCCGCCCTTGGCCATGAAGATCAACGCAAGGTCACCCGCCACGCGGCCGAGATAGGTGCTGAACAGCGACAGCGTTTCTTTCGCCTGTGCATTCTGGCCGGAAAGGCCGTGCGAGGTGATGTCGGCGGGATCGGAGAAGACAGGCCCGATGCCGTCGGCCTTGCAGATGGCCCGATAAAGGTTGACCAGCCCGCGTCCGCATAGAATCTGTTCGCCGGCGACGCGGCCCTCGATGGTTTCGATATGCGGGAAAACCTCATAGTCACGCGCGCTTCTCGGGCCGATATCGATATGGCCACCTTCGCCAGGCACCGGGAACCACATATGGCGCGCATAAACCAGACCCGCCACACCAAGTCCCGTGCCCGGTCCAAGAACCACGCGAGAGGCCAGCACGTCTTTTTTGCCGGAGCCGATGGCGTCGCGGTTGTCGTCGTCAAGAGCCGCAATGGCGAGCGCCTGCGCCTCGAAGTCGTTGATGACGATGACATCCTTGAGCCCGAGATTGGCGAGCATGCCCTTCGGCTTGACGACCCAATGGCAGTTGGTGAGCGGTATCTCGTCACCTTCGATCGGGCCAGCGATGGCAAGAATGGTCGAGACGGGCTGAAGCGAGGTCTTGTCCAGAACCGCCTGCTGGATAGCGTCGTCAATAGTTGGGTATTCCGCCGTCTTCACTGTGGTGAGATGCACGGGCTCCGCAAAGGAATCGATCAGGATTGAAAAACGGGCATTGGTGCCACCGATGTCGCCAAGAAGGATTGGGAAGGACAGATATTCGGTATCGGACGTCTTCGGCATTGCCTGTTCCATGGTGGGAGGGTCAGTTGGCGACGTGGAAGTCGATGAGATTTTCGGCAGTGGCACGGTTGAGCGCCATGGGAATATCGTAGACCGTTGCCAGCCGGGTCAGCGCCTTCACGTCGACGTCATGCGGCATGGCCGTCAGCGGATCGGTAAAGAAGATCAGCATGTCGACTTCGCCTGTCGCGATCATCGCGCCGATCTGTTGGTCGCCGCCGAGCGGACCGCTTTTAAGCCGAATGACTTCGAGGCCCGGGCAGGCTTCCTGCACGCGCCCGCCGGTGGTGCCAGTGGCGACGATCTTGAACTTGGCAAGCGCCTTCTGATGCTGACGGGCGAAGTCCGCCATATCGTCTTTTTTCTCGTCGTGAGCGATGAGCGCGATACAGCGTAGCCCTTCCATGATCCCAGCCTGTGTCATTAGAATTAAATCGATTTGAAGCCTTCTATAACAGCTTGCCGCCGTTTGAAAAGGGAAGCTGTTGAATGCCTCAGTTCTGTTTCAGTTCAATGTCGGACGCTGGGTCGGGAGGGGAATATCGGATGGCGGCTGGATGGCCGGAGCATTCTGAATGACCTGTTCTACATTCTGCTGTCGCACGGCCTGAGCCGGAGAGGCGGAATAGGCCTGAGCCGCAATCCCCTCGGGATTGGCGGAAGGAGCAGCTGCAACTGCGGCGCAGGCCGCCGGCAGATCGGAAACCATCACCTGGCGCGGCTTTACCGGCTTGGCATTGGGGTCCTTTTTCGGCGGCGCCCATGGCTCCTTGGTGAACCACCAGGCAAGGGACTTGTCGCAGCCATCGCCCTTGCCGACGGATGCCTGCGGTTTGCAATTGGGCGCGCCGGGCGGGCATTCCAGCCGAATGTGGAAGTGCTCGTCATGGCCGTAAATCGGCCTGATCTTGCCCATGAAGGTCCGGTCGCCGGTCCATGTCTGGCAGAGTTTCTGCTTGATGGCCGGGTTGACGAAGACACGCTCCACCTGCGGGTAACTTGCCGCCATCATCACCAGCCGGGCATTCAGCGGCGACCATTTGCGGTCGTCAACCGTCAGAAACTTGCTCTTGTCCAGCATCGAGATGAAGGGCACCGTCTCTCGCTGCTCCACCGTCAGCCGGGGAGTGGGCATGGGCCGCCACCAGACATCCACATCGAGACCGATCTGGTGCGAGGCATGCCCTGTCAGCATAGGACCGCCGCGTGGCTGGGAAATATCGCCAAGCAGCAGGCCCGGCCAGCCAATCTTCTGGGCATCCTGCGAAAATCGCTCAAGAAAGGAAATCAGCTGCGGCTGGCCCCAGCGCCGGTTGCGGGAAAGGCGCATGGCCTGCCAGCCGGGGCCATCGGTAGGCATGGCGATGGCGCCAGCCTGGCAGCCTTTGGCATAAGAGCCGATCGGTTGGGAAGCTGCGGCGGAAGGCAGCGCCATGTGGCCGAACACTTCTTTTGCGGGCCTGTCTTCGGCCGATGCGGCCTCGATCTGCCATTGCAGCGCCGAGACGACCGACATCGTGAGCATCGCTGCCTTGAAAATTCTGGATGATCCCGCCGTCATGTAGCCGTGCCCGCCCGATCAGTTGATTCTCTACCTCTGAGGATAAACTGGAACGGGATTTTGTTGAAACCATGTTTCGCTCGGCCCGCGCAAAGCAGGATAAATACGTCGATAAAGAGCTTGTGAGACACCGCATCTGTTTTTTGCCAATCTTTCTTTTATGCTCTCTTGAGCAAGTACAAGAACACGGACATTGACCCGATGATATTGGCACCACCGAAATCCCGCTTTCTCATTGCCCTCACGGCCTCCGCCCTGCTGATGCCGGTGGCGGCATTTTCCCAGTCGGGCGATGTCTGGCGAAAGGGGATTTCGACGGTCGGGGAGCTGAAACACCCTGATGGCTTCGACCGCTTCGACTATGTGAACACCAATGCGCCCAAAGGCGGCACGTTGCGCCTCTCGACATCGGGCACCTTCGATACGCTAAACCCGCTGCTGGCCAAGGGCGAGGCGGCAACGGGCCTTTCGCTCGTCTTCGATACGCTGATGAAATCGACGGAAGAGGAACTCTCGGCCTCCTATGGTTTGTTGGCGGAAGGCGTCAGCTATCCCGACGATATTTCCAGAGCGACGTTCCGCCTGCGGCAGGAGGCCAAATGGGCGGACGGCAAGCCGGTGACGCCCGAGGATGTCGTGTTCAGCTTCGAAAAGGCCAAGGACCTGAGCCCGCAGCTTGCGACCTATTACACCCACGTCACCAAGGCGGAAGTGAGCGGTGACAGGGACATCACCTTCACCTTCGATGAAAAGAACAATCGCGAGCTGCCGCAGATCGTCGGTCAATTGATGATCGTTCCCCAGCACTGGTGGGAAGGCACCGGCCCGGACGGGAAGCCGCGTGACATTTCGCGCGGCACGCTGGAGCCGGTCATGGGTTCCGGCCCCTACAAGATCGCTGCCGTTGCCCCGGGATCGACCATCACTTATGAGCGCCGTGACGATTATTGGGGCAAGGACGTCAACGTAAATGTGGGGATGAACAACTTCAAAACCATCTCCTACACCTTTTTTGCCGATCAGGACGTGGAATTCCAGGCATTTAAATCGGGCACGATCGATTTCGCGCGGGAAGCTTCCTCCAGCCGCTGGGTCACGGGTTATGATTTTCCCGCTGTTAAAGACGGTCGGGTGAAGAAGGAGGAGCTGCCGAACATCTACCGTTCCGTCGGCATCATGCAGGCTTTTGTGCCGAACATGCGGCGGGAAAAATTCCAGAACCCGAAACTGCGCAAGGCGCTGAACTATGCCTTCGATTTCGAGGAACTCAACCGCACGCTGGCTTACGGCCAGTTCCAGCGCATCAACAGCTTCTTCATGGGCAGCGAATTGGCTTCATCTGGCCTGCCGACGGGTCGGGAACTGGAACTGCTTCAGGAGCTCAAGGATCAGGTCCCACCTGAGGTCTTCACGACGGAATACAAGAATCCGATGGCGGGCGATCCGGCCAAGCAGCGCGACAATCTGCGCGAAGCGGTGAAGCTGATGAGGGAGGCTGGTTACGAGTTGCGCGGCAACCGCATGGTCAATGCGAAGACCGGTCAGCAACTCGATATGGAATTCCTGATTGATTCCGCCGGCATGGAACGAACGATCCTTCCCTATGTGCAGAGTCTGAAGAAAATCGGCATCGACGCGACGATCCGTACGGTCGATGCCTCGCAATTCACCAACCGCACCCGCAGCTTCGATTACGACATTATCGTCAAGCTCTGGGCGACGTCGGCCAACCCGGGCAACGAGCAAGCCGATTACTGGGGTTCGGCGGCTGCTGATCGTCAGGGATCGAACAACCTCGCCGGCATCAAGAACCCGGCCGTCGATGCTTTGGTGCGCAAGGTCATTTTTGCGCCCAATCGCGATGAGCAGGTCGCTGCCGCCCGGGCGCTTGACCGGGTGCTGCTCGCCAACAGCTATGTCATTCCGCAATTCTACCGTGGCGAGCTGTTCATCGCCTATTGGAACACGATTGTCCGCCCGGAAAACCTGCCCGAATACGGCATCGGATTTCCCGAAGCCTGGTGGTCCAGCCAGGCCGGAAAATGACGCCGGCCTTGCTTTCGCGATCAAGGCTTGATTCACATAGGCCAGGACGAATCGCTTGACATGCGCACGACGCTGCTTTGAGGAAAGGACCGGGCTTGACCCAGACGAAAGATGCTGACCGAACGGCTGGGAGAAAAGGCTGATGGGCGCCTATATCCTCAGACGTCTGGCGCTGATGATCCCAACCATCATCGGCATCATGGGCATTTCGTTTCTCGTCATCCAGTTCGCCCCGGGCGGTCCGGTGGAACAGGTCGTCGCGCAGTTGACGGGCCAGGGCGACAGCGCGTCCGACCGTCTCTCTGGCGGCGGCGACCTCACGGGGCAGGGGGGCGGCTTCGATGAAAGCGGGTCGAAATATCGCGGCGCGCAGGGGCTCGATCCGGAGCTGATCAAGAAGCTCGAAAAGCAATTCGGTTTTGACAAACCGCCGCTCACCCGGTTCCTTGAAATGATGTGGAATTACATCCGCTTCGACTTTGGCGACAGCTTCTTCCGCAATTCGTCGGTCATCGATCTCATCATCGACAAGCTGCCGGTCTCGGCCTCGCTCGGTTTCTGGATTTTGATCATTTCTTATGTGATTTCCATTCCGCTCGGCATCAAGAAAGCCGTTTCCGACGGCTCGACCTTCGATGTCTGGACATCGGGCATCATCATCATCGGGTATGCGGTGCCGAGCTTCCTGTTCGGCATCCTGCTCATCGTGCTTTTCGCCGGCGGATCGTTCTTCGACTGGTTTCCGCTCCGCGGCCTGGTGTCGGATAATTTCGACCAGCTGAACTGGTGGCAGAAGATCATCGACTATTTCTGGCACCTCACATTGCCGCTCATCGCGCTCTCGCTCTCTGCCTTCGCGACGACGACGCTTTTGACCAAAAATTCCTTCATCGACGAGATCAAGAAGCAATATGTCATCACCGCCCGAGCCAAGGGTCTTACGGAACGCAAGGTTCTCTACGGCCATGTCTTCCGCAACGCGATGCTGATCGTGATCGCCGGCTTTCCGGGCGCCTTTATCTCGGCCTTCTTCACCGGCTCGCTGCTGATCGAGAATATCTTCTCGCTGGATGGCCTCGGCCGGCTCGGTTATCTCTCGGTCGTCAACCGTGATTACCCGATCGTCTTCGGCACGCTCTTCATCTTTTCGCTGATGGGCCTCGTCGTCGGCCTGCTCTCTGACCTCATCTACACATGGATCGATCCGCGCATCGACTTCGAGCGGAGGGACGTGTGATGTCGCTTGCTCATCCCGCCGGAACAGAGATGCTGGTCAAGCCCAAGCGCCCGTGGTTTTCGCCAACCACAAAGCGCCGTTGGCAGAATTTCAAGGCTAATCGCCGTGGATACTGGTCCTTCTGGCTGTTCCTGATCCTGTTCTTCCTGAGCCTCACGGCGGAATTCATCGCCAACGACAAACCCATCCTCGCCTCCTATAAGGGCGAGCTTCTGGTGCCGGTCATGGTCGATTATCCGGAAGAGAAGTTCGGCGGGTTCCTCGCCCAGACCGATTACAAGTCCTCCTTCATTCAGGACGAAATCAACGCCAATGGCTGGATGATCTGGCCGCCGATCCGGTATTCCTACCAGACGGTCAATTCCAATATTCCGCATTCCGCGCCCACGGCACCTTTCTGGCTGATGGATAAAAAGGAGCGCTGCTCGGCCTACCCGCAGGGCGATGCCGATTCCGGCTGCACGCTTGGCAATCTGAACTGGCTCGGCACCGACAATCAGGCCCGCGACGTCACGGCGCGGATGATCTACGGCTTTCGCATCTCCGTGCTGTTCGGTCTGACGCTGACCATTGCTTCTGCCATTGTCGGCGTCACCGCCGGCGCCATTCAGGGCTATTTCGGTGGCTGGACGGACCTGCTTCTGCAGCGTTTCATCGAAATCTGGTCGTCGATGCCGGTGCTTTACATCCTGCTGATCATCGCGGCCATCCTGCCGCCGGGCTTCTTCGTGCTGCTCGGCATCATGCTGCTGTTTTCATGGGTCGGCTTTGTGGGCATTGTCCGCGCTGAATTCCTGCGCGCCCGAAACTTCGAATATGTCCGGGCGGCCCGCGCACTCGGGGTCGGTAACTGGACGATCATGTTCCGCCACCTTCTGCCCAACGCTATGGTGGCAACGCTGACCTTCCTGCCCTTCATTCTCTCAGGGTCGATCACGACACTCACCTCACTCGACTTCCTCGGTTTTGGAATGCCGCCGGGATCGCCGTCGCTGGGCGAGATGATTGCGCAGGGGAAGAACAACCTCCAGGCTCCCTGGCTGGGCCTGACGGCATTCTTTACGATGTCCATCATGCTGTCGCTCCTGATCTTCATCGGCGAGGCCGTTCGCGACGCCTTCGATCCACGCAAGACGTTCCGGTGATCGCCATGATGGAAACAACTATTCAGCCGCTTCTCTCCGTCCGTGATCTCTCCGTCGCCTTCCATCAGGGCGGCGCGACCAGTGTCGCCGTCGATCACGTCTCCTTTGACCTGATGCCGGGCGAAGTCGTTGCCCTCGTCGGGGAATCCGGCTCCGGCAAGTCGGTCACCGCAAATTCCATTCTCAAACTCCTGCCCTATCCGGCGGCCAGCCACCCCTCCGGCAAAATCCTGTTCGATGGCAAGGATATGCTGACATTGCCGGAGCGCTCCCTGCGTGCGGTGCGCGGCAACGATATCACCATGATCTTCCAGGAGCCGATGACCTCGCTCAACCCGCTCCACACCATCGAGCGGCAGATTGGCGAAATCTTGGAGCTGCACCAGGCAATTACCGGCGCGGAGGCGCGTCAACGCACACTGGAATTGTTGTTGCAGGTCGGCATCCGCGAGCCGGAAAAGCGTCTGAAGGCCTATCCGCACGAATTGTCTGGAGGCCAGCGGCAACGCGTGATGATCGCCATGGCGCTCGCCAACCGGCCAAAATTGCTGATCGCCGACGAGCCGACCACCGCACTCGACGTCACGGTTCAGGCGCAGATTCTCGAACTCTTGAGCGATCTGAAGGCGAAACATGGCATGTCCATGCTGTTCATCACCCACGATCTCGGTATCGTCCGCAAGTTTGCCGACCGTGTCTGCGTCATGACCAAGGGCAAGATTGTCGAGACCGGCACGGTTGAGCAGGTGTTTACCGATCCGCAGCACGCCTATACCCGCCATCTTCTGGCTGCCGAGCCGAAGGGCGAGCCGCCGCATTCCGATGCCAGCAAGCCGGTGGTCATGCAGGGTGAAGACATCAAGGTCTGGTTTCCCATCAAAGCCGGGTTGATGCGTCGCGTTGTCGACCATGTGAAGGCGGTTGACGGCATCGACATTACCCTGCGCGCCGGCCAGACCGTTGGCGTGGTGGGCGAGTCCGGCTCGGGCAAGACCACGCTTGGCCTTGCGCTCTCGCGGCTGATCGCGTCTGAGGGACGTATCAGCTTCGTTGGTCAGTCGATCGACCATTATTCGTATGAGATGATGAAGCCGCTGAGAAATAGGCTTCAGGTGGTATTTCAGGACCCCTACGGCTCTCTCAGCCCGCGCATGTCCGTTGGCGAAATCATTGCTGAAGGCCTGAAGGTGCACGAGCGGTCGCTATCGGCCGACGAGCGCGATACGCGTGTCGCCACGGCACTGGAGGAGGTGGGCCTTGATCCGGCCACCCGCTGGCGGTATCCGCACGAATTTTCCGGCGGCCAGCGCCAGCGCATCGCCATTGCCCGCGCCATGGTGCTGAAGCCCCGTTTCGTCATGCTTGACGAGCCGACATCCGCGCTTGACATGAGCGTGCAGGCGCAGGTGGTTGATCTGCTGCGGGATCTGCAGGCAAAACACGAATTGGCCTATCTCTTCATCAGCCACGATCTGAAGGTGGTAAAGGCGCTCGCCAACGATCTCATCGTCATGCGTCATGGCAAGGTGGTTGAAAGTGGCCCTGCGGCTAAGGTTTTTGCCAATCCGCAGCAGGACTACACCAAGGCATTGCTCGCCGCCGCCTTCAATATCGAGGCCGTGGAAACGAAAGCGGTGAGCCAGTAAGCCGCATCGGTATTTCGTTCAAGACGATCACTTCCTGTTGCTTTGCGCAGCAGGCGGACCCATGTTGCGATAAAGGTGACATGGAATTGGATGGATTGCGATGGCAGCGGATGTGATCGTTTTGGGAGCCGGCATCATCGGAGTTTCGGTGGCCCTGCAACTCGCCCGACGGGGCAAGTCGGTGGTGCTGGTGGACCGGCGCGGGCCGGGGGAAGAAACATCCTTTGGCAATGCCGGCCTGATCCAGAGAGAGGGCGTGGTGCCCTACGGTTTTCCGCAGGACCTCGCGCTCTTGCTGCGCTACTCGCTGAACAACAGGATCGATGTCCGTTATCGCCTCTCCGCGCTTCCCAAAATCGCGCCGTTTCTCGGGCGCTACTGGTATAATTCAGCCGCCGCCAGGCACGCCGCAATCGCCCGCGCCTATACGCCTTTGATCGAACATTCGGTGTCCGAGCATAGGATCTTGATCGATGAGGCCGGGGCGGGTGAGCTGATTGTCAAAAATGGCTGGATGGAAGCCTATCGAACCGCCGAGAGGCGAGATGCCGATTATGCTTTCGCCGAGCGTCTTTCCCGCGAAAACGGCATTTCCCACACCAAACTGGATGCCAAAGAGCTTGCGGCATCCGAACCGCACCTCTCCCGGGATTTCGTTGGTGGACTGAAATGGAATGACCCGTGGTCCGTACTTGATCCGCACGGGCTGACGCTTGCCTATGTAAAGCTGTTCGAAAGCCTCGGCGGCAGCGTCGTGCGGGGCGATGCCTCGACACTGAGCCAGACCACAAGCGGCTGGACGGTGCGCACGGCGACAGGTGCGGTTGAGGGCGAGCAGGCGGTCGTGGCCCTGGGCCCCTGGGCCGATACCGTGACGCAACGACTGGGTTATCGCTTCCCGCTCGGGGTGAAGCGCGGTTATCACATGCATTATGCGCCGCAGGAGGGCGCCAGGCTCAATAACTGGCTGATCGATGCCGAGCGCGGTTATTTTCTTGCGCCCATGCGGAAGGGCATCCGGCTGACGACCGGAGCAGAGTTTGCCGAGCGCGACGCACCGAAATCCCCCGTGCAGATCGACCGCGCGGAGCGCGTGGCGCGCAGCATTTTCCCACTCGGCGGAAGGCTCGATGCTGAGCCATGGATGGGTGCGCGGCCATGCACACCGGACATGATGCCGATCATTGGCAAGGCGCCGCGTCACAAAACATTGTGGTTCGCATTCGGGCACGCCCATCATGGTCTTACCCTCGGGCCGATTACGGGCCGGGTCATAGCCGAAGCCATGCTGGGAGAGAAGCCGGTTATCGCGATCGATGCCTATCGCCCGGAGAGGTTCAATCCGTAAGAAGAGGAAACTGCTGGCCTTCCTGCAACAGGCCACGTAACATGATCATATACAAAAGGGGAAAAAGGGCGAACGTCATCATGGTGGCGAGGTTTCTCATCTATCAGCAGCAGGACGATTTTCGTTAGCGAAACTCGCTGCGCATGAACGAGATGAAAACGGCTTGCTGGTGCATGATGGATGATATTGAAAACGCAAAGAAATTTTTCGCCGATAATCCCGATATCGAAATTCTCGAAGCTTTCGTCATAGATGCGAATGGCGTTCCGCGCGGCAAATGGATCCCGCGCGAACGGGCAATCGACGTGCTCGAAAAGGGAATGGCCATCCCGCGCTCCGTCTACGCGCTGGATATATGGGGCAGGGATGTGCACGCGGCCGGTCTGGCCGAGGGCACCGGGGATCCGGATGGGTTCTGTTTTCCGGTTCCCGGCACACTGTCGCGGGTGACATGGCTTGGCAGGCCGACCGCACAGGTTCTTCTAGCCATGAAAAACCCTGATGGAACCGGTTTTTATGGCGATCCGCGCCATGTTCTGTCGCAGGTTCTAAATGCCTATAACAAGGCCGGTCTGACGCCCGTTGTGGCGACAGAACTCGAATTTTACCTGATCGATCCCGTTCGTTCGGCGCTTGATCCGGTGCGCCCACCGCACAGCCGTGAGGGACGCTGGCACACCGGTCAGACACAGGTTCTGTCGATTTCCGAATTACAGGATTTCGAGGATGTCTTTCATGACATCGCCACCGCCTGCCGCGCACAGGGTGTGCTTGCTGATACCACGCTGCGGGAAAATGGTCCCGGGCAATATGAGATCAACCTCAACCATGTGCCGGATGCGCTGCAGGCCGCAGATTTCGCCGTCTTTCTCAAACGCATCGTCAAGGGCGTCGCACGACGGCACGATCTCGACGCAACTTTCATGGCGAAGCCCTATGGGCTCCAGGCTGGCAATGGAATGCATGTGCATTTCTCCGTTCTCGACAAGAGCGGCAGGAATATCTACGCGGGGGAAGAGGGGCCATCGGACGCGCTGATGCATTCGGTCGGCGGTCTCCTGGAAAACATGGGGGAGAGCATGGCGATCTTCGCGCCCCATGCCAATTCCTATCGTCGCCTGACCCCCAGTGAACACGCACCGACCTACGCCTCTTGGGGCATCGATAATCGCTCGGCGGCCGTGCGCGTCATCGTTGCCAGCAAGGTCGCGACACGTATCGAACATCGGGTGGCCGGCGCCGATACCAATCCCTATCTGGTTCTTGCGATGATCCTCAGCGCCGCACTTGCCGGCATGAAGGAGAAGCGCCAGCCGGGCGGCGCGATCGCAGGTGACAGCCACGCCATCAATCACGAACCGCTTCCCACCAACTGGGACTATGCGTTGCAGCGCTTCACACGGTCCAGCTTCGCCTATGCAACGCTTGGCCAGAAGTACCGGACGCTGTTTTCCGCCTGCAAGCAGCAGGAGCTTTCCGAATTTTCTCTGCGTGTAACCGACGTCGAATATGACGCCTATATCAGGACGGTGTGAAATGGCTGAGGTAACGAACATTCCCAATCCGGGCCATACATCGTCATGGTATGCGGCCTCCGCCAATGTCAAAACCGTGCGACCGACGCTCGATGGCGCGCTGGATGCGGATGTCTGCGTCATCGGTGGCGGCTTCACCGGCATTTCAGCGGCGCTGGAACTGAGCGAACGCGGTTACGCGGTCATCGTGCTGGAAGGTGTGCGGGTTGGCTTCGGCGCGTCAGGCCGCAATGGCGGGCAGATCGTCAATGGTTACAGCCGCGATCTCGAAACCATCGCCGGCCGCTACGGGCATGACAAGGCAGTAAAGCTCGGCGAAATGTCGCTGGAAGGCGGCGCCATCATCCGCAGCCGCGTCGCCAAATACGGGATCGACTGCGATCTCGTCGACGGCGGCTTTTTCGCCGCCTTCACGCCGAAGCAGATCCGCGAAATGGAAGCCCATAAGGCCCACTGGGAAAAACACGGCCATGGCGGGCTCGAAATGGTCTCAAAGGCGGATGTCGGGAAATATGTGAAGACCGATCGTTATGCAGGCGGCATGATCGACCGCTTCGGTGGCCACATCCACCCTCTTAATCTTGTTCAGGGGGAAGCGGCGGCAGCCGAAAGCCTCGGTGCGCGCATATTCGAAAACTCGCGTGTCATTGCGGTGGAGCAGGGCGTCAATCCCATCGTGCGCACGGCAACGGGCAGCGTGAAGGCAAAATATGTCCTCGTCTGCGGCAATGCCTATCTCGGCACATTACTGCCGGAAATCGGCGAGCGAATGATGCCGGTCTCGAGCCAGGTCATGGCGACGGAGCCGCTCGATGCCGATCTGATCGAGGCCCTTCTGCCTGCCAATTATTGCGTCGAGGACGCTAATTACATTCTCGATTATTACCGCCGCACGTCTGACAATCGTCTGCTTTACGGTGGCGGCATCGGTTATGGTGGCAGCGACCCGGCCGACCTGACGGGTGTGATCCGGCCGAATATGCTGAAGACATTTCCGCAGCTGGAAAAGGCAAAGATCGACTTCGCCTGGAGCGGCAACTTCGCGCTGACCCTGACACGCATTCCGCATATGGGCAGGCTTTCGGACAATATCTACTTCTCGCACGGCGACAGCGGTCACGGCGTCACCACGACCCATCTTCTGGGCAAGATATTGGGGGAAGCCGTTGCCGGCCACGCCGAGCGGTTCGATATCTGGAGTTCGCTGCCGAATTACCCATTCCCGGGTGGAAAGACCTTCCGTGTGCCGCTCACCGTGATCGGAGCCTGGTGGTACGGCTTAAGGGACAAGCTCGGCCTCTAGCGCATTCCAGTGACGACGCGGCGTCGTTTACCTCACGCCATGTCTGCTGCTTCCGCAGACCGACAGTCCTAGAAGGTCACCGCCTTCAGTCCGGCAAGAGCATTTTTGGTGATTTCTTCAGGTGTGGTGTCGATGCTGACGGTGACGACACCCGGTTCGCCGGTTGGCACTTCCAGCGTGGCAAGCTGTGTTTGAAGCAGCGAGAGTGGCATGAAATGGCCCTTGCGTTCACCCATGCGCCGGCTGAGCAGCTCCAGGCTGCCGTCCAGATAAACGAAAGCAAGTGGACCGCCCGTGGCCTTGCGCAGATGGTCGCGGTAGATTTTCTTGAGCGCCGAGCAGGATACAACGACGCCACCGCTCGCGTTTCCCTTTTGCAACTCAGCACCGATTAGATCGAGCCAGGGCCAGCGGTCGTCGTCCGTCAGGGGAATGCCTTCGGACATTTTCTCGACATTGGATTTGGGGTGCAGCTTGTCGCCTTCAATGAAGGCAATGCCCAGCTTGTCTGCCAGCGCTTCCGCGACCGTGGACTTGCCCGACCCGCTCACTCCCATCACGACGATTGCCTGCGTCACGCCAACCTCTGATATTTCTGTTTCGACAGTGAGCCCCTAACATGTGCGGCAGGTCTCGTGAATACAAAAATGAGGGAGATTGCCTGCAGCCTCCTCCCAAATACTGCTCCGGGTCATCAAGTTCGTTCCGCTTTTGTTCTTTAAATTTTCCGGTGATGATGATAACATCGAAACCTGGGCAAAACGCCTTGGAGTACCGCGGTGGGGTTCGATTTGGCAGACGCGAGGAATTTGGAGCAGCTATCCTTCGAGGGATGGGAGCCGGGGAAGGTACGGCGTTTTAATGCTCAATATACGAGCAAGCTCTTGATCACCGTGAGACCGCCGGCAGCCCTGGCAGCACGGATTTTTGCCGATTCCTCGCACCACGCGGCGAAGCAAACGAAGCGCGAGGCTCATCCAGCAGCCGTTCTGCATATAACATTGCTTTGCGTTGGATGCTTTGAGGCTGTGCCGGATGGGTTCGTTGATCGGCTGAAGAATACGCTTGGCGAGATCAAGGCCCGTCCCGTTCCGATAACATTCGATAAGACCTCGCTGTTTGGCAATCGCGGCAGCCTCGCTTTGCACAGCAGCCATGAGATGCTGGAATTGCAGTCTTTATCGACGATGTTGCAACGTGCCCTTTGGCGGGCCAACCTGCCCTTTGTTGCGCCCTCGTCTTTTGCGCCCCATCTCGCGCTGATTACCGGCTGTGGAAGAATTGAGCCGATGCCCGTCGAGAAACCATATAGTTGGCTTGCCGGAAGCTTCGAGCTTGTTTGCAGTCACGTGGGCGAACCGCAGCTTGAGTTACTCGCACGCTTCGCGCTTACCCCGAAAGCAGAGTGTTACGAGCGGCCTGAAAGCCAACTGCACTTACCAGGAAAAATAATCGGACACTCTAAACGGTCGATGCAGAGGGCATCGGCGCAATAACGGGTTAAAGGCTTACGAGCGGGGGATTCCACGCTACGTTCACTTCGGTTGGTCCGATGATTAGTTTCAATTGATGGGACCTTGCAACAATGGCACAGCCTTCTTGTCCACTGGTCCACACTGCGCGCATCAACACCAAAAGGCGTCGATCGCGCAAGCGAGGCGATTTCGCCTCGCTGGAAGCAATGTGCAGCTTAGAGCTGGACCTTGTCAAATGCCTTGCCGTCGATGCCGAGGGCTTCGAGGTCGGCGCGGGCGGGCTTGCGATGTGCGCGAACTGCGGCCGAAACCGAAAGTGCTGCACCGAGAACGGCGAAAGTTTCACCGAAGAAGTGACGCGATGTCTTAGCAACCTGACGCATTTTTTCTCTCCATCTTTGATGCCCAGATAATGGGCATTCCGTCGCCGCTCTACAACGCCTGATGCAGCAGGGAAGCCATGCAGCTTTGCTCGCGCTCGTTTGGATATCAGTCAATTCATTTTTGCATGGCTCGAGAGCTTAAGCGTTATATTTGCGCAGGGCGTCGAGCCGGGCGGGTTGAACGAGCCGGATAATTTGTTATGCCGGGATGCTGAGCGCGATGAAGAGGTGGATGGAATGACGGTCACGATTTACGGTATCAAGAACTGCGATACGATGAAAAAGGCCAGAAGCTGGCTTGAAGCCAATGGCGTCGACTATTCCTTTCATGACTACAAGGCCGCCGGCATCGACCGCGCTCATCTTGAGGCATGGTGCGATGCCGCAGACTGGGAAACCGTCCTGAACCGGGCTGGCACGACGTTCAAAAAACTGGACGACGCGAAGAAAGCCGATCTTTCGCGGGAGAAAGCCATCGCATTGATGGTTGAGCAGCCCTCCATGATCAAGCGACCGGTGCTGGAGACGCGGGGCAAGATCACGGTCGGCTTCAAGCCGGACACTTATCAGGCCCTTTTTGCGTAAGCAGATTTAGCCATGTCGAAAACAACCCGCGCAACGCAAGTGTTGACGAAGGCCGGCATCGCCTTCACCACTGTCACCTATGACTACGACCCGACTGCCGATCGCATCGGTTTGCAGGCGGCGGCAGCGATTGGCGAGCCGCCCCATCTGGTGCTGAAGACGCTGATGGCTGAGCTCGATGGCAAGCCGGTCTGCGTTGTGGTTCCTTCGGATCGGGAAGTGAGCATGAAGAAGCTCGCGACCGCCTTCGGAGGCAAATCGGCCAGCATGATGAAGCCCGCCGAAGCGGAACGGGCAACCGGCTACCACGTCGGCGGTATCAGCCCTTTCGGGCAGAAGAAGCAGGTGCCGACAGCCATCGAATCCACTGCCATGGGCCATGATTACGTCTACATGAATGGTG
>Ga0102589_1000254_pt1 | contig 131993 bp, 118 predicted proteins | sample AraplaMF_Col_mLB_FD_76858 | JGI IMG/M metagenome (GOLD analysis project Ga0102589, IMG submission 76858) | Arabidopsis root microbial communities from the University of North Carolina, USA - plate scrape MF_Col_mLB | ecosystem: Host-associated > Plants > Roots > Endosphere | place: USA...
GTCAAGCGTCTGAAGGCCCTGGAGCTTGAGAACAGCCGGCTGAAGAAGCTCCTTGCCGAGCGAGATCTGGACCTCGAGATCCTCAAGGAGATCAACGCAAAAAAATGGTGAGCCCGCTGGCTCGGCGCGAGCAACTGGCCTTCGTGCGCGCACGGGGCCTGAGTCTGCGTCGTGCCTGCGGGCTCATCGGTATGTCACGCGCCACGCCCAGCTATGAGCTGCGCCTGCCCGCCAAGGATGCACCGGTGCTCGCGGCGATGAAGGCACTCTCGGCCCAGTATCCGCGCTACGGCTATCGCCGCATTCGCGTGTTCCTGCGTCGCAGCGGCTTCGAGTTGAGCTGGTCACGCACACATCGCCTGTGGCGTCAGGCAGGCCTGCTGGTGCCCCGGAAACGGCCGCGCAAGCGCATCGCCTCAGTGCGCCCGCGCGTTCACACGCCGTTCAAGGCCAACATGGTCTGGGCCTACGACTTCGTCTTCGACACCACGGCCAGCGGTCAGCAGATCAAATGCCTGACCGTGGTGGACGAGTACACCCGCGAGTGCCTGGCCATCGATGTGGCCGGAGCCATCCGGTCCAAACGGGTGATCGAGGTGCTGTCGCGCCTGGTGAGCCTGCACGGGGCGCCGCTGTTCATGCGCTCGGACAACGGGCCCGAGTTCGTCAGCCAGGCCATCCTGGAGTGGATCGCGCACGCCGGCATCGCCACTGTGCTCAACGACCCGGGCAAGCCTTGGCAGAACGGCACCGACGAGAGCTTCAACGGCAAGTTCCGCGACGAATGCCTGTCCATCGAGTGGTTCCGATCGCGCCGCGAAGCCGCTGTCCTGATCGAAGCCTGGCGCAATCACTACAACGAGGTACGACCCCACAGCAGCCTGCAATACTTGACCCCGGCAGAGTTCAAACTCGAACTCCGCAAAGAACCGCAACCCGCCATCTTCTAGGAATAACTGTCTCGACTAAACCGAGCAGGTCACTGGTCCATGCGGCAGAGCATCTGGGGGCGGCTGTGCCCGGATTGGCGCTGATTCGGCATTTTCCCGGAGTGCCCGCGTTCTTCTTTGTCAGCGGCTTCTTGATCTATGCGGCCTACCTGAACACGCCGGACCATCGGTATTTTCAGAATCGATTCTTGCGACTTTATCCAGGTCTGATCGTCGTCACCCTCGGAGGGGCGGCGGTCGCGCTGATCGCCCATGGATGGTTTGATCTTTTGAGCAAGTTCTCGACCTATGCGACGTGGTTCCTGGCGCAAACGACGCTGGGTCAGGCGTATAACCCGGGGCATTTTCGAGACATTGGTGTCGGCGTCATCAATGGCTCGCTCTGGACGCTTACCACCGAGATCCTCTTCTATCTTTGCGTCCCTGCCCTCGTAGGGTTGGAACGGCGGTTTCGCTACGCCGTGCTGCTTCTCTCCTGCATCTCATTTGGAATTTATGCGCTGGGGCCAACGATCTGGCAAAACGCAGTTTATCGAGACAAGACGGCTTACGATTTCATCGCCCTGACCCCTCTCGCTTGGGGCTGGATGTTCGGCGCGGGAATACTCGCAGTGAAGCATTTTTCCACGGTACGACGCAGCATGAAATTTCTCCCTCTGGCCATCCTGCCTCTGGCAGCACTGGTGTTCGTCGGGGCGGGGCCATTCTTCGGATCGGCAGGCAATCGACTGGGCTTGGTCTACTTCGCTCTTTATGCCGCCGTGGTTCTATGGTGCGCGTTCGGGACACCGTTCCTTCGTTTCAACTTTGACCTGAGCTTTGGCGCCTATGTCTGGCACATGCCGGTGATCAATCTTCTCCTGGTCCTCGCTGTACCGAGCCTGCCGCTGGCGCTGTTCTTGACGTTCTCGATCGCTGCGCTGTCGTGGCTCCTGGTAGAGCGTCCTGCTTTGAGACTCAAGCGTCGCTCCTTGAAGCCTGTGACCAAAGCAGAACCAGTCGTCGTTCGGCAACGGGCAACCAGGTAGTCTGCAGACGCACTGCGACAGCCGCCTCCCATGCTGCAGCCCTCTCCAGCCAACGTCACCACTGAATCCTGAGACGCCTTTGTCGCCTGCCGTCCTGCTGTTCGGAGGGCTCATAGGGATGCTTGGATGCGCCGAAGTACCAGCCGAATGCCATCCACGCGACGGCAGAAGCTTCCCACACACCCGTCATCGCGATCGGCACCCAAGTGACCAACAACAGGAGGCCGCCCTTGCGCACCTCTGGGTTCGGAGATTTGAAGATGACGCGCCAAAACACTGCCAGGACCGTGAAGCTGAAAAGAATCAACCCCGGTAATCCCGTCTCCGCAGCCATTGTCAGAATGACATTGTGCACGGCAATGCCGTCGCCGTTGGCGGCACGGAATGCGCCAAATCCAATCCCCGAAAAAATATTTTCAAAGAATAGTTGTGTCGCCAGGGGCCAGATGTACTCCCGGCCCGAAAGATCTACTGTGTCGCCAGATTGAGAGATGGCCTCGGAAAAAAAAGCCATCCGATCTCTTACCGAATCCGGAAGATAGTCGAACAAGAAATAGATGCCAGCGCAGGCGAGGGCGATCGAAGCAACGGACAGAACGAACTGTCGTTTGATAGAAAGCAGAAAATAGAGCAGCACCGCAGCGCCGCCAGCCATCATGGCGCCGCGAGACCCAGTCAACAAGATTGCCGAAATCGCCAAGGGGACGTACAGCAACGCGGCCAAATTTACGTACCATCGTTTCGATTGATAGTTGTGCAGCGTCAGTGCCATTGCAATCGATGTGGCGATTGCATACGCGATGTAGTTGGCGTTCAGTTCTCCAACTGTTGCTCGATCGTCGCCTTCCCCTCCGGCGGCAAAGCTCACCGCACTCGTAACCACTATCAGGCTTGCAACTACGCAACCGAGAACATAGAACAGGCCGATGGACTTCCAGTACTTCGGAAAGACGGAAAGCCGTAACGTCGCTACGAATATCAAGAAAGCAAGAAGCGAAGTACCGAATATCTGAGCCGAGGAGAGCGCCGAGTCAAGCGACCACAGGAGGGACAGGAGGCACCAGATCCACAGGAGTGCAATACCAATCTCGACACTTTCAAGCTTGGCCATCTGCCGCTTGCGCAGCGCATCGAAAATCAGGATGGTCAGCGTCGCAAACGCCAGTGCCCTAAAGAGTGAAATTCCTCCAATCAGGGTAGTCACCCCCCAACTTGCGGAAAAGGCTGTGGCAGTCATCATCAACGCAGCACCGCGCGTTGCGATCGTGTCCAGGGTTTTCATTATTTCGGTTTGTGAATGGCATGAATTGTAGGGGGCCGGCTGCTGGTTGCGTCGCATCGATCAACGCCGTGGATTCCAGCACCGAGCAGCGCTTCGCCACTGGGTGGCTTGTGGGAGACTCGTCGCGGGCGTGACCGACAGATCGGTAGCAATGCGCACTGGGGGAAATGTGAACTATAGAAAAGACATTCAGATTCTGCGAGGGATCGCAGTACTCCTCGTCGTTTTTTTCCACCTTGGGTTTTCCGGCTTCGCCAGCGGATTTCTTGGGGTGGATGTGTTCTTCGTGATCAGCGGATATCTGATGGCCGTCATGTACGACCCGGCGAAGAAGGCGGATTTTTTCGCCAAACGGGCCAGACGCCTGTTGCCGGCGTACTTTGCGGTTGTGCTTGCCACGTTGGTGCTCTCCGCAATCATGACCACGCCGACCGAGTACTCGCAGGTTTCAGAGCAGGCGGTCTTTGCCACCTTCTTCGCGTCGAATATCGGGTTCTGGCACGAGAACTCCTACTTCGACAAGAGTGCCTTCAAGCCGCTTCTGCATCTGTGGTCGCTCGGTGTCGAGATCCAGTTCTACCTGCTGGTCCCACTGCTCTGCTGGTTCTTCAAGAAGTTGAAGGCGAGCTATTTTCTTGTCGCCCTTGCTTCGGCAGTACTGTGCTTTGTGATCGTTGGACTCTCTCCGAAGACATCGTTTTTCTGGATGCCACTGCGCCTCTGGGAGTTCCTCGTTGGCTTTGGCGTCGCGAAGCATCTTTCGAACGTGAGAGCGCACAAAGGGCCGGCCTGGACTTGGCTGGGTGCTGCCGCGATGCTTGCCGTCGTCAGCATTCCATTCTTCCGAGTCAACGGCGAGGCGCTGGGTTTCCTGCGCGGACATCCAGGAGCGGTGTCGCTGCTGATCAGCCTCGCGACCGCGGCCACATTGACCTTCGGCCTCCCTGCCCGCATCGAGACGAATCGCCTGGCAACCCTGCTCGAGCGTCTTGGTGGCTATTCCTATTCGATCTACCTGGCACACTTCCCGGTGATCGTCCTCTTCCTGTACAAGCCATTTGGCGGGACCGTGATCAAGGCGGAAAGCACCTGGCAGACAGTTGCCATGCTCGCCCTGGTTGTAGCGGCTTCAACGATGCTCTATGTGCTGGTGGAGCGTCCATTCCGTTCGAAGGCGAATCTTCCGAGGTGGTGCCTTACCGCAGCCGCAGCCTCGCTTGCGCTGATTCCGGTGGGCGGTCTTCTCCAGCGGGCGATCTATCCAGCGAGTGAGATGCTGGTGTACCAGGCTTGGTCCGATCGCTCGCCCTACCGGTGTGGGAAGCTGATGCGGATCATGGATCCCAAAGCCATCTCCTGCGACTTGACGCGTGGCGTGCCTGCTCTGCGCCGACGCGTTCTACTGGTAGGCAACAGCCATGCCGATGCGATAAAAGCGGTGTTTGCCAGTGCGGCGGCCGATGGCGGCGTGGGCGTTTCGTTCGTGGCAGACAACTCGCCGCTGATGGCGAGAGGCCTTTCGCCGGACGGCGTTGTCAAGGAGGCAAAGTCTGGTGGCGCTGACACGATCGTATTGCACTACGCATCTCGCACCCTGAGCACTGACGCGCTCACCAGAGTGGCCGAGCTCGCACGTAAAGATGGAATTGCAGTGGTGTTGATCAAGCCTGTGCCAGTGTGGCCAGATCTGGTGCCTTCGCTCATTCTGAGAAACATGCGAGGAGAGCCGCTGCCAGCTCTTGGCATGGAAGATGTGCGAGCACAGAACGTCGAATTGCAGACCGCGCTCGATGCGACACCCAGCGTCAAGGCATTCGAAGTGGTGGATGCGTTTTGCAAACCCGAATGCACACTGATAGAGCGAAACGGGAAGCCCCTTTACTTTGATTCGAACCACTTGACGTTGACGGGGAGCGAGCGCCTCAGGCCGCTCTTCGAGCGGGTGCTCGAGATCAGGTCACCACGTCCATTGCCCTGATGGTGGCGCAGTTCAGGTGAATGCGGGCCCGGCGGCGAGGCGTCGTTGGGCTCGAGGCCAACCCGTTGGTGCCCGCCCGCTCGACGGTCTATTCGTTGTACTTGTACGTCGTGTACCGGTAGCCGCCGTAGCGGTAGCCTTGGCTGCCATAGTGGCGCCGCGTCAGGTCGATGCCGTTGAAGATCACGCCGCTGACCGCCTTGCCACCGTGTGCAAGGCGCTTGGCACTTTCGGTCAGTTCGCCAAGCTGGGTTTGATCCGCCCGCGCCACAAGCAGCACCGCGCCCATGTATGGCGCTACTGCGGCCGTGTCGGTGGCAACCAGCACCGGCGGCGTATCGATGACGACCAGTTCGTATTGCGCGGACAGCATGTCGAGCAGGCGCACGAAGCTTTCCGACATCAGCATGTCCGCCGGGTTGGTTGGCAGCTTGCCGGTGGTCAGTATGTCGAGGTTGGGCAGCACCTGCGCGCGAATGGCCTGCTGCGCCGAAAGCTCGCCGGACAGCAGTTCCGACAGGCCGTTGTCGCGCGGCAGGCCGAACTGCTTGTTCAGGTGGCCCTTGCGCATGTCGGCGTCGATCAGCAGCACCCGCTTGCCGGCATGGGCCATGATGGCTGCAAAGTTGCCCGAAACAAAGCTCTTGCCGATGCTCGGCGTTGCGCCGGTAATGAGCACCCGGTTATTGCCGGTTTCGAGCGTGGCAAATTGCAGCGCGATGCGCAGGCTGCGCAATGCCTCGATGGACTGGCTTTCCGGGTGGGTCACCGCCAGCAGCTGGATGCCTTTGGCACCGGCGGCAATGCCTTGGTCGAGCGCCTTCTGTTCGGCCGTGAAGGGGACGACCGAATAGACCGAAAGGCCGGTGTGGGCTTCGATCTCCTGCGGATCCTGAATGCCCCTGAAGAGCCAACTGCGTACGATGGCCAGCGCTGTGCCGGCCAAGAGGCCCAGCGCCAGCGCCAGCGCAACGATCAGCGGTTTCTGCGGCTTGACCGGCTTTTTGGGCTTTGCAGCCTTGTCGAGCAGGCGCACATTGCCGGTCTTGCCTTCCTTCACCAGGCGCAGCTGCAGTGCGTTGTTCTGCAGGGACTGGTAAAGGCCACTGTTCACCCGCACGTCGCGCTCGAGGCGCAGCGCATCTTGCTGCAGCGTGGGCATGCGGCTCACGCGTGCGTTGAGGCCGCCGATTTCCTTTCCGATCGCAGCGATCTGCCCATCGATCGTCTTCACACGCCAGTTCGCATCGGTAAAGTGCGCGGCCAGTTCGCGGCGCTTTTGCTGGGCTTCGAGCAGCTTGGTCTGCAGCTCGATGGTCTGGGCCAGCACGCCCTTGGCTTCTTCGTCGAAGGCCACCGTGCCGTTCTTGTTGCGAAAGCGCGTGTAGGCATCTTCGGAGGCTTCGAGCTGGCGCTTGAATTCAGGCAACTGCTCATTCAGAAAGATCAACGTTTTCTGCGCTTCGGCCGCCTTGCGCTCGACGTTCTGCTGCACGTATTGTTCGCCGATCGCATTGAGAATGCGGGAGAGCCGGTCGCGGTCGCTGTCTTCCAGCACCACGCTGATCACGTTGGATTGCTTGCCTTGTTCGCTGAGCTGCAGCCGCCTTTGCAGCTCTTCGACGGTACGCAGCTGCGAGGCACGCGACACGATGAATTCCGCACCGGGCTTTCCTTCGAGCTTGTCGACCAGCAGGTCGATGGCGCCCCCTTCGAGGGCACGGTGCAGTGGCTGGCCGACGGTGCCGGTCAGCGGCTGGTCCAGCGCCGAGCTTTTCAATGTGTACTTGCCTTCGCCTTGGGCGGTGAGCAGGAAAGACGCTTCGTCTTCAAGCTCCGCCGGCACGTCGAAGCGCACGACGCTGATGCTTTCCTTGCCGTTGACGTAGCCGCCGATGCCCAGGAAGCCGGGCTCCGAAAGTCCGTCGGCCCTCCGCGCCAGCCAGGTGCCGACCACCGGCAGGTAGTGGGGCTTGGCGTCGATATAGGCGCGCGTCTGGTCCACCGCCGCGCCGAGCACCATCCGCGAGCGGATGACCTGGATTTCGCCCGTGGCGGGGGTCTTCACTTCGAAGAGGCTGGAGGCTTCGCCGAGGAAACCCTTGGCATCGGGTGCAGCGTCCTCGACCTGGACCAGCAGGTTGGACTGGTAGATGGGGGTGGAAATCAGCGCGTAGGCTACGCCACCCGCCAGCGCCAGCGCAGTGACGGCCGCAATCAGCCACTTGCGATCGATCAGGATGTCGATCCATTCCGACAGGTTGATCACGTCGTCGTCCGTTGCTGCAATCGATGTCGCGGCAGGCTGGCCGGCGCGCGCAGTGTTGGAAGTGGTGACAGCAGGAGTGTTCATTTGAATTGCCGAATGCGTTCGGCCCAGGTCTTGACGCCAGCGTCGATGAGTTGGAGCGCGTGCTCGAAGGCTCCCTGGCCCATGCGGTAGGGGTCGGGAATATTCAGCCTGGCGGTTTCGGCGAGGCGAAAGACTCTGCCGCGCGTCAGTGGGTAGTTGTTTTCGATGTGGCGGCGCAGCCCCTCGTCCATGGTGAGGATCAGGTCGGCCTCGACGCACATGGATTGCGTGACCTGGCGCGCGCGGTGGTCGCCAAGGTCGAGCCCCCGCTCCGCTATCAGCGCCTGGGCAATGGCGTCCGCAGGGTGGCCGACCAATGCACCCGTGCCGGCCGAAGACACGGTGAGCTGCGGCAGGGCCTTGGCGAGCAAGGCATGCGCCATCGGGCTTCGGCAGATGTTGCCGATGCAAACGACAAGAACGGAATTCAAGGTCTCCGCCTTTCCATATGAACGCTCATGGGCTGCGATCGAAATTCAAGATGTTGTCTCCGGCATTGGGCTTTTTGTCTTCCGGGGGCGCAAAGTTGAAGGCGGCCTTGTCGCGCACGGCGGTCAGTTCGTAGAGGGTATTGCTGCGGCCCAAACGGGCGCCGCCATCGCGCGTGAGCGGCGACCACCCAAAGCTCAGCGCAAACTTGCTCGACCGCGGCAGCAGCGCATCCAGCGGAATCGAAAGATAAATGCCCTTGTCGAAATCGCCTTCGCCAAACCGCGCGGAGGAGACGTTGGTCTTGGTTGCATAGGCGCCAAGCACAAAGCCGTTGTCGAAGCGGCGAATCACTTCGAGCGTCACGCCGCGATCGCCCGCAAGGTACTGGCCCGCGCTGATCTTCGCCATGACGCCGTTCCAGCCGGTGTCCCAATACAGGGTGGCGTGGCCGGTGGTCACCTTGTAGTCGCGCAGGCCGAAGTCCTGGTTGAAGTCGCGCTGCCGCACGCGGTTGATGTCGACGCCAAAGGCCACCGGTGAGCGCGCCGGCCGGTACAGCCATTCGGCGCCAACGCCTGCAAACATGGATTCGAGCAGGCCGCCATACATGCTGTAGTAGTGGTTGCTCGACGCCTGCCCAACGTGCGTGAGCTGCAGCGAGGGAATGGTGAAGCGCCTGGAGGTGACGTACTCGCGCTGGTAGGTGCGCACCCGCGGCAGGTTGCTGGGCGCGGTGTAGGTGAACTTGTCGTAGTTGTCGGCCAGCCGCAGGTTCACCGCGCCGCTGAGCCAGGTGCGCGGGGTAAAGCGGTATTCGGCCGTCGCCTGGATGCCAAGCTGGTACAGAAGAAAGGCGTCGGGGCCGCCGATGATCTGGCCGTAGCTTGGCGCAATGCCGAAGGTGAACTTGTCGCGGTGGCGCACCCAGGGGGCGTTCGTGTTCGTGGCGGCGGCCTCGGGGGCGCCGCTCGCCGCGGTGTTGTTCCTGTCGTCGGGGCGGGCCAGTTCGGGTTCGTAGTCGCGCTTGGATACGGCGCGCGCGGCATGCGGCGGCAAGGCCTGGATGCGCACAGCCACCCACTCGGCGCGATCGATGGCCTGGGCATGCACCGCGAGCCCGCGCTCCGAGTAATGGAAGACAAAGCTCTTGATGGTGTCCGGTGCATCGTGGTGAAGCACCGCAATGGCTTTTTCCACGCGCGCGGTGCGATAGACGGTGTTGCTGTCGGACACCCACACATGCAGCACGTCGTCCCTGGGCGCAATGCGCTCGACGGTCCACTCGGTCTGCGCTTCGATCTCTGCCGCGGTTGCCGCCCAGCCGGGCGAGCGCTCGGCCGCTTGTGGCCTGAAGTCCGGCAGCGGCCGGTCGGCCGGCTTGGGCGACTGCGATGCCGCCAGGTTGCTTGCCAGCGTGAGGCCGATCATGAACTTGTCGCCGCGCTCGAAGCCGGCGGACAGCGTGACCTTTGGGGACAGACGGTACGACAGGCCGATGTTGAAAGGCGAGCGCTGGCGCTGGTTGTTGTTCTGCGGCTCGCTTTGGTAGTCGTTGCCGTCGTATTCGAGCTTGAGGGTCAACGGGTCCCAAGGCGTGCGCCACTGCACGCCGCCAAAGAGGGCGGCCGGGCCACGAAAGTAGGAGCCGAACCTGGCTTGATTGGTGCTCGACGGGGCGCGGGTGTCGAAGCGGCTGCCCAGCAGCTTGAAGGGGTTGCTGATGTTGCCGCTCGAGCCCAGGTAGCCCCATCCGATGCCAAGGCTGAAATCGAAGTCATGCCAGCGCTTGCTTGCCACCAGGTACTCACCGGAGAAGAGCCCGGTGCCACCCAGGTCGCGGAAACCGAGCGCGAGTTCGGGCATGCGCGCGGTTTCCTTGTGCAGCCGCAGCTTGATGTCGATGCTCTTGTCCTTGTTCGACTGGCCGGTGGTGCTGGCTGCGTACGCGCGGTTGGAGATCGACGTGTAGCGAAAGCCCGCTTCCATCCAGTCCAAGGGCTGGAACATGAAGTTCAGCCGCGTGTAGGGCCAGATCGACGTGAGCGATGCGCGCATGTCGCCGGCAAGCCCCATGCGGGCCGTGGGCGTTTGCAGCAGGCCGGTTTCGCCCCAGTCGTTGCCGCTGATGTCGAGCGGGCGCGGCTGCGAGGCCACCGCCTCGGGAAGCGTACCGGCGACGGTGGGTGCGGCGAACGCGGCTGCGTTGGCGGCAGGGGGCGCATTGGCTTCCTGCGGCGACGGCCCTTGCACGGCAAGGAACTTGATCAGGCCTTCCGACAGGTTCGCCAGATCGGGCATGCGGCTCGGCGGTGCCCAGAGCCAGGCGCCAGGGGCGGGTTCATCGGCGGGTTCGGCGTTCCAGCCCGCAATGCCCGCGCGCGCGGTGCGGCCGTCGGGTTGCGCGATCCAGGCCCAGTCGGCCTCGCCGCCGCCGAGCCCGCAGGCGCGAAGGTAGTCGAGCACCAAGCGTCCGCCTTCGTGCGTCACCCGGCAAAAGCTGCCGTCCGGCTGCACCACGGTCACGGATCGCAGCGGGGCAGGCGGGACGGCGAGCCGCTGGCCTTCGCCGAGCACCGGGTCTTGTTTCGGATTCGCCTGCAGCCAGCGCGGATCGACGATGCCCAGCGCCACGCGGCCGGTCGCCGGAAGGCTGTTCAGCATGGACAGGAGCCGCTCGCGCGGCGCGCGTTCCTCGGGCGAGGCCGATCGGATGGCTGCTTCGACCGCGACCAGCAGCGTGTCCTTCAGGAACTGCTGGGGGAGCACTTCCTGCGGCACCTGCCACGCCAGGCCCGGACCAGCCGCGTGCTCGGGTTGGCGCAGCAGCCAGTCGCTGAGCCGCTCGCCCGGCCGCACTTCCGCGGCGTCGGCAGGGGCGCTCGAGGCGGCATGGGCGGGGGACATCATCAGCACGCTCGCTGCGGCCAGCAGAGTGAGGTGAAGGGGGTTGGTGACCGTGCCGGGCGGAGGCGGGGTCATGAACCAGCGCTTGTCGAAGCAACGTTGGCTGGCACAGAGGGATTCCACCGCTCGAAGCTCAAGCACAGGTCACGGGAAAGGCACTGCTCGGAATAGACCACCTCGAGCCTGTCGCCAACCGGGGCAAGGCCGAAGCGGGCTGGCGGCAGCGACGCCGAGGCCGGGCGCGTGCTGCTGCGTTCCTCGATCCAGCGCAGCGAACTCGCCGGCCTGCCGGCGAGCAGGCTGTCGGCGGGGGGCTCGATCGGCCGCTGCTCGATCTCGTCGCGTATGCCCGAGCGGTAGCCGGGCATCAGGTCGCGCTCGCGTTGGAAGCGTGCTGTCGCAGGCTCGGCAGCGCTGGCGGAGGGCCAGGCAGGCGTATGGAAGAGGCGCACCGCGCGCCAGTCGGTCGTCAAGCCGGCCGTCCCCACAAGGCGTCCATGGCGCAAGCGCACCGCTTCACCCGAGGCGCTGTACCAGACCTCTGTAGGACCTTCGGGGTGGGCGTCGACGTATCCGAGCACGAGAAAGGCGGTACGACCCTCGAAAGTGGCGCGCAAATAGCTGAATCCCGGGCGAAATGTGTGGGAGTCCGGGGGCGAGGCGTTGTAGAGGTGCCGAGCCGTCGCAAGCATTGCCGAGGAGCCCGAAGAGCATCCGCCCAAAAAAAAGGATGATGCGAGTACGCAGCATCCTAGTTTTCGCACCGCGCCAGCGGCGCGTTGGACTCTCGCTGGGAACCCCCCCTTGCGGAGGGCTCCGGTCATTACCTGGTGCCGGTGGACCCGGTGGTTCCGGTCCCGGTTCCAGTTCCGGTTCCGCCGCCGGGAAGGAGGAAACTGCCACCACCGCCGCCACCGCCGCCACCAGCGGCAGCCGCCAGCAGCGCTCCGCTGCCAGCCAACAGGCTGACCTGTTGCCCCGTGAGGCTGCCACCGCCTGCTGCACGCACGGCAGCAGCAGCGTCGGCTGGCGGCGTAGGCAATGTAGGCAGTTGCTGGGCCAGTGCAGGCACAGTCGCAGAGGCTGCGATGGCCATGGTTGCGATCAGGTGACTATGTTTCATGGACGTTCCTGTTCGAATGAAGCTTGGAAGTCAACGGGGGGCACAACTGAACGTAACCTGCGATGCGCGTTGTTACCCGTCGACGAGGTGAATGCTATCACTCCAAGGGGAAGGCCGGTAGCCAAAAGCAGGTGCCAACAGGGTGTGCGTTGCGCCAAGACGGCAACGCTTCCGATGGCGGAAAAGTTGAATCTTGAAGCTGACAAATGAAACAAAATTAGAACTTCAGAATTCTTTCAAGCGCTGTTTTTGGGAGGTTGCCGCGCCGTTGAAGTGGAGGAGTCTTCTGCTGCTGAAATTATTGGTTTCAATAAAACGAACGAAGCTTTCCCGGAATCGGGCGTCCCGGTGGCTGAGCACTTCGTTCTCATTCAAGCGGGCAGTCGGCCGCACCGCGCACCAGGCGCTCGACGCGTGGCGACCGCGCGCAGCCAGGTGATCTTCCGGGAGAGCCGGCCCTACGCGGCGCGCCGGGTTGGGGTGGTCATGCGTTGCAGCAACGGCTGCCGCGCGAGCACTTCGTCGCGCGGGCCGTGGTCGAGCACGCGGCCGGCCTCCATCAGCAGCACCGTGTCGAAGTGGTCGAGCAGGCTCAGGCGGTGGATCGACGCGATCATGCAGGCGTTGGGGAAAGCGCCCGCGATGCGTTCGAGCACGCGCGCCTCGGTGTTGGCGTCGAGCGCGCTGGTCGGCTCGTCGAGCAGCAGCAGCGAACTGCCTTGCGCCGCCAGCACGCCGCGCGCCAGGCACAGGCGCTGGCGCTGCCCGCCCGACAGGTTGAAGCCGCGCTCCGACACGGCCGTGTCGAGGTCCCCGTGCGTGGCCTTCAGCACCTCGTCGAAGGTGCTGGTGTGCAGCGCGGCGAGCAGCCGTGCGTCGTCCGCCGGCTGCCCGAAGGCGAGGTTCTCGCGCACGCTGGCCTCGAAGAGTTCGGTTTCCTGCGGGATCAACGTGGCAAGCCGACGCAGTTGCGGCCAATCGACCGGAAGGCCGTCGAGCGTGAGCGTGCCGGCGTGCGGCGCATAGAGGCCGGCGAGCACGCGCAGCAGCGTGCTCTTGCCACCGCCGCTCGGGCCGACGAGCGCCACGCGCTGGCCGCGGCGCAGGGTGAGGGCGACGTCGTGCAGGCCGCTGCGTGGCGGTTCGGTCGCATCGCCGGCGGGCTCGCCGCGCGGTGTGTATTTCCAGTGCAGCGCATCGACGCCGAGTTGCGTCCAGGTCGCGCCCGCGTCGATGCGCTCGCGCTCGGGCACTTGCCCGGACGCGGTCGAGAGCACGTCCCCCGGGGGCGCCTGCCAGATCGGCTCGGCGCTCGTGTAGTCGGTGTGCATGCGCGCGAAGAAGCTGAAGTTGGCCGCCACCGAGGTCACCACGCCGGCCGCCTGCTGCGCGTACTGGTAGATCATGAATACCGCGCCGAGCATCACCGCCTGGCCCGGCGTGCGCGCCTGCCACACGTAGATGACGACCAGCCCCCAGGTCAGCGCCAGCCCCATCAGGTCGACCGCGAACCACTTGCCTTCGTTCAACACCACGGTGCGCCTGAGCGGCAGCGAGATCGCCGCCATGCGCCGGCGCAGCAGCAGGCGCGAGGCGCCCTGCAGCCGCAGGCCGATCACGGTCGATGCGTTGCCCAGGAAGTCGAGCAGCGTGGACACATAGCGCCGGTCGGCATCGTTCTCGGCGCGCGCGAGCTTCATCAGCGCGCGGTCGATGCGCACGATCACGAGGCCGATCAGCACATAGCCCGCGAGCGCCGTCGCGCCGCTGGTGCGCGACAGCAGCGCGAGCGCGACCAGCGGGCCGACGAAGTTGACCGCGTTGGTGAGCCAGATGAACTGGTTCTGCGCGAAATCGGCCAGCGCACGGCTGGCCTGGTGCACGCGATGCTGCAGCTCGCCGGAATGGTGGCCGTCGTGCCAGGCCAGCGGCGCGGCGGCGATGCGCGCATAGAGCGCGTCGGCGAGCCGTTCGCGCACCTTCAGCCCGACGTTGCGCTCGAGGATGCGGCCCGGGCCGTGCAGCGCCCAGGCACCGACGTACACCGCGGCCAGGGTGCCGATCCAGCGGCCCGCGCCGGCGAACTCGCTGCGCTGCAGCGCGTTGATCGCCTGCCCCGCGAGGTAGGGCAGCGTGAGGCGGATCAGCTGCGAGGAAGCGAGCAGGGCGGTGGCGCCGAGCAACTGCCTGCGTGCGCCGGCCGCAAAGCGCCACAGCGCGGCATAGAGTTCGCGGATGGCGCTGCCGGGGTCGTTCTTCTCGGTCTTCGTCGGCATGCGTCGTCAGCCCGCCTTGCGGAAGGTGAGGTTGATGCGCAGGCTCCCCAGCGCCGGATGCGGCTGGTCCTTGAGCGGCAGCACGCCGTGGTAGCGCAGCCGGTCTTCGCCGCCCCAGACCACGACGTCGCCGTGCTGCAGCGGGATGCGCGCGGCCTTGTCGCCGCGCGCCAGCCCGCCGAACAGGAAGACGGCCGGCATGCCCAGCGAGACCGAGACGATCGGCGCTTCGTAGTCGCGCTCGTCCTTGTCCTGGTGCAGGGAGAGCCGGGCGCCGGGTTCGTAGCGGTTGACCAGGCAGGCATCGGGCGCGAAGCCGTCGAAGCCCGCCGCCGCAGCGGCCTCGCGGGCGAGGCGCGCGAACGATTCGGGCATGGCGGGCCATGGCAGGCCCGTGTCGGGATCGGTGGGGCTGTAGCGGTAGCCGCGGCGGTCGCTGGTCCAGCCCAGGGCGCCGCAGTTGGTCAAGGCGACGGACATGGTGAAGCCGCCGGGCGTCACCATGTGGCGGAACGGCGCGCGTTCCGCGAGCGCACGGATGGCTGCGAGCAACGCGTCGGCGCGGGACCGCGCGAAACCGGGCAGGACGAAAGCGCCTGGGCCGATCGGCTCGCGTGTGCTGCGGGGAGGGTCGTCGAACAGGTCGAGCGTCATGGAGACCATTGTCGCCAGCGTCTCATGCAGGCCGACGCCCGGCCGGCCCGAAAGCGTCTAGCGGACGGTCGACATGACCGTGGCGCGGCACCTCGGCTGGTCGCGGCGCGCCAACAGGTTGCAGTTGTCGAGCGCACGCTGCTGCATGTCGCTCAGCCTGGGTCTCTCGGGCTCCTGTTGCCATTGCCATTGCGGGGCATAGGGCTGGGGCTGGGGCTGGTACTCGGGCACATAGACCGGCGGCGGGGGCTCGCGCCACTGGCGGCGGCGCTCGTACTCTCTTCGCTCATAGCGGTCGCGGTCATCCTGAAGCCGCCACATGCACGAGTCGAAGTCGAGCCCCGATCGGCCGCTGGCGCAATACCGGCGATCGTTCTCGTAGGCGTAGTCGCCCTGGGCGAAGGCGGGAACGGAACTCATGAGGCCGAGGAATGCCAGGAGAGCGAGTTTTTTCATGATGAGTGGCCTGTTCTGTGATTGCCGTGTATCTGTGCAGTGTGAGAGGTCTGCCGAGGGCCGAATGTAGCCGGTCGTCCTGAGCGCACGTAGGGGGAAGCTGCCGTGGTTCACGCGACTGCATGCTCAACGTCCGGGAGCCGCGGCTGGTCGACCTGACCGGGGCCGCGAGCGCTGCTGCGTGGTTCGTGCATGACCCATGCATGGCCGCATCCCATGAACATGTGAATTAGTGCCAAGGTATTCACTTATTGAAGCAATTGGCCAAAGGCCTATGGTCCAACCACCATGGACACCGTGCGCCTCGACATTCACGTGCCGGAAGGCTGGGCATGCTGGATCGAGCTCGTCCGTACGCCTCATGGCACCTATGCGGGGCTCGCAGAGCTGAGCCACCAGGGCATCGTGCGGTGCGCACTGGTGATCACCCAGCAGTTGTCGCGGGAGGCGGCCGTGGAGCGCGCGACGGTGCGGGCGGACCATTTCGTCCGGCAATGGATGCCGCAGCGGAGCCAGGCGCCAGGGCCCTTGGGCAACCACCGGTGGCCCGGCATCGCGAGCACCGCCGTTCCCGGCGACGCATAGGCGCAATACACGCGAAAGGCGCGAAAAGGGCGCTCCCGGCGCGGTGGCTCCTGCTCATGGTAGAAACCGCGAGCCGCGGAAGTCCTCCATTCCGCTTCGTGCGCTTGCCACACCTCTCTCGCTCCCATGTCTCACACCCCACAACGGGCTGAAAAACCGCGCGCCCCGTGGCTGGCGTGGTTGCTCGCCTGCCTTGCCGCGCTCTGCATGGCCGGGTGCGCCGGCCTGCCCACCGACGTGCAGCGCCATCCCTCGGCCGCCATCGTCGACGGCGCGGACACCGTGCTGGGCCGCCTCGTGAAGGCGGCCGCGCCGCCCGGCGAACCGCTGAGCGGATTCCGGCTGCTGCCGATGCCGCAGTTCTCGCTGCACGCGCGCATCGAGCTCGCGCGCCGCGCGCAGCGCTCCATCGACGTGCAGTACTACCTCGTGCAGAACGACGAGACCGGGCGCTACCTGCTGCGCGCCTTGCGCGATGCGGCGGACCGCGGCGTGCGCGTGCGCCTGCTGGTCGACGATCTCTACACCGCGGGCGCCGATTCGCTGTTCACCAGCTTCGCCTCGCATCCGAACGTCGAGGTGCGCCTCTTCAACCCGTTTCCGGCGGGGCGCGACCGCCTCGGCACGCGCTGGGCCGCCTCGCTGTTCGATTTCGACCGCGTGCACCGGCGCATGCACAACAAGCTCTACGTGGTGGACAACACGATGGCGGTCATGGGCGGGCGCAACATGGCCAACGAGTACTTCCTGCGCGACGGGGGATCGAATTTCATCGACATCGACACGCTGGTGGCGGGCGCCGTGGTGCCCAGGCTGTCGTCGCTGTTCGACATGTACTGGAACAGCCCCTACGTGTACCCAATCGAATCGCTGGTGGCGAAGGGCGGCGAATCGCCGAAAGAGCTGCGCGAGCGTTTCGACCGGCTGACCGACGGGCCCGAGGCGCTGCATCCCGAGGAGCCGGACTCCACCGACCTGCTGGGCAACAACCCGCTGGCCAAGGACCTGAATGCGGGCGCGCTCTCGCTTATCTGGGCGCCTGCCGAAGCGTATGCCGACGCACCGGCCAAGGCCCTCGCACCCACGGAAGAAGGGCGCGGACCGCCGGCCGACATGGCGACGGACAGCGTGCTCTACAACGTGCGGCGCTACCTGCGCGGCGCGCAGAACGAGATCATGCAGACCACGCCCTACCTGATTCCCGGGCGCGGCGGCATGGAGTCGATCCGCATCGTGCGGGGCAACGGCGTGGGCTACAGCATCGTGACCAATTCGCTGGCCGCCACCGACGAGTCGCTGGTGCACATCGGTTACCGGCGCTACCGCGCCGAGATGCTGCGGCTGGGCGTCGAGCTCTATGAGCTGAGCCCCAAGCGCGTGGAGCAGACGAAGCGCTTCGGCATGTACGGCTCCGCGAGCGGCCGGCTGCACGGCAAGTCGGCCGTGATCGATCGCAAGATCGTGTTCATCGGCTCGATGAATTTCGACCCGCGCTCGATGCTGCACAACACCGAGGTCGGCATCTTCATCTTCAGCCCGCAGATCGCGCAGCAACTCACCAGCCTGATCGGGTTCATCCGGCTCGACGGCGCCTACCAGCTGCAGCTGGGGCCGAGGGGCGGCATCGAGTGGGTGAGCCCGGCGTCGGGCGACGCGGCCGACACCATCCTGCACACGGAGCCCGAGACGGATTTCTGGTCGCGCTGGAAGCTCGAGCTGCTGGCGCCGCTGGTGCCCGAGAGCCTGCTCTAGGGCACCAGGCCCTAGCGAGCGGTCGAAGGGCGGACATCCTCAAAAGAGGGGATGGTGGGGATGGAAGGCTCACCGAAGAATCGCATCGCTCGTGTTACGAGTTGATTCTTTTGTTTGCTCTTCACTTCATACCGCCATGAAAACCATCACACCGACCCTGGCCGCCCCCACGCGGTTCCACCAGACGACGCGCACTGCCTGTGCCGTTGCGCTCCTGATCTCGTTGGGCGCCTGCGGCGGAGGCGGGGGTGGAGGCGGCGGCGGATTCGCCGGCTTTCCTGTCGGGATCGCCAATCCGCCGGCCAGCAACCCACCTGCGGGCGATCCGCCTGCCGCCGCGGCCGCGTTCTCCGGAACGGCTGCCTCCGGCCTTCCCCTGACCGGCTCGGTGACCGTCAAGGACGCGAAGGGCGCCACGAAGACCGTGCCGCTCTCCGCGAACGGCGGCTACACCGTCGACGTGACGGGCATGACCGGCCCGTTCGTCTTCCGCGCCGAAGGCACGGTGGCCGGCCAACGCACGGTGATCCATTCGGCCGCGACGTCCGCCGATGCGAACGGCACCATCAACATCACGCCGCTGACCGATCTCGTGGTGTCGAACATCGCGGGCCAGCTGGCCGCGAAGTACTTCGACAGCGGGAGCTTCGGCACGCTGACGGCCGCCGAACTGCAGGCGGAATCCGATGGCCTGAAGGCCAGGCTGCTGCCGGTGCTGCTGGCGCTGGGCGTGGATGCGAGCATCGACCTGCTGCGCACCTCGTTCTCGCCGCTCTCGAGCGCGCTGGACAAGGCGCTCGACGTCCTGCGCGTGACCGTGGACCCCGCGACCAACGTTGCGACGATCACCAACATCGTCACCCAGCAGCAGATCACCGACGACCTTGCCGTCAAGGCCGCCGCGGAACCCGCGGCCGCGCCGCTGAGCGGCAGCGGCATGGACACGGCCGCGGACGACATCGTGCTCATCCGCAAGGTGCTTTCGGACTTCGTCGGGAAATTCGCGAACGGACTGCCCGCGCCCGCCGAGCTGACGCCGCTGATGACGAGCAGCAACCCCGTGACCGGCGGCTACAACTTCCGTTCCTCCGACCAGAACGGCACCGACTTCGCCAACGAGACCGCGGCCGACGTCAACCTCGTGGGCGCCAGCTTCACGGACGTCGTCATCCGCAGGATCAACTACACCATCGACGCCAACAACCTGAGCCCGCGCGCCTTCGTGGAGTTCACGCACCGCGACAAGAACGGCGTCGCCTTCAGCAACAACCAGGGCATGCAGATCGTCAAGGGCACGGACGGCACATGGCGGCTGCGCGGCGACGGCCGCGTGCTGGACATCAACCCGCACCTCCAGGCCACGAAGGACAACGCAACGGGCTGCGTGACCACGGGCTTCCAGTTCTCGATCAAGGACCTCAACGCGGGCAACAGCGGCAACGTGGCCGCGGTGGTGGTCACGGGACCGGGGCTGCCCGCCGGCGGCCTGCGCCATGTCCGCCCGGCGGCGGGCGGCTACTGGCCCATCCAGGGCGGCGACGGCAGCAACCTCCACTACCTGGCGTCGAACTGCAGCGGCGTCGGCACGGCAGGACTGACCGAAGACGCGATCTCCGCCATTCCCGCGAATCCCGAGTACACGTTCACCGCCCTCGACAGCGGTGGCGCGGTCGCCCAGTTCAGCGGATTCGACATCGTCTACAAGCAGCGCTTCCACGCCCGGCCGCTGACGCTGGCAGAAGCGGCGGCCGTGGCCTACCCGGCCCTCGCGACCTCGGCGCCCTTGGCCTCTTACAACGGCGGCAGCGACTTCACGGTCAGCGCCACCGGCCTGAACCCCGGCTTCGCATCGGAGTTCTTCCTGAGCCTGAATGACGGCACGAACGGATTCGAAGACCTGGCCGACATCGCGCCGACGACCGCGGGCGCCGCATCGAAGACCTTCAACCTGCCGGCCGTGTCGGGGCCGTCGGTGTTCCGCAACATGTTCGTCAGCACACGTGACGCCAACTGGCGCGAACTGGTTCTTCGCCAGCAGCAGTAAGCAAGAAGGCCTGGGCGCCTCGCGGGCGAAACCTGCCCTGCGGCTACTGCTGCAGGCGCCCGCTGAGGTACGGCTCGGGATCGACGGCGGTGCCGTTCTTGCGGATCTCGAAATGCACCTTCACGCGGTCGGCGTCGCTGCGGCCCATTTCGGCGATCTTCTCGCCCTGGCGCACGACCGCGTTTTCCTTCACGAGGATGGTCTGCGCGTGGGCATAGGCGGTGAGGAAAGTGTCGTTGTGCTTGACGATGACCATGTTGCCGTAGGAGCGCAACTCGCTGCCCACGTACACCACGCGGCCGTCGGCCGAGGCGACGATCGGGTCGCCGAGGCTGCCCGCGATGTCGATGCCCTTGTTGCGCACGCCATCGAAGCGGGCGACGGTGGTGCCGCTGGCGGGGCGGATGAACAGCGTCTGCCGCTGGGCCGGCGGCGTCGCGGCCTGGCCGGGCCGCACAGGGGGGGCGGGCGTGGTGCAGGCCGCGAGGGCCGCGGCAACCAGCGCTGCGGCGCCGGTGCGGAAAAGAAAAGTCTGAAGGTGCATGGCGCTGTTGGAACGGATTCGTTGCGGAGGGTTCCTGCGGTCTGGCACGCCGGGCGCGCCACGCGGCCGATGCTAGCAAACTCGCAGGGCTGTCATTTCAGTGATCCATGGCGCTATGCGCCGCCCGCAGCCCTCGAACCCGGCCTGGCCGGTTCGCAGGACACCGCGGAACCGGCTTCGCCGGGCCGCCGGTGTCGCCCCCGGCGAGGGGGTGGGCGTAGCGACACGAAGTGCGCGAAGCCTGGGGGAGTTTCATTTCAGTGGGATGGGCGTGCCGCGGTCGATGGGCACGGCCGTCACGCTGTTTTTCGGGGAACCGTCGATCAGCAGGTCGGAGTAGGTGAGGTAGACCAGCGTGTTGCGCCTGGCATCGACCATGCGCACCACGCGCAGGCGCTTGAAGAGCACCGAGAGCCGCTCGCTGTAGACCTCCTCGCGCTTCGGCAGCGGCTGCGTGATGCTCACCGGGCCGACCTGGCGGCAGGCGATGGAGGCCTCGGCCTTGTCTTCGGCCACGCCGAAGGCACCGGCCAGCCCGCCGGTCTTGGCGCGCGAGACATAGCAGGTCACGCCGCTGACCTTGGGGTCGTCGTAGGCCTCGATCACGATCTTGTGGTCGGGGCCGATGAGCTTGAAGGCGGTGTCGACATCGCCCACCGTTTCCGCCCTGGCCGCGGATGCCGCCAGCGCAAAGCCGAAGCTGGCGCCGCAGAGGAGGGTGGCGCGAAGTGTCTTGTTCATGAGGTTCGTCAAACGATGCTGAGTTCGTGCACGCGGTCGAAGCTGCCGCGGCGGCGGTCTTCGAAGTAGTGCTCCAGCGCCTGGCGCACGGTGCGGAAGGCGATTTCTTCCCAGGGAATTTCTTCCTCGGCGAAGAGCCGGGCCTCGATGGTCTCGTGGCCCGGGTCGAAGCGGTCGTCGAGCAGGCGGGCGCGGTAGAACATGTGGACCTGGCCCACGCGCACCACGCTGATCACCGCGAACAGGCCTTCCATCTCGAAGTTCGCGCCGGCCTCTTCGTCAGTCTCGCGGGCGGCGCCCTGGGCGGTGGTTTCCTCGAGTTCCATGAAGCCGGCCGGCAGCGTCCACTTGCCCCAGCGCGGTTCGATGTTGCGCTTGCACAGCAGCACCCTGTCGTCGAGGACGGGGATGGTGCCGACCACGTTCAGCGGGTTCTCGTAGTGGATCGTGTGGCAAGCCGGGCAGACGGCGCGCTGCTTGGTGTCGCCGTCGTCCGGAATGCGGTAGACCACCGCGGTGCCGCAGTTCTTGCAGTGCTTGATGGGGACGCGCAGGATCATGGGCCGATGCTGCCGTCTTCAGGCGATCTTGACGGTCAGCGTCGGCAGGCCGGCGACTGCGCCGACCAGCGTGTCGCCGGAAACCACGGCCGCCACGCCTTCGGGCGTGCCGCTGTAGATCAGGTCGCCGGGCTGCAGCTCCCAGGCGGCCGACAGGTGCTCGATGGTTTCGGCCACGTTCCAGATCAGCTTGCTCACGGTGCTGCGCTGGCGGTCGGTGCCATTGACCTGCAGCGAGATCTCGGCGTTCTCGGCATCGCCGGCCTGTGCCACCGGCATGATCGGGCCGATGGGGGCGCTCTGCTCGAAGCCCTTGCCGATGTCCCAGGGGCGGCCCTGCTTCTTCATGTCGTTCTGCAGGTCGCGGCGCGTCATGTCGAGGCCGACCGCGTAGCCGTAGATGTGCTTGTGCGCATCGGCCGCCGAGATGTTCTTGCCACCGATGCCGATGGCGACCACGAGTTCGATCTCGTGGTGCAGGTTCTTGGTGAGCGAAGGGTAGGCCATGGTGCCGGTCTGGCCCGCATCGACCACCACCAGCGCGTCGGCCGGCTTCATGAAGAAGAAGGGCGGCTCGCGGCCGGTGAAACCCATTTCCTTGGCGTGATCTTCGTAGTTGCGGCCCACGCAGTAGATGCGGTGCACCGGAAAGCGGGCAGGCTGGCCGACCACCGGAACCGAGACGGTGGCGGGCGGGGCGAAAACAAACTCGGAAGCCATGGCGACGTGTCCTTTTTCAGCGAAACGGGAGGGAGACCGGCAGTGTGCCAGAGGCAGGGCGGGGTTGCCGCAGCGCTGGGCCCGGGATTCCGGGGCGGCCCACAATAGGCACCCTCCGCGTTGCCCCGATCTCTCCTCGCCACACCATGCCCATTCGATTCGGCAAAGCCGGCAAAGCCACGGCCTTCAACGAACTCGGTCGCCAGCGCGACGTGGAGGGCGACCAGGACGGCGCCCTGGCGGCGTATGCCCGGGCGAGCGCGATCCATCCGCACTGGTCGGCGCCCTGGTACAACGCCGGCCTGATCCACAAGTACCGCGGCGAATGGGCCGCCTCGCTGCAGGCCAACGCCCGAGCCGTGGCGTGCGATCCGGGCAACGAGGGCGCGTTGTGGAACCTGGGCATCGCGGCCACCGCGCTGGGCGACTGGGCCACTGCGCGCCGCGCCTGGCGGAAATACGGCATCCAGATTCCCGATGGCGAGGGGCCGATCGACTTTTTCGTCGGGCTCACGCCGATCCGCGTGCATGGCGACGAGGCCAGCGAGGTCGTCTGGTCGGACCGCATCGACCCGGCGCGCGCCATCCTGCGCAACGTGCCGTCGCCGGCGTGCGGACACCGCTACGGCGACCTGGTGCTGCACGACGGTGCGGCCAACGGCTACCGCCGGCGCGGCGAGCGGGAGGTGCCGGTGTTCGATGCGCTCGAGTTGATCGCGCCCTCGGACTACTCGACCTACGAGGTCTCGGTCGATGACGCCACCGAGGAAGACATCCACGCGCTGACCCGGCGCTTCGAAGCCGCCGATGCCAGTGCCGAGAACTGGACCACGAGCATCCAGGTGCTCTGCAAGGCCTGTTCCGAAGGCCGCCCCGATGGCGAACACAACCATGCGCCCGGCGAACCGCCCCAGGCCTTCGGCCCGTGGCACATCGGCATCGCCGCGCGCGAGGAGGCGCACGCCCGCCGCATCCTCGACGAATGGCGCCAACTCACGCCGAAGGCCGGGCTGCGCGACTTCCGCTGCGTGCTGCAGGCCACACCGCGCTCCTAGCCGGCGCTATGCTTGGGAAATCATGAAGCTGCACAACTATTTCCGCTCCTCCTCCTCGTTCCGCGTGCGCATCGCCCTCAACCTGAAGGGCCTCGATTTCGAGTATGTTCCCGTGCACATCGCGCGCGGCGATCACCGCAGCGGCCCGTACTCCGCCATCTCGGCCGACATGCTGGTGCCGCTGCTCGAAGACGAGGGCGAGCGCTTCTCGCAGTCGATGGCCATCATCGAATACCTCGACGAGACCCATCCCGAGCCGCCGCTGCTGCCGCACGACCCGGTGGGCCGCGCCCATGTGCGCGCGCTGGCGCAGTCCATCGCCTGCGAGATCCATCCGCTCAACAACCTGCGCGTGCTCAAGTACCTCGTGAAGGAACTCAAGCTCGACGATGCGGCCAAGAACGCGTGGTACCGCCACTGGGTGCGCGACGGCATGCTGGCCTTCGAGCGGCAGCTCGCGCAGCATCCCGGCGGCACCTTCTGCTATGGCAACACGCCGACCCTGGCCGACTGCTGCCTCGTGCCGCAGGTCTTCAACGGCCGCCGCTTCGACTGCGACTTCAGCGGCCTGCCGCGCAGCATGGCCGCCTTCGAGGCCTGCATGGAACTCGATGCCTTCCAGCGCGCGCAGCCCTCGCAGGCGCCCGACGCGGAAGCTTGATCGAGCACCGCCATGGACGCGCGCTGGCTCGTTCCGGACTGGCCGGCGCCATCGAACGTGCGGGCCGTCTGCACCACGCGTGACGGCGGCGTTTCGCTGGGACGCTACCGGAGCCTCAACCTCGGCGACCACGTCGGCGACAACGGCGTGCATGTGGCCGAGAACCGCGGCCGCTTGCAGCAGGCCGTTGGCGCACGGACGGTCTTCCTGCAGCAGGTCCACGGCACCGGTGTCGTTGCGCTCGACGCCGCACAGGACATCGTGCGCGACGGCACGGCCGCCGATGCCTGCACCGCCACCGCGGCTGGCCTGGCCTGCACGATCATGGTGGCCGACTGCCTGCCGGTGCTCTTCACCGACGACGCAGGCCATCGGGTGGCGGCCGCGCATGCCGGATGGCGCGGGCTGGCAGGCGGTGTGCTCGAGCAGACATTCAGGCGCTTCGAGGCACAGCAGGCGCATGGCGCTACCAAAGTCATAGCGTGGCTGGGGCCTTGCATCGGCCCCGGGGCTTTCGAGGTCGGGCCCGAGGTCAAGGCCGCTTTCGAGGCGCATGCACCGGAAGCCGCGGCCTGTTTCAAGCCTGCGCCGGCGCCCGGCAAATGGCTGGCAGACCTGTCCGCACTGGCGCGTCAGCGGCTGCGCGTGGCCGGCGTCGATGCGGTGTACGGCAACGACGGCACCCGCGACTGGTGCACTGTCAGCAACCCGTCACGGTTCTTTTCGCACCGGCGGGACGGCATCAGCGGGCGTTTCGCCGCGCTGGTCTGGAAGGTCTGAGCCGTCGTTCTTCGCCGCCTCGCTGGCGGCGCGGCGTGCGGCCTCCTGCGCCTCGGCTTCGCGTTGCTTGATCACGCGGCGCCGGCCGGGCGTGCCCATCAGGTAAACCACCAGTGCCACGGGCGCCAATCCGTACAAAAGAAATGTGAAGATGGCGCCCAGCACGGTGCCCGTGGTGTTGGTGGCCTCGGCCACCGCCATCATCAGCACGACGTAGAGCCAGCCGATCACGATCAGATGAATGAACACAAGAAGTTTCAGTCGGTAAGAGAAAGAGCGGCGTTGTGGGTGCCTTGTGAATGCAGGATACTCAAAACACGCAAGCCATCCGGATTCGATTCAGGCGAGGACCAGGAGACATGATGAAGCAACAAGCGACGGGGGCCGATGCGTTCGCGCCCTTCCAGCAGGCACTGACAGAGGGATGGACCCAGGCGCTGGAATCGTTCCGGCAATCTGCTGCGCAGGGCGGCTCGGCCTTCAATGTCGGGGGCCAGCCGCTGTGGCAGATGCCGCAGGCGGCAAAGATGCCCGAGCTGCCGAAATTCTCCATTGCGCCCGAAAAGCTGCAGGCGATCCAGCAACAGTACGTCGCGGAAGCCACCGAGCTCTGGCGCCAGGGCTTCGATGCCAAGCCCGCGGGCGACAAGCGCTTTGCGAGCGAAGCCTGGGGCAGCAATCCGCTGTCCGCGTTTTCCGCTGCCGTGTACCTGCTCAATGGCCGCACCCTGCTCAGCATGGCAGAGGCCATCGATGCCGACGAAAAGACCAAGGCCCGGCTGCGCTTCGCGGTCGAACAATGGATGGCCGCCTCGTCGCCCAGCAACTCGCTGGCCTTCAATGCCGAGGCACAGAAGAAGGCCATCGACACGCAGGGCGAGAGCATCGCCAAGGGCATCCAGAACCTGCTGCATGACGTCCGGCAAGGCCACCTGAGCATGACCGACGAGAGCGCCTTCGAAGTGGGGCGCAATGTCGCCACCACCGAGGGCGCCGTGGTGTTCGAGAACGAGTTTTTCCAGCTGCTCGAATACAAGCCGCTCACCGCCAAGGTGCATGAGCGGCCCTTCCTGCTGGTGCCGCCGTGCATCAACAAGTTCTACATCCTCGACCTGCAGCCCGAGAACTCGCTGATCCGCTATGCGAACGAGCAGGGCCATCGCGTGTTCGTGGTGAGCTGGCGCAACCCCGACGAGTCGCTCGCCAAGGCCACCTGGGACGACTACATCGAGAAAGCCGCCATCAAGGCGATCCACACGGTGCAGGAAATCAGCGGCAGCAAGCAGATCAATGCGCTCGGCTTCTGCGTGGGCGGCACCATCCTGAGCACCGCGCTGGCCGTGCTCGCGGCGCGCGGCGAGAAGCCGGCCGCATCGGTCACGCTGCTCACCACATTCCTCGACTTCAGCGACACCGGCATCCTCGACATCTTCGTGGACGAGGCGATGGTCGCGTACCGCGAAATGCAACTGGGCAAGGGCGGCCTGCTGCCCGGCATGGACCTGGCATCGACCTTCAGCTTCCTGCGACCCAACGACCTCGTGTGGAACTACGTGGTCGGCAACTACCTCAAGGGCGAAACCCCGCCGCCCTTCGACCTGCTGTACTGGAACAGCGACGCCACCAACCTGCCGGGCCCGTTCTACGCCTGGTACCTGCGCAACACGTACCACGAGAACAAGCTCGCGAAGCCGAATGCGCTCACGGTGTGCGGCGAGAAGATCGACCTCGGCAGGATCGACATCCCGGCCTACATCTACGGCTCGCGCGAAGACCACATCGTGCCGATCGGCGGCGCCTATGCCTCCACGCAGCTGCTGCCGGGCAAGAAACGCTTCGTCATGGGCGCCTCGGGCCACATCGCCGGCGTGATCAACCCGCCCGCCAAGAAGAAGCGCAGCCACTGGATCCGCGAGGACGGCAAATTCCCGAAGACGCAGGCCGAATGGCTGAGCGGCGCGCAGGAGCATCCCGGCAGCTGGTGGACCGACTGGGCACAATGGCTCGAGGGCCATGCGGGCAAGCAGATCCCCGCGCCCAGGACCTACGGCAACGGCAAGGCCTACAAGGCCATCGAGCCGGCGCCGGGCCGATACGTCAAGGCCCGCGCCTGACGCACCCGATCTCATTTTTCAAATCACTTCAACGGAGAACCTCATGGAAGACATCGTCATCGTTTCGGCTGCACGCACGGCGGTCGGCAAGTTCGGCGGCTCGCTCGCCGGCATTGCAGCCACCGAGCTGGGCGCCCTCGTGATCAAGGAAGTGATTGCGCGCGCCAACCTCACGGCCGAGCAGGTCGGCGAGGCGATCATGGGCCAGGTGCTCGCGGCCGGTGCCGGCCAGAACCCCGCGCGCCAGGCCTGGCTCAAGAGCGGCGGCACCAAGGAAACCCCGGCGCTCACCATCAACGCCGTCTGCGGCTCGGGCTTGAAGGCCGTGATGCTCGCGGCACAGGCCGTGGCCACGGGCGACAGCGAGATCGTCATCGCAGGCGGGCAGGAGAACATGAGCGCCGCGCCGCACGTGCTGCCCAATTCGCGCAACGGCCAGCGCATGGGCGACTGGAAGCTGGTCGACACCATGATCGTGGACGGCCTGTGGGACGTCTACAACCAGTACCACATGGGCATCACGGCCGAGAACGTGGCCAAGAAGTTCGGCATCGACCGTGCTGCGCAGGACGAGCTCGCACTCGGCAGCCAGACCAAGGCAGCGGCTGCGCAGGACGCCGGCAAGTTCAAGGACGAGATCGTCGGCGTGAGCATTCCGCAGAAGAAGGGCGACCCCATCGTCTTCAACCAGGACGAGTTCATCAACCGCAAGACCAGCGCCGACGTGCTGGCCGGGCTGCGCCCCGCCTTCGACAAGGCCGGCGGCGTGACCGCGGGCAATGCCTCGGGCCTGAACGACGGCGCCGCCGCCGTGATGGTGATGACGGCCAAGAAGGCCGCCGCCCTCGGCCTCAAGCCGCTGGGCCGCATCGCCAGCTACGCCACCGCCGGCCTCGACCCCGCGATCATGGGCATGGGCCCGGTGCCGGCATCGACCAAGGCGCTGCAGCGCGCCGGCTGGAAGGCCGCCGACCTCGACCTGCTCGAGATCAACGAAGCCTTCGCCGCGCAGGCCTGCGCGGTGAACAAGGAAATGGGCTGGGACGTGAGCAAGGTCAACGTGAACGGCGGCGCGATTGCCATCGGCCACCCGATCGGCGCGTCGGGCTGCCGCATCCTGGTGACGCTGCTGCATGAAATGCAGCGCCGGGACGCCAAGAAGGGCATTGCCTCGCTGTGCATCGGCGGCGGCATGGGCGTGGCATTGACCATCGAACGATAGGTTCAGGCTCCCGGGCCGGGCTCAGGGCGCGTGCACAGGACATCCGGTGTCTTGTGCACGCATGCCACTTTGTTCACCGCCCAAATTTTGGGCAAATTGATTATTCCCTATATAAAACAACAACTTAAATCGCCTTTACAAGGAAGCACATCAGTTACCCCCAAAGTTGTCCACAGAAAATGGGGACGGCACTGATTTCCTCACAATTCGCCTGCAAGTCCTTGTTTTTTGGACACCGCACAGGGAGCGAGGGGCAGGCCCTCAGTCGATGGCCGCCTGCTGCCCGGCGTAATGCAGGCACAGCGTATCGACCAGCGCCTGCGCATAGATCGGCAGCGCCGCCCGGTCCCGCACCAGCAGATACCGCTCCCGCACGCACCATGCATCGCTGAGGTCGATCAGCGCGAGCTGCATGCTCTCCTGGTTGCGCCGCGCCGCCGACTCGGGCACCACGCCGATGCCCACGCCGCTGCCGATCATCCGGCACATCGCGTCGAAGCTGCCGAGCTGGATGCGCAGCTTCTGTCGCTTGCCGAGGTTGTCGGTGATCTGCGCGAGAAAGGCCTGCAGCGTGCTGCCTTGCTGCATGCCGATGGCGTCTTCGTCGAGCGTCTCCGCGAATGAAATCCTGCGGCGCTTCGCGAAGCGGTGCTTGCGCGAGGTGACGAGCACCAGCCTGTCGGTGCTGAAGTGGATCGCCTCCAGGCCCAGCGTGTCGACACGGCCTGCCACGATGCCGATGTCGGCACGGCCGTCGAGCACGCCGCGCGGGATCTGAGCATTCGGTTTTTCCTGAAGGTCGACGTTGATGCGCGGGTTGTGCGCCAGGAAGCCCGGCAGGATTTCGGGCAGGAAATCGGTCACCGCGGTGGTGTTGGCGAACACGCGCAGGTGCCCGCGCAGGCCACCGCCGTATTCGAGCAGGTCGGCGCGCAGCTGCTCGGTCTGGTGCAGCACGAGGCGCGCGTGATGCAGGAAGGCCTCTCCCGGCGGCAGCAGGCGCACGCCGCGGGCCTCGCGCTGCAGCAGCTGCAGCCCGGCCTGCGTTTCCAGCGCCTTGATGCGCGCGCTGGCCGCCGCGAGCGACAGGTGCTGGCGCTCGGCCGCCCGCGTGAGGTTGCCGAGCTCGGCCGCGGCCACGAAGAGGCGCAGGTCGGTCAGGTCGAAAAGCATAGTGCCATCGTACACAAGCCTTCGGAAATTCAGAAGGCTGGGTTCCGAAATCGCAGATTGCGCGCACTGCCGCGGCGGAACACCATGCGGCCATGGAGACAAAGACAATGAAATTCCGCGCACTGGCGCTTCTTTCGCTCGCCGCCGTGGCCCTGGTTGCCGCGAGCCCCGCAACTGCGCAGCCCTATCCTTCGCGCCCGGTCACGCTCGTCGTGCCGCAGGCTGCGGGCGGCACCAACGACATCGTCGGACGCCTCGTGGGCCAGAAGCTCGGCGAGGTGATGAACGCCAGCGTGGTGGTCGACAACCGGCCCGGCGCCGGCGGCAACATCGGCACGCAGCTCGTCGCCAAGGGCCCGAAGGATGGCTACATGCTGCTCATGACCATCAGCAGCAGCCAGGCCATCAACCCGGCGCTCTACAAGAACCCGGGCTTCGACCCGGTGAAGGACTTCAAGCCCGTGGGGCTGATCGGCGCGGTGCCCAACGTGCTGCTGGTCCATCCCTCGTTTCCTGCGAAGAACTTCGGCGAGTTCCTGAAGCTCGCGCGCGAGAAGGGCGCCAACTACCAGTACGCGTCGGCCGGCAACGGCACGCTCAACCACCTGCTCGGCGAAATGCTCAACAGCATGGCCGGCATCTCGCTGCAGCACGTGCCCTACAAGGGCGTGGCGCCCGCGCTCAACGACGTGCTGGGCGGGCAGTTGCCGATCGTGTTCGCGAGCCTGCCTTCGGCGCTCTCGCACATCAAGGCCGGCAAGCTGCGCGCGCTGGCCGTGAGCGGCGGCAAGCGTTCGCCGGTGCTGCCCGATGTGCCCACCATCGCCGAGGCGGTGCCGGGCTACAACGGCACGCTGTGGATCGGCCTGTTCGCGCCCGCCGGGGTGCCGGCCGAGGTGCTCGCGACCCTGCAGGACGCGACGCGCAAGGCGCTGGCCGCCAAGGACCTGCGCGACAGGCTCGACCAGCAAGGCGTCGAGATCGCCGCCCCCACTTCCCCTGAACAGTTCGCGGCGCTGCTGCAGGACGACCTCGCCAAATGGGCGCGCATCGTCAAGGCATCGGGCGCCGCGGTGGACTGAAAGAACCAATGAGCCATCCCACCCAAGAAACCTCCTCCGCGCCGATCGACGGCGATGCGCTGGCGAAGTTCCAGGCCTGGCAGGGCCGCAGCGAAACGCTGGCCGACGAGATCACCGTCGCGCCCGTGCGCGCGTTGTCCGCCACGCTGGACCGCGACGATCCGCTGCCCGCCGCCGGCACGCGCCTGCCCGAGCTCTGGCACTGGCTCTACTTCCTGCCGCACCATCGCCAATCCGAGATCGGCCCCGACGGCCATGCCAGGCGCGGCGGCTTCCTGCCGCCCGTGCCGCTGCCGCGCCGCATGTGGGCCGGTGGCCGGCTCACCTGGGAGCAGGGCAATTCGTTGCAGGTGGGCGATGCGGTCGAGCGCACCTCGACCATCGCCTCGGTCACCCACAAGGCGGGCCGCACCGGCGAGCTGGTGTTCGTGCTCGTGCGTCATGAGGTGCGCAACGAACGCGGCCTGGCACTGACCGAGGAGCACGACATCGTCTACCGCGCCGCGGCCGGGCCCGGCGAGAAGACGCCGCCACCGGCGCCCGCGCCGAAAGACGCCGCCTTCAGCCGCGAGATCACGCCCGACGACGTGCTGCTGTTCCGCTATTCGGCGCTGACCTTCAACGGCCACCGCATCCATTACGACCGGCGCTACGTCACGCAGGTCGAGGGCTATCCGGGGCTGATCGTGCACGGCCCGCTGATCGCGACGCTGCTGGTCGACCTGCTGCGCCGCAACGTGCCGGGCGCCCGGCTCGCGCGCTTCGAGTTCCGCGCCGTGCGGCCGACCTTCGACATCGCGCCGTTCCGCGTGCACGGCAAGCCCGCAGAAGGAAGCAGCGATGGCAAGACCTTCAGCCTCTGGGGCGAAGACGCCGACGGCTGGCTCACGATGCAGGCCACGGCCGTGCTCGCTTGATGGATGGGAGAACAAGGAATGACAAGACCTCTGGACGGCATCACCGTGGTGTCGCTCGAACACGCGATCGCAGCACCGTTCTGCACCCGGCAGTTGGCCGACCTCGGCGCCCGCGTCATCAAGGTGGAGCGGCCCGACGTCGGCGACTTCGCACGCGCCTACGATGGGCGCGTGGGCGGCGAGGCCTCGCACTTCGTCTGGGTCAACCGCTCGAAGGAAAGCCTCACGCTCGACCTCAAGCAGCCCGCCGCGCTGGCGGTGCTGCGGGAGCTGGTGGCCGATGCCGACGTGCTGGTGCAGAACCTCGCACCCGGCGCAGCCGCCCGCATGGGTCTCGGCGCGCAGGTGCTGCAGGCGTTGCATCCACGGCTCATCGTCTGCGACATCTCGGGCTACGGCGAAGACGGGCCGTACCGCGACAAGAAAGCGTACGACCTGCTGATCCAGAGCGAGGCGGGTTTTCTCTCGGTCACCGGCACGCCCGAAGACCCCTGCAAGTCGGGCAACTCCATCGCCGACATCGCGGCGGGCATGTACGCCTACACCGGCATCCTCGCGGCGCTGCTCCAGCGCGGCAAGACCGGCAAGGGCTCGCACATCGACGTGTCGATGCTCGAGTCGCTCGCCGAGTGGATGGGCTACCCGATGTACTACGCCTACGAAGGCGCGCCGCCGCCGCCGCGCAGCGCCGCATCGCACGCGACCATCTATCCCTACGGGCCGTTCCCCGCGGGCGACGGCGGCACAGTGATGCTGGGCCTGCAGAACGAGCGCGAGTGGCGCACCTTCTGCGAGAAGGTGCTGCTGCAGGCGGGGCTGGCCACCGACGCGCGCTTCGACAGCAATGCGCGGCGCAACGAGCACCGCGAAGTCCTGCGCGCGATCATCGTCGAGACTTTCGGCGTGCTGAGCACGGCGCAGGTGCTCGAGCGCCTCGATGTGGCGCAGATCGCCAACGCGCGCATGAACGACATGGCCGGCCTCTGGGCCCATCCGCAGCTGCAGGCGCGCGATCGCTGGCGGCAGGTGGGCTCGCCGGCCGGCGACATTCCGGCCTTGCTGCCGGCCGGGCGGCAGAGCGCGTTCGACTACCGCATGGACGCCATACCGGCGGTCGGCCAGCACACCGACGCCATCCTGCGCGGCCTCGGGCGCAGCGAGGCGGACATTGCCGCCTTGCGCGAGGCGAGGGCGGTGTGAGCACGCCGCTTGCGCTGGCGCGCACCTTTCTCTTCGTGCCCGCCGACCGGCCCGAGCGCCACGCGCGGGCGCTGGCCACCGGTGCGGGCGGCGTGATCGTCGACCTGGAGGACGCGGTGGCGCCCGAGCGCAAGGCCGCGGCGCGCGAAGCGCTCGCAACCTCGTTCGCCGCGCTGCCCGCCGCCGACCGGCGACGCCTGCTGATCCGCATCAATGCCAGCGGCACGCCCTGGCACGAGGCCGACCGCGCGGCCGCGGCCGGACTGGCCGCGCAAGGCCTGACCGCCGGCGTCGTGCTGCCCAAGGCCGAGCATGCGGACGATCTGCGGCGGCTGGCCGAGGCGGTCGGTCCGGCGGGACTGCTCGTGCCGCTCGTCGAATCGGCCGCCGGGCTTGCAGCGGTCGACGAACTTGCCGCCGCGCCGCAGGTGCTGCGGCTCGCCTTCGGCAACCTCGATTTCCAGGCCGACCTCGGCCTTGCCTGCCAGGCGGACGAAGCCGAGCTGGTGCCCGTGCGCCTGGCGCTGCTGCTGGCCTCGCGCCGCGCCGGCCTGCCCGCACCGATCGACGGCGTGACGCCCGACTGGCGCGATGCGCAACGCCTGGCTGCCGACACGGCGCGCGCGCGCCGCGGCGGCTTCGGCGCCAAGCTCTGCATTCACCCCGACCAGGTTGCACCGGTGCATGCCGCACTCGGCCCCAGCGCCGACGAACTGGCATGGGCGCGCCGCGTGATGGCCGCGATGCACGCCGCGGGCGGCGGCGTGGTCAGCCTCGACGGACGCATGGTCGATGCGCCGGTGGTGCGGCTGGCCGAACGTTGGCTGGCACTCGATGCGCCGGTGCCGCCCTGAGTGGCGCGCAAGACCGATACCCGACAACCCAAGGAGACAACGAAGTGAAAGCAACGAAGAACCGGACAGTGCGAACCCTGCTGGCGGCATCCATCGGCGCATGCCTGCTGGCGGCGCAATCGCCGGCCGTGGCGCAAGCCCCCTGGCCCGACAAGCCCGTCACCATGGTCGTGCCGTACTCGGCCGGCGGCCCCACCGACGTGGTGGCGCGCATGCTGGCCATTCCCATGGGCAAGTCGCTCGGGCAGACCGTGATCGTCGAGAACACCGTGGGCGCGGGCGGCACCATCGCGCCCACGCGCGTGGCCAAGGCGGCGCCCAACGGCTACACCATCCTGATCCATCACATGGGCATGGCCACCGCGCCCGCGCTCTACAAGAAGCTCAACTACGACCCGCTGAAAGACTTCGAGTACGTCGGCCAGGTGATGGACGTGCCGATGACGCTGCTCTCGCGCAAGGACTTCCCGGCCAACAACTTCCAGGAACTGCTGGCCTACGTGAAGGCCAACAAGGACAAGGTCACGCTCGCCCATGCCGGCATCGGCGCCGTGTCGCAGCTCTGCGGCATGCTGTTCGCGCACCAGATCGGCGTGCAGCTCACGACCGTGCCTTACAAGGGGGCCGGCCCCGCGCTCAACGACCTCATGGGCGGGCAGGTCGACCTGCTGTGCGACCAGACCACGCAGACCGCACCGGTCATCAAGGACGGCCACCGCGTCAAGGTGTTCGGCGTGACCACGCCCAGGCGCCTGGCCAGCATGCCGGACATCCCGACGCTCGACGAGCAGGGCCTGAAGGGCTTCGACGTGAAGGTGTGGCACGGCATCTACGCGCCGAAGGGAACGCCGCCCGCGGTGATGGAGAAGCTCAACAAGGCCTTGCGCGCCGCGCTGCAGGACGACATGGTCAAGAAGCGCTTCGCCGAGCTGAGCACCGAGGCCGCGCCGATGGACAAGGTCACGCCCGAAGGCCTGCGCGTGCACCTGGCGGCGGAGATCGAAAAGTGGGGGAAGGTGATCCGCGCGGCAGGGGTGCAGGCGGATTGATGTTCGGCGGGCGCAGGTGCGAGGAAATCGAGGGCGCTCACTCGATCAACGAAGACCAGAAATCGATCCGCCGGGCCTCGCCTTGCAAGTTGTAGGCTGGGGTGCCGAAGAAGTGGTGGTACTCGTTGTGAAAGTAGTTTTCGAGGGTGGCTCCGTAGTAGATCAGGTCAGTCTGATGCACTGAAATCACCGGATTTCCCGCACTCGCCGGACGATCCGGCATATAGCGATGGCCACGAATGGGGATGAGCTTCGGGGCGGAATCGACGAGTGCGCGCAGCCGCGCAAAGGCCTCGTCCTCGTTCGAGGGCCTGGGTCCCCAGTCGGCGAGCCAGATCGAGTTCTGCCGGACGTCGAACCACATGCCTTCGAAGGGCCGGTTCATGGCCTGAAGCAGCGCTGGGTCGTCGACGGCGCGCCAATTCGGAAACGGCTCGCCCCATGGCAGCCCGTCGGCGAGAAAAGCACGCAGATCATCCGGGAAGACGAAGCCGAATCGCTTTTCGGCACGTCGGGCTTCCGTGTCGGAAAGCCCCGGCGCGAAACTGACGCCCGCGCGTTCGAGTGCTGTCCGACAGGCTCGCAGGTCCATGGGCCTGGAGGACCGGGACCGTGTCATCCAGGCGCCCCTTGCGCCCGCAGCGTCTCGTCGAGCAGCAGGAGCAACTGCCGCGCGAACACCTCCATGTTCGACGCGCGGTCCGCATCCCCGGTCTCGATCGTCCGGCTTGCAGTGATTGCTCCGGCGACGGCCACGCACACATGCCCCGGCGCATCGCCATAGGGGCTGCCCGAAGGGCCGGCCGCGCCGCTCTCGCAAATGCCCCACGCAGCGCGATGGCTCTCGCGGATACGGTTCGCGATGAAGCGGGCATAGGGCTCGGTTTCCGCGCGCATGCCGGTCATGTCGTCGGGCGTCAGCCCCAGCAGCGCCTTGCCGGCGCGCCGCGAGTAGACGACCGCGCCGCCGAGGAAGAAGGCCGATGCGCCGGGGATGGCGAGCAGGGCGGCCGACACCAGGCCGCCGGCCGAAGACTCGGCAACCGCTACCGTCTGGCGCCGCTCGCGCAGCGTCGCGCCGACCCGGGCGGCGAGCACGGAAAGCGGTTCGAGGCCGCTCATGCCGTCTTGCGGCGGCTGCCCGGGCGCTGCACGTAGGCCGGCGCCCGCTCGTGGCTCGCCGTGCTGCCGTACACCGTGTCCGCCGGGTAGTACTCGGCCTGCAGCTGCACCCGGGCCGCGGCTTCCTCGCCCGCGGTGTGGGCGATGAAGGCCAGCATCAGGTCGGTGCCCGCCGAGACGCCGGCCGAGGTCCAGACGTTGCCGTCCTGCACGAAGCGCTGCTCGACCACCTTCACGTCGCCGAGCGCGCGCAGGCGGTCGAGCGAACCCCAGTGCGTGGTCGCGGTCCTGCCGGAGAGCAAACCCGCGGCGTGCAGCACGAACGCGCCGGTGCACACCGACAGCAGCGCCTTGCAGCCGGGCGCCTGCGCGGCCAGGAACTGCACCATGGCGGGGTTGTCGACCTCGCGGCGCGTGCCCATGCCGCCGGGCACCAGCAGGTGGTCGAGCGGCGGGCAGTCGGCAAAGGAGACGTGCGGGTTGACCGAGAGGCCCTTGGCGCAGACCACCGGCTCGCGCTTCTCGGCGACGATCAGGCAGTTGCCGGGGCCGGCGGCCAGCTTGCTCCACATGGTGAGCATTTCCCAGGGGCCGACGAAGTCGAGTTCCTCGACCTCGGGGAATACGATGATCCCGAAATTCATACTTTCGAACTCCTTGGCAGCTTCGCTCGTGCAAGAGCGCGGGAGCCTGAGCATATAGGTTGCACAAAAGGCCGCTCCGTGACAGCTGGTTGCAAGCTTGGCTCAGTGTTTTCCTCAGAGATCGATGGCGCGAAAATGGCTAGAGTGAAGGCGGCCGTTCAGGCTTTTGCTAGGTACGAACATCAAGGAAATTTCATGAGCAAAAAAGTTGCATATGTCACCGGGGGCATGGGTGGCATCGGAACAGCCATCTGCCAACGTCTGCACAGAGACGGATTCACCGTGGTCGCCGGTTGCGGCCCTACGCGCGACCATGCCAAATGGCTGGCCGAACAGAAAGCCGAAGGCTTCGAGTTCCACGCCTCGGTCGGCAATGTCGGCGACTGGCAATCCACCGTCGAGGCCTTCTCCGCTGCCAAGGCGGCGCATGGCCCGATCGACGTGCTGGTCAACAACGCCGGCATCACGCGCGACCGCATGTTCCTCAAGATGACCCCCGAGGACTGGAGCGCGGTGATCGAGACCAACCTCAACAGCATGTTCAACGTCACCAAGCAGGTGGTGGGCGACATGGTCGAAAAGGGCTGGGGCCGCATCATCAACATCAGCTCCGTCAACGGCGCCAAGGGCCAGGCGGGCCAGACCAACTATTCGGCGGCCAAGGCCGGCATGCACGGCTTCACGATGGCGCTGGCGCAGGAGCTGGCGAGCAAGGGCGTCACGGTCAACACCGTGAGCCCGGGCTACATCGGCACCGACATGGTCAAGGCCATCCGCCAGGAAGTGCTCGACAAGATCGTGGCCACCATCCCGGTCAAGCGGCTGGGCGAGCCGAGCGAGATCGCCTCGATCATCGCGTGGCTGGCGACCGACGAAGGCGGGTATTCGACAGGGGCCGATTTCTCGGTCAATGGCGGCCTGCACATGCACTGAGCATGCTGACTGCACCCTGATCAAAAAACCCGCCTCGGCGGGTTTTTTTGTTCCAGGGATGTGGCTTCTACGCATGGAAAGTCGCCCAGACAGAACTACAGTTCCGAACCCTCCGGAGGCACCATGGAAAACACAACAAGCGCACCCCCCAGAAAGCTCCCGCTCTACCGCTCCCTCTACGTGCAGGTGATCACGGCGGTGATCATCGGCGTGCTGCTCGGCTACTTCTATCCGGCGGCCGGCGAGGCGATGAAACCGCTGGGCGACGGCTTCATCAAGCTGATCAAGATGATCATCGCGCCGATCATCTTCTGCACGGTGGTGGTCGGCATCGCCGGCATGGAAGACATGAAGAAGGTCGGCAAGACCGGCGGCCTGGCACTCTTGTACTTCGAGATCGTGAGCAGCATCGCGCTGCTGGTGGGCCTGGTCCTGGTCAACGTGCTCAAGCCCGGCGTCGGCATGAACATCGATCCCACCACGCTCGACACCAAGTCCATCGCCGCCTACACCGGCCCGGGCAAGATGACCGGCACGGTCGACTTCCTGCTCAACGTGATCCCGAGCACGGTGGTCGACGCCTTCGCCAAGGGCGAGATCCTGCAGGTGCTGCTGATCGCGGTGCTGTTCGGCTTTGCGCTGCACAGGTTCGGCGGCCGCGGCACGCTGGTGTTCGACGTGATCGAGAAGGGCTCGCACGTGCTCTTCGGCATCGTCAACTACATCATGAAGCTGGCACCCATCGGCGCCTTCGGCGCGATGGCCTTCACCATCGGCAAGTACGGCGTGGGCAGCCTGTTCTCGCTGGGCAAGCTCATGGGCACGTTCTACCTGACCTGCCTGCTGTTCATCTTCGTGGTGCTCGGGCTCATTGCGCGGGTGCACGGGTTCAGCATCTGGAAGTTCATCAAGTACATCAAGGAAGAGCTGCTGATCGTGCTGGGCACCTCGTCGAGCGAATCGGTGCTGCCGCGCATGATGGAGAAGATGGAGAACCTGGGCGCGAACAAGACCTGCGTCGGCCTGGTGATCCCGACCGGCTACTCGTTCAACCTCGACGGCACCTCGATCTACCTGACGATGGCGGCGGTGTTCATCGCGCAGGCCACCAACACGCCGATGACGCTGACGCAGGAGATCACGCTGCTCGCCGTGCTGCTGCTCACGTCGAAGGGCGCTGCGGGCGTCACGGGCAGCGGCTTCATCGTGCTGGCGGCCACGCTCTCGGCCGTGGGCCATGTGCCGGTGGCGGGGCTGGCGCTGATCCTCGGCATCGACCGCTTCATGTCGGAAGCGCGCGCGCTGACCAACCTGATCGGCAACGGCGTGGCCACCATCGTGGTGGCCAAGTGGACCCACGAGCTCGACACCGAGCGGCTGAAGGCCGGGCTCAACAACGAGAGCTGGATCGAAGCCCAGGAACCCGAAGTACTGGAAAACGCCCGCGACAGCAAGATGGCTGGATGAAGTGAGACTCCCCCAGGCTTCGCGCACTTCGTGTCGCTGCGCCTTCCCCCTCGCCGGGGGCGACACCGGCGGCCCGGCGAAGCCGGTTCCGCGGTGTCCCGCGAACGGGCCGTGCCGGTGTTCTGTGCACGCATCCCGGCCCCCAATACATCCCCACCAGGATGGCCGTGTGAAATAAAAGGGTAGGCATCGTTCCTGCAGAATGCAGCGATGCCGCACAGCGTCTCCCTGATCAACACCATTGCCGCCGGCCTCGGCCTGGCGCTGGTGTTCGGTTTCCTGGCAGCCAGGCTGCGGCTGCCGGCGCTGGTGGGCTACCTGCTGGCGGGCGTGATCATCGGCCCCTTCACGCCGGGCTTCGTGGCCGATGCGGGCATTGCCGCCCAGCTTGCCGAAATCGGCGTCATGCTGCTGATGTTCGGTGTCGGCCTTCATTTCTCCCTCGACGACCTGCTGGCGGTGCGCAAGATCGCGCTGCCCGGCGCACTGGCGCAGATTGCCGTCGCCACGCTGCTCGGCGGCGGCCTCGCCATGTGGTGGGGCTGGAGCCCCGGCGCGGCGCTGGTGTTCGGGCTGGCGCTGTCGGTGGCGAGCACCGTCGTGCTGCTGCGCGCGCTGGAAAGCCTCGGCATCCTCGATTCGTACACCGGCCGCATCGCCGTCGGCTGGCTCGTGGTGGAAGACCTGGCCATGGTGCTCGTGCTGGTGCTCATGCCGCCGCTCGCGGGTGTGCTGGGCGGCCAGCCGGACCAGGCCGGGGGACCCGCCGAACCGCTGTGGCAGACGCTCGGCCTCACGCTGCTGCAGGTCGGCGGCTTCGTCGCCCTGATGCTGGTGGTGGGGCGGCGCGTGTTCCCGTGGATCCTCTGGCAGGTCACACGCACCGGCTCGCGCGAGCTGTTCACGCTGTGCGTGGTGGCTGCCGCGGTCAGCATCGCCTTCGCCTCGGCGGCGCTGTTCGGCGTGTCGTTCGCGCTCGGTGCCTTTTTCGCCGGCATGGTGATGCGCGAGTCGCAGTTCAGCCACCGCGCGGCGCAGGAGTCGCTGCCGCTGCGCGATGCCTTCGCCGTGCTGTTCTTCGTGTCGGTCGGCATGTTGTTCGATCCCTCGGTGCTGATCGAGCGCCCGCTGCAGGTGCTGGCGGTGGTGGGGGTGATCGTGCTGGGCAAGTCGCTCGCGGCCTGCGCGCTGGTGCTGGCGTTCCGCTATCCGCTGGCCACGGCACTCACGGTGAGCGCGAGCCTGGCGCAGATCGGGGAGTTCTCGTTCATCCTGGCCGGGCTCGGCGTGTCGCTCGGGCTGTTGCCGGTGGAGGGGCAGAGCCTGGTGCTGGCGGGCGCGCTGATTTCCATCGCCACCAACCCGCTGTGGTTCAGCCTGATCGCGCCGCTGGAGAAGTGGCTGCATGCCCATTCCTCGTTCGCGCGCGGCCTGGCGTCGCGCGACGATCCGCTGGCGGAACTGCCGATGACCACCGAGGCCCGGTACCTCTCCAGGCAGGTGGTGCTGGTCGGCTATGGCCGGGTGGGTCGCCGCATCGCGGCCGAACTCGAGGCGAACGACATTCCCTACGTGGTGGCCGAGCAGAACCGCGAGCTGGTCGAAAAGCTGCGCGAGGCCGGCATCGCGGCCGTGTGGGGCGATGCGGCAGACCCCGCCGTGCTGATCCAGGCTCACGTTGCACGCGCCCGCGTGCTGGTGGTGGCCACGCCCGACACCCTGAACGTGCGCCAGATGATCGAAACTGCCCGCACGCTCAATCCGTCGATCCAGACCGTGATCCGCAGCCACAACGAGCAGGAGGCCCGGCTGCTCACGCAGGAAGCGGCGGTCACCGTCTTCCTCGGCGAGCAGGAACTGGCCCAGGCCATGGCCCGCGATGTGGTGCAGCGGGCGGTCTCGATGGCCGTCCCGGCCTGAACACCGGTTCGGTTCAGAGGTCTTCGATGACCAGCGTGCGGTAGCGCTGCGCGATGGAGTAGGGCACGGTACGCACCTGTTCCATCAGGCGGTTGGCAGCCGCTTCATCCCTTGTCCTGACCAGGAGGCCCGTGTGGCCCTCGCGCGCCAGCTTGGTGTAGGCGCGCACCGTGGCGGCGTCGGTGCCGGCGGAGGGCAGGGGGTTGTCCGAGTCCCTGACGGTGGGCGTGATTTCTTCCAGCACCGTCTGGGGAGGCAGCAGATAGACCTCGTCGCCGCTCATGCCTTTCTCGATCAGCCGATGGCCGACGCGATTGGCGTCCTCCGCGCTCGGGAACATCACCATCGAATAACCGGTCGGGTAGAAGGCCCCGCCGATACTCGATCGCATGTAGGGTTCAAGAGTGAAATGCTTCATGCTTGCCTCCTGGTTTTTTTGGAAGGTCCCTGACGACAACATTAGGCCGCACAGCGCACGAGCTCTGTAGGAGAAGCCCGAAAGCTGTCAACCGCACCCATCTTCCATCCATTTGACAGAAGAAACACCCTGCATGCCCCGCATTTCCATGCCTTCACTCAGAAACATCGCGCTGACCGTCCACGAACTGGAGGAGGGGGAGTTCTATTGGGTGCTGATGGAGGCGGTGGAAGGTGACGTGCCCAACGCGGAGCACCACATCTACGAGCCGCTGGAGGCCGCCCACGATCCGTATGCCAGCTATTCCAACGCGCTGGTCGCGGGCGTCGCGGTGCTGCGCCGGTTGTTCGGCGCGGACGGAAAACCCGTCTGAGTCCCGGCGGGGGCGGGGGCTGCCTTCGGGCCGCTCCCTATAATTCCGCCGGCTTGGTGCGGCAGTTTGTCTTAACTGGCGCCACCACGCACACGGTTCGAAGGTGCCCCGCATGCCATTCAGTGGCCTGGGGGTTAAACGGGAAGCAGGTGCGCTGCGTCTTCACGGACGCATCCATTCCTGCGCTGCCCCCGCAACGGTCAGCGGATCTGGAAACCCTCGTGCCAATGCCCTGTCGGCATTGGCAGCCACTGCGCCTCGGCGTGGGAAGGCGGGGGTTTCGGCCCCGATGTGCACTCATCCTGCCCATCGGAGCGCTCCGCGAGCCCGGATACCGGCCTTCGCAACCGCCTTCGGACGCTGCGGGAGTGCGGGTCCGGGCATGCCGCTTCGCCCTCGCGTGAACCGGCCCGCCCTTCGCCGCCTCCTTCGACGTCCTCATTCGGTCAGGAGCCTGCGGGGACGCAGGCCGGAGGAGAAGTCACATGGGTCATGCATCGCCGGCGCGCGATCGCAGGGGCGTGCCGCTGCAATGGGCACGCCTTTCGGGTCTTTCACTGGGTCTGGGGCTGGCTTTCGGACCGGGCAGCGCCTTGGCGCAGCCGGATGAAGCGACGAACAAACGCAACAACGGCCTCGCGCCGGTGCAGGTCGAGGCCAGTCGCCGCACGCCGCTTGCCATCGACGAGCCCTCGCACACCGGCAGCCGCCTGGGCCTCACGCCGCTGGAAACGCCCGCGAGCATCGAGGTGCTGAGCGGCGACACCGTCCGCGCGCGCGGCGACGTGTCGGTGGTCGAGGCCGTGACCCGCGCCACCGGCATCACCGCCACGCCCGGTCCCGGCAACGGCGGCACGGCGCTGGCGGCGCGCGGCTTCACGGGCCACGGCTCGGTGATGCAGCTGTTCGACGGCACGCGCCTCTATGCGGGCGCCGGCACCGTCACCTTCCCGTTCGACACCTGGTCGGTCGACCGCATCGAGGTGCTGCGCGGCGCCGCGTCGGTGATGTTCGGCGAGGGCGCCATCGGCGGCGCGGTCAATGTCGTGCCCAGGAAGCCCACGCGCGGCGCGATCGAGAACGAGGCACTCGTGACCGCGGGCTCCGACGCCACGCGGCAGGTCGCCTTCGGCAGCGGCGGCGCCATCAACGACATGCTCTCCTACCGCTTCGACATCAGCCACCGCAAGACCGACGGCTTCATGCTGCGCGGCGAGGCCGAGAGCCTGGCGGTGGGCGCGGCCGTGCGGCTCGACGTGTCGCCGCAGCTGCAGTTCACGCTGTCGCACGACGAGGGCCGCCAGTCGCCGCAGCGCTACTACGGCGTGCCGTTGATCAACGGCCGCGTCAGCAGCCTGAACCGCACGCAGAACTACAACCTCGACGATGCCGAGATCAAGTACCGCGACCGCTGGACCCGCCTGGATGCCCAATGGACGCCCAACGACGCTGTCACCGTGCGCAACCAGCTCTACCGGCTCGACAGCAAGCGCCACTGGCGCAACAGCGAAACCTACACCTACAGCGCCACCACCCGCCGCGTGACGCGCGGCGATTACCTGGAAATCGGCCACGACCAGGAGCAGATCGGCAACCGCACCGACGCCACCTTCAAGCACACGCTGTTCGGCCTGGCCAACCAGGTGCTGGTGGGCTTCGATGCGAACCGCATCGACTTCCTGCACACCAACGATTCGCCGTATGGCGGCCGCTCGGTGGTCGACCCCTTCGTCTTCAACCCCGGCAACTACGCCTCGCCGGTGGCCTACACGCCGCGCTACAAGACCAAGACCCACACCTACGCCTTCTTCGCCGAAGACAAGCTGGCCTTCAACGAGCAGTGGTCGGTGGTGGGCAGCCTGCGCTGGGACCACGCGAAGATCGCGCGCTCCGACCTGCAGAACGCGGCCAACAACTTCCGCAAGACCTTCGTCTACGGCACGGGCCGGCTCGGCGTGGTGTACGCGCCCGATGCATCGCAGTCGTTCTATGCGCAGGTGGCGCGGGCGGCCGATCCGCTGGGCTCGCTGGTCACCACCTCGGCCTCGCAGGCGGGCTTCGACCTGAGCACCGGCAAGCAGGTCGAAGTGGGCTACAAGCGCCAGCTGGCCGACGGCCGCGGCGCATGGTCCGTGGCGGCCTACCGCATCGAGAAGAGCAAGCTGCTCTCGCGCGATGCCAGCGATCCCACCCTCGTGCAGCAGGTCGGCAAGCAGTCGTCCGAGGGCATCGAGGCCACGCTCGACCTGGCATTGACCTCCACGCTCCGGCTCGAAGCCAACGTCGCCAAGCTGCGCGCACGCTATGACGACTTCAACGAAGTCGTCGGCAGGTCGCTGGTCTCGCGCGCGGGCAACACGCCGACCGGCGTGCCCGAGGAGGCGGCCAACCTCTGGCTCAACTGGCGCTTCCTGCCGCAGTGGGAGGCCGAGTTCGGCGTGCGCTATGTCGGTCCGCGCCAGGTCGATGCGGCCAACTCGCGCAAGATCGGTTCCTACACCGTGGCCGACGCGGGCGTGAGCTGGCAGGCGAACCCGTCGCTCAAGCTGGCGCTGCGGGCCTACAACCTGGCCGACCGCAGGTACGCGGTGTCGTTCTCGAACGGCGGCAACCAGTGGCTGCTGGGCCGGCCGCGCTCGGTCGAGCTGTCGGCGCTGGTCAACTTCTGAGCACGACGATGCCATCCGCATGGCGCCGCGCCTGGCCCCGGATTCGCCACGGGCTCTACTGGACGCACCGGTGGCTGGGCATCGGCGGCTGCCTGCTGTTCGTCATGTGGTTCGTCTCGGGCGTGGTGATGATGTACGTGGGGTATCCCAACCTCACGGACGAAGAGCGCTTGGCCGGCCTGGCCCCGGTGCGTTTCGAGCAGGCGGTAGTCACGCCATCCGCCGCGCTCGAGGCGCTGCCGCAGGCCGCGCGTGCACAGCCGCCGCGGCGCATGGTGCTGGAGACGCAGGGCGGCGCCGACCCGTTGCCGGTGTGGCGCATCGTCGATTCGCGCGGCGGGCGGCATGCGGTGTCCGCGCGCGATGGCCGTGTGCTCGGACAGGTCGATGCCGCGCAGGCCGAAGCCATCGCCCGCGATTTCTCCGGCCAATCCGGCGCTCACTGGGCCGAGACGCTGGAGCGCGACCAGTGGACCGTGCCCCAGGGCCTGAATCCGCTGCGCCCGCTGCACCGCATCGAAGTCGGCGACGCGGCCGGCACCGAGCTCTACGTGTCCTCGCGCACCGGCGAGGTGGTGCGCGACACCACGCGCTCCGAACGCTTCTGGAACTGGCTCGGCTCGGTGCCGCACTGGATCTACTTCACGCCGCTGCGCGCCGATCCGCCGCTCTGGCACGACGTGGTGGTGTGGCTCTCGGCCGCCTGCATCGTCTCGGCCGTGACCGGCATCGTCATCGGCATCCTGCGCATCCGGCTGCGCCGGCGCTTCCGCAGTGGCGCGGTCACGCCCTACACCGGGTGGATGGCCTGGCACCACATCGCGGGGCTGATCGGCGGCTTCTTCGTGCTGACGTGGATCGTCAGCGGCTGGCTCTCGATGAACCCCAATGGCTGGTTCCAGCGCGGGCCGGGCGATGCGGCCGCGATGGCGCGCTACACCGGGGCCGGCTCGTCGCCGTTCCCGTGGCCGCCGGCCGTGTTGCCGGCGGGCGAGGGCGCTGCTGCACCCCGCGAGGCGCTGCTGACCTGGTTCGACGGCAAGCCGCTGCTGCAGCTGCGCGATGCACAAGCGCGCCTGCGGGTGGTGGATGCCGCCACCGGCGCACCGGTGTCGATCGCTCGCGAAGAGATCGCGAATGCCGCCGCTCGGCTGCGGCCCGGCGCCCGCGTGACGCAAACGACGCTGCAGACGCGCGAAGACTTCCACTGGTACGGCCACCACCGCGAACGCACCCTGCCCATCTGGCGCCTCGAATTCGATGACGCCGCGCGCAGCTGGATCTACATCGATCCCGCGAGCGGCCAGGTGGCCGGCAGCAACGACAGCAACTCGCGCCTGCGCCGCTGGCTCTTCAACGCCGCGCACAGCCTCGACTTTCCCTGGCTGATCCAGTACCGGCCGGCCTGGGATATCGTGGTGTGGCTGCTGTCGCTCATCGGCGCGGTCGCCTCGGCCAGCGGCGTGGTGATCGGCTGGCGCCGGCTGCGGCGCAAGCCTCGGCCGGCTGTGCCGGGAGCGCAGCGCGCGCTCCAGCGTTCATGACAGGGGCTTGCGCAAGCCGGCCCATCCACCAACAATCAACTTTCGCACTGCGGTGCAATTCAGGAGGTGCTCGATGCACATCGAACCAGGTCTCGTCGACGGATCCAAGATATTCCTCAGCTACGCGACGGCAGCCGCCGCGCTCGCCTACACGGGCAAAGTGGCCATCGATACCCTCATGAAGGACGGCATGGCCGCCTTGGCGCTGCGCTCGGCCATTGCCGTGGCGCTGGTGTTCTGCTTCTTCGAGGTGTTCCCGCACCATCCCGTGGGTGTGTCCGAAGTGCACCTGATTCTCGGCACGACCCTGCTGCTGGTGTTCGGGTTGGCGCCCGCAGCCCTCGGCCTGGCGGGCGGGTTGCTCATTCAAGGCCTGTTCTTCGAACCCCAGGACCTGCCGCAGTACGGCATGAACGTCACCACCTTGCTGGTGCCCCTGTTCGCGACTTCCGCGCTGGCACGTCGGATCATTCCCCGGAACGTGGCCTACGTGGACATCAGCTACCAGCAGGCCTTCAAGCTGTCGGTGGCCTACCAGGGGGGCATCGTGGCCTGGGTCGGCTTCTGGGCGCTCTACGGACGCGGCATGGGGCTCGAGAACCTGGGCCAGATCGCCAGCTTCGGCGCTGCCTACATGACCGTCGTGCTGGTCGAGCCGCTGGTCGACCTGGGTGTGCTGGCCGTCGCCAAGGGCTGGCGCCGTCTGCAAGGGACGGTCTTCGTCGAGCGCCGCTTGTACGGCAGCGTCTGAGTCAAGCGCTGTTGCAGCGCCCTCGAGCACGCCTCGGGGGCGCTGCCGCGTGCCCGTTTTTCCGCCATCCATTTCCGCGCCATCGGCGCCTGAAAGAATTTCTCCATGACCCCCAGCAACGCCAAGATCCCCGTCACCATCGTCACCGGCTTCCTCGGCAGCGGCAAGACCACGCTGCTGCGCCACATCCTCGGCAACGCCGAGGGGCGGCGCATCGCGGTGATCGTCAACGAGTTCGGCGAACTCGGCATCGACGGCGAGATCCTGCGCGGCTGCGGCATCGGCTGCGACGACGAGGGCAACGCGCGCGAGGGCGCGCTCTACGAGTTGGCCAACGGCTGCGTCTGCTGCACCGTGCAGGAAGAGTTCCTGCCCGTGATGCTGCAGCTGGCCGAGCGGCGCGGCGACATCGATGCGGTGCTCATCGAAACCTCGGGCCTCGCATTGCCCAAGCCGCTGGTGCAGGCCTTCCAGTGGCCGGACATCGCCAACATCTTCACCGTCGATTCGGTGGTCACCGTGGTCGATGGCCCGGCTGCCGCCTCGGGCCAGTTCGCCGAGAACCCGGGCGAGGTCGATGCGCAGCGCCGCGCCGACCCCAACCTCGACCACGAATCGCCGCTGCACGAGCTGTTCGAAGACCAACTCTCGGCCGCCGACCTCGTGGTGCTCAACAAGACCGACCTGATGGACGAAGCCGCGCGCGCCAAGGTCGAGGCGCTGGTGCGCGAGGAGCTGCCGCCCGAGGTCAAGATCGTCGCCGCCACCGAAGGCAGGTTGCCGCTCGCGCTGCTGCTGGGGCAGGGCCGCGCCGCCGAAGCGTCGATCCACCTGCGCGAAAGCCACCACGACCACGAGGAAGACCACGACCACGACGAGTTCGACGCGCTCGTGATCGAGCTGCCGCCCGTGGACCGCGACGATCTGCTGAGCACGCTGGCCGCGCTGGTCGAACGGCACACCATCTACCGCGTGAAGGGCTTCGTCGCGATTCCGGGCAAGCCGATGCGCCTCCTGGTGCAGGGCGTGGGCCGCCGCTTCGACCATCACTTCGACCGCCGCTGGCGCGACGGCGAAGCGCAGCGCACGCGCCTCGTCTTCATCGGCGAGGACCTCGACGAGGCCGTGCTGCGCAAGGCGCTGGAAGGCGTGGCCGCCGTGCCGGCCTGACCGCATGCACCTGCTGAGCACCCAGCCCGGACGCTTCGTCGAAGACGACAGCGTCGTCACCCGGCTCGACCAGACGCCGGGCGACATCGTGGTGCTCAGCTCGGCCGACACCACGCTCGCGCTGCTCGCCGCGGCGCGCACCGCGCTGGCGGCCACCGATCCCGGCTACCCGTCGCTGCGGCTGGCCAACCTGATGCACCTGCGGCAGCCGGCCTCGCTCGACCTGTATGTCGACGAGGTGCTGCAGCATGCGCGCGTGGTGGTGGTCGATCACCTGGGGGCGGAGTCGGCCTGGGCCTACGGGCTGCAGCAGCTCGAGACGCTCGCGAAGCGCAAGGGCCAGCAGCTCGCGATGTTCTCGGGCGACCTGCAGGAGGACGAAGACCTGCTTGCCCGCGGCACCACGCCGCGTGCCGTGAGCCGCCGGCTGTGGCAGTACATGCGCGCGGGCGGCGCGGGCAATGCAATGCAGTTCCTGCGCGCGGTGGCTTTCCACGGCCTCGGCCATGGCGAAGCGCCGCTGCCGCCGCGCAGCCTGCCGCAGGTGGCGCTGCATGTGCCGCGCGGCATGGACGCCGCACACACCGTCGCCGGCATCGACGACCTGCGCGCCGGCTGGCATGCGGGCGCGCCCGTGGTGGCGCTGGTGTTCTACCGCTCGCACCTGCTGTCGGGCAACACCGCGGCTTTCGATGCGTTGGCTGCCGCGCTGCATGCCGAGGGACTGAACCCGCTGCCGGTCGCACTCGATTCGCTGAAGGACCCGCTGTGCCTGTCCGCATTCCGCGGCCTGTGCAGCGAACACGCGGTGCAGCTCGTGCTCAACACCACCGCCTTCGCGGCGCTGGGGCAGGGTGCGCAGGACGGCGAAGGCGAGCCCGTCGCGCTGGCCGGCGATGCACCGGTGCTGCAGGTGATCGTGAGCGGCGGCAACCGCGAAGACTGGCTGGCCGACAGCCAGGGCCTGCGCCCGCGCGACATTGCGATGCAGATCGCCCTGCCCGAGATGGACGGCCGCATCATCACGCGCGCCGTGAGCTTCAAGGGCCTGTCGCACCGCTGCGCGCTGACGCAGACCGAGGTGGTGAGCTACCAGCCCGAGCCCGACCGCATCGCCTTCGTGGCCGAGCTTGCGCGCCGCTGGTGCCGCCTGCGCAGCCTGCACGCGGCCGACAAGCGCATCGCGCTGATCCTGGCGAACTATCCCGGCAGCGAAGGCCGCATCGGCAGCGGGGTGGGGCTCGACACGCCGGCCTCGGTGATCGCCATCCTGCGCGCGATGCAGGCCGAGGGCTATGCGCTCGGTGAACCTGGTTCGATGCCCGCCGATGGCGATGCGCTGATGCGGAAGCTGCAGGAAGGCATCGCCAACGATCCGGCCCAATGGTCCGCACGGCCCGCCTGGCAGAGCTACGCGCTCGCCGACTACCGCGCGCGGCTCGCGGGCCTGCCCGACGGGATGGCCGCCGCCATCGACGCGCGCTGGGGCTCGCCCGAGCAAGACCCGATGCTGCGGCAGGGTCGCTTCATGATCGCCGGGCTGCGGCTGGGCCATGCGTTCGTCGGCATCCAGCCTGCACGCGCGTTGGGCACGCTGGACACACAGGGCGTGGCCGACTACGCGAGCTACCACGATGCCGAACGGGTGCCGCCGCACAGCTACCTCGCGTTCTATTTCTGGCTGCGCGATGCCTTCGCCATCGATGCGGTCGTGCATGTCGGCAAGCACGGCAACCTCGAATGGCTGCCGGGCAAGAGCATTGCGCTGTCGCAGACCTGCTGGCCCGATGCCATCCTCGGGCCGCTGCCCAACGTCTACCCCTTCATCGTCAACGACCCGGGCGAGGGCGCGCAGGCCAAGCGGCGCACGCAGGCGGTGATCGTCGATCACCTGATGCCGCCGCTCACGCGCGCCGAGAACCACGGCCCGCTGCAGGACCTGGAGCGCCAGGTCGACGAGTACTACGACGCGCTGCTGGTCGATGCGCGGCGCGCCAAGGTGCTGCGCGCGCAGATCCTCGCGGCCGTGCGGGCGCAGCACCTGGTCGAGGAACTGGGCATGCCGGGCGTGGAAGACGATGCCGTGCTGGCGCGCGTCGATGCCTACCTGTGCGAACTCAAGGAAACGCAGATTCGCGACGGGCTGCATGTGTTCGGCGCCTCGCCGCAAGAACGGTTGCGGCGCGACACGCTGCTCGCGATCGCGCGCTACCCGTCCGCGGACGGGATGGGCGCGAATGCCGGGCTGCTGGGGGCGCTGACACAGGACCTGCTGCCGGGCGAAGCCTTCGACCCGCTGGACATCGACGCGGCCAGGCCCTGGCAAGGGGCGCGGCCGGCGTTGTTGCAATCGGTGAGCGCCGATCCGTGGCGGCATCACGGCGACACGCGCGAACGGCTGGAGCTGCTCGCCCAGCGTCTGCTGGAAGAAGAGAACGCCTGCCCGCCCGGCATGCCCCGGACCACCGCCGTGCTGGGCCGCATCGAACACAGCCTCGCACCGGCGCTCGACGCCTGTGGTCCGCAGGAGCTGCTGCAGCTTTCGCGTGCGCTGCAGGGCCGCTTCGTGCCACCGGGTCCCAGCGGATCGTCATCGCGCGGCCGGCCCGACGTGCTGCCGACCGGGCGCAACTTCTATGCGGTCGACACCCGTGCCATTCCCACGCCCACCGCCTGGATGCTGGGCCTCAAATCTGCCGCGCAGCTGGTCGAACGCCACCTGCAGGCGCACGGCGACTACCCGGTGGCGATGGGCCTGTCGGTCTGGGGCACGGCCACCATGCGCACCGGCGGCGACGACCTGGCGCAGGCCTTCGCGCTGATCGGCGTGCGGCCCAAGTGGGCGCCGGGCAGCCAGCGCGTGGTCGATTTCGAGGTGCTGCCCACGGTGGGGCTCGGGCGTCCGCGCATCGACGTGACGCTGCGCATCTCGGGCTTCTTCCGCGATGCCTTCCCCGGCGCCGTGCAGATGTTCGATGCCGCGGTGCAGGCCGTCGCATCGCAGGCGGACGAAGACGCCGAGCGCAACCCGATCCGCGCGCGCATCCTGCGGGAGAGTGCGGCACTCGAAGAACAGGGCCTCGCGCCGGAAGCCGCACGCACGCAGGCCGGATGGCGCGTGTTCGGCTCCGCACCGGGCAGCTACGGCTCCGGCCTTCAGCCCTTGTTCGACCACGGCAATTGGCAGACCGACGACGACCTCTCCAACGCCTACGTCGGCGGCAGTGCCCATGCCTACGGCCAGGGCAGCGACGGCGTGCCGGCGGCCGACGCCCTGGTGCGCCGCCTGAGCGCAATGAACGTCGTGATGCAGAACCAGGACAGCCGCGAGCACGACCTGCTGGACTCCAACGACTACTACCAGTTCCAGGGCGGCATGGCCGCCGCCGTGCGCCACCTGAGCGGCCGGCAGCCCGCCATGTACCACGGCGACCACGGCAACCCGCAGGCGCCGCGCGTGCGCACGCTGAAGGAAGAAATCGGCCGCGTGATCCGTTCGCGCGTGGTCAACCCGAAGTGGATCGATGGCGTGAAGCGCCACGGCTACAAGGGCGCCTTCGAGATGGCCGCGACCGTGGACTACCTGTTCGGCTTCGACGCCACCGCGCGCGTGGTCGGCGACCACCAGTACGCGATGGTGGCCGATGCCTATGTGCTCGACGCCGCCACCCGCGATTTCGTCAACGCGCACAATCCACGCGCACTGCACGACATGCTGAGCCGCCTGCTCGAAGCCATGCAGCGCGGCCTGTGGGAGTCGCCCGGCGACTACCAGGCCCAGTTGGAAAACCTGCTGCTCGACCACGAGCAGCAGATGGAAGGAACCCTCCGATGACCAAAGCCGCGCCCATGCCGGTGCCTTTTCCCTTTGCCGCGATCGCCGGCCAGCCGCGGCTGCGCCAGGCGCTGCTGCTGGCCGCGGTCGATCCCGGCCTGGGCGGCGTGCTGATCGAAGGGCCGCGCGGCACGGCCAAGACCACGGCGGCGCGTGCGCTGGCCGAGCTGCTGCCCGGCGCGCCCTTCGTCACGCTGCCGCTGGGCGCGAGCCTCGAAAGCCTGGTGGGCACGCTCGACCTCGGCCAAGCGCTCGCGGGCCACGAACTCAAGTTCGCGCCCGGCCTGCTGGCGCGTGCACATGGCGGCGTGCTCTACGTGGACGAGATCAACCTGCTGCCCGATGCGCTGATCGATTCGCTGCTCGATGCGGCGGCGAGCGGCGCCAACGTAGTGGAGCGCGACGGCATCTCGCACCGGCATGCCGCGCGCTTCGTGCTGGTCGGCACCATGAACCCGGAGGAAGGCACGCTGCGCCCGCAGCTGCTCGACCGCTTCGGCCTGTGCGTGCAGCTGCGCAACATCGAGGATGCGGCCGAGCGGCAGGCCATCGTGCGTGCGCGGCTGGCCTTCGATGCCGATCCCCAGGGCTTTCGCCTGAAACATGCGCAGGCCGAAGCCGAGCTCGCGGCGGCGCTGGGCCGGGCCCGTGCCGTCGTGGCCGATGCGTCGGCGCTGGCCTATGGCGACGAGGTGCACGAGGCGGTCAGCGCGCGGTGCATCGCGTCGCAGGCCGATGGGCTGCGCGCCGACCTCGTGATGCTGCGCTCGGCGCGCGCACTCGCGGCCTGGGACGGCGCGGCGGCGATCACCGCCGACCATGTGCAGCGCGTGGCCGAGGCGGTGCTGCTGCATCGGCGCAAGCCGGAAACAACCGAAGGCGCGGCATCTGCAACAGCACCGGCCACCCGGAACACGAAGGGCGAGGCGGGAACGAACGGCGCCGATCGAAGCGATGCAGGCGACCAGGACTGGGGCGCGATGCCCCCCGAGCCCGTCGGCATCGAGCGCGTCAAGCCGCTGCGCCCGCTGATCTCCCCGCAGTCCGCGCAGCAGGCCGTCCCAAAAAAAGCCTGAGCCTCCGGGACGCCGCACCCGCTGGCGCACGCCAGGGCGACTGGAGGCAGGGCAGGCAAAGGGACGCATGGCATGGCGCCGCATCGAAAGGCGCGGCGCTCGACTGGCCGCGCACCTTCGCGGCCCGTGGCGCCGACCTGCTGCGCGCAGAACACCTGCGGCATCGTCCGCTGCAGGCGCGCAGCGGCGCGTTGCACTGCTTCCTGCTCGACTGCTCGGCTTCGATGCGCCGCGACGGCAACCTCGCGCGCGCCAAGGGCCTGCTGCTGTCGTTGATGGAAGAGGCCTACCAGCGGCGCGACCACGTGGCGCTGCTGTGCTTTGCCGGCGAGGTGGTCGAGCTGCGCCTGCCGCCGCGCCGCGCCAGCGCCTGGAACGACGACTGGGTCGCGCCCATTGCCGCCGGCGGCGGCACACCGCTCGCGCTCGGGGTCCAGCACGCCGATCGGCTGCTGGCCCACAGCGAGGCGCGGCAGCGCTGGCTGTGGCTGCTGACCGATGGCCGGAGCAGCGAAAACCCCGCGCGGCCCGAGGCCGCCGACATCGCGTGCGTGGTCGATTTCGAAGCGGCGCGTGTGCCGCTGCATCGGGCGCGGCAGCTTGCCGCGCGGTGGCAGGCGCGCTACCTGCCTGCAGAACCGGCTTCTCGCGGGGAAGTTCGGGTACCGTAGCGGCATGCGCATGACACCCTGCTTCCTGGCCGTTGCGTTGATTCTGGCCTTGCCCGTCTTCGCACAGTCTGCGGAGCCGGCGGATGCCGCGGCCTGTCATGCGGAGGAGGCCGCGCTCGAGCGCGACATGGAACTCGCCCGCTCCAGGGGCCAGATGCTGCGCCGCCGGCAGCTCGCCGAAGCATTGAGCGCACTGCAGGCGCGTTGCAGGACGATGGCCCCGGCGACGAGCCGCGAAGCGCGCATCGAAAAGCTGGAGCAGGAGATCCGGACCCTCCGGTTGGAACTCGAACGCGCCGAGGAGCAGCTGCGCAGCCTGAAGACCGAGTCGCCCTGACGGCTACTCCGCGACGGCCGCAGCCAGTCCGTCCTCCTCCGTAGTCTCCACGGGCGCCAGCATCGTCCCGCGGCAGTTCGGCGAGCCGCAATGGCAGGGGTACTTCGACGATGGCGAGCCGTCGTCCGCCGTCAGCGAATAGTCGATGAACAGCTCGTCGCCCGCGTCCACCGGCACGATCGTCTGGAACTTCAGCACCAGCTCGCCGCTGTCGTCGTATTCCTCGACGGCTTCGCAGTTCGGTTCGCAGGCGTGGTTCAGGTGGCGGGTGCTGTTGCCGCCCTTGGCGCCGTCGATGGTCTCGTGGTTCGACAGCGTGAACAGGTAGGTGAGCTGGTCGTTCCAGGCCTTGGCGGCAATTTCCTGCTGCGAGTAGCGCCGGCCTTCGTAGAGGCCGAGGAATGCGTGGGCCGGCAGGTCGCGGGTCGCGAAGGCGCCGAGGCCGTGGACGCCGCTGGGGCCGACCCGGACGAAGGGGGTGGACGATGTGTGCTTGTGGCGGGATTTCATGGGAGGGGCTGAACGTTGACGGGCTGGAAGGTCAAGGCCGGGGATCGCCCAGCGAGGCCAGGCAGCCCACGATGGCATCGGCCGCCTCGTCCAGCCGGGGACCGGGGCGCATCATCAGGTCGAAGCGCGCCGAGGCGAAGCTGCAGACGCGTCCGCGCCGGATGGCCGACATGGTCGACCAGCCGGGCCGCGCGGCCATTGCCGAGATCTCGCCCAGCGCCGAGACCATCAGCACATCGGGATCGGCGCGCACCACGAATTCGGGGCTCATCTTCGGAAAAGGCCCGAGCGTGCCCGGCACCGCGTTGGCGAGGCCGAGGCGCGCCAGGGTTTCGCCGATGAAGGAGCTTTCGCTGGCCGCCGCGACGCCGCCATGCACCTCGAAGTAGACGCGCCGCCCTTTCCAGCCCGCAGGCACCCGGGCGCGGGCCGCGTCGAGGCCGGCATCGAGCCGGCGCCAGAAGGCCTCGCCCGCGCCGGGCTTCCCGGTGGCGCGGGCCACGGTTTCCATCACGCGCCGCATATCGGCATGGGTCTTGGCGTCGAGCGCCAGCACCTTGAGCCCCAGGCGCTCCAGCGGCTCCGCGGCGCGGCTGCGCGGGCGCAGCAGCACCAGGTCGGGCTTGAGCGCGACGATGCGCTCGATGTTCGCGTCGTCGATGCCGCCGACCTGCGGCAGGCTTTTCACCGACGCGGGCCAGTTGGCATGGCGGTCGATGCCCACCAGCCGGTCGCAGGCGTCGAGCGCGCAGACCGTCTCGGTGAGCGAGGGCATCAGCGACACGATGCGCCGCGCCGGCGCCTGCAGTTCGAGCGTGGTGCCGCGGTCGTCTTCGAGCCGGATGCCGGCGGCATGGGCCGATCCGATGCCGAGCGCGACGAAGGCCGCGGCCCTGGCGATCCGGCGGGCGGCGTTGGAGATCGGCTGGCGCCGGAGCGGGGCAGGGTGGGGCAGTGCGGTGGAATTCATCGGGCGGGCGTTGTCGGCCCGCTATTGTCGCGGCGCCTGCATCCGCAGCAGCCGCGCCGCCTCCTCCGCGCGCGCATCGTCCACCTCGCGCAGCACGTTGCGGAGGTCGACCGGGCCTGTTTCGCGCACAAAGGTGCCCGTCAGTTCGGTCTCGGGTCGCAGCAGGCCGCGCTCGTAGAGCTGCCAGATCTCGTCGCCATAGTGCGTGGCGAGCAGCGCCGGTGCGTACTGGCCGAAGAAGTTGCGCAGGTTCTCGACGTCGCGCAGCAGCATGCGCCTGGCGTGGTTGTTGCCCGCGGCGTCCACCGCCTGCGGCAGGTCGATGATCACCGGGCCGTCTTCCGCCAGCAGCACGTTGAACTCCGAGAGGTCGCCGTGCACGACGCCGGCGCACAGCATGCGCATCACTTCCTTCAGCAGGCCGGCATGGTGCCGCAGCGCGTCTTCGGGCGCGAAGGCCACGTCGTTGAGCCGCGGGGCGGCGTCGCCGTTGGCGTCGGTCACCAGGTCCATCAGCAGCACGCCCTCGAGGAAGTTGTGCGGCGTCGGCACGCGCACGCCGGCGGCGGCCAGGCGGTAGAGCGCATCGACCTCGGCGCTCTGCCAGATGGCCTCGGTCACCTTGCGGCCGAAGCGCGTGCCCTTGGCCATGGCGCGCGCCTCGCGCGTGTTCTTGACGCGGCGGTTCTCGGTGTAGTCGACGGCCTGGCGGAAGCTGCGCTTGTCGGCCTCCTTGTAGACCTTGGCGCAGCGCGTCTGGTCGCCGCAGCGCACGACGTAGACCATCGCCTCCTTGCCGCTCATCAGCTGGCGCACGACCGTGTCGATCAGGCCTTCGTCGACCAGCGATTGCAGTCTCTGGGGTGTCTTCATGCGTGTGCGTCCTGCGAAGCCGGGGAGCGGGTCGAGAGGAAGGCCCTCAGGCTGTCCGTGCCGATCTGGTAGGCCCCATCATGCCTGTGCGCGGCAAAGCCCAGCCGGCGGTTGATGGCGAGCATGGGGGCGTTGACCTCGGCGTTGTGCGTGACCGCCATCACGGCTTCGGGATGGCGCTCGCGCACCAGTTGCAGCATCACCGCCTTCACGCCCTTGGCCAGGCCCTTGCCGCGCCAGTGGCGGGCCACGGCCGTGAGGCGCTGGAACATGCGGTCGGGGTACAGCTGGTTCCAACTGGCGTCGCACACCGCGGCCACTTCGTCGCCGTCGAGCAGGAGCACGAGGAAATGCTCGCCGCCGCGGCGGTCGATCTCGGCATACCAGGCGCGAAAGTCCTCGAGCTCGAAGCGCATGGGCGGGCGGTCGAGTCCGGTGGTGGGCGCGTCTTCCAGCAGCACCGAGAGCGGCGCCATCAGCGTCGCGAGCCGCTCGAAAGGCACGCGGCCCGCGTGGATCTCCAGGCGCAGTCCATGGCCGGGCGCAAGGGCTTCGGCCCGCCAGCGGGCCAGCGCGTCCTCGTCGAGATGGGCGAAGGCCATGCGGTTCTCGATGCTGCGGTGCTTCTCGGTGGCGCCGATGGCCGCGAGAAATGCATGCCCCTCGGGGAGCGAGGCCTTGACGGTCGCCGTGGTCTTGCCGCGCGCTTCCATCGAGGCCAGCAGGGAGCGCATCAACGTGCTGGCAACGCCTTGCCGCCGGTGCGACTGGCGCACGCCGCCCCACACATCGATGAAGGGTGCATGGGCTTGGTAGTCGGGCGTGCCTTCACGGCGAACGCTCATGTTGAGGCTGCCGGCGATGTCGCCTCGGCCGTCCAGTGCCAGGACGCGATGAACGACGTGCAGGGGCGTGTACTGGCGCACGTTCTGTTCGGTATGGGCATCGCTCGGCAGGGGCTCGTCCGGAAAGTCTTCCTCATTGCGAAGACGCCAGTAGGCGAGGAACTTCGACCACTCCTCGGCGGACGCTCGCTGGGGATCGAAAACGGAAATCGCGAACGGCCGCGCATCGGCGGCACGGGTTTCAAGCATGGTGGGCCTTGATTCGAAAAATGAAACGGATCGCGCGCGGCACAGGCGTGCCGGCGGTGGCGTTTGAATCGGAAGGTCTGTCGCGGCAGGAGACCGCGAGTCGAACTGGCTGTGCCCTTCAGGGGCGCGCGCCGCGCAGGTGGTGCGTCAGCAGCAGTTCTTTAGCGACCCGACGACAAACCGTACGGGGGAGGGGGAGTGAATAGCAGTGTCTTCCATCGCGCACCTCCGGTCTGTGTTGTGGATCGAGGCGTCGAATGTAGCGATGTTCGCGCGCGCTGTGAAGTGCCGCATGCCTGCGGCAGAATCCAAAATCCAACAAGGGGGTGTCATGGATCCGAAGAAGATTTTCGATGCGGCGCGCAAGGCCGATGTGAAAACCACGCGCGCATGTATCGAGGCGGGGGCCGATCTGGCCGCGGTGAACAAGCAGGGCTTCACCGCGCTGCAGTGTGCCGCGATGGGCTCGAACGAGACCGAGGTCGAGCCCAACCTCGCGGTGCTGCGCCTGCTGCTGGAAGCCGGCAGTCCGCTGGAATACACCGGTACCGATGGCCGCACTGCGCTCTACCTGGCCGCCGAATTCGCGCCGACCACGGATGCGGTCCAGCTGCTGATCGATGCGGGCGCCAAGGCCGACATCAGCGACAGCCATGGCAACCACATCACGGTGAACGCGATGATGGAAGAGGTGGTCGAGCTGCTCGCGCGCGTTACCGGCCAGCCGGTTCCCGAACCGCCGCCGCCCGAACCCGAGCCGGTGAAGATGACCACCGCGCAATGGCGCGCGGCCAAGGCGAGGATCGACGCGGTGTTCGGCGCGTTGGCGAAAGCCGGCCTCGTCACGCTGCAGGATGCGGGGCAAACGCAGTCCGACGGCTTCTCCGATTGCGTCGAGGAATTCCACGAGCGCGGCGGCGAGGCCGCCGGCGTGCACGGCTTCTGCTTCTACACGCGGCAGGACCTCAACCGCGCGAAAAGCACCAGCCGGCTTTCGCTGGCGTTCTGGGGGGCGCCGGAAGGCGCGGATGCCGACATGCTGCGCGTCGGTGAACTCATCGTCGATCACTTCCGCAAGGCGGGCTTCGAGGTGCGATGGAACGGCGCGGTGTCGATGCGGCCGGAGATCGATCTCCGGCAGGCGAGTTCGCAGGCAGAGCCAGCGGCCAGGCCGGCGCCCTCTGCAGCCCCCGTCGGGAAAGCCGCCGATGGACAAGTCTCCCAGTCGAGCTTTCTCTATTTCACGGGCCAGGGCTCGGACAAGGTCTACCAGGTCCATCTGCGTCCCAAGGACGACGGCTGGGTGGTCGACTACGGCAACGGACGGCGCGGCGGCACGCTCGCCACCGGTACCAAGACCAGCAGCCCGGTCGATTTCGAAGCCGCCCTGAAGATCTACGAGAAGGTGGTGAAGGAAAAGACCTCGAAGGGCTACACGCCCGACCAGTCCGGCGCGCTCTACACCGCGACCGACCTGGCCGGCCGCATGAGCGGCGAGCTGCCGCAGCTGCCCACGCTGATCCTCGAGGAGCAGGCGGCGCGCTACTTCGACGATGCGGGCTGGGGCCTGCAGGAAAAAGCCGATGGCGAGAACCGCATCCTGCTGATCGAGGGCGGGACGGTGCGGGGCACCAACCGCCGCGGGCTGTTCGTCGACATTCCGCAGGCCTGGGTCGGCGCGGCCGGTGCGCCGGCGGGCCGGACCGTCGTGGCGGGCGAGCATGTCGGCGATGCCTTCAAGGCCTTCGATCTGCTGGAGCTGGACGGGCAGGATCTGCGCGGCGCGCCTTTCATCGAACGTTTCGGCCACCTGCAGAAGATGGCCGGCCTGGCGCAGTGGATGGTGGTGCTCGCGCTCGAACTCACGGCGGAAGGCAAGCGCCGCCGCGCCGCGGAACTGCTGGCCGCGCACGGCGAGGGCTATGTGCTGAAGGCGCTCGATGCGCCGTTCGCGGCGGGCCGCAGCACCGTGAGCCTCAAGTTCAAGTTCAACCAGAGCGCGACCTGCGAGGTGATTCGCGTCAACGCGCAGCGCTCGGTGGCCGTGGGGCTGCGCGACGACACCGGCGCGATGGTCGACCTGGGCAACGTGACGGTGCCGCCCAACGAAGCCCTGCCGGCGGTTGGCACGCTGGTCGAGGTGCGCTACCTCTACCGCTATGCGGGCGGCAAGTTCGAGCAGCCGGTCTACAAGGGCCAGCGGCCGGACATGACCTCCGAAGACGCCGTGCTCTCGCAGGTCACGCGCATCAAGGACCGCAGCGCGGCGATGGAAGCGGCGGACGACGACGCTCCCTGATAGCTGATAGCTGATAGCTGATAGCCGATAGCGTCAACCCAGGGCCGCGCGCAGCTTCGTCGCGAGCTGCTGCGCCTGAATGGGGGTATCGACATTGGTGAAGCCCATCAGCAGGCCCTCGTCCCGAAAGCCGGCCGTGCCGCGGTCCGAAAGCGGCTGGCAGTTCAGGCCGGCCAGCTGCGCGCGGCGGGCCAGTTCCTTGTCGCTCTCGCGCCGCTGGTCGAAGCGTGCGATCAGGTGCATGCCACCGCTCTCGAGGTCGATGCGTACATGGTCGCCAAAGGCCTCGAGCAAGGCCGCCACGAGCATGGCCCGGCGGCGCGCGTAGAGCAGCCGCATCTTCTTCAGGTGGCGGGAGAAATGGCCCTCCCGCATGAAGTCCGCCACGGTGGCCTGCGTGAGCTGCGGGCATCCGTTGGACCCGATCCGTGCGGCCTCGCCGAAGGCCGCGTGCAGCGATTCGGGCACCACCACGTAGCCCAGCGCCAGCCCCGGATACAGCACCTTCGAGAAGCTGCCCGCGTAGAGCACGCGATCATGGCCGTCGAGGCTCTTGAGCGCCGGCAGCGGCGGGCCGGCATAGCGGTACTCGCCGTCGTAGTCGTCCTCGACGACCCAGGCCCTGGCCTGCGAGGCCCATGCGAGCAGCTGGAGCCGGCGCGCGAGCGACATCGACACGCCGAGCGGCGCCTGGTGCGAGGGCGTGACGATCGCCATCCTTGCGTGCGCTGCCTTGCGCACACCGCGGGCCACGACCATGCCTTCTGGGTCCACAGGCACCGCCACCGGGCGAAGGCCGGCGCTGCGCAGCACCTCCTGCGTCGGCGGAAAGCCCGGGTCTTCCACCCACACGCGCTCGTCCTTCCGGAGCAGCGTGTGCGCGATGAGCGCAAGCGATGCGCGGTACCCGCCCGTCACGAAGACCTGCGAAGGGTGGCACGCCACGCCGCGCGACACCCGCAGGTAGGCCGCGATGGCCGCGCGCAGCGGCGGGTAGCCCGACGGGTCGCCGTAGAACATGTCGGCCGCAGTGGTCGCCCTGACGCGGCGGGCCGCCAGGCGCGCCCAGAGCTTGCGCGGAAAGGCGTCGAGCGCGGGAATGCCCAACTGCAGCGGCGGCGGTGCCGCCGTTTCGGCGGGTGCTTCGCGCAGGGCTTTCGTTTCGCCCCGCCGAGGCTCGCGCCGCGTCGGCCGATGGGACGGAAGCGAAGGCGAGACCACCGTGCCCGCCTGACCCTGCGACGAGAAATAGCCTTCTCCCGCGAGCTGGTTGTAGGCCGCCTCGACGGTGCCCCGCGCCACGCCCAGCTCGCTGGCCAGGCTGCGCGCGGATGCCACGCGATCCCCGGGGCGCAGCACGCCCTGTTCGATGGCCGTCCTGAAGCGCTCGTAGATCTGGCGGTGCAGCGGCGTCGGCGTTGTCCGATCGACCGTCAGGGCGATGGAGGATTTCGTCTCTTGGATCATGGCCCAGTCATTTTGACGAATCTTGGCTCTTTGGGATGGGGCATCGAAAACCTAAGCTCGAACCATCGAACGGCCCGCAAGAAGGAAAGAAGCGATGAGCGAGAAGATATTCGTGGCAGGCGCGGCCGGTGCCATCGGCACCGCGCTGGTCCCGCTGCTGATCGAGGCCGGCTATGCCGTGTACGGCAGCACCCGGCGCGCCGACCGCGCGAGCGCGCTGGAAGACCGGGGCGTGATGCCGGTCGTGGTCGATGTGTTCGATGCGGAGGCGCTTCGCGCGGCGCTGGTTCGCATCGCGCCCGGGGCCGTGATCCATCAGCTCACCGACCTGCCGCCCGACCTGGCCCCGAAGCTGATGGCCGAAGCGGTGCATCGCAATGCGCGCGTGCGCACCGAGGGCACGCGCAACCTCATGGCCGCGGCACTGGCGGCCGGCAGCCGCCGGCTGGTGGCGCAGAGCATCGCCTGGGCCTATGCGCCGGGACCCACGCCCCATACCGAAGAGCACCCGCTCGATCTCGACGCCGAGGGCTCCCGCCGCGTCACCGTGGATGGCGTGGCGGCGTTGGAGCAGAGCGTGCTGGGCGCTGTAGGCATCACCGGCACGGTGCTGCGCTACGGGCTGCTCTATGGCCCGGGCACTGCGAACGCCGAGGCCAAGGGGACGAGCCCGGTTCATGTGGAGGCCGCGGCCTGGGCGGCCGTGCTGGCGCTGCGGCACGCGCAGGGCGGGGTCTTCAACATCGCCGAGCGCAGCCCCGATGTCAGCAGCGAGAAGGCGAAGCGCGAACTCGGCTGGCATCCGTCGCTGCGGCCGCGGCAGGGGGTGATGCCATGAACGCGGCCCGGCTTCATCGCGGCCAAGTGGGTGCCGGCCTTGGCGCGCTGTCGCTGGTCCTCGCGGCAGGCTGGGCGCTGATGCCGCGCGGCAGCAGGCAGGAGGCGGTGGATTGGTTCGCCGACGTGTGCAGCACGGTGAGCCGGCCGATGTTCTCCTCCGCCCCGGCGCCTGCGGGTTCCGGTGCCGCTGCGCGGCCCTCGACCGGGGTCAAGGTGCTGTCGTGCGAGGCGCTGCCGAACGTGCCCGGCAAGTCCGTGACCACGGTCATGGTCGACTTTCCGCCGCTCGCCTATTCGCCGGCCCACCGGCATCCGGGCTCGGTGACCGCGATCATTCTCGAAGGCACGATCCGTTCGCAACTGGGCGGCGGCCCCGTCGGCACCTACAGGGCCGGCGAGACCTTCTTCGAGCCGCCGCGGACGCTGCATGTCTTCGCGGAGAACCCCGACCCGGTGCGGCCCGCGAAGCTGGTGGCGGTGTTCGTGACCGAGGAGAACTGCGGGCCGCTGCTGCTGCCGCCCTGAGCACCATCGAACGTCGTCGCCTGTTTGCGCACAGCTTCAAGGCGCGGTCAAACGGTCCCGTATTTGCCCTTCGCCCGCGGGGGAAGCCGGCGTCGCTCCGGCCTTGCGCGATTAGAGTCACTCGATGGCTCTTACTTACCTCTACCTCGCTGTTGCCATCGTCGTTGAAGTTCTTGCGACCAGCTTCCTGAAAGCCTCGGACAGTTTCACGAGGCTGGGGCCGAGCGTGGCCACGGTGGTGGGCTATGCGGTGTCGTTCTACTTCCTCTCGCTGGCGTTGCGCGTGCTGCCCACCGGCATTGCCTATGCGATCTGGTCGGGCGTGGGCATCGTCCTCATCTCGGTGGTGAGCTGGCTCTGGTTCGGCCAGTCGCTGGACGGCCCGGCAATCGCCGGCCTGGGGTTGATCATCGCGGGTGTCGTGGTGGTCAATGTGTTCTCGAAATCGGTGGGGCACTGAGCAGACGCCTGGGTGCCCGTCAGTTGCCGGCGCGGCCCATGCCGAAAGCTATGAAGGCGTGCATCAACTGAGCTTGGCCGCCGGCCGAACCGACGTCGCGGGCCAAGCCGTGGCCGCCGCGCACCGCGAGTGTCAGCTCCGCGGACGCCGGCCATACGAAAGCACAGCCCGGCTTTTTTCGTATCGGCGCAAAGGCCGTTTTTCTATCGGCTTCGCAGCACCCCGGCCAGCGCACGAAGCGGACGGGTGAGGCGCCACGAGTTCGATGCATAGACGGCCTCCATCGAAGCGACCAGATTCTCTGCATGAACCCGCAGCGCGCGGATCTCCTCGTGCAGAAGGTGCGAGTCAGGTGCCGAATCCCCCGCTTGATGTGCCGCATCCAGCGCGCGATTCAGCGCGAGCATCTCGGCTCGCATCTGGGTCACCGCGGTTGCAAGCCGGCGGTTCTCTTCGCGAGCATCTTCCAGGTCGAGACTTCGCTGCTGCAGCTTCGCCACCTCCGCTTCCAGGCTCTTCGCGTACTGCGTTGCTTCGGCGAGGGAGGCTTGCAGCCGATCGCTCTGGTCGCGCAGGCTCAGGGCATATTCCTCCGCCTGATTGGCCTTGTCCGCCTGGGCTGCCTCGTCCTGCTGCAGCTGACGCACGAACGGGTCCGGCTCGGCGGCCTGTTCGCCGTAGACGACCGGAAAGTGATTTCCGGTCAGGATGCTGCGCGTGCGTGCGTCCATGCAGCACATGGTGAAGGCGCGCCGCGGCGTGGGCGACGGGTTGATGCCGGAGCGATGGATCAACCAGTTGTGCAGAAGCACGGCATGCCCCGAGGGCACTTCGAGCGGCACGGTCATCTCCGGTCGGCAGTGTTGGTTCGCTTGCTCGTCCGTCAAGGTGCTGCCGTGCAGGCTCAGCAGTCCGAGGCGGTGTGACGAGCGGATGGCCTCCATGCAGCCGTTGTCCTGGGTGGCGGCGTCGAGCGCGACCCAGATCGTCACCAGCGGGTCGCGGTCGAGCTGCCAGACGGTGCCTCCGTCCTGGTGCCAGGGCAGGTAGGTCCCCTGGCCTGCGGGCTTGTTCATGATCATGGCCCGGAAGATCGAGACCGCGGCATGCGGGCCGTACATCTGCGCACAGACCTCGCGAAACAGCGGCCTGTCGATCAGCGATGCAAACAGGTCGTCCGACTCCAGGCCCTGGATCTTGCGGTACAGGTGGGTGCCTTGCTCGAAGCTGCTCACGGCTTCCGGCAGCGCCTCGTAGGCCCCTCCGGTGTCGTGCTGCATCTGTATCGCGGGATTGGAAACCTGACCCAATGCCAAGGCATCGGCGCGTTGCTGCAGCGCGAGGACCTGATCTGCATCCAGCACGGGGCCAAGGTGCAGGTATCCATCGCGCCAGAAGTTCTGCCAATCGGCATCGGTCAGCATTTTTGTCTCTCTTTCGGGGTGGGGCAGATGCTTCCGCGGGCGGTTTGCCATTTCGCGGTGTGGTGGCGGTTCGGGTATTGGCGGCTCTTGCTGCGACGGCAGCGCATCCGAGGGCTCCGAGGCGGCATTGTCTTCGCGCGCAACGGCAGGCAGGCTGCCCGCCAGGCGCTCGGGCTGCAGCACATTCACGGGCGGCTCTCGCCGCATGACCAGCCGGGACAATTGGCGTCGGCGGCGCTGCTCGTCCTCGTCATTGCGCAGGCCCTGCGCCTGGATCTTCTCGCGCACCGAGGCGCGAGCCTCCCACAGATCCTGCAGTTGCCGCAGCAGCTTTCCCTGGCGGACGTTGTCGAGACTGCATGAATCGCCTGTGCGATCCGAGTGATGCAGGGCACCCAGCAGCTTCGTCCGGGTGTACAGGTCGATCCAGATGCCGAGGCAAGGCACGCCGGCCGCCAGCCCGAAGACGATCGGGTGGTAGCGGGAGCTCACGATCATCTGTGCCTTGGCGGTGAGCTTCGCCACATCGCGCGCCGGCAAGACCGGCAACAAATGCATGTGCACGGAGCGCATGCGTCGCGCCAGGGCGAGGCCCATGTCCTCGTCGGACCAGGGGGCACCCATGGCCGCCGCCGGCCTGGCATGCGGAATGAACACCAGGCGGCATCCCGTTTGCAGGGCGGTTTGCTCCAACTGATCGGCCAGTTGGTCGAGCAGCGGGTCTTCTCCGGTCGGGTCGACAAGTGGATGAAAGGTGACGCCGATCCACGGTTCGTTCGCGGGAAAAGGGAGTTGGGCGGGATCGATGTCGGCTGCATCCTTCCAGAGCGCCGCCGCATCGTCGAGCTGGTACGACATCCTGGTGGGGAGGGCGCCGAGTTCCAGTGCGAACGCGAAGCTTTCTGCCTCCCTGACGCCAATCCACCATGCCGCGCGAACGATTTCCGATACCAGCTCGCGATGCCGCGGTTCCAGCTCCGGGCCGATGGTCTGTCCCAGCAGGATGATCGGCGCGTTGTTGGCGGCCGCCCTGCGGCACAGCGCCACCCGTTCGTAGATGCACTCCGGCCAGTTGCTTCGCAGGTTGCCGCCGCCCGAGATCACCAGGCCGTCCGACGCGTCGACCAGGGATCTGAAGGCCTCGGGCGTCTCGCTGGTCCAATGCAGGTGCGAGAGCCTGGCAAGAAGCGCTTCGCGCTCCTCGTGCGAAGTGCAGCTGTCGAACCCGAGCCGAGGCATGGCTTCGACGCCGTACGCCTTGGCCGTGAAAGCCGGGTCGGCGGATATCGCGTACAGCGTGTCGCGTGCCTCGATGCTGCGAAACAGGCGCAAGTTGCTCTCGAGCATCGCCTCGTCACCGACGTGATAACTGCCGGCGCCTCCCACATCGCCGACAAAGGTCCACCGCATCGGGCGTCTGCGCGGATCGGGGTACGCTTCGCCCGGCCGCTCATCCGACATGACGGTTTTCCTCATCGCGGGAAGGTGCCGGCCGTTGCGCCGACAAGCCGGTGACGGATGCGAGTTCGGCGCAGCGGATGCGCATGCGGTCCGCGCAAGCGTCGGCACCGAATCGATTCTTCAGATGCATCCGCGCGGCGTTCGCACGGCGCTCCGCTTCGGCCCGGTTGTGGAACACCTGGCGCATCTGCCAGGCCGCATGGCCTTCGTCGGGTTCGGCCCAGACCTGGTCCTGGTGGAACGGGTAGTGGTTTTCGGGAACCGGTACGAGCTTGAAGTCCACAGGCCATCCGGTTTGCGCCGAGACCAGCTCCGTCGTGGCCGAATAGTCGGTTGCAATCACCGGTTTGCCCAGGGCCATCGCCTCCGCAACCAGCAGGCCGAGCCCCTCGCTGCGGTGAAGGGATGCGACCGCGTCGCACGAGGCAATCAGCTGCAGCGTCTCGGTTCGGCTCAGGGTCCGTTCGATCAGCGTCACGTCCGGGTCGCCGCGCAGTGCGTCGCGCAAGGCCCGGCCCTTTTCCGGCACGACTTCCGAATTGAGGGTCTTGAGCACCAGGCCCGCCTTGGGATGCGCCCGGCCGCGCCGAAAGGCTTCCTTGAAGGCGCGAACGAGTGCCATGGGGTTCTTGCGTTCGGCGAACGAAAGAAAGTCGAAGGCAAAGAAGAACAGAAAGGTGTCGTCCGGGAGCCCGAAGTAGGCCCTGTCGATGGCTGGCGGCAATTCGAACGTGAGCGGAAGTGGCATATGCAGCACGGGTTTGTCGAGCCTGCGCGCGAGCATGGTCTGGATGAAGCGGGTCGGCGCCCAGACTTCGTCCACCAGATCGAAGGCGCCCAGCCAGGGCGCGGGAAAGTGCTCGAGCTCCCAGAACGGCACGATCACGCGGTAGGCGTCCTGGCGGATCGCGGGGCCCAAATGCTCGACGACCGCCGGCAACTGGTCGGCATTCACGTTGAAGATCTGCATCCCGGCCGCGGTGCTGTCATCGAACAGCGGCTCGAGCGAGCGGTCCACGGCGGCGGACAGCGAGTTGAGCTGGATCGGAAGACCGCGGGCATCGAACCCCGCATGCCGCAGCGTCCGGAGAATCTGGCGGCCTGCCTCGCCGACGCCGAGCGCCAGGCGCAGATAGCCGATCACGGACATGTCCGGCGCCATGCCTTCGCGCCCGACGGGAGGGAGGCGCCGTTTGCGGCCGGACGGGGCCCTGAGCCTGCTGCGCAGCGCAACGGGTTCGACGAGACGGCTGTCTTTCAGGAGGGCGCGCGCATGCTGCACGTACCAGTCGGTGTAGCTGCTGGCGCCTTCGTCGCTCCCGAGGTCGAAGGTGTTTCGAAGCCATGGCTCGCGTTCGTGCAGGTAGGCCATCAGGTGCGTGATGCGCCGAGGTGCGGGACCGGAGGATCGGGCGCACGGCAGATGCAGATATTCCTCGTAGGTCTCGAACGGATCGCCGCCGGACCAGTGGATGTGCCGCTCCCGGAACATCCGGCGCACGACGTCGGGCAGCAGCGTGCCGGACGAAAACCGCCCGTAGGCGTAGGTGGCATTCGGCACCCGGCCATGGCCGTTTGCCAGAATCCGCGTGGCATAGCCCTGCATGAGTTCGCGCACCGGGTGCGGAAGCTGGGCATCGCAAAACGACTCCGTGTGCTTGGACAGCCGCAGGAGGTTGTTCGGATCGATGCCGCTGAAATGGAAGAAGCGAAGCGGCTCCCCGTCGACCAGCCAGCCGCCCGGAGCGCCGCCCAGCGTGCGCTGTTGCAGGTTCCAGTAGGCGACGTTGTAGGCCGTGTCCCGGAGGATGCGGGCGCCATTTGCAAAGCCCGGCACCAGGTCCATGAACTTCTGGTCCACGAAGAGACCGCGCTCCGGCTCGTTGACGCATTCGTACTGCAGGCGCCGCGACCACCAGCGCAAGACCCGGTCGGCCTCCTCGCCGGCACCGATGCCGAGAAAGCCGAGGTTGTACGCGCCGGCCCGCATGATGCCGATGTCGCCCGGAAAGGCGGCCTGCTCCGAGGGTTGCGTCAGGTGCGGTGTCAGCACGAAGGAGGCACCTTCGTCCAGGAGAGCGAACACCCCGTCGAGTGGCGCGAACACCTCGATGTCCGGGTCCAGGTAGACCACGCTGTCGTGTCCGCGCGCGAGCAGGTGCCGGATCATGAACGGCTTGACGGCCGTGTTGAACTCCATGATGTCGTAGCGAAACGCGAACTCGCGAAAGTCCGGGATGCCCAGCTTTTCGGCGGGCACCACCTCGCATTGCCCGGGGTAGAAGTCCGGTTCGGCAAGCGCCTCGTCAGCGAGGCAGAGGTACAGGCTGGCTTCGGGGTGGTGCTGCCTTGCGCTCTCCAGCAACGCCCTCGCCATGGGCACGTAGTTGTTGGAGCAGACGGTGAATATCGCGCGGGAACGGATTGCCATGGGGAGCGTTGTCTTCAGCGGACGCTCCGGAAACTCTCCCTACGGTTTCATGAACTGGAGGAGCTCGCATGGCAAAACGGCGCTGAATTCTGTGAATAGTTTCATGGATGGTTACATAAAACTGTCACGGAGCCTGTTACAGCGCCGACATTTCTGCTCAGACGGACCGTTCTTCGATCGGCCCCACGCGGTCCGGATAGAAGGCCAGATAGTCCTTGATCGGCGCGACGGATTCGTACGGCGACTCGTAGGTCCACACTGCATTCACCGAGCGCTCGCCGCCGGCGGGAATGCTGTAGTAGGCGCACTCGCCCTTGTACGGGCAGTAGGTTGCGTGTTCCGTGCGTTCCAGCAGCGACATCTTCACGTCCTTGCGCGGGATGTAGTGCACCGTTCCGAAGTGTTGCTCGCGCAGCGTCAGTGCATCGCGCGTGTCGGCGATGACGCGGCCATCGACCCACACCACCACGCGATGCGGGTTCGGCGCAATATCGATCCGATGGTCGGGGCCAGGGATCTTGACGGGACGTTCTGCGACGGGACGTTCTAGCGTGGCGTACATGGACGGGCTCCTTCGGTCAGTTCGTGGTGACGCAAGAATCGGCGGATGCGCATCTTGCCCCTATGCCGCGGCGGTTAGAAGCCCCAGGAAAATCGGCCCATTCGCAGAGTGGTTAAAGGCCACTGTTTATGTAGTTCTTCGGTTTTCACGGGATGCCGAAACTCTGCAAAAGAGAGTCTGAAGACGTACTTGCCGGCCGCATGGAAGCGTTGAAAAAAATGCGCGCGATCTGCTCGGCGCCTGGCCCGCGGTGGCGTTGCGCCGCCGTCCTTTCCGGCTTCAGGCGTCGATGAGGCGCAAACCCGCCGACCCCGCGATCACCAATGCCATGCACCCCAGCCGTGCAGCGGAGAGCGCTTCGCCGAAGAACAGCACGCCCATCAGGACCACGCCCACCGAGCCGATGCCGGTCCAGATCGCGTAGGCGGGGCCGAGCGGCAGATAGCGCAAGGCCCTGGCCAGCAGGTAGATGCTGACGAGTGCGGTGAGCACGCCGACGACCGACGGCACCATACGCGTCCAGTCCTGCGATTGCTTGAGCGCCGCGGCCATCGCGATCTCGACCAGGCCTGCGGCCAGAAGAAAGAACCAACCCATGAGAGAACTCCTTTGTTGTTTGTGCGGGAAGAGAGAGAACCGATAATTCCCGCCCAGGCACCGATTGAGAAGTACGCACCTTCTGGTAACCATGGGAATTGCAAGACCGCCATCGAAGACCTCCACGCTTGTGTCAGGCAAGGCGCCCGCGGACGTGTGGAACGCCGACTGTCCCTCGCGCCGCGTGCTCGAACTCATCGCCAACAAATGGGCGTTGCTCGTCATCCCGCTGCTGCGCGGCAAGCCGCAGCGCAACAACGAACTGCTGCGCAAGGTCGGCGGCATCTCGCAGAAGATGCTCACGCAGACGCTGCGCGACCTGGAGCTCAACGGGCTGGTTCTGCGCGACGACCGCCAGACGGTGCCGCCGCATGTGGAGTACCGGCTCAGCGCGCTGGGCCTCTCGCTGAGCAGGACGCTGATCGCGGTGGACCGCTGGGCCGAGTCGAACCACGCCGAGATCGACAGGGCGCAGGCCAGGGCGCGCGCGAGGCTCTGATGGCCGCTGAAAGGAATCCAGTGAAAAAGAACAGGTTCGCCATCTTCCTGCTGGCCTGCGCTGGTGCCTGCGCATGGGCTGCCGGCGCCTCGGCGCAAGACTGGCCTTCGAAGCCCGTGCGCGTGATCGTGCCCGCACCGCCTGGCAGTTCGCTCGACCTGATCGCGCGCACGCTGGCCGACCGGCTGCGCGTGATGTGGAAGCAGCCCGTGGTGATCGAGACCAAGGCCGGCGCGGGCGGCCTGATCGGCATGGACGCGGTGGCCAAGGCGCCGGCCGATGGCTACACGCCGGGCATCGGCTTCAACGGCCCGATCGCCTTCGGTCCGTACATGTACGCCCGCATGCCCTATGCGCCCGCGCGCGATCTGCTGCCGATCGTGCTCACGACCTCGCAGCCCAACGTGCTGGCGGTGCAGGCGAGCAACCCGGCCAACACGCTGCCGGAGTTCGTGGCCTGGGCGAAGAAGCAGGGCCACGGGTTCAGCTACGCATCGGTCGGGGCGGGGAGTTCATCGCATCTCACGATGGAGCTGTTTCGCAGCGCTGCCGGCATCGAGGCGGTGCATGTGCCTTATGCAGGCTCGCCGCCGGCAGGCCTGTCGCTCGCGGCGGGCGACACCCAGGCGCTGTTCACCGTGGCGCCGGCGCTGCTGCCGCTGATCCAGGGCAAGCGGGTGAAGCTGATCGCGATCACCAGCGCCAGGCGCTCCGAGCTCATGAAAGACCTGCCCACCGTCGCCGAGTCGGGCTACCCCGGCTTCGAGTCGCTGGCCTGGAACGGCTTCTTCACCGCCAGCGGCACGCCGCCCGAGGCGGTGCGCCGCATCAACGCCGACGTGAACGCGGTGCTGCGGGAGCCGGCGGTGCGCGAGTTGCTGGCCAACCAGGGCCTCGTGCCCGGCGGCGGCTCCCCGGAGGCGTTCCGGTCGTTCATCGACAGCGAAGGCCGCAAGTGGGGTGCGATCATCGCCAAGGTCGGCATCCGCCTCGACCAGTGATACTGCCGACGCCCCCATTTTTTCAGGAATGCACATGGAAAGAGAATTTCCCAGCGACATCTACACAGAGCCCGAACCCGATCCGCACACGCTCGCCAACCTGGGCCCGCTCACCGGCCTGGCCGGCATCTGGACCAGCGCGGCAGGCCACGATGTCAGCCCGAAGGAAGACGGCCCCGAAGCGCAGGTCTTCATCGAGCATGCCGAGTTCCAGCCCATCGACGCGCAGACCAATGGCCCGCAGATCTTCTATGGGCTGCGCTATCACCTGCGCATCGTCAAGCCGGACGACGTCGAGAGCTTTCACGACCAGGTCGGCTACTGGCTCTGGGAGCCTGCCACGGGCACGGTGATCCAGACGCTGTCGATACCGCGCGGGCAGACCGCAATGGCGATGGGGCATGCGCAGGCCGATGCCAAGACGTTCCAGCTCGAGGCGGTGCGCGGCGCCGAAACGAACGGCATCCTGTCCAACCCCTTCCTGGAGCATGCGTTCAAGACGCTGCGCTATAACATCTCCGTGTCGATCCACGACGACGGCAGCTGGTCCTACGAGCAGGAAACGCTGCTGAGCATCCGCGGCAAGGCGGAGCCCTTCCGCCATACCGACCGCAACACGCTGCGCAAGATCGCCGAGCCCACGCCCAACCCGACCGCGCGGGCGGCCATGGCCTGCATGCCCGAGTGATTGCGGCGGACCTGCCTCAGTCGAACTTCAGCGCGCCGAGCCTGGCGACGACCAGGTCGTGCAGCGTTTGCGCCGCCACCGACAGGCTGCCCTCGCGCCGCTGCACCAGGTAGAGCGTGCGCGTCAGCGCCGGCAGCGGCAGCGGGCGTGTCACCAGCGTCTCGCGCCGGAAGTGAAAGAGCGTGAGGGCCGGCACCACGCTGATGCCGAGCCCCGCCTCCACCAGCCCCATGACGGTGGCCAGGTGCTCCACCTCGAACACCGCGTTGAGCCGCAGCGGATGCAGCGCCACGTCGAGCGCCTGGCGCACGCTGCTGTTGCGTGCCATCTGGATGAAGGGCCAGGGCGCGATCTTCTTCGCCGTGAGGCGCGGCTCCTGCGCCAGCGGATGGTCGGTGCGGCACACCAGGTGAAAGCGGTCGGTGCAGAGCTTGCGCGCACGCAGGTCGCTGTCGGCCGCCGCGCTGGAGGCCGCGAGCGCGAAGTCGGCCTGGCCGCTGCGCACCAGCGCGACGCAGGCATCGGACAGTGCGTCGTCGAGGTCGATGCGAATGCCGGGCCAGGCCTGCATGAACTCCGCGAACACGGCCGGCAGCCAGCCTGCCGCGAGCGAGGGCAGGGCGGCGATGCGCACGCGGCCCTTGCGGCGCTCCACATGGTCGGCCAGGTCGCCCATTGCGCTGCCCATGTCGTCGAGCAGCCGGCGTGCCGAGCCTTCGAACAGGCGGCCTTCGGGCGTGAGCTGCACGCTGCGCGTGTCGCGATCGAACAGGCGCGTGCCGACCGCGTCTTCGAGCGTGCGGATCAGCGCGCTGAATGCGGGCTGCGAGAGATGGCTGGCCTGCGCCGCCCGCGTGAAGTTGCGGTGCTCGGCCAGTGCGAGAAAGGCGCGCAGCTGCCGCGTCGAAAGGTCGGGCGTCTTTCTCATGGCTCTGTCCTGGTTATTTGAAATCCAGATCAATTGATCCGGATTTTCGATTTTACGGATGATGGACGCGGGCCTACAGTCCGCTTCCATGAACGCCCCAGCTTCGCCCCCTCTGTTGATCGGCTGTGCGGCCGGCTTTTCCGGCGACCGCACCGATGCGGCGGGGCCCGTGGTCGACACGCTGATCGCGCGGCTGGCCGGCGGCCCGGCGGGGCAGCGCGCCTTCCTGATCTTCGAGACGCTGGCCGAGCGCACGCTGGCGCTGGCGCAACTGCGCCGCCGCGACAACCCCGATGCCGGCTACGAACCGCTGCTCGACGCCATGCTGCGGCCCGTGCTGGCGCGCTGCCTGGCGCATGGCATCCGCATCGTGAGCAACTTCGGTGCGGCCAATCCCCGGGCTGCCGCGCGGCACATCGCCCGCATGGCGCGCGAGCTCGGCGCCGCGGCGCCGCGCATCGCGGTGGTGGAGGGCGACGACCTCTCCGGCCCCGCGCACCGTGCGCTGCTGCAGGAAGCGCTGGGCGCGCAGATCGAAGGCCTGCGCGTCGTCAGCGCCAACGCCTACATCGGCGCCGAGCCGATCGCCGCCGCGCTCGATGCCGGCGCGCAGATCGTGGTGTGCGGCCGGGTGGCCGACCCGTCGCTGACCGTCGGGCCGGCGATGTCGCACTTCGGCTGGCGCGCCGACGACTGGCACCGGCTGGGCCGCGCCACCATGGCGGGCCACCTGCTCGAGTGCGGTGCGCAGGTGTGCGGCGGCTACTTCGCCGACCCCGGCTACAAGGACGTGCCGGGCCTCGAAGCGGTGGGCTTCCCGATTGCCGAGATCGACGCCGAGGGCCATTGCACCATCGGCAAGGCGGAGGCCACCGGCGGCCTCGTGAGCGAGGCCACGGTGAAGGAGCAGCTGCTGTACGAGGTGCATGACCCGAGCGCCTACCTGACGCCCGACGTGGTGGCCGACATCGCGGACGCCGAGGTGCGCGCGCTGCCCGGCGCGGACCGGGTCGAGCTGTCGGGCGTGCGCGGCCATGCGCGGCCGAGCCGCTACAAGGTCAACGTCTGCCATGAAGGCGGCTGGCTCGCCGAGGGCGAAATCTCCTATGCAGGGCCGCGTGCCGAGGCGCGTGCCCGGCTCGCGGCGGACGTGCTGCGCAAGCGGCTCGACGGCCTCGCGCTGCGCGTGGACCTGATCGGTGCCTTGAGCATCCTCGGCGACGATGCCGGCCGCGCGCTCGCCGACACCCCCGACACCGGCCTGCGCGACGTGCGCCTGCGCGTTGCCGCCACGCATGCAGAGCGCGCCCAAGCCGAACGCCTGGCGCGCGAGGTGATGGCGCTCTACACCTGCGGCCCGGCGGGCGGCGGCGGGGTGCGCACCGCGCTCACACCCCGGCTCAACACGCTGTCCTGCCTGCTGCCGCGCGAGGCGGTGCCTGTGCGCTTCGAACTGCTCGATACGGAGGCGTCTGAAAACCCATGATCGAAGTCCCCCTCTACCGCGCAGCCCACGGTCGCACCGGCGACAAGGGCGACCGCTCCAACATCAGCGTGATCGCGTGGCGCGCCGAGTTCTATCCCTTGCTGCTCGAACAGCTCACGCCCGAGCGCGTCGCGGCGCAGTTCCGCCACCGCGCGCCTTCGCAGGTGCAGCGCTTCGTGCTGCCGAAGCTGCATGCGATGAACTTCGTGCTCGACGCGGTGCTCGACGGCGGCGTCAACGACGCGCTGAACCTCGATGCGCACGGCAAGGCGCTGTCCTTCCTGCTGCTCGACATGCCGATCCGGATACCGCGCGCGCTCGCACCGCTGCTGGCCGGGCCGTAGCTGCGGCGCCCCTTTTTTCTTACCCATCCATCCGGAGACAAAACAATGAAACGATTTCCCCTCACCCTGCTGACCGCCGCACTGGCGCTGGCCCCGCTGCTGGGCCACGCGCAGGCCTTCCCCGAGAAGGCGATCACCTTCGTCGTGCCCTTCGCGGCCGGCACCGCCACCGACCAGATCGCCCGCGCGCTCGGCAACAGCATCACGGCCGAGACCAGGCAGCCCGTCATCATCGACAACAAGGCCGGCGCCAGCGGCTTCATCGCCTCGCAGAACGTGGCCAAGGCGCCCGCCGACGGCTACACCGTGCTGATCACCACCAACACCACGCACGCCGCCAACGAGCACCTGTTCAAGAAGCTGCCCTACGACCCCGTGAAGGACTACGCGCCCATCGCCGCGCTCGGCAAGGGCGGGCAGATCATGGTGGTGAACCCGTCGTTCCCGGCGAAGAGCGTGGCCGAGTTCGTCGCGCTCGCGAAGAAGGAGCCGGGCAAGTACAGCTTCGGCAGCGGCAGTTCGTCGAGCCGCATGGCGGGCGAGCTGCTGCAGCAGATGGCCGACATCAAGCTGCTGCATGTGCCCTACAAGAGCAACACGTTGGCCGTCACCGACCTGCTCGGCGGGCAGATCCACATGATGATCACCGACACGGCCACCGGCCTGCCGCAGGTCAAGGGCGGCAAGCTGCGCGCGCTGGGCGTCTCCAGTGCGGCGCGTTCGCCGCTCGCGCCCGATGTGCCCACCATCTCCGAAGCCGGCGTGAAGGGCTACGAGATGGGCTACTGGTTCGCGGCCTATGCGCCCGCGAAGACGCCGCCCGCCGTGGTCAAGCGGCTCAACGAGCTGCTGGTGAAGGCCGCGAAGAGCGAGTCCGCGAAGACGGCCTTCTACGAACCGACCGGCACCGAGGTGTTCACCACGTCGCCCGAAGACCTTGCGAAGTTCCAGACCGCCGAGTCGCAGAAATGGGGCCGCATCGTGAAGGCCGCCGGCATCGAAGCCGAATAGCAGGCTGGCTGTAGCGGAGATCGGCACCGCACCGACACCACAACGAAGGAGACAAACCATGAAACGCTGGAGCCTTGCGGCTGCCACGGTGGCTTCGGCCGCCCTTTTTCTGAGCGGTTGCGGCGGCAGCGGCGGTGGAGGCGGGGGTTCTTTCCTGCTGCCGTCGCCCGTCGCTGCGCCACCCGCGGCCGCCACCGCGCCGCAATTCAAGCTCGCGATCTCGAAGACCGAGGACGTGCCCGGCACCTTCGGCAGCGTGGGCGCCTACGAGAAGATCAGCGGCACCTTCATCGGCGAGGTCGATCCGAAGGACGCGCGCAACGCGATCATCCAGGACCTGGCGCTCGCACCACTCAATGCCAACGGCAAGGTCGAGTACAGCTCCGACTTCGTGCTCTTCAAGCCCAAGGACATGTCGAAGGCCAGCGGCGTGCTGCGCTACGACGCGCCGAACCGCGGCAACATCGTGAACCTCGACCCGTACTTCGCGTCGCGCGGCTACGTGTTTCTCACGGCCGCCTGGCAGGGCGACGTGCCGGCCGCACCGGGCAAGCTCACGCTCAAGGTGCCGGTGGCGAAGAATGCCGACGGCAGCACCCTCACCGGCAGCTACCGCGCCGAGCTGCTGCCCACGGCGGCGACCCACGATTCGCTGCCGCTGCCCGGTGGCCCGTACAACGCAGCCATGCAGGCCTACGCGACCGCGAGCCTCGACAACACGCAACCCGGCTACGTGCTCACGCGGCGCATCAACGAGGGCGACGCGCGCCAGCTCATTCCCGCGAGCGAGTGGAAGTTCGCGAAGTGCGGCGCCGCCGCGCCGTTCCCCGGTACGCCCGACGAGACCAGCGTGTGCCTGAAGGACAAATGGGACCCGGCCTTCATGTACGAGCTGGTCTATGTCGCGAAGGACCCGAAGGTCATGGGACTCGGCCTTGCGGCGCTGCGCGACATGATCACCTTCTTCCATCGCGATGCGAGCGATGCCGCCGGCACCGCCAATCCGGTGGCTGCTGCCATCAGGAACACCATCGCCTCCGGCGTGTCGCAATGCGGCAACTTCATGAAGACCTTCGTGCACCTCGGCTTCAACCAAGACCGCGCGGGCCTGAAGGTGTTCGACGGCGTGTTCGCGCAGATCGCGGCGCGCCAGACCAACATCAACATGCGCTTCTCGATCCCTGGCGGCGGTGGCGGCGTGCGCACCGACCACACGGCCTTCGGCCAGGCCGGCACACGCGGCCTCTCGAAGGACTATGTGGACGACGTGGCGCAGCGCCGCGGCGGCATCCTGTCGCGCTGCGAGGCGAGCGGCACCTGTCCCAAGCTCTTCATCGGTTTCAGCGGCACGGAGTTCTACGTGCTGCAGGGCTCGCCGCTGCTGACGGATGCCTGGGGCACGACGGACCTCGTGCAGCCGGGCAACGCACGCATCTACTACTACGCGAGCACGCACCACCTGCTGGGCTTGCCGTCGCTGCCGGGTACGAGCGCAGGGGCGCTCTACGCGACCAACGCGAACACCGGCGTCGTGCCGGTCGTGCGCGCGCTCTACCAGAACCTCGAGGACTGGGTCGTCAGGGGCACCACGCCGCCCGACAGCCAGGTGCCGAAGCTGGCCGACGCCACGCTGGTGCGGCCGCCGCAGGTGAAGTTCCCGGCCATTCCGGGGGCGAGCTACACGGGTCTGGTCAACACCTATTCGCTGCTCGACTGGGGCCCGAGCTACCGCCCGCAGGACGAGAGCGGCATCGCCACCCAGGTGCCCCCGGCGTATCTCGGCCGCGACTACGCCATCCTCGTGCCGCAAGTGGACGCCGACGGCAACGACATTGCCGGCATCCGCAGCCTCGACGTGGCCGTGCCCGTGGGCACCAACACCGGGTGGAACTACACCAGCCAGCCCGGCAGGATCGACCAGGCGGGACTGTTCGGCGCGTACTTTCCGTTCGTGAAGACCGCCGCGCAGCGCGCGGGCACGACCGATCCGCGGCTCTCGCTGCAGGAGCGCTACACGGACCAGGCCGGCTACGTCGCGGCCGTGGCGGCCGCGGCCAACGACCTGGTGGCGAAGCGCTTCATGCTGCGCGTGGACGCCGACACCGCGATCGCGAACGCGGCCGCCAATCCCGTGCTGCCATGACTAGCCGACGACGTGCGCCGCGAACCCCGAGCGGCCCGGCGCGATGTCGGGCCGCAGGGTGAGGGCGGGAATCTCGTAGTCGCCGGCGTTCTGGGGGCGGAACGGGATCGGCGTCGTCGTCCACAGCGCATCGAGCCGGTGGCCGAGGTCTTCGGTGATCCGCGCATAGGCCGCGCCGTCGACCTTGCCCGTGCGGTAGACCACGAAGGGCGGCAGCACATCGAAGCCCGGGTAGTACAGGATGCCGTGGTGGATGGGAAACAGCAGGTCGTCCATCGGCCCGTTGATGCCGCGCGGGCTGTAGTGCGGCGCCCAGCCGCCGGTGGTGACCACCAGCATCGCGCGCTTGCCGGCCATCACGCCTTGGCCGAAGCGGTCGCCCCAATGCGTGTCGGAGTGCTCGCCCACGCCGTAGGCGAAACCGTAGGCGTACACCCGCTCGACCCAGCCCTTGAGGATGGCGGGCATCGAGTACCACCAGAGCGGAAACTGGAAGATCACCGCGTCGGCCCACAGCAGCTTGGCCTGCTCGCCGGCGATGTCGTCGGGCTGGGTGCCGGCCTCGAAGGCACGCTGCGAATCGAGGACGGGATCGAAGTGCGCGCCGGGCTCGAGGTGGGCGAAGTCGGCAGCGGCCAGCGGCGCCTTCCATTGCATGGCGTAGAGATCGGACACGCGCACTTCGTGTCCGGATTGGGTGAGGCGCTCCACCATGAAGTTTTTCAGCGATCCGTTGAGCGACCGGGCTTCGGGGTGGGCGTGGACGAGGAGGACTTTCACGATGGCAGGACCTGTGGGATGAAGAACATGCACGCAGGTTAGAAAAGATGGAGATATATTGGAAATGAATAGTTCGAATTCCAGCCATTGCCATGAACAATTTCAGCCGCATCGACCTCAACCTGCTGGTCACGCTCGACGTGCTGCTCGCGGAGCGCAACGTGACGCGCGCGGCCGAGCGCCTGCACCTCTCGCAGCCCTCGGTGAGCGTGCAGCTCGCCAAGCTGCGCGAGGTGTTCGGTGACCCGTTGCTGGTGCCCGCGCAACGCGGCATGCGGCCCACCGCGCGCGCAGACGAGTTGCGCGAGCCGCTGCGCGAAGCGCTGGAGTCATTGGGCCGCGCGGTGGCGCCCACCAAGCCTTTCGACCCCGCCGAAGCCACCACCACCTGGCGCGTGGCCGCGGCTGACTATGCCGAGTCGGCCATCCTGCTGCCGGCGCTGGCCGGGCTGCGCACGGCCGCGCCGAACACCCGGCTGGCCGTGGTGGAGGCGGTGCCGTCGCGCATGGCGCGGCAGCTGGAGCACGGGGAGATCGACCTGTTCTTTCACACCAGCGTGGGTGCGCCGCCCGGGCTGCACCGGCGGGTGCTGTTCAACGAGCGCTATGTGCTGGCGGGGCGGGCAGGGCATCCACGGCTGAAGCGGAGGCCGACGCTTGCGCAGTTCTGCGCGCTGGAGCACGTGGTGGTGTCGCTGGCCGGCGGTGGGTTCACGGGGCCGACGGACGAGGCGCTGGCGCAGAAGGGCTTGGCGCGGCGCGTGGCGCTGTCGGTGCCGCACTTTCTTTTCATGATGTCGGTGCTGGCCGAGACCGACATGGTGGCGATGCTGCCGGAGCGGCTGGCGCGCGGCGCGCCGGGGTTGCGGGTGGTGGAGGCGCCGCTGGAGGTGCCGGGGTATGAGATGGCGATGCTCTGGCACGAGCGGCGGCATCGGGATGCGGGGCATCGGTGGGTGCGGGAGCGGATTGCGGGGAGTTTGTAAGTGCCTCTGGATGACTGCAATCCGGCGGGACGGGATCTTCGAGCGGGACGTTTGGACTTCTGCAGTCGGCGGCGGATTCAATCGGTCGATGCAACGGTCTGGCTGAACATCTCGGCCGGCGTCTGGAAGCCGAGGGTCTTTCTCGGTCTCTCGTTCAATGGTCTCCCTGCAGAAGTGGAAACTAAGTGACTTCGATTCCGTCAGGTCCAGTGGCAGCAATCGCGAACCGTTGTGCGTACTCTTTGGGCGTCACCCCGAGACGACGGACAAACGCTCTCCTCAAGACATCCACGCTCTGGTAGCCGTATCGGCGCGCAATCGATTCCAGTGACCGTCCACCAAGCTCCAGAGCCTGGCAAACTGCTTCGAGCCGTACCTCCTCAACGTACTTCGCGGGCGTGGTCTTCATCTCTCGTTGGAACATCCGTACCAACGTTCTGACACTGGTGTTTGCGACGTCAGCAAGCATCTCAACCGTTATCTCCTGGCCCAGGTGTTCGTTTACCCAAAGACGCAGGCTATCGAGGACCGGGCTCAGCCCTTTCTGGGCCTGGAGTGAGACGCTGAACTGAGCTTGTCCTCCCGGTCGTCGAAGAAACAAGACCAAGCCCTTTGCGAGCTCCAACGCAACAGAGTTGCCCAGGTCTTCTCCAACCAATGCGAGGGCGAGGTCGATTCCTGCCGAGATTCCCGCGGACGTATAGAGGTTTCCGTCCTTCACCCAAATGGGATTCGGGTCAACCTGGACTGCAGGGTAGCGCTCGGCAAGCCGATTCGCCATGGCCCAATGGGTTGTCGCTCGGCGGCCATCCAGCAGTCCGGCCTCTGCCAACGCAAACGCGCCAACACATATCGAGCAAACCCGTCTTACGGTTTGGGCTCGGACTCGTAGCCAATCGATGGCCGTGCTGTCCAAGCGCTCCAGTGAGTCCATGCCAGTGGCAACGATGAGCGTGTCGATAGGTCTGCTCGCGCGGCGCTCATTGGCCAAGGTCCGGTGCCCTCTGAGACCGATGCCAGTCTCGCTCTCCAGGCACACGTCTGTGCCTGCACTCACCAGCTCGAGCGCGTAGGGCGCGGTTTCTCCTGTGTGCATTTTGTTGGCCAAGGCAAACACCTCTGCCGGCCCTATGACATCCAGAGCGTCCACAGGTGGCAGGCCCAAGATGACCACCCGCTTTTGAGTGGGCCCGATACGGGTGCTTCCAAGTTTCGCTCGCTTGTTCATAAGGCCTCCGGCTTCGAAAAGCCAAGGCTCTATTTTGGCGCAAATCGTCTGAATAATGTCATTTGTGCCACACCTCCGATCCTTAGACTTGAACCCAAGTCAACCAAATCCGAGGCATCCCAAATGAGCTCACTCGTCACAGTCGGAGGCATCACCACTCCGGACACACAGCTAGCCCGCAAGGCCGTCTCGCTGGTGCATCGACTGCACTCGGAGACGATGAAGAACCACTTGCACCGGACCTGGTGGTTCTCCGAGTTCCTGGGCAAGAAGCGCGGCCTGAAGTACGACCGAGAAGCCGTCTATCTCGCCTCTCTTCTTCACGACCTGGGGCTCACAGACGAGTACGCAGCAGACAACCGATTCGAGGTCGACGGCGCGGATGCCGCCAGCCGATTCTTGATTACAGAGGGCTACCCGGAGGCAAAGGCTCAGCTGGTCTGGGATGCCGTCGCCCTGCACTCCAGTGCCGGCATCGCCGACCGCAGAGAGCCGGAAGTTGCCCTGGTGCACATGGGCGCGCACGTGGATGTCATGGGCCTTCGGATGGACGAAATCACCCCCGGGCTCATCGATGACACGCTTGCCCTGTACCCACGCCTCGGCTTCAAGGCAGCGTTTCAAGAGGCTCTCGCAGCGGTCGCGCGCAAGAAGCCGCATACCGCGATCGGCACCGGCCTGGCAGACATCGGGCGCCGCCATGTTCATGGCTTGGAGATCCCCAACGTTTGCGACCTGCTCGACCACGCTCCGTTCGAGAGCTGACCCGCGAACAAGAAAAGTGGCCTTGTGCCTCCACTGAACGGGCACAGTTTTGTCGATTACGAGCATATGCCCGTAACGGCTGAAAGAAAGAAATCATGACTCAAGCAGACATCCTCGTGAGCGGCGCAACCGGCCGTACAGGCGGCGCCGCGATAGACACATTGTTGAAGATGGACAGGCGTGTGCGAGCCTATGTGCGTGCGGATGGCGACGCCGCCCAGGCCCTGCGCGAAAAGGGCGTCGAGATTGCCGTGGGCGACTTCACTGACCTCGATGCCATTCGCGCCGCGATGGAAGGGATTCGCTCCGCCTACTTCTTGCACCCCCTCTCGCCGGGCATCGTGCACGCAAGCGCATTCTTTGCGCAGGCTGCGAAGGAGGCGGGTGTCACTGCCATCGTCAACATGTCGCAGATTTCGGCCCGGCGGGACTCGAAGAGCCATGCCGCGCAGGACCACTGGGTTGCAGAACGTGTTTTCGACTGGTCAGGCGTCGCGACGACCCACCTGCGTCCCACCTTCTTTGCCGACTGGCTCGTCTATCCCCATTTCGCGCATGAGATCTGGGCGAAGAAGCGCATTCAGTTCCCGTTCGGAGACGGGCGTCATGCGCCCATCAGCACCGACGACCAGGGTCGCGTCATTGCACACATCCTGGCCAACCCTTCAGCACACGGGGGCAAGACCTACGCCCTTCATGGTCCGGTCGAGATGAATCACGACCAGATCGCCGCAGCCATGAGCGACGTGCTTGACGCGAAGATCGAATATGCCCCGCTCTCCATCGAAGAGTTCCGGCATGAGATGCAGCACACCTACAAGTTCAACCCGTTCCTCGTTCAACACCTGGTCGAGGTGGCCCAGGACTATCAGAACGGAGTGTTCGCGGGGACGAACGATGCCGTCGAGCAGGTGACGGGCAAGCCGGCGCTATCTGTTGCCGACTTCATCGCGAAGAACCGGGACGCGTTTGTCTAAAGGTATGAGTCCAGCTCGGAATCCGGGAGCTTGGTATGCCCACAGTCGATGCGCCCCCACGGGTCGAGGATTGCAGCTGCTTTGCCATCAAGAAGGCCGCCCGGCAGGCGGCAAGGCTGTACGACGCGTATCTGCAGCCGACCGGTCTGCGGATATCGCAGTTTCTGATTCTGGCTTTGCTCGAAGAGGTCAAGAGTGCGCCCATGAACACCCTTGCCGAGCGCCTCGACACCGAACGGACGGCCATGGGAAAGATGGCCTCCGTTCTGGAGCGAGATGGCCTGGTTCAGATTGGCCCCGCGCCCACTGATGGCCGCATGCGCTTGGTGGAGCTCACGCAGGCGGGGGAACGACTGCTTCGCCAAGCCTTTCCACTTTGGCTGCAAGCGCAATGCCGGATGGAAGCATTGAATGGAACGCAGAGAGTGGCCGCGCTCAGGACGGAGTTGGCCGAACTGGATATGCGCAACACATCCACTGCATGAGCCGACCTGTCGAGTTGGTTGGAGATCGGGCCGAAGTTTCTGGCTCATTGAAAGGAACCCATCATGTCAAGAACATGGCTTATCACTGGCACCAGCAGCGGCTTTGGCCGCCAGCTCACCGAGATTCTCCTGCAGCGAGGTGCCCCACCCATGCCCCGTCAGCCGGAGCCTGCCCACATCAAGTCCGCGCGTTCCGTTCGCCCTCGCACTGCTGGAACAACGCCGCTGCCTCGTGCGCCAGTTCCGCCGCAATCCAGAGCACGTTGTCCAGATGCTGCGGCCCCGCATCTTCGAACCATCGGTTGCCATCGCCATGGCAGCACCACAGCAGCGACTTCAACTGCGCCAGCTTGTTTTCGAGGAGGTCCGATGCGCGGGGGCCGTCCGTGGTGGTCGGTGCGTCGGGGGATACCGGCGTGGGACGCCGGGCTATAGTTCGTCTAGCCATTTGGGGTGCCTTCTTTCCAAAGTGTTGCACGTCATGTGGTTAGACGGCTGGGGTGTTACCGCACCTCGGCCGTCGCCTTTTGTGCCTCGCATTCGCATCGGTGCACGTTGCATCGATGGCCCGCCGCGAAGCGACGCGGTTCATCCGTCAGGGGTGGTGTGTGATGCCTTCCTTGCCCACAGGGTGGGGTGCTGAGTGACAGGGGCATCCACTTTAGAGAGGTGCGGCGCGGGCAGGGAAACTGAATGCGCTAGTAAGTCTCGAATCGCGCGGGTTTTCGCTCGAACGCCGCAAGCTGCCCGATGGACGCAAGTGGCTGGTTGTTCCACCCCACGTCTTCCCCGGCGGCAGGCCTCCGCCTGGCAGTCAGAACTGTCTTGTCAAATGAGTCCCCTGGTGGCCGCCTTCAACGTCGCAGCCGCTCGGGTCGAACACTCGAGCTTGTGGAACAGGCGTTCGACATGCGTTCGTACCGTGCGCGGACTGATGCCCAGCGCGCGAGCGACCTGCTTGGTGTTGTCGCCTTGGCTGATGCAGCGCAGAACCTCCAGTTCGCGCTCCGACAGAGACTGCTCGCCTCGCGTCGGCGCCACGGGCTTCGTCGAAGGTGCGTGCGCCAGAACGCTGGCGAGCAACGCAGCGACGACTTCCTGGTCGAAGCGGCCCGCCTCGACGTCTTCCTTCATGCGACTGAGCGCCTCTGTTTCGGTGAACTCCGGTCGCCACGGACGGCGGGTGCGAAGAGAAACCCACTGCTCGGCCGCGGCGACGAACTGACCCTCCAGCGGCATCGCCGTACCCGATCGGCCGCGGAAATAGCCGGAGCCATCGCGCCGCTCGAAGGCGAAGGATGCAATCTCTGCTTCGACCGCGAGTCCGTCGATTTGTCCGGCAGCGCGGGAGGTCCAGTACGGCACGAGCCGCAGGCGTTCCAGTGACGAGGCGGGCAGCGGCTCGGGCGCGTTCCAGATGGCGTTGGGCACCGACGCCCGCCCGATGCCGTGGATCAACCCGGCTTTGTACGTACGCTGGCACAAGGCCTCGTCCAGGCCGGCGTGCGCGCTGCCGTCGCGCGCCAGTTGGGCCACGCGACGCGAGTAACCCGTCATCCAGGGCAGCTTGAGATCGATCACGTCGCCGACGAGCTCCAGCCCGACGCGCCGGAGCATCGAAGCGGGTTGGTCGGCAACGTCGGTCCACGGCGGCGCAGCGGCATCCAGCGCTTTCATCCACGTCGAGGCCCACGGTGAGCTCACGTCGACAAGGAAGCCGGGGTAGACGCTGTTTGCGCGTCCGCGCGCCAGCGCGAGCGCTTCGTCGAGCCCGTACAGGCGGCTGAAAATTTCGAGGTCGCTCGCCAGGGCCACGACGTAGGTCGCAAGCGGCACGTCCTTGCCTTGCAGGAGGCCGGGCACGCCGCCGCCGTCGTAGGTCTCGAATATGGCGCGCAGCGCCGCTTCGGTATCGGGGCTCAAGCCCAGTGTGTTTGCGATGTCGCCGGCGATTTCACAATGGATATTGGCCATGGCCAGCATGCCGTCGGGAATGGGCACGCTGCGAGGCGACTGGTGCGTTCGCGGCTTTGGCGATGCAAGAAGGGCTTGTCGACCCTGCACGTCGTCTTCCAGAAAGTCCGCGAACTCCTGGGCATTGGCAGTGCAACCAGACCAGCGCAGCAGCGCGACGTGCCGAGCGGCCTCGACCTGCGATGGGTCGCCGCCGGCTTGCGTGGCAATCATTCCGGCGAGCCAAGCGGTGCGCAGCGAATGGTCGGTCGGCTGGCCCATGCTCAGATCGCCAATGAAAGCAAGCGCGCGGACTGCGTCGAAAACGGCAATGGTGGTGTCGTCGGACATGAGATGGCTGAGGCAAAAGCCCAGCATCGCACAGTCCCTCTTTTTCGGTTCTTGTCGGTCATTCGACCGATACCGCGCCCGGTGCAGCCGAAACAGAATCTCCTGCACCGGCTCCGCTCAAGGGGCTCCGACCTTCCTACCTGATCTCGCGGTCTTCACCGCCAATGCCATGTCCAACACCAACCAGTCCCCTCTTCAGCAAGCCGCCTGGCTGCGCAAGCTCTACTTCATTCGCGCTGCCTTTTCCCTCGCGTGGGTCGCGCTGGCCTTCACCATCGCCAAGGGGTCGCCCGTCGTCGCAAGCGGCCTGCTGATCGTCTATCCCGCATGGGATTCCCTGGCAAACCTGCTGGACGCCAGGATGACGGGGGGCGCAAAAGCCAATCCCACCCAGGTCGTGAACGCCTGGATCAGCGCGCTGGTCGCAGTTGCAGTAACGGTTTCGCTCGTGCTCGAGCTCCAGATCATCCTGGCGATCTTTGGGGGCTGGGCCATCGTTTCGGGCCTGCTTCAGCTGGCGACGGCCATTCGTCGCCGCAAGGGCCATCGAGGGCAGTGGGTGATGATGCTGAGCGGCGCGCAGTCGGCGCTGGCCGGCGGCTTTTTCGTGGCCCAGCAAGGCAGCGCCATGCCCATCGTGCAGACCCTCGGCGGCTATGCGGCAGTCGGGGCTGTCTATTTCCTGATTTCCGGACTTGTCATCCTGTTTCGCCAGTCCAAAGGCAGGGCCGGGGGTTTCGCTTCCGAGGAAGTTTGATGCCGATGTCGAAGCGGTCCTCCAGAAAGCGAACAGCGGCTTCTGCGCTTTGTGCCTGCCCCTAAACCTGTGCAATGTCTTCGTGAATGCAGAGGTAGTTGCCTTCGGTGTCCTTGAACCAGGCCGCCTTCTCCGAGCCGAGCACGCAGACGTGGTCGACGGTTTTCAGCTCGGGGAAGTCGTAGTCCTCGAACACCACACCGGCGCGCTGGAGCATCTCGATGCTGGCGGCGATGTCCTCGACCCGGAAGCTGATTGCCGTGTGGTCGGCCTTGGTGCCCTCGGGTTTGGGAAACAGCGCCAGCGTGCTGCCGCCCATCGGGTAGACGAACTTTCCGTCGGGCCGCAAGCCACCGGGTTTCAAGCCCAGGCAGCCTTCGTAGAAAGCACGCGCGCGGCCCATGTCCTTGACGGGAAGCATGGTGGTGACAGACGAGTCGGACAACAACATAGACGGTCCTTTCGCACATGTCGGCCCAGCGGTTGCTGCGCGGCGAGCGGGCATCGCCTTGGCGGGTCGACCGGGGATGAGCTTACGCCTGCGACTGCCGTGGCGCCAGTGCCATAGCGGCCCGCGCCTGCCGCAGTCATGAGCCTTCGCCGCCGGCGAGGCGCGCGGGGACGCCGTCGCGCGGCCCCACGCGATGAACCGGCGAGAGCCCCTCGGCCGACAGCAGGCCATCGAAGTGAGCGATGGTCTTGCGCAAGCCTTCCTCGAGGCGCACGCTCGGCTGCCAGCCGAACATTTGCTTCGCAGCGCCCACGTCGGGCCGGCGCTGCATCGGGTCGTCGGAAGGCAGCGGCGCAAAGGCGAGCTTCGACGAGGATCCCGTGAGCTCGATGACCAGCTTCGCGAGATCGCGCACGGTGAACTCCTCCGGGTTGCCGAGGTTCACCGGCCCCGGTCCGCCCGGATCGGCCTCCATGAATCTCTCGAGCCCGTCGACCAGGTCGTCGACGAAACAGAAGCTGCGCGTCTGCCGGCCTTCGCCGTAGATGGTGATCGGATCGCCGCGCAGCGCCTGCACGATGAAGTTCGGCACCACGCGCCCGTCCCTCGGATGCATGCGTGGACCATAGGTGTTGAAGATGCGCGCAACGCGGATGTCCACGCGGTGCTGGCGGTGGTAGTCGAAAAACAGCGTCTCCGCGCAGCGCTTGCCTTCGTCGTAGCAGCTGCGGATGCCGATCGGATTGACCCTGCCCCAGTAGGTCTCGGGCTGCGGATGCACCTCGGGGTCGCCATAGACCTCGCTGGTCGATGCCTGCAGGATGCGCGCGCGCATGCGCTGCGCAAGGTCGAGCATGTGGATGGCCCCGAGGACGCTGGTCTTGGTGGTCTGCACGGGGTCGTGCTGATAGTGCACCGGCGAGGCCGGGCATGCGAGGTTGTAGATCCGGTCGACCTCCACATGCAGTGGCAGGGTCACGTCGTGGCGCATCAGCTCGAAGCGGGGATTGCCGAGCAGGTGCTCCACGTTGCGCCGCGCGCCGGTGAAGAAGTTGTCCACGCACAGCACTTCGTGGCCTTGGGCAAGAAGCCGCTCGCAAAGATGGCTGCCCAGGAAGCCCGCGCCCCCGGTCACGAGGATGCGGCGCTGGGTGGATTCGACACGCATGAGGGGTTCTCCCGCTTTCTTCTTCTTCTTCAACGGCCGATGGCCTGGTAGTCGAACCCCTGGGCGCGGATCTCGGGGTCGTAGAGGTTGCGGCCGTCGAAGATCAACGGCTGCCTGAGCAGCGTCTTCAGCGTGCTGAAGTTCGGGCTCTTGAACGCTTTCCAGTCGGTGAGGATCACGAGCGCATCGGCCTGGTCTGCGGCTTGCATGGCATTGTCGGTGTAGCGCAGCCGGGTTACCAGATCGGGCAGGCCGTCAAGGTCGCCCGCGAGCGCCTTGCGGGCCTCGGCAATGGCCACCGGATCATGCGCAACCACCTCGGCCCCGCGCATCAGCAGCGCCTTGATGACGATGCGGCTCGGCGCCTCGCGCATGTCGTCGGTGCCGGGCTTGAAAGCCAGGCCCCAGATGCCGAAGACGCGCCCGCGCAAGTCGTCGCCGAAGCGCCGCACGATCTTCTCGACCAGCACGAGTTTCTGCGCATCGTTCACTGCGCGCACGGCCTCCAGGACCTGCAGGCGCTGGCCGTGGGTGGCGGCCGTCTGCACCAGCGCCTGAACGTCCTTCGGAAAGCAGCTGCCGCCATAGCCGAGGCCGGCATAGAGAAAGCGGTGGCCGATGCGCGGGTCGGAGCCCACGCCGCGCCGCACCTGCTCGATGTCCACGCCCACCTTCTCCGCGAGGTTCGCGAGCTCGTTCATGAAGCTGATGCGCGTGGCGAGCATCGCGTTGGCGGCGTACTTGGTGAACTCGGCCGCTTCCACGGCCATGTGGATCATCCGGTCGTGCTGGCGGTTGAAGGGCGCGTACAGGCGGGTCATGACCTCGCGTGCCTGTTGACCGGCTTCACCGGGCTCGCTGCCGATCACGATGCGGTCGGGCCGCATGAAGTCGGCGATGGCCGCGCCCTGTTTCAGGAACTCGGGGTTCGAGACGATCGCCACGCAAGCGCCCTGCAGGCCACCGCCCGCGCGCCGCTGTGCAAGCTCTTCCTCGATCACGGCGCGCAGCTTGCCGGCGGTCCCCACCGGCACGGTGGACTTCTCCACCACCACCTTGAAGCCCTGCATGTGACGGCCGATGCTGCGGCCCGCGGCCAGCACGTGCCGAAGGTCGGCGCCGCCGTCCTCGTCGGGCGGCGTGCCTGCCGCGATGAAGATCAGGTCGCCATGGCGCACGGCGCGGGCGACATCGGTCGTGAAGTCCAGCCGCCCGGCGAGCACGTTGCGCTCGATGAGCTGCGGCAGCCCTTCTTCATGGATCGGCACGCCGCCCGAGCGCAGCATGTCCACCTTGCGTTCGTCGACGTCGAAGCAGACGACTTCGTTGCCGATCTCTGCGAGGCAACTGCCCGTGATGAGACCGACATAGCCGGTACCGAGGACCGAGACTTTCATGGGGGAGGAGGTGCGAAGCGCCGGGAGCGGGCCGTCAACGGGCGATGCGAAACCGCAGGAGATACCCCAGCGCCTTCAATCCGTCGCGCCAGTTGATCTTCTTTCCCTCTGCGGAGGTGCGGCCGCGATAGCCGATGGGAACCTCGCAGATCTTCCATCGGCCGGATCGCACGATCTGCGCGCTCATCTGGATCTCGCAGCCAAAATCGGCACACGTGATGTCCAAGGTGTCTTTCACCTCTTTCGTGAACATCTTGTAGCAGACCTCGAGGTCGGAAATCCTTTTCCAGAAGAGAACGCCGAACAGGGTCGAGATCAGCCAGTTCGCCGCGACCTGGGACAACGAGATGAACCTCGCGCGTCCCATCCGCCTGCCCTTGAAGCGCGATCCATACACCACATGGGCGACCTTTTGACGGACGATCAGGTCGTACATGGGGCCCCAGTCCTCGGGGTCGTATTCGAGGTCCGCATCCTGGATGACGATGACTTCTCCGGTCGCGGCGGCCAAGCCGGTTCTCAGGCCGGCGCCCTTGCCCCGGTTGCGCTCGTGAAAGAGCGCACGAACCCTGATCTGGGCCGCATCCGGCGCGTGCGTGCATGCAAAAACTCCGTCGCGGCCGATTTCCATGTGCGAAGCGGGGCCCTGGCCGTCGGGGAAATGGGTCTTGATCCATTCCCGCGTTCCATCGACCGATCCGTCGTCCACCAGAAGAATTTCCTTGTCCACCCCGGGCAGAACTCTGGATACGGCGACGAGAACGCTGGGCAGCGTCTGGATCTCGTTGAGGACGGGAATCACGATGGAGAGCATGAGGGGTTCGGTGCCTGAGTGGATGGCTGGCTGACTGACAGTGGCTTGACCGACGATGCGGCTACCACGGTGGAACGGTGGCCAGCATCGCCAGGCCGATGACCACGTGGATGTTCCTGTAGACGGTCTGGAGCCGGCGAACGCCCGAGTAGGTGAGGCCGTCTCGCAGGGCCTGCCACGCGGCGCGCAGATGAATGGCGTACAGCACGATGGCCAGCGACAGGACACGGGGGACGAACCCGAGCAGCGCGAGCACGGTCAGGGACACGTAGGCTGCGCTGAAGAGGAACAACCCGGCAAGGAATGCCGTCTTCTTGCCGAACGCGACAGCGTTCGTTCGGATGCCGTTTTGCTGGTCGCCGTCGTGGTCGCGCGTCTCGTGGGTGAGGTGCCCCGCGGCAAATACGAGCCCGAAGTAGCAGCCGATGGCCGCACTGTGCGGCGACACGGGCGACAGGGCGGCATAGCCCAGCAGAAAGTGGAGGGCGCCGCCGAACACATGGAGCAGCGAGTTCAGCAACGGCACGCCCTTGCCGTGGATTCCCGGAAAGGAATAGACGGCGCTGAAGACGGCAATGGTCAATGCAATGGCGAAGGCGGCCTGGCTCAGCAGGCCGAAGATCAGCAGGGCGAGCGCCAGCAGAGCCCATGCCAGGTGGCCCATCCTGGCGGCGTTTTCGCCCTTGGCCACGTAGGTCCGGCTGGCACGGTGGGGATCCCTGAGATCGCCATGGACGCCCGCCCAGTCGTTGAGTACGAAGACATGCGCCACCAGGCAGAGGTTGCCGGTGACCAGCGCGGCGATCGTGAACAGCGTGGCGGCACTGAAGTCGGCCATTGCGAAGCATGCGCCGATGACCGGCGCGCCCTGCAGCACGCAGACCTCGTCGATCCGGATGCAGGACAGGAGACGCCACAGCGAGGCACGCCGTGCCCGAGCGGGCACGGTCTGGAGCTCGGGCTGCGTCATTGGGCGGCGCCTTCCGGGGAAGGCGCGGGCTGCAGCCCCACGCCCTTGGTCCCGTGGTAGAGCCTCAGCCAGAGCGCATAGCCCAGCTCCTGCGACCAGTAGTAGCGACGCACGGTGGCGCTCATGTCGTTGTGATAGAGCAGGGGGGGATTGCCGGACAGCGCCGCGAAGTCGTTGGCTGCAATTTCCCGCAGGAGCCGGATGGCGTCGGCGTTCACCGCCGGCGTTCGCGGCCCGCTCTGCATCTGGTTCACCAGCAGCGCAGCCCGAGTCCACACCGCCTGGCCGGCACTTGCAGGCTGCAGGCGCGATGCCGGCAACGGCAGCGGACAACCGGTGCGATGCAGGTCCGCCTGTCTCAGGATCACCATCGGCGGTGCTCCCGCATAGTAGACCCAGACATGGGGATCGTCGGCCTGCCGCATGAGCGCCGCGCACAACGAACGCGCCGCAGGTGGATCCTGCTCGGCGAGCAGCATGTACACGTGCATCTGGATGCCGATGTCCGCCGGATTCGGGTCCGCCCCCGGATCCAGGCACTGGTAGTCGGCACGCTGCGCGAGCCAGGTGCGATAGAGGCCTGTGCTGGTGCGGAACTTCCGGATGGTTTGCAGCGCCGTCGTCAGCTGTGCCTGGCTTTCGCCCGGTGCCACGCGCCACACCAGGGCGGTGTCATCCGCGTCAGGCGTGATGGCGCATCCGAGCACGCCGATGGTCGGTGCATCGGGCCTGCCGTGATAGCGCACGAGACCATCGGCCTCGATCTGGCTGGACAGGAAGCCACGCGCCCGGGCCAGCATCTCCTGCATGCGCGCGCTGGCCGCGATCGGACCTGCGATGTCGAGCATGATCGCGTTGAGATAGGTATTGAGTTCGGGCTGCGGCTTCTCGAAGCGGGGCTCGCCGGTGAACGAGGTGAGCCAGGCGCCTGACGTCTGCTGCCCCTGGGCGATGCGCTCGACCGCCACGCGGGATGCGTACGCGAGGAAGCGGTCCACCGGATCGGCGGTGTCCTCGGCCGGCAGATCGAAGGCCCGTTCACGCAGCAGCCGGACCTCGCCCCCGGCGTGCGTGCGAACGAGGGCCGCCAGCATGTGCCTGCCAGGTTCGAGCCCGCCGATGGGGGCGCGCAGCTGCCATCCGGCAGGACTTTTCTCGCCCAGTGTGCGGACCACATCCGGGCGCTCGAAGAAGTGGCCCGTGCCCGCCACCTCCCTGCCATCGATGAGCACCGCGATGTCCTGGGGGGAGCGCGAATCCGCGAGCGTCCATCCGGCGACATCGAGTTGCCGTTCGATCCGGTCGCCCGCCTGGGCGTCGTGGACGGCCACCTCGACGGTCTCGATCAGGTCCACATTGCCGCGCAGGTCCGTGAAGAGGTCGGCGGGTGCGCGCGGATGCTTCAGCTCGGCGATGAAGGCCGCATTGCGCCACTCCCACATGGGCTGCATCCTGTCGTCGGCCTTCGACGTCAGCACCGCCGTGTCGATGGCGCCGGTGTACCAGAAGGCACCGACGGCCTGGATGCCGATGGCCAGGGCGCATGCTGCGCCGAACAGCACGCGTCCGGCCCGTGACAAGGCCGCCACGATGGGGGGGAGCATCCACACCAGCAGCGGCACCATGTCCGTGAGCCATCGAGGCCCCCAGGAGATGCCTTGCCGCCAGTCGACATTCGCATAGCCGACGACCTGCACGACCATGGCCGCGCACAACGCCAGCGTCAGGACCCGATTGCTGCGCGCTCGAAGCGCGTAGAGGAGCAGGCCTGGCACGAACAGCAGGAATGGCGAGAACACGAACAGTCCCCGCGTCGGGCTGGCGAGCAGGCCGGCCACTCCCTCGATGACGTTGTCGTTGAAATCGCCGGGATGGACGCTCAGCGCATAGGCTCCGGCCACATGGCCGACCGTTCCCAGGTTGTAGGCCAGCGTGAGGACGACCGGAATGGCGCCCGAGAGGACCAGCCATGGCCACCTCTTGCCCGCCCACCACAGTCCGTAGAGGCCGAGCGCGGCCGCCAGTACGGTGTCGGGCGGCCGGTTCGCGGCGATCAGCGCACACAGGAAACCGGCCATCGCGACGCGGATCGGCGTGCTCGGCCCGGTGATCAGCCACATCGTCGCGATGATGAGGAGCTGCGCAAGACCGTGCATCCACAGGGCCTGGCTGCTGATCACCCATGCGGTGGTGCCGAAGGCAAAAACGAGGCTGAGGAGCATGGCAGTGCGCGGACCGCTGCGCCTGCGCAGCAGCAGATAGAGCCAGGCCACCGATATCGCCGCGATCAGGGAGGCGCTGAGCTTCTCCATCACGCGGGCCATCTTGTCGAAGATGTGCGGATCCCAGGCGATGGCGTCGAGGTAGCGCACAGCCGGCAGGTACAGCGGCGCAACCACCAGCGGGACGACGAGGGGATACTTGGAAACGAGGTGCTCCCCGCGCACCCTCGTGATCCAGAATGCCGTGCCGTCTTCGCCCCGGGCGCCCGGAGGGGAACGGCCCAGCGCGACGGAGCCGACGATCGGATCCAGCAAGACGCTGTGATTTCGCAGGATCGAGAACGGCAGGTATCGCGCCGCGTAAGTGTCGGCGGCCGAGATCAGGCGCCCGTTGGCGTTGAAGACCAGGAACGAGACGATCGCCAGCAGGAGCGCGATCGCCGCGTCACGGAGGGAAGACCTTGCCCGCAGTTGCTGTGTTGTATGGCTCCCTGGCTGTCCGGGCACGATTGCGCTCATCGCCATGCTTTCTTGCTGCCGGCGCCGCTGTCGTAGCGGCGGTCATCGGCTGGGCGGGGATTATGCCTCCGTCAGCCAGGGGGCCCTGGTTCTGCGGTCCGGCGAACGGCGTTATTCGTGCGGCGCCGCTCGTTCCGGCCGAAGCGGCCTTCGAGCGCAGGGAACGGAACCATTGACGATGCCGCTGCAGCACCCTCGAGTTCGCAGCGAGCGCGAAGCCGGCCTGTTTCCGCCACTTGTTGTTCGACCGAGGCGTTGACCTCGATCCGGACATCCGGCTGTTTCAGTCAGAAGGCACTCTTGACGACGCCGCCGTCAACGCGAAGGGCTGCGCCCGTGGTTGCCGACGCGAGCGGACTGGCCACGTAGGCCACGAGCGATGCCACCTCCTGCGGCGAAGCAAAGCGCTTGATCAGCGATGTCGGGCGGACGTGGTCGAAGAACTCTGCCTCGACCTGCTCGAAGCTCTTGTCGCTCGAACGCGCCATGCCTTCCACGAAGTCGCCGACGCCACGCGATTTCGTCGGGCCTGGAAGTACGCTGTTCACCGTGATGTTCGTGCCGGCGACCGATTCCGCAAGCCCGCGCGAAACCGCGAGCTGCGCGGTCTTCGTCACACCGTAGTGGATCATCTCGGTCGGTATCTGCACCGCGCTTTCACTCGAAATGAAGATGATCCTTCCCCAATTCGCTCGCTTCATTTCCGGCAGCACCAAGCGTGCAAGGCGGACGCCGCTCAGGACGTTGACGTCGAAGAAGCGCCGCCAATCTTCATCGGGAATTTCTTCGAAAGCCTTGGCCTCGAAGATGCCCAGGTTGTTGACGAGAATGCCGATGCCGGGGTGACGACGCACGGCCTCCTCGGCAGCGTCGGCCCGACTGAGGTCAGCGGCATGGCCGAGAACCTCTCCATGCGTCTCCGAGCGGATGCGATCCACCGCCTCGTCGACCGCCGCCTGCGACCTGCCGTTGACAATGACGCTTGCGCCCTCCTGGGCCAGCGTGCGTGCGATTGCATAGCCAATTCCGGCTGTGCTGCCACTCACCAGGGCCAGCTTGCCATTGAGTTGAAGGTCCATATCGATTCTCCTTGGTCACTTTGACGCGTACGATGACAAGGCCTATTTCACGCTAGGCCAGGAAGTTGATCAACGCCGGCATGACTTGGTCCGGCGCCTCTTCCATCAGCCAGTGTCCGGACCCCTTGACGATCACGCCCTGAACGTTGGTCGCAACCATCTTGCCCTGCTCGATCAGGAAGGTTCCGCCGGCCCTTTCACCGGAGAGGACCAGCATCGGCATGGGCAGCGGCGTCTTGCCCAGTTCAGCGAACTCGGCCGCGTCCCGCTCGAAGGCCTTGAAGTATTCAAATCCGGCACGCATGCCGCCGGGTTGCGCGTAAGCCTTGGCGTAGAACCGGCGATCGGCTTCGGGCACCGAGTGCTTGGGGTCGGCCGCAAAGTCGTTCCAGAAATGCTCGAAATAGATGCGCTCGCGCCCGCTCACGAGTGCCAGCGGCGTCGCACCGTGGAAATGGAAATGCCAAAGGTCGCGCAGAAGCCAGACGTTTTGCCATTCGCCGATGCCGGGCAGGAAGGCGTCCATGAGCACCACCTTGTCAGTCTCCGAAGGGAACTGGGCGGCATACGCGTAGGCCACCATCAAGCCGATGTCGTGGCCGACGATGCTCACGCTGCGGATGCCGAGCGACCGGACGAGTTCGTGGATGTCGACGGCCATGTTCTTCTTTCCGTAGCCCGTCTCGGGCTTCGACGAATTGCCGGCACCCCGAAGATCGGGCACGACCACCGTGTGCGTTTTTGCCAGCAGCGGCATCAGCGGGTTCCACATGTGCCCGGTCTCGGCATAGCCGTGCAGCAGCACGACAGCCGGCCCGGTGCCGCCCATGCGGTAGCTGATGCGGGTGCCGTTCACCTCCGCGGTACCTGCGCGGAAGCCTGGCACCGCGTCGACGGCAGGCGCGGCGTGCGCTGTGGCGCCCATGGTCAGTGCGGCGCCAACCGCGGCTGCGCCGGCGATCAGCGCGCGGCGGGTGGGGGTGGAATGGGTGTCGGTCATGCGGAGGGTCCTTTCTGTCGGTTTCTGGGTGAGGTGAATTTATGATTCAGCTTCACTTCCAGAAAGGGCCCAAAAGTGGTTTACTCGTTCAGCTTTTATGAATGATTGGAGCCGATGCCCATGGACCGATTGCGTGCTTACGAGGTGTTCGTCACCGTGGTCGCGCGGGGCAGTTTCGTCAAGGCGGCCGACGCGCTGGACACTTCCCCGGCCAACGTGACGCGCTATGTCAACGAGTTGGAAGCCCACTTGCGCACGCGGCTGATCAACCGCACATCGCGCCGCTTGTCGCTCACCGAAGGCGGCGAAGCATTGTTCGACCGGGCGAAGTCGATTCTTGAAGAAGTGGCAGAGACCGAGGCGCTGGCGACCAGCGCGTCGCTCCAGCCGCGTGGGCGCTTGCGCATCAACGCGCCGCTGAGTTTCGGCAGCCTCGTGCTGGCGCCCCTGTGGCCGAGATTCATGGCGAAGTATCCCGATGTCGAGCTCGACATCGCGCTCATCGACCGCCTGGTCGACATCGTCGAAGAGGGCTACGACCTGGCCATCCGCATCTCGCGGACCACCTCGGGAAACCATATCGCGCGCCGCCTGGGCCACTCGCAGAACCTGGTCTGTGCCTCGCCCGAATACCTTGCGACCCATGGCATGCCAGAGGTCCCCGCGGACCTTTCGCGGCACCTGTGCCTGGGCTACACGTACGGTGCGACATCCGACGAGTGGCAGTTTGCCGGCCCCGGCGGGACGCTCGAATCCGTCCGCGTGCGCTGGGCCATTCGGGCCAACAACGGCGACACCGCTCGCGCCGCGGCACTCGCTGGCGTCGGCGTCATCTGGCAGCCGAGCTTCGTCATTGGCGAGGATGTGCAGGCCGGCCGATTGGTCGAGGTCATGCCCGGCTATCGCATGCCCCCCATCGACATCCTGGCGATCTACGCAAGCCGTCGCCATCTCAGCGCAAAGGTGCGGGTGATGGTGGACTTTCTGGTCGACGCTTTTCAAGGTTCGCCGCCGGGGCAAGGCGAATTGGCAGCGGTCGGCAAGTGACCGTGTGCCGAGCTCATGCGTGGAGTTGGCGCAGAATCCAGCCGAAATCGGCGTTTGTCGATGTCACGTTGCGAACTTGCTCAAGGAAGCGGTATGTATGTCGACCTGGTGTCCGAGCCTCAGCATGAGTCCCTCATCGATCTTCTGGTCGAGCTGCATGGCTTCTATAACGAGGGCGCCTTTGTCTCGCGTGAGATGGTTCGGGACCACCTCATTGTCAATCTGCTCGCGTCGAACTCTCCTCACCAGCTAGTCGTCGCATTCACGGGCGATCAGACTGTTGTCGGGCTGGCGGCAATCACCTGGGTTTATTCGTTGGTCGACTTTGCCTCTGAACAACGCAAGCAATGCCAACTCAAAGAGCTTTATGTGCGCTCGTCCCATCGCAGCGTCGGAGTGGGGCGAGCGCTCGTGTCATGGGTGGCAGGAACAGCCATGGCCCATGGGTGTCGTCGGCTCGATTGGCCAGTCAAAGCGGCGAACACGCGTGGTATCGCGTTCTACGAAGACCTCGGCGCAGAGCGAGTGCTCGACAGACTCAGCTACAGGCTGCAGGGGCCGGCGTTGACCAAGCTCGCGGGTCATGTCTAGCGGCAGCTAGCCGGCCGAGGCTGTGCGAAAACGCTTCGCCGTCGGCACTCATCTGAATGAAATCATGGCACCCGTTCTCAGCGAGGTGCCCATGAAGCGATTCATCGAAGACGAAGATGGAGTCCGCCGCCCGGCTCGGTCTGTACGCCAAGCCTCCGAATATGCAACACCGTTGAAAGAGGGACCGAAGGACATGACAGTCAAGCGAATGGACAACGTCCTGATCGTTGTCGACGACCTCGAGGCGGTGAAGGCGTTCTTTGTCGAGTTGGGCCTTGAGCTTGAGGGCCAATCCACGGTGGAAGGGCCTTCTGTCGGGAGCCTCATAGGGCTTGGAGACGTCCGGGCCACCATCGCGATGCTGCGGACTCCCGATGGGCAGGGAATTGAACTGGACAAATTCCACACGCCCAATGCAGTCCGGTTTGGGCCCGTGGATGCGCCAGTGAACGCTCTGGGTCTTCGTCGCATCATGTTTGCCGTCGATGGCATCGATGCTGTCGTCGCACGGATGCAGGCCCATGGCGCAGAACTCATCGGCCAGATGCAGTACGAGAAATCGTACCGGCTCGCCTATATCCGTGGGCCTGAGGGCATCATCGTCGGGCTTGCCGAGCAACTCGGCTAAGGGCGGGCGGCTCGCTCGCGCGCCCGACAATCCGGAACCAGCCTGTTTCGAACGTTCGCGCCGCGTGGTCGAATTTCTTCTGGAACAGGCCATGCACCGTCGTCCGCGTGGGTCGGCTTCAGTGGGAAAAGTCTCCTGTGGGGTTGCGTTTGGGTCAAAAAAAGCCCCTGCCGCCTGACAAGCAGACGACAGGGGCAAGTGCCGCATCAGCCCTTCAGCCGAGCACCTCGGTCACGATGCCTGCGCCGACGGTCTTGCCGCCTTCGCGCATGGCGAACCGCATGCCGTTCTCGATGGCCACAGGCTTGTTCAGCTCGAAGCTGATTTGCGCCTGTGCGCCCGGCTCGACCACACCGGTCTCGGTGTCGACGCGAATGACACCCGTCACGTCGGTCGTTCCGAAGAAGAACTGCGGCTGGTAGCCGGAGCCGAACGGGGTATGGCGACCACCTTCGTCCTTGCTGAGGACGAAGATCTGCGCGCGCGCCGTCCGGTACGGCTTCAGCGCACCGGGCTTCACCACAACCTGGCCTCGCACGACATCGCCGCGCTTGACCCCGCGCAGCAGCAGCCCGACGTTCATGCCGGCCCGTGCCTCGGCGACGTCCTTGTGGAAGGACTGCACGCCGGTAACGACCACCTTCTCGTCGCCGGCCGAGCTGAGCCCCACGATCTCCAGGCTGTCACCGACGTGGATCACGCCGCGCTCGACACGGCCGCTGATCACGGTGCCGCGGCCCGCGATGGTGTGCACGCCCTCGACAGGCATCATGAACGGCCCGTCGTAGTCGCGCACCGGATCAGGGATGCGCGAGTCCAACGCGTTCACGAGCTCGACGATGCATTGCACGTCGGGCCCTTCGAGGTCGCCGCGTTCGGCGGCGGCCAAGGCCTTCAGCGCGCTGCCGAAAACGAAGCGGGCATCGTTGTATCCGTGCGCAGCCAGCAGCGCGCCAATCTCCATTTCGATCAGCTGCTCGATCTCCGCACGGTCACTCCCGGCGACGAGGTCCATCTTGTTCACGAACACCACCATGTGGCCGACATTCACCTGGCGCGCCAGCAGCACGTGCTCGATGGTCTGCCGTGCGGCGCCTTCGGTGCCGTCCACCAGCAGGATCGCGCCGTCCATCTGCGAGGCGCCGGTGATCATGTTCTTGATGTAGTCGGCATGTCCCGGGCAGTCGATGTGTGCGTAGTGACGGTTGTCCGACTCGTACTCGACGTGCGAGGTATTGATCGTGATGCCGCGCTCGCGCTCTTCCTTCGCGTTGTCGATCTGCCCATAGGACAGCGCACGGCCGCCAATGCGCGCGGCCTGCACGAAGGTAAGAGCAGCCGTCAGCGTCGTCTTGCCGTGGTCGACGTGACCGATGGTTCCGACGTTCACATGAACCTTGTTGTTCATCATGGTTTTCTCCAGTTTGAGAGTTGAAAAGCCGATGCGATTCGCTGGCCAGGCGAAACGGTCGGCGGGTTGTCGGCGCGCGCGCCAAACTCGCGGTGCCCGCCATGCGGGCGAAAAAAAAGCCTGCGGGGTGGACCACCCGACAGGCTTTCTTGCCTGAAGGATGGACCTCCAGGCGCACGAGGGCCTGGAGGCTCTACACGAACCACTCCACGGAGTGGACGCACAGCACTGCGCTGGCAGCGCGTGCGGCGAAAAGAAGTTCTCGTTCGGGGCTCATGTCCAGGTCTCCAAGTGAGCAGGCAAAAAACAAAAACCCGGTGGCTTGAGGCCTACCGGGTCTTGTGAAACTCAGGAGGCCGAGCCTCCGGGTGTAAAGGCTCTAGGAAAGCAATTCGGCGCCAAAAGGGCGCAGCGAAGTCGCCGCAACGGTGCGGGTCATCAATGCGTCTTGCGTGGTCAGGAACTGCTTCATGGGTCTCTCGTGCGGTTGGCTGTTGGCCGCAGCGTGATGGTTGATCTTTGGGGGGCGGAGACTAGCACCGCTATCGCGATCCGGCAACAGGAGCGTTGCACGCACGCAGCAATAGGTGCCCGGCGCTTCGTTGCAAATGTCGGCAAGTCGCGTCGTGGCGCTGTGGCTCAGATCGACGCAGACGCACGTGGGTTCCTCCGGCCCCCGCCAGGGAGGCACCAGGCTCTTCGGTCAACACCTTCTTCAGTTCGCGGATGATGGCCGGTTGAGCGATGGGTTTTTCGCGGAGAACCGGGGCGCCTGGAACGGCAGCAACGGGCCCTTCGCGACGGTGGCGTGACCGGCTACAGTCGTATGATGCCGCCCTCGAAGGCCCGCGGTTACACCAGGAGTTTCGATGAACTTGATGCCATCAACGTCCGCACGGGCCTTGCCGACGGCCGCAACGGGCGCGCACGCCGTCGGTACGGCCGCATTGGGTTCCATCCTGATTGGCGCTGCTGCCCTCGGTGCCCTGGCCATCGGGGCCTTGTCTATCGGCCGGCTCTTTGTGGGCCGGGCTCGAATCCGCCGGCTGGAGATTGACGAGCTTGTTGTTCGCCGCATTCGAGTCATTGAAGAGCTGACGCCACCGCCAACGTCGAAGCCCGGTAGCGTCCTCGACGATTCGAAGCCAGTTGTCGAGTCCGTGAAAACGCGGGCCGGAACATCAAAATAGTCGCGAGGCGGCTACCGGCCAGAACCCCCGACATTCGATGGCCGGGCTTAATCTGCCCGATAGCCGACGTTCGCGGCGTGCACGCAACGAGCGCTGTCGAACATACGACCACGCGCCCTGAAGCGCGTGCACACAAACCCACCTCCATGAACAATCGGGCATATTCGAACGCTCGCCTGCAGCAGGCAGGCAAGATGAAAAAGACACAGGAGGGATGATGGAGAACACGTCTGGGCAGGGTGCAACTGCCGAAGTTCCCGCCGAGATTGACCGTTGGAACTGGGGTGCATTCCTCCTTAACTGGATTTGGGGCATCGGAAACAACACCTACCGTGCCTTGCTGGTGTTCGTGCCCTTTGTGGGATTCATCATGCTCTTCGTCCTGGGTGCGAAGGGCAGCGCTTGGGCGTGGAAGCACAGGCGCTGGGAAAGCGTGGAACAGTTCAAACAGACCCAGCGGAAGTGGACGAAATGGGGCGTTGTTGTGCTTGCGGCCATGGCGTTGACCGCCGTCGCGATGTTCTTTGGCGCGGTATCCCTGCTCAAGGAAAGCGAGGCATTCCGCATATCACTTGCTGCTGTGGAACGAAGTCCTCAGGGGGTGCAGCAGATTGGGAATCCCATCGAGACCGGCATCCCATCGGGAAGCCTGCAGACATCGGGTCCCAGGGGCAGTGCCAGCTTGGCGTACAGCGTGAGCGGACCGAAGGGAAAGGGAAAGGTCTATGTCGAGGCCACGATGACCCTCGGCAAGTGGCAAATTGACCGTCTTGTCCTTCAGCAAGATGGGACCGGCATCCGCACCGAAATCGACCCGCGCCTCCCTTGAGGCAGTTCCCGGCCAGGAGCGGTCCTTTGCCCAGACTTTCAATGAGAAGGGTTTGATGCCGTTTGGTGTCGATGAGCGCCATGCGCAGGCTGCAGAGGGTGCGTTGGGCGTCGGCTTTCCGGCGGCGTACCGTTGACCATGATGCAGAGTAACGGAGGCACCATTGCCACCGACGACGATTGGGGGCTGTATCCCATCGCGAATGACTCCGAGCGGAAGAGGCTCACGAGCAGCCAAAATGGAATGCTCGGTGTCGATCGGCCGGTGGCATAGATTCTGACCGAACCCGTTGGTGCATAGGGCCTCAGGAACGCGGCAACCCGCCGATCTGCTGCATCAGTCCGAGCAAGTCTGGTTGCCCCACTTCGGAGACGATCTTTCCAGTCGAGAGTCGATAGATGTTCAGTGCTTGCACGGCAATCGTCTTGCCGGTGGGAGGCACGCCCAGGAAAGCTCCCCGGTGTGTCCCGCGCATCGTGAATCGCGCTGCGATGACATCACCTTCGATGACGGTTTCCTCAAGAGTCCATTGAATGTCGGGGAATCCGCCGCGCATCATCCCGATGATCTCCAGGTAGCCTTGTGGCCCGTGCACGGGTTCGGCGCGCCCAGGAACGTGAAACACGGCGTCCGGAGAAACCAAATCCGTGGCAAGCCGCGGGTCCGCGGTATTGATGAACTCCACGAAGTGAGTCATGAACTGTCGGTTTGTGGTTTGCATCTGTCGCCTCGGACTGTCTATCAGGATGGGACCCGGGGCATGGTGGCCGCCCGGTGCCCGTGTTCCCATATTGTCCGAATTGCCGGCGTGTTCGACACGATCAAAGTCGGTTCTCAAATGGTGAATATCGGACACAATGGGTCGATGCTGCGCGGAACGAGCCCCATCGATATCGAGCAGGTCCAATATCGGCCCTCGGCCGAGAGCGCACTGGATCTCGAGGTCTTCTCGATGTTGGACTTAAGACGAAGGGTGCCCCGAGCCCACCTACAGCGTCACCATCGCTACGACTTTCACATGTTCGTGCACGTCAGACGCGGAAAATGCCGCGCCGTGGTGGACTTCAGTCACATCGAGTGTGGCGCCGGATCGCTGCTGACTATCCGGCCCGGACAGGTTCACCGCTTCGGCCCGGGAAGCCGTTGGGACGCAAACCTCCTGCTGTTCCGACCCGAACTGCTGCAGGCTTCGCAAGGCGAGGAAAGCCTTCAGATGCCCGAACTGATCGATACGCTTCCTGGCCATATGCGCCTCGACCGGTCGACGGGGCGGTTCTTGGCCGACACGCTCGCGCGGCTCGAGGAGGAGTGCACGCTCGAAGCCCGGCAACCGCTGCTGAACTGGCTGCTCCAGAGTGAACTGGCAACACTCGTGATGCGGCTGCACATCTTTCACACCGGGCAACAGCCGCCCGCCGGAGCATCGGCCGACGCGCCGGAGCGCTTTCGTCTTTTCAAACGGCTTTTGGACGCGAAGGTGCATCAGTGGCATCACGTTTCGCGCTATGCACATGCCATGGGATGTTCTGAGAAGACTCTCACACGCATCTGCAGTGCGGTCGCTGGCGTCGGTGCGAAAGCCTTTATCGCCTCGCGCCTTGCGCTGGAAGCCAAGCGCCTGCTCGTGCACACGGAGATGCCGATTTCTGCCATCGCGCAGCGGCTTGGCTTCGACGAGGCGACCAACTTCACCAAGTTCTTTCGCAGCATTGAAGGATGCACGCCAGGCGAATTCCGCCGTCGGTTCGATGTCTCGTTGTAGCCGCGATACCCGTCGACGCGGATCGGACGTTGCATTCGATCTCGCGCACGGGCTGGTGGACTCTTGGCGTTCGAGCCCGAACTGCGCTATCTTGATGTCTGCTTTCTGGCGTGGCGAGTGGCAGCAACGGGCCCGAAGTCGGCGTACGGATTTTCAGAAAGCGGTCATTCATCTCGGGCCTGGTCGCGCTGGTCTTCAGGGGCACCAGCGTTCGCGCGGGCCAGCGAACTCCCGGGTTCGGCATCGGTTTCGGCGCCTGGCATGTCCCAGCCGACCCAGCGAGGTCAAGCGCTGCCAGAATCGTGCAGGACGTATTTGGGGCGCAATATGGCCGCAGCACTCTACGAGCCAATCAATGTGTACAAGCCCGTGGCGGCAAACATCGGCGTGGTCGATGGGCCCTTTGAATACCTGAGCGTGGCCGGCGTCAGGCTGCCGCTACCGTTCACCACCCGCATGACGGTGGTGCGCCTCTCGAACGGCGATCTTTTCCTGCACTCGCCGACGAAGTTCGATCGCCAGCTTGCAGACGAACTCGAGCGCCTCGGGACGGTCCGGCACTTGATCTCTCCCAACCAGTTCCACTATGCCCACATCGGAGAGTGGTTGACGGCTTTTCCGGATGCCGTCGCATGGGCTTCGCCGGGCGTGCGCAGAAGGAGCAGGGCGCGGCACGTGGAGATCCGTTTCGCAAGAGACCTCGATCCGAGCCCGCCCGACGAATGGCGGAACGAACTGGACCAGATGCTGTTTCCGGGTGGCTACTTCAAGGAGTTCGTCTTCTTCCACCGGGAATCGGCATCCCTCATCGTGACGGATGCCATCGTCAACATCGAGCTGGACAAGATGGACGAGCCGTGGCGCACGCTCACGAGAATGAGCGGGATGTACCACCCGCGCGGGCAGGTGTTCTTCGGGATGCGCCTGCCGCTGTTGTTGCAGCCGAAAAAGGCAGCTGCGGCCATCGCGAAACTCCACGCCTGGCAGCCTCGCCGGATCCTGCTCAGTCATGGGCGTTGCTTCGACGTGGACGCCGGCGAGGTCATCCGTCGGGTTTTCGGAAAGCGCCCTGGAAGCTAGTCGAGAGTCCGGGAAGCGGGGGCCTCAACCCGGAATGTCCGGCTCGACCAACTGGGCCAGCGCGACAAGCGACTCCTGCCAGCCCAGGTAGCACATTTCGGCAGGAATCACGTCGGGGATGCCTTCCTGCACGATGGACATGTCGGTGCCGCAGGACACCGGGGTCAGCGTCACGGTGGTCTTCATGGTGCCCGGCAGGTTCGGGTCGTCGAAGGTCGCGTCGTAGGCAATGCGCTGGCCGGGGACGAGTTCCAGGTACTTCCCGCCGAACGAGTGGCTCTGGCCGCTGCCGAAGTTGGTGAAGGACATGCGCCAGGCGCCTCCGACCACGGGCTCCATGCTGTGGACCTTGCCGATGAATCCGAAGGGCGGCAGCCAGCGCTCGAAAGCGCCGGGTTCGACAAAAGCGCGATAGATCCGCTGCGGCGGGGCGCGCAGCACGCGGTGCAGGCGGACGGTGTTGGTGGCCATGGATGTGTTCTCCTTGAGTGCAGAGGATGACCCTCGACTGACACGAACTCGATGACGGGGCGTGGCCGTCGGCCGCATTGTCGGCCCTGCGAAAAAAAGGAACGCCGCAGCGCATTCAGGGGCTCTGGTCATGCGGTTCAGGCATCGGACCCACATAGCGCCCGCGCGGGCGGATGACTTGCGCCACGCCCAGTTGTTCCAGGCTGTGCGCCAGCAGCCCGACGCTGCGTGCCGTTGCGAACAGGCCGAAGGCCGCATCGGCAGGAAGCCGATGGTGAGCGACCAGGGCGGCCAGGGCGACGTCGATGTTGGGCTGCAGGCCGGTCAGCTTCGTCACCTTGCCGATGAAGCGCGCGATCACCTTGGGAGGCTCGAACAAGGCCAGCAATGCGGCTGCACGCGGATCGCCATCGGGATAGAGGTGATGGCCGAATCCCGCCGGCGACAGGCCGTTCGACAGGTAGTGGGCCAGCACCTGGTCCTCGCCCAGCCGTTCCACCTCGCTGAACAGCGCCCGGACGCGGCCCGAGGCATCGCCATGCAAGGGGCCGGAGAGGGTGGTCAATCCGGCCAGCAGGCAGGCCGGCAGCGAGGCGCCTGTCGAGGCGGCAATGCGCGCGACAAAGGCCGAACTGGTCAGCTCGTGATCGGCCAGCAGCACCAGGGCCGTTCGCAGCAGATCGGCGACCTTGGAGGTTTGCTTCCATCCTTTCGCAAAGCGCAGATGCAGCGGTTCCTGTCCTGGCGAGGCGCCGAACGCGTTGGCCAACTGGCCCACCAGGCCCTGGCCCTCGGCATGAAGCACCCGGGTCAGGCGTCCACCGGTGGAATGCCCGGCGGCCGCCAGGCCGGCCAAGGCGGCGAAGGCCGCGTCCCGCCCCGGCTTGCCGAGGCGCACGGGCGTCAGGCAAGAGAAATCGACGGCGCGCTCGGCGCCCCACAACAGCTGAGCCGCATCTTCCAGCGTGGCCGTTCGGGCCATGCGCACGGCGTCCCGCCCCCGGTAGTACGGCCGCCCGCGAGAGAACGCGCACAGGGCTGTCGGAATGCTGGGCTCCGACCCGAACAGGGTGTTCGTGGCCAGCGTCTCGTGCTTGCGGCCGGCCTGCTTGCGCTTGGCCAGGCCGGCAACGTCCTCGGCGCGGTACAGCCTGCGCCGCGTGTCGGCCGGGTCGGTCATGACTTCCAGCTTGCCGCGGCTCACATACGCGTAGATCGTCTGAGCCTGCACGCCCAGAAGCTTGCACGCCTCGTTCATCGAAATCCAGGAAGCCATGGTTGCGCCGATTGGGTCTATTTATATTGATTAAATATATCAATATTGACCTATATGTCAATCTATTAATAGCATGCGTCCGGTTCGTGGAGAGCTCCCCCTCGAACAGCTCAGCCTCCCGGCCACCGAGAACGAACAGCGATATGAAACCCCAAGTCCTTCAACTCAATCCGATCCTGATCCCGGCGATCAACGACAAGCTCGCCTCGCTCTACGTCGTGCACCGGCACTTCGAACTGGCCGATCCGCAGGCCTGGCTGCGCGAACATGGCGCGTCGATCGACGCCGTGATCACGGGCGGGCACACCGGCATTTCGCGATCGATGCTGGAACAGTTGCCCAGCCTGAAGGTGGTGGCGGTCAATGGCGTCGGCACCGACGCCGTGGACCTGGCGTACTGCCGGGGCCGCGGCCTGCCCGTCACCGCCACGCTGGGCGCGCTGACGGAAGACGTGGCCGATCTGGCCATCGGCTTGCTGATCGCGGCTTGCCGAAACCTGTGTGCCGGCGATCGTTTCGTGCGGGACGGCCAGTGGGAGCTTCGTCCCCAGCCCAGCGCCATTCCGCTCGCCCGGCGGTTCAGCGGCATGCGCGTCGGCATCGTCGGAATGGGCCGGGTGGGCCGCGCCGTCGCCGTGCGGGCGGCCGCCTTCGGTTGCCCCATCCGCTACACCGACCTGCGCGCCATGAACGACGTCGCGCACCGCTTCATCCCGAGCCTGGTGGCGCTGGCGCGCGAGTCGGACGCGCTGGTGCTGTGCGCCGCCGCGGACCAGGCCGAAGGCATCGTCGACGCGGCCGTGCTGGATGCGCTGGGACCGCGCGGCTTCCTGGTCAACGTCGCCCGCGGCCGGCTCGTCAACGAAGCCGACCTGACACAAGCGCTGACCGCCGGCCGCATTGCGGGGGCGGGCCTCGACGTGTTCGTCGACGAGCCGCGCGTGCCGCCAGAGCTGCGCCAGTCCGACAGCGTGACCCTGCAGGCCCACCGCGCCAGCGCCACCTGGGAGACCCGCACCGCCATGGCCGAGATGGTGCTGGCCAGCATTGCCCAGGCCCTGGCAGGCGAGCGCCCGGCGATGAGCGTGACCACCTGAGCCCCTGCGCTCGCGGCGCAGTTGCCGCCGGCATCGACAAGCCGGCTTTCAAGACAGCAGACCCACCCCAAAAAAGGAGACATCCATGCAGCTCACATCCCTGGTCAAGATCCTTGCCGTCTCGGCGTCGCTCGCCGCGGCGGCGACCCTCGCATCGGCCGAGGCGGCCTACCCGGCCCGCGCCATCAAGATCATCGTGCCCGCCCCGCCGGGCGGCGCGATCGACACCATCGCCCGCGTCGTCGGAGACAAGATCGCGGTGTCGATGGGACAACCGGTGATCGTCGACAACCGGCCCGGCGCCTCCAACAACCTCGGCACGGACGTCCTCGCCAAGTCGGCGCCCGACGGCTACACGATCGGCATCGTCGGCGGCAGCCACAACACCAACAAGTTCCTGTTCAAGAACCTCGGCTGGGATCCTTCGACGAGCTTCGAGCCCATCGTCTACACGCACGAGGTTCCGCTGGTGTTCGCCATCTATCCGCAGCTTCCCGCCAGGACGCTGCCCGAGTTCGTGGCCTGGATGAAGGCCCATCCGGACGAGGCCAAGGTCGCCACCTCCGGCCGCGGCAGTGCACAGGAAATGGCGGCCGAGATGTTCCGCATGGCAAGCGGGACGCAGATGCTGCTGGTCCCCTACAAGGGCTCGTCTGCCGCGCACCCGGACCTGCTGGCCGGACGCACCGCGCTCTTCATCGACACCCTCAGTGCCATCCTGCCGCAGGTGAAGGCCGGCAACGCGCGGGCCGTGGCGGTGTCGACGCGTAAGCGGACCAAGCTGCTGCCCGACGTGCCGACCGCGGACGAGCAGGGATTCAAGGGCTACGACGCCAACACGAATGGCGGGTTCCTGGCGCCGGCCGGCACGCCCAAGGCGATCGTCGCCAGGCTCAATGCCGAGATCAACGCGGCGCTGAAGCTGCCCGATGTGCGGGCGAAGCTGGAGGCTGCCGGCATAGAGGTACAGGGCGGAACGCCGCAGGAGTACGCCGCGCTGATCAAGTCCGACCTCGTCAAGTGGGGCAGGGTGGTCAAGGAGGCGGGGATCCAGGCGGAGTGAGTCCTGAGGCGAGTCCTTGACATCGTTGAGGCCGAGGTCCGGATCTTCAAGACGGAAACCCTCGAGATTCAAATCAGGAACTCTGTCCAGGGGGCAGAATTCGACCATGAATCTTCGCTTCGTTGAGGCCTTTCACTGGGCCGTGGCGCTCAAGAGCGTCACGCGCGCCGCCGAGAAACTGCACGTCACCCAGTCGGCCCTGTCCAGCCGCATCGCTGCGCTCGAGCGCGAACTCGGCGTGCTGCTGCTTGACCGCCGGGACAAGCAGTTTCGTCTCACGGTGGCGGGGCAGCGTTTCCACGCCCTTGCGCAGAAGCTGCTCGAAATGCAGATGCACATCAAGGCCGAGATGGGCTCGGGCGCGGCGCGCGAGACGGTGCTGCGTGTCGGCGCCATCGAGTCGGTGGTGCACAGCTGGCTCACGGGATGGCTCAAGCACATGCAGGCCACCTACCCGGACTTCGAACTGGAACTCACGGTCGAAACCACGCCGGTGCTGGTCGACCAGTTGCAGCGTGGCAAGCAGGACCTGGTGTTCGCCGCGTTGCCCGCTGCCGGCGACGGCGTGCGCACGCGTGCCGTGACGCCGATGCCCATGTGCTTCGTCGGCCACAAGGAGCTGCACTTGCGCAGGCGCTACCGCCTGGCGGACCTGCTCTGCCTCGACCTGCTGACCTTTCAGCGCGGTTCGCAGCCGCACGTGGCGCTGCTCGAACTGTTTCGCGAGGCCGGCAGCCCCCCGCCGCGTGTGCACGCCATCTCGTCGATCTCGGCCATGGCCCAGTTGGTGGAGGCCGGTTTCGGCGTGGCCACGCTGCCGCGCGCCGTGGTGGAACCTCTGGCCCGGCGGCTGCCGCTGCGCGTGCTGCCCTGCGATGAGGTGTTGGAGCCGCTGCCCATCTATGCGAGCTACCGCGACGACCCTTCCACTCCGCTGCCGGAGGCCGCGCTGAGCTCCGCCGTGGTGCACGCCTCGCACCGCACGGGTTCATCGAAAAAATCGATGAATTGAGAAAGAAAATTTGCGTTGGCGTTCGTGAGCACGGATTCCCACAATCCGTCGCTTCACAACACAGCGATGCATCGCGCACCGCAAACGCCAAATGCCGAATCCTGATGCGAACCCGGAGAGACCCGATGAATCGAGCAGTGCGCAGAGCGTTCGCCGAGCCGCCCGCAGCGGCGCGCTGAGCACCCACACCAGCGGCCTGGCCGGCGCCCACGCACAGGGCAACCTGGTGGTCCTGCCGCAGGCATACGCCAGCGACTTCCTGCGCTTTTGCCAGGCCAACCCCAAGCCGTGTCCGCTGCTTGGCGTTTCGGAAGTGGGCGATCCGGGTTTACCCGCACTCGGCGCAGACCTCGACATCCGCACCGATCTGCCGCGCTATCGCGTCTGGCGCGACGGCGAACTGGTGGACGAACCCACCGACGTGTGCGACATCTGGCGCGACGACATGGTGAGCTTCGTGATCGGCTGTTCCTTCACCTTCGAGCATGCGTTGCTGGCCGAGGGCATCGCGCTGCGCCACGTCACGCAGGGGCGCAACGTCGCGATGTTCCGCACATCGATCGCCACCACGCCGGCCGGCGCCTTTCACGGACCGATGGTGGTGAGCATGCGGCCCCTGCGCGCGGCCGATGCAATCCGGGCGGTGCAGATCTCTTCGCGCTTTCCCGCCGTGCACGGCGCCCCGGTGCACATCGGCGACCCGGCCCTGATCGGCATCCGCTCGGTGGCCGATCCCGACTACGGCGATGCCGTCGAGGTCATGCCCGACGAGCTGCCCGTGTTCTGGGCCTGCGGCGTCACGCCGCAGGCCGCACTGGCTGCCGCGAAGCTGCCGTTCGCCATCACCCACGCACCGGGCGCGATGCTGGTCACAGACCTGCTGCACCACCGCCTGGCCGCCTTTTGACCGCTGTTGCCCACCGACTCACCTCCAGGAGACGTCTCTCATGAAAAACACCTCCGACCCGACCTATGCGGCCGGCGCTGAGCCCGCCGGCGAAAACTGGCTGCGCACCCTCAACCCCAACGAGAAGCGCACGCTCGCTGCATCGTTCAGCGGCTATGCGGTCGATGCCTTCGACTACTACACGCTGCCGCTCGTCACGCCGATCCTGCTGTCGCTCTGGGGCATGAGCAAGACCGAGGTGGGGCTGATCGGCACCGCCACGCTCGTGGCCTCGGCCATCGGCGGCTGGGCGGCCGGCATCCTGGCCGACATCTACGGCCGTGTGCGCATCCTGCAGCTCACGATCCTGGTGTTCGCGATCTTCACCTTTGCCTGCGGCCTGTCGCGCACGCCCGAGGAACTGCTGATCGCCCGCACGCTGCAGGGCCTGGGCTTCGGCGGCGAATGGGCGGTGGGCTCGGTGCTCATTGCCGAGATGATCCGGCCGGCCTACCGCGGCAAGGCGGTGGGGCTGGTGCAGAGCAGCTGGGCCGTCGGATGGGGCGCGGCGGTGCTGGTGTCGCTGGCACTGTTCTCCTTCCTGCCGCCGGAGATCTCGTGGCGCGTCATGTTCCTGCTGGGCCTGCTGCCGGCGCTGCTGATCGTCTTCATCCGCCGCTCGATCCGCGATCCGGAAATCTACGTGCAGAGCCGCGCCGCGGTAGTGCGTGGCGAACGCAACGGCAACTTCCTCGCGATCTTCAAGCCGGGCATCCTCGGCACCACGGTGCTCGCGAGCCTGCTGTTCACCGGCATGCAGGGGGGCTACTACGCCATCGGCGTGTGGCTGCCGACATTTCTGAAGAACGAGCGCCACCTCACGGTGCTCGGTTCGGGTGGCTACCAGTTCATGTTCATCGTCGGGGCCTTCATCGGCTACCTGTGCGGCGCCTACCTGTCGGATCGCCTGGGCCGCCGCCGTGCCTTCATCCTGTTCGCGATCGGGGCCGGCTCGCTGGTCTATGCCTACACGCTGCTGCCCATCACCGATGGCCTGATGCTGGTGCTCGGCTTTCCGCTCGGCTTCTTCATGTCGGGCATCTTCAGCGGCGCGGGGGCCTTCCTGGCGGAGCTGTTCCCCAATGAGCTGCGCGGTTCGGGGCAGGGCTTTTGCTACAACTTCGGACGCGGCATCGGCGCCACCTTTCCTGCGCTGGTCGGCGTGCTGAGCGACCGGCTGCATCTTTCGCTCGGTACCGCGATCGGCGTGTGCGCGGCGGTGGCCTACGCCATGGTGGTGCTGGTTGCCTTGTGCCTGCCCGAGACGCGCGGACGCGATCTGCGCCAGAACTGACCCCGCCTCCCATCCCCTGTTTCCTTTCTCTCTTTCATGACCACGCATTCCCCACTCCCGTCCCGCTGGCAATTCTGGATCGACCGCGGAGGTACCTTCACCGACCTGGTGGGCCGCGCGCCCGATGGCGGCCTGCACACGCTCAAGCTGCTGTCGGAAAACCCGGAGCACTACAAGGATGCAGCCGTCGAAGGCATCCGCCGGCTGCTGGGGCTGAAGCCCGGCGAGCTGATCACTCCCGAGCGGGTCGAGTGCGTCAAGATGGGGACCACCGTTGCGACCAACGCCTTGCTCGAGCGAAAGGGCGATCGCACGGTGCTGGTCACCACGCGGGGCTTCCGCGACGCGCTGCGCATTGCCACCCAGGCGCGTCCACGCCTCTTCGATCGCCGCATCGAGCTTCCGGAGTTGCTCTACGAGCGCGTGATCGAAGCCGACGAGCGCGTCGGCGCGCAGGGCGAGGTCGTGCAGCCGCTGGACGAGACCGCCCTTCGGGCGTCGTTGAAGGCGGCCTTCAACGACGGCATCCGTGGCTGCGCGATCGTCTTCATGCACGGCTACCGCCATGCCGAGCACGAGATCGCGGCCGAGCAATTGGCCAGAGCGATCGGTTTCACCCAGGTCTCGGTGTCCCACAAGACCAGCCCGCTGATGAAGCTGATTCCCCGCGGCGACACCACGGTGGTCGATGCCTATCTCTCGCCCATCCTGCGCCGCTACGTCGACCAGGTGGCCGCCCAGATGCCGGGCGTTTCCCTGTTCTTCATGCAGAGCTCGGGCGGTCTCACGCAAGCGCATCGCTTCCACGGCAAGGACGCCATTCTTTCCGGGCCGGCCGGCGGCATCGTGGGGATGGTGCGCACGGCGGTGCAGGCCGGGCATGACAAGGTCATCGGCTTCGACATGGGCGGCACATCGACCGATGTGTCGCACTACGCAGGGGAATTCGAGCGGGCCTTCGAGACCCAGGTCGCGGGCGTGCGCATGCGGGCGCCGATGATGAGCATCCACACGGTCGCGGCGGGCGGCGGGTCGCTGGTTCGCTTCGACGGTGCGCGCCTGCGCGTCGGCCCCGAGTCGGCCGGTGCCAATCCGGGCCCGGCCAGCTACCGGCGCGGCGGACCGCTGACCACCACCGATGCCAATGTGCTGCTGGGAAAGATCCAGCCGGACTGGTTCCCCAAGGTCTTCGGGCCGGCCGCCGACGAGGCGCTGGACCGCGACGCGGTGAAGCAGCGCTTTGGTGCCATGGCACAGGAGATGAGCGAGGCGACGGGCCGCGCCGTGAGCGCCGAAGACGTGGCCGGCGGCGCCTTGCAGATCGCGGTGGCGAGCATGGCCAACGCCATCAAGCGCATCTCGGTGGCCCGCGGCTACGACGTCACCCGGTACACGCTGCAGTGCTTCGGCGGCGCCGGCGGCCAGCATGCGTGCCTGGTGGCCGATGCGCTGGGCATGCGCACGGTCTACGCGCATTCCTTTGCCGGTGTCCTGTCTGCCTACGGGATGGGGCTGGCCGACCAGATCGCGATGCGCGAAGCGGCGGTGGAGTGCGAACTCGACGCTGCGGGGCTGGCGGCGGCAACCCGGATCGCAGAACGTTTGCATGCCGAAGCGGGGGACGAGTTGATGGCCCAGGGCGTCGAACGCGCCGATATCGAAAGCCACTGCCGCTTGCAGGTTCGCTACGCGGGAACGGACACCGCATTGCCCTGCCTGCTGCCACCGGGCCTCAGCGCCAACGTGGCGATTGCCGCGATCCGCGACGAATTCGAGCAAGCCTATCGCCAGCGCTTCGCCTTCCTGATGCCGGATCGCGCCCTGGTCATCGAAGCTGTCTCGGTCGAGGCCGCAAGTGGGGGCGAGCGCACCGCGACGGACCAGGGCGCCGGTCCGGCCGAGGACCATCGGCCCGCGCCGGCAAGCCATGTCCCCATGTACTGCGCCGCCGACGAACAGCCGGCCGGTTGGCGCCAGGCGGCACTTCATGTGGGTGATTCGCTGATGCCGGGCGCGCGCATCGACGGCCCCGCGATCCTGGCCGAGAAGAACGCAACCACCGTTGTCGAGCCGGGCTGGCAGGCTCGCATCATGGTCGGCGGCGTCGAGATGAAACGCGTCGCGCCGCGGGTGGCGGCGCATGCGGTCGGGACAGAGGCCGACCCGGTCATGCTGGAGGTCTTCAACAACCTGTTCATGAACATCGCCGAACAGATGGGGCTTCGGCTGCAGAACACCGCGTACTCGGTCAACATCAAGGAGCGGCTCGACTTCTCGTGCGCCTTGTTCGATGCGAGCGGCAACCTGATCGCCAACGCGCCGCACATGCCGGTGCACCTGGGCTCGATGAGCGAGTCGATCAAGACCGTGGTCGAAGGCAATCCGGACATGAACGCCGGCGACGTCTTCGTGCTCAACGATCCGTACCACGGCGGCACGCATCTGCCGGACATCACTGTCGTCACGCCCGTATACCTCGGGGAGGACGACAAGCCTTCGTTCTATGTTGCCTCGCGCGGCCACCATGCGGACATCGGCGGAATCACGCCAGGCTCGATGCCGCCGTTTTCCACCACCATCACCGACGAAGGCGTGCTGATCGACAACTTCAAATTGGTCGAGCGCGGCCGGCTGCGCGAAACCGAGTTTCGTGCGTTGCTGGCCAGTGGCGAATATCCCTCGCGCAACATCGAGCAGAACCTGGCCGACCTGCGCGCGCAGATCGCCGCCAACGAAAAGGGCGCACAGGAGCTCAAGGCCATGGTCGCGCAATACGGCCGCTCCACCGTGGCCGCCTACATGCAGCATGTCCAGGACAACGCCGAGGAATCGGTGCGCCGCGTGATCACGGCGCTGTCCGACGGCGAGTTCCAGCTCCCCCTCGACAACGGCGCGCGCATCTGCGTGCGGGTGCGCGTGGACACCGCCGCGCGCAGCGCCACCGTCGACTTCACCGGCACCAGCACCCAGCTGCTCAACAACTTCAACGCCCCCAGGTCGATCACCATGGCTGCCGTGCTCTATGTATTCCGCACCCTGGTGGACGACGACATTCCGCTCAATGCCGGCTGCCTGAAGCCCATTCAGGTGATCGTGCCCGAAGGCTGCATGCTCAATCCCTTGCCGCCAGCCGCCGTGGTGGCCGGCAACGTGGAAACGTCGAGCTGCGTGACCAATGCGCTGTACGGTGCGCTGGGCGTGATGGCGGCCAGCCAGTGCACGATGAACAACTTCACCTTCGGCAACGCGCAGTACCAGTACTACGAAACCATCTCGGGCGGCTCCGGCGCCGGCCCCGGCTTCGATGGCACCAGCGTCGTGCAGACGCACATGACGAACTCGCGCCTGACCGACCCCGAGGTGCTGGAATTCCGCTACCCGGTACGCCTGGACAGCTACGAGATCCGCACGCAGTCCGGTGGCGCCGGGCGCTGGCGCGGCGGCGACGGCGGCGTGCGCAAGATCCGCTTCCTGCAACCGATGACGGCCTCGATCCTGAGCAATGGACGCACGCACGGCGCCTTCGGCATGGCCGGCGGCCAGCCGGGCGCGGTCGGTGTCAACCACGTCGAGCGCGCCGATGGACGCGTCGAGGCACTGAGCCACAGCGCGCAGGTCGAGATGGCGGTGGACGATGTCTTCGTGATCGAGACGCCGGGAGGCGGGGGCTACGGCGCGGCGCTGGCGTAGTTCACCGCAGTCTGCCGTTGCGCATGCTGCGCAACGGCAGCCGCTCGAGAGAGGAGGGCGGCGCCGTCAGATGACGGGCACGCTGGTTTCCTTCAGCACGCGCAGCACGAAGTGCGACTTGCTGTGGCGGATGCCGGGGATCTTGTAGAGCTTTTCGCGCAGCAGCCGTTCGTAGTCGCGCGTGTCGCGCACCGCGATGCGGATGTAGTAGTCGTAGTCGCCCGACACCAGGTAGGCCTCCTGGATCTCCGGAATGGTCGCGAGCACGCGGCCGAAGTCGTAGAGCGTTTCGTCGGTGTGGCTCTCGAGCGTCACCTGCACGATCACCGAGTCGTGGTAGCCGAGCTTGGCCGGGTCCACGTCGACGGTGTAGCGCTTGATCACGCCCTGGGCTTCGAGCTTCTTGATGCGCGTCCAGCAACTGGTGGGCGACAGGCCGACCTCGTTGCCGATCTCCTGCAGCGTCTTGCGCGAGTCGAGCAGCAGCACGCGAAGGATCGCCATGTCGGTCTTGTCGAAAGATCCTTCTTCGTTTGTTGCTGTTTTCCGATGGATTTTCATGAATCAGGTCAAAAGAGCCAAAAGAAAGAAGCAAATTCTGCATCAGAACCGGAAGAATTGACGGCATGCGATTGCTCGACCTACCCCTTACGTCTTCTCCGTCCCTCCACCCCGAAGCCCTCGACGCTGCCTTCCGCGTGCGCAACGGCGCGGAGGCCCTGCTCGACACGCTGGTCGAGTGCGGCGTCGACACCATCTTCGGCTACCCCGGCGGCGCCGCGCTGCCGCTCTACGACGCACTGCACGGCGAGCCGCGGCTGCGCCACGTGCTGGTGCGGCACGAGCAGGCCGCGGTGCATGCGGCCGAGGGCTATGCGCGCAGCACGGGCCGTGTCGGCGTGGTGCTGGTCACCTCGGGGCCGGGCGTGGGCAACACCATCACCGGGCTGCTCGACGCGATGAGCGATTCGGTGCCGGTGCTGTGCATCAGCGGGCAGGTTGCGACGGCCGTGATCGGCACCCAGGCTTTCCAGGAGAGCGATGCGCTGGGCATGTCGCGCCCGGTGACCAAGTGGAACCAGCAGGTGCGCGCGGCGGACGATGTGCCCGCGCTGGTGCGCCGCGCGCTGGAGATCGCCGCGTCGGGGCGGCCGGGGCCGGTGCTGCTCGATGTGCCGAAGGACATCCAGCTCATGCGCCTGGGCCACGGCATGCCGCCAAAGCCGCTGCGCGCATTGCGCACGGGCAGGGCGGCGCTGCCGCCGAAGGCCATGCTGCAGCGCGCGGCCGATCTGCTCTCCACGGCGCGCCGGCCCGTGCTCTACGGCGGCGGCGGATTGATCAACTCGGGGCCGGCCGCCTGCGAGGCCTTCACGCAGCTGGTGCACCGGCTTCACGCGCCCTGCACGCTCACGCTGATGGGGCTCGGCGCCTTCCCCGCGTCCGACCCGAAGTTCGTCGGCATGCTGGGCATGCACGGCATGCTCGAAGCCAACCTCGCGATGCACGAGGCCGACCTGGTGGTGTGCGTCGGCGCGCGCTTCGACGACCGCGTGACCGGCAAGCTCGACGAGTTCTGCCCGCACGCCCGCAAGATCCACATCGATATCGACCCCGGCAGCATCAACAAGGTGGTGCATGTGGACGTGCCGATGGTGGGCGATTGCGCCGCCATCCTCGATGCCGTGCTGGCGCTGCTGCCCGCCGGGGGCTTCGCGCCCGAACGGCTCGCGCCGTGGTGGGAGCGCATCGAGCGCTGGCGCGCCGAAGACTGCCTGCGCTTCGAACCGCGCGGCGACGCGATCCTGCCGCAGCAGCTGATGTCGTCGCTGCAACGGGCCATCGCGGGCCGCGACGCCATCGTGTCGACCGACGTGGGCCAGCACCAGATGTGGGCCGCGCAGTACCTGCGCTTCGACGGCCCGCGCCGCTGGCTCACCTCGGGCGGCGCCGGCACCATGGGCTATGGCCTGCCGGCGGCCATTGGCGCGCAGATCGGGCACCCCGATGCGCTCGCCGTCTGCGTGAGCGGGGACGCCTCGGTGCTGATGAACATCCAGGAGTTGTCGACGGCGGTGCAGCACCGCACGCCGGTGAAGCTGGTGCTGTGCAACAACGGCTACATGGGCATGGTGCGGCAGTGGCAGGAGCTCAACCACGGCAACCGGCTGAGCCACAGCTGGAACGAGGCGCTGCCCGATTTCGTGGCGCTGGCCAAGGCCTTCGGCTGGGGCGCGCGCCGCGTGTCGGACCCGGCCGAACTCGAAGCCGCACTGGCCGAGTGCCTGGCGAGCGAAGGCCCGTTCTTTCTCGACGTGCAGGTCGCGGCGCAGGAGAACTGCTTTCCGATGATGCCGTCGGGGCACGGGCACCATCGCGTGATGCTGGCCAAGGACCGCTGGTACGAAGAAGCGTGAGGTGTTGCCCCTCTCCCAGAGGGAGAGGGGGCAGGGGAAGGGGCAGGCGCTGCACCGCGCCGCTGCGCGGCGGCTCGCTCAGGACTTGATGAACGCCAGCAGGTCGGCGTTGAATTTGTCCTTGTGCGTGTCGGTCAGGCCGTGCGGTGCGCCGGGGTAGACGATGAGCTTGTTGTTCTTCACCAGCTTGGCCGAGGCCAGGCCCGAGGCGCCGATCGGCACGATCTGGTCGTCGTCGCCGTGGACGATCAGCGTCGGCACGTCGAACTTCTTCAGGTCTTCGGTGAAATCGGTTTCCGAGAAGGCCTTGATCGAGTCGTACGTGTTCTTGTGGCCGCCCATCATGCCCTGTGCCCACCACGAGTCGATCAGCCCCTGCGAGACCTTGGCGCCCGGCCGGTCGAAGCCGAAGAAGGGACCCGAGGGCACGTCCTTGTAGAACTGCGAGCGGTTGGCGAGCTGCGCAGCGCGCAGGCCGTCGAACACCTCCATCGGCAGGCCGCCGGGGTTGGCGGCCGTCTTCAGCATCTGCGGCGGCACGGCCGAGATCAGCGCGGCCTTGGCCACGCGCTTCGTGCCGTGGCGGCCGATGTAGCGCGCCACTTCGCCGCCGCCGGTCGAGAAGCCGACCAGCACGACGTTCTTCAGGTCCAGCGTCTCGATGACCGTCGCCAGGTCGTCGGCGTAGGTGTCCATGTCGTTGCCGTTCCAGGGCTGGCTCGAGCGGCCGTGGCCGCGGCGGTCGTGCGCCACGGCGCGGTAGCCCTGCGATGCCAGGAACAGCATCTGCGATTCCCAGCTGTCGGAATTGAGCGGCCAGCCGTGGCTGAACACGACGGGCTGGCCGGAACCCCAGTCCTTGAAGTAAAGCTGGGTGCCGTCCTTGGTGACGATGGTGTTGCTCATGGTTTGCTTTCCTTTGGAAGAAGCGTGGACTGCGCCGTGGTTCGGCGCGGCGGTGGAAGCGGCGGATGCCGCCTTGGAGAAGCCGGTCGCCCCGAGGGCGCCGGCCGCGATGGATGCGCCTCCGAGCAGCAGGCTGCGGCGGGTCGGGGTGGCTGTCAAGTTCTTGCTGTTGGCGGACATGGTGCGTTCCTTTGTTGACGTGGTGGAGGCAGGGTAAAACTATCGATCGTATTAATATCGCATGCGATATAAATGGGCCGGAAAAACAGGAAGGCGGATGCAGCGGGCCATCACGCGTTCCTGTCGAGGTTCGAACGCAGCGCCAGCAACTGGGCGCGCAGGACGCCGATTTCCTTGGGCGCCAGTTCCATCGCCTGCGCAACGCATGACGGAAGGGCCTTGGCCTTGCCGCGAAGCGCCCGGCCTTCGGCGGTGAGGGACACGATGACCTGGCGCTCGTCCGACGCCGACCGCACGCGCTGGATCAGGCCCCGTGCCTCGAGCCGCTTCAGCAGCGGGGTGAGGGTGGTGGTTTCGAGCGCCAGCCGCGTGCAGATCTCGGAGACGTTGATGCCGTCTTTCTCCCACAGCACGAGCATGACGAGGTACTGCAGATAGGTCAGGTCCAGGTCGTGCAGCAGGCCGCGGTAGACCTTGTTGAGGCTCAGCATCGTCGAATAGAGCGCGAAGCAGAGCTGCTCGTCCAGCGCCAGCGAGTCGCCCTGCGGGGCGTTGACGGGTTTGGCGGGAGGGCGCTTGGACGGCATGGGCCGGATATTAGATCGCATGCGATCTAATGGCAAGCGATATTTTTAGCCGGCGGTGCACCCGATACTCCCCAATGTGGGGCATTCATCCCCGAATCGGGGGACGGCGGGCACCTTGTGCACCACATTTGTTTTCGGTGGAGGTGCATGAGCCTTGTATACCATGGCACGATTCGTGCGGCTCAATGTCGGTAGGGCTCTTGGCAACTGGCCGTGCGCTTGAGAGCAAATCACAACCACTCCTCACCATTCAAGCATCATGAAATTCAGCAAACTGCAAATTGTCCTGGCCCTGACGCTCGGCAGTTTCATGGCAACCGGCGCAGCTCATGCGCAAAGCGCGTTGGACACCATTCTGAAGAACAAGAAGATCGTGATCGCGGTTCCTCCCGATTTCCCGCCCTATGGATCCATGGGCCGAGACTTCAAGATGCAGGGGCTGGACATAGACATGGCCAACTACATCGCGACCAAGCTCGGCGTGGAGGCCGACCTGATACCCGTGACCAGCGCCAATCGCATTCCGTACTTGCAGAAGAAAAAAGCTGCATTGGTCATTGCCACCCTGGGCAAGAATCCGGACCGCGAGAAGCAGATCGACTTTACCGCCGCGTATTCACCCTTCTATCAAGCCATCTTTGGTGCAAAAACCCTGAACATCAAGAGCTTCACCGACTTGTCGGGGAAGTCGATCGCCGTCACACGCGGTTCGGTCGAGGATCAGGAGCTCAACAAGGTTGCGCCAGCGGGTGCCGACATCAGGCGCTTCGAAGACAACACCAGAACCGTCGCTGCCTTCGTTTCCGGACAGGTGCAATTGATCGCCACGGGAGCGTCCGTCGCGAACAACATCATGACCAGCAATCCGGCGCTTGGCACGGCCTACAAGCTGCTGTTGAAAGAGAGCCCGAACTACATCGGGGTGGCCAAGGGCGAAGACTCGTTGCGGATGATGGTGAACGGCATCATTGACGAGGCGAAGAAGAAGGGCGAGTTGGACAAGTTGTCGATGAAGTGGCTGGAGCGCCCGGCAGGGGAGTTGCCGCAGTAGCCATGTCGGGGTTCGGGGCCCATGCTTGCTTCCGCATACCTCCTTGCAGCGCCGGTCGATCGCCCCGCATCGGGCGCTGACGTGGACGAGACCCGCATGGTCGCCCAGCGTCCTGGGCCACCTCCTGATTGTCTTTCGCTCACGTTGAACGGCGTCTCCGTGCTTCTCGATCGGCGGGAGCTGGCCGGCAAAGCTGCGGTCCAGTCCTCCCAGTGGACGACGGAGGCAGAACGGCTGGCGCTCATCGAAGGTCAACGGGCATCCGCGCTGCTGTCGGCTGCGACCACTGTCAAGGGTGAGAACGGCTGTGCGCAGATCAACGCAGCCTTGGACGCCGAGGCGAAGGCCATGGTGCTGGCCGCTCTGGAGAGCGGCTCCGCCACGGTCCTTGTGGACGGCTCGAAGACTCCCATCGCCGCAGTGGCCATCCGCTACCTGGGCACGCGCTGCGGCCCGCTGTGCGGACGGGGGCACATCATGGTGTACGTGCCGGGGCGGAGCAGGCCATTCCTGGTGCAGGACTGGTGGGTTTCTTGAACCATGGCGAATCGCCGGCGTCGCCTGCGCCTGCGCCGTGGGCCGCAAGGTCTTCCGTAACCTTTCCAACGAGCGGACACACGCAACAGCGCATCCATGAATCCATCCAGCAAGAAAGAGCTGCGGCATCCCGTCCTGGGACACCTCCACTGCGTCTATGCCTACGACGTGGATCCCATGTGGCTTCCGAGATTCGGACTCACCGCAAGGCCCGAGCCCATAGGGGAAATATGGGAGCTGTCGGAAAGGCAACCATTCATGGGCTCTGCCAACGCCCTCACTGTTTGCATCAACTCGGCCGATTGGGCCGACGTGTTGGCCGGCAGATACAGGGAAGGCGAGTTCACGGAATTGCAGATCGATGCATACCACGCCTGTCTGCACGAGATTGCGGCGATTGAATCGCATGTCGCCCAAGCGGTTCTCGCGCACTACCATGAGTGCATCGAGTGCATCGATTACGGCCACGACAACTTCAAGCCTGTTGCATTGGCCGCCCCACTTCTCCTTCAATGCAATCACTGGGAACTTGCGCTGCCTTGGACAGACGCAGGACCGAGACAATTCCAGATCAGATGCCAATGCCCGTGGGAAAGTGAACACGGATTTTCTTGCGAGTTCGAGAACGAGCAACTCATTCGGGCCGAATAGGATTCCGTGCAATGTCCCAACCTGTGCTGATGATGGACGACGTCGCAAGCGCCTATGTGCGGGGTACCCCGTGAAGTGGTTGTTGACGGGGATGTTCTCGCTGGCCGCGGCGGTATGCAGCGCTGCACCCATCGAGCGATGTCCGGAGCCGGCAGAAGCGCCGGACTATGGTGACTTTTCCACGGAAGCGCTCCAGCGGGCCTTCAAAGAAGTACCACCCATCGCCTACGGCCTCGGCAGGGACCGGCGCCGCCAACTCGCCACCTTGCTGGCACGCGGCGAGGACCCGAACGCCTGCGTGGGCGGTGTCAGTGTGCTGGCCGTCAGTGCGGTCTCGGGTGAGCTGGAGGAAGTGCGCATGCTGCTGGATGGTGGCGCCGGGGTGGACAGGCCCATGGACACGGGCGGGAGCACGCCGCTGCTGACCGCCCTGGGGATGGGGCGCTACGAGTCCGCCGAGTTGTTGCTGGCGCGGGGGGCCGACGCGCGTCACGCGGCCGACGGCGGCTTCACTGCGTTGCATCAACTGGCGCAGGCCCCGCTCCCGGTGAACGGTGGAGAACGTGCCCGCGCTCGGCAGATCGCCTGGGCGGAGCGACTGCTGAATGCCGGATTGGCGGTCGACGTGCGTGACAGCCGAGGCAACACGCCTTTGCTGCTTGCCACCGGTTTGCGAAACCGCGAGTTGACGGCTTACCTGCTCCAGCGTGGTGCCGATCCTGGTGCACGAAATGATCGCGGCAACTCGCCTTTCGAGATCGCGCGCAAGCGCGGCGATGCGGGTTGGCTCGATATGTTCGAATGCGCGGATCGTCAGGAGTGCCCGTCCACCCGCATCTGGAACAGGAAGTAGGGCGGAATGCAGGCGCCGCGCCCCTCGGGCTGGCCCTCGGCCTGCGCACAGATGAAGTCGTCGCGGCAGGGCTGCTGCGCCGAGCAGCTGCGCAGGTTGCCGGGCCGCGTGTGCTTGGCCAGGCATTCGCCGAAAGGCTTGTTCGCGGCCAGGCACTGGTTGAAGTCGCTGAGGATCGCGATGCCGCCGCAGGTGCCGTTCTTGTCGAGCGGATCGCACGGGCCCGAGCACATGCCGCCGGGGAAGCCGACCGAGGTTTTCTCGCACACGGAGAGCACGCCTTCGCAGGCGACGCGCGGCAGTTTTTCGGCGCGGTCCAGCCACGGGTTGGCCGACTGCGTGATGCGCGTGGGCTCGCAACTCGCGCCGACCGTGGCTTTCTCCGGCGCGGCGTCCGTGCCGTCCGGTTCGGCCAGCGGCCGGAACGGATCGGGCAGCGGCGCGGACAGCGCGGCGTGCACATAGCGGCCGCGCCGCGCCAGTTCGTCCTGCAGATGCGGCGAGTGCGGCAGCGCCAGCGCATTGCCCGCCGTGAAGGTGCGCGATGCGCCGCGCCGGTCGACGCCGAGCAGGTGGAAGCCCGCGACCGCGCGGCTCTGGTGGCAGCCCATGCAGCTGAGGTCGTCGAGGCGGCGCAGCACCGCCTGCGGCGATTGCAGCGTGCGGCTGCCGGGCACGGCCTGCCATTCGCCGGGCGGGAAGATCTGCGCGAACGGCCGGTTCGCCAGCCGCGCAAGGCCGCGCGGCGCCACCGAGACGGCCTCGGTCGCCAGGAACTTCTCGGGCAATTGCAGGGTGGCCTCGTCCAGCGCGCGCAGGTTGGCGGGCTGCTGCAGCCACTGCTGCAGTTCCTTGCGCAGCGGGGCATTCGCCTTGAGCCGAGCGACATCGGGGGTGTTCTCGAGCGGGGCCACGACGAAGCGCCGCGTGCCGGCATTCCAGCGGAAGGCGCGCAGCATGTACTCGGCATGGCCGCCGAGATCGGGCCGCACGGCCGAGGGCCAGCGCACGCTCTGCAGGTTGGTTGTGATCTGCGCGATGCGCGCGGGCGCGAGGCGCTGCGGCGCCAGCGGACCGTCGGCCGACACCAGCCAGCGGCCGAGCGCCTCGTCCGGCATCGAGGGCTGCGGCGGCTGCCAGCGCCGTGCGGTGCTCGCGCAACTGCCGTCGGCGTCGGGCGCATCGCCGCGCAGCTCCACGTTGACGGTCATCGGCAGGCGCGACTGCATCGCGGCGGTGCGGTAGGCGAGCCGGTACACCAGCCGCGTCTCGCCGCAGGCGCCGTTCTGGAAGGGCCGGCGGTCCATGCGGTTGGCGACGCCCACCAGTTCGAAGAAGGCGTCGGGGCTCGCCAGCCAGCGCGCATCGAACAGCCGGTGCGGATAGCGCGAGATGCCGACGCCGGCCTGCCGGTCGCTGCGCTGGATGCGCGCGAGGCTGTCGCCGAGCGGCGTGGCGATGGATTGCCACGCCGGCGTGCGCATCAGCGTCTGGTTGGTCGCGATGCCGTCGGCCGAAGCGGGTGCATCGCCGACCCAGTGGGCGAAGCCGGCGCCGGATTTCTCGGCGGCCTGCAGGGCGGCCGGCGAGGTGACGAGCAGCACGGGGTCCGCCGCGCGCACAACGGGCGCGGCGAGGGCGAGGGCCAGCGCGAGGCCGGCGGGCAGGCGGTGTTGGAAGAGGTGCACGCGGACGATTGTGCCGTCGCGGTCACGCGAGAGCTTTCTCCTTAAGGCGTTCCGGGGCCGGCGGCGCGAGCGAGGCCAGCGGCCGCGGCGTCGCCGCGAGCAGGGCCTGCGTGTAGGCATGCCGCGGTGCGTCGAACACCGCGTCGCGCGCGCCTTGCTCCACGATGCGGCCGCGCTCCATCACGATCACGCGGTCGGCGATCTGCTCGACGGCCGCGAGGTCATGGCTGATGAAGAGGCAGGCGAAGCCGTGGTGTGCCTGCAGGCTCTGGAACAGCCGCAGCACCTGCGCCTGGATCGTCATGTCGAGCGCGGACACGGGCTCGTCGGCCACCACGAAGGCGGGGCGGCGCACCAGGGCACGGGCAATCGCCACGCGCTGGCGCTGGCCGCCCGAGAGTTCGTGCGGGTAGCGGGCGCCGAGGCCGTCGAGGCCCACTTCGTCCAGCGTCTCCTTCACGCGCCGCGCACACGCCGTCGCATCGAGCGAGGGCAGGTGGCGCAGCGGCTCGGCCACGATATCCTGCACGCGCATGCGCGGATCGAGCGAGGAGAACGGGTCCTGGAACACCAGCTGGCAGGCCAGGCGGAAGCGGTGCAGCGCGGCGCGGCCGGCCGTGCGCACGTCTTCGCCGCGGAACAGGATCTGCCCGCCCTGCGACGGCGCGAGCCGCAGGATCGCGCGGCCCAGCGTGGTCTTGCCGGAGCCGCTGCCGCCCACCAGCGCGACCATCTCGCCCGGGTGGATGTCGAGGTCGAGCGCGTCGATCACGCGTTGCGTGGGGTGGCGCTTGAAGAGGCCGGCGCGCGCGCCGGGGTAGCTCACGCACAGGCCCCGCACCTGCACCAGCGGTTGTGGCGGGGCGGCCGTTTGCGCCTTGGCGGCCTGCCGGCGCGGCAGCGCATCGACCAGCCTGCGGGTGTAGGGCTGTTTCGGCGCGACGAGGATGCCGGGCACGTCGCCGGTCTCCACCAGCCGGCCCTTCTCCAGCACGATGGCGCGCTGCGCATAGCGCCCCACGAGGCCGAGGTTGTGGGTGATCAGCAGCACGGCGGTGCCCTGGTCCTTCGCGAGGCCGACCATCAGGTCGAGCACTTCGCGCTGGCTCAGCGTGTCGAGCGCGGTGGTCGGTTCGTCGGCGATCAGCAGGCGCGGCGCGAGCAGCATCACGCTGGCCAGCATGATGCGCTGGCGCATGCCGCCCGAGAACTCGTGCGGATAGGCGCCGATGCAGCGCTCGGGGTCGGCAATCTGCACGCGGCGCAGCATGTCGAGGCAGCGCGTGCGGATCTCGCCGGCCGACAGCGTCGTGTGCATGCGCAGGCCCTCGGCCATCTGCTCGCCGATGCGGTGCACCGGGTTGAGCGAGACCATCGGCTCCTGGAACACCATGCCGATGCCGGGGCCGCGTATCGGGCGCATCGCCTTCGCGTCGCGCGTGCCCAGGTCTTCGCCGTCGAACACGATGCGGCCGCCGGTCTGCGCAATGCCGGGCGGCAGCAGCTGCAGGATGGCGCGCGCGGCCATGGTCTTGCCGCTGCCCGATTCGCCCACCACCGCGAGGAATTCGCCGGGGTGCACGTCGAAGGAGAGGTCGTGCACCAGCGTCTGGGCACCGCCGTGCAGTTCGATCTTCAGCTGCTGGACCGAGAGAACGGGCCGTGGAATGGGGTGCGGGGCGCTCATGACTTCTCCGTCCGTGGATCGAGCCGGTCGCGCAGCGATTCGCCCAGCAGGTTGATGCCCAGCAGCGTCAGTGCGATGCACAGGCCCGGCACCACGCACAGCCACACGGCCGATGCCATGTAGGGCCGCGCGCTCGACAGCATGTTGCCCCAGGTGGGCGCGGGCGGCGGCACGCCGAGGCCGAGGAAGCTCAGGGCGCTTTCCGACAGCAGCACCCAGCCGAACATGCTGGTCGCCAGCACGGCGACGGGCGCGACGCAGTTGGGCAGGACGTGGCGCCACATCGTGTAGATCTCGCCGTTGCCGATCATGCGCGAGGCCTCGACGTACTCGCGCTCGCGCAGCGACAGCACGGTGCCGCGCACCACCCGCACCACCGAGGGTGCATAGGCCATGCTCAGCGCCAGCACGATGCCCCACTTGTTGGCGCCGACGATCACCATCACGCCCAGCGCCAGCAGCAGGCCCGGAAAGGCCAGCAGCGTGTCGTTGAGCGCCATCAGCACGCGGTCGGTCCAGCCACGCACGAAGCCCGCGACCACGCCGACCACGAGGCCGATGGCGGTGGCGAGCGTCACGGTCAGCAGCGCGACCAGGCAGCTGGTCGAGGCGGCGCGCATGGCGCGGCTGGTCACGTCGCGGCCGAACTCGTCGGTGCCGAGCCAGTGCGCCGCCGAGGGCGGCTGCAGCTTGCTGCGCAGGTCGATGCCCAGCGGGTTGTAGGGCGTCCACAGGGACGCCACCACCGCCAGGACCAGCAGCACGGCGATGAGCGTGCCGCCGATGAGGGTATGGGTCTTGAGTTTCTTCACTGCACCGAGACCCGCGGGTCGAAGAGGGGATAGCACATGTCCACGATCAGGTTGATGACGACGTAGATGCACGCCGTGAAGAGCAGGCAGCCCTGCAGCACCGGGTAGTCGCGCGCGAAGATCGAATCGATCATCAGGCGGCCCAGGCCGGGCAGCGTGAACACGGTCTCGAGCACCGCGATGCCGCTCAGCAGGTGGCCGAGGATCAGCCCGATCATGGTGAGCGTGGGGTTGAAGGCGTTGGGCAGCACATGGCGCCGCAGCACCTGCGCCTCCGGCACGCCCTTGGCGCGCGCATGCGTCACGTATTCGAGCCGCAGGATCTCGATGGTGCTGGCGCGCGACATGCGCGTGAGCACGCCGGTCTCGACCAGCACCAGCGTGACGATCGGCAGGATCACGTAGAGCACGCCCTGCGAGAAGTTCTCCGACAGGGGCACGTAGCCCACCACCGGCAGCCAGCCCAGGAACTGGCCGAAGAACATCAGCAGCAGCAGGCCGAGCCAGAAACTCGGCACCGAGAGCATCAGCGTCGCGGCGCCGATGATGGCGAGGTCGGCCGGGCGGTCCTTGCGCCAGGCGGCGACGAGGCCGGCGGGCACGGCGATCAGCGCGGCGAGCGCCACCGCGGTCAGCACGATGACGGCGCTGACATGGAAGCGCTCCCAGATCAGCGGCAGCACCGCCAGTCCGTTGGTGGTGGACACGCCGAGGTCGCCGGCCAGCGCATGGCGCAGCCACACGAAGTACTGGGCCACCAGGGGCTGGTCGAGTCCCATCTGGCGGCGCATGAGTTCGAGCTGCGCGGGGTCGGCACCTTCGCCGAGCATGAGCTGCACCGGGTCGCCCGGAATCAGCCGCATGAGCGCGAAGACGGCGATCGACACCAGCAGCAGCGTCGGGATCGTCATCGCGATCCGGCGCAGGAGGTAGGCGGGCATGGGCGGGTGCCTCGTTCAGGAGCGGGCGTCGAGCCGCACGTTCCAGAACCGCGGCTTGGCCGGGGCCCAGCCCTTGAAGCCGGTCACGCTCTTGCGCATGGCGGTGGCGTCGCTGGCGTTGAATAGCACGATCATCGGCACGTCCTGCAGCATCTGCTTGTGCATCTCGTCGAACAGCACCTGGCGCCGCGCCTTGTCGCGCGAGACCATCGACTCGGCGAGCCGGGTCTGCGCGTAGGCGCTGTCCCAGACCTTGCGCGGCTGCGTGGCCTTGTCGCCCGACACCATCTCGTAGTTGAGCGAGGGGTCGATGCGCGCCGAGTAGATGAAGGTCATGCTCTGGTACTGGCCCTTGGTGTAGCGGTCGAGCTGCGTGGCCCAGTCGAGCACCTCGAGTTCGATGTGGATGCCGGCCTCGGAGGCCATGGCCTGCACCAGCACGGCCGCCGAGTACAGCGCCTCGTAGCGCTTGTTGGCGATCAGGCGGATCGGCTGGCCGCGGTAGCCGGCCTCGGCGAGCAGCTTCTTCGCGGCGGCGAGATCGCGCTTGAAGCCGCCGGCCTGCACGGCGTCGTAGTAGGGGCTGGAGGAGGGCACGGCCGAGTTGTTGACGGCCGAAAGGCCCTCGGTCACCGACTTCGCGATCTCGGGCGTGTCGAGCGCCAGCGCCAGCGCGCGGCGGATGCGCACGTCCTTCAGCACCGGGTCACTGGTCTGCAGCAGCAGCGCGACCATGGTCATCACCGGCGTGGTGTCGACCAGGACGTCGCTGCGCCCACGCATCTCGACCACGTCCGCGGGACTGGGGCTGATGAAGGCGTCGAGGCCGCCGCTGTAGAGCGCGGCCTTGGCGGCGGCCGAATCGGGAATGACGACGAAGCGCAGGTTCTCGATCTCGGCCTTCTTGCCGCCGGTGAGGCCGTCGCGCGGCTCGCTGCGCGCGCTGTAGCCGTCGAAGCGCGTCAGCTCGACGTACTGGCCGCGCTTCCAGTCCTTGAGCTTGTAGGGGCCGGTGCCGACCGGCTCCTTCCACTGGCCGTCGGGGCCGACCGAGCTGCGGTGCAGGATGGCGGCGCCGCCGCAATCGGGGCGGGCCATCATCGTGAGGAACAGGCTGCTCGCGCGCTCGAGCTTGAAGACCACGGTCTTCGGGGTGGGCGCTTCCACGGAAAGAAGTTTGGTCATGCCCTTGCCGTCGAACTCGGGCAGGCAGCGCCAGCCGCCGGTCGGGCGCAGGTAGCGCTGCCAGCTCCACACCACGTCGTCGGCGGTGAGCGTGGCGCCGTTCTGGAATTTCACGCCGTCGCGCAGCGTGAAGGTGTAGGTCAGGCCGTCGGCGGAGGTGTCGACCTTGCTGGCCAGCATGGGGCCGACGGAGGTGTCCTCGCGCAGCGCGACCAGGCCTTCGCCCACGTGGATGAGCACGTTGTCGGTGTTGTCGTCGCGGTTGCCGCCGGGGTCGGTGGAGCGGATGTCCGAGTTGATCTGGATGCGCAGCGTCTGGCCCGCGCCGGTCTGGGCCCAGGCGGCACCGGCGGCCAGGCCCACGGCCAGCGCGGCGGTGCGCATCGGCCAGCGCGAACGCCAATGTGCAGAGGGAGGGCGGGATGGGGGCACGGGCACGTTCATGGCAACACTCCTGGCGTGGGCTGGGCGGGACGGATCAGAGGGAATATTCGGTGAAGCGGTGGGCCTTGAAGGGCGCCGGCGCGATGCGCATCTTGCGTGCCGCCGGGTCCATCACGATGGTCGCCACCGTGGCCGACGAGGCGCCGCCGGGGCCCGCGCTCGGGCTGCGGCACACGGCGCGCGGTGCGCCGAAGCGGTCCTGCAGTGCGTCGAGCACATCCTGTTCGGTGAGATCGCCCGCGCGCTGGTGCAGCGCCTCGGTCACGCGGCGGTCGCGGTAGAGCGAGTCGGGCGTGGTTTCGAGGCTGCGGTCCACCACGCGGGCCAGGGCTGCCGCTGTCTTGAAGTGATTGGCATGCACCAGGATGCCGGCTTCGGGCTGCTGCCAGAACACCTGTTCGGGACAGGTCTCGAGGCTCACGGCCTCGCCTTCGGCGTGTGTGAGGATCATGTTGTTGGAGATCGAGCGCGCGCTGCGGCACACCACGCCCAGTGCGTTGGCGTACAGCTCCGACTGCAGGATGCCGCGGCGGATCAGCGCGAGCGGCACGCCCTGCTGCCTGCCGTCGCCATCGGCCTTGATGAAGTTGCCCGTGACCGCGATGCCGGCGCTGTTGAGCCCGGCGCGGGCGAGCGTGCCGGCCTCGGCGAAGGTCAGCATGGCGGGGCCCTTCGCGGGCTGGATGCGCAGCACCACGCCGAGTTCCAGGCTTTCGACGCGCCAGTCCCAGTTCTGCGCGTGGATCAGCTTGCCGTCGCGTGCGGCGGAAGGCATGACCACCACGCCGGTGCAGCCGTCGGGCGGCTCGCTGGCTTCGAGCTGTGCGAAGGCGTAGAGCATCTCGCTGCGCGCGTTGAGCGCCACGATGTCCTCGGCCGGCACGCCCGCGCCCTCGGCCACACCTTCGATCTCGCGCAGCATGCCGGCGTCGAAGGCCTCGATCATCGGCATGAAGCGGCGTGCGAGCGCGCGGGTGCGGTCCCAGTTCAGGCCCACGCGCTCGAAGGCCTGGCGGTAGGTGCGCAGGCTCAGGTCGATGCGGTCGCCGGCGGCGCGGCCGTACTGCTGGCCGCACTGGCGTGCATCGCCTTCGATGTCGTAGAGGGGGAACGATTCGATGTCCATGGTTTGTTTCCTTGATGCGGCGGCGCTCAGGCGGCCACGTCCGATGCCTGCGCGGTCTGCGCGATGGCGGTGCGCAGGCTGTCGACGATCTGGTCGACGTGCCTGCGTTCGATGGTGAAGGGCGGCGAGAGGGCGATGGTGTCGCCCACCGAGCGAACGAGCACGCCGCTGTCCAGGCAATGCTGCGCCACGGCCTGCGCATGCGTGCCGGGGCCCGATGCCCAGGGCTGTAGTTCGACGCCCGCGAGCAGGCCCACGTTGCGGATGTCGATCACGCCCGGCAGGCCGCGCAGCGCGTGCAGGCCGTCTTCCAGGTAGGGCGAGAGTTCTGCGGCCCGGGCGATCAGCCCGTCCTGCAGGTAGGCGTCGATCGTGGCCATGGCGGCGGCGCAGGCCAGCGGGTGGCCCGAATAGGTGTAGCCGTGCGAAAGCTCGACCGCACCGACGTTGCCGTGCATGAAGGCGTCGTGCACCGCATCGCGCATCAGCACCGCGCCCATCGGCACGGCGCCGTTGGTGAGGCCCTTGGCGGTCGTGATGAGGTCGGGCTTCACGTCGAACAGGTCGGCCGCGAAGTTGGTGCCCAGGCGCCCGAAGCCGGTGATGACCTCGTCGAAGATGAGCAGCACGCCGTGCCTGTCGCAGATTTCGCGCAGGCGCTTCAGGTAGCCGCGCGGCGGCGGCAGCACGCCGGTGGAGCCCGCCACGGGCTCGACGATCACGGCGGCCACGGTCGAGGCGTCGTGCAGCGAGAACATGGCTTCGAGCGCGTCGGCCTTGTCGATACCGTGCGCGGGCTCGCCGCGCGAGAAGGCGTTGCGCGCCAGGTCGAGCGTATGCGGCAGGTGGTCGACGCCGTTGAGCAGCGGCCCGAAGGTGCTGCGCTGCCGGCCGATGCCGCCGACCGAGATGCCGCCGAAGCCCACGCCGTGGTACGAGCGCTCGCGGCCGATCAGGCGGTAGCGGCCCGCGTCGCCGCGTGCCCGGTGGTAGGCCAGCGCGATCTTCAGCGCGGTATCGACCGATTCGGAGCCCGAGTTGGTGAAGAACACATGGTTCATGCCCGCCGGTGCGAGCTGCGTGAGGCGCTGCGCGAGTTCGAAGGCGGCGGGGTGGCCGATCTGGAAGTTCGAGGCGTAGTCGAGCACGTCGATCTGCGCCTTGAGCGCGGCGCTGATGCGCGGGTTGCGGTGGCCCGCGTTCACGCACCAGAGGCCGGCGATGGCATCGAGCACGCGGCGGCCGTCGGCCAGGTCGTAGTACAGGCCTTCGCTGCCGACGATGAGGCGCGGCGATTGCTTGAACTTGCGGTTGGGGGTGAAGGGCATCCAGAACGCATCGAGCGAAGGAAGGGTGTCGGCTTGGGCCACGAGTTGTTTTCTCCGGTGGAAACGACCCGTCTCTCGGGTCGGCGTGGGGCCGATCTTGAAGCTCGAATTGTATTTTTGGCATGAGATGTACATGGTTTTTTGAGGCCAAAAATACAAAATTACCCCGATGATCGGCGTCCAGCCCGCGTTTCCGGAGAACCATGGATGGCCCAGCAGACGGACAAGGCGATTGCGCCGCTCACCCAGCGCGTGAGCCGCTACATCCTCGACCAGGCGCTCGCCGGCGGCTACGAGAACGGCTGCCACATGACCGAAGCCGACCTTGCCGGCCGGCTCGGCATTTCGCGCACGCCGGTGCGGGCCGCGCTGCGTTGGCTGCATGAGCGTGCGCTGCTGGCGCACGTGCCCAACCGGGGCTACACCCTCGTCGCCGACCGCGAGGCGCTGGGGCAGGCGCGGCGCGAGATGCCGGAGGACGAGGAGAAGACCCTCTACTACCGGGTGCTGCGCGACCGCCTCGCGGGCAAGCTGCCCACGCGCGTCAACGAACTCGAGCTCGCGCAGACCTACGGCGTGCCGCGCGCCCTGCTGCGCAACGTGATGACCACGCTGTTGCAGGACGGCGTGCTGCGCGGGCGGCACTACCAGCGCTGGGAGTTCACCGAAACGCTCGATTCGGTCGAGAGCGAGCGCGAGAGCTACCGCTTTCGCCTCACGGTCGAATGCGCCGCGCTGCGCGAGCCCGGCTTCAAGGTCGCGCACGAGCGGCTGCTGGCCTGCAGGGAGCAGCAGCAGGCGCTGCTCACCCATGCATCGCGCCACTCGTGGATGGAATTCTTCGAGGCCAACGCGCAGTTCCACGAACTGCTGGCCAGCGCCTCGGGCAACCGGTTCATCCTCGACGCCATCCGGCAGCAGAACCGGCTGCGCCGCATCTCCGACCTGTCCGACTACCCGCTCGTGAACATCGACCTGCTGCGCAAGTCGTGCCGCGAGCATCTGCAGATCCTCGATGCGGTCGAGGACGGCAGGCTCGAGGCTGCCGCAAAGCACATGCACGCCCACCTGAGCCGCGCCAGCGACATCCTGGAGCGCCGCGTGATGGGCGAGCTGGATGCGCAGCGTGCCTGACCTTGCGGATCGGAAAGGCTAGGGCCTGTTCACACTACGCAAGGGGTCGCGAAGCTCGCCACAGCCCGCCCATCAAGGCGCGTGACGCCGTGCGTGCGTCCGCACGCACAAGGAGCGCAACGCCGAGGGGCGGGCTGTGGCGAGC